>Ga0213839_1000044_pt1 | contig 411214 bp, 389 predicted proteins | sample SWPATP21_FD_160075 | JGI IMG/M metagenome (GOLD analysis project Ga0213839, IMG submission 160075) | Coastal seawater microbial communities from Marineland, Florida, United States - SWPA TP2 #1 | ecosystem: Environmental > Aquatic > Marine > Coastal | place: USA: Florida | collected 2016-08-14
GGAAACCTTGGCACCGGTCTGCGATGATCCCATCATCAGCCTGCCTGCAACTCAGACGGACTGATCAGCTCGGCCGTCGAAAGCGCCCGGCCAGCCGCGAGTTACACCACGCTATGGGGCATGATCCGCTCTTTTGCGGTGCGCGTCTTCCAACTATCGAAAGCGGTGTATGCCGCCTCAATGGCTTGAGTTGTTTCAGCCCCCCCAAAGACGGGACACTTGCGATAACCTCTCCTGTAGACGGCGAAGTAACATCAAATGCGCCCGAGCCGGCCCCGATCCATGCGCCATCCACAAAGCACTCGGTGGACAATAGGCTAGGATCGGCAAGGCGTGAAATGAGGGATGCTGAAGTATTCATTAGTATTCTTCCATCAGTTTGGAGATTATTGCGCTCCGATATGGCTCGGTGTGGCCGAGACCTTGTCCCAGACATCCGTCACGCCAGCCTCAAATGCGGCATATTTTGCGACTTGGTCCTCATCAAAATTGAACCCAAGGCCCGGCGTTTTGGGCAGCAAAACATCACCATCTTCAAACTGTAGCTGCGTGTCGATCAATTCGCGGAAATTCAGCACCATTTCGTCGGTGAAGAACTCCACATATTTGGCAGAGGTGCTTGAGGCAACGAGGTGAACGTGGATGTCATGGAACCAATGTGGGTTGACCGTCATACCATATAACGCGGCCGTGTCCGTCATGCGCCGCCACTCGGTAATTCCGCCACACACAAGCATCATGTTGCAAGACCGTGATATTGTCTTGATCCATGAGCTCCTTCAAACGCCAGCGCCCTGTCTCGATTTCGCCGGTGGCAATCGGGATTGACGTCAGGTTGCCAAGACGGCGATGGTTGTCGATATCATCAGGGATGAACGGCTCTTCAATCCATTCAGGATTATAGGATTCATATGCCTTACAGTGCAGCTCAGCCGTACGAAGGTCGGACCACGCGTTGTTCGCGTCCAACATCAGCGGGATATGCTCCCCAATTGCTTCTCGCGCTGCTTTCACACGGACTGCCTCTTAGGCAACTCCATATTTGCCAACTTTGATTTTCACAGCCTTGAAGCCCGCCTCGACATAGCCCCGCACCTCATCGGCGAGTTCTTTCGGGCCTTTCCCATCGATTTAATATCCACCTGAGGCATAAGCAGGTACCCGATCAACAGCATCGACACCTGACGACCCTATGTTGGGTCTGTTTGTTGATATCGAGCGTGCAGATTTGATTGCGTTCTTGAAGTTGATGGAGCTGGATGGCCCCGTTTCCCGCAGGGCGACGTCGCTGGGCGTAGCGCCTGCTGAGCTGCATGGCGACATGCGCGATGCGGTCCATCGTTTGATGCGCGCGCTGTGTTCAGATGCGGCCAGCCAAGCGCTTGGGCCTGGCATCCTGCGTGAGATCCTTTTCATGCAATCGAGGGCCCACATGGGCCCTCCCTTCGTGCGCTGGCACAAGAGGACACACATCATAGTCGCGTTTCTCAAAGTATTGTTACGATCCGCGAGAATTATGCTGACCCGCTCAGAGTCGAGGTCTTGGCCCGCAATGCGGGGATGAGCGTGCCGGTATTTCACCGCGCATTCAAGGCCATCACTGGAACGTCCCCGCTCCAATATTTGAAAGCCACTCGATTAGGTCGTGCCAAAGGTCTCATTCTCGCCGAGGGTCTGCCCGCAAACGAAGCCGCCCGCCGTGTAGGCTATGACAACCCCTCTCATTTCAGCCGTGAGTTCAAGAAGCACTTCAGCGTAAGCCCAAGAGATGCCCGCAGCGCAGGCTACATGCCCATCGATATTTAAGCATATGTTTAGCGCCATGCCGTGGAGCAGCCATTCGGTTGAGAAATATCCAACGGCCGGTCTGGGCCGTCTGTGGCGACGGCCCAGCGGTTTAGATTTCGATAGCTTCGGCGATCACCAGCGCATCTTCAAGCTCGACGCCGAGGTACCTGACAGTGCTGTCCATCTTGGTGTGACCCAACAGCTGTTGGACCGCCCTCAGGTTGCCTGTTTTCTTGCAAATCTGCGTGACTTTCGTTCGCCGCATCGAGTGCGTGCCATAGGCGCTTGCCTCCAGACCAATGGATGTCACCCAGTCACGCACAATGCGCGCGTACTGGCGGGTCGAGATGTGAAGCCGTTCGTGAAAACGCCCAGGCCATAGGTATTCGGCTCCGACCATCAGCGGTTCCCGCATCCATCTTGCCAGCGATGCACGGGTGCCTTCGGAGATTTCGAAGCGCACAGGTTTCTGGGTCTTGCTCTGAAGAACCGACGCGCGTTCCTTGATTTGGCCGGATGCCATAACATCAACCACCTTCATTTTGACCAGATCGCAGCCGCGCAGCTTGCTGTCGATGGCAAGATTGAAGAGGGCCAGATCACGGTGGTTCTCGGCCAATTCCAGCCGCCCCCTGATCGCCCAGACGTGTTTGGGCTTGAGCGGCCTTTTCTGGCCGACGATCCGGCCTTTGTTCCAGGCTGGGCGTAAGGCGCGGATGGCCGGTAAGTTTGATGTTTCCATGACGGATCCTCCGATCCACCACGCCCTCCCACATCGACAACCCGACGTTGACAAGACATCATACCATATGATGCTTCGCCGCATCCGAGGTCGGCTTTGAGCCCAAATTGACGATGGTTTGCTGGCAGGGCATTGTCACCGAGCAAAGCCAAGTAGGTGGTGGATTGGAATGAAACTGGTGGCTCGATAACTTCTTGTCTTTGCAATCCCGGTGCTGGCTTCATTGCTCTTATTTTATGGCGGCCTCCCTCTCAGAGCAGAGGCCCATCAGATCTCCCACAAAATTTTGAGCTTAGCGCTGTCCTCAAACGAGCAGGACAAAGACGCTGCCTTCATAGCTCTCGGGAATAGTGAACACGCCAAAGTCTTCAGGATATTTGAGTATTTGGCTGTTTTCACCGTCCTGTTCGCCGGCTTCGTTTGCGCCTTGATTGTGCCGCCAAATCTCTCTTCAGAACAAAAGCTAAATTTGCTTACAGCGACGGTCGTGGGGCTTTGCGCCGCAAAATTTGTAATCGGTTTCGGGTTTCTGAACTGGCTGGATTTTGGGAAGGCGGCGGCGGCCGGATCGGTGCTCGCAGGCTCACTCGTTTGGCTGCGAATTGCTGTCATGCATCAGGAGAACCGCTGACCCGGACGGCAGCTTTGTCCGCTTAGCGGACCAACACGATATGCGGCCCCCCCAAATTAAACGGTCTATTGAACAGCTTTTTGTTCAATCGAAGCGGAGCCGAAAAATTGCAAATACTGCCAGCAGAGCGCAGATGAATGCTGCGAAGAGATAGGGCGTGTGAAGCGCCTCAAGTCGCCCGATTGCAGGCGTAAGCGCTGCGACCAGCGCCCCAGATCCCATGGCACCGAATGGCATCGCGCCCCATCCGAAAAATCTGTAAACCGAATTAACCCTGCCCAGCAATTCATCTGGGATCAGACGTTGGCGGTAGCTGACCGTGACCACATTCCAAAGCATACCTGCTGCGGCTTCGAGAAATAGCGCGATCCCTGCCAAAGCAGGGGATGCAAAAAAACCGAGGATGAGGTTGATGATAGTAAATGTGCAAAGCGCTGCAAGGAGGCTGCGCTTCATACCCAATCGCCCGGCCAGAACAGGCGCGAGAAAACCGCCCGCGACACCGCCCATAGCACCGACTGTCAGCAACAACCCGTATCCCGTCGCGGAAAGATGCAGCACTTCCTGCGCATAAAGCACGAGAACCGTCATTCCTCCGATGAAGACTGCATTTATTGCTCCCAGCATGATGGCAAGCCGCAGAATTATAGGGTTGCGCCGCATCCATCCAAACCCTTCCAACAAGGCAGGCAAGAAACGGGAACTGACAGCAGCGCTTCTTGGAGGTAGAGCGATCAGCCAAATTAGAATAGCGGACAGTGCATAGATCGACGCATTGACACCGAAGGGAAAGGCGACGGCTGAAGCAATCATCAGACCCGCCACGGGCGGCCCGATAAACTGGCCGCAAACTTGCTCGGCGCTCCACATCTGACCATTCGCCCGCTCCAGATCGGCATGAGTAACGATGGAGGGCAGAACGGTCTGCGCGGCATTATCACGGACAACCTCCGCAGAGCCAAACAGGAAGGCGATAACCGTGAGCGACAGGATTGCGGCAAATCCCGACCCCGTTGGTGGCATGGATGTTTGCGAAACGATCATCAGAACGGTGAAAACCATTAGGGCAACACGCACCAGATCGGCGCGAAACATCAACAAGCGTCGGTCAGCACGGTCAGTCCAGACCCCGACAGGCAGCGAGAACAAAAGCCACGGCAGCCGTTGCGCTGTGGCGACCCCTGCAATGAAAAGCGGATCACTCGTCAACATTGTCGCCAGCCATGGCAGTGCAACCATCGCGATTCCGTCGCCCAAATTGGACACCGAACTGGCAGAAAGCAGCAGGCGATAGTTGCGGTTGGATATGATCAGCGCTTTTGACAAAAGAGAGGCTCCGCGTGCAGTTTTTCGTAAACCATAGTGGAGGAAAGGAAGGTTTGTAACTGTCGCTCTCTGTGTCGATACAGATCATTCAAAAACCACCATCTGGTGCAGCTGCAGTGCGGCATCGGCATGGCGGATGGCAGACGGCTTTGAGTCCATTCGAACCGATGCTCCGTAGAACATGAACGGCAACTCCCGGTGTTTCGAATGTTGCCAAACGCTCCTCCGCGATCTGCTGCTGACCTCTAAATGTCAGTAGGGCTATCGCCGAGGAGGTAACGTGGCCCGGTGCCTCGATTGGCGGCCACATCTTCCGTGTTGTGCAACATACATGCCTTAAGAGACAGGCAGCCGCAGCCGATGCAACTATCGAGCTTGTCGCGAAGGTCGGTTAGCCCTGCAATGCGTTCGTCGAGCGCGGCCCGAAAGCTTTGGCCGAGGCGTGTCCAATCCGCCTTGGTCGGTGTCCGACCCTCTGGCAGGGAAGAAAGCGCCTCCCGGATATCCGAGATGGAAAAGCCGAGCCGCTGAGCCACCATCACAAAGGAAAGGCGCCTGATGTCCGCTCGCGTGAAGACACGATGTCCAGCTGCCGTGCGCTGCGGCTGGACGAGCCTCTGGTCCTCATAGAAACGGATAGCTGAGACCGAGAGGCCCGTGCGAGCTGCAATCTCACCAATAGGAAGGGATGTAGACGTCTTAGTCATTGATCTCAATATTACTTGAGGTCTTATAAGTTGTCCATTCCTTGATTCGAATGGACGTCCAATGGCCACATCTAATTCCCTAACCGCCTCTACCGGCCTTCGACGTCTGATTGCTGCTGCGGGCATGACCAACCTCGCGGATGGCATCGCGCTGCTCGTCTGGGCATGGATGGCAAGCTTACTCACTCGGGATCCAGTCCTCGTGGCGGTGCTTCCCGTCGCGATCCGACTGCCGTGGTTCCTGTTTTCGCTCCCCGCCGGGTTGGTCACTGATCGCATGGACCGACTGCGCTTGATGCGGTTGATGGACATGGTGCGTATGGCAGCCTTCGCCGGTGCCGGCTTATCCACGTGGCTCGTTCTGCCGCTTGCGCCCGCCACTGAAACGGGGACGGCCGAGCCTGTTCTTTTTACCACGTTGGTCATCTGTGCTTTGTTAGTCGGGACGGCTGAAGTTTTTCGAGACACCGCCGCGCAAACCATCCTGCCCACCCTGGTGTCATCCCGAGGGCTGGAACGCGCCAACGCGCGGCTCTACGCCGCAGAGTTGACCGGCAACGCTCTGCTTGGTCCCGCCTTTGGGGCGATACTAATTGGCGCATTTGTCTGGTTGCCGTTCGGAGCAAACGCCGTGCTCTTCCTCGCTGCGCTCATCGTCTTATCGGGCCTGCGCGGGGATTTCGCACCCCCCGTCCGGACCCGACGAAACTGGCGCGCCGAGCTGTGCGAAGGACTGACTTTCCTGCGTGATGCCCCGTTCCTCCAAGTGCTTGCGGTCGTCACCGCGACATGGAACCTATGCCATCAGATGGTGGTGATCGGCCTCATCCTGCACGTCCAAGAGAACCTTGGTCTTGATGCCACCATTTACGGCCTGATCCTTGGCGCAGGGGCTGTCGGCGGTGTAGCGGGCGGCTTCGTCGCCGAGCGCGCCATTGCTCGGATCGGAGCCGGCACCGCGGCGCAGTGGTCCACTCTAGCCTCCGCCATCTGCTTCGCATCCATCGGTCTTGCGCCGAACGGTTGGGCGCTCGCCATTGTTCTTGTTCTCTTCGAGTTCCAAAGCGTGTTCTGGAACGTTGTCTCCATCTCTTACCGTCAACGCGTCATACCCAATGCGCTCCTCGGCCGGGTTAACGGCATCTACCGGCTTCTGTCATGGGGCATGATGCCGATCGGACTGCTCCTGTCGGGCGTGACCGTGCGCCTCGCAGAGATCGTCGCCGATCGCGATCTCGCCCTGCTGGCACCCTTTGCCCTCGCAGGGCTGCTGACCGCCGTCCTTACGGCGGGGATTTGGAAAGCGCTGATCGAGGGGTTTGGCAACGAGCGATCCCCATGATGAGCCAGCGCTCCTCCTAAACGTCCTACCGAATATGATCGACTGAAGCGGACGTTATTGCACAGCGCAGCAGACCGTCGAACTGACCGCGTGAGTGTCAGAGTTCTCCGCAGTTGGGCATAAGCTGGGCCGGCAAGATCGGCCCAAACCGGACATACATGTAGTACGCAGCTAAGGTCAGCTTTTGGGAGCCCTTGCGAAGCCCGTTCAGTCGCAAACGTCCAGATAAATTGGTGAAAATGTCGACCGCCACTCAGAAGGTGCATCGCAAGCAACCGAAGAGAGATTTTAATTTCTTAAGGCGGTCTCATACCACCAAGATGAAAGAGCACTCGCACCCCCGGGAAAGCTGACACAATATTTGGGTTCCTTCACCGATTAGAAAGTATTCGATGATTGACGATATAGGCTTGGAGACGTGCCATAGGACTTGCGAAACTCACGGTGAAAATGCGCAGAATCTGCAAACCCTGCGTCAGCTGCAACTTCGGCGATCCTGTCCGTGGTATGCGTCAATCGCCAAAGCGCGTAGCTGAGCCGCATTGAACGGAAATACTGAGACGCTGTTTGCCCCATTGCCTGATTAAATCGCCGATCAAGTTGACGGACACTGATTCCAACCTCGGCGGCCAGGACATCCATTGATGGCGGCATATTGATTTTTTGCTCCATTAGTGCTGCGCAGCGCCGTACCACCTCATCTTTCACATCATGGGTGCTCTTTGAGAAGTGCGCTTGGGGAAAAGTCCCCGCGCGCTGGCCTTGCATCATCATATGTCGGATGGCCTGCTGTGCATACTCACTGCCGCAGTGGCGATGGATCAGGTGAAGTGCGAGATCCGAGGCCCCGGTCGACCCTGCGCAAGTGATCCGCGCCCCGGCGTCCAAAAATATCCGGTCAGTAAAGGCTTCGATCCGCGGAAATTGATCATGGAATTCGTCAGCTACGTTCCAATGCACGCAGGCCGGATAGCCCTGCATCAGCCCTGCCCGCGCGATGTTAAATGTCCCTGTACAGAGCCCGATTAAAGGGACACCAGCCTCTGTAGCTTCGGAAAGATATTGATCCAGCCATTGGGGCTGGGACCTAATACGGTAACCATTGCCACCGCAAACCGCGATGTAGTCGACCTCTTCCGGATTTATCAAAGGCGCTGTTGCTGTAATGGTCAGCCCGCAACTGGCCGCAACCTTGCCCTTCCCCATAACTTCCCAACCACAGGCAACCTGTCGGCTGCGGCCACCATGATCAGCGGCAAGGCGGATCGCTTCGACGAATCCGGAGAAGGCGTTGAGGGTGAAGCTATCCAACAGCAAAAAACCAACACGAAGTTTCTGTTCAGTACGGCGCATCACATCTCCATAAACGGTAGCGTTATGACCAGAGGGCAGTGAATTCGAACAAAAATGTCTGAATTATCCACCTATCTGTCTAATCTATTCTATCGAGGGGGTCCATCGCTGTCTAACGTCATATACAGCCCCACCGTATACAACGGGGTACAGAGAGGGAGACTCAAGATGAACCGCAGAACTTTTGCCGCCTTTGCTTTAGCCGCTTCGGTCAGCGCATTGGCAACCCTGCCTGCACTGGCCCAAGATATCAATTTTCGTGTCAATGTTCCCGGCAACGAAGACGGGATCGCATTCCGCTCGGTTGAGCATTTCAACGAGGTTCTGAAGGACAAAAGCGGCGGAAACCTCGGCACCAAATTGTTCCATTCCAGCGCGCTCGGCGATCAGGAAAGCTCGATCGAAGCGATGCAGTCCTCGATCCTTGACATGGCCACAATCGAAACACCGATCACCGCCGTCGCTCCTGAACTTGGCGCAACCGCCTTGCCCTATATCTTTTCCAGCCGCGAACACGTGAAAGCGGCAATGGATGGCGAAGCAGGCCAAATGATCGAAGCGATGCTTGCCGAAAAAGGCTTGCGGGTGGTTGGCTTTTTGGAAGGCGGCTTTCGCCAGGTCACTAATAATGTCCGCCCGATCACGACCCCCGAAGACCTGAAAGGCGTCAAAATTCGCACCCCGGGCAGCGCCTTGCGCATTGCGATCTTCAATCACTATGGCGCCAATGCCTCCCCTCTGCCGTTCAGCGAACTCTACTCGGCGCTCCAGACCGGCGTTTATGATGGGCAAGAGAATCCAGTGATCTGGGCACAAAGCACCAAATTTTACGAAGTGCAAAAGTACCTATCTCTTACCAATCACCTCTATACGGTCACCTACCTCCTAATGGCCGAAGACAAATTCCAATCCTTGACCGAAGACCAGCAGGCCGCTGTGCTCGCAGCAGGTGAGGCCGCCGAGGCACGTTCAGTTGAACTGGGCATCAAAGCCGACGCTGAGATTGTCAGCTTCCTTGAGGAAGCAGGCATGGAAGTGAACGATGCTGATGTTGAGGCCTTCACCGCGCAATCCGGCCAAATCTGGGAAGATTGGGCAGCCGAGCAGGGCCCCGATGCACAAAAGCTGATCGATCTGATCCGCGCCGCAGATCAGTAAGGCCAGCCCAGAGGAGATAGCCATGATTAACCGCATACTCGAAGCGATCATCTCAGCCCTGCTGCTCGCGGCCGTCGGTGTGGCTTTTCTGGCGGTAATCTACCGCTATCTCCTCGACAACGCGCTCAGCTGGAGCTTTGAGGTTTCGCTGGCGCTGCTGACCTATATTACCTTCTTAGGAAGCTATCTGGCGCTGCGGCGGGGTGCGCATCTGAAGGTCGATGTCTTTGTGCGCAACCTGCCCTTCTGGGCGCAAGGCGTTCTCTACGTCATCAACCAGCTACTTATCGGTGGCGTGGGCTGGATCATGGCGTGGTATGGCGGGCGGCAGGTTATCCGCTTTGCCGGGCAGACTACCAATGTTTTGGAAATCTCTAGCAGCTGGCTTTATGCGGCGATCCCCATTGCAGGCGCGCTAATCTGCCTTGATGCGCTGATACAGATTGCCCGCAGCCTGCCGCGCATTCGTCAGGGGCTTGACCCCGACAGCCGCCACGGCGCCGACAACAGCCCTTTCGATCTTTGACCCGAGGATAACCGACCATGGAACTGCTTTTAATCCTCTGCATCCTTTTGGGGTTGATCGGCATCGGCCTGCCCATCGCATTTGCGTTGGTTTGCATCGCCATCGGCATCTTCTGGATGGGAGACATCGACCAGTTGATCGTCGCTCAGCGCCTTTACCGCGGGGTGCAAAGTTTCCCATTGCTTGCGGTGCCGCTTTTCATCCTTGCCGGTCAAATCATGAGCCGTTCTGGCATCTCTGGTCAACTCATCGAATTTGCGAAGACCCTCGTTGGTCAGATGCGCGGCGGTCTGGCGGCGGTTAATGTCGTCACCTCCATGTTCTTTGCAGGGATGAGCGGCACATCGATGTCCGACACCGCCGCCGTGGGCGGGATGATTATCGACCCTATGATCAAGCGCGGCTACAGCCGCCCCTTCACCGCAGCCGTCACTGCCGCGTCTTCCACCATCGGCATCATCATTCCGCCCAGCGTGCCCATGGTCATTCTGGGGGCCTATCTTGGCATCTCCACTGGTGCGCTCTTTGCTGCGGGGCTGATGGCGGGCGTGCTGCTGGGCGTGGCTCTGATCATTGTGGCATGGATCATCTCGGTGCGCGAAGGCTACCCAGTTGAGGCACCTTTCAGCGGCAAACGCATGGTGGTTGCCTTTGGCAAAGCGCTTCCCGCGCTGCTAATGCCGACCATCATCCTTGGGGGCATTTTGGGTGGTATCTTTACCCCGACAGAAGCCTCTGCCGTGGCTGTTGTTTATGGCATCTTTGTTGGCATGTTCTACTACCGTACCCTCAAGCTGCGTGTACTCTATCAAACCTTCTGCGAAGCCGCAGTTCTATCAGGCGCAGTGATGTTGGTGACTGCAACTGCGCATGTTATGGGCTTTGCCTTCACGTTTGAACAATTGGCCGACAGCATTCTCGCGCCGCTCGCACAGATGGACATGTCACCCATTCTGTTCCTCATCATGCTGAGCGCGATCATGATCATCGCGGGCACCTTTTTGGACGGGATTGCGATGATCTTCATCATCGTGCCATTGTTCCTTCCCGCTGTAAAACTACTGGGGATTGACCCAATCCACTTTGGCATGGTCGTTGTCCTTTGCTGGGGCATCGGCCAACAGACGCCGCCAGTTGGGGCCGCGCTGTTTATCACCAGCGTCATCGCGAAGGTCGATATCTTGACCCTAACCCGGGCGAACCTGCCCTTTATCGCGGTGATGTTCCTTGTTTTGGGTGCCGTGATCGCCTTCCCCGATCAACTTGTGCTGCTGATCCCACGCGCCCTCGGACTCTAACACTTTTTCACTTTTCAAGAAAAACCACAGGAGGACTCTGTCCAATGATGACCAATAACCGTTTCGTCGATGTGATCTATACACATACCGATGGCGAACCCACCTGCATCATCCACGGGGGCATCCCCTATCCCCACGGGCTGAGCGTTACCGAAAAACGTCAGTTTATCCGAGACAACTATAACTTTGTGCGAACCGCCCTTCTGCGTGAGCCACGTGGCCACCACGATATGGTCGGCGTCTTCGTTACCCCGCCCTCCAGCCCCGACTATGATGCCGGTATGCTTTGGTGCGACGGCGATGACTTCATGGAGATGTGTGGTCACGGCACAATCGCACTGTCTATGGCACTGGTCTCACACGGGCTGGTGCATGACGCGGGCGGCGATGTGACGAAAATCCGCTTTGAGACACCGGCGGGTGATGTGACCTCTGAAGTTGGCCGCGAAAACGGTCAAATCGCTTGGACCAAATTCCAAAACGTCCCTGCCTTTGTTTTGGAACAAGATGTGCCGATCACCCTGCCGGGCTATGGCGAATTGAAGGCTGACATCACCTTTGGTGGCAACTTCTTTGCTGTCGTTAAATGGCCAGACGGGGTACGCCCGATCGGCCCCCAGAACGGCAAGCTGCTGTCTGAGATGGGTGTGCTGGTGAAGGATCAGATCAACGCCAAGATGAAGATTCAGCACCCGACTGAGAAGCATATTCAGGGACTGAACTTCACTACCTTCTGGCAAGAGCCTGACCACGCGGACAGCCTTTACCGCAACGTGCATGTCTTCAGCGACGGTAAGCTTGATCGCTCGCCCGGCGGCACAGGCACTTCGATGATGATGGCGATGTTCGAAGCGCGTGGGCAGATGAAGATCGGTCAAACCATCAAATCCGAAGGGCTGTTGGGCCAGGGGCGTTTCGAAGGCCAGCTTTTGGGCGAAACCATGCTGGGGAACCAACGCGCTGTCATCCCTACGGTTAAAGGCACCGCGAAAGTTATCGGCTATGCCAAATGGTTGATCGATGAAACCGACCCTGTCGGCCGCGGTTTTACCATCACCTAAAGGCATAGTCGTGACGGTTGGCCGCCGCAGCTTACGTGGCGGCCTACTGTTTCATAGCGTGTGGAAAGTCTCCATACTCGCCATGAGATTTACGTCACTTCACAGATAGTTGCGCAACACATTTGGACCCGCTGCAACAAACCTCAGCAGGTCGTTCTGCATGCTAACGTCGGCGTACATGCGCTTCAGCCGCCGGTTCTCCTCGGCCATCGCCTTCATCTCGCTGATGAGGCTGGCATCCATGCCGCCATACTTCGCCCGCCACTTGTACCGCGTGGCGCTGCTCATCCCGTGCTCGCGGCACAGCTCGGCGGCAGGCACGCCACCGTCCATCTGCCGAAGCACGCCCATGATCTGGGCCTCGGTGAATCGTGTCTTCTTCATCGGAATCTCCTCGTTCATCCTGCCGAGAAAATTCTACTTCCGCATCCCCTTAAGATCGGGGGGGGGATTACCGGACGAATGACGGCTTCTGACATTCGACACCTATCTCCTGCCAAAGGTTGAAGGGGTGATGGTTGCAGAAAGTGCCTAGTTTTGTCGGCCCGCGTCCGATCCCATGCCAAAACCTCCGCAGCTTGTCCAGTATTGATGCATTCTGTCGGATACAGTACGGATATATCGGAGCTAAGCCAGATGGGGGCCGATTATGGATGCAGTTGACCGGATAATCTGCGCAGTCGTGCAGCGCGACGGACGCGCGTCGAGCACGGTGATTGCCAAGGCTGCGGGCGTGCCGACTTCGACCGCCAATGATCGCCTGCGTAGGCTTGCCGCGAATGGCACGATCCAGGGCTGGCACGCGGCACTCGATCCGCTCCGGGTCGGCGCAGGTCTCGCGGGCTTCGTTTTGATGGACATGGGCTATGAGGGAGAGGCCGAAGCCGTTGAGGCCCTTTGTGCCCGGCCTGAAGTGATGGAGCTGCATCACATTTCGGGCGCACATTCCTACCTGCTGAAACTTCGGGTGCAGGACATGCACGCCGTACAGGATTTCTTAGCGGAGGTAGTGAAGCCGCTCGCAGCAGTCCGCCACACCGAAACGATTTTTGCCCTGAAAACCCACAAAGAAACGGCGGCGATGGGTGTCGAGCCCGCAGCCGATGGAGAATGAGATGATTGAAGTATTGTTAAAAGGCGTTGGCGTCGGCGTAGCCGTTGCAGCGCCCGTGGGCCCAATCGGCCTATTGTGCATTAAGCGTACACTCGCAAATGGAAAAGCCTCTGGCATGGCCTCGGGGCTGGGAGCTGCGAGCGCCGATGCTGTTTACGGGTTCATGGTTGCAGCGGGCCTTACAGCAACGGGCATTTTGATCAGCTATGCCGAACCTATGGAGATATTTGGCGGGTTGTTGATTGCAATCCTCGGTGCGCTGTCCATTCGAGCATTCCTAAAGGGGACTGGGGCCGAAGCAAAACCAGCTGACGCCAAAGGCGCGAGGGGACTGGTTCCGGCGTTTGCGACCACCTTCGCTCTTACGATTTCGAACCCGATGACCATCTTGGCCTTTGTGGCGCTCGTTGCAGGTATTGGGGCCTCTGCCGCGGCTTCGCCTGGTGCCGCATATGTGCTGGTTCTTGGGGTTTTCGCGGGTTCTGCGCTTTGGTGGCTCTTTCTTGTGACCGCAGCCTCCACTGCGCGGTCAAAGATCACGCCGAGTGCCACTCGGTGGCTCGACCTAATATCTGGCCTTGTCCTCCTGATCTGGGGCTGCTGGATCGCTTTGGGGGCGCTGGCATGACACAGCGCAACGACGCCCGAATGTTACGCGCGTTAGTCTTCAGTGGCCCCGGGTAATTCATCAATGCGGACATTGTACGCCATGTCGCCAACGGTAGGTTTGTCCGCTCATTGCGGTCATCGGTGCAAAACATAGCGAAGGTCCGGTTTCCGTCCTATTGTCGATCAACCCCCGATTAGCCCACGGCTTTTTTTAATGACAAGTGACTTTACCGCATGGCTGACCTACCCTCGTTCTTTGCGACCGAAACAGAGAAATAGAGGGTCTTGGTGAACACGCGCTTTTTAGAAACCTTCGTCACGGTCGCCAACTTGGGAAGCTTCCGGGCGGCAGCCGAGCAGTTGAATGTCAGCCAAGCGACGGTGTCCAGTCGGATTTCCTCACTTGAGACGGACCTTCAGGTCGATCTGTTTGACCGTGAGTTCCACGCCACCCGGATCACGGTGGCCGGGGCGATGATCCTCGACAAAGCGCAAGAGATGCTCGCGACGGAGCGCAATTTGCGCAACACGCTCTCCGATCCCACCACCGCCGTGGGGCGGGTGCGTTTGGGGTTGGTGTCTTCGGTCGTTCATACTTGGCTTTGTGACCTGATCGAAGAGGTGGCGCGCTGCTACCCCCGGCTGGAGCTTGAACTGACGGTCGAGCCCACGCCGAACATCGCCGCGGCTTTTGAACGCGGCGCGCTGGATATGTTGCTGACGACAGATGACCGCCACGACCAAACCTGCGTTTGCGCGGATTTGCCGCCGCTGGCCATGGGATGGTTCGGCCCCGAGGGGATGCGCGACGAAAAACTGTCCCTTGCGGATGTCGTTACCAGCCCGCTGATCACCTTTACCCGCAATTCACGCCCGCACGCCAACGTTCTTGCGCTTTTCAGCGATCGCGGCCTGCGGCCTTCGATCGTGCACTGCATCACCTCAATGGCTGCGATTGCGCGGTTGACGCAGCGCGGGCTGGGTATCGCGACCCTGCCGCTGGCCTGCGATTTGGCCGGGCCGGGAATCTATGAGCTTGATGTCGATGCGCAGCTGCCGCCACTCCCCCTCTATTGCATCTGGCGGCGCAGTTCCGACGTAGCCACCTACAAGGCAATTGCCGATCTTGCGCGGGCCTGTGCAGAGCGGCATCAGCAGCAGACCTGACACGGCCTGAATTGGCCTGATCGGAAAACCCTATCACCCCCCCCTGAATAATCCCGTTTGTCGTTGGACCCCATCTCGGCAAGTGTGCCCCAACAACAATCGACAAAGCTCGACCGCACCTCGACGGAGACGGGCCGTGCCCCGCCACGTGACGGGAAAGCTTTGTCCAAGGATCAGGATGCAGAATGAGCAATATCCGTACAACCGATCAGGCACAGCTTTTCGTCTGGAGCGATATCGACCCCGACCATGAGGCCGACTTCAACCAGTGGTATGACCGGGAGCATATGGAAGAGCGCGTTCGCATTCCGGGCTTCACCGGCGCGCGGCGCTATCGTGCGGTATCGGGCTCGGCACGGCGCTACCTCGCGCTTTACCGCGCCAGCAACATTGCCGATTTCACCTCGGAAGCCTACCGCAAAGCCTTTACCAAACAGACGCAATGGTCGATCACCAACTTCGGGCGCATGTCCAACACCCGCCGTCGGGTGATGCAAGTCGCGCAAGAGGGCGGCTTTGGCTGGGGCGGCGCGCTGGTGCTGATCGAACTGGTGCCAGATGCCATGGATCACGACGCCGTCGCCGACATGCTTGGTAAATTGATGGCCGAAGAGGGTGTGCTGCGCGTGCATCACATGATCCCCGACGCAACCCTTTCGACCCCGCTGCCGTCTGAAAACACCGAAGGGCGCGTTCTGGCGCCTTGCATCGCGGTGGATGTGACGTCAGAGCCGATCGCCGAAGCGACCCTGCGCCAGCTGACCGAAAAGCTGGGCGGCGCGGTGCGCGAGGCCGAAACCTTCCGCCTGATGTGGTCGCTGGACGCGCAAGACCTCCCCGCATTGGAAGACTGAGTGAACCACCCCGCCCTGCCAAAACGGCAGGGCAAGAACAACAAACCACCCCAACAGGAGATACCTCACATGAAACACCTTTTCATCGGAACCGCGATCGCGGCCCTGACAGCCGGTCTTGCCCATGCCGAAACGTGGAAAATGTCGGCCGATGCGCCCGACGGCAACTATCTGACCCAGAACATCCGCGCCTTCGCTGATGACGTGGCCCGCCTGTCGGATGGCGCGCTGGAAATCGACGTTGTGTCGAACTCGGTCCTGCTCAAGCGCCCCGAACTGAAGCGCGGCGTGCAGCGCGGCATCGTTCCCATCGGCGAAGTCCTGATCTCGGCGCTTGGCAACGAAGACGCGGTTTACTCTGCCGATGCCGTGCCGCTTTTGGCGACCACATTTGACGAGGCCCGCGCGCTTTGGGAAGCCTCCCGCCCGATCTACGAAGAAAAGCTGGCCGAAGATGGTCTGGTGCTGTTGTTTGCCGCCCCCTGGCCGCCGCAGGGCGTCTACATGAACCAGGAAGTGACCGACGCCGCCTCCTTCGAGGGTGTCAAATTCCGCGCCTACAACCCTTCGACCGCGCGTCTGGCCGAGCTTCTGGGCGCCGTTCCCGCCACCATCGCCACCTCCGAGATTAGCCAAGCCTTCTCGACGGGTGTCATCAACGGCATGATCACGTCGCCCTCGACGGGTGTCGACAGCCAAGCATGGGATTTCGTGTCGCATTACTATGACGTTCAGGCCTTTCTGCCCAAGAACATGGTGATCGTGAACAAAGGCGCCTACGATGGCCTGTCCGAAGAGGTGAAAACCGCGCTGCAAGAAGCGGCTGAACTGGCGGAAACCCGTGGCTTTGAGATGGCTGAGGAAGCCACAGGCGAAGCAACCAACACGATGGCCGACAATGGCATGAATGTCCTGCCGACCCCCGAAGGGCTGGCCAGCGACTTTGAGACCATCGCCGCGACAATGCGCACAGAATGGCTGGAACAGGCTGGCGAAGAAGGTCAGAAGATCGTCGACGCGATGAACTGATCTCAGCAGGCCCGGGCAGTCGTTTGCCCGGGCCTTTTTCCACATAGACCGGGGTATTCGCCCCCTCATTCGGAGCCCGCCGCCATGATGCTGACCCGCCATCTCTTCAACTTTTGCGGAGCCTTGGCCGCGCTGTCCTTGCTGGGGATCGCGGTCTTGATCCTGTCGCAGATCGGCCTGCGCCTAATGGGAAGCCAAATCCCGTCAGCCGATGATTTCGCGGCATGGGGGCTGAGTGCGTCGATCTTCCTCGCGCTGCCGGCCACGCTGATACGGGGCGATCATATTCGCGTCACATCGTTGCGGCAGTTGATGCCGGAACGTCTGGGTCATATCGCCGATATTCTGGCGGCGGCCTTTGCCGCCGTGATGATGGGCTGGGTCGCTTGGGCGATCTTTGGCTATGTCCACGAAAGCTGGACCTACAATGAAGTCAGCCAAGGCGTGGTGGCCGTCCCGCTGTGGTGGCCGCAGTCCGCGATGGTGCTGGGGTCGGTGCTGTTTGCACTGGCCTTTGCCGAGCGCACCCTGCGCCTGATCCTCGGGCTGCCAGTCGAGAGCGACGATACAAACGAACAAGGTCGAGGCGAATAATCATGGATATTTTTCTGCAATCGGCCGCTCTGGTCGTGACCTTGCTTGTGCTTTTGGGCTTGGGCATCTGGGTTGGCGTGGCGCTGATGGCCTCGGGCGTCGTGATCTTCTTGATGTTCACCTCTACGCCGGTCGATGCGATCCTCGGCACCACCATGTGGGCCCATTCCGCCAGCTGGACATTGACGGCGCTGCCACTGTTCATCTGGATGGGCGAAATTCTTTACCGCACACGTCTGGCCGAAGACCTGTTTTCTGGTCTCGCCCCTTGGGTCGGGCGACTGCCCGGCGGCTTGGCGCATGTCAACGTCGTGGGCTGCGGCATCTTTGCGGCGGTGTCGGGGTCTTCGGCTGCCACCACCGCCACCGTTGGTCGCATTTCCCTGCCAGAGCTGAAATCGCGCGGCTATGCCGACCGGCTTGCCATCGGTTCCTTGGCTGGATCGGGCACGCTTGGCTTGCTGATCCCGCCGTCGATCGTGATGATCGTCTATGGCGTCGCGGCCCAAGTGTCCGTAAACCGCTTGTTCATTGCGGGCGTCGTGCCGGGGCTGATGCTCATGGCGCTGTTTTCGGGCTATATCGCGATCTGGGTAAAGATGAACCCCGATGGCGTGCCAGACCCCGAACCCCGCATGCCTTTGGGTGAGCGCCTGCGCCGCCTGCGCATGTTGCTGCCGGTGGTGGGCTTGATCATCGGGGTCATCGGCTCGATCTATGCCGGGGTCGCCACTGCAACCGAAGCCGCCGCCATCGGCGTGGCCGGGGCGCTGATCATCGCGGCCTTCGGTCGGTCGCTGAACTTCGACAGCTTCACCGCCTCGCTTTTGGGGGCCACGCGCACCTCTGCCATGATCGGACTGATCCTGCTTGGCGCGGCCTTCCTCACTTCGGCGATGAGCTTTTCCGGCTTGCCCGGACAACTGGCCGAAATCATCTCGGCCAGCGGACTGGGCGCACCGGGGCTGATCGCTGTGCTGACCGTGTTTTTCGTGTTGCTTGGCTGTTTCCTCGATGGGATCTCCATCGTGGTACTGACAACCTCGGTTGTGATGTCCGCCGTGGCCGCCGTGGGGATCGATCCAGTGTGGTTTGGTATCTATTTGATCATCGTCGTCGAAATGGCACAGATCACGCCGCCGCTGGGATTCAACCTGTTTGTGATTCAAAGCCTGACTGGTAAATCGATTTTCGAGATTACCCGCATGATCATACCCTATTTCCTTATCTTGGTGCTGGCCGTGATCTTGCTGACAGCATTCCCCGGCATCGCGACATGGCTTGTAGAGCAAACGATCTAAAGGCAGACTTAATGACACAGACCGCCCAATCCCTTCTCGACGAGGCCCGCGCCCGTGCAACCTCGCCCGATTTCACCCACATTTTCGATGACCCGGTCGAAGGCGAAGGGCCGCTATGGGGGCTGAATGTCGCGGTAAAAGACCTGTTCGACGTGCGGGGCCAAGTCACCCATGCGGGGTCGCTGGTTCGCAATGATGCATCGTCCGCAACCAAGGACGCTGAGGCAGTTGCGCGACTGCGCGGCGCAGGCGCGGGGCTGGTCGGTCACGCTAATATGACTGAGTTCGCCTATTCCGGCCTTGGTCTGAACCCACATTACGGCACCCCCCTCACCCCGCTGCGCGAAGGCTGTATTGCCGGTGGTTCGACCTCGGGCGGTGCCTCTGCCGTGGCGCGGGGAACGGCTGACATCGCGCTTGGGACAGATACTGGCGGCTCCGCGCGTATCCCTGCGGCTTTTTGCGGGTTATTCGGATTCAAGGCGACGGCGCGAACGATCTCTCGCGAGGGGGCGGTGCCGCTTTCGCATTCGCTGGATAGTGTCGGCGTGCTGACCCGGGAAGTTGGGCTCCTGCGCCCGGTGTTGAACGTGCTGCGGGACCAACCGCTTGCCGCGTCCTCTGCGCCGCGTGCTGTCATAGTACCGGAAAACTTCGGCATGGACGGGTTAGACGCCGAGGTCGCCGACGCCTTTGAAGCCGCTCTCGAAGCCCTTCGGACCTTTGGCGTCAGCATCCGGCGGCAAACCCTCGATTTCTTCGAGGACTACCGCGCCCTACCCGTTTGGCAATTCTCGGCAGTTGAATCCCGCGCCCATCATGGCGCCCATTTTGACAAAACCCGTGCCGAGCTCGATGCGCGCGTCGCCTCGCGTATGGCGCGGGCAGATGGCGTCACCGGCATCGAATTCGCCCGCACGATAGCCGTGCGGGAAGCACTGATCGCGCGAGCGGCGCGCGTTTTTGGCGACACGCCCGTGGCGTTGCCGAGCGTGGCCATCATGCCGCCAAAGCTGGCTGACCTGAACGACGATGCAACCTATGACCGGATCAACCTGCTGGCGCTGCGCAACACCAGCCTGGCGAATGTGATCGACGGCTGTTCGATCAACATGCCGATCACCAGCCATCCCGGCGCCGGTTTGATGCTGACCGCTCCGGCGGGACGGGATGCGATGTTGATCGCAATGGCCGAAACATTACAGAGCGCGTTATGAGCGAAAACGCCCAACGCCCCACCGCCTATGTGGCGTTGGGCGCACAGCGCTACCGTGTAAGCCATGTCAGCCATTCCATGCTATCGGGCATTTCCGATGTCGCGGTCATGGGCAACAGAATTGTGGTTCTCCGGCGGCAAGCACCTGAACTGATCATGCTCGGTCCGGACGGTGCGATGACGGGCGAAAGCTCCGATCTGCCGCAGTTCGTATGCGGCCACGGGCTTCGGGCCACCTTTGAGAACAAACTGGCCGCCACGGACATGGATGGCCACAAGATCGTGCTGCTCAATGATACAATGCAAGAGCTTAGCCGGATGGACTGCGCGGAGCGTCCAGGCTTAGGACGCCCCTTCAACCATCCCTGCGATTGCACCCAAGGTCCGGACAGGCGCTATTATGTTGCCGACGGATATGGGAACAGCGCGGTTCACATCTTTGATCCCAAACTGTGCCACCTTAAAACCTTTGGTCATCCCGGAACTGGACCGGGCGCGTTCTCGACCCCGCATAGTCTGCTGTTCGACAGCCAAGGCAGGCTTTGCGTGGCTGATCGTGAGAACAACTGCGTTCAACTCTTTGATACCGAAGGCCGCTGGCTGGGACAGATTGAGGGCTTGCACAAACCGATGGCGTTGGCTCTGACACCCGATGGTCTCTTGCTGGTCAGTGATCAGACACCACGTCTATCAGCCTATGCCCCGAATGGTGAGTTAGTTGGGCGTTGCCGCACCTTTTCCACCTATGGTCACGGATTGGCTGTGCATGGGAATGGGACCATCATCATCGCAGAAATGAACCCAGATCGCGTCACCCTGCTGTTCCCAATGCCCTTAGTAGATGCATTCTGAAGTACCCCTGAATTAAAACACGGTTAAATAAAGGTTCCAAGTTTTCGCGGTGAGTTGGCATGGCGTTGGCCGCTGCTTTCGGCCCTAAGCGGCCGTTGGCGAAGACTCTCTACGCCGCAGCGCAGCTTCCCCAGAGCGGACCTTGATGCGCACCGCAGCATTTTGCTTTGACCGAATATCTGCGACGGGGGGGGGGCAATTCACCCATTTACTACAAATGTTTGAATGGGGGAATTTTTGTACTTGCGTTGCTCGATAACTTTACCGCGCAGCAAGGAAAATCCCAATTACCGCAAGTGCCAGTCCGCCTGCTTTGCTGCCTGTAAAAGGCTTTTTCAAAATCACGATACCAAGCAGCGCTGCGCCAAGAATAAACATACCGTAAACCGGCACCACGACACTTGCCGGGCCCAGCGACAGCCCTTTGAAAAGAGATCCAACTGCGATGGTCAGCGTGATACCAGCTGCATAAGCATAGATCGCGGAAGTACCGACTGATTTAGCAGGGAAGAATTCGATAAATGCCCCGCTGGAGATTGCATATGCGATCGCCGAAACAGCCACGATGCTCGTCGCGATAGCCAAAACAGCGAAGGCATTCAACTCTCCGCTGCGCGTTGACAGCTTGCCGAGTATTGTTGCGGCTGAACACCCCGCCATCCCGAGAAGTGCCCAATAAATTTAATGCATGCTCGCCCCTAAAGGTGGCTGATAGGTTACGCGGAAATTTCAGAATGCAATGAGGCAAAAGCCAACCCCAAGACTGCACCAAACACGATATGCAGTATCAACGTCATGACAGCAGCCATCATTCCGATCCCCAGGTTAAGGCCGAATAGGCCGGCACCTGCCATTGGCATCATAACGACCATCATACCAAACCACGCGGCGATGCCGAAAAGAATACCCTTCACGATCTGCTTATCGCCGGCGATCGAGACATTCAGCAAGGCAAAACCACCACCCCAAGCGAGCGTGCCGATAGCGAAATGGCCAATCCAGCCTACCAAGGCGGGCGCGCCCAGCATGGCTGCGATCATGTGTATGGGGTCGAGTTCAGGAAAGGCCCCGACCGCTCCTTTCATCAACATCATCGCAGACAGGACCACGGTTGCAGCGAGGCCCGCAATAAATCCGAATTTAAGATCAGTCATGGGAATTCCTTTCAAGAATGGGATGGAGCAACAAAACTCGAAATTCGGGGCTGCAAAACTGTGCATCGCAGCCCCGGGAAGGTTCATGCAGAGGGCGTCCAAGCGAATTTCTGGAAGGGCTTATCGACCGGCGTATCTGCAATATGATTGGTGTAATTCGACATGATCTTCTGGCTATAGCCCAGGATCACCTCAAGGATGTTGCGCTTGGTAAAGCCTGCATCAAGGAAGGTCTGCACGGTTGCGTCATCCAGATTTCCACGCTCGCGCACCAGTGCCAGCGTGAAGTCCCGCAGCGATTCCAGTCGTGCATTGGGCAGTGCGGTGTTGTCGCGTAGCGCATTTGTAATCGCGTCATCGACACCCATGCTCTTGGCGATGCCAGTGTGGGCAGGAACACAGTAGTGGCAGGCGTTTTCAACATTGATGGTCTGCCAGACGACAGTCAGTTCGTCCTTGTCGAAGCTCGAGTTCACGAACAGCTCATGGACCTGCTGATAGGCTTCCAACAGGCCCGGCGCTTCGGCCATGACGGCGTGCAAGCCGGGGATCATGCCGTAGGCTGCTTTGGATTTCGCCAACAATTCCTTGCTGCCTTCAGGGGCTGTATTCTCGTCGTGAAGTGTAAAGTCAGTCATCATTGTTTCCTTTTTAGGTTTGTCTGGTTTGGTAGGCTGTAAAAAATGGTGAGGGTGCCTTGGGTGATGTTGAAGCCACCACCACCAGTCGGGGAGATTTCAGACCTGCGTCCATCCGCCATCGACGACCAGCTCGGTGCCGACCACATAGGAGGAGTCACCGGACGCAAGAAACAGGGCTGCGGTCGCAATCTCGCGAGGTTCGGCAAAGCGTTTAAGCGGGATCTGATCGGCCATGCCTTCGCCCATTGCGTCAATCTCGGCTTCTGACATGCCTGCACGGGCATAGATCGGTGTGGCTACAGGACCGGGCGAGATTGCGTTGACGCGGATGCCGCGTGCCAACAGTTCACCCGAGAAGCTGCGCGCAAAAGACCGCACTGCAGCTTTGCTTGCCGCATAAGCTGACATGCCTGCCATGCCTTTGGTATTCGACACTGATGTGGTCAGCACCACCGACGCGCCGTCATTCAGCACGTCAATACTGTGCTGAACAGTCTTGAAAACGCCCTTTACGTTCACATCGAAAACTTTGTCAAAGTGGTCCTCACCCGCTTGTGCCACAGGCGCGAAATCCGCGACACCGGCATTGGCGAACAGGATGTCTACCTTGCCAAAGCGGTCGTTGGTTGCGGAGAAAAGACGTTTTAGGTCAGCATCTTGCGTAACATTGCCCTGCACACCGATGGCGTTATCACCTAAGGTTTCCACAGCATCATCCAGTGACTTCTGATCGCGACCAAAGATCACGACTTGCGCGCCTTCATCGATGAATGTCTTGGCGGTGCTCAGACCGATCCCGCTGTTGCCGCCGGTGATGACGGCGGTCTTTCCGGTAAGCTTACCCATTTTGTTTCCTTTCAGATGGTGCAGCAGTTTGCTGCGCTCCACTCGAATATGGGGCATGCGCCTTTCATATTGAAATTGAATGATAGAACATTCTATATTCACAAAATGAATTTACGTTCTCTGGATCTGAACCTGTTGGTCGCCTTTGATGCGCTTATGCGTGAGCGCAATGTTACCCGAGCTGCGCGCACCATTGGCCTGTCGCAACCAGCATTTTCCAACGCGCTGACGCGCCTCCGCGATCGGCTGGGGGATGAGTTGTTCATCAGGACGCCCGAGGGCATGCGCCCCACTGCTTGGGCGCTTGAACTCAGCGGGCCGATCAGCTCGGCCCTGAATGAAATTCAGATGGCGCTGGATGGTGCATCGTTTGATCCAGCGACGGCAACACGGCTGTTCACGATTGCCACGCCTGATTATGCGACGATCACCCTTTTCCCAAAATTGCTCAGCCGCGTCCGACAAGAGGCGCCGGGCGTTTCATTGCAAGCCATATCCCCCAGCGTTCACTACGGGGAGTATCTGGATAACCAGAGCGCCGATCTGGCGCTGCTGGCGTGGCCGGACCCGCCCGAGCGGTTCGCATCTGAGCCCTTGTTTGAAGAGAAATGGGTTTGCACGATGCGCAAAGGCCACCCCATGGTCGGAAAACCACCGACATTGGACCGATATGCATCTGTGGAACATCTGCTTGTCAGCGCAACAGGGAAACGCCGAAACTGGATCGACGATGCAATGGCGGACCGCGGCCGCACGCGCCGCGTCGTTTATACGATGCCAACCTATGGCCCGGCACCGCTCATTTTGGAGACGACCGATCTTATCCTGACCTGTCCGGCCAGCGTCGCGCGCGAGTTTGAGCGAAACGTTGGAACACTCGTCTCCCCCTGTCCGCTGGAAACACCTCAAGCCATGCGCAGTGTTCACATGGTTTGGCACAAACGCCTTGGAAATCACCCGGCCCAGCAATGGCTGCGCGGGATACTGCGCGAACTTGGTGCAGAATTTACCTAATAGGTATTGAGGCTTGCCTTGTACAAGCTTTGATCAGCTTCCCCGGTCAGGGGTTTTCAAACGCAGGCTCATAGCGATTGCCAAGGTGGCAGCGATGCCCGAAATGGCATAGCTTGCGCTGAAATCACCACTACGTTCAGCCAAAAAGCCGGCGATGACTGGCCCTGCGGCTTGCCCGCCTGAAAAAGCAAATGTCAGCGCCGCCAGCGCATTGGCTGCCCCAGCAGTACCGAAAAAATCGCCCGCCGAGGCCGCCATGATCACAGGGATACTCCAGGCCGCCAGCCCGAATAGAAGGATCGAGATATAGAGAGCTGCTACGTCCGTCCCGAAGCCCACCAGAAGGAATGACAAAGACAGCACCGCAAAGGCCATCGCAAGCCCGCGCCGTCGGCCAAGCCTGTCAGAGATGATGCCGAACAATACGCCCGAAAAGATACTCAGAAAACCAAAGGAAGACCAAACGGTCCCCGCCGCCGTCGGATCAAGCCCGTATGCGTCGACCATGCTTGTTACGATGAAGGTGACATAGAGCATGTAAACCGCGCCGTAGATGGCAAAGATCAGGCCCATACTTACCAGCAGGCGCAGCTTCTCCCGCCCAGTCAACGCATCGCGCAGGGTGCTGTGGTCTTGAGCGCGCCCGAAAGGTTTCTGTGCTTTCTGGAGAGGGTGGTTGCGCAGCAAAGCGAAAGCCAGCATCGCGACAGCGGTGGAGATAGCAGCAAAGATGATCCAGCCAACCTGCCATGATTGCAGCCCGAAGGTCGGCGCCAACCTTGGCACGACAAAGCCGCTCAAGATGATGCCGAACCCCGGTCCAGACATCACAAGGCCCGCCGCAACTCCCCGGTGCGAAGGGAGAAACCAATGCGACATGACGCTCATTGAGGGCAGCACAACGCCGCCGCTGCCAATTCCCGTGATGATATATAGGGCGCAGAGTGCCGCGAAGCTTTGGGTCAGCGCCATCCCAATCATAGAAAGGGCAATTAAGAGCAAGCTGAATGTAACGGTCAGTCTGGTGCCAAGCCGGGGTAAGATGATTGGGGCCAGCAAGACAGCAACCAGATAGCCCACCATATTGGCAAAGCCCAGAACCCCGCCTTGCCCGTATGACAGGCCGAGCGATGTTGACATGGATGGCAACATCATTCCGAAAGCAAACCGCGCAAGACCAAGGCCGCAGATCATTGCTGAAGCCCCGGCAAAAGCAACGACCCAGGCATAATGAAGCCCAGGCTTCGTGCTTAAAGGTGTTGTTGCGCGCATAGCGCCTCCTAACAATAGAATGCCCACCACCAAAGCCAGTGGCGGGCCGTATTAACGCATCAAGCGCGCAACATGGCCAAAAGCCAAGGGCGCACAGTTGTCGTCAGCACCAAGGCCAGGACGAGCCCAACAGGAAAGGCCGTGATAAAGGCATTGAGCCAAAGCTCTCTCAAAACCGTCATATCACCGAAGCCTGCTTCGGTTCCGGCTGTAATCACTGCCATAAGTGACTGCATGATCACCGCCATGATAAGCCCAAGCACGATCCGCAGTTTCATTGGGGCCAGCCCCGGCATGATCCGGGACAACAGTTTGTCAAACAGCCCCATGAGCAAGAACGCGAAAGGCAACAGGACGAACACAGCCTTCAGAAAGGAGATGCCCCAATTGGGCAGGAAGATTTCCGAGAAACCAGTATTGGCCCAAGTCATGATACCGGTAAGCGTTCCGGCAACACCGCCCATGACGGCTGCGACGATAGCGATTTTCTGCGGAATTGAGCGATGGGTAGGGTGGGAAGTAGGCATAGCAGCCCTTTCAAGTTGGGGTGTCAGGACAGACGTGTTTTACGGCGCAGCCATCCGTTCAGGATCGCAAGTGCCATGATGATGACTGTCAGAACCGGTGGTTTGGATTGAAATGGAAGCACTTCGGCTGGGACGTCTGGATGCAGATGCACGTAGACGGCAACCAGCATGATGATCACGACGAGCAGTGTTGTGAGGGCGAAAATCAGATCGCTGATGGGCCCCTGCAACCGCTGCCATCCGATAAAATACCCAAGCAGAATGATCCCGGCGGTAATCTCTCCGGCCTGACCTGTAAAAGCGGATAGCGCCGGAAATGGTAGCTGGCTCAGCGCAATTTGCTGCGCAAACATGTCGGTGAAGGGCAAAAAGAATTTGGCGACGCCACCCAACAACAGGAACGCGCCCAGCAGGCCGCTGAGCAAGCGGTTGGCATTGGCCGTCCCCGACGCGCCTGACCGCCGCATCACAAGATAAGAAACGAGGGTCACAGCGGCGACACCGCCGATGAGTGATAGCTCTTTTATCAGTTGGTCCATTGGATACCTCTCGAACTCAAACGGCGGGTGCGACTCAATTTGGAATGATCGTTCAAAACCACATAATCAGTTTGGAACGATTGGTCAACACTCTTGCGCCGCTGTCGAAAACCATGGATAGATTGCCAGAGCAGACGCTGCACAAACCGCTTTTGCGCGCACAAAGGACCACGATGATGCCTTGGGAAAAGAGTTTCGAAATTGACGCCACTCTCGACAAGGCTGCCGAGGTTTTTTCCGTCAAGGGGTACGAGGCGACGTCGGTTGCCGATCTTGTAAAGGCCATGGGCGTGAACCGTGGCAGCCTTTACGCCACATTTGGCAACAAACACGATTTATTCAAATCCGTCCTGACCCGCTTTGTCGAAGAACGTCAGGCACAGACTTTGGCGCAGCTCGAAGCTAAGCCCGATCCGATCGATGCGATCCTGTCGCTATTCGACACGGTCGTTCATCAAAGCGTGACCGAGCGCGAACAGAAGGGTAACCTGATCATCCACGCAGCATTGGAGTTCCCCAATCATAGCGAGGATGTACAGGCCGTCGTGGATAGGGCGCTTAGCGCCTTAGAGGATTTCTTTCTCAGGGTGATCGAGAAGGGCAAAAAAGCACAAATAATAGACGCATCAATTGATGCTGGAAGTGCGGCAAAATCGCTGGTCGCCCTTACCGTTGGCTACCGGGTCCTTGCACGGGGTGCCTTTGATAATGACGCGCTGCGACTCGTCAAAGACAGCTCGCTACGTATCATTGGTGCGTGAAACCATATACGGGTCTTGTCTGGGAATAATTTGCAAACTTCATGCACAAGGCAAAGAACCTTGCGCTCTTTCGACTCAGAGGCCAATCCTACAAAGGCTTGCTGGCGCGATACTCAAAGTTGCCACTCCTCGAAATCTGCCGAACGGCCGCTGTTACCCACATAGCCTGCCCGGGAACTTAGCGCAGCGAAAGTCTGGTTTCCGCCATTTGTATCGATCGACGCGAACGGCCCAGATCTGACTTTCGACACGCATTCCAAATACTGCGCCGCGATGACCCATCGCGCCTCCTTCAGACTGTACGCAGCCTAACCCTGAAGGACGCTAACCTGTGACAGCCTTGTCCAAGGTTCGGCTATTCTCTACCGCATCACACGCTACAAAAAACGCTGCGCGGTTCAGGAAAGCGCCTTTAACAACAATGCCGCAGTAAACAGACCAAGGCCAAATATCGAATGGCCAAAAGCGCTTTTTATGCAGGCAATAATTGGAGAAGGTGCCCGCGACGCTGCGATACCCAGCCCCATGCCCGGCATCATAATAAAATACGGCAAGACAAGCAAAGCAATAGAAAGGCTCATGGGCTGCGCAAGCTGGGGATCAGCAAACCAATCCGCGCCCCAGATCAAAGCCAAGAGTACTCCATAGCCGATGCCGATGGCGTAGTGGAACGACCAGCCCATAATGTTTTCGCCAGGAATCGGTTTGGCGTCTTTCAAATTGCGCTGAATGAACTGCCCATTGGGCATATGACCCATCCAGCGCCCGACCATGCGCCAATTCGTGGCCGTGTACCCTAAAAACCGAGCCATAAAGGCCATAACTGCGTCGAAAATCAACGTGCCCACGATCCCTACAAGGGTCGCTGATATGAGAATTTGTAAATTAGGCATGTTGAGTCTGTCCTTTTGGTTTGCATTCTTTTGTTAATCTCAGAGGCCTTTCGGAGCGGCCCTTACAAACATCGCGCCGCTTGCCAGACCAATGGTGCAAGCACGATGGCAATGAAGGGGAACATCATGAGATTGATGAGATGCCATCCCGACGCCTGCATCAACGCGCCGGAAAAGAACGAAAGCGCTGCGACTGCGCCGAAGACGGCGAAATCATTCAGCCCTTGGGCACGCCCGCGCTCGGCCTCTGTATGCGCGGCAGCCACCATCGCAGTGGCTCCGATGAAGCCAAAGTTCCATCCGATCCCAAGAAGGATGAGAGAGATAAAGAAATGCCTCAGATCCAAACCGGTCAGCGCAACAGCACCTGAAATGCCGATAATGATCAGGCCAGCGGCGGTGACCTTTTCCTTGCCGAACCGAGCGATTAGCTTGCCCGTCACAAGGCTTGGAGCGAACATCGCCAGCACATGCCACTGAATACCCCACGCCGCGTGGTCAATCGAATGCCCGCATCCGACCATCGCCAGCGGTGCGGCCGTCATGACGAATGACATGAGCCCGTAAGACACCACGCCAGCGGTAACCCCAAGCATGTATTTCGGCGAAGCCAGAAGTTGGAGCACGTTGCGCCCCCCGTCATCGGATGGCGTTTGCGCTGTGGCTGCGGAGTGGCGGCCCCTTAACCGAGTCAGAACAAAAAACGCGATGAGCGCAAGCGCCGCTTGGCTCAGGAAACTACCGGCGAAGGGCACCCCCGGCACAGCGTCGCGCGTGGCAATGACCAGCTGCGGTCCGATAATGGCAGCGACCAGCCCGCCAACCATGACCCATGAAATGGCCCGCCCCCTGTCTGCTCCTTCGCGCCCGTCGGCAGCTGCGAAACGGTAAGACTGTACATAGGACGCATAGAGCCCCGCCAGAAACGTTCCCATACAGAAGAATGTGAACGTCCCAAACGATATCGCACCAGCGGCTACCAATCCCGACAACACGCCGATCATCGCCCCCAGAAGATAACCGCTGCGCCGCCCGTATTGTCGCATGATCCAAGCGGCAGGCACCGCTCCAAGGGCAAGCCCAAGATTGTAAATGCTCACCGGCAGGGTCGCCAAAGCAGGGTCAGTCGCAAGGTCCTGGCCAACCAATCCCCCCAGCGAGATGACAATCGGTCCACTGGCAGCCCCCAAAGATTGCGCGAGGATCAGCACCGTCAGGTTGCGCCGAAACCCTGCGGTTTCAGTCGTGTCTATCGTCTGTGTCATCATATTTCACCCGTATGGCCACCATACCCGTTGGATTGGCTTGGCGCCGCGTGCTCTAATTTGTCTAATGGATGCCCCAAACCTTGCGGGCGGCCGGTGATCAGGTCTGCATGGGTTCGTGCAGCGCCAGTGTGTTGGCCGCATGGGCTGCCGCCTCCAATGCGCCCTCAAGAAAGCCTCCGAATTCCAGGGCGGTTTCCGTCGACGCAAAAATTATCCCGCGTGCTGAAAGGGCACGCAGGTTGGTCGGCAAACCATAGCGGGGGTGGCTTCGGATCGGGTGTCGATCCTGTGGGCGGGCGATGTCTGGAATGGTCGCCCAGTCCTGCAAAACAAGGTGCATCGGGTCTGCCATTTCCGGACCGAACATCGCCGTCAGCTGCATCACCGCGAGACGCATCATCTCATCTTTGTGCTGGGCACGCGCATCCGCAGGGACCCCGACAAAACCGAAGAGCGCATAGGGACCGCCCTGCCTTGGCGAAGCATCGTGGATTTCGACCATTGGCCCTTGCTGGCTCATGGCGTCGCCGGACAGCCCGGCATTTCGCCAATGAGGCTGGTCGTAAACCGCGACGATCTTGGCCTGACCAGCCATCCAGGTCGGCACGTTTTGCAAGGCCTGCGTTTGGGCCGCATTTAGGGTGGGGTCAAAGGCAACGGTTTCGGCGATGACCCGGGGCGGCACGGCCATCACGATTCTATTTGCCGTGATGGTCAGTGTGCGGCCGTTATGGTCAACCTGCGCCGCGATGTTGTCCGCCGAATGGTCGACCGACCTCAGCCGCGTATTGGTCATGATCATTGCCGGGTTCAACCCTGTGGCCAAAGCCTGCACCAAACTGCCGATCCCCCCTGCCAAGCGGTACGACCCCTCCATAGAGGCATAGCCGCGCCCGCGCTGTACGGCGCCGTTTTGCGCTTGATAGACCAAGTCACCCGTTGAAAACTGCTCAAACACAGGGATCTGAAAACGATCCGCGAGGGCCGCCATGCGCGGCTGGCCCGGCCAGAACCATGCAGGCCCAAGGTCGAACGCGCCGCCCGAAAACTCCTTGGTCAGGATGCGCCCGCCGAGGCGGTCCTGCGCTTCAACCAGCAAGAAATCGCGGCCTTGGCGGGCCAGATGGTCGGCAAGCGCAAGACCCGACAGACCACCGCCCACAATCAGAACATCGGTCTGCATCAGAACGCCTCTCCCTTCGGCCTGAGGTCCAGCTCATGGGTCCAGGTGGACCGTGGTTGATCCGCCAGCGCCAGATAGGTGCAGGCAATATCCTCCGGCTTCATCATCCGTGCAGGGTCCATACTGTGCAGGGCGCGGCTGGCATCCGTGTCGACAATTCCGTCAAGAACCACATGCACAACGTGGATACCCTGCGGCCCATATTCACGCGCCAGCGATTGGGTCAACGCCCGCAACCCCGCCTTGGCCGAGGCAAAGGCCGCAAAATTCTTGCCGCCGCGCAGGCTCGCTGTTGCGCCGGAGACGATGAAGGTGCCACCGCCCCCTTCCACCATCGCAGGCAACACGCTTTGGGCCAGATTGACCGCTGAAAGCACCATCGCACGCCATGTCGCCTCAAAATCTGTCGTCGTGGTCTCCGCAAACCCCGCGATCACCAGCTTCGCCGCGTTGTGAACCACCAGTTTTGGTGCCCCATGGGTTTGGATCAGATCCGACACGGTTAGGGATGTTTGATCAGGGTCGGACAGGTCGACGGCAAGTGTCGTACCCGCCGCGCCATCGGGAACCGAGCGGTTGAGGCCGATAGAAGTGTAGCCGTTCTGAGCAAAGGCGCGCGCCAAGCTCTGCCCAAGACCGGCCCCCGCCCCGCCAATGATTGCAAGTGGGTCTGACATCTCAACCTCCGGCATTGGGGGCTGTTGGCGTGTCCGCGAGATGGCCGGATTTGATCCAAAGCCGCGCCCCATCAGGACCGGAAACGGCGTTCAGCGGCATGTGGGGCGGCAGGCGCAGCCAGGAATTGACCCCGAAGACCTCATCGCCTTCGATAAAGCTGCCTTCGATCACAAGGGCTTCGAACCCGTTGTGGCCAGCCTGCGTCACTGCCACGTTGGGCTCCCAAAGCTCGATCCGCACCCGTTCCCGCACATCCTTGAACAGCGGGATTTCTGAAACACCCGCACGCACTGGCTGCGGGGGCTGGCTGGTGGTGTCTATGGTGATCTGCTGACGGTCATTCATGTCAAACTGCCACAGCTTGACGAAGATCGTCGCCCCCGATGCGGAGCTTGGGGTATGCGAAGACGTCGGCGGGTTGCGCACGTATGTACCAACCGGGAAGTCACCGTGTTCATCCTGAAAGACACCATCAAGCACAAGAAACTCTTCGCCGCCCGTATGGGTATGCGCCGAAAACGCGCTGCCCGGCGCATAGCGGACGATGGTCGTCGCCCGCGCGACTTCATCCCCGATCCGGTCCAGCATCCGGCGTTCCACGCCCTTCATCGGGGATGCAACCCACGGCTCCCTGTCCGAATGTACAACGGCACGTTCATCAAAATTTGCGTTCAGGTCCATGGTACATCCTTCCGGTCCAGCGCGAAGAGGCGCCACACAACTACCTATCAGTCGATAGGCTTTCAGTTAGATATTGCCCTCGCTACTGTCAACACCTATCTACCACATGATAGACAGGAGCCCCGCATGCCACCGACAATGAAAGACAAAATCCTCGACGCCGCTGAAAAGCGTGTCCGCGGCGCGGGTTTCTCAGCGATGAGCTTCCGTGACTTGGCAAGCGATGTAGGCATCAAAAGCGCAAGCGTTCACTATCACTTTCCGACCAAACCCGACCTGGGCGAAGCTTTGGTTGATCGCTACACCAGCCAGTTCAAAGAGGAACTTGAACAGATCGACACGGCCAGCTTGCAAACGGCGTTGGACAGCTACGTTGCGCTCTACTCTCAAGCGCTTGTCTTAGACGAAACCATCTGTCTTTGCGCAATTATGGGAGCAGAAGCGATCGGGCTTCCCAAGAATGTTAACCAGAAAACAAAGGCATTCTTCAAAATGAATAGAATGTGGCTGCTTGACCTGTTCCAACGCCATAGCGTTCAAAACCCCGAAGACACGTCCTGCCTCATCGTCGCGGCGCTGGAAGGCGGCATGATCGTTGCTTCATCCTCCGACGATCGTGCGATGTTCGACCAGATCGCCAAGGCCGCGATCCGAAGTATCGCCAGGATTTGACGGCTATATGGAGCGCTCTCGATTCCCGTTAGCTGCTATTGCGCATCGACAAACTGGATCGCCGCACTGAACGTCCTCTTCTTCGACTTTACACGATTAGTTTGCGTAAGCAGCGAATGACTGGAAACCGCCCAAACCCGAAGCTCATCGCGAGCTTAACTAAGATGGAGCACTCGCAGTGAACGTGTAGGAGGTCCGCCTAGCAAAACAACACGGTTTGCGGACACCGTCAGACTCTATGCGTGATCGTTTAATAGCGCACTCCAAGAACACCAATCTGTTAAACGATCAGATGTACTAAACGATCAGATGTACTGATCGTCGACACCAAAAGGATTCTCATCGCGCCGTGGGCTACGATGCTCGATAAGCCGGTTACTCCGATCCAGTGAAAATTTTTTTTACTCTTAACCTTGTTCATCCTTTCAGCGCGTCCTAAATTTCATGCATGCGCAGAAACTCGAACACCATTTCGATACGTAGGCCTCTTTTCGGAACCGGTTCGGGCACCCGCGGGTAGCTTCCAAATAAGAATGCACCACCTGAACTATTGGCCAGCCGCGTGTAGCGTTTCACGTTGGAAAGGTCACATCCATGGTTCAGTTAATCGCTCGCATTGTCGCCTATACCTTGAGATCTTTGGCGGAAGCATACTCATTTTATGAGGGGTGGAACTGTTTTGCTGGCAGGGGAACTGTGCATGACGCCGTCGGAGATATGTTCCTTCTCGTTATAGCCTACGGGTTTTCCAAAGCACTGATGCCTACCTTTGAGCACGTTGCTGATCATCTGATGGCGCTGTCGTCTTGAGCGAACAAGTCAACTCAATCTTCAGCACGGAGCCTTCGGCAAAGTCGCGCAATACCTCTCTTGATAAGGAGGTCTGCGCGAACGGTGATGGCCCCGGACGCGCCAGTGCGCTTGAAGTCTGGATACACGCGAGATCCGCTAGAGCCCGGGGCCCGTATCGGCAATGCGTTCTCGCATCAACGAAAATAAATGCCTCTGAGTTTGCAAAAAAGTATTTCCGGTTAATTTTTTACTTCACCACTTTCGACCATTTCCCGAACCAATATCCTGGCTTTTTTGCCAATAATCCCGCTTTTCAACGGAAAGACCTTCGAAGAAGCCGACAAAAATACGATCCTGTGGCTCTGATATCAACGCAGACCACGGAGTCGAACCAAAGTGCTAATCGCCCGTATCTCAAACGCTGTAGGAGCGCACAAGGCGACATTACGCCTGAAGTGCGTACACTCGCAGCCGGTGCCTGGAGTATGGGCACAATGAGGTCGGCGAAACGCACCGAAAAATTGGTCGTGAAGGAAAATACGGCGGCGGCTATGTTCGACATGACCACAACCGAATTTCGCGAGCTTGTCGCGCAAGGCGCGCTCCCCGGCCCGGTGAAGATTGGGAACTTAAAACGCTGGCGTGTCGACCTTCTGCACACCGTATTTGACGCAGAGGCCGCGCGTCCAGAAGAAGAGTTTACCCTTTGAAACCTGCAAAACCCCGCGTGACCAAACCACGCTTGAACTGGAAGTGGAACGCGCGACGCGAGACGTGGGATCCGTATCATCGCGTGGTCTGGCGCGATGGCGAAAAACAGAAATCTCGAGAAATTAAGCTCGACTGGGGCGGCGACTTCAAAAAGCTGGATGAGCTGTACTGGAAAGCTCAAGGCGGAAAATTGGATCAGCAGGCCAGGCCGCAGAATTACACTTGGCGTGAATGCATCGAGGCATGGCGCAGTGACCTAACACACGGAGCTGGAAAGGTTGCAGCAAGCACGGCTAAAAGCTACCGCGCGCCGATGGACCGGATCATGGAAAAGAACGGCAGCATGGACATGCGTAAGACCGAGCGCAAAATGGTGAAGGCGGCGCTCACTCAGATGCAGGACACTCCACGCAAAGCCTCTCGGTTCGGTCAGACCATCAGCTTGCTCTGGAACTACGCTCTCCGGGAACTTGATTGGCCGCTTGGCCGGAACCCGGCCGCAGGCTTTGGCAAACATAAACCTAGCAAACAATACAAGCCTTGGCCAAAGTGGATGGTTGCAGCTCTTTCCGATGCACCAGAGCGCGTCCGGGTTGCAGCCTCTCTGATCATCGGGACCGGCCAACGACCAGGTGCCGCGATCGCAATGCGTTGGGACCAGTTTCAAGGGGAATGGATGACGGTAGTCGACGACAAGGCAGATGAGGAACTAGAAGTCTATTGCCCGCAATCACTACAAGCTGCGCTGGAGGCCTTTGAAAGAAATGGTGAGCACGTCCTTTCTAAAAACCTACGCGAACCCTTAGGATATAACTCGGTCGAGAAAACTTTACGCGCGTGGCGGGGGTCACTCGGTAGACGGGCCTCACCTTACGTGCTCCATGGTCTACGCAAACTCGCCATTGTCGAGCTTGCCGAAGCCGGAACGAGCGATGCTGAGATCCAAGCGGTCACAGGTCAAAGTGCTGAGATGGTCGCATACTATCGGAAGGATGCCAGCAGAAAGAAGCTCAGCCGCACTCCCCAAGAAAGGCGTGGATGAACGGCTCTGGAACAACCGAGTGTGAGTCATTTGTGTGAGTCATTTGTGTGCGTCATTTGTGTGAGTCACGTCGTCAGAACCTAAAAACACAAGTCATCATAAAACAAAATACCTGATTTTCCGTAAGAAAATCAGGTATTTGCATATTGGTACCCAAGGCCGGACTCGAACCGGCACGCCTCGCGGCGGGGGATTTTGAATCCCCTGCGTCTACCATTCCGCCACTTGGGCACGTAGGGCGATGTAGCCTGCAAAAGCGGCAGGAGCAAGTGGATTTTCACCCGTGCTGCGCGCCCAGTTGCTTGACCTTGGACGCGCGACATGGTGAGGCATTCAAAACAGCCGGAGCCCCCGATAATGATCCGCCGCCTTTATGACTGGACCCTGGGCCTGGCCCAACACCGCCATGCCCTTTGGGCGCTTGCCGTTGTCGCTTTTGTCGAAAGCTCCTTCTTTCCGATCCCCCCTGACATCCTGATGATCCCGATGATCATCGCGCGGCCAAATCGCGCTTGGCTGATCGCCGGGGTGGCGCTGCTCGCGTCGGTCTTGGGCGGGCTTTTGGGCTATGCCATCGGCGCGCTGGCCTTTGAGAACCTCGGCCAGCCGATCCTTGCAAGTCTGGGCAAGACCGATGCGATGGCGGAATTCTCGACCCGGTTCAATGACATGGGCTTTTGGGCGGTGCTGGTCGCCGGGGTCACCCCCTTCCCTTACAAGGTCATCACCATCATGTCGGGCTGGACGGGTATGCCGCTTGGCACCTTTATCATGACCTCAATCCTCGCCCGCGGGCTGCGGTTCTTTGTCGTGGCGGGGCTGCTGTGGCGCTTTGGCGCACCGATCCGAGACTTCATTGAACGACGCTTGGGTTTGATGTTCACATTGGCAGTCGCCCTGCTGATCGGCGGCTTCATGGTGGTGAAGGTACTATGACGGGTAAGACATTGACTTTGCTCGCGACGCTCGGTTCGGCCGCGCTGTTGCTGGGGGCTTTCGGGTTTCAACATCTGGGCGGCTACGCGCCCTGTCAGATGTGCCTTTGGCAGCGCTGGCCCCATGCAGCGGCGGTGCTGATCGGGGCAATCGTGCTGCTCGGCGGGCCGCGCGTGCTGGCCTGGCTCGGCGCCATGGCGGCGGCGGTGACCGCACTGATCGGCATCTTTCATGCCGGTGTGGAATGGGGCTGGTGGCCCGGGCCAAGTTCCTGCACCGGCGGCGGCATGGATTTGGGCAGCCTCGATGGCGGGTCGCTCCTGTCGACCGAAGGCCCGAGCGGCTTGGTCATGTGCGATGAGATCGTCTGGCAGTTTCTGGGCCTGTCGATGGCCGGGTGGAACGCGATTTTCTCTTTCATCTTGATCGGCCTTTGGGTCGCCGCCGCGCGGAAGGCGGCCTGAAGAACGAGAACCGGACAAACTGGACAGATGACCTTCCAGTTTGTCAAAAACACCCCCGAAACGGACAGTTTGACGGCTTGTCGTTCGACAGATGCGCGGATTATCTGAGATCAAACATCTCAGGAGTCCCCCATGTCGAACCAACAGAACTGTATTTTGCTGGGCGTTCCGCTGGACAGCGGCAAACGCCGTCGCGGCTGCCTGATGGGGCCGGACGCTTACCGCACCGCCGGGCTGGAGCGCGCGCTGCGCGACCTCGGCCATAGCGTGACCGACCGCGGCAACGTGGCCCCCGCCCCTTTCCACCCCAAAGAGCATGAGAAGCTGCACGCGCTGGAAGAGACCATCGCCTGGACCGAGAGCCTCGCCGCCGCCGCCGATGCGGCGATGGACGACGGGCTGCCGATCTTCATGGGCGGCGACCACGCGCTGGCGCTTGGCACAGTACTGGGCGCGATGCGCCATGCCGAGAAGGCAGGCCGCCCGCTTTTCGTGCTTTGGCTCGATGCGCATACGGATTTCCACACGCCGCAGACCAGCGACAGCGGCAACCTGCATGGCACCCCTCTGGGCTATGTCACCGGGCGCGAAGGCTTCGATGGCTTTCCGAAGATCGACACCCCCCTGCCCCATGATAATATCGCCATGATCGGGTTGCGCTCGGTCGATGCCGCCGAACGCGCGGCGCTGCAGGAGACCACGGTCACCTACGTCGACATGCGCGAGATTGACGAAAGTGGCATCGCCAAGCCCTTGCAACGCTTCCTCGACAAGGTCGCGGCGGCGGGCGGCATGCTGCACGTCTCATTGGATGTCGACTTCCTCGACCCTTCCGTCGCGCCCGCCGTGGGCACCACCGTGCCGGGCGGCGCCACCGTGCGCGAGGGCCATCTGGTGATGGAGATGCTCTCGGACAGCGGGCTGATGACCTCGCTCGATCTGGTGGAGCTGAACCCCTTCCTCGATGAACGCGGGCGCACCGCACAGCTGATGGTCGACCTCACCGCCTCGGCCTTTGGCCGCCGCGTCTTTGACCGCCCCACACGCGCATATTGATTGGAGACCCCAAGATGACCAACCTCAAACCCTCCGACAAGGCGCTGGTGCCTTTCGTTTCCGTCGACCAGATGATGAAGCTGATCCACCATGTCGGCGTCGAAGAGATGCTGCGCGGGCTGGCGGACTATATCGAAGCCGATTTCAAACGTTGGGAGCTTTTCGACAAGACACCCCGCGTGGCGAGCCATTCCGAGAAGGGCGTGATCGAGTTGATGCCGACCTCTGACGGCGATGTTTACGGTTTCAAATACGTCAACGGCCACCCCGACAACACCAAGACCGGCTTCCAGACCGTCACCGCATTTGGCCTTCTGGCCAATGTGGCCAACGGCTACCCGGTGCTGCTGACCGAGATGACGATCCTCACCGCCCTGCGCACGGCGGCGACCTCGGCGGTGGTGGCGCGGCTGCTGGCACCCAAGGGCAGCCGGGTCATGGCGATGATCGGCAACGGCGCGCAGTCCGAGTTCCAGAGCCTCGCCATGAAGGCGATCTGCGGCGTGGATGAGGTGCGGCTTTACGACATCGACCGCGCGGCGACCGCCAAATGCGCGCGCAATCTGGCGGGCTCGGGGCTGAAGGTCGTGGAATGCGACAGTGCCGAGGAGGCGATCATGGGCGCGCAGATCATCACGACCTGCACCGCGGACAAGCAATATGCCACGATCCTGACCGACAATATGGTCGGCTCCGGCGTGCATATCAACGCGATCGGCGGCGACTGTCCGGGCAAGACGGAACTGGCGCCCGCGATCCTTCACCGCTCGGGCATCTTCGTGGAATACCCCGAGCAGACCCGCATCGAGGGCGAGATCCAGCAGCTTGAGCCTGACCACCCGGTGACCGAAATCTGGCAGGTACTGACCGGTCAGGCCGAGGGGCGCCGCGACCAGCAGCAGATCACGCTGTTTGATTCCGTGGGCTTCGCGATCGAGGATTTCTCGGCCCTGCGCTATGTGCGCGACCAGATCGCCGAGACGGGCCTCTTCCAGCCGCTCGACCTGCTGGCCGACCCGGATGATCCGCGCGACCTGTTTGGCATGCTGCAACGCGCGGGTTGAGTGTTTGGGGCCGCCGTTCCTCCGCGGCGGCCTCTACCCTTTCGTCACGTCATGGGCATAGAGCCAATCGAAGGCCCGCAGCATCGTGCCGGGGGCCAGCGTTGAGGCGATGCGCAGCCCGGTATGGGCCGCAAAGCGGATCGGACCAGAGCGCAGGTGATAGCGGGTGGCGTTGCCTTCGGAGGTTTTCACGATGCGCCGCGCCCGGTCGATACGCGCGGACTGATAGGCGGTGAGCGCCGCGTCGCGCGGATAGCGGGTCAGGCAATCGGCCAAAACCCATGCATCCTCCAACGCCATATTGGCGCCCTGCGCCAGAAAGGGCAGTGTCGGATGGGCCGCGTCGCCCAAAAGCGCGACACCCTCTGCCTGCCAATTGGCGGCAACGGGGTGGTGGTGCAGCCCCCAGAGGGTCACGTCCTGCACCATCTCCAGCATCTGCGCGGCCTCACCGCCGAAGCCGGCAAAGGCGCGGCGCGGGTTGGCGGGGTCATCGCTGTGGTGCCAGCCTTCGGCGGCCCAATCGTCACGCTCTTCCACGGCCACGAGGTTGACCATGTGACCGTCGCGCAGCGGATAGCTGACCAGATGCTTCCCCGGCCCCATGGTGACCCGCGCCTCGGGGGGATGATTAACCACGTTGGGAATAAGCGCGCGCCATGCCACCTGCCCCGAGAACCGCGCCTGATCCGCCCCATTCAACTGTATCCGCCCGACCGAGTGGATGCCATCGGCGGCCACCACCAGTTCCGCCCGCCGTCGCCCGCCGCGTGCCATCTGCACCTGCGGCAGCGCACCGGGATGGATGGAGGCGACCTGCGCATCGGTCTCGAAACTAACATTGGCCCGTTGTGCGGCCTCGCGCAGAAGGTCGATCAGATCGGCACGGTGGAGGAAATAATAACGCTGGTCCTCCGGGAGGCGGGTCAGATCCAGCCGCGCCACTTGGCCGCCCTTGGCATAGTCGCAAAGCCGTACCGCCTGCCCGCGCACCGCACCGCGTGCCGCCAACCCACGCTCAAGCCCCAACCCGCGCAGCACGGCGAGGCCATTGGGGCTGATCTGAAGCCCGGCACCGATCTCGGAAAAGCGGGCGGCCTGTTCCAGCAGGGTCACGGCGACACCACGCCGCGCCAGCGCTGTGGCCAGCGCCAGCCCGCCGATCCCGCCGCCCACGACAATCGCATTGGAAGGTTTCATTCGCGCCCCAACCACAAACGCCGAAGCATTTGCCCCGGCGTGTGGTGTTTCAGGTGATGTCAGTCGTCGCGGTGGACTTTCTCGCGCCGCTCGTGACGCTCTTGCGCCTCAAGGGTCATGGTGGCGATGGGCCGCGCGTCCAGCCGTTTGAGCGAGATCGGATCGCCGGTGACCATGCAGTAACCGAACTCTCCCTCGTCGATCCGCCGCAGCGCCGCGTCGATCTTGCCGACCAGTTTACGCGCCCGATCCCGGGTGCGCAGCTCCAAGGCGCGGTCGGTCTCTTCCGAAGCGCGGTCGGTCACGTCCGGGATGTTCCGGGTGCCGTCTTGTAGTGTCTCGATCGTGTCGCGGCTGCCTGCCAACAGTTCCGCTTTCCAGTTGATCAGCTTGCGACGAAAGTACTCAAGCTGACGGTCATTCATGAATGGCTCGTCCTCGGCCGGACGATAGTCGTCCGGCAGGAAGATTTCCTGCTTCATTTGTTTTTCCCCGGCGTTTTTCAATTCAGACATTAAAAAGGCCTGTCTCCCGACATCGTCCCCTGCCGCAGCGTCTATCTGAGCGGGTAACAATTGTCACTACACAATCCCTTTGATTTTTGGTTAAAGGCCAAGGATCAAGCGCCCGTCACACGAGGTTGAAAACAAGATGAAATTCCAAGGCACCAAAGACTACGTCGCCACCGAGGACCTGAAAATTGCCGTCAATGCGGCGGTGACGCTGGAGCGGCCATTGCTGGTGAAGGGCGAGCCGGGCACCGGCAAGACCGAGTTGGCGCGGCAGGTCAGCGACGCTTTGGGCCTGCGCATGATCGAATGGAACATCAAATCGACCACCCGCGCACAGCAGGGCCTGTACGAGTATGACGCCGTGAACCGTCTGCGCGACAGCCAGTTGGGTGATGAGCGCGTGCATGACGTCAAGAACTACATCCGCAAGGGCAAGCTCTGGCAGGCTTTCGAAGCGGATGAGAAGGTCGTGCTTTTGATTGACGAGATCGACAAGGCCGACATCGAGTTCCCCAACGACCTGTTGCAGGAACTCGATAAGATGGAATTCTTCGTCTATGAGACGGGCGAGACGATCCGCGCGCGTCAGCGCCCCATTGTCATCATCACCTCGAACAATGAAAAGGAACTGCCCGACGCCTTCCTGCGTCGCTGCTTCTTTCATTACATCCAATTCCCCGACATGGAGACACTGAAACAGATCGTCGAAGTGCACCATCCGGGCATCAAACAGCAGCTGCTGACCACCGCGCTAACGCAATTCTACGAGATCCGCGAGCAGCAGGGGCTGAAGAAGAAGCCCTCAACCTCCGAAGTGCTGGACTGGCTGAAACTGCTGCTGGCCGAGGATATGGACGCCGAAGATCTGACCAAGGACGGCCCCAACGCTTTGCCCAAACTGCATGGCGCGCTGCTGAAGAACGAGCAGGACGTGCATCTGTTCGAGCGGTTGGCCTTCATGGCGCGTCGCCAGCGGTAGAGCGGCAACACAAATGCGACTTTACGTCAAAAGCGGGTATTTTCCTCGCTTTTGATTTTTCCCCTGCCTAGGCTGAGGTCAATCACGGGCGCAAAGACCCGGGTTGAAACGACCGATGGGGCAGGCAGATGCAAGGACAATCAGCAACCGCGCCACGCGCATATTGGGATAGACCAGCCCACGCAGGGAAGCAGAGAGGCCCCCACGCATGAGGCCCCGGCGCATGAGGCGCAGCGTGAAGGCGCGGCTGATCCTGCCGCTGATGCTGCTGCTGAACGCCTGCGTGCCCGCCTCGCATTCCGAGGTGGCAACCCGCGCGGTCATCGCCGACAGCACCCTGCCCCCGATGAAGCAGTTCACCCAAGCCCGCCCCGCTCAGCCGCATGTGTCGAATGCCGCGCTGGCGGAGGATTTCCTCGACCTGTCCTTCCGGATGGAAAGTGGCCGCGCCCTGCCCGTTCTGACCCGTTTCGAGGGGCCGATCACCCTGCGCGTGCTGGGCCAGCCGCCCGCCACGTTGGGGCCGGACCTTGCGCGTCTGCTGGCCCGTCTGCGCCGCGAGGCCGGGATCGAACTGCGTGAGGTCACGGGCGGAGAGGCCGGCATCACCATTCAAGCGGTGAACCGCAGCCAAATCCGCCGGCTCTTGCCGCAGGCGGCCTGTTTCGTGGTGCCAAACGTCAGCACGCTTGAGGAATACCGCCGCGCGCGCCGCTCGCCCGCCACCGATTGGACCCGCCTGACCGAGCGGCGCAAGCTAGCGATCTTCCTGCCCAATGATGTGAGCCCGCAAGAAAGCCGCGACTGTCTGCATGAGGAACTGGCCCAAGCGCTTGGGCCGCTGAACGATCTCTACCGCCTGCCGGATTCGGTCTTTAACGACGACAATGTGCATACGGTACTGACCGGTTTCGACATGCTGGTGCTGCGCATCTACTATGACCCCGCGCTGCGCTCGGGCATGAGCCGCGAAGAGGTCGCCGCCCGTCTGCCGGGCATTCTGGCCCGGGTGAACCCCGCAGGCGGCACCGTCGCCCCCCGCCCCGCCCGCGCCACGCCGCAGGTCTGGAGCCGCGCGATCCAGACCGCCCTCGGCCGCGACGTGAGCCGCAATGCCCGGCTGAACGCCGCCCGCGATGCGCTGCGCATCGCCGAGACGCAGGGCTGGCAGGACAACCGCCACGCCTTTTCGCATTACGCCATGGGCCGGGTCATCCAGATGTCCGAACCCGCCGCCGCACAGGCGCATTACCAAACCGCCAACGCCCTCTATGCCCGCACCCCCGGCACCACGCTGCACCGCGCCTATGTCGCCACCCAGCGGGCAGGCTATGCGGTGACCATCGGCGACGGCGCAGGCGCGCTGGCCCTGATCGCGCCGCATCTGCCCGTGGCCGAAGCCAGCGAAAACGCCGCCCTTCTGGCCACGCTCATGCTGCTCAAAGCCGAAGCGCTAGAGATCGAAGGCCGCGGCATTGAGGCGCGCCGCGTCAGGCTGGACAGCATCGGCTGGGCGCGATACGGCTTTGGCCCTGACTGGGCCGTGCGGGCCAAGCTGCGCGAGATCGCAAGCCTCAACCCGCGCAATGGATAGGCCCGCGAAACAAACGGGCAATAGGTTATGATAGCACTCGGATTGGCATTGATCGGCGCGATTATCGGCGGGCTGACCGCGCGCAAACGCGGCGGCAACCGCAAGGACATCGCGCAATATGCCGCGGGCTATGGCATGGCCTTTCTCATCGTCGGCATGATCGCCACGGTTCTGCTGGACCGCGCATTGAGCGTCTGATGTTTCTGCCCTTCTTCGATCAGCTGCGCCGCCACAATGTCCCGGTCTCCCTGCGGGAGTTTCTGGCCTTTCTCGAAGGCATGAAAGCGGGGCTTGCGACCTATGACGTGGAGGCGTTTTACTACCTCGCCCGCGTGTCGATGGTCAAAGATGAGCGCAACATCGACAAGTTCGACCGCGCTTTCGCCGCCGCTTTTAAAGGGTTGGAGAAGATCAGCCTCGACGATGTGCTCGATGCCGTGGACCTGCCCGAAGACTGGCTGCGCAAGATGGCCGAAAAGCACCTCACGCCTGAGGAAAAGGCCGAGATCGAAGCCATGGGCGGTTTCGACAAGCTGATGGAGACGCTGAAAAAGCGGCTGGAAGAGCAGAAGGGCCGGCATCAGGGTGGCTCCAAATGGGTCGGCACGGCGGGCACCTCGCCCTTCGGTGCCTATGGCTACAACCCCGAGGGCGTGCGGATCGGTCAGAAGGAAAGCCGCCACCAACGCGCGGTCAAAGTCTGGGACAAACGCGAGTTTCGCAACCTCGACGACAATGTCGAGATCGGCACACGCAACATCAAACTGGCGCTGAAACGCCTGCGCCGTTGGGCGCGCGATGGCGCGGCAGAGGAGTTTGACCTCAACGGTACGATCCGCGCCACGGCGGAACATGGCTATCTCGACGTCAAGACCCGCCCCGAGCGGCGCAATGCGGTGAAAGTGCTGCTGTTTCTCGACATCGGCGGTTCGATGGATCCGCATGTGAAAGTGGTCGAAGAACTCTTCAGCGCCGCAAAGGGCGAGTTTAAACATCTCGAACATTTCTACTTCCACAACTGCCTCTACGAAGGCGTGTGGCGCGACAACCGCCGCCGCTGGGACGCGCAGATCCCCACCCATGAGGTGCTGCGCAGCTATGGCTCTGACTACAAATGCATTTTCGTGGGCGACGCCAGCATGTCACCCTATGAGATCGCCTATCCGGGCGGCGCGAATGAACATTGGAACGCCGAGGCCGGGGCGACTTGGCTGGCACGCGCACGCGACCAATGGCCGAACCACCTGTGGATCAACCCCGTCCCCGAACGCCAGTGGGGCTACACCCAATCCATCGCCATGATCCAAGAGATTTTCGGCGCTGAGGCCATGGTGCCCATGACGCTCGAAGGGTTGAGCCGTGGGATCAAGACCATGACGCGCTAACCCCCTTCCTTGACAGCCTGCCGCGCCGCGCCACTTCAGGGGGCGAAGGCAAGCAATGTGGAAGGAAATAGAATGTCCCCGATCATCAAATCCGGCAGCGCGAAATGGGAAGGCTCGCTCAAAGAGGGCAATGGCCATGTCTCGACCGAAAGCGGCGTGCTGTCCGACCAGCCCTATGGTTTCAACACCCGTTTCGAGGGCAAGCAAGGCACCAACCCCGAAGAGCTGATCGGTGCGGCCCATGCCTCCTGCTTTTCGATGGCCCTGTCGATGATCCTTGGCCAAAGCGACCTGACGCCTGACAGCATCGAGACCAAGGCCGAGGTGCATCTCGAAGAGAAAGACGGCGGCTTTCATGTGCCGAAAGTGCATCTGACGGTCGAGGCCAGCATCCCCGGCGCGTCGCAGGAAGACTTCGATGAGGCGGCCAAAACCGCCAAGGAGAACTGCCCGATCTCCAAACTGCTGACGGCTGAGATCACGATGGACGCGAAACTCGTCTGATCGCCAAGAATACGACCGGGGCGCAGGCCATGGCCGCTTGCCCCCGGTCCCCCCGCTCCCCATATTGGGCGCATGATCCGCGTTATCCCCATCCTCCTCGCCATCCTCTATGCGCTGGCGATGTACCGTTTCTCGGCTTGGCGCACGGCGCGGGAGTTGGATGCGAAATCGACGCCGCTGGTTGATCCGAAGTTGAACGAGATCAGCAACCGCATGGCCCGCGCGCTCGACCTGCCGCGCATCAAGGTGCATCTTTATGAGATCGAACCCGTAAACGGGCTGGCGGCCCCCGATGGACGGATTTTCATCACCCGCGGCTTCTATAACAAGTTCCGCCAAGGTGCTGTAACGGCTGAAGAATTGGCAAGCGTTATCGCCCATGAATTGGGCCATGTCGCCCTTGGCCATTCGCGCCGCCGGATGATTGATTTCTCGGGTCAGAACGCCCTGCGCACGGCCCTTGCGATGGTGCTGGGGCGGCTCATTCCCGGCATCGGCGTCTGGATCGCCAGCGGGCTGACCAGCCTGCTGGCCGCGCGGCTGTCGCGTAACGATGAATATGAGGCCGACGCCTATGCCGCCGCCCTGCTCACCAAGGCCGGGATCGGCATTGGCCCGCAAATCTCCTTGTTTGAAAAGCTCGACGCGCTCAGCCAATCTGGCGGCAACCGTCCGCCTGCGTGGTTGCTGAGCCACCCCAAGACGGAAGAGCGGATCGACAAACTGCGCCAGATGCAGGTGCGGTGGGACGGTTGACCTAGCCCAAAGCCTTTGCCAACCTCGGCAACCGCGCCTTTTTCAGCAGGGCACGCATTTCCCATGGCTCACCGGAAAGCCGCCGCGCCTCTTGCAAGACGGCCTCTGCCACGGGGGCGACCATCTCAGGCGTCGCCTGCCAGATGCCATGCAGATAGCTGTCAGGATCGGCGCGGCTCAGCCCCTCTTCGGCGAGGATTTGACGGGGAAAGTCCTTGGCATTCAGCGTCAGGATCATATCGGCGCTGTTGGCCACGGCAACGGCCAACACATGGATGTCATTCTCATCCGGCAGCCAAAGCCGCGCTTGCAGACCGGGGGAAGCCTCGCGCTCGGCCTCCGGCCATTTGCCGCGCAACAGCGCAATCTCGGCCCGTGCCTGCGCTTCGCCCGCGGGGCCAAGCTTGACCGCCGCGCGGGCCCATTCCTCCAAGATACGCGCCGACCAGATCGGCTCGAACGCGCCCCGCGCCGCCACGCCGAGCACCATCTCGCGCATCACCGTGGGGTAAAGCACGCAGGTGTCGATCAGCACGCGGGGGCGCGTTTCCATCACAGGCGGAAGAACAGCGATTTGAGGTAGCCGCTTTCCGCAAGCTGCGGCAGTTGCGGGTGGTCCGCCCCGGCGAAACCGGTGTGCAGTAGCATGGCGCGGCGTCCGGCCCGACCGATGCCGCGCACCGAAGCCGTGCGGAACTGGTTCAGGTCAGCGGCATGAGAGCAGGAGCAAAGCCCCAGAATGCCGTTCTCCGCCACCAGTTGCGCCGAGAGCCGCGCGACGCGTTCATAGGCACGAAGCCCTGCGTCGACCGCTTGGCGCGAGGGGGCAAAGGCGGGCGGGTCGCAGATCACCACGTCGAAAGTCTCGCCCTCGTCCCGCAGGGCGGTGAGCACCTCGAAAGCATCCCCTTGGCGGGTGGCGAAACGGTCCTGCATGCCCATCGCCGTCGCCCCGGCCTCGGCCAGTTCCAGCGCGGGGGCGGAGCCGTCCACCGCCAGCGCCGAGGATGCGCCGCCCGCAAGTGCTGCGAGGGAGAAGCCGCCAACGTGGGAGAAGACATCGAGCACCCGCCCGCCATTCCGCGCGAGATTGGCGGCAAAGGCGTGGTTCGGGCGTTGGTCATAGAACAGGCCGGTTTTCTGCCCGCCGGTGAGGTCGGCCATATAGGTCGCGCCATTCATCGGCACCGGCAGCGGCCCCTCGGGCGTTTCGCCTGCCAACGTGGCCGAGGCATCGTCGAGCCCTTCGAGCTTGCGGGTCCGGCCTGAGGCGTTTTTCAGCACGTTGTGCACGCCCGTCACCGATTGCAGCGCGGCGACGAGCGGCTCAATCAGCGCGTCTGCCCAAGCGGCATTGGGTTGGATCACGCAGGTATCGCCGAAACGGTCGATGATGACACCCGGCAGGCCATCGGCCTCGGCATGGATCAGGCGGTAGTAGGGCTGATCGTAAAGCTGCCTGCGCAGTTGAAGGGCGCGACTGAGGCGCGCTTCGAACCAGGCCTGATCGATCTGCGCCTCGGCGTCTTGGTCGATCATCCGGGCGATGATCTTGGAATTCGGATTGACCGCGACCAGCCCCATGGGCTTGCGCTCGGCATCCTCCAGCAGCGCCAGCGTGCCGGGGGCGAGCCCGCGCGTGCGGCGGTCGGTGACCAATTCATTGGCGTAGACCCAAGGAAAGCCGTGGCGGATGGCGCGGGCGTTGGCCTTGGGCAATAGGCGCACCACGGGACGTGTGGCAGGCTGCGGGGCGGAGGGGGTTTGGGGCGTTGTCATAGCGCCCCTCGTACTGCGTTCGCGCGGCTGGGGAAAGAGGTTTCGCAAGCCCCCATTGGCAGTCAGTTGCGCGCCCTGCCCCGCCAGCCGCCCCGACGGCGCGGGGTGGTCAGCGTCGTCTTCCCCTCGCGCAGCACTTGGGTCATCGGGTGATCGGCGGCGGCGCGGTGCCGTTCCAGCAATCGGGTGATGGCGGCGGCGCTGTCGTGTCCGTCCGGCAAGCTCAGGGCCCAATCAAGGAAGATGCTGCGGCATTCGGCGGGGCCGATCCCCTCCATCCGGTAGGATTCGCGGATCAGGCCCTTTGGGTCATCGGGATCGCTCATGCGCCCTCCCGCCCCGGCATTGGCAGCGCTGCGTTGATGATCTGCGCGGCGCTGTTGTAGTCGGTCTGCATCTTGCGTTCCAAGGCAGAGAGGTCGTCACATTCCAGCACCCGGCAGAGGAAGCTCGCCCCCGCCTGCCCCATCGCCCCTGCCTCGATCGGATTGGCCGAGAGCAGCCGCGCGGCGCAGTTCAGGGTCCAAGCGTCGGTATAGGCGGCGGAGAGGGTCGCCTCCCCTTCGGTGTCGATCACCCCTTCGTCGCGCGCGGCGGCAAGGCCCGCGTCGATCTCACGCGCGCCAGTGCCGCCGATGAGCGCCCCCGCCTGCGCGAAGAGTTCGATATCCTGCAGCCGGCCCGCGCCGGTCTTGGCGTCGAGCGCGCCTGCGGGGCTGCGGGCGGCGGCGATGCGGCGGCGCATATCGGCCACCTCTCCCAGCACCTTGTCACGCGGGGCGGCACGGCTGAGGATGTCTTTGCACAGCGCGTCAACATCGCGGCCCAGATCCTCTGCCCCCGCGATCACCCGGGCGCGGGTGAGGGCCAGATGCTCCCACACCCATGCTTGTTCTTTCTGATAGCTCTCGAAACTGGCAAGGCTGGTCGCCACCGGCCCCTGATTGCCCGAAGGGCGCAGGCGCATGTCGATGTCGTAAAGTTTGCCTTGGGCCATCGGCGCGGTCATCGCGGTAATCATCGCTTGGGTCAGCCGCGCATAATAGCTGCGTGTGGCGAGGGGTTTGGGGCCATCGGAACTCTCCACCCCATCGGCGTCATAGATCACCAGCATATCGAGGTCCGAAGTCGGCGTGAGCCGCCCGGCCCCGAGCGAGCCCATGCCAAGGATCACCGCCCCGCGCCCCGGCGGCGGGCCATGGCGGGTGGCGAATTGATCGACGACCACGGGCCAAAGCGCCTGCAAGACGGCTTGGGCAAGCTCGGCATATTGGCGCCCGGCGGTGGCCGCGTCGATCAGCCCGCGCAGCAGATGCACGCCGATCCGAAAATGCCATTCGCGTGCCCAACGGCGGGTGCCGTCAAGGCGCAATTCATAATCCGCCTCCCCCGCAAGGTGCTGCTCCAGCATCTCGGTCAGCTTGGTCTGCCCCGGCCAGTCCGAGAAGAAATCGCCGCCGATCACCGCATCGAAAACGCCGGAGTTGCGCGACAGATGCGTGGCAAGCGCGGGCGATGTGGCGACGATATCCACCAAGAGATCGCCCAGTTGCGGATTGGCCCGCAAAAGGGAGAACAGCTGCACCCCGGCGGGCAGCCCCGCGAGAAAACCGTCAAAGGCCAAAAGCCCCTCATCCGGTTTCGCCGATTGCGCCAGACGGTCCAGCAGAAGCGGTTTGAGCCGCCCGAAGATATCCGCCCCCCGCTCCGAGCGCAGCGCGGGATAGCTGGGCCAGCGGTCTAGCACCGAAGTGTCGAATTGATGCGCCGGGCGCGCGGCTTCGGGCTCTTCCCTTGTGGCTGCGAAAAAGCTCTCGATCAGGTCGTGCACGGCTTGAAGTCGCTCATGAAGATCGGACTGTAAGTCTTTGACATCCATATCCATCATGGCGGCCAGCCGGTCGAAATCGGCATCGTTTCGGGGCAGCGTGTGGGTCTGGGCGTCTTGCACCATCTGCAATCGGTGCTCGACCGTGCGATGCGCGCGGTAGTGATCACCAAGCGTCTCGGCCACCTCCTCGGGCACCCAGCCCTTTTCGGCCAGCACGCGCAATCCCGCCAGCGTGCCACGGGGCCGCAGGTCCGCATCGCGGCCCCCGGCGATGAGCTGCCGGGTCTGGGTGAAGAACTCGATCTCACGGATGCCGCCCCGGCCCAGTTTCATGTCATGGTCCGGCAGGGTGATTGGGCCGCCCAAGCCCTTGTGCTCACGGATCGCCAGCCGCATGTCATGGGCGTCTTGGATGGCAGCGAAATCCAAGTGGCGACGCCAGACGAAAGGGCGCAAAGATTGCAAAAACGCCTCGCCTGCCGCGATGTCGCCCACTGCGGGACGGGCCTTGATATAGGCCGCGCGCTCCCATGTGCGGCCAAGGCTTTCGTAATAGCGCTCCGCCGCCTCCATCGCGATGCAGACGGGGGTGACCGCCGGGTCGGGGCGCAGGCGCAGATCCGTGCGGAAGACATAGCCTTGGGCCGTATTCTCGCTCAGCGTGGCAGACATGGCGCGCGTGGCTTTGACGAAGGCGCTGCGGGCGGCGTGGAAATCATCGGGCGCGAAACGGCTTTCGTCGAAAAGGCAGATCAGGTCGATGTCGGAGGAATAGTTCAACTCCCCCGCGCCCATCTTGCCCATGGCAAAGACGACCATGCCCGCGCAATCGGAAAGATCGTCCATCGTCATCCCCGGCAGCTTGCCGCGTTTGATCTGTGCCGCCAGCCCCGCCCGCAGGGCCGCGCCGCAGGCGGCATCGGCGTATTCGGTCAGCGCACCTGTCACCTCCTCCAGCGACCATGCCCCGCCCAGATCGGCCAGCGCGGTCAGCAACGCCATACGCCGCTTGCCCTGCCGCAGCCCATCGGCAAGCCGGTCGGGGGCCAGTTCCGCCGCTGCCGCGCAATTATCGGCCAGAGCGGCTTCGGGATTGGCCACCGCCGCGCTCAGCCAACCCGCCTCTTTCTCCAAAAGCGCCATCAGATAGGGCGCGGTCGAGGCCGCAGCCGAGATCATTTCGCGCAACTCCGGCGCGAGATCGGGCAGCAGCGCCGCCGCATCCTGCGCACGTTCGCAGTGGTAGACGCGGGGGGAACGGGTGATCCGGGCGGCGAGAGATGGGTCTGTCATGGGGCCAGCTTTGCGGGCTGATCCAAGCGGCGTCAATGGGGGTTGCGACAGGGCACGGGCTTGCTACGACTTTGGCGCGCGCCCCAAGGGGGCACGATGCGACAAGGGGCAGAGAATGAGCAAGAGTTTGAAACGCGTGCGTGCCACGCTGGAGGCCGCGGGGGTGACGCCGGAAATCCGCGAGACGGCTTTGGCGCGGACGGCGGTGGATGCGGCCACGGCGCTTGATTGCGCGGTCGACCAGATCGCGAAATCAATCGTTCTGCGCGGCGAAGACAGCGCGGCGGCGCTGCTGTTCATCACCGCGGGCGCGCAGCAGGTCGATCTGGAACAGGCCGCGGCGCTGGCCGGGGAGCCTTTGGGCAAAGCCGATGCCGCGCTGATCCGGGCACAGACCGGCTTTGCCATCGGCGGCGTCGCGCCTTTGGGGCATATCACGCCGCCGCGCGCTTGGTTTGACCGCAATCTGCTGCAATTCCCGCTGGTCTGGGCCGCTGCGGGCACGCCGCATCACGTTTTCTGCCTTGAACCCCAGAAGATGGCGCAGCTTTCGGGCGCGCAAGTCGCTGATTTCACTGTCGCTTCCCAAATAATGTAAAAAACATTCACATAGCCCCTTGCGAAACGGGTTCGTCATTCCGATCTATTCAATGTGAAAGACATTCACATTATCCGAAACGCCCGGGCCGGCGACAGGCCCGTCACGACCGAAAGGCTCAACAATGACGACAGTGACCACCGACCCGACCTATTCCCCCCGCCCCAGTTGGCTGGCCCGGACGGAAGCCTGGATGGACGCACGCGGCAAAGGCGCATGGATCGCCGCCATGGTGCTCGGCTTCATCTTCTTCTGGCCCCTCGGCCTCGCCCTTCTTGCCTATATGACTTGGAGCAAACGCATGTTCTCTTCGAAATCCTGCAGCCGCAAATCCAGCCGCGCGATGATGTCGCGCAGCACCGGCAACCGCGCCTTTGACGCCTATAAGGCCGACACGCTGCGCCGTTTGGAGGAAGAGCAGCACAACTTCGAAGCCTTCCTTGAGCGTCTGCGCGAGGCCAAGGACAAGGCCGAGTTCGACCAGTTCATGGACGAGCGTGCCAAGCGGGACGAAACGGCCACAAACGCCTGATCGCACCCTGACCCCCACCCCCCGGCCCGCGCGCCGGGGGGCCATTCGCAGGACAAGACATGACCCAGACCCCCGACCCCGATCTGCACCCGCAATTCTATGACGGCATCGCTGGCAAGCGGCTGCTGGCTTGGGTCATCGATGTGACCCTTGTCCTGCTCTTTTGCGTGCTGATCCTGCCCTTCACGGCCTTTACGGGGCTGTTCTTTTTCCCCTTTCTGACGCTGGTGGTGGGCTTTGCCTACCGGGTGGCCACGCTGACCGGCGGCTCGGCCACATGGGGGATGCGCCTGATGGCGATGGAGCTGCGCGACCACCGCGACCGACCCTTCGATTTCATGACCGCGCTTTTGCATACCATCGGCTATTCGCTGTCGATGACGGTCACGGTCATTCAGGTCGTCTCGGCCGTTCTCATCTGCACCACGGCCCGCCGTCAAAGCCTTACGGACATGGCGCTTGGCACCGTGCCGGTGAACCGGCGGCTCAGCCGCTAGGGGCGGACGCAAATTTGCCCTTGGCGGCGCGGGGGGTGGTTGATAGCATCCCCCGATAAATGCTGGAAGCCCATGCGACATACACTGCCTTTGACACCACAATTCTATGTCACAGCGCCGCAACCCTGCCCCTATCTGGAGGGCCGGATGGAGCGCAAGCTGTTCACCGCCCTTCAGGGCGATAATGCCGCTCGCCTGAATGACAGCCTGTCGAGCCAAGGCTTCCGCCGCTCGCAAAATGTTCTGTACCGCCCCTCCTGCGCCGATTGCGCCGCTTGTCTTTCCGCGCGGATCGACGTGGCGGCCTTTCGCCCCAGCAAAAGCCAGCGCCGCATCCTGAAGCGCAACGCGGGGCTGGAACGCCGCGCGACATCGCCTTGGGCCACGGAAGAGCAATATGACCTTTTCCGCAGCTACCTCGACAGCCGCCATGCGGATGGGGGCATGGCGGATATGGACGTGTTCGAATTCGCTGCCATGATCGAGGAAACGCCGATCCGCAGCCGGGTGATTGAGTATACCGACCCTGAGGCCGACAATGCCCTCGTTGGCGTCTGCCTGACCGATGTGCTGGGCGACGGGGTGAGCATGGTCTATTCCTTCTACACCCCCGACCGGCCCCGCAACGGGCTGGGCAATTACATTATCCTCGACCATATCGAAATCGCCCGCGCGGCGGGGCTGCCTTATGTCTATCTTGGCTATTGGGTGCCCGGCAGCCAGAAGATGGGATATAAGGCCAAATTCTCGGGGCTTGAGGTCTATATGGGGGGCCAGTGGCAAAAGATGCGCGATCCTGAGGGTTTCGTGCCCGACCAGCATCCGCTCAGCAACGATCCCATCGCCGAACAGGTGGCCAATATCACCCTGCCGGATGTGACCCCACGCTGAGGAAACCAATTGATTTTGGCACTATTACCGGGCGGCCCCTTGGGCTGCCCGTTTTGTTTTGTGTGATACCGCGCCGGAAATGCAGGAAAGTACGCTATGCCGATCAAATCTTTCCGAAAATAACGCAGATGGTACGCGTTGCGAAATAAACCTACAAACAATCCCGCCCGACGCACAAGTTTTTCGCCATTTCGCTGTTGACGCCCCTCTTTCCCCCTCCTAATCTCACGCCACGCTTAGAGGACCCTTAAGATGACCGACCTAGTCATTATTGTAAGACACACGCGCATGGGCCGGTAACGGTAGACCATAATCCTTCCCATGCGCCCCCGTCAGACCGGGGGTTTTTTTATGCCAATCGCAATAACCTGCCTTACGGAGCACCCAAGATGAAACGCCAGATGACCGGAGCGAAAATGATCGTCCAAGCCCTGATTGACCAGGGTGTGGACACCGTCTTTGGATATCCCGGTGGCGCGGTGCTACCGATCTATGACGAGGTCTTTCAGCAGAATTCGATCAAACACGTTCTGGTGCGCCATGAGCAAGGGGCGGTGCACGCCGCCGAAGGCTATGCCCGTTCCACTGGCAAACCGGGCGTGGTGCTGGTGACCTCCGGCCCCGGTGCCACGAATGCGGTCACGGGCCTTACGGATGCGCTGCTCGACTCGATTCCGCTGGTGGTGCTGACCGGTCAGGTGCCGACCTTCATGATCGGCTCCGACGCCTTTCAAGAGGCCGACACCGTGGGCATCACCCGCCCCTGCACCAAGCACAATTGGCTGGTGAAAGAGACCGATACCCTTGGCGCCACTCTGCACGAGGCCTTCCATGTCGCCACCCATGGCCGCCCCGGCCCGGTGCTGATCGACATCCCCAAGGACGTGCAATTCGCCACCGGCCACTACGAGTCCCCCAAACCCTCGACCTCGCGCTATCAGCCTCAGGTTAAGGGCGACATGGCCGAGATCACCGAACTGGTCGCGGCGATGGAGACGGCGAAGCGTCCGATTTTCTACACCGGCGGCGGGGTCATCAACTCCGGCCCGGCGGCGAGCCAGTTGCTGCGCGAATTGGTTGATGCCACTGGCTTTCCCATCACCTCCACCCTGATGGGCCTCGGCGCCTACCCGGCGTCGGGTGACAAATGGCTTGGGATGCTCGGGATGCACGGGCTTTACGAGGCCAATATGGCGATGCATGATTGTGATCTGATGATCAACATTGGCGCGCGGTTCGACGACCGGATCACCGGTGTTATTGACAGTTTCAGCCCAAAATCCACCAAGGCGCATATCGACATCGACCCCTCGTCGATCAACAAGGTGATCCGCATCGACATTCCGATCGTCGGTGATGTGGCCCATGTGCTCGAAGACCTGCTGAAGGTCTGGAAATCGCGCGGCCGCAAGACCAATAGCGAGGCGGTGGCGAAATGGTGGCAGCAGATCGAAGAATGGCGCAGCATCGATTGCCTCAAGTTCAACCAATCCGGCAAGGTGATCAAACCCCAGCACGCGCTGGCGCGGCTCGAAGCGCTGACCAAGGATCACGACCGCTATATCACCACCGAAGTAGGCCAACACCAGATGTGGGCCGCGCAATACCTCGGCTTTGAGGAGCCGAACCGCTGGATGACCTCGGGCGGCCTTGGCACCATGGGCTATGGTTTCCCCGCCTCCATCGGCGTGCAGATGGCGCATCCGGAGGCGCTGGTGATCAACGTGGCGGGCGAAGCCTCGTGGCTGATGAACATGCAAGAGATGGGCACGGCGATGCAATTCGGCCTGCCGGTGAAACAGTTCATCCTCAACAACGAGCGGCTCGGCATGGTGCGCCAGTGGCAGGAACTGCTGCACGGTGAGCGCTATTCGCAAAGCTGGTCCGAAGCCCTGCCCGATTTCGTCAAACTGGCCGAAGCCTTTGGCGCCAAGGGGATTATCTGCTCGGACCCCGATGACCTTGATGATGCGATCATGGAGATGATCAACCACGACGGGCCAGTGATCTTTGACTGTCTGGTCGAGAAGCATGAGAACTGCTTCCCCATGATCCCAAGCGGCAAGGCGCATAACGAGATGCTGTTGCCCGGCGATCATGAGACCCAGGGCGTGATCGACGCAAAAGGCTCGGTGTTGGTGTAACCCGTTTTCTTTAAAAGAAAACGTCCCGGAAATTTTTCGAATTTCCGGCGAAGATGAAGAAGGACGAAGACATGGCTGCCCTAAAAATCAAAAAAGGTGCGACCTCGCATTCCGCCTATAACCTACGGCCCAACTTCTCGGATGTGGTTGAAAAACACACGCTGGCCGTGCTGGTCGAGAACGAGCCCGGCGCGCTGGCGCGGGTGATCGGCCTGTTCTCGGGCCGGGGGTATAACATCGACAGTCTGACCGTGGCCGAGGTGGACCATACCGGGCATCTGTCGCGTATCACCATCGTCACCAGCGGCACCCCGCAGGTGATCGAGCAGATCAAGGCGCAGGTCGGTCGCATCGTGCCGGTGCATGAGGTGCATGACCTCACCGTCGAAGGGCCGAGCGTGGAACGGGAACTGGCGATTTTCAAAGTCGTCGGCAAGGGCGAGCAACGGGTCGAAGCGCTGCGGCTGGCAGATATCTTCCGCGCCAATGTGGTCGACAGCACGCTCGAAAGCTTTGTTTTCGAGATCACCGGCGCGCCCGACAAGATCGACGCTTTCGCCGAGTTGATGCGCCCGCTGGGGCTGGCCGATGTCGCCCGCACCGGCGTGGCCGCCCTCGCCCGTGGTGTCTGACACGCGGGGCGTTTAGGCTTTCAGCTGGGCCGCGCGGAATTGGCGCGGTCCGGGCTTGGCGGTAAAGGGTATGATCTGGGCGCCATGCTGGCGCTTTCCCTCTGCCTCCGGCTCTGCCGCTAAGGGGCTATCGTGACGCAGCGCCTCGGGCAGATGCGAAGCCGCTTTCTCCTGAACCAGCCGGGGGTTGTCCGCGATACGCAGCTTGCGATGCACTGAGACGTCGAACTGCACCATATCGCCCGTGTCAAACCCCGCCCCCTGCCCGACACGGATCGCCGGCTCTTCGTAATAGGCAAGATCGCCTTGATCTTCGCACCAGAAAACCGCTTTTCCGGCGCTATTATCGCTCCACAGAACTACACCAATCATAGTACACCCCGCTTTCGATGTTTGTTCTCCATTCTGCGACAATCGAAAGAGGTGAAACATAGGTTAAAATGCAACGTGCGCTTGCATTTTGTGTCGGTTCCAGTAGGGTCAGCTACAATTCGGCGTCAGCTTTGACGCGCCTTCGCGTCAGTCTGTTAACCATCTGGCCATAGCGGCTTTTATTCCAAGGTCGCGACCCATTCAGAACGAGGCTGCATGTCCGCTCCCAACCGCTCTCCCTCTGAACTTCGTAGCATGTTCGGCGCCAATCTGCGCCAGTTGGCAGCGGATTACCCCTCGATCTCTGACCTTGCCCGGCAGCTTGGCATCAATCGCACGCAATTCAACCGCTACCTTTCGGGCGAAAGCTTCCCCCGGCCCGATGTGCTGGCGCGGATCTGCCGCTTTTTCGAGATCGACGCGCGGGTGCTGCTGGAGCCGGTGACCGAGATTTCCCTGAACCAAGATCCGATCAACAACAGCTTCCTGCGCGACTTCCTGGGCACCGGAATTCAAAATGTGCCCGAGGCGGATTTCCCAAGCGGTTTTTACCGTTTCGCGCGGCGGTCTTTTCTGGATCAGGACAGGTTCGTGACCGGCGTGGTTTTTATCACGCGCCATGGCAGCAGCACCTTCCTGCGCGGCTATGAGAGCGCGCCATCGTTGCGCGCGCAAGAGCTGCCGACCAACCCGATGGCGCGGGAATATCGCGGCATCGTCTCACGGCAGGAGAATGGGGTTTCCATCGTCGTCTCGCGGCGTCGTACGCTGACCGGGTCGTTCAACTACCTCAACCGCGTCGCCTCTTTCGAAAATAACTTTTGGGTTGGCTACGTCACCCGCACCGCCCCCGAAAGCGCCGCGGGCACGCGGGTGACCCGGCTGACCTATGAGTATATCGGCAGAGACCCCAAAACCGTTCTGCCCGCCGCGCGGCAGGCGGGGTTCACCGACATCGACGCGCTGATGCCCTACCACCGCCGCCTGCTTCAGCCTGACGCGCCTTTTAACTAAGCCCCGTTAAAGCTGGGGCGGCTGCGCCTTCGGATAGCCCGTCGCCTCATGCCAACCTTGGGCCAGTTGGAGCAGACGCGCGTCGCTGCCGCGTCTGCCGATCAGTTGCAGCCCCAAGGGCAGACCGCGCGCGTCGAAACCTGCGGGGATGTTGACCACCGGCAGGCCGATCAGGCTGGCCGGGACCACCACCTGCATCCAACGGTGATAGGTATCCAACGGCTGACCGTCGATCTCGGTCGGGTGCACCTGTTCGACCGCAAAGGGCCAGACCTGCGCCGAGGGCGCCGTCATTGCCCGAAGGCACCGTGCCCCAGCTGGGCCGCATGCCGTAGACGTTGTTCCACCCCACCGGATTGCGCAGGGAGCCCATCATATCGGACCCATCGGCCACGGCCACCATCCGCGCCGCCAGCGCCGCCGCCGCCCCGCCAGAGGAGCCGCCAGCCGAGCGGTCAAGGTCATAGGGGTTGCAGGTCGCCCCATGCACCGGGTTGAAGGTATGGCTGCCGAGGCCAAATTCCGGGGTGTTGGTCTTGCCGATCACAATCGCACCGGCGGCGCGAAGCCGCGCGACCGCCGGGTGATCCCGCGTGGCCGGGGCTGCCCCAAAGAGCGGCGAGCCCTGCGAGGTGGGCAGCCCCTCTGCATCCGCCAAATCCTTGATCGCCATGGGAATGCCGTGCAGCCAGCCCTTGCGCGGGCCCGCGTCGGCGGCCTCAGCCTCGGCCAGCAAAGCGTCGCGATTACGGAGGGAGACGACGGCATTCACCTTGCCGTTCACTGCCACGATCCGGTCCAATGTCGCCTGCATCAACTCGACCGCGGATATCTTTCGCGCGGCCAGCGCCTCAGACAGTTCTGAGGCGTCCCAATTTAGCAATTCCATCATGTCCCCCTATTGGTCACTGTCATTCCATGAAGGGGACGTCATGGGCTCAGTCGCCCTGCGCCTCGGCCCGGCTTTTGCCCGAGACTGCCAACGCCAACGTCGCCCCCATCAGCCCGTCGAGATCGCCGTCGAGCACGCCTTTGGTGTCCGAGGTCTCGTAATTGGTGCGCAGGTCTTTGACCATCTGATAGGGCTGCAGAACGTAGGAGCGGATCTGGTTGCCCCAGCCCGCGTCACCTGCGTTCTCATGCGCCTCGTTCACCAGTGCCGAGCGCTTGTCCAACTCCATCTGATAGAGCCGCGATTTCAGCGCTTTCATAGCGATGTCGCGGTTCTGGTGCTGCGACTTCTCCGAAGAGGTCACGACGATGCCCGTGGGGTGGTGGGTGATCCGCACCGCCGAGTCGGTGGTGTTGACGTGCTGACCGCCCGCGCCGGAGGACCGGTAGGTATCGATGCGGATATCGGAGGGGTTCACCTCGATCTCGATATTGTCGTCGACCACCGGGTAAACCTTCACGGAGGTGAAAGAGGTGTGCCGCTTGGCTGCCGAGTCGAAGGGCGAAATGCGCACCAGACGGTGCACACCGCTTTCGGATTTCAGCCAGCCATAGGCGTTGTGGCCTTCAATCTTATAGGTCGCGGATTTGATGCCCGCCTCGTCGCCGGGGCTTTCGGCCTGAAGATCGACCTTATAGCCCTTCTTCTCGGCCCAGCGGACATACATCCGCGCCAGCATGCTGGCCCAGTCACAGCTTTCCGTGCCGCCCGCGCCTGCGTTGATCTCAAGGAAGGTGTCGTTGCTGTCGGCCTCACCGTTTAGCAGCGCTTCGAGTTCTTTCTGCGCGGCCTTTTCTGCCAGCGCCTTCAGCGCCGCCTCGGCGTCAGAGATGACCTCTTCGTCCTCTTCCATCTCGCCCAATTCGATCAGTTCGAGATTGTCGGCCAACTCCTGTTTGATGCCCTCATAGGTGTCGATGGCATCGACCAACGACTGACGCTCGCGCATCAGCTTTTGCGCCGCATCGGGGTTGTCCCAAAGGTTCGGGTCTTCGACGCGGGCGTTGAATTCTTCCAGCCGGTAGGGCGCGGTCTCCACATCCAGTCGCTGGGCCAGCAATTCCAGCGATTTGCTGATCTGGTCCGCGGTATTCTGTGCCTCTGCGCGCATGTGTGCCTGCCTTTGATAAGTAATGCGGCCCCGAAAACCGGAGCCGCACGAGAGATAGACCAGCCCGCCAGCGGCGGCAAGTGGGGGGCGGCAAAGCGCAACTTTGCCCCGCCCCCTTTGGCCTGATTAGTAAAGACCGCCGGAGCTGAGTGTGCCAAAGCTAGCCTTGGGGCCGACGGTGGCTTTCTTGCCGGTCGACGTGGTGACCTGACGCGAGGAAGACCCGCCAAGTTCCTCGACCAGTGGCAGGTCCGCCCCCATGGCAAAGCCGCCGTCGAAAGAAATGCCGAAAAGCGGCTCTTCGCCATCGCGGAAACATTCCGACACGACATTGGCGCCGGTGGCGCTGTCGCTCAAACGGGCACCGGTGAAACGGTCGATCTTGATAAAGCGGCACTGGTCGGGGACCGCGAAGTCACCGCCGCCATACTTCTTGATCGCCTCGGACATGAAGCGCTGGAAGACAGGCGCGCAGAGCCGCCCGCCGCCCGCGCCCCGGCCCATCGGGCGCGGGGTATCAAAACCGATGTAGCAGCCCGCCACCACGTTGGAGGAGAAACCCACGAACCACGCGTCTTTCTCATCGTTGGTGGTGCCTGTCTTGCCCGCGATCGGCACCGGCAGGTTCACCGCATTGCGCGCCGTGCCACGCTCGACCACGCCCCGCATCATGGAGGTCAACTGATAGGCGGTCACCGGGTCCATCACCCGCTCGCGGTTGGAAATGATCCGCGGCGCTTCACCGGGGGCGAGGTTGATCTGCTCACAATCGTAGCATTTGCGTTCATCATGTTTGTAGACGGTGCGGCCATAGCGGTCTTGCACCCGGTCGACCAAAGTGGGCTGCACCCGCTCACCGCCATTGGCGAACATCGCATAGGCCGAAACCATTTGATACAGCGTGGTTTCCTGACTGCCGAGCGCGTTCGACAGCAAGGGCGCGAGGTCGTCGTAAACGCCGAAACGCTCCGCATAGCTGCCGACCACATCCATCCCGACCTCTTGCGCCAGACGGATGGTCATCAGGTTGCGCGACTGTTCGATGCCCGTACGCAGGGGCGTCGGCCCATAGAATTTATGCGAGGCGTTCTGCGGCCGCCAAACGCCCTGCGGCGTGTTGATCTCAATCGGGGCGTCGACCACGATGGTCGCGGGGCTATAGCCACTGTCGAGCGCGGAGGCATAGACGAAGGGCTTAAAGCTCGACCCCGGCTGGCGCTTGGCCTGTGTGGCCCGGTTGAACACGCTCGCCTGATAGGAAAAGCCGCCCTGCATCGCGATCACGCGGCCCGTGTGCACGTCCATCGCGACGAAACCGCCCTGCACCTCTGGCACCTGCCGCAAAGTCCAGCGGATGAAAGATCCGTCGCTGTCCGAGGTCATGCGCCGGACCAAGACGACCTCACCCACCTCAAGCAGGTCGCCCGCCACCTGAGCCTTGCGCCCCAGAGAGCCGTCATCTAGCCGTTTGCGCGCCCATTGCACGTCTTTGGCCGGGATCCAGTGGCCGTCTTCGTCATCCTCGACGCCTTCGATGCCGATGCGGGCGTCATTGCTGCCGACCTCAAGCACCACCGCCGGATACCACTGGTTCTCCAGATCGATGTCGCGCGGCACCCGCAGGTCCGCCAGCGCAGCGCGCCATTCCTCTTCGCTGTCCAATTGATCGGCGGGGATCTCAAAACGCGTCCCGCGCCAGATGCCCCGCCCGCGGTCATATTGCTCCAGCTGACGGCGCAGAGCGTTGGCCGCGATGGGCTGCATCTCGTTGTCGATGGTCGCGCGCACGGTCAAACCGCCGGTAAAGAACTCCCCCTCGCCGAAATCTTCGCTCAACTGGCGACGGATTTCGTCGGTGAAGTAATCCCGCGGCGGCAGTTCGGCCTTGAAGCTCTCGAAATCACCGTTCTGGACCGAGCGCAGCGGCTGCGCCACTTCGGTTTCATAGACCGCTTCCGAGATATAGCCATTCTCTTTCATCTCGCGCAGCACGAAGTTCCGCCGCGCCAGCAGCCGGTCCTTGCGACGCACCGGGTGGTAATCCGACGGCGCCTTGGGCAGCGAGGCGAGGAAGGCCGCCTCATGCGGGGCCAACTCACTCAGCGTCTTGTTGAAATACGTCTGGCTTGCCGCCGCCACGCCATAGGAGTTCTGGCCGAGGAAAATCTCGTTCAGATAGAGCTCAAGAATTTTCTCTTTGCTCAAGGTCTCTTCAAGGCGCGAAGCAAGGATGATCTCCTTGATTTTACGCTCGGCCCGGCGGTCGCCCGACAAAAGGAAGTTCTTCATCACCTGCTGGGTGATCGTCGAGGCCCCGCGCACGTCGCGCCCGCGCGATTTAACCGCATCCACCGCCGCCGCACCGATGCCGCGCAGGTCATAGCCCTCATGGGTGTAGAAGTTCTTGTCCTCTGCCGAGATGAAGGCCTGTTTCACCAGATCCGGAATGGTATTGGCCGGGGCGAAAAGACGGCGTTCCTTGGCAAATTCGTCAATCAAACGGCCTTGGCCCGAGTAAATTCGGCTGATCGTCGGCGGCGTGTATTGCGCCAGCGACTCATGGCTGGGCAAATCACGGCCATACATCCAGAACACCGCCCCGATGGTCAAAGCCACCATGCCGACGCTCAGGGTCAGGGTGGTAAAGATCCCCCCGAAAAAGGACAGAACAAATCGAAACACGCGCGCGGACCACCATTGGCTAGGGACAGTTCCGAGCCTATACAGGATGCACCGGCTCGGGTCAAAACACATGGCCGCCAGCGGGGGCGAATCTTCGCCCATCGCGAAAGCGGTCAGATCTTTTTATTTTACTTTCTGATCAATGGTTTGAGCGCCGCATCCTGATCACGCCACGTCACGATCGCATCCGCCATCGCGCTCACCATTGACGCGCGCCACACCGGATCGCGCAGATTGGTCAGATCGCGCTTGGAACTCAGGAACCCCACTTCGACCAAAACCGAAGGAATATCGGCGGACTTCAAGACCGAGAAACCCGCCCGCCGCAGGGGTCGGCTGTTCAACGGCCCGCCCGCCGCGCCCATGCCATCGACCAAAATCTCGGCCAGCGCATCTGAGCGCGGCTCGGTCTCTTGCCGGGCAAGATCCAGCAGGATGCCCGCCACCTGATCATCTGAGCCGGTCAAATCCGCCCCCGCGATGATGTCCGACCGGTCATGTCGCGCCGCGAGATGTTCGGTCGCCACATCGCTGGCATCATCGGAAAGGGTATAGACCGTCGCCCCGCTCGCCCCGCCCTGCGACAGGCTGTCGGCATGGAGCGAAATGAAAAGGTCCGCTTCGGCCTGATGGGCGATGGCGACCCGGTGCTCTAAGGCGACGAAAATATCCTCATCCCGGGTCAGCAAGACATCCACCCCCTTGCGCCGCAGCGCATCGCGCAGGTCGCGGGCGAAGTTGAGCATCAGGTCTTTCTCGTCCAATCCCTCGCGCTGCGCACCGGGGTCGATGCCGCCGTGGCCGGGGTCCAGAACGACGGTGAAACTGTACTTGTCTGCCACCGCAGGTTTCGGCGGCGCGGTGAGCGCGGTGGTCCAATCAGGGTCCACCGGCGCGCCCGCGGCCTCGGCAAAAACCTCCGCCTCGACCCTCTCCAAGGTAATCTCAAGCCGCGCCTTGCCGCTGCTTGTGTCCACCGGCATGCCAATCTCAGCGGGAACCATCGGCTCGGCCAAATCGGCCACCAGACGCGACCAACCGGGCTGAAACGCACCAAACCGCAGTGCCGAGATACGGCCCGGCTTCTCCAACAGATCCCCCCGGGCGACATTCGACCAATCCGCCTCGCGGAAATCGACGATCAGTCGGGCGGGATCATCCAGCAGAAAAACCCGGAAAGGCACGCCCTGGCTCAGCGCCACGGTCAAATCGGTCTTGCCGAACCAGCGATCACTCACCGCGCTCTCAACCGGATCGACCCGCGCCAGCGCCGTCAACTCCTGCGCCGCGACGGTGACCGGCCCCGCGCAGGCCAACATGACTGCCAGTCCCCTAAAGATTGCCCGCATGATCGATCACCCTGCCCGTTTTCGCCCTTCTATCACCTGCCGCGCGGCCAAACCAGCGTTCAGCGCGCCGCCATGAAGGCTTTGAGCCGGGCGATGCCCTCCTCCATATCCGCCGTGCTGCGCGCATAGGAAAAGCGCAGCGTCTTATGCCCCCGCGCCGGGTCAAAATCGAGCCCCGGGGTCACGGCGACGCCAGCCTTCTCCAGAATTTCCGCCGCAAAGGCGCGGCTGTCATCGGTAAAGCGCGAAACATCAGCATAGACGTAAAACGCCCCATCGGGCGGCGCGATGTCGGTAAACCCCGCCTCTTGCAAACCGGTGATCATCAGGTCGCGGTTGCGCCGGTAAACCGCCAAATTGGCCTGCAATTCGTCGTCGCAATCCATCGCCGCCAGCGCCGCGATCTGGCTAGCATGGGGTGCGCAGATAAACATGTTCTGCGCGATCCGCTCGACCACGCGCACCTGATCCTCGGGCACCACCATCCAGCCCACGCGCCAGCCGGTCATCGAGAAATACTTCGAGAAGGAGTTGATCACATAGCAGTCATCGGTGACCTCCAGCGCGGTCACGGCCTTCTTGTCATATTCGATGCCATGGTAAATCTCGTCCGAGATGAAGGACATGTCATTGGCCGCACAGGCCTCCGTCAGCGCCGTCAAGGCGGGTCGGTCGAGCATCGTGCCCGAAGGATTGGCCGGGGAGGCCACGAGCAAACCGCGCAGGTCTTCCCCCGCGAAATCCGCCGCGACCGGCTGATATCTGTTCTCCGGCGCGGCGGGCAGATCGACGGGCTGCATCCCCAAGGCGCGCAGGATCTGACGGTAGCTGGGATAGCCCGGCGCCCCGATGCCCACCCGATCCCCTGAATCGAAGAGCGCGGTAAAGGCCAGCAAAAACCCGCCCGAGGACCCGGGGGTGATCACCACCCGAGCCGGATCGAGATCGACGTTATACCATTCGCCATACATCTGCGCGATCCGCGCCCGCAAAGCAGGCAGGCCAAGCGCCACGGTATAGCCCAAGGCCCCCTCACCCATCGCCTTGGCCAGCGCGGCCGCCGCCCCTTTCGGCGCGCCCGTGCCGGGCTGGCCAACCTCCATATGAATGATGTGACGGCCCGCCTCTTCGGCGGCGCTGGCGGCCTGCATCACGTCCATCACGATAAAGGGATCAACGGCGGACCTGGTTGAATTGCGCATGGGCTTGCTCCTACTGTCGGCATGTGCTTTCACCGCGCCTGATGCCGGGCGTCAACCCTTGGCCCCTATTTCGCAGCTTTACCGAAAGGACCGCCCATGTTCGTCCGCCTCCTCGCCCCTGCCCTTGCCGGTGCAGTCACCCTTGCCGCCCCCGCCGGGGCCATGGACCTGACCGAGCTTACAGACGCCGAACGCGCGCAGTTCCGGGCCGAGGTCCGCGCCTATCTAATGGAAAACCCCGAAGTGATCCTACAAGCGGTAGAGCAGATGCAAAACCGTCAGGCCCAAGCGCAGATGCAGGCAGATTTCGATCTGGTCTCCGCCAATGCCGATGAGATTTTCGACGATGGCTACTCTTGGGTCGGCGGCAACCCGGAGGGGGACATCACGCTGGTTGAATTCCTCGACTACCGCTGCGGCTACTGCAAACGCGCCCATGGCGAAGTGGCCAAACTTCTGGAAACCGACGGTAACATCAAACTGATCGTCAAAGAGTTCCCGATCCTTGGAGAGCAATCGCTGCTGGCGTCGCGCTTTGCCGTGGCGACCAAACAGGTCGCGGGCGATGACGCTTACAAACAACTGAACGATGCGCTTATGGCCTTCAACGGAGCGGTCACCCTCCCCGCCCTCCGCCGCTTGGGCGAAAGCTTCGATCTGGATGTCGCAGCAATCGAAGCCGAGATGGACAGCGACGCGGTCACGCAAGAGATCGCCCAAACCCGCGCGCTGGCCCAAAAGCTGCAGATCACCGGCACGCCCACCTTCGTCATGCAAGACGAAATGCTGCGCGGCTACCTGCCCTATGATCAAATGATGGCGCTGGTAGAAGAAAAACGCGGCTAAAGATGCGCGCCCCGGCATTTCTGGCCGCGCTCGTGCTGGCCCTGCCCGCCGGGGCCGATGAACCGTCCGCGCGAGATGCGTTTGAAACCGAACTCCGCGCCGCGGTCCTTGCCAATGGCGATGTCATCGCCAAAGCGCTGGCCGGCCCGACGCAAATGCAACGGCATATTCAAAACGACCTGTTGCTGCTCGACCGCTTGGCCCCCGACCTTCTGGCGGGCCACCCCATCGCGCTTTTCACCGCAGAAGACTGCGAGACCTGCGCCACCGCCGCCCACGAATTGACCGCAATTACAAAGCGTTACGGCATCACCTTCATACAACACGATCTCAGCCACCCCCAGCCCGCCCGCTGGGCTACCGCCCTAGGGCTCACCGACGCCCCCTTCTATGTGCTGCCCGAAATGATCCTCAACGGCCACATGCCCCCCATCGTCCTAGAAAAACACCTCACCCCAAACAAGGTGAAGACGCCCCCACAACCCACTGATTAATAACCCATTCCAACAACAGACAAAGCGCGCCAACCTCCCGGCTCACGCGCTCCCCCTCATCTTCATCCTTTTAAAAATACCTCTGCGCAGCCCCTCAACCAACACAGCGCCAGCGGCCCAGCCCCCAACCTACTCAGCCGCCTTCACCGCCTCAGCCTCAATCTGCGCCGCGCGTTCCTCGACCTGCTCGACGATATGATCAATCATACCTTCATTGCCGAGCTTATGGCTCTGTTTGCCCGCCAGATAGACCATGCCAGACCCGGCCCCGCCGCCGGTAAAGCCCACGTCGGTCATCAGCGCCTCACCGGGGCCGTTCACCACGCAGCCGATGATCGACAGGCTCATCGGCGTCTTGATATGCTCCAGACGTTTCTCCAAGGTCTCGACGGTTTTGATCACATCGAACCCCTGCCGCGCGCAAGAGGGGCAAGAAATGATGTTCACCCCACGGTGCCGCAACCCGAGGGATTTGAGAATCTCATAGCCAACCTTCACCTCTTCCACCGGATCGGCGGAGAGGGAGACGCGGATGGTATCGCCGATGCCACTCCACAAAAGGTTGCCCAGACCAATGGCCGATTTGATCGTGCCCGACATAAGCCCGCCCGCCTCGGTGATGCCGAGGTGGATGGGCGCGTCGGTGGCATCGGCAAGCTGTTGGTAGGCCGCCGCGGCCATGAAGACGTCCGAGGCCTTGCAGGAAATCTTGAACTCGTGGAAATCGTTGTCTTGCAGGATCTTGATGTGATCCAGCCCGCTTTCGGCCATCGCATCGGGGCATGGCTCGCCGTATTTCTCCAGCAGATGCCGCTCCAGCGAGCCTGCGTTCACGCCGATGCGGATTGAGCAATTGTGGTCCCGCGCGGCTTTGATGACCTCGCGCACGCGCTTTTCATCGCCGATGTTGCCCGGGTTGATGCGCAGACAGGCGGCACCGGCCTCTGCGGCTTCGATCCCGCGTTTGTAGTGAAAGTGGATGTCCGCAACGATGGGCACCGACACTTCGGGAACGATCTCACGCAAGGCTTTGGACGAGTCCTCATCCGGGACCGAGACGCGCACGATATCGGCGCCTGCGTCAGCGGCGGCTTGGACCTGTGCGATGGTAGCAGCGACATCGGTGGTCAGCGTGTTGGTCATGGTCTGCACGGTGATCGGCGCGTCACCGCCCACCGGCACATTGCCCACCATGATCTGCCGGGACTTGCGACGCGGAATATCGCGCCAAGGGCGAATGGAATGAAGCGACATGAAGACACCTTTCGCGGGATCAGGGGCTATGGCCCCCTACCTATTCAGCCGAAGCATCATGTGCAATGGGAAGCGGCAGCCCGCGCGTTTAGCTGCCCTGACAGGGCATCGCCGCCAGAGCGGAGGGGTCGAGCGAGCCTTCGAGGTCGGCAAACATTCGGCTGAGCGATTGCTCCGCCGTCGGATCGACCGGCTCATAAAGCTCAGCCAGCGCCTGCGCGTGGAGCGGCACGTTTGAGGTCACTGCCCCGCGCGGCCCAACGGGGCCGAAACAGCCATCTGCCATGGCGAAATATAGCGCACCCGATTCGCCCGTCCGAAGGGAGGGCGGCTCTTCGGTGACGGGGACATCCCATGTGTCGCCCTTGTTCATCACGCCTTCGAAAATCACCGTGCCGTCAGCCGCGCGCACTCGGACCCAAGAGGGGTAAGCGGCGACCATGCGCACTTTCTCGCCCAAAGGCTCAACAACCTGCGGTTTGGGCAGGTCGGTATCGGCATTGGCGAGCATCACAGCCTCGTCGATGGCGCTGGTGATGCTGTCATCTGACAGGCTGTCATCACCCTCCGCTGCCTCGGCCACCACGGTGCCTTGCGCGGCGGTATCGGGGCGGTCCGGCGTCGGGAAATTGCTGACAGAGCGCGGATCAATAGAAGCAATCGGCGCGTCACGCGCCACCAGCACCGGCACGTCAAGCGCTTGCGGGCGATAAAGCCGGTCCAGCGCCTCGGCCCGAGGGCTTTCCACGCTTTGCGGCGCGGCGGAATCGTCTTCCGCGTCAGGCGCGCTGGCCAGCGCCCCATCCAGCGGGTCGAGATCGGAAAGCACGATCGGGGTCTGATCCACCGGGGCCACCTGCACGCGCTGCACCTCTTTCAGCACGGTCCAACCGCCAAAACCAATGGCCGAAATCAGCGCGATCAGCACCAGCGAGGAGCCGACCGCCCCCGGCTCAATCCGGCTGAGCAACCCGTCGCCCGTGGGCACGAAGGGCGTGTTGGGCCGGGCGAAAAGATCGTCTTCTTTCGGGGACTTGCGGCGTTCCTCGAAGCTCGGCTTTTTGACGACGGAGGCTTCGGCGGACATGCCATGGGCCACGGCGAAACCGGATTCCTTGCAGAAGGCGGCAAAGGCCTGATCTGGGTCCATATTGAGGTAGCGCGCGTAGGAGCGCACATAGCCCGCGATGAAGCCGGGCGTGTCAAATGCGCCGGGATCACAGTTTTCGATTGCGGCGATATAGGAGGCTTTGATGCGCAATTCGCGCTGCACGTCGAGCAGGGATTTACCAAGCGTGGCCCGTTCGCCGCGCATGACATCCCCCAACCGCAATTCGAATGCATCGAACCCTTTGGGTTCGACTGTTTCGTCCTCAGCGGTTCTGGAGGCCCATCGCCCGATCATCAATATGCCCTGTCCCTGTTAGCCTGTAGCTTTGATCCAAACACGCCCCAACGATTCGGATGTAGCCTTTTCTTGACAAAAGGCTACCACAAGACAACGCAAAACACGAATAGCGCTGCGTTAGCCCGCAGCTTCGGCACGATTCAGCGCACAATGCGACCAGAGCACGTCCATCCCCCGGACAAGTGCATCCATCTCTTTAGGCCCATGTACCGGTGAGGGCGTGAAGCGCAACCGCTCCGTGCCGCGCGGGACGGTGGGGAAGTTGATGGGCTGAACATAGATCCCGTGATCTTCGAGCAGCATGTCCGACAGAAGCTTGGTGTGCACCGGGTTGCCCACCATAACGGGCACGATGTGACTGCCATGGTCGATGATCGGCAAGCCCAGCCCCTTCAGCCGCAATTTCAACGCCTTGGCCTGCTGCTGGTGTTTCTCTCGCAGCTCGGGCGCGCGTTTGAGATAGGCGACCGAAGCGGCGGCCCCCGCAGCGACGGCAGGCGGCAGCGAGGTGGTAAAGATGAACCCCGGTGCATAGGAACGGATCGCGTCGCACATCTTGGCAGAGGCGGCGATATAGCCGCCCATCACGCCGTAGGCTTTGGCCAGCGTGCCGTTGATGATGTCGAGCCGGTGCATCAGCCGGTCGCGTTCCGCCACCCCTGCCCCGCGCGGGCCATACATGCCAACCGCGTGCACCTCGTCGATATAGGTCAGCGCGCCGAATTCATCCGCGAGATCGCAGATTTCTTCGATGGGCCCGAAATCGCCGTCCATCGAATAGATCGATTCAAAAGCGATCAGCTTGGGCGCGGCAGGGTCATCCGCCTCCATCAACTCGCGCAGATGGGCGACATCATTGTGGCGGAAGATACGCTTGGCTCCGCCATTGCGGCGCACGCCTTCGATCATGGAGGCATGGTTCAGCGCGTCGGAATAGATGATCAGCCCGGGAAAGAGCTTGGGCAGGGTCGAGAGCGTGGCGTCATTGGCGATATAGGCCGAGGTGAACAGCAGCGCCGCTTCCTTGCCATGCAGATCGGCCAGTTCGGCCTCGAGCTGCTTGTGATAGACCGTCGTGCCCGAGATGTTGCGCGTCCCGCCAGAGCCTGCGCCGGTGGCGCGCAGCGCTTCTTCCATGGCTTCGATCACCACGGGGTTCTGCCCCATGCCCAAATAGTCGTTGCCGCACCAAACGGTGATATCCTGCTGCGACCCGTCGGGTTTGGTCCAGACGGCATGGGGGAACTGACCATTGCGACGCTCGATGTCGATGAAGGTCCGGTAGCGTCCTTCGTCATGCAGGCGCGCAATCGCCGCGTCGAGCTTCTCGTTATAGTCCATGCGCGTCTCCATCTTTTGGCGCGAACAGGAGGAGGCCCCTCCATATTCAGCTTTTAGAATGATTACAGATCCAAAGCCGAAGCTTCAATCTCTTATCCCGGCCCCTTTGCGGGGCGAACTGTCGCAGGCGCTGCGCGTTCTACGCTCGATTTAAGATTGTTCGCTTGTATTGCCAGCCGCTTTCATGCTTCCAAAGGACCAATCCAGAAAGGGCAGTTTGTTTTGCGCGCCACTCCACATCCCCAGCAGGACCAGCGCCTGCGGACGCTTTATAATTACGAGATTCTCGACACCCCGCGCGAGGAGGAGTTCGACGAGATCGTCGAACTGGCGGCTGAGATCTGTGACGCGCCGATTTCAGTGATCAACCTGATCGACAAGGACAGACAGTGGTTCAAGGCCGAAGTGGGTCTGGGTGCGCGCGAGACGCCGCTCGAAACCTCGCTCTGCTCTCACGCGATTCTGGAAGAGCGCTTCGTTGAGATTCCCGACACGCTGAAAGACCCGCGCATGGCCGACAACCCGCTGTGCACCGCAGGCGACGGGCTGCGGTTTTATGCAGGTGCGCTGCTGATTGCGTCCAACGGGCTGCCGCTTGGCACGCTGTGCATCCTCGACACCAAACCCCGCAGGCTGACCGCGCTGCAACGCAAGGCGATCTCTGTCTTGTCGCGTCAGGTAATGAAGCAACTCGACCTGCGCCTTTCCCTGCGCAGCCAAGCCGTGCTGATGAGCGAGGCCGACCACCGTGTCAAAAACTCGCTCCAGACACTGTCGGCCATGGTTCGGCTCCACACCCGGCAATTGGATGACACGACCACGATCAATGTGCTGAACGGCATTCAGCGCCGGGTCAACGCCATGGCAACGCTACATGGTGAGCTGCAAACCGGACAGGGGCGCGATGAGGTCGATGTGGGCAAATACCTCGACAGGGTCTTGGAGCTTTTGCAGGAAACCGCACCGGGGCATGTCAAAATCAGCTACCGGTCGGACCCTGTGACCCTACGATCCAGCGCGGCTTCATCCTTGGGGCTGATCATTAGCGAGTTTGCCGCCAATTCGATCAAACACGCCTTCCCGGATGGCGCGCCCGGCCATATCGAAATCGACCTCAGCCTGCGGGACGGGCATTTCCACCTTGAATGCAAAGACGATGGCATCGGGGCCGCGAACGAGGGCAAAGGGCGGGCCGACAGCATTGGGCAGACCTTGATGGCGGCGGCGGCGTCGCAGTTGAATGCGCAGGTCGACAGCCAGCTTACCTCCGAGGGCAGCCGCCTCTCGCTCACCTTCTGAACGCGGGCCCTGCGGCCACTGGACACGCCCTGCCCGCCTGATACCTTCGCGCCAAATTCACAAGCGCAAGGAATTATGCCCATGTCCCTCGACGATGTTCTCGCCCGGATCGACAACGATCTGCACGCCGCCACCGACCGCCTGTTGGACCTGCTGCGCATCCCGTCAATCTCGACCGATCCGGCCTATAAGGCCGATTGCGACCGCGCCGCCGATTGGCTGGTGGCCGATCTTACATCCATGGGCGTGGAAGCCGAAAAACGCGCCACGCCGGGGCATCCGATGGTCGTGGGCCATGTGGGCGAAGGTAAGCCGCATCTGCTGTTCTATGGCCACTATGACGTGCAGCCGGTCGACCCGCTGAACCTTTGGGACCGCGATCCCTTCGATCCGGCGGTTGAGGAGACGGAGAAGGGCCTCGTGATCCGGGGCCGCGGAGCCGCCGATGACAAGGGCCAGTTGATGACCATCATTGAAGCCCTACGCGCGTGGAAAGAGGTGAAAGGCGATTGGCCCTGCCGCATCACCTTCTTCCTCGAAGGCGAAGAGGAATCCGGCTCCCCCTCCCTCGTCCCATTTATGGAGGAGAACGCGGAAGAGTTGAAAGCCGATGTGGCGATGATCTGCGACACCGGGTTGTTCGAAAGCAAGACCCCTGCCATCGTCACCATGCTGCGCGGGCTTTTGGGCGAAGAGCTGACCGTCACCGCCCCGTCGAAAGACCTGCATTCGGGCATGTATGGCGGTATTTCGATGAACCCGATCCGCGCGCTGAGCAAGGTGATCGCCGCGCTGCATGACGACGAAGGCCGCATCACCATCCCCGGCTTCTATGACGGCGTGCCGGACCTGCCCGAGGATTTGGAAGCGCAGTGGCAGGGCCTTGCCTTTGACCATAGCGCCTTCCTCGGCGACGTGGGGCTCAGCAAACCGGCGGGTGAGCAGGACCGCACCCCGCTTGAGATGATCTGGTCGCGCCCGACTTGCGAGGTCAACGGCATCTGGGGCGGCTATACTGGGGATGGCTTTAAAACGGTGCTGCCCTCCGAGGCGCATGCCAAGATCAGCTTCCGCCTCGTCGGCACGCAAGACCCGCTCGCCATCCGTGAGAACTTCCGCAAGATGGTGGCTGAGATGCTGCCCGAAGACTGCACGGTAGAGTTCTCAGGCCATGGCGCCAGCCAAGCCTCGGGGGTGGACATTGGCCATGCGATGTTCGAACCCGCCCGCCAAGCGCTCAGCGACGAATGGCAGGTGCCTGCGGCCTATATCGGCTGTGGTGGCTCGATTCCGATTGCCGGGCATTTTCAAAAGATTCTCGGGACCGAGCCGATGCTGATCGGTTTCGGCAAGGATGACGATCAAATCCACTCCCCGAACGAGAAATACGACATGGAAAGTTTCCACAAAGGCATCCGCTCCTGGGCGCGCATCATTGATGCGCTGACCTAAGCAGCTTGGCGATCGGGCCTGCCCGGTCGCCATATATTCCACTGTCAGGGCCTCAAAAGGCAACGCTGAATAAGCCTGCGTGAACGAGGGCTTAGCGCCTGCACGTTACGAAATAGAGGGGGAAAGTGGCGCGGTTGACGGGGCTCGAACCCGCGACCCCCGGCGTGACAGGCCGGTACTCTAACCAACTGAGCTACAACCGCGCGATGTGGGCGGAATAGGCCACGGGGCGCGGGGCGTCAAGCGCATTCGCGCGAGAAAATGCGCTTTCTCAAAAGAAGTTTTTGCGTGGCATTTTAAGGGGATTTGAAACGAAAAAAGGGACCTCAGAGAGGTCCCCTTTTCAGGCAGCGGTGGCGCGGTTGACGGGGCTCGAACCCGCGACCCCCGGCGTGACAGGCCGGTACTCTAACCAACTGAGCTACAACCGCCCGCTGCACTCTCCAGGTCGCCCCGGAGCGTTTGGGTGTTCTATGGTGAGGGCGCTCCGCCGTCAAGCGCGGTTTGCGCGAAAATGTGAAATTTTCGTAAGTTGTTTTTGGGGCGTTTGATGGGCCGGGTTTGAGGCCGAAAATCGGGTGGTTTTTCCGGAGGGATCGGGCCGCTTTTACTTGACTGCCCCATGGTCGGGGCTGACGAAGGCTATGGCTTGGAATACTGCTATGCTGCGGAGGCATTGAGCTGCTGGCCCAACATCAATCGCTGAACGAGAGGGAAATGCTGCGTCGTGAGAGGCTCGAACTCCCGACCCAGACTGACCGCGCAGCGGGCGGGCGTCGGTCGGGCTCACCACTGGGGCAGCCGGTTGATCCAAATAAATAGGTTGGAGGGATGGTGGGTCGTGAGAGGCTCGAACTCCCGACATCTTCGGTGTAAACGAAGCGCTCTACCAACTGAGCTAACGACCCGACTTGGACCTGATAGCCCAAGGTGGGGGCGGGCTTCAAGCCTATAATGTCAGCCTTTCTTGCTGACCGTTCTCAAGACGGAAAACCACCCCCTGCCCGCCTTGCATCTCCCGCAGCGCGGCAGGCGTGCGGCCCAGTAAAATAAGGCGCAACATGCGCGATGTGATGCCGTGGGTGACCAGCACATGGGGGCCGGACAGGCTGTTCAGAAAGCGTAGGCAGCGCTTGTGAAGTGCCGCGAATCCCTCCCCCTCGGGGGCGTGTTCATAAAGATCGTAGGAATCACGCGCGGCGGGGGTTTGGCGCAGCAGCGTATCGCGCGACATTCCGGCCCAAGCGCCGATGCCGATCTCCCCCAAACGGGGATCAGGCGCAGCCTCCAGCCCCGTCCCCGCCAGCGCGATTTCGGCTGTGACCACCGCCCGCCCCTGCGGGCTGCTGAGCGCCGAAAATCCCGCCAGATCGCAGTGCTTCAGAATCGCGTTCTGCGCTGCGGCCTGTTCGCGCCCCCGCTCGGTCAGCGGGGAATCGAAATGCCCTTGGAGCCGATTGGCGAGGTTCCACTCCGTCTCCCCATGGCGCAGGATATAGAGCGTCGGGTAACGGCTCATGCGGGGGCTTCCAAGATGCGCTCGGTCCCGTTCTCCAGCAGATAGACGCAGCCCTGTCGATTGCTGAGTCGACCGGCCTCTGCCGGATCGACGCCGCATACCTCTGCGCGAAGCACCTGCCCCCAGAGCCCGTGGGCGACCAGCACCGTCGGCGCGGTCAAACTGTCGAGCACCGCCCGAATCCGCCCGCGAAAGGCCGCCAGCCCCTCCCCGCCCGGCGCGGCGGCGTAGATCTCCAAGGGGGCCGGGTCGCGGGCAGCGAGGTCGGGGTGTGCGGCGAATATCTCGTCCCGGGTTGCCCCCTGCCAATCGCCTGCGTGTATCTCCATCAATCGCGCATCCGTCTGGAAAGCGGCCCCATTCAACGCAATCCGCGCCGTCTGCTGCGCGCGGCCAAGCGGAGAGACGAGGATATCCGGCTTTTGCGCAAGGATCGCTGGCATGATCTGTGCCTGCCGCTCAGCCTCGGCGATGCCCTGATCGGTCAATGGTGAATCGAGATGCCCTTGCAAACGAAACGCGCGATTCCACTCGGTCTGCCCGTGGCGCAGGAACCAGATTTTGGGATGTGCCGACATGCTCTCTCCGCCCGTTGTGCCCGTGGTATGGGCCGATGGGGATAAGGATCACTCCGACGCAGAGAAGGCAAGCTATGGGACATGGGCACAGGCTCGGAGCGGCAAGCTAATCCAACGCGAACTAGGGGGAAAATGGTGGGTGATAAGAGATTTGAACTCCTGACATCTTCGATGTGAACGAAGCGCTCTACCACTGAGCTAATCACCCTTGCGGGGCGAAGTAGCCAATTGCGGCGCGGCTTGCAAGAGGGTTTGGCGCAAAAACTGTCGCGAGATGCGGCACGGCCTGCCCCATTGTGAATACGAAAAACGCGCGCCCCGAAAGGCGCGCGTTCATGACATTCTGACAGGCCGCTCCGCCTTAATGCGTGGTCGTGGCATCCACGCCTGCGGCACGGGCCTTCATCGCCGCGGCCTCGGCGGCCTCTTGGGCGGCTTCGTCCCAATCGATCGCTATCGGCTTGCTCACCAGCGCATGCTCCAGAACTTCCGAAACATGGCCCACCGGGATGATGGTCAGCCCCTCTTTGACGTTGTCGGGGATGTCCGGCAGGTCTTTCTCGTTCTCCTTGGGGATCAGCACCGTGGTGATGCCGCCGCGCAGGGCCGCGAGAAGTTTCTCCTTCAATCCGCCGATCGGCATGGCGTTGCCGCGCAAGCTGACCTCGCCGGTCATGGCGATGTCGCGCCGCACCGGGATCTGCGTCAGCACCGAGACAATCGAGGTGACCATCGCCAGACCGGCCGAGGGACCGTCCTTGGGGGTGGCGCCGTCAGGCACGTGCACGTGGATGTCCAGCGTGTCGAACTTCGGCGGCTTGACCCCGATCTGCGGAGAGATCGATCGGACATAGGAGCTGGCCGCGTCGATACTTTCCTTCATCACGTCGCCGAGCTTGCCTGTGGTCTTCATCCGGCCCTTGCCCGGCAGGCGCAGCGCCTCGATGCTCAGAAGCTCGCCGCCCACGGAGGTATAGGCCAGCCCGGTCACAACGCCGATCTGGTCCTTCTCCTCGGCCAAGCCGAAGCGGTGCTTGCGCACGCCGAGGTAGTCTTCGAGGTTGTCGCCGGTGACGGTGACGCTCTCAGCCTCCTTCTTGACGATCTTGGTCAGCGACTTGCGCGCCACCTTGGCGATCTCGCGCTCAAGATTCCGCACGCCAGCCTCGCGGGTATAGTAGCGGATCATGCCGGTCAGGGCGGAGTCCTCAATCTTGAACTCCTTCTCCTTCAGGCCGTGGTTCTTGACCTGCTTGGCCACCAGATGCTGCTTGGCGATCTCGCGTTTTTCGTCCTCGGTGTAGCCCGACAGCGGAATGATCTCCATCCGGTCCAAGAGCGGCCCGGGCATGTTGTAGCTGTTCGAGGTGGTCAGGAACATCACGTTCGACAGGTCGTATTCCACTTCGAGATAGTGGTCCACGAAGGTGCCGTTCTGCTCCGGGTCGAGCACTTCGAGCATGGCCGAGGCCGGGTCGCCACGGAAGTCCTGCCCCATCTTGTCGATTTCATCGAGTAGGATAAGCGGGTTCGTGGTCTTGGCCTTCTTCAGCGCCTGGATGATCTTGCCGGGCATGGAGCCGATGTAGGTCCGACGGTGGCCGCGGATCTCGGATTCGTCGCGCACGCCGCCCAGCGAGATGCGAATGAACTCGCGCCCCGTGGCCTTGGCGACCGATTTGCCCAAGGAGGTCTTGCCGACGCCCGGAGGGCCGACGAGGCACATGATCGGGCCTTTCATCTTGGTCGAGCGCTGTTGCACGGCCAGATACTCGACAATGCGCTCCTTGACCTTCTCAAGGCCATAGTGATCGTCATCGAGAACCTTTTGCGCGCGGCCCAAGTCCTTCTTCACGCGGGATTTCACACCCCACGGGATGGACAGCATCCAGTCGAGGTAGTTGCGCACCACGGTGGCCTCGGCCGACATGGGCGACATGTTCTTGAGCTTCTTCAGCTCGGCCTCGGCCTTCTCGCGGGCTTCCTTGCTCAGCTTGGTCTCGGCGATCTTGGCTTCGAGTTCGGCAACTTCGTTCTTGCCGTCCTCGCCGTCGCCCAGCTCCTGCTGGATCGCCTTCATCTGTTCGTTCAGATAGTATTCGCGCTGCGTCCGCTCCATCTGGGACTTCACGCGGGTCTTGATCTTCTTCTCGACCTGCAGCACGGACATCTCGCCCTGCATCAGGCCGTAAACCTTCTCAAGCCGCTCGGAGATGCTGAGCGTCTCCAGCAAGTCCTGCTTCTGCTCGACCTCGATGCCGAGGTGACCGGCCACGAGATCGGCCAGACGTGCAGGCTCGGCGCTTTCGCCAACGGCTGCGAGCGCTTCCTCGGGGACGTTCTTCTTGACCTTGGCGTAGCGCTCGAACTCATCAGCCACGGTGCGCAAAAGCGCTTGCGTGGTGGCCGCGTCACCCGGCATCTCGGTCAGATACTCGGCGCGGGCTTCGAAGAAATTGTCGTTCTCAAGGTATTCGGTGATGCGCACCCGCGCCTGCCCTTCGACCAGCACTTTCACGGTGCCATCGGGCAGTTTCAGCAGTTGCAGCACATTGGCCAGCACACCGGCCTTGTAGATGCCGGATGTGTCGGGATCATCCTCGGCGGGGTCGATCTGGCTCGACAGCAGGATTTGTTTATCGTCCGCCATCACCTCTTCAAGGGCGCGGACAGATTTTTCGCGGCCAACGAAAAGCGGCACGATCATGTGGGGAAACACGACGATGTCGCGCAGCGGAAGCACCGGGTAGGATGCGTTCAGTGGCTCTAACATGCTCAATTCCTTATCTTAGCAAGACATCCGGGCCCCTGTTATAGGCGGCCTCTGACATCCCCTTTTCTGGACAGGACATGTGTGCATCCCATCCGCCTGTTTCAATCCCTTGCGGGCTATTCGGCCGCCATCATCGCGCTTCGGCGGGGTGGAGGCAAGCGCGCGATGGGGTGAATTCGCCCCAATTGCACGCGTCGTAAGACAGGGGCGCCGCGCGGGCGCCCCTGATCGGTCAGGCTTCAGCCTGTTCCAGCGTCGGATAATCGGTAAAGCCTTCACGCCCACCGCCGTAGTAGGTATCGGTATCGCCCTCGTTCAGCGGCCCGTTCATCTGCCAGCGGCGCGGCAGATCGGGGTTGGCGATGAAGGGGCGGCCCACGGCGATCAGATCGGCCTTATCCTCGGCCACGGCCTTGATCGCCATCTCGCGGTCATAGCCGTTGTTGGCCATGTAAGGCCCGTCAAAGAGCGCCCGCAGCGCGGCGATGCTTTCGCCTTCGTCCAACTCGCGCGAGCCGCCTGTCGCGCCTTCGACAAGGTGCAGATAGGACAGGTTGTAGCGGTTGAGCCCCTTCACGACATATTCAAAGGTCTCTTGCGGATTGGCGTCTTCGATCCCGTTGGCGGGCGAAAAGGGCGAGAGGCGCAGCCCCACATGTTCGCCGCCCCAGACTTCCGTCACCGCATCCAGCACCTCGAACAGCAGCCGCGCGCGGTTTTCCACGCTGCCGCCATAGGCGTCCTCGCGTTTGTTGCTGCCGGTTTTCAGGAATTGATCCAGCAGATAGCCATTGGCCCCGTGAACCTCGACCCCGTCGAAGCCAGCTTTCTTGGCCATCTCGGCGGCATGGGCATAGTCGGCGACCAGACGCGGCATCTCATCCAATTCAAGCGCGCGTGGCTCGGAGGTATCCTCGAACCCATTGGCGGTGAAGGTTTTTACGCCAGCGCCGATAGCAGAAGGCGCGACAGGCTTGCCGCCATCGGGCTGTAGAGAGGTGTGGCTGATCCGGCCCACATGCCAAAGCTGGATGACGATCCGCCCACCTTCGGCATGGACCGCGTCGGTCACCTTGCGCCACGCGGCGACCTGACCCTTACTATGAATGCCGGGGGTCTGGAAATAGCCCTTGCCCTCGGGGCTGATCTGGGTGGCTTCGGTGATGATGATGCCCGCGCCGGCCCGCTGGCGATAATAGTCGACATGCATGTCCGAGACTTCGCCGGTCTCATTATCCGCGCGGTTGCGCGTTAGGGGGGCCATTACCAAACGGTTCTCGGCCGCGATCTCACCGGCGGTGAAAGGGGTAAAAAGCTTCTCGGTCATATTCGGGCCTTTCCTTGCAATAGAATGTGCAAGGCACCTAAGACCCCGCCACCTTGCAGCAAGGATCATCCGCACAAATTCCCGTGAGGCCGAAGCGCCCACCCCTCAGAGCGGGTCGATGTCACCTTGTTCGCGGCCTGCGTGGAAATCGGCCTGCCATTGGGTGAACCGCCCCGCCGCGATGGCCTCGCGCATGCCGGCCATGATGTCTTGGTAGTATTGCAGGTTGTGCCATGTCAGCAGCATGGACGAGATGATCTCTTGGCTGCGGAAGACGTGATGCAGATAGGCGCGCGAATAGTTGCGGCAGGCCGAGCAGCTGCAATTCTCATCCAACGGGCGCGGATCATCCTGATGCCGCGCGTTCTTGATGTTGAGCACGCCCCTCCGGGTAAAGACCTGCCCCGTACGGCCAGAGCGTGAGGGCAGCACACAGTCCATCATGTCGATGCCCCGCGCCACGGCACCGACGATATCGTCGGGCTTGCCCACGCCCATCAGGTAGCGCGGCTTGTCCTCGGGCAGCATGTCGGTCGAGAAATCCAAGGTAGAGAACATCGCCTGCTGCCCCTCCCCCACGGCCAGACCGCCGACGGCATAGCCGTCAAAGCCGATCTCGCGCAGCGCCTCGGCGCTTTCTTGGCGGAAGTCTTCTTCCAACCCGCCTTGCTGGATGCCGAACAGCATGTGACCGGGGCGGTCGCCAAAGGCCTCCCGGCTGCGCTTGGCCCAGCGCATCGACAGACGCATGCTTTCGGCGATGCGGTCCCGGTCGGCGGGCAGCGCCGGGCATTCATCGAAACACATGACAATGTCGGAACCCAGAAGCTCCTGAATCTCCATCGAGCGTTCCGGCGTGATCTCATGCTTGGAGCCGTCGATGTGGCTTTTGAAAGTCACGCCGCGTTCAGTCAGCTTGCGCAGGCCAGCAAGGCTCATCACCTGGAAACCGCCACTGTCGGTCAGGATCGGCTTGTCCCAATTCATGAACTTATGCAGCCCGCCCAAGGCGGCCACACGCTCTGCCGTGGGGCGCAGCATGAGGTGGTAGGTATTACCCAGCAGAATGTCCGCGCCGGTGGAGGCCACGCTTTCGGGCATCATCGCCTTGACCGTCGCCGCTGTGCCCACCGGCATGAAGGCAGGCGTGCGGATCTCGCCGCGCGGGGTTTGGATCACGCCGCTGCGTGCCTTGCCGTCCTGCGCGTGTTTGGTGAATCCGGTGCTGGTCATACGCTGCCCTCTCTGCCTGCGACTGGCGCGATAAACCAGTGGCGGGAAACATGCAATAAAGCCGAAATAGCCCAGATTGCACGAGAATGGTATCGTTCAAAGGATAACGGGCTTGGTGCTTGGCCGGGCTGGATCGCCGCCGCTTGATCACCCCCAACGCATTCCTGCGCACGCTTTGAAGCCAGCAATCCAACTATGCGCGGCTCGCTACGCGCAACCTCAACGCAGCCCAAAGCGCGCAAATAGCGTTTCAAAGCGCCGCGTAGCCTTGAATTGCCCGAACCCCCGCTACATTGCGCTATCCATGCAGCGGCTTGCCTTACTCCCACGCGCTTTCGCGACTGTGTTTCCTCGTTTTCTGGGGGCCTTCGTGCTGGCGATTGCGCTGCTGACGGGGGCCGCCACCGGGCAGGCGCAGGAGAAATGGTTTCAAACGACCGAGCTGAACCCCGGCCTGCCGCCCCCGCCTGAGACGCTGGACCGCGGTACGCCAATGGCGGCGTTGGAAAGTTTCATCTACCTCACCGACAATGGGCACTATTCGGACGCGGCCCATATCCTTGACCTGTCGGACCTGCCCCAAGGGGATCAGGCGATTATTGGGGCCGAGCGCGCTTTTCAACTTTCCGTTCTGATGGAGCGCAAGGTCGTCGTGCCATGGCGCAGGCTGGCGGACCGGCCCGACGGCTGGCTCTCAGGCTCGGCCGAGGACAATGACACCGGGCGCGTGCGCCGCTCGCTCTTGATCGACCGGTTGGAACTGGGCGGCCATGACGTGCCGCTGCGGCTCAACCGGATCAAACCCGGTGAGGATGCCGAGCCGGTCTGGGTCTTCTCGCGCCAGAGCATCGACAACATTCCGCATCTGCACGCGCAGTATGGCCCGACAGACCTTGAGACGATGCTGCCCGACTGGCTGCGCATCCGCGCCTTTTGGGGCATGTACCTGTGGGAGGTGCTGTTCCTGCCTTTGCTGGTCGTCGTCGCCCTGACAGCCGGTTGGTTCGCCTTTAGCATCATGCGCCGCCTCGGACAGGCCGCCAAACGCCGCTGGATGCGCTTTGTGCTGCGCTCCTTCCGCTGGCCCGCCGCCATCGTGCTTTGCGCGGCAATCATCGGCACGGCCACCAGCCGGGTCTTGGTTGTCTCGGGCTTTATTGACGCGGTGCTGAGCCCGATTTTGCTGATCGCCTATGTTACCGCCGCCGCCCTCGCCATTGTCTTTACCTTTGACGAGATCTTTGACCGGATCAGCCCCAACAACGCCTATGAGCTTGCCGATCCGATGAATGCCCATATGCGCTCCATCGCCACGACAATCGCGGCGGCGCGCAAAGGGGTGATCGTGATCGCCGTGCTGGTGGCCTCGGGGGTGATCCTCGTTTCCAGCAACGCGGACAACACCATTGGCCTGTCGCTGCTGGCCTCTGCCGGTGCGGTGACCATCGTCTTGGGTTTCGCCGCGCGTGAGGTTCTGGGCAATATCCTCGCCTCTATCCAGATTGCGCTGAACCGCTCTGCACGGATCGGGGACCAACTGATCTTCGAAGGGCATTTCTGCACGGTCGAGCAAATTCACTTTACTTACGTGCAACTGCTCAACTGGAACGGCACCCGGCTGATCGTGCCGGTCAGCTATTTCGTCTCCGACGCTTTTGAAAACTGGTCGATCGAGGATCACGCCATGGTGCGCCCCATCATTCTGACCCTGTCGCAAAACGCCGATGTGGCAGCCCTGCGCCGCGTGTTCTTTGACCTCTTGGCCCGCGAAGACCCTGATGATGTCAAACCGATGGACAAGGCCAAGGTGCATGTGCTCGACCAAGATGCCTTTGGCATCAAGGTGCGCTTCGAGTTGCCCACCGACAATGCCGCGACCTTTTGGGATATCGAATGCCGCGTGCGTGAGGAACTTCTTGCCGCCGCCGCACGGATGGAGAAAGAAGACGACGTCCGCATGTTGCCCCCCGCCCCTGCGGATATGGGCACCCCCTGACATCGCGCCGCTTGATGCAGCCCCTGCCGCAGGTTAGGCAGGCAGACCAATGACCCAAGGAGCAGGCAATGGAAAAACTCACATTCGGTTGGGAAGAATGGGTTGCCCTGCCCGATCTTGGCCTGCCCGCGATCAAAGCCAAAGTCGACACCGGCGCGCGCACCTCGGCGCTGCATGCCCATGACATCGAAGTTTTCGGCCCCGCCTCCAAACCCAAGGTGCGGTTCAACGTGCATCCCATCGCCGGGCGCGAAGATATCTCGATCACCTGTTCCGCCCCGATCATCGACCGGCGCGAGGTGACCTCTTCCAACGGCGAGTCAGAGCAACGTTTCGTCATCGCCACCACGCTTGAGGTCGGCGGCCAAAGCTGGCCCATCGACGTGACCCTGACCAACCGGGGCACCATGACCAGCCGCATGTTGCTTGGCCGTCAGGCGCTGACCGAACATATCAACATCTCGGCCACCGAACGGCGTTTGCAGCCTGACCTGAATTACGACGTCTACCATACCGCCAGCCTGCGCCACAAAGCGCCGCAGCGGGCGCTGCGCATCGCTGTGCTGAGCCGGGAAGACAACTATTCCACCCGCCGGCTGGTCGAGGTGGGCGAAGCGCGCGGCCATGTGGTTGAGGTGATCGACACCACGCGCTGCTATATGGCGATCAACCAACTCGCCCCCGAGGTGCATTACGACGGCAAGCGTCTGCCGCGCTACGACGCGGTGATCCCGCGCATTGGCGCGTCGATCACCCCCTATGGCACCGCCGTGATCCGCCAGTTCGAGACGATCGGCACCTATTGCGTAAACGGCTCTGCCGGGATCACCGCGAGCCGCGACAAGCTGCACGCTCATCAGGTCTTGGCCGCTAAAAAGATCGGTATGCCGACCACGGCCTTTGCCGCATCGCCGAAAGACACCTCCAACCTGATGGCGCTGGTGGGCACCGCGCCGCTGATCGTGAAGCTGCTGGAGTCGACCCAAGGCAAGGGCGTCGTGCTGGCGGAGACCAAGAAGGCCGCCGAGTCGGTGATCGACGCCTTCCGTGGCCTGCGCGCCAACTTCCTCGTGCAGGACTTCGTCAAGGAGGCCGCCGGTGAAGACATCCGCTGCCTCGTGGTGGCGGGCAAGGTCGTGGCGTCCATGAAACGCACGGGCGCCGAGGGGGACTTCCGCTCAAACCTGCACCGGGGCGGCTCGGCCAAGGTCGTGCGCATCTCGAAAGAGGAACGCGATACCGCCGTGCGCGCCGCCCGTGCCTTTGGCCTAGGCATCGCCGGGGTCGATCTGCTGCGGTCGGAAAGCGGGCCAAAGGTGCTTGAGGTCAACTCCTCCCCCGGGTTCGAGGGGATCGAGAATGCCACCAAGAAAGACATCGTCGGCAAGGTCTATGATGAGATCGAGGCCCGCGTAAAGCCACAGCCCGCGCGGCGTCGCAAAGGCGGATAACGGGGGCGGCAGCAGCCCTGCCTGGCTCGGGGCCACTTTACGCCCCTGCCCGCAATCCCTATATAAAACGTCGAGAATGATGCGAGGCAAGAGATGACCGAACAGACCCAACCGCTCGAAGGGACACCGCTGATTGCGCCCTCCTCCACCGATCACCCGCTCTATGAGCAGGTCGTTGAGGCTTGTCGCACGGTCTATGACCCCGAAATCCCAGTGAATATCTATGAACTGGGGCTGATCTACACCATCGACATCAACGACGAGAATGAAGTCGACATCAAGATGTCGTTGACCGCGCCCGGCTGCCCCGTGGCCGGTGAGATGCCCGGCTGGGTTGCCGATGCGGTCGAGCCGATTGCCGGGGTCAAGCAGGTCAATGTGGCACTGGTTTGGGAGCCGCCTTGGGGCATGGACATGATGTCGGACGAAGCCCGTCTCGAACTGGGCTTCATGTAACCGACAGTCTCGCAGCGCGAACAACAGACGCCGCCGATGCAACTCATCGGCGGCGTTTTCTTTTGGCCGCTTCCCGCCGAGCGGGGTCACCGCGGATTGTTCATTTGACTGACATGATCCGGTCGTGAAACCGTTACATCGGGCACCCATAGAAGCCCCAGAACTTCATTCACGAACGGATAACATTATGCGAACACTTGTTTCTCTCGCCGCTCTGGCCCTCGCGCCCGGCATGGCGCTGGCCCAGGCCGATGCTGCCGCGACCCCGGTCGAATACGGCCCCCGTCCGGCCTATCTGGTGGACAGGCTGCCCGAGGGCGCATTGAAGGACAAGCTGGCCTCCTGCATGGGGCAAGACGCCACCAAAACCGATTTCTCCATCGGCCACCGTGGCGCGCCGCTGATGTTTCCTGAGCACACCGTGCAATCCAACGTCGCCGCCGCGCGCATGGGCGCAGGCATTCTGGAATGCGACGTGACCTTTACCGCCGATCATGAGCTGGTCTGCCGCCACGCGCAGAACGACCTGCACACCACGACGAACATCCTCGTCTCCGATCTGGCCGAGAAATGCACCACCAGCTTTACCGCAGCTTCGGGCGACACGCCCGCCAGCGCCGAATGCCGCACCTCCGACATCACCTTGGCCGAGTTCCGCACCCTGACGCCCAAGATGGACAGCGCCGACAAGACCGCCACCACCGCCGAAGACTATCAGGGCGGTGTCGCGAATTGGCGCACCGAGCTTTACAGCGACAAGGCCGATCTGATGACCCATGCGGAATCGATCGAACTGTTCAAATCTCTGGGCGCCAAGTTCACGCCTGAGCTGAAATCCCCCTCCGTCGAGATGCCGCACGAGGGTTTCTCTCAGGAAGACTACGCGCAGAAACTGGTGGATGAATATGTCGCCGCAGGTATCCCCGCCTCCGACGTTTGGCCGCAGTCCTTCAACCTCGAAGACGTGCTTTACTGGGTTGAGAACACACCGGAATTCGGCAAACAGGCTGTCTATCTGGTGCAATGGTCCGACGGTTTCGATGAGCAAAACCCCGAGACTTGGGCCGAGGATTTCGCCGATCTGAAAGCCAAGGGCGTGAACTACCTTGCCCCCTCGCTCAACATGATGCTGACCAATAAGGACGGCGCCATCGCCGCATCCGAATACGCCATGGCCGCGAAAGAAGCAGGGCTGACCCTGATCGCATGGACGCTGGAGCGCTCCGGCCCGCTCGCCTCGGGTGGCGGTTGGTACTTCCAGTCGGTCAATGACATCGTGAAAGACGACAGCGACTATCTGGTGGCGCTGGATGTGCTGGCCCAAGACGTAGGCGTGGCCGGTGTCTTCTCTGACTGGCCCGCGACCGTGACCTATTACGCGAACTGCATGGGCCTCTGATCGGTCCTAGCCGTTAGAACGCCGTAAGGGCCGCCCCCTTTCGGGCGGCCCTTTTCCGTGGCCGGGCTTGCATGGATTTCACCTTCCTGCGACATTGCGGGAAACAAGGGGCAAGCCATGGAAACTTGGGCAATTTTTACCGGCGATATCGTGAAATCCTCCGCGATGAGCCGGGCGGAGTTGGATGCCATTTTCGCGCGCCTTGACGACGCCGCCGAGGCGCTGACTGCTTGGCAAGGCCAGCCCGCCCGGATGACCCGTTTTCGTGGAGATGGCTGGCAGATGGCCGTGGCGTCCGCCTTCACCTTCCGCGCCGCCCTCGTCCTACGCGCCACCGTGCGCCGCTGCGGCAAGACCGCCGACACCCGCTTTGGCATCGGTATCGGCCCCGCGCATTTCGCAGGTAACGACCTATCCCGCGCGGACGGAGCGGCACTGGTCAGCTCCGGCCACGCGCTCGACAACATGCCCCGCGCGCGGCGCATGCACGCGCCCGACGCCCCCCTTGCCCTGCGCGTAGCCCTACCGCTCGCCGACCGGATCGCGGGCGGCTGGACCAAGCGCCAAGCCGAGGTCGCCTACTACATGCTGGCCCCCGAACCACCCCTGCAGGTGGAGCTTGCGCGGGAGTTCGACCTGACGCAGCAGAGCGTACAGGGCCATGTGGACGCGGCGGGGATAGATGAGTTGCGGGAGGTTTGCGAGGTTCTGGAAACGCACAAAACAGCCCTTTAAGCCTGTTTTATCAAATTACACCCAAATTAGGCTGTTAAACACCATAAGAAAACGCTTGCCCCGGCTCGCCATGGCTTTTCAAATGGACGCCATCACCAACTACCGGAATTTCTATGACCGAACAGGCCATCGCCACCGCTCTCGCCTGCCTGATCGCTCACTTGCTGGCCGATTTCGTTTTTCAAACCAATGCGATGGTCGCCGCCAAGCGCAAGCCGCAGATGCTGCTGCTCCACGGCGCTATCGTCTTTGCCCTGACCGCGCTGGCCCTCGGCGGCAGTTTGATGCCCGCCGCCCTCCTCGCGCTTGCCCATACCGCAATTGATGCGCTTAAGACCTACGCCGTGTCGGAGCACAAGCGCGACCGGCTTTGGCCCTACCTTACCGATCAACTCGCCCATCTCATCACCATCGTAGCCCTTGTCCACTATGCCCCCGACGCCTTTGCCCGCGGCATCTGGGCCGACCACAGCAGCATGCTCATCCCGCCCGCCCTGTTTATCGCGGGGCTGATCACCGCGACGCTCGCAGGCGGTCCCGCCGTGGGTGGTTTGATGCTGCCGCACAAGGCGCAGGCCCAACCGGATGGGCTGGAGAATGCGGGCCGGATGATCGGCCTGCTGGAACGCGCGTTGATCTTTCTAATGGTCGTGATCGGCGAGCCTGCGGGCATCGGTTTTCTCATCGCGGCAAAGTCGATTCTGCGCTTTGACACCGTGAAAAAGAACCAGAAGATAAGCGAATACGTGATTATCGGCACGCTGGCCTCTTTCGGCTGGGCGCTCATCGCCGCCTTCGCCACCAAGGCCGCAATGAATTCCTTCTGACGGCTTGAGATCGCCGCGCCGCACCCCTATCTTGGCGGCATAGGAGATTTGTGATGTTTGGCATTCCCGGCAAGCAAGCCGTTACCATGACCCCCAAAGCCGCTGGCCAGATTGCGAAGTTGATGCAATCGGCGGGCCACGCCGGGCTGCGCATTGGCGTCAAGAAAGGCGGCTGTGCTGGCATGGAGTACACCATGGAATACGTCGAAGCGACCGACCCCAATGATGAGGTGGTCGAACAAGACGGCGCGCGGGTGATGATCGCCCCCATGGCGCAGATGTTCCTCTTCGGCACCGAGATTGACTATGAAACCACGCTGCTCGAGTCCGGTTTCAAGTTCCGCAATCCCAATGTGACCGAAGCCTGCGGCTGCGGCGAATCGATTAAATTCGACGAAAGCCTCGGCGCGAAGTAGGCGCGCCGATCGGCCCCGGCCTTGACGAAAGGCCGCGGGCCTGCGAACTGATCTGGCAACATTAACAGATCAGGACGGAACCGATGCGCCCCAAAATCGCCGCCGGCAACTGGAAAATGAACGGCACCGCCGCCGCGCTGACAGAGCTTCACAGCCTTGCTACCGGCCTGCCCGAAAACCCGCCGCAGGTCGTGATCTGCCCGCCCAGCACCCTCCTCTTTCGCGCCACCGACGCCACCCATGGCAGCCCGATCCAGATCGGCGCACAGGATTGCCATGCCGAAGAAGCGGGCGCCTACACGGGCGATATCTCTGCCGCGATGGTTGCCGACAGCGGTGCCAGCCACGTGATCCTCGGCCATTCCGAGCGCCGCGATGCACACCGCGAGACCGATGCCGATGTGCAAGCCAAGGCGCGGGCCGCATGGGGTGCCGGTCTCACTGCCATCGTCTGCATCGGCGAAAGCGAGGCTGAGCGGGAGGCAGGCCAGACCCTCGACATTATCGGCGCGCAGCTCGACGGCTCCCTCCCCGATGCCGTGGAGGCCCAGAACACCGTTATCGCCTATGAGCCGATTTGGGCCATCGGCACCGGCAAGGTCCCCAGCATTGCGCAGATCAAAGAGGTGCATGATTTCATCCGCACCCGCCTGATCGGCCGTTTCGGCGCGGAGATCGGCAATGCGCTCCCCCTGCTCTACGGCGGGTCGGTAAAGGCTGCCAATGCGGTCGAAATCTTCGCCGTCGAAAACGTCGATGGCGCGTTGGTCGGCGGGGCCAGCCTCAAGGCCGAGGATTTCGCGCCCATCGTGACGGCCCTCGCCCAGTCCTAAGCCAATGCGGGGCGGCGAAGACACCCGCCCTCTTACAGCGGCAGCATCGTCGTCGATTTGATCTCTTCCATCGACAAAAGCGCCGTGACGTTATGCACCTTCACCTCTGAAATCAGCGCCTGATAAAAGACGTCATAGGCCCGCGCGTTCTTGACCCGCACCTTTAGGATATAGTCGATATCCCCCGCCAGACGGTGCGCCTCCTGCACCTCGGGCCGGTCTTTCAACGCCTGCAAAAACGCCGCCTGCCAAGCCGCCTCATGCTCTGACGTGCGGATCAGGACAAAGAAACAGGCCTCGAACCCGAGCGCTTCGGAATCCAGCACCACGGTCTGCTGGCCGATGACCCCGGCTTCGCGCAGCTTGCGTATCCGATTCCACACCGGCGTTTTCGAAGACCCCACTTCACGGGCAATATCGTCCAGCGATTGGCTCGCATCCCGTTGCAGCTGCGCCAAAATCTTCCGGTCGGTCTCATCAATTCGGACAGTCATTCTCTTCTCTCTCGTCCCGGCAGGACGTTCACACTCAACCTGCGGCCAAAGCGAACGCATGTTCTTATCTGCGCCAGCATATAGCCAATTATCGGGAATATTTCCTATATAAGAGGTCACGTCAAACAGAATACAGGGCGCATCATGGATCACTTTCCCATCTTCCTCGCCACCCGCGGGCAAAAGATCCTCCTCTCCGGCGGCGGCGAAGCCGCTCTGGCCAAGCTGCGTCTGCTGATGAAAACCGAAGCGGCGCTGCATGTCTTCGCCCCCGACCCGGCGGCAGAGATCGTCGACTGGCAAGCGGCGGGCAAGCTCACCCTGCACCGCCGCCCCCTCACCGCCGCCGATCTCCCCGGCGCGCGGCTGTTCTACGCGGCGGATGAAGATGACGCGCTGGATGCTGAAAACGCCGCGCTGGCCCATGCGGCGGGCGTGCTGGTCAATATCGTCGACAATCTGCACGACAGCGAATTCATCACCCCCGCCATCGTCGACCGCGATCCGGTGACCGTGGCCATCGGCACCGAAGGCGCCGCCCCGGTGCTGGCCCGCGCCATCAAGGCCGATTTGGAAGAGCGTCTGCCCGTCACCCTCGGCCCGCTGGCGCGCATCGGCAAAGGCTTTCGCAAGCTGGCCGATGCCCTGCCCATGGGCCGTGCGCGCCGTGATTTCTGGCGGGAGTATTATTTCGCCACCGGCCCCCGCGCCATGGCTGAGGGCAAGGATACCGTGCGCCCGGCGCTGAAAACCCTGCTGCACACCCACCTCACCCGCAAAGCCCGCGAGGGCCATGTGGCCTTCGTCGGAGGCGGCCCGGGCGACCCGGAACTGCTGACGCTCAAGGCCCGCCGCGCGCTGGATGAGGCCGATGTGGTGATCTACGACCGGCTGATCAGCCCCGAGATCCTCGAACTCGCCCGCCGCGAGGCGCTGATGATCGACGTGGGCAAAGAGGGCTTCGGCCCCTCCACGGCCCAAGAGCACATCAACGCCCTGCTGGTCGAACACGCGCAAAGCGGCGCGCAGGTGGTGCGGTTGAAATCCGGCGATGCCACGGTCTTTGGCCGGCTCGACGAAGAGATCGACGCGGTCGACGCCCATAGCATCGGCTGGCACATCGTGCCCGGCATCACCGCCGCCTCCGCCGCCGTGGCGGGCATCGGGCAGAGCCTGACCAAACGGGGCCGCAATGCCTCGGTCCGCTTCCTCACGGGGCATGACATGAAGGGTTTCGCCGATCACGACTGGGCCGCCCTCGCGCGCCCTAACGAAGTCGCCGCAATCTATATGGGCAAGAAATCCGCCCGTTTCGTCCAAGGCCGCCTGCTGATGCATGGCGCCGACCGCGCCACACCCGTCACCGTGATCGAAAACGCCTCGCGCGCCGATCAGCGGGTGCTGTCGACCACGCTGAACGATCTGCCGCGCGATCTGGCCGATGCCGAAATGACCGGCCCCGCGCTCACCTTCTACGGCCTCGCCCCGCGCGCCGCCGTCCAAGTTGCCACCGAAACCCCGCTAGAGGAGCTGGCCTGACATGCCCAAACCCTTCACCCCCAAGGTCATCACCGCCAATGCGCTGCTCGAAGGCGATGTCGTCTATCAAACCTCCACCGGCTGGACCCGCAAACTGAGTGAAGCCGAAGTCCTCACCGATGAGGCCGACGCCGACCTGCGCCTGATCGACGCACTAAGCCAGCAGGATTTGGTCGTCGGCGTCTACCTCGCGGATGTGGCCCCCGAAGCAGGCGGCCCCCGCCCCACCCATTTCCGCGAAGAGTTCCGCGCCACCGGCCCCTCGAACTACGCCCACGGCAAACAGGAGACCGTCTGATGTACAGCTACACCGAATTCGACGACAAATTCCTCGCCGAGCGCAACGCCCAGTTCCGCGCCCAAGTCGAGCGCCGCATCGACGGCTCGCTCACCGAGGATGAGTTCAAACCCCTGCGCCTGATGAACGGCCTCTACCTGCAACTGCACGCCTATATGCTGCGGGTGGCGATCCCCTATGGCACGCTGAACAGCGCCCAGATGGATCAACTCGCCTATATCGCCGAGCGGTGGGACAAGGGCTACGGCCATTTCACCACCCGCCAGAACATCCAGTACAACTGGCCCGAATTGCGCGATGTGCCCGATATGCTCGACGCGCTGGCCGAGGTGAAGCTGCATGCGATCCAGACCTCCGGCAACACGATCCGCAACGTGACGGCGGACCATTTCGCCGGGGCCGCCGCCGATGAGGTCGCCGATCCCCGCCCCGTGGCCGAGTTGATCCGTCAGTGGTCCACCGACCACCCGGAATTCCAGTTCCTGCCGCGCAAGTTCAAGGTCGCCGTCACCGGCGCCGCCGCCGACCGTGCGGTAATCAAGGCCCATGACATCGGCCTGCGCATCGTCGAACGCGATGGCGAGCAGGGTTTCGAGGTCATCGTCGGCGGCGGTCTTGGCCGCACCCCGATGATCGGCAAGGTGCTCTATGATTTCGTGAAGTATGAGGACCTGCTGCCCACGCTCGAAGCCATCGTCAGCGTCTACAACGTGCTCGGCCGCCGCGACAATAAGTACAAGGCGCGCATCAAGATCACCGTGCACGAGAACGGCATCGAAGACATCCGCGCCCGGGTCGATGCGCAATATGCGCTGATCCGCGACCAGTTCACCGGCATCGACCAGCAAATGCTGTCGCGCATCGAAGCTGACTTTGCAGCGCCTCAATTCAAAACCGCATCCCTCGCGACTTACGAATCTGCCTATACCAACGATCCCGTCTTCCGCGCCTGGGCCGACACCAACCTCGCCCAGCACCGCGCGCCGGGCTATGCCATCGTCTCGATCAGTCTCAAAGCGCATGGTGCCACACCCGGCGACGCGACGGCAGACCAAATGCGCGTGATGGCCGACCTCGCCCGTCGCTTTGGCCATGACGAGCTGCGCATCAGCCACGAGCAGAACGTGATCCTGCCCCATGTGCACCGCAGCGACCTGCCCGAACTGCACGCCGCGCTGAAAGAGGCGAAACTCGCCACCGCCAACATCGGCCTCATTTCGGACATCATCGCCTGCCCCGGGATGGATTACTGCGCGCTGGCCACCGCGCGTTCCATCCCCATCGCGCAGGAGATCGCGACCCGTTTCGACGAGCTGAAGCTCGAGCATGACGTCGGCCCGCTCAAGATCAAAATCTCCGGCTGCATCAACGCCTGCGGCCACCACCACGTGGGCCATATCGGCATCCTCGGCCTCGACCGCGCAGGCGTAGAGAACTACCAGATCACGCTCGGCGGCGATGGCACCGAGGACGCGAGCCTCGGCACCCGCACCGGCCCCGGCTTCTCGGCCGAGGAGATCATCCCCGCCATCGAACGCCTCGTGCGGGGCTATCTCGACCTGCGCAACGATCCCGGCGAGACCTTCCTGCAAGCCTACCGCCGCCTCGGCCTCGCGCCATTCAAAGCCGTGCTCTACCCCGAAGCGGCAGAGAAGGATCGGGCCAATGCCGCTTGATACCCCTGAACTTCATCCTTTCTCAAATACCGATGCGCCGCCCCCCGAGGGGCTGCGCGCGGTCGAGGAAAAGGTGGCACGGCTCAACGCCGAGTTGCGCCACCACGGGGCGACGGATGTGATCCGCCGCGCCGATGCGGAGATCGAAACCCTCACCCTCGTCTCCAGCTTCGGCGCGGAATCGGTGGCGCTGTTGCACCTCGCCTCCATGGTCTCGCGGGACATCCCGGTGCTCTTCATCGACACCGAAATGCTCTTTGCCGAAACCCTCGTCTACCAGCAGGAACTGAGCGAGCGCCTCGGTCTGCGCAATGTCACCACCCTGCGCAGCGCAGAGATCGCAGCACAGGATCCCGATGGCACGCTGCACCAATATGACACCGATGCCTGCTGCGCCCTGCGCAAGACCCGGCCCCTCCAGAGCGCGCTGGAGGGCTATGACGGCTGGATCACCGGGCGTAAACGTTTTCAATCGGGCAGCCGCGCGGCCTTGGAGTTTTTCGAGGCAGAAATCCCCGAAGACGGTGCAGCACCCCGGATCAAGGTGAACCCGCTGGCCTATTGGGCCAATTCCGATGTGGCCGACTACATCACCGAAAACCGCCTGCCCCGGCATCCGCTGGTGGCCAAAGGCTACCCCTCGATCGGCTGCGCGCCCTGCACCTCGCCCGTGGCCCCGGGCGAAGACCCGCGCGCCGGGCGCTGGCGCGATCAGAACAAAGAAGAATGCGGTATCCATTTTGTGAACGGCAAAGTGGTCCGAACAGGAGACAAATCATGAGCGTACTCGTCACCGACACAGGCTTCACCGCCGACGACTGGACCCAAGGCTATTGCGAGGATGGCGCCGCGAACGATTGCCGCGCCGTCGATCTAGCGTCTGACGCCGATGCCCATGCCCTCACGCTGCCCCCGGCGCTTGAGATGATCCGCGTCGATTTCCCCTCTTTCGCGGATGGGCGCGGCTTTACCATCGCCCGCGTTCTGCGTCTGCGCGGCTACCAGGGCCGCCTGCGCGCCCGCGGGCATGTGCTGGCCGATCAATATGCCATGGCCCGCCGCGCCGGGTTCGATGAGGTCGAGATCGACGATGATCTGGCCGCCCGCCAGCCTGAGGACCAATGGCTGGCCCGCGCCGATTGGCAGGCCCATGACTATCAGTCCCGCCTGCGCGGTGCCGCATCCGGACCGGCGACCGCGGCCAAATAGGCCGCTTCATTGCCCTCCCCCCTTCCTTGCCATAAGTAGAGGCCGCAACCCGATTTGCGGAAACCATGATGACCGAGCAGAGCACAGTGAACCAAACCGCCGCCAAGCCCGTCCCGACATTGCCCGACGCCCAGACCGTGACTTCGGTCACCCACTGGACCGATCAGCTTTTCTCGTTCCGGGTAACCCGGCCCGCTTCCCTGCGCTTTCGCTCGGGCGAGTTCGTGATGATCGGCCTGATGGGCGATCCGCATCCCGAAACCGGCAAGCAAAAACCGCTCTTGCGCGCCTATTCCATCGCCTCGCCCGCGTGGGACGATGAGTTGGAGTTCTACTCGATCAAGGTGCAAGACGGCCCGCTGACCTCCAAACTGCAACATATCCAGCCCGGCGATCAGATCATCCTGCGGCCCAAGCCCGTGGGCACGCTGGTGCATGACGCGCTGCTGCCCGGCGACCGGCTGTGGATGTTCGCCACCGGCACCGGCTTTGCCCCCTTCGCAAGCCTGCTGCGCGAGCCTGAGACCTATGAGAAATTCGACGAGGTCATCGTCACCCACACCTGCCGCGATGTGGCAGAGCTTGAGTATGGCCGGCAGTTGATCGAAGGGCTGAAGGCCGACGAGCTGATGCAGGAACTCATCGGCCCGGAAAACCTTGCCAAGATTCGCTATTACCCGACCACCACCCGCGAAGAGAGCCCCAAGATGGGCCGGATCACCAATCTTTTGCAGGATGGCACGGTGTTCGAAGATCTGGGCGTGCCCCAAATCAATGCCGCCCATGACCGTGCCATGGTCTGCGGCAGCCTTGGCTTCAACAAGGATATTATGGAGATTCTCGAAGGCTTTGGCCTAACCGAGGGTGCCAATTCCGACCCCCAGCATTTCGTCGTCGAAAAGGCTTTCGTCGGCTAAGCCGAATTAAGCCTTACGAAAGGTCGCAGCGTTACAACCAAGGTGTCGGCGCAGCTTTGCCGACGCTTTGGCAGAACCCTGCGCATCCCGAAAACGCCCCCTTCCGCTGCACTGCGGCAGGGCTTAGCTGACGCCTTGCGAGCGCGGGGGACTGCCGCGCGAAACGCAACCACAGGCGAAAGGCATATCAATGGCGAGCAATGGGACCCCGACCCCAAAGAAAGTCTCCGATCTGGCAACTCAGAAGGCCGACTTGTCCAGCACGGCGCTGATCGGCATCTTCGGCAGCGACAGCACGCCCGGCGCGCTGATCCGCGAAGGTGGCGGTAAAATCTCGCGCGTCGAAGTGGGCGATCAGGTCGCAGGCGGCGTCGTCTCCGCCATTGGGCAAGGGACGTTGGTGCTCTCCAGCCGCCGCGGCAATCAGGTGCTGCGCCTGCCGCAGGGCTGAAACCTTGGGGGAGGCGCGGCGCGCGCCTCTTGACCTGCCGCGCGGGGCAGTGCACATCCCGCGCATGAGCAAGACAGCATTGATCACCGGCGCATCGCGCGGCCTTGGGGCCGCATTGGCAGAAGCCTTGGCCCCCACCCATCACATCATCGCGGTCGGTCGCACGACCGGCGCGCTTGAAGAGTTGGACGACCGTATCCAAGCCAAGGGCGGCAGCGCCACCTTGGCGCCGATGGACATCACCAACGCCGATGCCATGGCCGTGCTCTGCCGGGGCATCCATGACCGCTGGGGCGGGCTTGACCTTTGGCTGCACTGCGCCGTCCATGCCGCCCCGTTGACGCCCACCGATCACATTGACGCCAAGGATATGGAGAAATCCATCGCCGGAAACGTCACCGCCACCGCGCGGCTGATCACCTTTGTCTCGCCGCTTTTGGGGGCGGATGGCACGGCGGTCTTCTTTGACGATCCGCGTGCGGGCACGAAATTCTTCGGCAGCTACGGGGCCACCAAGGCCGCGCAGATCGCGCTGGCGACCTCTTGGCAGGTCGAGACCGCGCAGATCGGCCCCCGTGTCCATATCCTCACGCCCGAGCCGATGCCCACCGCCACCCGCGCCCGCTTCTTCCCCGGCGAAGACCGCGCGGCGCTGAGCGACACCGCCACGCAGGCCGCTGCGGTATTGGCGCAACTGTCGGAAAACTCCGCCTCCTGAACCGCGCGGCACCGGCGCGCTGCGCTTGCCGCCGGTCCGCCCCTCGCCTATCAAGGCAAAAAGGGGCCATTCATGCGTATTTTGATTACAAACGATGACGGCATCAACGCGCCCGGTCTGGCCGTGCTGCGCACCATTGCCGAGGAACTGGCCGGGCCTGCGGGCGAGGTCTGGACCGTGGCACCGGCGTTCGAGCAATCCGGTGTGGGCCATTGCATCAGCTACACCAAGCCGATGATGATCACGCAATTGGACGAACGCGTCTTCGCTACCGAAGGCTCCCCCGCCGATTGCGTCCTTGCCGCCATCCACGACACGATGACCGCCGCCCCCCCCGATCTGGTGCTCTCCGGCGTGAACCGGGGCAACAATGCCGCTGAAAACGCGCTCTATTCCGGCACGCTTGGCGGCGCGATCGAGGCGGCTTTGCAAGGCTTGCCCGCCATCGCCCTGTCGCAATACTACGGCCCCGCCAACCGCGATCTGGCGGATCCTTTTGAGGCCGCTGCCCAGCACGGCGCCGAGACCTGCCGCCGCATTCTGGACCACAGCCCCAAAGAAGACGCGGCCTATGGGCTTTTCTACAACGTGAACTTCCCGCCAGTGGCGGGCGCTGATGTGCGCGGCATCCGGCTGGCCCCGCAGGGCCGCCGCCCCGGCACCGGGTTTTCGACCGAAGCACATCTGTCGCCCTCAGGCCGCCGCTTTTTGTGGATCAAGGGCGGCGATCAACGCGTGCAAACGGCACCGGGCAGCGATGCCTGCGTCAACCTTGACGGCTATGTCTCGGTCACCCCGATGCGCTGCGACCTGACGGATCACGCGGCCCTCGAAACGCTGGCGGGCATCAACGGATGAATGAGCCCCCCATCTCTGAAGCGGAACGCAAAATGCAGTTCCTCTACGCGCTACGCTCCAAAGGCGTGACCGATGCGCGCGTGCTCACAGCGATGGAAGCGATCGACCGCGGCCCCTTCATCCGCGGCCTCTTTGCCAGCCGCGCCTATGAGGATATGCCCCTGCCCATCGCCTGCGGCCAGACCATCAGCCAACCCTCTGTCGTGGGGCTCATGAGCCAAGCCTTGCAGGTGTCCTCGCGCGATAAGGTGCTCGAAATCGGGACCGGCTCTGGCTATCAGGCCGCGATCCTCAGCAAGCTCGCCCGGCGGGTCTATACGATCGACCGGCACCGCCGTCTGGTGCAAGAGGCGCGCGGTGTGTTCGAGGCGATGGATCTGACCAATATCACCGCAATCACCGCCGATGGCAGCTTTGGCCTTGCCGAACAGGCCCCCTTTGACCGGATCATCGTGACCGCCGCCGCCGAAGACCCGCCCGGCCCCCTGCTCGCGCAGCTAAAAGAGGGGGGCATCATGGTGCTGCCCGTCGGCCAATCCGACACGGTCCAACACCTCATCCGCGTGCGAAAGACCGCTGATGGGCTGGAATACGACGAATTGCGTGCCGTGCGCTTTGTCCCCCTGCTGGAAGGCTTGGGCAAGGACGGCTAATAGGTTACAGAGACACGGACAACGCCCCATACCCTCTGGGGGCGAAGATGAGGACTTGCAGATGCGCCAAACACGCTTGCGCCGCCCCATGCGGCTGACCCTAATGGCCGGGACCAGTGCGATACTGCTGGCAGGTTGCGAAAATCAGCCCTTGGATTACGACATGCGCAGCACCTTTGGCGATGGGTTCTCCACCGCTGAAGCGGCGCGCGGCCCTTTGGCAGACCGGCCCAAGCCCGACGCACGGGGCGTGATCTCTTATCCCAACTATCAAGTCGTCGTCGCCCGCCGGGGCGATACGCTGAAAGACGTGGCCGCGCGTGTGGGCGCCGACAGCGGCGAATTGGCCCGCTACAACGGAATCGATCAGGGCGTCCCGCTCCGCCAGGGTGAGATCATCGCCCTGCCCCGCCGTGTCTCTGAGCCTGCGCCGGGCACCAATGGCGCCGTGGACATTACCACCCTTGCCGGCAGCGCCATCGACCGCGCCCCGGCGACCCCCAGCGTCCAGACCCAAAGCCTGCCGCCCGCAGGCACCACCAGCACGCCTGCGCCGCAGCCCGCAGCACCACAGGCGAAAGAGCCTGTGCGCCACCGGGTCGAGCGTGGGGAGACCGCCTATACCGTGGCGCGCCTTTACAACGTGCCGGTCAAGGCGCTGGCCGAGTGGAACGGCCTCGGCCCCGATTTCGCGATCCGCGAGGGCCAATTCCTGCTGATCCCGGTCGAGAAACAGGCGCCCCCGCGTCAGGCGACCAACACCGAGTCGAGCGCCGCCGCCTCGCGCCCCGTGCAGCCGGTCACCAGCGCACCCGGCGCAGGCACCCCCACGCCGACGCCGCCCTCTGCCGCGAAACCGCTGCCGCAGGATGAGACCGCACAGCCCCTGCCGCCCAAGGTCGAGCCGAAAGAGCCTGTGGCCGATGTGGGCAAGCCCACCGCCCCGGCAAAGGCCACCAAGATGACACCCCCGGTCCAAGGCTCCATCATCCGCGCCTATTCCAAGGGCAAGAATGAGGGCATCAACATCAAGGGCAGCCCCGGCGGGCCGGTGAAAGCCGCCGAGGCGGGCACCGTCGCCGCGATCACCAAGAGCGCCGAGGGCATCCCGATTGTCGTGGTGCGCCATGCCAACAACCTGCTCACGGTCTATGCGAATGTCGACGGTGTGAATGTGGCCAAGGGCGATAGCGTCAGCCGGGGTCAGCAGATCGCCAAACTGCGCGGCGGATCGGAATCGCATGTGCATTTCGAGGTGCGCAAAGGCTTTGAGAGCGTCGATCCGACGCCCTATATTCAGTAACCAAACGACAAAGGGCCCGCAGAATATGCGGGCCCTTTCGCTCATACCGTCCGGCGCTCAACCGCCCGAAACGGGAACGCCTTTCCGGCCGGCCAAATCCACGAAATACTGCCAAGCCACCCGGCCCGAGCGGGCGCCGCGTGTGGCCTGCCATTCGACAGCCTCGGCGCGCAATGTGTCGTCGTCGATCTCCACGCCGAAGGCATCGCAATAGCCGCGGATCATCGCCAGATATTGGTCCTGATCGCAGGGATGGAACCCCAGCCACAGCCCGAAGCGGTCAGAGAGAGAGACCTTTTCCTCGACCGCTTCCGAAGGGTTGATTGCACTGCCGCGCTCGTTCTCAATCATGTCGCGCGGCATCAGGTGGCGGCGGTTCGATGTGGCATAGAGTACGACATTCTCGGGCCGCCCTTCGATGCCCCCATCCAACACGGCCTTCAGCGATTTGTAATGCGCGTCGTCATGGCCAAAACTCAGGTCGTCGCAAAACAGGATGAACCGCTGCGAGGCCCCACGTAGGAGGGACAGAAGCCGCCCGACCGACGGCAGGTCTTCGCGCTGCAATTCAACGATGCGCAATACTTCATGTGATGCTTGAACATCGGCGTGTATCGCCTTGACAAGGCTGGATTTCCCCATGCCTCGAGCACCCCAAAGAAGCGCGTTGTTCGCAGGCAACCCCGCTGCAAATTGGCGGGTGTTGGCCAAGAGCGTATCCCGCGCCCGATCCACCCCCACCAGAAGCGGCAGGTCGATCCGCGCGACCTGCGGCACGGGCATCAGACGGTCGGGGTCGGTGTGCCAGACGAAGGCAGTGGCCGCATCGAAGTCTGGGGCGGCGAGCGGCGCGGGAGACATACGCTCCAGCGCCGCCGCGATACGGTCCATCGGATCATTGATCACAGCAGGTCTTCCTCGTCTTCGTCGTCAAAGTAGCCCTCTTCGCGCAGCTTTTCGTTGCGCTTTGTCTCGACCCGGCGCACGAGGAAGATCGAGATTTCGTAGAGGCCATAGACCACCACGAAAAGGATCACCTGCGTGATCACATCAGGCGGGGTGACCAGCGCGGCCAGCACGAGGATCGCCACCACCGCATATTTGCGCACATTGGCCAGTCCTTCGGAACTGACCAGCCCCGCCTTGCCCATCAGTGTCAGCAGAACCGGGAGCTGGAAACAAAGGCCAAAGGCCACGATGAATTTGATCGTGAGCGACAGATACTCCTGCGCCGACCCTTGGAAGGCGATGGCGGCAATGCCGTTCTCACCATCCGGCCCACCGACCAGCGTGCCGGCCTGCTGGAAGCCAAGGAAGAAGTCGAAGGCCAGCGGCGTGACGACATAGAAGGCGAAAGCCGCGCCAAGGAAGAACATCACCGGCGAAGAGATCAGGAAGGGCAGAAAGGCCCCCTTCTCGTTCTTGTAAAGCCCCGGGGCCACGAAGCGCCACAGCTGGTAGCTGATGAAGGGGAAGCCCAGCACCAGACCGCCCAAGAGAGAGATCGAGATCGCGACGAAGAAACCCTCTTGCAGCTTGATCAGGATCAGCCCGCAATCCTCTTGCCCCCGTTCCGCCATGGCCGAGCAAAGCGGTTCGGTCAGGAAGTTGAAGATCGGGTTCCAGACGGTAAAGCAGATCACCATCCCGATGATGAAAGCGATGACCGAATGGATGAGCCGCGTGCGCAGCTCGGCCAGATGCTCGATCAACGGGGCGGAACTGTCGTCGATCTCGTCATAATCGTCGGTGGCGCTCATTCAACTCACTCTTTCTTGGCGGCAGCTTTGGGTGCCGTTGAGGTCTTGGCGGCGGCATCGTCCGATGCCGCTTGGGCCTGACCTGCGTCTTTTTCGATCACAGGCCGCGCCGGGGCTTCCTTGGCCGGGGCGGTGTCCGAAAGCTTCGCCTCTGCCGCTTCGGCCTCGGCCATGGCTTCCGCCGCTTCGCGTTGCTTGCGTTCGGCGGCGGCCCGCGCGGTGCTGGCTTGGATCTTCTTCACATCCTCGGCCTTTTGCGCCGCCAGTTTGCCAGTCTCGCTCTCAGGGTCGAAATTGGTCAGTGACCGGGTCGCGTCCTTGACCTCATCCATGGCGCTGCCCAGCGGGTTGCTGGCCGTTTTGAGCGATTTGTTCAGCGACGATGACATCTCGCGCATGCCGCTTTCATCGGCGGCATCGTTCATCGCTTGGCTGAATTCACGCGCCATGCCTTTGGCCTTGCCCACGAATTGCCCGACGCGCCGAAACAGCACGGGCAAGTCCTTGGGGCCGACCACGATCAGGGCCACCACGCCGATGACTAAAAGTTCCGTCCAACCCAGATCGAACATCGGGTTACACCCGGTCCTTGTCGGCCTTCAGGTCGGTCTTGGGATGGGTGCCTTGATCGGCATGTTCCGGCAGGTCAGCATGGTGCACGTCTTCGACATGTTTGATCTCGTCGCGCTTGTTCTCTTCTTCGCCTTCGCTGATGCCTTTTTTGAAGCTGGTGATGCCCTTGCCGACTTCGCCCATGAGCGAGGAAATCTTGCCCCGGCCAAAAAGCACCAGCACGACAACCGCGATCAGCAGCAGGCCCGGCAGTCCGATATTGTTCAACATGTCTGTTCTCCCATCATGTTTGGCGCAGTCTGGTCGCGCCAGTCTGCACCGTGATAGCGGGCGGCGCCGGGACCATGAAGGGGCAATGCAGCGGATGGGCGGTGCTGCGGGCGAAGGACTGCCGATTTTCAGGCGTGCAATTCCAGCTGAGACATGTTTTTGTCAGGAGCGTCAGGAGGCAACATGGTATCAGCGAAAACCGAAGATCGGCTTGTCCGGCTGATTGACAGGCTGCGGGATGGGCGGCTGCACCGAGCCGAGGATTTGGCCCGGCAGTTCGGCGTTTCCCCCCGCACGATCTACCGCGATATGGGCAAGCTCAGCGCGGCGGGCCTGTCCATCGCTGGGACGCGGGGCGAAGGCTATCGGATCATCCCTGCGATCACTCTGCCCCCGCTGACCCTGACGGCGGCGGAGTTGGAGGCGCTGAACCTCGGCCTCGCTGTCGCAGCAGAGGTGGGCGACCCCGCCCTGCAAGGCGCGGCGGAGACATTGGCCGCCAAGTTCGACGCGGTGCTGCCGACCGAGACCATTGCCGAGGGTGCCGCATGGGCGCAGGCGCTGAGGTCGCAGGGCAAAGCCACGCGGGTTTTCACCCATCTGCCGGTGCTGCGTGCCGCCGTGCAGGCCCGCCAAAAGCTACGGATCGCGGTGATCGGCGAAGCGCCGCAGGTGGTGCGCCCGCTTGAGGTGCGTAATTGGGGCCGGTTCTGGCTGCTGACGGCCTGGAGCGAGGGGGCGGCGGATTTCGTGACCCTGCCGCTTGATCAGATCGAGAGCGCTGAGCCGCTACCGGAGTTGTTCGTGGACGAGCCGGGCAGAACGCTCGCGGATCATCGCCCCTAACCCCAGATCAACGCCGCCTCAGCCCTTCAATCGCCAGCCGGTTTGCGGGGGCAAAAACGCCTCGACACTGGCCTGCGCGATCACGATGGTATCCTGTCCAGTGGCTACATTCAGCCCGCCCTTCACCGCGCGGACCTGGGCGCGACCGCGGGGGAGTTTGGCCACCAGCGCATCGACATCCACCTTTTCAGGCTCCTGCACCGCCACGGTAACCTGCACGCGCATCTGATCCGGCGTCACCTCTAGCGCGCCGAACAGCGGCAGGGAGGAATGGCGCAAGGCATCCTCGATCGCGCGCGCGGCGGCCTTGGTATAGTCCATCCCATGCAGATCGTTGCCCATGCCCATTTCGATGATGATCCGCTGCTCAGCCATCGGCACGCTCCATCTCGAAGCCGACGGAAAGCGCCACATTGGCCATGACCGTTGGGTTCCCTTCCCCTTCGGGGCGCGGCACGTCGAGCCCGCCGTGATGCAGCTTCACCGTCACCTCGCCATAGGGAAAGACCGCGCGCAGCGCTTCGGCATCCACCAGATCCGGGCGCTGCACGCCCACGTCGAGGGTGATGCGCATGGCCGACTTATCGAAACCGAAAAGCTCGGCCAGATTGATCGAATTGTGCCACAGCGCATCCTGCACCGCACGTTTCGCGGCCTGCGTATAATCACCGCGGCGCAGGGAGGAGCCCATGCCGAATTCCACCAACAGCGGCTTCATGAGGTCACCGGAAAGACAAAGCAACGGTCGCGGCGCACGGTCAGCCACATGACGGCACCGGGTTGCGGCAGAAAGACATTGGGCACCGTGGCCTTGAGCCGCGATCCATCCTCTTCCAGTACGAATTCCACGAGGCTTTCGTTGCCCATGAAGCGCGCGCGTTCCACCACCGCCCGGGCCGGTGTGCCATCGGTCGCCGTCGGGCGCGGCCCCTTGCCTGCCCTGTCAAAGTCGATGCGCAGGTGTTGCGGGCGAAAGACGATATTCACCGGCGTGCCATCGGCCACACCGGGGGCAAGGAATTGGCCAAAGACCGTATCGGCCAACGCCCCGGTCACCGTGGCCTCAAGCACATTGGCATCGCTGAAAAAGGCGACGGAGGCGCGGTCGACGGGCCGCGTATAGACGTTGTAGGGCGCGCCTTGCTGCACGATCTTACCGTCGCGCATCAGGGCGATCTCATCGGCCATGCGCATCGCCTCGTCCGGCTCATGGGTGACCAGCAAAACGGCGGTGTCCTCTTCCTTGAGAATGCTCAGCGTCTCGTCGCGGATGCCATCACGCAGGCGGTTATCGAGACCGGAAAAGGGCTCATCCATCAGCATGATGCGCGGCTGCGGGGCCAGCGCGCGGGCCAGCGCCACGCGCTGCTGCTCCCCGCCCGAAAGCTGGTGCGGGTATCCGTCGATATAGCGCAGCAGGTCCACCCGTTCGAGCAGTTCTTCGATCCGCGCGCGTTTCTCCTCACGCGTGCCTTTCTTGAGGCCAAAGCCCACGTTGTCGGCCACGCTCAGATGCGGGAACAGGGCGAAGTCTTGGAACATCAGGCCGATCTCGCGCCGCTCGGGCGGGACGCGGAACATGGTGTCGCAGATCAGTTTGCCGTCGACATGGATCGTGCCGCTGTCTTGCATTTCCACACCCGCGATCATGCGCAACGTGGTGGATTTGCCGCAGCCCGAAGGGCCAAGCAAGCAAGTCACCTGCCCCGGCAAGATCTGCAAAGATACGTCATCGACCACCTGCCGCCCGCCATAGGCGCGGCGCAGGTTGCGGATTTCCAGACGGGGGGTGGGGTCACTCATGGAGGCTGCGGTATCCGATCAAATCGCTCGGAAACCCAGCTATCAGCCCCGCCGCGCCCCCGCAAGCACCGCCGCGAACCCGGCCAGCAGCACGAAGATGCAGATCACCAGCAATTGCTCGTATTTATGCCCCTCGGGTAGAAGTGCCGCCACCGGCCCCCAGCCCCGCGCGAAATAGGCCGCAGCCCCCAGCATCGCGGCGGCGAAGGCGGCAAGGTAGCTCCAGACCGGAATCGCGCGCCCCGCCACCAGCCCGATGAGCAGCACCGGGGTGAGGAACATCGACGCGGTGCCGCTCACCGCCACGGCATCAAAAAGCGTGGCGTTGCCCCAAAGCGTCAGCAGCGCACCAAGCGCCATGAACCCCGCCATCACCAGCCGCCCGCCCGCCAGGCTGCGCGGCGCAATGCGCCATTCCTCAACCATCAGCCGCGCGGCAGAGGCGAGCGCCGAGTCGAGCGTCGACAGCGCCGAGACCAGCAGCGACAGCATCAGCGCCACGAAAATCCAGCCCGGGAACATTTGCCCCCATGTGCCGATCAACTCACCCTCATAGGCCGCGCCGGTCAGGCTGGCTTGGATGCCGAAAAAGCCAAAACCAATGATGCAAAGGGTCGAAATCCAGAAGGCATGGAGGAAAGACGCCCGGGTGGTCGCCTCATCCGCGAGAAAGCCGCGGTCCATCATCACCGGGTCATGCGCCGGGTAGGAAAAGACCTGCAACAGCGCCACGACCAAGAGCACCCAGCCGTTGTAGGAGCCAGAGGCTCCTGGCGCGCTCAGCACCGCGCCAAGCTCGAACCCCGGGCTCAGCAGCAGCGCCCCGAGCGCAAGGCCGAAGACGATGAGAAAGACCAGCATTTGTACCACATCCGTACGCAGCGCGGCGGAAAGCCCGCCCCACGCCGAATAGCCAAAACCAAGGGCGGCGACGATCAGCACAGCCAGCGTACCCGACCCGGGCCAGACGGCTTCGAAAATCAGCGCGACGACCAAGAGATTGGCAAAAACCTCGGACAGCAGCCGCAGCCCGATCACGAGGTTATAGGCCGCCGTGCCCGCGCTCCCGAAATGCCCCGCCAGCCAGTCCTGCACCGACCGCGCGCCGCCGCGGCGCAGGTGACCCACGATGAAGCCGCCCGTCAGGAAAGACCCATAATAGGCCGCATAGGCCAGTGTGCCCGCGATGCCGTAGAAATAGCCCAAGATCGCCGCGTTCATCAGGCTGCGGGCGAAAATCCACGTGGTGACTTGGCTCAGCACCAGCACCGAAAGCCCCGGCGCGCGGCCTGCCGCATTGGCCCCGCCAAAGAAGCCTTCGACCGTCGCGCGGCGCGGTGCCACCAAGAGGCTGGCAAGGATCACGGCTGCGAAAAGAAGGACAAGAACAGTGGTTTGCATGGGCGGTGGACCTTTTGCGAGAAGCTGATCCACAAGGGTTAGCCGCCGCCTGCAATCCGGGCCAGCACTGAAACCGCTGCTGTCAGGAATGTGATCCGCCGCGACGTGTCATGGCCGGGACGCGCGCCCCGGCCATGGAGGGTTTACATGGTCAGATTGGTGCCGCCGCCATCCAGCAGCAGGTTCTGCCCCACGATGAAGCCCGCGTGCTGCGAACAAAGGAAGGCACAGGTCGCGCCGAACTCGTCACGTGTGCCATAACGCCCCGCGGGGATGCCCGCCTGCCGCTCGGCGCGGGCTTCGTCCAGCGTGATGCCCTTTTGCTTGACCACATTGGCGTCGAGCGAATCCGCCCGGTCGGTCGCATGGATGCCCGGCAGAAGGTTGTTGATCGTGACCCCCTTGCCCGCCACCTGCCGCGCGGTGCCCGCGACATAGCCGGTAAGCCCGGTGCGGGCGGAGTTGCTCAGCCCCAGAACGGGGATCGGCGCGCGCACCGACTGGCTGGTGATGTTCACGACCCGGCCCCAGCCGCGCTCCATCATGGCGGGCACCAGCGCTTTGATCAGCGCGATGGGGGCCAGCATATTGGCGTCGAGCGCTTTGATAAAATCCTCGCGGTCCCAATCCTGCCACATGCCGGGAGGGGGACCGCCCGCGTTGTTGACCAGAATGTCACAGCCCTCTGCCGCCTTGATGACCAGCGCCTGCCCCTCTTCCGTGGCCACATCCGCCGCGATGGTGGTGACTTCGACGCCGTGTTCCTGACGGATGCGCTCCGCCGAGGCCTCAAGCGCCTCTGCGCCGCGGGCGTTCATCACAAGGTTCACCCCTGCCGCCGCCAGCGCCTCGGCGCAGCCAAGGCCGAGCCCCTTGGACGAAGCACAGACCAGCGCCTTCTTCCCTTTGATTCCCAAATCCATTTTGATTCCTCCTATGCATTTGCATATGCCTACCACGCCGCGCCGCCAATGCCAGCAAATCACCCGAGCCTTGACCCATCCGGGCCACAATTCTAGCCTATCTTACTGGCGAAAGCCCCAGAACCAAAGGCCCGTCATGTCCCCCAGCCGCAGCGCCCCCGCACAGAACCTCGCCGTCTACCGCGCCGGGCAATTCCGCGCGAGCGATGGGGCCAATATGGGCGATGCGCTGTCCTTTGCCGCCGAATTGGTCCTCGATGATGTCTATGAGTTGGACCGCGCGGCAGAGCCGCAGCGCCTGTCTCTGTTGACCCTGCCCGGCGATCACTTCCGCCTTACTGAGAATACCGGCGTGGGCCGCCCCGGGGGCGATCTGCATCTCGACAGCCTGCTCACGCTGATGTCGCCCGACGGGCAGACCCAAGAGGCGCTGCTGCTGGTGGAGGTCGATCAACACGGTCACGCGGCAGAGGTTTACCTTTTGCCGCTTGGCCCGCTGACACCGCAGACGGGCTACCGGATCGTGGGGATCGACACCCAGACCGCGCGGCAAAAGTTCGGTCAGCTCGCCTGCGTCTCTTTCACGCGCGGCACCCATATCTCGCTCAGCACCGGAGAGCTACGGCCTATCGAAGACCTGCGCGTTGGGGACCGTATCCTGACCCGCGATGATGGCGTGCAAACCCTGCGCTGGATCGGGCAAAGCACCCTGCGTGCGGTCGGCGAGTTTGCCCCGATCCGCATCCGCGCAGGCACGCTCAACAACGAACACGACCTGATCGTCAGCCCCGACCACCGGCTGTTCATCTATCAACGCAGCGATGAGATGGGTGCGGGCCGGTCCGAATTGCTGGTCAAGGCGCGGCATCTGGTCAACGGCGACAGCGTGACGGTGCAGGACGGCGGATTCGTCGACTACTTCCAACTGCTCTTTGACGGGCATCAGATCATCTATGCCGAGGGGATCGCCGCCGAATCCATGTTGGTCGACAGCCGCACCCGGTCGGTCCTGCCGCCGGAAATGTCCGAAGCCTTGGGCGAGGTGATCCCCGGCCATTCCGATCTGCCCCATGCCGGGCTCGATCTGGCAGAGGCACTGCTTGACCGCCCCGACGCGGCGGCGCTGCTGCGCAAAGCCTCAACCCGTTAAGGCGCCTCGACGGCGTAGTGGAACTCCTCCCGGACGATCTTGCCGTCTTTGACGTGGTAAACGCCGATCTCTTCCATCTGGAACCGCTCACCGCTTTGCTTGTCGGTGGCATCGACCTTGAACATCGCGCTGAACTGGCTGTCGCCAAAGTAGAACGGGCCGATCACCTCGGTGCTATGTTCCTCCATCGCATTTTCCCACCAGTCGTGCTTGCCGTGGATCGCCTTGACCCCATGGGTCTCTCGCCCCTGCCCGCCCATATCAGCGGCCTCGACCGAGACGGCATCGTCGGCATAGAGCCGATCAAGGTTCGCACGCACCGCAGCATTTCCCGCACGGCAGCCCGCGACCAATTCGCGGGCAATCTCTTTCAGTTCCATCGCATCCCCTCCGTGTACCCCTTATGTTCTCACCCTACGCCACCCAGCGATTCGCAGCAATGGCCAGATTGCGCCCGGTCGCGGCGCGGCCTATATGGGTCGGATGTTGGACACGCCGCAAAACCGCCCCGCCCTACCGCCCGAGATCGCGCGCCGTCGCACCTTTGCGATCATCAGCCACCCTGACGCGGGCAAAACCACGCTGACTGAAAAGTTCCTGCTGTTCGGCGGGGCCATTCAGATGGCCGGACAGGTACGCGCCAAGGGCGAGGCGCGGCGCACCCGCTCGGACTTCATGGCGATGGAAAAGGACCGGGGTATCTCGGTCTCGGCCTCGGCCATGTCCTTTGACTTTCATAGCGGTGACACCAACTACCGGTTCAACCTCGTTGACACGCCCGGCCACTCGGACTTTTCCGAAGACACCTACCGCACCCTGACGGCGGTGGACGCCGCCGTGATGGTGATCGACGGCGCGAAAGGCGTGGAAAGCCAGACGCAAAAGCTCTTCGAGGTCTGCCGGATGCGCGACCTGCCGATCCTCACCTTCTGTAACAAGATGGACCGGGAAAGCCGCGATACCTTTGAAATCATTGACGAGATTCAGGAAAACCTCGCCATCGACGTGGCGCCCGCAAGCTGGCCCATCGGCGTGGGCCGCGATTTCGTGGGCTGCTATGACATGCTGCGCGATCGGCTGGAACTGATGGACCGCGCCGACCGGAACCGCGTCGCCGATAGCATCAAGATCGAAGGGTTGGACGACCCAAAGCTGGCCGAACACGTCCCCGCCGCGCTGCTGGAGAAACTGCGCGAAGACCTTGAAATGGCGCGCGAACTGCTGCCACCGCTGGACCTCAAGGCGATGCACGAAGGCACGTTGACCCCGATCTGGTTCGGCTCGGCGATCAACTCCTTCGGGGTGCGCGAATTGATGGAAGGCATCGCCAAATACGGGCCAGAGCCGCAGATCCAAGCCGCCACCCCACGCCAGATCCTGCCCGAAGAGAAAAAGGTCGCGGGCTTTGTCTTTAAGGTGCAGGCGAATATGGACCCCAAGCACCGCGACCGCGTGGCCTTTGTCCGCCTCGCCTCGGGGCATTTTGAGCGTGGCATGAAAATGACCCATGTGCGCACGAAAAAGCCGATGACGGTGTCCAACCCGGTGATGTTCCTCGCCTCTGACCGCGAGTTGGCCGAGGAGGCTTGGGCCGGTGACATCATCGGCATTCCCAACCACGGGCAGTTGCGTATCGGCGACACGCTGACCCAAGGCGAAGCGCTGCGCGTCATCGGCATCCCCTCCTTCGCACCCGAACTGCTGCAAGCGGTCCGTGCGGGCGATCCGCTGAAGGCGAAACACCTTGAAAAAGCGCTGATGCAATTCGCCGAAGAAGGTGCTGCAAAAGTGTTCAAACCCTCGATCGGTTCGGGGTTTGTCGTGGGCGTTGTCGGCCAGTTGCAATTCGAAGTGCTCGCCAGCCGGATCGAGTTGGAATATGGCCTGCCGGTTCGGTTTGAGCCGTCTCAGTTCACCTCGGCCCGTTGGGTGAACGGCACGAAGCAAGCCGTTGATAAGTTTATCGATAGCAACAAACAGCACATCGCGCATGACCATGATGGCGACATCGTTTACCTGACCCGTCTGCAATGGGACATCGACCGCGTCGAACGCGATTACCCGGATGTGAAGCTGACCGCGACCAAGGAAATGATGGTGTAAAACGGCCCGCCTCCGGGGGGCAGAAAACCTTGATTTCGGGGCCGATCATGGCATTCTAACCCCAACTGGGGAGACGCGATGACGACGACGACGAAATGGGGGCTGGTGGCCACGATCCTGGCCCCCGCAGAGGAGATACGACGCTTTGCCGCCTACCATTTGGAGGCGGGCGCGCACCGCCTCTACCTATACCTCGATGCCGAGAACCCAGAGGCTTTCGAAAGCCTGAAGGCCCATCCGAAAATCCGTGTCACCACCTGCGACGAGGCCTATTGGCAAAGGCTTTGCGGCAAACGTCCGCAGAAGCATCAAGTCCGTCAAAGCCAGAACGCGACCCGCGCCTATAACCGAGCAGATGATGTGGATTGGCTAATCCATATGGATGTGGACGAATTCCTCGTCTCTGACCGGCCCGTGGGCGAGGTACTTACCACCCTGCCCCCGGCACAAAAAATCGCCCGCATCCGCCCGATGGAGGCTTTGGCTGGGGATGGGACGGCTTTCAAAGTCTTCATTCCGAACGGCCCCGAGCGCGCCCAGATCGTCTCGGCGCTTTATCCGACCTATGGCGACTACGTCAAAGGTGGCTTTCTGAGCCATCTGGCCGGGAAAGTTTTCGTTCGCATCGGGATGGCAGAGGTACGGCTCCAGATCCACAACGCTTTTCAGAACGATACGATGATCGACGGGCCAGAGCAGCAGCCCGGCATTGATCTGGCGCATCTTCACGCGAAAAGCTGGCCGGAGTGGCTCGCCGCCTATCGCTACCGGCTGGAGAAAGGCTCCTACCGCGCCGATCTGGCCCCCAACCGCCCCCGCGATCGCGGCGGATTGTCGATGCATGAACTCTTTTCCATGATCGAATCCGAAGGAGGTGAGCCGGGATTGCGCGCCTTTTTTGATGAGGTCTGTGCCGATACGCCTGAGCTGCGCGAAACGTTGAAAGACCACGGTCTGCTGCGTCTCGCCGATCTCGACCTTGATGCAAAGGTGTCGCGCCATTTCCCAAGTTAAGCGCCTGAGGGGCAAGTGTTTGACGGCTGGGCCGCAACTTGCTATGCGCTTTCGCAACATGCCGCGGCAAATGCCGCCCCTTGGGCCATTCGGGCCGGCTTGTATTGCTGCCGCGGGCCAAGTCAGTGTCCGCTCAACTCGGACGCACATGACAAAATTTACCGATCTGAACCTGAATGCCAAGGTCCTCAAAGCTATTGATGAGGCTGGCTACGAATCGCCCACACCTATTCAGGCGGGCGCCATTCCCCCCGCTCTTGAAGGTCGTGACGTTCTGGGCATCGCCCAGACCGGCACCGGCAAGACAGCCAGCTTCACGCTGCCAATGCTATCACTTCTCGCCCGTGGCCGGGCGCGCGCCCGGATGCCGCGGAGCCTCGTGCTCTGCCCCACGCGGGAGTTGGCCGCACAGGTGGCCGAGAACTTCGACACCTATTCCAAGCATCTGAAACTGACCAAAGCGCTGCTCATCGGCGGCGTCTCCTTCAAAGAGCAGGACAAGCTGATCGACAAGGGCGTCGACGTGCTGATCGCCACACCGGGCCGCTTGCTTGATCATTTCGAGCGTGGCAAGCTGATCCTGTCGGACGTCAAGGTCATGGTCGTGGACGAAGCTGACCGGATGCTCGACATGGGCTTTATCCCTGACATTGAGCGGATCTTTGGCCTCACGCCCTTCACCCGGCAAACGCTGTTCTTCTCGGCCACCATGGCGCCTGAGATCGAGCGGATCACCAACACCTTCCTCAGCAACCCTGAGCGGATCGAAGTGGCGCGTCAGGCGACCACGAGCGAGAATATCGAACAGGGCGTCGTCATGTTCAAAGGCTCGCGCAAGGACCGCGAGGCGAGCGAGAAGCGCAAACTGCTCCGCCTGCTGATCGATGCCGAAGGCGAGAAATGCACCAATGCGATCATCTTCTGCAACCGCAAGATGGACGTGGATATCGTCGCGAAATCGCTGAAGAAATACGGATATGACGCGGCCCCGATCCACGGCGATCTGGACCAGAGCCAGCGAACCAAAACGCTCGAAGGGTTCCGGGGTGGCGAGCTGCGCTTCCTTGTGGCTTCCGACGTTGCCGCGCGTGGCCTTGATGTGCCAAGCGTGAGCCATGTCTTCAACTTCGACGTGCCCAGCCATGCCGAAGACTACGTTCACCGCATTGGCCGCACCGGCCGCGCGGGCCGCGATGGCAAGGCGATCATGATCTGCCAGCCGCGTGACGAGAAGAACTTCGAGGATGTCGAGCGTCTGGTGCAAAAGGAAATCCCGCGCATCGAAAACCCGCTTGGCAAAGCCAAACCCGCCGAGGAGACCTCCGACGCGCCGGCCAAGTCCGATGACAAGCCCAAGCGGACGCGCTCGCGCAGCCGCAAGGCCGACAAACCTGTCGAGGCACCCGCCGAGGACAAGCTACCGCAGGCCGAGAAGGCTGAGGCCAAGGTCGACGCCAAAACCGACGACAAAGCGCAGTCCGAAAAGGCAGAGGCCGCGCAGGACGAGCGCAAGTCGGGCCGCGGCAACAAGGACGAGAAGAAGTCGCGCGGCGGACGTGGCCGGGGCGACAAACGGGGCGGTAACGACAACCGTGTCGTCGGTCTGGGCGATCACACGCCAGACTTCATCGGTCTAAGCTTCCGCGAACGCATCTAACCCCCGCCACCGCGGGCATGAATTCGCCGCCGATCCCCGCCGGGATTGGCGGCTTTTTCGTCTGTGCTATGTGAGGGGAAACCCCTCAGATAGGACCATCATGCTGCGCCCCGCCCTCTTCGCCCTTGCCTTTACCCTGACCGCCCTCACCGCCGCCCCCGCCAGCGCGGAACGCTGCCGGGCCGAGGTCAATGGCGCCGAAGTTGTGGTGGAAGCCGAGAATTTTGCCAATTTCGCCGAAGAGGTCGGCACCCGCGAGCGTCTGTTGAATTGGCCCGCGCGGAAGTGGAGCAAGCTTTGGGGCACGCCGCCCGCCTGCGACAGCGGGGTGCTGTTCGACTACCTCGCCACCACTGTGCCGCTGGATCAGATCGACGGCTATTGCCTGACCGCCACGCCCGAAGACGGGCATTTCCTGATCCCCGGCGCGCGGAACTATCGCGGCTATTGCAAGAAGACCTTCTGCGAGCGGGTGAACACCACCAAGGAAGAGACCGTCGAGATCAGCAAGAACATCGCGCGCTCCGTCGTGGACAGGCTCAGCCAGCCGGAAAACCTCCGCGCCGTGGCGCATAAATCGGGGGCGTTCATTTTGACGGGAGGGGCCTCTGCCCTCAGCGCCAATTTGGCGACGACAGGCAGCACGCTGGCCACCGCACTGGCGACCCCCGCCGCCCTTGCGGCCACGGGCGTAAGCGTGGTCGCGGTGGGCGGCGCGGTCTATATGTGCAGCGGTGAGGCGGAGGTCAGCTCAGACGGCTGACCACCACGGTGACTTCGGGCTTCTTGCCGATTTCGTCATAGGACGACTGGCGCGCGACCTTTTTCAAACCGTCATTCAGCTTGTCGTCATCCCGCAGGGTGGCGGCTTTCTGACGGTTCAGCCATTGGCTGAGATCTTGCTCCAGCACGTCCACAAGCGGTGCGTTGGAGCGGCCCGTTTCCGGCAGGCCCATCAGATCGACCCAAGGCTCGCCCAAAGGCTCGTCATCGGTATCGAGGATCAACGTCACTGTGGCATGGCCGTTCAGCGCCATGCGGATACGGTCGCGGATCACACCATCCAGCGCGCCGACCTGAACCGAGCCGTCCAGATACATGCGGCCCGTGTCCACATGTTCGACCACCTTGGGCTGGTTGCCCGACAGGTCCACCATCATCCCGTTCACCGCCAGAACGCCGGTGATGCCCTTGGCATCGGCGATCTTGACGTGTTCGCGCAGGTGGCGGTGCTCCCCGTGCATGGGGATCAGAACCTGAGGTTTCACGATGGCATGCAGCGTTTCCAGATCGGGACGGTTGGCATGGCCCGAAACGTGGTAGAGGCCCGAGGAGTCGTCGACAACATCGACGCCCTTTTCCGAGAACTGGTTGATGATGCCGATCACGCCACGCTCATTGCCCGGAATGGTTTTCGACGAAAAGAGGAAGAGATCGCCCTCTTTCAACTCGATCCCCTGATACTTGCCCCGTGCCAGTTGCGCCGAAGCCGCGCGGCGCTCCCCCTGGCTGCCGGTGACCAGCAACATCAGGTTCTCGCGCGGGATGGCGCGGGCGTTCTCGGGCGAGATGACGGGCGGGAAGTCTTTCATCACACCGGTCTGGATCGAGGCTTCGACCATGCGGTTCATCGCACGGCCCAAGAGCACGATAGACCGCCCTGCCCGCGCACCGGCTTCGGCCAGCGTTTTGACCCGCGCCACGTTGGAAGCGAAGGTGGTGGCAACGACCATGCCCTCGGCGCTGCTCACCAGCTTTTCGATCTCCGGGCCCACAGTGGCTTCGGAGCGACCGGGATGGGCAGAGAAAACATTCGTGCTGTCGCAGATCAGCGCCTTCACGCCATCCTTGCAAACCTCGGCCCAAAGCGCGTCGTCAAAGGCTTCGCCGACGCCCGGCGTGCGGTCGATCTTGAAATCGCCCGAATGGATCGTACGCCCCTCGGGGGTGTCGATAACCATGGCGGAGGATTCCGGGATCGAATGCGAGATCGGCAGGAAGCCCACTTTGAACGGGCCTGCGGTGATCTGCTCGGGCCATGCGCTGACGGTGGTGACCGCATCCTCGGGATGGCCGTGTTCGGACATCTTCCGGCGCGCGATATTGGCGGTAAAGGCGCGCGCATAGATCGGCGCCTTCAGCACCTCATAGGAATGCGCGATGGCGCCGATGTGGTCTTCGTGGGCATGGGTGATAAAGATCGCCTCGATCTGGTCGCGGCGTTCCTTCAGCCAAGTGATGTCGGGCAGGATCAGGTCCACGCCCGGCGTGCTGTCCATATCCGGGAAGGCCACACCGATGTCGACGACGATCAGCCGCTCTTTCCCGGGCTTGCCGTAGCCATAGACATAGGCGTTCATGCCAATTTCACCCGCCCCACCGAGGGGCAGATAGATAAATCGTTCGCTGCTCATATTATTCAGCTTTGTCCTTATTATAATCGTGGATCACGGTCAGCCCGTGCATCGTGAGTTCATCTTGATAATCATCGAACAGGTCGACTGCCTGCTGAAACAGCGGTGCCAGACCCCCCGTGGCGATAACGCGCATGGGTCTTGCACGTTCCGCCCTTATCCGCTCACATATCTCACGAACCAGCCCGACATAACCCCAAAAGACACCGGACTGCATGCAGGCCACCGTATTGGTGCCAATGACGGAGGGCGGTTTCGAGATATCGACATGCGGCAGGGCAGCGGCGGCGTTGTGCAGCGCCTCTAGGCTGAGGTTCACCCCCGGCGCGATCACCCCCCCGATATAGGCCCCATCATCGGCCACCACATCAAAGGTTGTGGCGGTGCCAAAGTCGACCACGATCAGGTCACCACCATAGAGGTCATAGCCTGCCACGGTGTTGACCAACCGGTCCGGGCCGACCTGCGTCCCCTCATCCACACGCACGTCGATAGGCAGCGCACAGCCCGGTTTCCCGACAACGAAGGGCCGCGTGTTAAAGTAGCGATCCGCCAGAACGCGCAGGTTGAACACCACCCGCGGCACTGTCGAGCTGATGATCATATCAGTGATGTCGGCGTCGATATTTTGGAGCCGCATCAGAGTGTTGAGCCAAACGTAATATTGGTCCGCGGTGCGTTTCCATTCGGTCGACGTGCGCCATGTGGCGATAAACGCATCCCCGTCCCAGATAGAGAACACGGTGTTGGTATTGCCGCAGTCGATTGCCAGAAGCATGGTGCCTCCCCTCCCCCCGATTTTAGAAAAACACGTCCGCCGCGGTGATGGGCACCGCGCCGTCGCGGGTGCGCAGGATCAGATTGCCTGCGCTGTCTACATCTTCGAAAACGCCGGTCATCTCGTCGCGCATGGTGCGCGCGGTGATGACCTCTCCGAGCCGCGCGGCATGGGCCAGCCATGCGCTGCGGATCGTGCTGAACCCATAGGTCGTGAACTGCTCTTCCAGACCGGCGTATTCCCGCGCAAGCACGTCAAGGAACTCTTCCGCGCTCACGTTCGCCCCCGCTTCGCGCAGGGTCACCGCAGGTAAGGCGCGCGCCTCAAGGCTGCCCGCCGCCGGTCCATGGGCAAGGTTCACGCCGACGCCAATGGCCAAATGCTCGCCCACGCTCTCCAGCAGGATGCCAGCGACCTTGCCCCCGCGCAGCAGAACGTCATTCGGCCACTTGAGTGCAAAAGCGTCCTCCCGCCCCGTCACAGCCACGAATGCACGGTAAAGCGCGAGCGACGCCACGAAAGAGCGTAGCGCGGCGACTCCCGGCGGCTCTTTGCGCGGCATCATCAGGGTGGCTGCGAAATTGCCGCGGGGGGTGGCCCAGCTCCGGCCCCGACGCCCGCGCGCAGCCGTCTGCTCCAGCGCCAAGATCCAAGTCGGCGCGGTCAGCTCTTGCTGTAACCGCGCCGCCTCCGAGAGGGTGGAATCGAGCGTGTCATAGACGCGCCGGCCATAGCCTTCCGGCCAAGGGGTCATGCGCGGGTCTGGCCGATCTCGTGCCGCACCGCTCAGTTCACCAGCGATGCCGCTGCCGATGCGGCCAAGCCTTCGACGCCGAACATATTGGCAATACCGACGATCATGATGACGGCAGAGGCCATCAACACCACGGTCAGCACGCCGCCGTTCTGGTGGTCGAGCGTGTCCGAACGCTCTTCGCCGAAGTACATGTAAAAGACGATGCGCAGGTAGTAATAGGCACCGATCACACTGGCGATCACGCCCGCGATGGCCAGCCATGTCATATTGGCGTCATAGGCCGCGCGCAGCACATAGAACTTGCCGAAGAAACCCAGCATCGGCGGCACGCCCGCAAGGCTGAACAGCAGCACCAGCATCGCCAGCGCCCGGCCCGGGTTGGTTTTGGCATACATGTTGAGCAGGGTGATATCGGTCACCGGCGCGCCGTCTTTCTGCATCAACAGAATAAAGGCGAAGGTGCCGAGGTTCATGGTTACATAGATCGCCATATAGACCAGCATCGCCTGCACGCCAAAGGCGGTGCCCGCGGCCAGACCCATCAGCGCATAGCCAATATGCGCGATGGAGGAGAAGGCCATCAGACGTTTGATATTGGTCTGACCGATCGCGGCGACCGAGCCAAAGAACATCGACAGAACCGACAGCAGCGCGACGATCTGGGTCCAATCGCTGACGATCTGGCCAAAGGCGTCATGCATCACCCGCGCGAAGAGACCCATCGCCGCAACCTTGGGGGCCGTGGCAAAGAAGGCCGCGATCGGCGTGGGCGCGCCTTCGTAAACGTCCGGTGTCCACATGTGGAAGGGCACGGCGGAGACTTTGAAGGCAAGGCCCGAGATCAGGAAAACCAGACCAAAGAGCAGGCCAAGCGATGTGCCGCCCGTTTGCGCCGTGGTGATGATGCCTGCAAACAGCGTGGTCCCGGCGTAGCCATAGACCAGCGATGCGCCATAGAGAAGCAAGCCCGAGCTGAGTGCGCCGAGCACGAAATACTTCAAACCGGCTTCCGTGGACTTAACCGAGTCGCGGCGCAGGGAGGCCACGACGTAAAGCGCCAGCGATTGCAGCTCGAGGCCCATGTAGAGCGCCATCAGGTCGCCTGCGCTGACCATCATCATCATGCCGACGACAGCCAAGGCCACAAGCATCGGATACTCGAACCGCAGCAAGCCGCGCAGTTTCATATAGTTTTCCGACATGACCAAGACGGCAGCGGCCGAAAGCAGGATCGTCACCTTGGCGAAACGGGCGAAAGTGTCGTCGATGAACATGCCGTGGAAGGCGATATTGGTGGTGCCGTCGCCAGACATGGCCACCCAACCGGCCAGCAGCACCATCACCACCGCGGTCACCCAGACGAGCACCCCGGCGGCCTTGTCTTTCGACGTATAGACCGCGCCGAGAAGGCCGAGCAGGGCAAACCCCGCAAGGACGATCTCAGGCAGAATGATGTTCAGATCAGCGGATATCATGCGCCAAGTCCTTCTTAATGCGAGGCATCGGCGGTCTGCACAGCGGTATCAGCCGCCTCCAGCGCCATGTCGTAATTTTCAATCAGGGCCGCCACAGAGGGCCCGATCATGTCCAGCACCAGCGCCGGGTAGACGCCGAGGATCAGGGTCATCGCCACCAGCGGGGCAATGATCCACTTCTCACGCGCGGTCATGTCGGTGATCGCCTTGAGGCTTTCCTTGATCAGGTCACCCATCACCACGCGGCGGTAGAGCCACAGCGCATAGGCCGCGGAGAAGATCACCCCCGTGGTCGCCACAGCCGCCACCCAAGTGTTCACTTGGAAGGTCGCCATCAGCGTCAGGAATTCACCCACGAAGCCCGATGTCCCCGGTAGGCCCACGTTCGCCATGGTGAAGAACATGAAGACCAGCGCATAGGCGGGCATCCGGTTCACCAGACCGCCATAGGCGTCGATCTCACGGGTGTGCATCCGGTCATAGATCACGCCGACGCTGAGGAAGAGTGCGCCGGATATGAAGCCGTGGCTGATCATCTGGAAAATCGCCCCATCGACACCCTGCTGGTTGGCGGCAAAGATGCCCATGGTCACAAAACCCATGTGGGCCACCGAGGAATAGGCGATCAGCTTTTTCATGTCCTGCTGCACCAACGCCACCAGCGAGGTGTAGACGATGGCGATGGCCGACATCCACAGGATCAGCGGCGTCATCACCTCGGCACCCACTGGGAACATCGGCAAAGAGAAGCGCAGGAAGCCGTAACCGCCCATCTTGAGCAGGATTGCCGCCAGCACCACGGAGCCTGCCGTCGGCGCCTGAACGTGGGCATCGGGCAGCCAAGTGTGAACCGGCCACATCGGCATTTTCACCGCGAAGCTGGCGAAGAAGGCGAGGAACATCAGCGTCTGCATGCCGCCGACGATCTGGATGCCCAGAACCTCAAAGCTTTCGGAGCCGAAGTTATGCGTGAGCAGGCTGATTTCGCAGCCACCGATGCAGGTTGTGCCCGCTTCGGTAAACATCGCCACCATGGCCACCAGCATCAACACCGAGCCGAGGAAGGTATAGAGGAAGAATTTGAAGCTCGCGTAGATCCGCTCTTTCCCGCCCCAGATGCCGATGATCAGGAACATCGGGATCAGGCCCGCTTCGAAGAAGAGGTAGAAGAGCACCAGATCCAGCGCCATGAAGACGCCCAGCATCAGGGTCTCCAACAGCAGAAAGGCGATCATGTATTCCTTGACGCGATGCTCGACGTTCCAGCTTGCCGCGATGACCAGCGGCATCATGAAGGTGGTCAGCATCACGAAAAGGATCGAAATCCCGTCAACGCCAAGGCGGTACTTCAGGCCCAAAAGCCAGTCGGCCTCATCCACGAATTGGAAATCGGTGTTCGACGGGTCGAACTCGAACAGTACGAAAAGCGAGATCAGGAAGGTGACCGTCGTGGTGATGAAGGCCAACCATTTCGCATTGCGCCCGGCGGCAGCATCATCGCCCCGCAAGAAGACCGCAAGGATCAGCGCTGCGAATGCCGGAATGAATGTGATGATTGAAAGCAGATGCGTATCCATCAGTTCGCTCCTCCGCTCATCGTCATCCATGTCACCAGAACGGCGATGCCGATCACCATGGCGAAGGCATAGGTGAAGATATAGCCCGTCTGAGCCTTACCCGCGAGGCGGGTGAAGAAGGGGATGATCCCCATGGCGATGCCATTAAGCGTGCCGTCGATCACAGTGCCATCGCCGCGTTTCCACAGGAACCGGCCGATCGTTTTGGCTGGACGCACGAAAATCACGTCGTAAACCTCATCAAAGTACCATTTGTTTTTCAGGAACAGGTAAAGCGGGCGTTGGTTTGCCGCCAGCCGTCCCGGGACGGTCGGGCTCCAGATATAGAACCACAGGGCCATGACCAGACCGGCCAGCATCGCGATGAAGGGCGAGACCTTGACCCATTTCGGCGCGGCATGGGCATCTTCCAGCACATGGTTGTCGGGTGCGAAGTAAAGCGCCCCCTCGCCCGGCGCACCGCCGAAGGCTTCGTGATGGGTGCCTGCGTCTTGGTGGCCTTCGACCAGCGCATCCGCGCCATGGTCGCCATCGACCGGACCAGTTGCGCCGTGGTCATCCTCGGCCCCTTCGACATGATCGTCGCCGTGGCCTGCCATCTCGGCCATCGGGATGCCGTAGAACTTGCCGACCTGATCCGCGTGACCAAAGAAGCTGCCGTACCAGATCATCCCGGCAAAGACCGAGCCGAGTGCCAGAACACCAAGCGGGATCAGCATGACCATCGGGCTTTCATGCGCATGCTCATGCGTGTGCTTGTTGCCGCGCGGCTTGCCAAAGAAGGTCAGGAAGATCAGGCGCCAACTGTAGAAGCTCGTCATCGCCGCGGCGATCACAAGAAGCCAGAAGCCATACATCGACCCACCGCCCCAAGCGCTCTCGATAATCGCGTCCTTCGACAGGAAGCCCGCGAAACCAATATGCGTGAGCGGAATGCCGACGCCGGTGATGGCCAGCGTGCCGATCATCATCGCCCAGAAGGTATAGGGGATCCTTTTGCGCAGACCGCCGTAGTTGGTCATGTCCTGCTCATGGTGCATCGCATGGATGACCGAGCCCGCGCCCAAGAAGAGCATCGCCTTGAAGAAGGCGTGCGTGAAAAGGTGGAACATCGCCGCCGAATACATGCCCACGCCCGCGGCCACGAACATATAGCCAAGCTGCGACATGGTCGAATAGGCGATGACGCGTTTGATATCGGTCTGCACAAGGCCGATGGTCGCGGCAACAAAGGCAGTGGTGGCGCCGATCACGGTGACAAAGGCCATCGCCTCGGGCGCGAATTCCATCACAGGCGACATGCGGCAGACAAGGAAAACACCCGCGGTCACCATGGTCGCGGCGTGGATCAGCGCCGACACAGGCGTCGGGCCTTCCATCGCGTCAGGCAGCCATGTGTGCAGGAAAAGCTGCGCCGATTTACCCATCGCGCCGAGGAACAGGAGGAAGGCGATCAGGTTCGCTGCGTTCCAGTCGTTCCACAGGAAGGTAACGGACTGTTCGGCCAGATCGGGTGCGGCGGCAAAGATATCGTCAAAGCGGATCGAGTCCGTCAGCATGTAAAGGCCAAAGATGCCGAGCAGGAAGGCAAAGTCCCCCACCCGGTTGACGACAAAGGCTTTCATCGCTGCGGCATTGGCCGACGGCTTGCGGAAGTAGAAACCGATCAGCAGGTAGGAGGCCACGCCGACGCCCTCCCAGCCAAAGAACATCTGCACGAGGTTGTCGGCGGTCACCAGCATCAACATCGCGAAGGTGAAGAAAGACAGATAGGCGAAGAACCGAGGGCGATAGCTTTCGTTATCGCGGAAGTTCTCGTCATGGGCCATGTAGCCGAAGGAATAGAGGTGTACGAGGCTCGACACCGTGGTGATGACGATCAACATGATCGCGGTCAAACGGTCGAGCCGGATCGCCCAATCTGTGCTCAGCGTGCCGCTTTCGATAAAGCGCAGGATCTGAATTTGCTCGGCTGGGCCGTCCAGCGTCAGGAAGACCACCCAAGACAGGAAGGCGGCAAGGAACAGCAGCCCGGTGGCGACCCACTGGGCGGCCTTCTCACCGATGATCTTCCAGCCGAAACCGCAGAGGATGGCACCCACCAGCGGTGCGAATAGGATCGTGGTTTCCATTGCCTCAGCCCTTCATCACGTTGACATCTTCCACCGCGATCGAGCCACGGTTGCGGAAGAAACAGACCAAAATGGCGAGGCCGATGGCAGCCTCGGCAGCAGCGACGGTGAGCACGAAAAGCGTGAAGACCTGCCCCGTCAGATCACCAAGGAAGCTGGAAAAGGCGACGAGGTTGATGTTCACCGCGAGCAGCATCAATTCGATGCTCATCAGCAGAATGATCACGTTCTTGCGGTTCAGGAATAGCCCGAAGATGCCGATGACAAACAGCGTCGCCGCCACTGTCAGGTAATGCTCAAGTCCGATCATGTCGTCCCTTACGTTCCCGCCCCTTGATGGGCTTTGGTCGCGCCCCGTTCGATGGGGCTTTTAGTATCACTTTGCCCCGGCTGCCACCGGGATTGCCGAAGCTTTAGCCGATAAAGCTGTAGCCGCCGAAAAACACGACGATCAACACCACGACCAGTACCACGATTGTTGTTCTCGACATTTCGACGTCCCTTCTCTCTCTTGGTTCAGCCGTTCTCTTTCAAAGAGAACGGCCCCGGAATTTTCAAAAAATTCTGTCTGTTACAGGCCCTGCCCTGACTTCACGTCGCGCAGCTCCATCGCCTTGGCCGGGTCGCGCATCATCTGGGCCACCACGTCTTGGCGCTTCACGTCCTTGCGGTGACGCAGCGTCAGTACGATCGCCCCGATCATCGCCACCAGCAGGATCAGACCCGCCAGTTGGAACAGCAGGAAGTAACGATCATACAGCAGCAGGCCGAGGGCTTCGGTGTTGAACCGCGCGGGATCAATCGCATTGGCCCGCAGGCTTTCCGCCGCCGCGCTCTGCTCCCATGCGCCGAAGGCCATGACGAATTGCATCAAGATCACCAGCCCGATCAGCAGCGCCAGCGGCATGTAGCGCGCCATCTCGGCCTTGAGTTCGGCAAAGTCCACGTCAAGCATCATGACGACGAAGAGGAAGAGCACCGCCACTGCGCCCACATAGACGATGACCAGCAGCATCGCCACGAACTCCGCGCCGAGCAGAACAAAGAGCCCCGCCGCCGAGAGGAAGGACAGGATCAGCCAAAGCACCGAATGCACCGGGTTGCGGCTGATCACCGTGAACAGCCCGCCGGTGATGACGCTGATCGCGAAAAGGTAAAATGAAAAGACCGTCATGCGCCGTCTTCCTTCTTGGTATCTTTTTCTTCGTCTAGGACCGATTGCGCCAGTTCCAGGGCCCGGGTCATCGCGGGAAGCCCGGCAAAGACCGACATCTGGCTGATCGTCTCGACGATATGTTGTTTCGTGGCCCCCGCCTCGCGCGCGTGGCGCACGGTTTGGCGAAGGGCCATGTCATTCTGCGCGCCCTGCATGGTCAGCCCGGCAAGGGTCAGAAGCAGCCGTGTCCGCGCGTCCAGCCCGCCTTTGTTGACCGTGTCGCCGAACCAGAAATCCATCATTTCCTTCGGCATGGTGCCCATCATCGCCTCGAACCCTTTTGGCGAAAAAGCATCCATCGCTGGAAAGGCTTTCGCCATTTCCTGCGCTTGCTTCATCATCGCATCAAAAGGGTTCTTGGGGTCGCTCATCTGTAGGGCGCGTCCATTTCGAGGTTGCGGGCAATTTCGGCTTCCCAGCGTTCGCCGTTGTCCAAAAGCTTGGCCTTGTCGTAGTAAAGTTCTTCGCGGGTCTCAGTCGAGAACTCGAAGTTCGGGCCTTCGACAATGGCATCCACCGGGCAAGCCTCTTGGCAGAAACCGCAGTAGATGCATTTGGTCATGTCGATGTCATAGCGCGTGGTGCGGCGGCTGCCGTCTTCGCGCGCTTCGGCGTCGATGGTGATCGCCTGCGCGGGGCAGATCGCTTCGCAAAGCTTACAGGCAATGCAGCGTTCCTCCCCATTGGGATAACGGCGCAGGGCATGCTCCCCGCGGAAGCGGGGCGACAGCGGCCCCTTCTCATGCGGGTAGTTCAGCGTGGTTTTTGGCGCAAAGAAATAGCGCATCCCCAGCATGAACGCCTTGGCGTAATCTGCCAGCAGGAAATATTTCGCGGCGCGGGTGTAGTCAGTCGCAGCCATATCAGCCCCCTACGGTCCAGCGGGCGTAGATGCCCCAGAACCAATCGAATTTTGCAGCGAATGCCACGAAGACCACCCAGAAGAGCGAGAAGGGAAGGAATACTTTCCACCCCAGCCGCATCAGCTGGTCATAGCGGTAGCGCGGCGTGATTGCCTTCACCATGGCGAACATGAAGAAGACCATCAGCATCTTGATGAACATCCAGAAGAAGCCATCGGGCAGGAACGGCACCGGCGACAGCCAGCCACCGAAGAACATCAGCGACACCAGCGCGCACATCAGCACCACCGCCACCAGCTCGCCAATCATGAAGAGCAGGAAGGGCGTCGAGGAATATTCCACCTGATAGCCCGCGACGAGTTCCGATTCCGCTTCCGGCAGGTCGAAGGGCGGGCGGTTGGTTTCCGCCAGCGCCGAGATGAAGAACAGGATCAGCATCGGGAAATGCGGCAGGAAGTACCAGTTCAGCAGACCCCAGTCGCCATCCTGCGCCGCCACGATGGACGAGAAGTTCATCGACCCGGTCGAGAGGATCACGCCGATGATGATCAGACCAATCGACACTTCATAAGAGATCATCTGCGCGGCGGAGCGCAGAGAGCCCAAGAAGGGATATTTCGAGTTCGACGCCCAACCGCCCATGATCACGCCGTAAACCTCGAGCGAGGAGACGGCAAAGACATAGAGGATCGCCACGTTGATGTCCGACAGGATCCAACCGTCGTTAAACGGGATCACCGCCCAGGCGATCATCGCCATGACAAAGGAAATCATCGGCGCAAGGAAGAAGACCCCCTTGTCTGCGCCCGCCGGAACCACCACTTCCTTAACGATATATTTGAGGAAGTCGGCAAAACTCTGTAGCAGGCCGAAGACGCCCACAACGTTGGGGCCGCGGCGCATCATCACGGCGGCCCAGATCTTGCGGTCGGCATACATGAGGAAGGCCAGCGCCAGCAGCAACGGCACCACCAGCAGCAACACCTGCCCAACCGTCAGCAGGGCAATGCCAAGCCCGGTCGTGTAAAAGAAATCAGCCATAAGTCCTCACACCGTCGGAATGCCGCGTTCCGCGCATTGAAACGCGGTCACTTCGGCATCAATTGTCTTCAAGCCTTTGGGCAGGCTCGGCGAGATTGTGTAAACAGCATCTGCCCGCCATATGCCACCCTCTTCGCTCACATTTGTCCGCACATGACGCGCAAAACCGTAGCCCCGGATCAGCGTGTATTGCGCGGCGGCGCATTCGGCGTAGTCCGACACGTCCTGCGCCGAAAGCGCCTTGGTCATCGCCACGTTGAATTGCACCAAATCACCGTCCAAAAGCTGGGTTTCGACCCCCTTGTAATCGGGGATAAAATCCTCGGCCACCGGCACCTGCGGTTCGCAGGCGGCCAGTAGCATCAAGGGGGCCAGCGCCATTGTTCTCACTCCGCCGCCATCGGCTCGGCCCGGCGCGCGGCGGCCAGCGCCGACAGTTCCGCCATCAACTGGCTGGCCCGCGCGATCGGGTTGGAGAGATAGAAGTCACGCACCGCAGGCGCGAAAGACGCATCGCCCAGCTTGCCCGCAGGCAGCGCATTCCATTCGTTTTCCGGCACCTCATCGACATTCGCCAGATGCGGCACGGCCTCGGTCAGTTTGCGGCGCAGCTCAGCGATGGAATCATAGCCCAGTTGCGCGCCCATCTCAGCCGAAAGCGCCCGGAGAATCGCCCAGTTCTCTTTCGCCTGCCCCGGTGCAAAGCCTGCGCGCAGCGCCAGTTGCGGACGGCCCTCGGTGTTGACGAAAAGCCCCGGCTCTTCGGTATAGGCAGCACCCGGCAGAATGATGTCGGCACGGTGCGCGCCGCGGTCGCCGTGGCTGCCTTGGTAGATCACGAAGGGGCCTTCGCCGATCTCGATCTCATCGGCGCCGAGGTTGTAGATCACCTCAGCCGCGTTCACGTCGTCCATGCCGTTCTCGGCCACGGCACCGATGTCCATCGCGCCGACGCGCGATGCGGCGGTGTGCAGAACCATCAGCTTGCTCTTGGTCTTCTCGGCCAGCTCCATCGCTTTCGCCAGAACCGCCGAACCATCGGCTTCGCGCAGCGCGCCTTGGCCGACGACGATCACCGAAGGCTGCTCCAGCACTTCGTCGAAGTCGCTGCCCATCAGCTTGTCGAGCGTGGCGCGGTCGTTGCCAAGATGGTGATGCGGATAGGTCAGGTCAGCCGCTTCGCCGATCAGGCCGATCTCGGCGCCATTGCTCCATGCCTTGCGGATACGCGCGTTCAGCACCGGCGCCTCGACGGCGGGGTTCGTGCCAATGAGCTGGATCATCTTGGCGTTGTCCAGATCCTCGATCCGCGCGTTGCCAACATAGCCGAAACGGTTGCCCGCGGGCAGTTTCGCGCCATCGGTGCGGCATTCGACAACACCGCCCTGCCCTTCGATCAGCTGTTTCAGGGCAAAGGCCGCTTCCACCGGGGCCAGATCGCCAATGAGACCGGCAAGCTTCTTGCCCTTCATCGCGGCGGCGGCGGCATTGAGTACCTCGGGCCAGCTGGCTTTGCGCAGCTTGCCGTTTTCGCGGATATACGGCGTGTCGAGACGCTGGCGGCGCAAGCCGTCCCAGACAAAACGGGTCTTGTCGGAAATCCACTCCTCGTTCACGCCGTCATGGTTGCGCGGCAGGAAGCGCATGACTTCGCGGCCCTTGGTGTCGACGCGGATGTTGGAGCCGAGCGCATCCATCACGTCGATGCTCTCGGTCTTGCTCAGTTCCCACGGACGCGCGGTGAAAGCATAGGGTTTGGACACCAGCGCGCCCACCGGGCAAAGGTCGATGATATTGCCCGACAGGTTGCTGTCGATCAGCGCGCCGAGATAGGTGGTGATCTCCGCATCCTCGCCGCGGCCGGTCTGGCCCATGACGTGTTGGCCCGCGACTTCGGTGGTGAAGCGCACGCAGCGGGTGCAGGAGATGCAGCGGGTCATGTGAGTTTCGACCAGCGGGCCAAGATCGAGATCTTCGGTCGCGCGCTTGGGCTCGCGGTAGCGCGAGAAGTCGACGCCGTAGGCCATCGCCTGGTCCTGCAGGTCGCACTCACCGCCTTGGTCGCAGATCGGGCAATCGAGCGGGTGGTTGATGAGCAGGAATTCCATCACGCCTTCGCGGGCCTTCTTGACCATGGGAGAATTGGTTTTCACGACCGGCGGCTGGCCCTCGGGACCGGGGCGCAGGTCGCGCACCTGCATGGCGCAGGAGGCGGCGGGCTTGGGCGGCCCGCCGACGACTTCCACAAGACACATGCGGCAGTTGCCCGCGATCGACAGACGCTCGTGGTAACAGAAGCGCGGCACTTCGATGCCCACTTGCTCACAGGCCTGAATGAGCGTCATCGCCCCTTCGACTTCGACTTCCTTACCGTCGATGATGATCTTGCGGATATCGCTCATAAGCTCACTTTGCCTTCAGTAACGAACCGATCCGGCTCGATTTTTGAATCTCTTCGCGTCCGAGCGCACAATAGCTTTGCGGGTCCGAAGTATCGACCCCCTTCGCCTTGAAAAACGCGGCGCCCCGCGCTCTCATGCGCGCTTTTTCAGCGTCACTATCAATATAGGCGTCGATCTCGGCGTCGGAGTAGCCCAGATCGGTTGCCTTGCCTTTCAAGTCCCAAGCCATCTTGACCGCGCGCAGCATCCGCGCGCTGATGTCGGGGCAGTTTTTGCGGATGATGTCGGCGACGCCCATGTCCAAGAGCGCATCGTCGATGGCGGCCACCTCGCGCAATGGCGGTTTGGCGGCGACCGGTGTCACGGTGGCGGCGGTCAGGCTTAGGCCCATCACGGCGATCATCAGGGTGCGCATATCAATTCTCCTTCATGCAGCGGGCCGGAACGGCCCGTCTGACAGATGGAGATCGCAGGCCGTGATATTCAATATCACCGCCCCCGAGACCCGCAGGCCTGCGATATGTCGCCGATGCGATCACTGGGGGCAGCGCCCCCGAAAGGTCAGCGCCCCGCCATCGAACCGCAGCGCGCTTGCCGGGGCATCGGGGCCAAAGGTCCAGTCGATTTTCGAGTTGCCGTAGTTGCCGACACAGTATTTCACCGCCTCATAGCGCGCCGCCGCACGGGCGCCGTCGATGGATTTGCCGGCGTCCTTGACCGTCACCTGAAAGACATCCCGCTGGCCGTCAACCTTGCGCAGTTTGGTGTTGAAATACTGCCCGTCAAAGGCAATCCGCTCGCCATCATTGGCGCAGCCCGCCAGCAGGGCGCTGAGCGTCAGAACCGTCAAAGCATATTTCATAGACCTACTCCGCTGCGCCATGGCCCGGCCTTGCCGATCGCCCCGCGCCTGTTGTGGACGGACGCGCCTGACGCGCGCCCGCTATCGCCGCTCCTGCGCCAAGCGTCAAGCCGGTGAGGCCCGCCGCCGCGCAGGGTTTCACTCCGCCGCGACCGCGCTGACGCGGCCCGTGCGCTTGTGTTTGATCCGATCTTCGATCTCATCACGGAAGTGGCGGATCAGACCTTGGATCGGCCAAGCCGCCGCATCGCCAAGCGCGCAGATCGTGTGGCCCTCGACCTGTTTGGTCACGTCGAGCAGCATGTCGATCTCTTCCGGCTCGGCATCGCCCGAGACCAGACGGTCCATCACGCGCATCATCCAACCGGTGCCTTCGCGGCAGGGCGTGCACTGGCCGCAGCTTTCGTGTTTGTAGAACTTCGACAGCCGCCAGATCGCTTTGATCACGTCCGTCGAGTTGTCCATCACGATCACCGCCGCGGTGCCGAGGCCCGAACGCTGCTCACGCAGGTAGTCGAAATCCATAATCGCGTCGCGCATATCCTTGCCGGGGATCAGCGGCACCGACGACCCGCCGGGGATCACCGCCTTGAGGTTGTCCCAGCCGCCGCGGATGCCGCCGCAATGGGTCTCGATCAGCTCTTCAAAGGAGATCGACATCGCCTCTTCAACGACACAGGGGTTGTTGACGTGACCCGAGATCGCAAAGAGCTTGGTGCCCGCGTTATTGGCGCGGCCAAAGCCCGCGAACCACTCAGGGCCACGGCGCAGAATGGTCGGCACCACGGCGATGGATTCGACGTTGTTCACCGTGGTCGGGCAACCGTAGAGGCCCGCGCCCGCCGGGAACGGCGGTTTCATCCGGGGCATGCCTTTCTTGCCTTCGAGGCTTTCCAGCAGCGCGGTTTCTTCGCCACAGATATAGGCCCCTGCCCCGTGGTGCAAGTAAATGTCGAAATCCCAGCCCGATTTGCTGGCGTTCTTGCCCACCAGACCGGCCTCATAGGCTTCATCAATCGCGGCCTGCAGGGCTTCGCGCTCACGGATGTATTCGCCGCGGAGGTAGATATAGCAGGTATGCGCGTTCATCGCGAAAGAGGCGATCAGGCAGCCTTCGATCAGCGTATGCGGATCATGGCGCATGATCTCGCGGTCCTTGCAGGTGCCCGGCTCGGATTCGTCGGCGTTGACCACAAGATAGGCCGGGCGGCCATCGCTTTCCTTCGGCATGAAGGACCACTTGAGACCCGTGGGGAAGCCCGCCCCGCCCCGGCCCCGCAGGCCAGAGGCTTTCATCTGGTCGACGATCCAATCGCGGCCCTTTTGAATGATCCCGGCGGTGCCATCCCAATGGCCGCGCGCCTGCGCGCCTTTCAGGGTGCGGTCATGCATGCCGTAGATGTTGGTAAAAATGCGGTCTTTGTCCTGAAGCATGATGCCTACCTTTGGTTCTCACGGCTGGCCCGGCGGGCCTGCCACATTTGATATATCACGACCATCGCCCAGAAAAGCGCGGCCAGTGCAGCAAAGTCGAAGAGCAGCGCATAACGCCCCGGCAGGCCAAGCGCCGGGCCGGCCCATTGCATGGCCAGCCACAAGCACATGGTCACGGCAATGACCAGCCCTGCGGTGCGGCCCTTGCGGGCAAGCGCTCTGTCTTCGGCTTCGCTCATGTCTCTCTCTTACCCCGATCAGCCCTCGGCCTTGCCGTCACTGGCAAGTGCCTTGGCCTGACCGATCCAATCGTCGCGCCGGATACGGCCCTTGAAACGCAGACGGGAATCGACCCAGTCGATCTCTTCTCCCTCAAGTGCCGCGACCTGATCGAAATGGAAGATGCCCAATTCATTCAGCGTCTGTTCCAGCTTCGGCCCGATGCCGCCAATGCGCTTGAGGTCATCCGCCCCACCCGCACGGGGTGCATCCAGCAGCGCGGGTTTGCCATCGGTCGATGCGCTGCCTGTCGCCCCCTTGGGCGCGGTTTCGACGGTCTCTTCCGGGGTAGTCACCACGGCGGGCGCCTCTTCGGCTTCGACAACCTGTTCCGGGGCGGCTTCTACGGCGGCTGTGTCGGCCACGGGCGGCGTCGGCGTTGTTTCCTCGGAGGTTTCGGCGGGTTCTTCCTCGCCCGCCACATCGACCTCGGCAACATCATCCGGCGCGGCCTCAACGGCAGCCGTATCGGCCACCGGCGCATTCGGCGATGTCTCTGCCACAGGCTCAACCGGCGCGCTGGCCTTTCGCGCGGCCCCGATGCCTGCGTCACCGGCAGGGACCGTGCCCACCGCTGGCGAGACGCTGTCCGATGCTGTCGGCGCCGCCGCAACCGATGCTGCTGCCGCGCTGCGCGTGTTATCTTGCGGTGCGGCGGCTGGCACGTCTTTGCACAGCAGGGTCATCGCCAGATAGCCCACAATCACCGCCACCAGCACACCGGCCAAAATAGACATCAACAGACCCCAGATGCCGAAAGCCAGCAACAGGAATGCCACCAGCAAACCGACACCGGCACCCAGCCACCAGCAGCGCTTGGTGCAGGCTTCTCGTTCCGAAATATCCGTCATGACTGTCCTTCTCTCCCTTGATGCGGGCGATGCGGCTTATGGCTCTGCGGGGTGGTGTGGGTGCCGTCCTTGGCCCGTTGTTAATCTCCGTCTTATTCTTCTGCGAGGCGCGCGGCCTGCTCTACCCAATTGTCGCGGCTGACGCGGCCTTTGAACCCTTCGAGGTTCTGGTCGACCCAAGCGACCTCCTCAGGGCCCCATTGGGCGATCTGATCAAAGTGGTAGAAACCCATGCCGTTAAGCATCTGCTCCAGCTTCGGACCGACGCCTTTGATCTTTTTCAGATCATCCGCCTCGCCCTCACGCGGGCCGTCCAACTGTGCCGGCTTTTGGCCGGGCGTCGCGGGGGTGTCAGTCTCGGCCTCGGCGGCATCGACGGTTTCACCCGCGGGGTCGCGCTTGGAACGCGGCTTGCTTTTCGAGGCGGCCTCGGCCTCCTGCTCGGTGATACCGGTCTTGTCGGCGCTTTCGCCCTCGGCGGGACGCGGCTCTTCGGCTTCGACCTCTTCCACGGTTTCAGGCTGCGGCGCGTCGGGCTTGCGCTGCCATGGGGTCAGCAGCGGCACCTCGGTGCCGTCGATGCGCTTAACCGTATCGCCGATATCGACCGCCGCTTGCGCGCTGGCGTTATACTGCGTGCGCCCGCTTTCGTGATCCGTGAGGCTGGTCAACCCGCCCAGAGGCTCGGAGGCATAGCGCCCGTTCTGAGGGCCGGGCACGGGCACGTGCCCCTCGCTCAACTCATCAAGGATTTCGTTCAGCCGCGCGGTGGTCAGGTCTTCGTAATAGTCCTTGCCGATCTGCGCCATGGGGGCGTTGGAACAGGCGCCGAGGCATTCGACCTCTTCCCAAGAAAAACGTCCGTCCGCCGACAACTCATGCGGCTTGGCGGCGATACGCTCTTTGCAGACGGCGACCAGATCCTCGGCCCCGCAAATCATGCAGGAGGTGGTCCCGCAAACTTGGATATGTGCCACGGAACCAACGGGTTGCAGTTGGAACATGAAGTAGAAGGTCGCTACTTCGAGGCCCCGGATATAGGCCATGCCCAGCATCTCCGAGACATGTTCGATCGCCGGGCGGGTCAACCAGCCCTCTTGCTCCTGCGCGCGCCACAAAAGCGGGATGATCGCGCTGGCCTGACGGCCTTCGGGGTATTTGGTGATCTGCGCTTCGGCCCATTCTTGGTTGGCGGGCGTGAAGGCAAAACTGTCGGGCTGGTCAGGGTGTAGACGGCGGAGCATTAGTTCGAACCTATGGTCAGGCGGAGGCAAATGATGCCCCCGGCGTAAATTTCTTCAAAACGGGGTGACGCCAGCGGCATCACCGGTCAATCTCTCCAAAGACGACGTCCATGGTGCCGATGATCGCGGCCACATCGGCAAGCTGGTGACCGCTGGCCACATGGTCCATCGCTTGCAAGTGCAAGAAGCCCGGCGCGCGGATTTTGGAGCGATAGGGTTTGTTGGAGCCATCGGCCACAAGGTAGACGCCAAACTCGCCCTTGGGCGCTTCGACGGCGCAGTAAACCTCGCCCTTGGGGACGTGGAACCCTTCGGTGTAAAGCTTGAAGTGGTGGATCAGGCTTTCCATGTCGGTCTTCATCGCGGTGCGCGACGGCGGGGTGATCTTGCCCCGGGCCAGCACATCGCCCCGCCCTTCGGGGGCGCGCAGCTTCTCGATCGCTTGCTGGATGATGTAGGTCGACTGGCGCATCTCTTCCATCCGGCAGAGGTAGCGGTCAAAGCAGTCGCCGTTCTTGCCCACGGGGATCTGGAAGTCGAATTCGTCGTAGCATTCATAGGGCTGCGCGCGGCGCAGGTCCCAAGCAAAGCCAGACCCGCGCACCATCACACCGCTGAAGCCGTAGTTGAGAATGTCCTCTTCGGTCACGATGCCGATGTCGACGTTGCGCTGCTTGAAGATGCGGTTCTCGGTCAGCAGCTCATCGATGTCGACCATGAACTTCTTGAGGAACTGTTCGCACCAGGCCTCGATATCGTCCAGCAGCGCGGGCGGCAGGTCTTGGTGGACGCCGCCGGGGCGGAAGTACGCCGCGTGCAGACGCGCGCCGCAGGCCCGCTCGTAAAAAATCATCAGGCTCTCACGCTCTTCAAAGCCCCAGAGCGGCGGCGTCAGCGCGCCCACGTCCAGCGCCTGCGTGGTGATGTTGAGAAGGTGGTTCAGAATGCGCCCGATTTCCGAGAACAGCACCCGGATCAGCGAGGCACGGCGCGGCACCACCGTGTCGGTCAGCTTTTCGATGGCCAGACACCAAGCGTGCTCTTGGTTCATCGGGGCCACGTAATCCAGCCGGTCGAAATACGGCAGGTTTTGCAGGTAAGTGCGGCTTTCCATCAGCTTTTCGGTGCCACGGTGCAGCAGGCCGATATGGGGGTCGCAACGCTCTACCACCTCACCGTCAAGCTCAAGCACCAGACGCAAAACCCCGTGTGCGGCAGGGTGTTGCGGGCCGAAGTTGATGTTGAAGTTGCGAATCTTCTGCTCGCCGGACTCAAAGTCGGTCGACCCGTCGTCAAAGGCTTTTGTGCGAATGTCGCCGTCCATTACCGTTTCTCCAGTTCTTGCAGCTTCATGCCCATCCACCACAGCAAGGCAATCGTGCCCAGCGGGATCAGACAGGCCACCGCCCAGTATTTGTTGATGCCGAAGAACGGCAGCAGTTTGACCATCGGAATGGCGGTCAGCGCCGAAAGGATCAGCCAGCCGAACCCGCCCATTACTTCGCGTCCTTGCTCGCATGACCGTCGGGTGCCGACTTGTCATCGCCGGGCAGGATGTAATCGGCCCCTTCCCACGGCGACATGAAGTCGAACTGGCGGTATTCCTGAACGAGGCTCACGGGCTCATAGACCACGCGCTTGGCGCCTTCGTCATAGCGCACCTCGGTATAGCCCGTGGTCGGAAAATCCTTGCGCAGCGGGTGCCCGCGGAAACCATAGTCCGTCAGAATACGGCGCAGGTCCGGGTGCCCGGAAAAGAGGATGCCGAACATGTCAAAGACTTCACGCTCGAACCAATCGGCACTGGGGTGCACGCCGGTGATGGAGGGCACCATGTCCTTCTCCCGCGCGGCGGCGCGCAGGCGAATGCGCTGGTTCTGGTACATCGACAGGAAGTGGTAAACCACGTCGAAACGCTTGGCCCGGCCCGGATAATCCACCGCCGTAATGTCCACCAAAGTCGAGAAGCGGCAGGTCGGGTCACCTTTGAGGAACTCGACAAGCCCGGCGACATTGGCCAGCGCCACATCCATGTTCAACTCACCCTTGGTGACATCCCATCCGAGCACGCAATCGGGGCGTTTGGCTTCGATATAGGCCCCAAGTTCCTGCAGTTGTTCGCTCATCGCAAATCTTCCTTCCACGCGCCGATCAACGCCATCTCACTGTCCCGCGCCTTTGGCGCTTTGTCCTTCTGCCTGCCCCGCTTGCGGCGCAGGCGGTTGCCTTAGCGCACGATCGTCCCGGTGCGGCGAATTTTGCGCTGCAACTGGAGGATACCATAAAGCAGTGCTTCCGCCGTCGGCGGGCAGCCGGGCACATAGACATCGACCGGCACGATGCGGTCACAGCCGCGCACGACCGAATAGCTGTAGTGATAGTAACCGCCGCCATTGGCGCAGGACCCCATCGAGATCACATAGCGCGGCTCTGGCATCTGGTCATAGACCTTGCGCAGCGCCGGGGCCATCTTGTTGGTCAGCGTGCCCGCGACGATCATCAGGTCCGACTGCCGCGGAGAGGCGCGTGGCGCGGTGCCAAAACGCTCAAGGTCATAGCGCGGCATGGAGCTGTGCATCATCTCAACCGCGCAGCAGGCCAGACCGAAGGTCATCCAGTGCAAGCTGCCCGTGCGCGCCCAGTTGATGATGTCTTCGGTCGAAGTCAGCAGGAAGCCCTTGTCCTGCAACTCGGCATTCAGGCTTTGGGTGGCGAACTCAGGGTCCGGCCCCGCGCCATATTGACCGTAGGCCGCAGGGGCGGAGGCACCGGATTTAACCCGTGGGCTTTGGTGGCCATCGCCCATCACCGGGGTGACGAGTGCGTCATCTTTTACTGCCATTCCAGCGCTCCCTTCTTCCATTCATAGGCGAAGCCCGCCGTCAGCACGCCCAAGAACACCATCATCGACCAGAAGCCCACCATGCTCACCTCTTTAAAGGCCACGGCCCATGGAAAGAGGAAGGCGATTTCGAGGTCGAAGATGATGAAGAGGATCGAGACTAGATAGAAACGCACGTCAAACTTCATCCGCGCATCGTCGAATGCGTTGAACCCGCATTCATAGGCCGAGACCTTCTCCGGGTCAGGATTGCGCACGGCCACGACCACAGCGGCGAGGATCAGCACAAGGCCAAGGCCAATCGCCACGGCCAGAAAAACGAGGATGGGCAGGTATTCCCGCAGCATGTCGTCCAAGGGGATGCTCCTTTCGCGGTGCGCGGCATGAGGCAAAGGCCAAAAGCCCGCGCAGACAAACTTGGAACGGGTTTAACTCTGCCCGTGGGTAGGGTCAACGGGCCAAGCCCGGTTAATGCCGCCCACGGGTCCGCAATAGAGCCATTTCGCCAAAGCCTTGAGCTAGACCACCCAAGCGGCTTTGCGCTTGTCAAAGAAGGCACCGATTCCCTCGGCGGCCTCATCGGTTTCCCAACGCGCCGCGAGGGCATCAATGGACATTTCCACCGCCTCGGGCGTGGCGATTCCACCCAGGTCTTGCGCCAGCTTCTTGGCCGCTGCCACCGCCCCCGGCGCGCAGGAGAGGTAAGGCACGACCTCGGCCTCCACCGCCGCGTCCAACTCCTCGGCCGGTACGGCGCGGGCCAGCAGCCCCAGATCGACCGCCTCCGCCGCATCGAACAGACGCGCAGACATGAAGACCCGCCGCGCGCGCCCCTCGCCCATCCGCGCCAGCACATAAGGTCCGATGGTGGCCGGGATGATGCCCAGACGGGTCTCGGTGAAGCCCATCTTCAGCGTATCGACCCCCACGGCCACGTCACAGACCGAGGCCATGCCGACGCCACCGCCGAAGGCATTGCCCTGCAGCTTGCCGATCACCGGCTTCGGCAGCGCGTTAAGCGCGCCCAGCATTGTCGCCAGTTTGCCCGCCTCGGCCGAGCGGGTCTCGGCGTCCATGTCGCGCTGGTCGCGCATCCAGCCCAGATCGCCGCCTGCACAGAAGGATTTGCCCGCACCGGTCAGTACCACCACGCGCACCGCGTCATCCCCGGCCAGCTTGCCCGCCGCCGCGGTCAGATCGGCCAGCATCTGCGCCGACATGGCGTTGTGTTTCTCCGGCCGGTTGAGGGTGAGCGTCGCCACCCCGCGCGCGTCGGTTTCGATCGTCAAAGTCTCGTACATGTCAGCCTCGCATTGCCCGTGCCATTTCGGCGGCCTCCAGCACCACCGCCTGATCGACGCCGGTGTCGTAGCCAAGCGCCGTCAGATGTTTGTTCACCGCCTCGGTGGCGACATTGCCCGCCGCCCCCGGCGCATAGGGACAGCCGCCCAAGCCGCCCACGGCGGCATCGAAGACCCGCAGGCCCATCGACAATGAGGCGTCGATATTGGCGATCGCCCGGCCATGGGTGTCGTGGTAATGCCCCGCAAGCCGCCCTGCGGGCACCACGTCGCGCACCGACAGCAGCATCCGCGCGATACTGTCGGGCGTGCCCGCGCCGATGGTGTCGCCCAAGGAAATTTCGTAGCAGCCCATGGCAAAGAGCTTGTCGGCCACGCGGGCCACGTCGCCGGGATCGACCTTGCCGTCATAGGGGCATTCCACCACGCAGGAGACATAGCCCCGCACCGGGATGTCCACGTGCCGCGCCTCTTCGAGGATGGGGGCGAAACGCTCGAAAGCCTCGTCGATGCTGGCGTTGATGTTCTTCTGGCTGAATCCTTCGGAAGCGGAGGCGAAGATCGCCACCTCGTCGGCGCGGGCCGCTACCGCATCCTCGTAACCGCGCATGTTCGGTGTCAGCGCGGCGTAGCGCACACCCTCGGCACGGAAGATCTGCCCCAGTACCTCGCCCGAACCGGCCATCTGTGGCACCCATTTGGGGCTGACGAAACTGGCGCATTCGATGCGGGCAAAGCCCGCTTGGCTCAGCTTGTCCACCAGCGCGACCTTCTCGGCCACGGGGATCTCGCGTTTCTCGTTCTGCAGACCGTCCCGTGGGCCGACCTCGAAAATCTCACATGGTCCAAGGCTCATTGGCCGCTTTCCTTCCCTGACTGAGCCATGGTCATTCGACCGGCCATGGCGCGTAGAAATCCTTCTCGTAGAGCTTGGCTCCCTCGGGCAGCGCCTGCGCGAAGCTGTCGCGCTCCGTGATCCGTTCATACCACGCCGCGACCGAGGGGTGGTCATCCAATTTCACGAAATGCCGCGCCATGTAGACCGCCTGCCCGACCGAGATGTCGGCGGCAGAAAAGCCGGAAGTCAGCAGGTAGTCGCGGTTCTCCAGCGGCGTCGAGAGCCGCGCCTCGAGCGCGTCGTAGCATTTGCCGATCCGCGCCGCCTCGAGCTTCATCACGATGGGGCTGCGCATGTGATCCTCGCGCAGGGCGATGTGCTGCTGGGTGAGTGCCGCCGCGTGCTGGCTGATGGTCTCGGCGAAGTGCACCCAGACCAGCCAGGCCATCCGGTCGGGGCTACCCACCGAGCGGCCCATCCGGTCGGGGCTGTAGCGCTCGCAAAGGTACTGGGTGATCGCCCCGGTCTCGAACATGCGCTCACCGTCGATCTCCAGCGCCGGCACCCGGCCCGCGGGCGAGAGCACGAGGTATTCCGGATCGCGCAGGCTGCGGTCGAAGGCATGCATCTTGACCTGAAACTCCACGTCGTCCAGCTCGTGCAGCAGCCAGAGCGTGCGCATCGAGCGGGTCTGCGGACAGTGATGCAGCGTAATCATGCGCCCTCCTCGGCTTCCAGACGCACCAGCGCCGCGCCCGCCTCGACCTGATCACCGGCCTCTGCCAACACCTCGGCCACCACGCCGTCGCGCGCGGCGAGCAGCGAATGTTCCATCTTCATCGCCTCCAGCACCGCCAGACGGTCGCCCTTGGCGACGCTCTGGCCGACCTCGGCGTCGATGGCACGCACCAGCCCCGGCATCGGCGCCTCGACGATATTGCCGTCGCCATGGGCGGCGGCGGCACGCGCCAGCGGGTCGATCACGTCAAAGGCGATGCCATAGGCGTCGAAAACCGTGACCACGTCGCCCGCGACCGAGACCGGGGGCGCTATATGGCCGTCGATCTTCCAGCGGCCCGCGATGCGCTCGGCGCGCACCTCGTGATCGCCCACGGTCCAAAGCTGCACATCCTCCGAAAGCACCCGCACCTTCAGCAAATGCTCCTCGCCATCGCGGCCCAGCATCACCTGAAGCCGCAGCGGCCGCCAAAGGTTGAACCCGGCCTCGGCCTGCGGCTGGTCCAGCCCCAAGGCCGCCATCCCCGCCAGCGCAAAATGCCGCCCCGGCACCTCGGGCTGCGCTGTCAGCGCCTCGATGTCGCGCGCGATCAGGCCCGTATCCACGTCGCCCTTGGCAAAACCCTCATGCTCGGCCAGCGCGCCGAGGAAGGCGAGGTTGGTGACCGTGCCACCGACCTCGCACCCCTTGAGCGCCGCGCGCAGCCGCGACAGCGCCACGTCCCGCGTGGGCCCATGCACGATGACCTTGGCGATCATCGGGTCGTAGAAGGGGCTGATCGTATCGCCCGCCCGCACACCGCTGTCGGCGCGGGTCTGGGGCGTAAAGGACAGATGCGTGAGCGTGCCGGTGGCGGGCAGAAAGCCCTTCGGTACGTCCTCGGCATAGAGCCGCGCCTCGAAAGCATGGCCGTCGATCGTGAGTTCATCCTGCGCTTTCGGCAAGGCCTCGCCCGCCGCGACCCGCAGCTGCCATTCCACCAGATCAACCCCGGTGACCAGCTCGGTTACGGGATGCTCCACCTGCAGGCGCGTGTTCATCTCCATGAAGAAGAACCCGTCGGTCGAAAGCCCGCCCGAACCGTCGACGATGAATTCCACCGTCCCCGCCCCGGCATAGCCGATGGCCTCGGCCGCGCGCACCGCCGCCTGACCCATGGCCGCGCGCATCTCTTCCGTCATGCCCGGCGCGGGCGCCTCCTCGATCACCTTCTGGTGGCGGCGCTGGAGCGAACAGTCGCGTTCGAACAGATGCACCGCATGGGTCCCGTCGCCGAAGACCTGCACTTCGATGTGGCGCGGCTTGGTGACAAATTTCTCGACCAAAACGTCCGCATTGCCGAAGGCGGTCTTGGCCTCGGAGCGCGCAGACTCCAGCGCCGCCTGAAAGCCTCCGGCCTCCTCGACCAGACGCATTCCCTTGCCGCCGCCACCCGCAACCGCCTTGATCAGCACCGGATAGCCGATCTTCTCGGCCTCACGCGCCAGCAGCGCATCGTCCTGATCCGCGCCGTGATAGCCCGGGACCACGGGCACGCCCGCCTCGACCATCAACGCCTTGGCCGCGTCCTTCAGCCCCATGGCGCGGATAGCCTTGGCCGAAGGCCCGATGAAGGTCAGCCCGGCGGCCTCGACCGCCTCCACGAAATCGGGGTTCTCGCTGAGAAACCCGTAGCCCGGATGGATCGCCTGCGCGCCGGTATCGCGCGCGGCTTGGATGATCACATCGCCCTTCAGATAACTCTCCGCCGGCGCCGAGCCGCCGATATGCACCGCGGCATCCGCCATGGCGACATGTTTCGCGCCCGCATCCGCGTCCGAGTACACCGCCACGCAGCGCACCCCCATGGCTTGCGCCGTTTCCATCACCCGGCAAGCAATCTCACCCCGGTTCGCAATCAGGATCGTGTCAAACATGCCCTACCCTTTTCATCTCTTTCTGCTCCAAATATTTCGGGGGGTCCGGGGGGCTGCCCCCCCGGTTCCCTCGGCCCGATCACATCCGGAACAATCCAAATTTCGTCGGCTCGATCGGCGCGTTCAGGCTGGCCGAGAGGCTCAGGTAGAGCACGTCGCGGCTCTTGCGCGGATCGATGATCCCGTCGTCCCACAGGCGCGCGGAGGCATAGAGCGGGTGGCTCTGCTCCTCGAACATATCGATCGTGGGCTGTTTGAAGGCGGTCTCTTCCTCCTCGGTCCAAGTCTCGCCCGCGCGTTCCATCGCGTCGCGCTTGACTGTGGCCAAGACCCCCGCCGCCTGTGCGCCGCCCATCACGGAGATGCGGCTGTTGGGCCATGTCCAGAGGAACCGCGGCCGGTAGGCCCGGCCCGACATGCCGTAGTTGCCCGCGCCAAAGGAGCCGCCCACCAGCATGGTGATCTTGGGCACATTGGTGGTGGCCACCGCCGTCACCATCTTGGCGCCGTGGCGGGCGATGCCCTCGTTCTCGTATTTGCGGCCGACCATGAAGCCGGTGATGTTCTGCAAGAACACCAGCGGGATGTTGCGCTGGCTGCAAAGCTCCACGAAATGCGCGCCCTTCTGGGCCGCTTCTGAGAAGAGTACGCCGTTGTTGGCGATGATGCCGATGGGACAGCCTTTGACATGGGCAAAGCCGCAGACCAGCGTCTCGCCGAAGCGCGCCTTGAACTCCTCAAAGCGGCTGCCATCCACCAGCCGCATGATGACCTCGCGGATGTCGTAGGGCGTGCGCAGGTCGGCGGGCACTACGCCCAGCATCTCGGCGGGGTCGTAAGCCGGTTCCTCCGGGCTGGCCCAGTCCACCGTCTTGGGCTTGCTCTTGTTAAGCTGCCCAACCGCGCGGCGCGCCAGTGCCAGCGCATGGGCGTCGTCCTCGGCCAGATAATCCGCCACGCCCGACAGGCGCGTGTGCACGTCGCCACCGCCGAGGTCTTCGGCCGAGACGACCTCGCCCGTCGCGGCCTTCACCAGCGGCGGGCCGGCGAGGAAGATCGTGCCCTGTTCCTTCACGATGATGGTCACGTCCGACATCGCGGGCACGTAAGCACCGCCCGCGGTGCAGGAGCCCATGACCACGGCGATCTGGGCGATGCCCTTGGCGCTCATCCGCGCCTGATTGTAGAAGATTGCGCCGAAATGGTCGCGGTCGGGGAAAACCTCGTCCTGGTTGGGCAGGTTCGCACCGCCGGAGTCCACCAGATAGATGCAGGGCAGATGGTTCGCCTCGGCAATCTCCTGCGCGCGGAGGTGTTTCTTCACCGTCATCGGGTAGTAGGTGCCGCCCTTCACGGTGGCGTCGTTGCAGACCACCATGACCTCATGGCCCTGCACCCGACCAATGCCCGCGATCACCCCCGCACAGGGTGCCGCGCCGCCATAAAGCCCATGCGCTGCTGTGGCGCCGATCTCCAGAAACGGGCTGCCGGGGTCGAGAAGGTTCGCCACCCGCTCGCGGGGCAGCATCTTGCCGCGGCTTTCATGCCGGGCGCGGGATTTTTCGCCGCCGCCTAGGGCGGCGGCCTCGGCGGCCTCGCGGACCTCGCTGAGCGCTTTCAGATGCGCCATCTCGTTGGCCTTATAGGCATCCGAGGATGGCAGGGCTTGCGATGTCAGTTTCATGTTACGTCCTCATTCTCTCGCGCCGCCAGACGCTTCAATTCCTTGCGGATCACCTTGCCGGTGACGGTCATGGGCAAGTCTTCCACGAATGCAATCTCGCGCGGGTAGGAATAGCTGGCGAGCCGGTCCTTCACCCAGTCCTGCAATTCCTTCGCATCGACCACGGCACCCGGTTTCAGCACCACATAGGCCTTCACGATCTCGGTGCGGAGCGCATCGGGCTTGCCGACCACGCCACAGGTCGCCACGGCGGGATGGGTGAGCAGGCAATCCTCGATTTCCGCCGGGCCGATGCGGTAGCCCGCGGAGGTAATCACGTCATCCTCGCGCCCCACGAAGCGCAGGTAGTCGCCCTCCCAGATGCCGCGGTCGCCGGTCAGCAGCCAGTCGCCGTGGAACTTCGCCGCCGTCTCCTCGGGCCGGTTCCAGTAGCGCAGCATCATCGAAGGCGCGCCTTTGCGCACCGCCACGTCGCCCTCCGCATCGGTGGGCTTACCGTTCTCGTCCAGCACAGCCAGTTCGAAGCCGGGGACCGGCTTGCCGATACAGCCGGGCTGCGCGGGAAAATCGACGCCACAGCTCGAGGCGACCATGTTGCATTCGGTCTGGCCGTAGAACTCGTTGATCTCAAGCCCAAACGCCTCGCTGCCCCATGCCAGCATCTCGGCTCCCAGAGGCTCACCGCCGCTGGCGACCGCGCGCAGGCCCGGCAGCGCGACATCCGCCGCTTTCAGCATCCGCAGCGCGGTCGGCGGAAAGAACACGTTGCGCACCTCGCCTTTCGCGATCACCTCGGCGCAGCCCTCGACGGTGAACTTGGGCATCCGGGTGGCCACCACCGGCACGCCGAGCGCCAGCGCGGGCATCGCCACGTCGAATAGCCCGCCGATCCACGCCCAATCCGCCGGGGTCCAAAGGCAATCGCCCGTCTGCCCCAGATGGTCATGGCTGATAGACACGCCCGGCAGATGGCCCGAGAGCACCCGGTGCCCGTGCAACGCGCCTTTCGGCGTGCCGGTGGTGCCGGAGGTGTAGATCAGCACGGCGGGGTCTTCGGGGCCGACCTCGGCGAATTCCACCGCCTCACCGTCCACGCCAGCCTCCGCCGCGATCCACGGGGTGGCCAGATCGCCGAGCAGTTCCGCGCCTTCCGCATCGGTCAGCACGATTTCGCAGCCCGCGTCACCCACCCGGCTGGCCAGCGCGTCATGTTTGAACAGTTTGAACAGCGGCACAGAGATCGCGCCGATCTTCCAGATCGCCAAATGCGCGGCTGCGCACCACGGCGACTGACTGAGCAAAACACCCACGCGGTCGCCGGGGCGCACTTCGGCCTGCAGCGCTCGTGCCAGACCGTTGACCATCTCGTGCAGCGCACCATAGCTCACGTCGCGCCGATCCGGGCCAGTCAGGTCGATGATCGCCACGGCGTCCTCGGGCTGTGCCAGACATTGCGCCGCCATGTTGCCCTGCCAGATGGGCCAGTCGCCTTCGTTCTTCATATCAGCTTCGGTACTCCGGATTTTCGAAATCGAACCGCGCGCCCGCGTCCCAGGCCTCGCGGTCGTTGCCCTCGCGCGGGTAGCCGCCCGCGTGTTTCAGCATCCGTGCCAGATGCAGGGCGTTCCATGTCATGATGGTGGTGTTGCGCTGCGTGAATTCATTGTCGAAACCCGCGCGTTTGCCGTCCACCTCATCGCCGTAAGACGGCCCCGGCCCGGCCTCGCCAATCCAGCCACAATCGGCCTGCGGAGGGATCGTGTAGCCCAGATGGTTCATCGCGAAACCGGTGGTCATGGCGACATGTTTGATGCCGTCCTCGTTACCGGTGACCACCGTGCCGCCGACCTTGCCGTAAAAGACCGACTGGCCTTTGTCGTTGAGCTCACCGCTCATGGCATAGAGCCGCTCGATCAGCACGCGGCAGAAACTGCTCTCCTCGCCCAGCCACAAAGGCGTGCCGATGATCAGAATGTCGGCGGCCAGCACCTTCTCCCAGATCGCGGGCCAGTCGTCGCGGTCCCAGCCGTGTTCGGTCATGTCCGGATAGACGCCCGGCGGCACTTGGTGATCCAGCAGGTAGAGATGCTCCACCCCCACCCCCTGCGTCTCCATTATGCCTGCGCTGGCGTTCATCAAAAGCTGGGTGTGGCTGTCGCCGGGGGTCTTCTTGAGCGAGCAATTGACGTAGAGCGCCTTGAGATCGGAATAGTCAGTCACGGCCGAGTTCCTTCTTCAGTTGCTCCAACTCCCGATCAAGGAAGAAAGAGGTGATGGAGCGGATGATGACCAGCATCAGCAAGAAGAGCAGGTCGGCAAACCGCAGGCTGATCGCGGTGTGGATCACGTCCGAGACGATGAAAAGCTCCAGCCCCGCGAGGATGTAGCGCCCCAGTTCGATCCGCTCGCGGTTGGTGCGGCGGACGCGCTCTGGCCCCTTCTGGGCGATCTCGGCGATCGTCACCCCGGTCAGGAAACGTGCCGCACCGATCAGCAGCAGAATGATGGCCGCGATGTCGATGACCGCGGCGAGAATCTCGAAACCTTCGATCAGCCAAGGCAGAAAGTGGTGCAGGACACCGCCTTCTGTCTCCAGTTCTATCAGGTTTTCCATCCTGATCCCTCCGTCCTGTTTGGCCGACACAGCGAGACGCGGTTAATAGGCCGCCCCCAAACGCAGCGCCTGTTCCCCCGTCATCTGCATCAGGCAGGCCAAGGTTGCAGGCCCGCCGCCTGTGCCACCGCCCCATTGGCTGCGTTCATAATCGCAGGCGGCATCACGAAAGGTAATCCACGCGCGCTGCATGTCACGCAGCGCCTCGGCCTGCGAAGGCAGTTGCGGCTGGTAGAGGGCATTCTCCTCATCGGCGGATTTCGCCTGCACCATGCGGGCGCGGTAATTCTCGTTCAGCAGGCCGTCCCAAAAGGTCAACTCAGCATCAAGACACGCGCCCATGCCGACGGTCGAATAGCCGCCCGGCCCTTCCATACAGAGGTTGGCCGACAGGCCAATGCAGGCGCGCTGGTCTGCAAACTCTTCGGCCCCGGCCAGACAGTCAGCCGTGGCGGCATCGGAATAGGTGATGTCCTGCGCGGCCACCGGCCCCGCCAGAAACGCGCAGGCCAGCAGGAGGGCGCGCATCACATTGCCCCCATCATCTCACGGCCCACCAGCATGCGACGAATTTCCGAGGTGCCCGCGCCGATCTCCATCAGCTTGGCATCGCGGAAGATGCGGCCCACCGGATTGTCGCTGAGGTACCCCGCGCCGCCCATCGCCTGCACCGCCTGATGCGCCTGCACCATGGCCTGCTCCGAGGCATAGAGACAGCAGGCCGCCGCGTCCTGACGGGTCACGTCGCCCCGGTCGCAGGCCTGCGCCACGCTGTAGACATAGGCCCGCGCCGAGTTCATCGCGGTGTACATATCCGCCATCTTGCCCTGCATCAGTTGGAAATCCCCGATGCGCTGGCCGAACTGCTTGCGCTCGGCCATGTAGGGCATGATCTCATCGAGACAGGCGGCCATGATGCCAAGGCCGATGCCCGCCAGCACGACGCGCTCGTAATCGAGGCCCGACATCAGCACGCGCACGCCCTTGCCCTCTTCGCCGAGGATATTCTCGAAGGGCACTTCGCAATCCTCGAAAATCAACTCGGCGGTGTTCGAGCCGCGCATGCCGAGCTTGTCGAAATGCTTGGAGGTCGAGAACCCCTTCATCGACTTCTCGATTAAAAAGGCGGTGATACCCTTGGAGCCCGCCTCGGGGTCGGTCTTGGCATAGACCACCAGCGTCTCGGCGTCGGGGCCGTTGGTGATCCAATACTTGTTGCCGTTGAGGCGGAAGTGGTCGTTCCGCTTCTCGGCATGCAGCTTCATGCTGACCACGTCACTGCCCGCGCCCACTTCGGACATCGCCAGCGCGCCGACATGCTCGCCCGAGCAGAGTTTGGGCAGGAACTGCGCCTTCTGCTCCGGGGTGCCGTTCAACTTGATCTGGTTCACGCAAAGATTGGAATGCGCGCCGTAAGACAGCGAGACCGAGGCCGAGGCCCGGGCGATTTCCTCGACCGCGACGGTATGGGCAACATAGCCCAACCCCGATCCGCCGAACTCTTCTTCGACAGTCATGCCCAGAAGGCCCAACTCGCCCATCTCCTGCCAAAGCTCAGCGGGGAATTCGTTCTTGCTGTCGATCTCGGCGGCCATCGGCTTGACGCGCTCTTGCGCCCAGCGGTGCACCATCTCCCGCATGGCCGCGACGTCTTCTCCCAGATCAAACTGCATACTTGCGTTGAACACGGCTTCTCCCCCCGATTTATTGAACGCTTGTTCATTACCTACCGCCCCACCCGCTTTGCGTCAAGCGGCGCGATGTGGAACCGCCCCGCGCCGCGGCGGGTTGGCCCTGCGACCAAGCGAACACTACAACAAAGCGAGATGCAAATGAGCGATGATCTGAAAAAAGAGTTTTGGGACCGTCTGGACGACACCCGCGCCGGGATGCTGATGACCAAGACCGCCCGCGCGATCCCAATGACACACTACATCGACGAAGACGACCGCGCCGCCGTGCTGTGGTTCATCACCGCCAAAGGCACCGATCTGGCGCAATCCGCCGAAGGACGCGCCGCCGCCCAATACCTGATCGCCAGCAAGGACGAATCCCTCTGGGCGCGGATCGACGGCCATGTTTCCGCCGTGACCAACCCGACCGAGCTGGACAAGATTTGGAACGCCATCGCGGGCGCATGGTTCGAGGACGGCAAGCAAGACCCGGATGTGCAATTGATCCGCTTTGACCTCACCGAAGCCGAGGTTTGGGCGACCGATGGTGGGTTCAAGTTCCTCTATGAGATCGGCAAGGCGCAGATGACCGGCCAAAAGCCCGACATGGGCAAACATGGCACCATCCGATTCTAAGCCTACCCTCCCTGAAAAACGGCGCTGACCTCGGCCCGGATGATCCGCGCGATCAGGGCGCAGTCCTCCAGTGAGAAGGTCAGCGGCACACGCATGTCGATCAGCCCCGCCAGCACCGCATCGCTGGCGGGCATTTTCTCAGCCCGCACATAGCGCCACGTGTCGTAGCGGCTGGTGAAGCCCATAGGCTCGGCCCTGCCGAACCATTTCAACTCCACCCCGCGTGCAGCGCAGCGCGCCAGCACTGCCTCGACATCCTCCGGCGACCAACCTTTCAACAGGAATTGGATTGACGAGCCGACGATGCTCTCTGCCTCGGGCCGGTCGATGACCGTGAGCCCCGGCGTGTCGCGCAGCCCCGCCTCGATCACCCGATAACGCTCATTCCAGCGGGCCACCTGTTCCGGCAGCCGTCGCAACTGCGGGCGCAGGACCGCAGCGCGCAGGTTGTCCATCCGGCCCGAGATATTGGGGGTCTCATAGCGGATCGTCTCAAAAGCCTCCGGCCCCGGCGCGGCGGCGTGGCGGTCATAGAGCATGTAAGACCCCGACAACATAATCGCCCGCGCCGCGACCTCGGCATCATCGGTGATCAGCAGCCCACCCTCACCCGCGTTCACATGTTTATAGGTCTGGCAGGAAAAACACCCGATCTTTCCCTGTGTGCCCGATGGTTTGCCGTTCCACGCCGCCCCCATCGTATGGGCGCAATCTTCGATCACCGTGACGCCGCGCGCATCGCAAAGCGCCATTAGGGCGTCCATGTCCACCAGATGACCGCGCATATGGCTGAGCAGCAGCACATCGGCCTGATCCGCCTTGGCGGCGAGGTCATCAAGGTCAATCACCAGTTGCTCCGTCACGCCGACGAAAACCGGGACCGCGCCCAATGCCGCAATCGCCCCCGGCACCGGGGCGAGCGTGAAGGCGTTGGTCAGCACCCGGTCGCCCGGTTTCACCCCCACCGCGCGCAGCGCCGTGGCCATGGCATAGCCGCCCGAGGCCACAGCGAGACAATATTTCGCCCCCGTCATCGCGGCGAATTCCTGCTCCAGCAGGGCAACCTCGGCCACCTCCCCCGGGGCTGTGTTGTAGCGGTGCAACCGTCCGTGACGCATCACCGCCACTGCCGCCTCGATCGCATCTTCGGGGATCGGCTCTTGCTGCGTGAAACTACCGGTAAACCGCTCGGCCATCAGGCGGCTTTGCCGATCAAACGTTCGATGACCTCCGGCAGGTCGGCGAAATCGTCCAACAGCGCTTCGGGCTCCAGCGCAGCCATGTCTTCGCCCGAGGGGCCGAAGGTCACCAGCACGCAAGGAACCCCTGCGGCCTTGGCGGTCTTGCGGTCGGTGTCGCTGTCGCCAATCAACACGCATTGCGCCGGATCGCCCCCGGCACGGCGGGCGGTTTCGAACAGGTGTTCCGGGTCAGGTTTGCGCACGGCCAGCGTATCAGCCCCCAGCATCGCGCCGAATGCATCGCGCACGCCAAGACGGGTCAGCAGCAACTCCGCCAAAGCCTCGGGTTTGTTGGTGCAGATCGCCACGCGGTAGCCCGCGGCTTTGAGCGCGGCCACAGCCTCCATCGCGCCGGGGTACATGATGGTATGGGTGTCGATGTCCCGCCCATAGGCTTCAAGCAGCATCGGGTAATAGCGGTCGATCGTCGCCGCGTCATCGGCACGGCCCAGCTTTTGCATCCCCAAGGTCAGCATCGCCCGCCCGCCGCGCAGCGCGGTGCCCGCATCCTCGGCATGGACCAGCACATCGCCCTCGCCCATGTCACGGAAACAGGCATTGGCGGCGGCGATCAAATCGCCCGAGGTATCGGCCAAGGTGCCGTCGAGATCGAAAACCACTGTCTTCACTGGATACTCCTTGGGCGGAACCCCGCCTTGCAAAATGGCATCGTGTTGCAGTCCGCAACCTAGTTTGATGGGCCGCAACCTTGCGCCTTTGTGCGAAGCGCGTAAAGAGAATGCAAGCTGAAGGACAAAGAGATTTACATGGAAACTGCATTGATCATCCTCGCCGCGGGCAAGGGGACACGGATGAACTCGGACCTGCCAAAGGTGCTGCACCGCGTGGCCTCCGCCCCGATGCTGGAACACGCCATGGCCGCAGGCGCCATGCTCGGCCCGCGCCATACGGTCGTGGTGGCAGGCCACGGCGCCGATCAGGTCCGCGCCGCCGCCACGCTTTTTGACGAAGACGCGCAGGTCGTCGAACAGACCGAGCAATTGGGCACGGCCCATGCGGTGGCACAAGCCCGCCCGGCGCTGGACGGGTTCGATGGCATGGCGCTGGTGCTCTACGGTGACACGCCCTTCGTCCAGCCTGAGACACTTGAAAAGATGCAGGAAGCGCTGGCGACACATGACGTGGTGGTTCTGGGGTTTGAGGCTGCCGATCCCGCCCGATATGGCCGTTTGGTGATGCAGGGCGACGCCTTGGAACGGATCGTCGAGTTCAAAGACGCCTCCGCCGAAGAGCGCGCCATTACCCTGTGCAACTCCGGCGTGGTGGCCTGCAAATCCGAACTGCTCTTCGACTTGATCGACAAGGTCGGCAACGACAACGCTTCGGAAGAATACTACCTCACCGATATCATCGGCATCGCCCGCGCCGAGGGCCGCAGCGCCACGGTTGTTACCTGCGACGAGGCCGAGACCATGGGCGTCAACTCCCGCGCCGATCTGGCGAGGGCCGAGGCCGCGTTCCAATCCCGCGCCCGCGATCTGTTGATGGAAGACGGCGTGACCTTGGTCGCCCCCGAAACCGTCTTCCTGTCGCGCGACACTTTCATCGGGCGCGATACGGTGGTGGAGCCGAATGTCGTCTTCGGCCCGAATGTCACCGTGGAATCCGGCAGCACCATCCGCGCCTTCTCGCATCTCGAAGGCTGCCATGTCTCACGCGGCGGGGTCGTCGGCCCCTACGCCCGGCTGCGCCCCGGCGCGGAACTGGCCGAAGACGTGCGCATCGGCAATTTCGTCGAGGTGAAGAACGCGCAAATCGCCGAAGGGGCCAAGGTCAACCACCTAAGCTATATCGGCGACGCCACCGTCGGCGCGCGAAGCAACATCGGCGCGGGCACGATCACCTGCAATTATGACGGGGTGATGAAGCATCACACGACCATCGGCGCTGGCGCTTTCATCGGGTCCAACACCATGCTCGTGGCCCCGGTGACCATCGGCGAGGGTGCTATGACCGGCTCGGGCTCGGTCATCACTTCGGACGTGGAGCCCGAAGCGCTGGCCCTGTCACGCGCACCGCAGGTCGAGAAGCCCGGCATGGCGCGCAAAATGTTCGAAATTTTAAAGGCCAAAAAGGCAAAAATGCAGAGGGGCAGCTAATAATGTGTGGAATTGTTGGGGTGCTTGGCACCCATGAAGTCGCCCCGATCTTGGTAGAAGCACTGAAAAGGCTGGAATATCGCGGCTATGACAGCGCGGGCATCGCGACCCTGAACGAAGGCAAGCTTGAGCGCCGTCGCGCCTTGGGCAAGCTGGTAAACCTCTCGGACGCGCTGGTGCATGAGCCGCTGGCGGGGAAGTCAGGCATCGGCCACACCCGCTGGGCCACCCATGGCGCGCCGAGCGTCACCAATGCCCACCCGCATCAGGCGGGACCAGTGGCCGTGGTGCATAACGGGATCATCGAAAACTTCCGTGAATTGCGGGCCGAACTGGCCGAACATGGCGCGCAATTCGTGTCTGAGACCGATACCGAGACCGTTGCCCTCCTGACCCAGCATCACATGGCGCAGGGCGCAGGCCCGGTGGAGGCCGCCAACCAGACGCTTGCCCGCCTCGAAGGCGCTTTCGCGCTGGCCTTTCTCTTTGACGGGCACGACGACCTGATGATTGCGGCGCGCAAGGGCTCGCCCTTGGCCATCGGCTATGGCGAGGGTGAAATGTATGTGGGCAGTGACGCCATCGCGCTTGCCCCGCTGACCCACCAGATCGCCTACCTCGAAGAAGGGGATTGTGCGGTCATCACCCGGACCTCGGTCGAGGTCACCGACCGCAACGGGGCGCTCGCCAACCGCGCGATCAAATCCGTGCAGATCGACAATACCCGCATCGACAAGGCGGGGCACAAACACTTCATGGCCAAGGAAATCGCCGAGCAACCCGGCGTGATCGGCGCGGCCATCGGCCATTACCTCACCCCCGAAGGCGAGATCAACATCAGCGCGCAGGACATTGATTTCACGCAATTTGACCGGATCCTCATGGTGGCCTGCGGCACGGCCTCCTACGCCTGTTTTACCGCGAAATACTGGTTTGAGCAGATCGCCCGCCTGCCGGTCGAGATCGATGTTGCCTCGGAATTCCGCTACCGTGAACCGCCGATCCCGCCCCGCACATTGGCGGTTTTCGTCAGCCAATCGGGTGAGACCGCCGACACGCTGGCCGCCCTACGCTATTGCGAGGGCAAGGCCGCGCGTATCCTGTCAGTCGTCAACGTGCCCGAAAGCTCCATCGCCCGCGAAAGCGATCTGGCGCTGCCGATCCACGCCGGTGTCGAAGTCGGCGTGGCCTCAACCAAGGCCTTCACCTGCCAGTTGGTCGTCCTTTTCGCGCTGGTGCTCAAAGCCGCGCGGGACCGCGAGGTGATCAGCACCGATGCCTTCGCCGATCACATCTCAGCCCTGCGGGGGCTACCCGCGACCATCAGCACCGCGCTTGAACAGAACGACGCGATGCAAGAGGCCGCGCTCAAGCTTTCCCATGCCCGCGACGTGCTGTTCCTTGGCCGGGGCCAGATGTACCCCCTCGCCCTTGAAGGCGCGTTGAAACTCAAGGAAATCAGCTACATCCACGCCGAAGCTTATGCATCGGGTGAGCTGAAACACGGCCCCATCGCGCTGGTGGATGAGCATGTGCCGGTGGTCGTCATGGCCCCGCGCGACGCGCTCTTCGACAAGACCGTCAGCAACATGCAAGAGGTCATGGCGCGCAAGGGCAAGGTGATCTTGATCTCCGATGCCAAAGGTCAGGCCGAGGCCAATGACGGCGTCTGGTTCAGCATCGAGATGCCCCCGGTGCCGGATGCGCTGGCGCCGATCCTCTATGCGGTTCCGGCGCAGTTGCTGGCCTACCACACCGCCGTGGCGAAGGGCACGGATGTGGACCAGCCGCGCAACCTGGCGAAATCGGTGACGGTGGAATGACCCCCGAAACCGCTTTGCAGGAGCTCGAAGCGCAGGCCAACCCGGCCCGCGCGGAAGAGATGCGCGCCTATCACAAGGTTGACCGGCGCTATCTCGGCCTGACCAACCCACAGATCGCAGCGCTTGCGCAAAACTGGCGCGCGGCGCTTGACATCGAAGGGCGTGTCGCTCTCTCCTATGGGCTCTGGCAGTCCGACATTTTCGAGGCGCGTGTGGCGGCGGCCAAATTGCTGACCCAAGCGCGGCTGCGCCCCGATGATCAGGCCGCTTGGGCGTTGATTGCAAGTTGGACCGCGGATTTCGACAGTTGGGCGATTGCCGATCATGCCAGCATGGCGGCGCAGAAACGTTTGGTGGCCGACCCCACCCGTTTGGACGAGGTGGAAGATTGGGTCGCCTCAGATCACCTTTGGACCCGGCGCGCCGCGCTCGTCTCTACCCTGCCATGGACCAAACAGAACAATCCTAAGCCTGAGGAACTGGCCGCCCGCGACCGTATCCTCGGCTGGGCCGCGACGATGGTGCCGGATCACCGCTGGTTCATTCAGAAGGCAATCGGCTGGTGGCTGCGCGACCTGTCAAAACACGACGCTGACCGCACCCGCGCTTTCATCGCCACCCATGGGGAGGCGATGAAACCTTTCGCGGTGAAAGAAGCGCTGCGCCTGCTGAAAAAGTCAGAAGGCGCAGGCTGACCCCCTACCCCTCGGTCGAGACTTCGACCGTGGTGAGGTCGGTCAGCGACGCCCCGATTAAACGCAAGGCGGGCAGCGACATGCGGCTGCCTGCGGTTGCGGGCCCCTCCAGCGGGATCAGCGTCACGGCGGCGGATTTGCCCGTCGCGGGGTTGGTCACCCGCCCCGGCTGTTCCGCGTCGACCAGAGGTGTTTTCAACCACAGCCCCGGCTCCGTCGCGCTGCCCAAGCTGACCACGGTCGACCCCAAGGCGGCACCGGCACTGGCAGGCGCGCGGGCGGCCGCTTCGCGCTCTGCCGCCGTGGTGGTATCCAGCGCCTCGGCGCTGCTGCCCGCGGTGGCGATGGGAGAGGCGGCGGGCGGCGATGCAGGGGCCGGTCCGCTCGGCGTTGCAACCTCAGCCGTGGCATCGACCGATGCGGATGCGGGTGCAGGCTCAGCCTGGCTAGCATCCATCCCGAGGCGTTCCGTCAGGTTGCTGCAACCGGCGGTGGCGGCGGCAATGAAAAGCGGTAAGATTATACGTGTCATCCACGCAGCCTATCCGCGCCCTGCCCCCTTATCAATCGCCCAAATGGCGCTTGCCCCGGGTTGGGCGGGGCATTACCTATGAAGCATGACAGCACCCCTCATTGACCCTTTCATGCGCGCGATCACCTATCTGCGCGTCTCCGTCACCGACCGCTGCGATTTTCGCTGCGTCTACTGCATGTCGGAGAACATGACCTTCCTGCCTAAGAAGGAATTGCTGACGCTGGAGGAGCTCGACCGCCTGTGTAGCAATTTTATCGACCTCGGCGTCGAGAAGCTGCGCATCACCGGGGGTGAGCCGCTGGTCCGGCGCGGCATCATGACTTTCTTCGACGGCATGAAACGGCATCTCGACAGCGGCAAGCTGAAGGAGCTGACGCTGACCACCAACGGCAGCCAGTTGGAGCGTTTCGCCGACGATCTCTATGCCGCCGGGGTGCGCCGGGTGAATGTCTCGCTCGACACGCTGGACGAGCAGAAATTCGCGGATATCACCCGCTGGGGCCGGTTGCCGCAGGTGCTGCGCGGAATCGACGCAGCGCAGCGCGCGGGCCTCAAGATCAAGATCAACGCCGTGGCGCTCAAGGGCTTCAACGAGCCGGAACTGCTGCATATCACCGAATGGTGCGCCGAGCGGGGCATTGACCTCACATGGATCGAGGTCATGCCGATGGGCGACTTGGGCAACGAGGATCGTTTCGGCCAATACTGGTCGCTGCGCGCCGTGCGCGCCCGTTATGCCGAGCATTACACCGTCACCGATCTGGCCGAGCGCACCGGCGGCCCCGCGCGCTACGTGCGGCTGGAGGAGACCGGGCAAAAGATCGGCTTCATCACGCCTCTGAGCCACAACTTCTGCGAAAGCTGTAACCGCGTGCGGGTCACCTGCACCGGCGAAATTTTCATGTGTCTGGGCCAAGAGGATGTGGCCGACCTGCGCAAGCCTCTGCGCGATCACCCGGACACGGATCTGCCGTTGCAGGAGGCCATTCGCGCGGCCATCGACCGCAAGCCCAAAGGCCATGATTTCGACTATTCGCGGCAGCGTGTTGACGGGCAGATGCCCCGCCACATGAGCCACACGGGCGGCTGAGCCCTTGGCTGTGCCGTTTCTCTACCGGGCATGGGTCGCGGCGAGCCGTATGATCTTGCCCGTGGCCGGGCGGCGCTCCATGGCCAAACTGCGCCGCGCCGAGGTCACACCGGAACGCGCGCGCGAAAAGCTGGGCCATGCCAGCCAACCCCGCCCCGGGGGGCAGCTAATCTGGTTTCACGCAGCCTCGGTTGGGGAGAGCCTGTCGGTTCTGGCGCTGATCGACCGGATGGGGCGCGCTTTGCCGCAGGCGCATTTCCTCATCACCTCCGGCACCGCCACCTCGGCCCGTTTGGTGGGCAGCCGCCTGCCCCCGCGCACGCGGCATCAGTTCGCCCCGCTCGACGCCCCCGGCCCGCTGAAGCGGTTCCTTGACCATTGGCGGCCCGATGCGGCGCTCTTTGTGGAAAGCGAACTTTGGCCGCAGATGCTGCGGCGGACCCATGCGCGGGGCACGGCGATGGCGCTGATCAACGCCCGCCTCTCGCAACGCTCAATCGAAAGCTGGCAGAAACGGCCCGCGCTGGCGGGGTTCCTCTTTGGCGTGTTCGACCTGATCCTGACGCAGAATGACGCGATGGCCCGGGCCATGGCCACGATCAACGCCCCGGCTGACCGGGTCACGCCGGGGATCAACCTCAAGTCCATGGCAGGCCCCCTGCCGCAGGACGAGGGGACCATTGCCGAAGCGCGGGAGGCCTTGGAGGGCCGCCCTGTCTGGATCGCTTCCTCAACCCACCCGGGCGAGGAGAAAGCGGTGTTAGAGGCGCATCGCCAACTGCTGGAGCGCATCCCCGAGCTGTGCTTGATCCTTGCCCCCCGCCACCCCGAGAGGGGTGACGAAGTCGCCGGTCTCATCGCCAGCTACGGTCTGACGCATGGGCGTAGAACACGGGGCGACATGCCGCGCGAACAGGTCTATCTGGCCGACACTCTGGGCGAGTTGGGCACATGGTACGCGCTATCCGACATCGTCTTTCTGGGCGGGTCGCTGCACCCGATTGGGGGGCACAACCCCTATGAGGTCGCGCAGGCCGGGGCGATGGTGCTCTCGGGCACCCATGTCGCCAATTTTGCCGAGACCTATGCAGAGATGGAAGCCGAGGGCGCCGCGCGTCTGGTAGCGGGCACGCAGGATTTGGCGGACCGTGTGGGGGCTCTGCTGCGCAACGATGTCGCCCGCGCCTCTGGCGTGGCCGCGGCCAAGGCCTATGCCGCCGGGCAGACCGACAAGCTCGACAGTATTGCCGAGCGGCTGATCACGGCCCTGCGCCTGCGAGGGGACAGCGATGCCTGAGCTTTTCGTCACCAACTACAACCGTAATTTCACCGGGGTCTCGGCCACGGCGGCCAATGTGGTCCGGCAACAGGTCGACCGGCATGACTTGACGCTGGTGGGCCAGCCCCTGCCCGGCTGTCCGGTGCCGCTGACCCGCGTCGCGGCGGGGCGGATCACCCGCAAACATCCCCCCCAAGAGCGCCCCTTCGCCATTTGGCATGTGCGCCGCAACACGGAAATGCGCAGCGCGCTTTGGCTGCGCGATGTGCGTGGGGCAAATATCCGGATCGTCTTTACCTCTGCCGCGCAGCGGCTGCATTCGGCCTATCCGCGTTGGTTGATCCGGCAGATGGACGCGGTAATCGCCACGACCGAACGCGCGGCGGAGTTTGTGCCCCATGTCCGCGCCGTGGTGCCGCATGGGGTGGATACCGATGTCTTCTCCCCCGCCACCAACCGGGCGAACGCTTGGGAGCAATTGGGCTTTGGCGGCACCCATGGCATCGCCACCGTGGGGCGCATCCGGCCTGAGAAAGGCACCGACCTTTTCGTCGAGGCCATGCTGCGCCTGCTGCCCCAACGCCCCGGCGCGGTGGCGCTGGTGATTGGCCGGGCGGGCGGCAAACATGAGGCGTTTTTGACCAAGCTCAAGGCGCAGGTCGAGGCCGCGGGCCTTGCCAACCGGCTGCTTTTCATCGGCGAATATCCCGCCGCCGATCTACCGAAACTGATGCGCGCCCTGTCGCTGGTGGTGCAACTGCCACGCTACGAGGGCTATGGCATGGTCCCGCTCGAAGCGCTGGCCTCGGGCGTGCCTTTCGTGGGCAGCGATGCGGGCTATTACGGCGCTTTCTCGAACGGGGGCCGCGTGGGCAAGGTCGTGCCACTGGGTGCGGCAGAGGCTGCGGCCCAAGCCGCGCTCTCCTTGCTAGAGCGCGAGGATCAAGCCGCCCTCTCCGAGGCCGCGCGCCACTGGGCCGAACAGCGTTTCAGCGCCCGGGCCGAGGCTGATGGGATCGAAGCCGTCTACAACGCGCTTTGGGAGCGCGGCTAGCCCCCAAAGCAAAACGCGCCCCCCAAGGGAGGCGCGCTCTAGTCATTACTGAAGGTAGGATCAGGCCGCAGGCATCCGTTGCTCGACGATGCCTGCCCACCAGCTACACCCCGCCGGAATGGCTTCGTCGTTGAAATTATACTCCGGGTGGTGCACCGCCGCCGTGTCGCCGTTGCCGACAAGGATATAGGCGCCCGGGCGCTCCTCCAGCATGAAGGCAAAGTCTTCGCCCCCCATCACGAGCGGCGCTTCCTCGCATTGGCCCGAGATCGAGCGTGCCACGTCGGCAGCAAACTCGGTCTGCTCCTCGTGGTTCACCATGACCGGGTAGCCGCGATGGTAGGTCACATCGGCGCTACCGCCGAAAGTGCCTGCGATGCCGGTGCAGATCTCGTTGATCCGCTTTTCGGCCAGTTCCCGCATCTCGGCGGACATGGTGCGCACGGTGCCTTTGATCTGCACCTTCTGCGGGATCACGTTGAAGGCTTTCGAGGAGGTCTCGAAAGAGGTGACGGAGACCACGATCTGCTCCACCGGGTCGGCGTTGCGCGCGGTGATGGTCTGCAGCGCCAGCACGGCCTGAGCGGACATCACGGTGGTGTCGACGGTCTCATGCGGCTTGGCGGCATGGCCGCCGCGGCCTTCGAAGGTGATGTCGAACTGATCGGTCGCGGCAAAGAAGGAGCCTGCGCGGATGCCGAAGGAGCCGGTGGGCATGCCCGGCCAGTTGTGCATCCCGTAGACTTCCTGGATGCCCCAACGCTCCATCATGCCGTCTTCGCACATTTCGCGACCACCGCCGCCGCCTTCTTCGGCGGGCTGGAAGATCACCACGACAGTGCCGTCAAAGTTGCGGGTCTCGGCAAGGTATTGCGCGGCACCCAAGAGCATGGCGGTGTGGCCGTCATGGCCGCAGGCATGCATCGCGCCGTCGGTCTTGGAGGCATAGTCCAGCCCGGTCTGTTCGTGGATCGGCAGCGCGTCCATGTCGGCGCGCAACCCGATGACCTTGCCCGAGCCGGTCTCCTTACCCTTGATCACGCCAACGACACCGGTGCGGCCGATGCCCTCGACGACTTCGTCGCAGCCGAAGCTGCGCAGCTTTTCGGCCACGGTGGCCGAGGTGCGGTGGGTCTCGAACAGGATCTCGGGGTTTTCATGCAGGTCGCGGCGCCATGCGGTGATGTCGGCGTGCAGCTCGGCAAATCGGTTCTTAACGGGCATTTAGGAAGTATCCTCCGGAGTTGGGTTGGGCGCTGTTTTCATGCAGTCGCATTTATCTGCCATATGCTTACGCCCTTGCCAGCCGGTCCTCAACCACCTGCGCGAACCATGAGCAGCCCGCCGGGATCGCGGCATCGTCAAAGTCATATTCTGGGTGATGGACCGTCGCCCCTTCGCCGTTGCCGATCATAATATAGGCACCCGGTCGCGCATTGAGCATATAGGAAAAATCCTCTCCGGCCATGATCGGCGGCGTGTCCCGGTCGGTGCCGGGAGTGACCTTGTCGGCGGCCTCAGCGGCAAAGCGGGTTTGATCGGCGTGGTTGCGGGTGACCGGGTAACCGCGCTGGTAGTCGATCTCGGCCCGGCATTGATGTGCCTCCGCCGTCAGACGTGTGAGGTCGTGCAGCCGACGCTCGGCCAAATCCTGAACCTCCGGATCCAGCGTCCGCACCGTGCCGCGCAACAGCACCTGATGCGGCAATACGTTGTGGCTGTCGGTGTCGCTGCGCAGGGTGCAGACCGAGACGACGACCTGTTTCAGCGGATCGGTGTTGCGGCTGGCGATGGATTGCAGCGCGATCATCACATGCGCGGCGGCGAGGTTCGTGTCCACCGCCTCATGCGGGGCCGCGGCATGGCCGCCTTGGCCCGTCAGCGTGATGGCAAACTCGTCCGCCGCCGCCAGCAGCGCGCCCTCGCGGATGGCGAACTGCCCGGTCGGGTGGCCGGGCATGTTGTGCATGCCGTAAACCTCATCGATGCCCCAGCGGTCCATCAGCCCCTCCTGCACCATGACGTTGCCGCCACCGCCGCCCTCCTCGGCGGGCTGGAAGATCAGCACCACGCGCCCGTCGAAATTGCGCGTCTCGGCGAGGTATTGCGCCGCCCCCAGCAGCATCGCCGTATGACCGTCGTGGCCGCAGGCATGCATCTTGCCGGGGTTCTTCGAGGCATGCGGCAGCCCCGTCGCCTCGGTGATCGGCAGGGCATCCATGTCCGCCCGCAGCCCGATGGTGCGGCCCGAGGTGTTGCTCTGCCCCTCGATCACCGCGACCACGCCGGTCTCGGCGATGCCGGTGGTGATGTCGGTGATGCCGAAGCTGCGCAGCTTCTCCTCGACAAATTTCGAGGTCTCGGGCAGGTCGAACATCAGTTCCGGATGCTGGTGCAGATGGCGGCGCCAGGCGGTGATCTCGGCGTGGGTCTCGGCAAAGCGGTTCTTGATCGGCATGGAATGTCCTTCTCGAAATATGCTCAGAGCGTCGGACCGAGGCGGATGGCACTGCCATCGCTGAAACGGTCGGCGCGGAATCTGTTCAGATCATGGCCCGGCGCGTCGCCCATGACCAGTGCCGCCAACACCCGCCCCATCGCCGGGCCGATGCCGAAGCCGTGGCCGGACATGCCGGTGCCGATGACAAGGCCGGGGATCTGCGCGCAGGTGTCCACTACCGGCACCATATCGGGCATCACATCGATCATCCCGGCCCATGAGGCGCGGGCGGTGACGGGCGGCAGATCGGGATAAAGCGCGGCAAAACGTTTGCGCGCCCGGCGCAGCGCGCGGTGGTCCGGCATGGGGTCGAGGATGCGCATCGCCTCGAAGGGGCTGTGCGCGTCAGCCGCCCAGTTCCGGGGCGTGCGCCACGCATCGGGAAAGCCGCGCGGGGCCGCGGCACGCAGACGCTGACCGAAGGGGCTTTGGCGCAGTTGCGGCAGGTAGTGCCGCAGCGCGCGGAAGGCATCGGGGCCGACATAGAGATCGGGACGCCCGCCGGGCGCCAGCGTATAGCCGCCATCGGCGCGGCGGCGGAAGGCAAGACCCGCCTCGGCGGCGGCCCCGGCGTGGACCTCGGGCAGCACATTGGTGGCCAGCACGCTCTCGCGCACCGAAAGCTGCGGCAGGCTGACGCCATGGGCGCGCAGGAACAGCGCCGACCACGCCCCGCCCGCCAGCACGACCGATGTCGTGCGGATAGCGCCCGCTTCGGTCACCACCCCCGCAACCCGTCCGGCGGCAAGGTCGAGCTTGCGGACCGCGCAGTTCTCGATAATGCGCACGCCTTCCTTGGCCGCTAAGGCGGCCAGCGCTGGCACCGCCACCCAAGGTTCGGCGCGCATGTCGGAAGGGGTCACCAGCGCCCCGGCGTAGCTTTTGCTCAGCCCCGGAAAGGCGGCGGCGACCTCGCCCGCGTCCATCAACCGGCTGTCGACACCATTGGCCTTGGCATGGGGCAACCAGTCAGCGTAGCCCGGCATTTTGGCGTCCGAGCCTGCCAGATAGGTCACGCCGGTCTGTTGTAAGCCGATATCGCGGTCGAGTTTCGGGGCCAGTTCGCGCCACAGCCGCGCGGCCTCGACCATGATCGGCAGTTCATCCGGGTCGCGCCCCTGCTGCCGTATCCAACCCCAGTTGCGGCTGGATTGTTCGGCGGCAATGCGGCCCTTTTCAAGCAGGGTCACCTGTTTGCCCGCGCGGGCCAGAAACAGCGCAGTGCACACGCCGATCACGCCGCCGCCGATGACGACGACCTCGCTCTCGCGCGGCGGGGTGCGCGGGTAGCTGGCGGGGGTGGCAAGGGTGATAGGAAAGGCGGACATGCGGACCCCGGTGGCTGACGCCGCGCGGCTGCACCGGGCGGCCGTGAAAAGGACTGGCCCCGCCCGGGGCCAGCCACAGGTCTGTCAGGGAAAGCTCAGCCCTGCAAGCGGGTCAGCAGACGGCGCATGAAGTCGTGGCCGGCGTCGAATTGCGCCACCTCGATGAACTCATTAGGCTGATGCGCCTGCGCGATGTCGCCGGGGCCGCAGATCACGGCGGAATAGCCCGCCTCCTGGAACTGCCCGGCCTCGGTGCCGTAGCTCACTTTGTGGCTGGCGTTGTCGCCGGTGATCTGGCGCACAATCTGCTCGGCCTCGCCGTCCTTCTCGGGCTGCAGCGCGGGCACGTCGAAGCGGGTCGAGGTCTCGATATAGGTCTCGGGCACCACGTCCTGCATCTGCTTTTCGACCTCGCGCACCTTTTTGAGGTAGGCGGTGCCCCATTTGTCTTTGTCCTCGCCCGGGACCACGCGGAAATCCATCGCGAACTTGCAGTCCTTGGCGGTGATGTTGTGAGCCGTGCCGCCCTCGATCACGCCGACATGGGCGGTGGTGAAGGGCGGATCGAACATCGCCGCCGTCTCGGTCGGTTTGGCGGCCATGTTGTCGCTGTTCACGTCATTGGCCCATTCGATAAGCTTCGCGCCCGCCATGATCGCATTGACCCCGGTGTGCAGCAACGAGGAATGCACCTCGAAACCCACCAGATGGGTGTTGAAGCCGATGCCGCCCTTGTGGCCGGTCACCGCCTGCATGGTCGAGGGCTCGCCCACGATCACCGCCGAGCCCTTGGGCACCACGCCCTGCATCGCTTGGATCATAGGCGGCGCGCCGGTGCAGCCGATCTCCTCATCGAAGCTGAGTGCGATCTGCAGCGGGCGTTTGACTTCTGCATAATGCGCCTCGACCAGCGCCCAGATCGCCAACGCGTCGAAGCCCTTCATGTCGCAGGTGCCGCGCCCGTAGTAGCGGCCTTCCTTCTCGGTCACGGTGAAGGGATCGGTGTCCCAAGCCTGACCGTCGACCGGCACCACATCCGTGTGCCCCGAGAGCACCACGGCCCCCTCCTCCCACGGGCCCGCATGGGCAAAAAGCGCATGTTTCGGCTGGTCGGGATCGATGTAGCGGTGGCTCTCGATCCCGTGCGAGGCGAGGTAGTCGGCCACCCAGTCGATCAGCGGGATATTGGTGTCGCGCGACACGGTGGGAAAGCTGATGAGTTTGGTCATCAACTCGAGCGGGGTCAGGCGTTCGGTCATGGGTCTTCTTTCAATAGCCGCTGTCGGTGGTCAGCACATGGTGCCCCGGCTCCACCTCACGGTAGACCGAAGGCTCGGGCCGGTAACTGACCGGGTGGATTGGCGAGGGGATCGGCTTGAAGTTCAAATCCTTCTCGGACTTGCGGCGGCGCGGATCGGCAATCGGCACGGCCTTCATCAGCGCCTGCGTATAGGGGTGCTGCGGGTTCTCGAAGACCCGCTGGCGCGAGCCCATCTCGACGATGCGACCCAGATACATGACGCCGACATAGTGGCTGACGCGTTCGACCACGGCCATGTCGTGGCTGATGAAGAGGAAAGACAGTTCCATCTCGGCCTGAAGCTCCATCATCAGGTTCAGCACCTGCGCCTGCACAGACACGTCCAGCGCCGAGACCGCTTCGTCCGCGATGATGAGCTTAGGGTTCAGCGCGAGCGCGCGGGCGATGGCCACGCGCTGGCGCTGGCCGCCCGAAAGCTCATGCGGGAAGCGGCGCATGAAGCTGCGCGGCAGTTCCACGCGGTCAAACAGCATCTCGATCCGCTTGTTGATCTCCCCGCCCTTGAGCGTGCCGAAGTTGTGGATCGGTTCGGCCACCTGATCGGCTAGCTGCATCTGCGGGTTGAGCGAGGCGAAGGGGTCTTGGAAGATCATCTGCATGTCGAGCCGCGCGGTGCGCAGCGCCGATTGGTCCAGCGACATGATGTCGACGCCGTCAAGCTTCACCTCCCCCGACATCGGCTCTACCAGCCGCAGGATCGAGCGCCCTGCGGTAGATTTGCCGCAGCCCGATTCGCCGACGAGGCTGAGCGTCTGGCCCTTGTTGAGCGAAAACGACAGGTCCTCGACCGCATGCACATTGGCCACGGTGCGGCGCAGGAAACCGCCCTGCACCGGGAAGCGCGTGGTGAGGTTCTTGACCGAGAGAAGCGTCTCTTCGCGGCCCTTGATCGGCACGATCTCCTTGTCGGGTGTGCCCAAGAGTTTCATCGGCTCGGGGTATGGCTTGCCCGTCATCTCGCCGAGCTTCGGCACCGCGGCCAGCAGCGCCTTGGTATAGGGGTGCTGCGGGTTCTCGAAGATCTCCTCGACGGTGCCTTCCTCGACCTTCTTGCCGCGGAACATCACGACCACCCGGTCGGCCATCTGCGCCACCACGGCCATGTCATGGGTGATGAACATCACCGCCGTGCCGGTCTCGCGCTTAAGCCGGTCCATCAGGGCGAGGATCTCGGCCTGAATGGTCACGTCGAGCGCGGTGGTGGGCTCGTCCGCGATCAGGAGACGCGGCTCGCAGGCCAGTGCCATGGCGATTACCACGCGCTGGCGCATGCCGCCTGAAAGTTCGTGGGGGTACTGCTTGAGGCGCCGCTCCGGCTCGGGGATGCGGACCTGTTTCATCAGTTCCAGCGCGCGGGCCTCGGCCTGTTTGCGGGTCATGTTCAGATGCAGGCGCAGACCTTCGGTCATCTGCTTGCCGATGGTGAACACGGGGTTCAGCGCGGTCATCGGCTCTTGGAAGATCATGCCGATCTCATTGCCGCGAATCTTGCGCATCAGATTGCCGCCGCTGGCCGCGAGATCAACCTGGCCTTCTTCACCGCGCTCAAAAAGCAGGCGACCGCCTGCAATTTCACCGCCGCCATACTCAACCAGTCGCATCAGCGACAGGGAGGACACCGATTTGCCCGATCCTGATTCTCCGACCACGCAAACCGTCTCACCGGGATTGATGTCGAAACTGACATCCTCAACACCGACCACGGGGCCATCTTTGGTTTGAAATTCGACGCGCAGGCCCTGAATTTGGGCGATTGGCGCCCCATTGGTGTGATCCAGCATCTGTTTCCCTGTTGTTTTTATTGGCGCAGATTTTGCCCGACGCTACGGCGAATGTCACGAGACTGTCAAACCTGACGCGCAGAGTTCGAGCTTTGTCATAATTGCGCCACGTCCGCCCTTGCAATTTCCGGCAAACCTGTTTCGATATAGCCCATGCGGTTTGGAAAGAGCGCTTCGATCACAGGTTGAATATTGCTTGTTTTGTTATGTTTAGCTGGCGAAGCTCATGTTCTTTCCGGGGCGACAACAACAAGGCGGGGAACATCCCGTCGACAATAAGCGGCACGCCCACGTGTCCAACATGGAGTAAGATATGAAATTGAAGACCCTATTGATGGGGGCTGTCGCATCGACGGCGCTTGCCCCTATGGCCTTTGCCGAAGCCCATGAGGGCGAGCGGGGCCGCGACGGCGAAGTCAAGATCATCTATTGGCAGGCGCCTTCGATCCTGAACCCCTATCTGTCGAGCGGCACAAAAGACGTGGAAGCCTCCTCGCTGGTTCTCGAACCGCTGGGCCGCTACGACCAGAACGGCGCGCTGGTGCCCTATCTGGCGACCGAGATTCCGACGCTGGAAAACGGCGGCGTGAGCGAAGACCTCAAGACCATCACATGGAAGCTGAAAGACGGGCTGATGTGGTCCGACGGCACCCCCGTCACCGCCAATGACGTCAAGTTCACCGCCGATTACTGCATGAACCCCGAAGGCGGCTGTGCGCAGCTGGCCAAATTCGAAGGTGTCTCCTCGGTTGACGTGGTCGATGACCAGACAGTCAAAGTTACCTTCTCCGAGCCGATGCCGAACCCTTACGGCCCCTTCATGGGCGGCCAATCCCCGATCATTCAGGCGGCACAGTTTGCCGACTGCACCGGCGCCAAAGCGCCTGAGTGCACCGAGGCCAACTTCAACCCCATCGGCACCGGCCCCTTCACCGTCACCGAGTTCCGCCCGAACGACGTGATCACCATGGCCGCGAACGAGAACTACCGCGACCCGAGCAAACCTGCCTTCGCCACGCTGACCTTCAAAGGCGGCGGTGACGCGACAGCGGCGGGCCGTGCCGTGATGGAAACGGGTGAGTTCGACTACGCCTGGAACCTGCAGCTGGCCCCCGATGTCATCGCCAAGATGGCCGAAGGCGGCAAAGGCAAGCCCATGTCGGCATTCGGCACGTTGGTTGAGCGTCTTGAGCTGAACATGACCGATGCCTCGCCAGACCTTCCCGAAGGTGAACGCGCCACAGCTAAACATCCGCACCCGATCCTGAGCGATGAGAAAGTCCGCCGGGCGCTCTCCATGGCGATCGACCGCGAACTGCTGGTCGAGGTCGGCTACGGCCAAGCGGGCCGCGCCACCTGCAACATGGTGCCTGCGCCTGAGCTCTACGCCTCGGACAACACCGACTGTCTGACCCAAGACATCGAAGGCGCCAAGGCGCTATTGGACGAAGCGGGCTGGGTCGACAGCGATGGCGACGGTGTGCGCGAGAAGGACGGCGAGAAACTGTCCCTGCTCTACCAGACCTCGACCAACGCCGTGCGTCAGGATTTCCAAGCGCTGATCAAGGATTGGTGGAGCCAGATCGGTGTTGAAACCGAATTGCGCAACATCGACTCTTCGGTCTTCTTCGGTGGCGACCCCGGTTCGACCGACACGTTCCAGCGTTTCTATGCAGACGTTGAAATGTACGCCAACAACTTCGACGGCACCGACCCGCAAAGCTATCTGGCTCAGCGGACCTGCGCCAAGTTCCCCAGCCCCGAGACACAGTGGCAGGGCGAGAACATCAACCGCTTCTGTAACGAAGAGTATGATGCGATGGTGGCCGAACTGGGCCGCACCGGCGAAATGGAAAAGCGTGGCGAACTGGCCAAAAAGCTGAACGACATGCTGACCAAAGACAGCTACTCGATCCTGCCGCTGGTTGACCGTGGTCGCGTCTCGGCTGCTTCCAACACCCTTGGTGGCGTTGTGCTGAACACATGGGACTCCGAACTGTGGAATGCCGCCGATTGGTACCGCATGGAAGAGTGATCTAGGACGGAGGCGCGGCTGGCCCGCGCCTCCCTTCAACGACCTTCGGGGGTGTGCGTCATCCGCGCGCCCCCGTCTCGCCCCCACCCCCTCACAGACTGACCTACAAAGGCGACGCCCATGTTGACCTTCACCATCCGACGACTTCTTTTGTCGATCCCGACGCTTTTGTTTATCAGCCTGGTGATTTTCCTGCTGCTGCAACTCGCCCCCGGCGACCCGATGGCCCAAGTGCCGCTGACGGTCCCGCCCGAGGTGAAAGAGAAGATGCGCGAGGCGCTTGGCCTCGGCCAGCCGATCTATATCCAATATTGGAAATGGCTTGTGCAGGTCTTTTGGATCGAGCCGCAGGTTTTCATCGACTACCTGACCAACCGCTCTGCCCTGTTTAGCTGGCTGCCCGACACCAACCTGTCGGACGGCAAGCTGCGCGTGATCTCTTGGCAGACCCGTTCGCCCGTGATGGACATCGTGATCCAGCGCATGCCGCAGACCCTCTGGGTCGTGGGGCTGGCCTATATCGTGGGCATCGTCATCGCCATTCCGATCGGCATCTACTCGGCCTACCGGCACTATTCGGTCTTCGATCAGGCCGGGACGTTCATCACCATGATCGGCTTTTCGATCCCGCCCTTCTTCACCGGTCCGCTGCTCATCGTGATCTTCTCGGTCTCTTTGGGCTGGCTGCCGTCGATCTATGATACGACACATGTCGTGAACGATTGGGAGAGCTTCAAGGTGCAGTTCTTCCAGATGATCATGCCGGTGATGGTGCTGGCGCTGCAAACTACGGCGCAGATCAGCCGCTACATGCGCGGTGCCATGCTCGACAACCTCAACCAAGACTACGTGCGCACCGCCCGCGCCAAGGGTCTGAAGGAAAGCGTCGTGGTCATGGTGCATGTGCTGCGCAACTCGATGATCCCGGTGGTCACCGTCATCGCGCTTGGCATGCCCGCGATCTTCGGCGGCGCCATCATCACCGAGAACGTCTTCAAGGTGAACGGCATCGGCCAACTGCTGCTGACCGCGCTACGCGCCAACGACCTGCCGATGGTGATGACCCTAACCTTCATCTTCGCAGTGTTGATCGTGCTGTTCAACCTGATCGCAGATATCCTCTACGGCCTGCTTGACCCAAGGATCCGTTATGACTGAGCAACCCATTCCCGCAAGCCCGGTCGAAGCCGACCTCGAGTTCATGAAGGCCCTGCAAGACAAGGGCCCGCAAAAGCCGCCGCGCAGCCAATGGCGCGATGTTTGGGACCAGTTCCGCAAGCACAAAGGCGCGCTTTTTGGCGGAGGTTTCCTGATCTTCATCACGCTGGCCGTGATCTTTGGCCCCTATCTGTGGGACATTGACGCCAAGAAGCTGGACATCCGCAACAAGAATTGGCGGCCGATCTATACCCTGCTGTGGGATGGCGATGCCAAGGCGGGCTGGGCCCATCCCTTCGGCACCGACCAGTTGGGCCGCGACATCCTTGCGCAGATGCTCTTTGGCGGGCGCGTGTCGATGGCCGTGGGCTGGATGGCAATGGCGCTGGCGCTGATCATCGGCACCGCCGTGGGCGTGCTCTCGGGCTTTTTCAAACGTATGGATTTCTGGCTGATGCGCTTCACGGACCTGATCCTCAGCCTGCCGATCCTGCCTCTGGTCCTGCTCGCCGTGACGCTCTTTGGCCAACCGCTGCGGGCGCAGTTCGGGCCGGAGGGTGGCATGTTCATCCTCATCGTCTCGGTCATCAGCCTGACCTCATGGATGCAGACCGCGCGGATCGTGCGCGGCGATATTCTGGCGCTGAAAGAGCGTGAGTTCATCCTCGCCGCGCGCTCCATCGGCACCACGCCGGGCAAGATCATCCGCCGCCACCTGCTGCCCAACGTGATCTCGCCCATCATGGTCTCGGCGACCTTGGGCCTCGCCACGGCAATCATCACCGAAAGCGCGCTGAGCTTCCTTGGCGTCGGCTTTCCCTCGGACTTCCCCACATGGGGCAAGCAACTGGCCGATGCCGTTGACCGCATGCAGGAGTTCCCCGAGCGGGTGATGCTGCCCGGCATCGCCATCTCGCTGACGGTGCTTGCGGTGAACTACCTCGGCGACGGTCTGCGCGACGCGCTCGACCCGCGCATTCGCGGACGCTGAGCAAAATAAGAACCGACCGGCCCCTGCCCCCTGAGGCGGGGGCCGATTGTTTTGCGCCCCTTGACGCAGGGTGGACAGCGTCGCCCCTTTTCTCATCAATACGGAATTTAATTCACCCCTCTGGGGGTCGGCCCTGTGCGCTTTCACTTGATTGTGACCCGCACCCGCTCCAAATGGGAAATAATTCCGTTTTCGAGGGTTTTCGCGATGTTTGAGTCTTTCGGCTTTGAAGAGACGACAGCAAAAGAGGCGTCCGTTCTGCTGGCGGCCCTCATCGGGCTGGCGTTCGGCGTGCTGGCGCAGCGCACGCGGTTTTGCTTTCGCCGCAGCCTCGTGGGAGAAGACCGGCGCCAAGCGCTTGGCATCTGGCTGACCGCACTGGCGCTGGCCGTGATCGGCACGCAGGCCGCCGTGGCCGCCGGATGGATCAATTTTGACGCGCATCGCTTCATGGCCAGCGACGTGCCGCTTTTGGCGATTGCTGTGGGCGGGCTGCTCTTTGGCGCGGGCATGGTGCTGACACGCGGCTGCATCTCGCGCCTCACGGTGCTGACAGGCGGCGGCAACCTGCGGGCGGCGCTGGTGGTGCTGGTCTTTGCCGTGGTGGCCCATGCGACGCTGAAAGGCGTCTTGGCACCGCTGCGCGTGGCGCTCGGCTCCGTCACCGTAAATATGGGAGAGAACGTGAGCCTCGCCGCCCTGCCCGGCGGTGCGCTGCTCTGGGCTGGTGTGATCGCCGTGGCGGCGCTGGCCTATGCGCTGCGCTCGGGCAACCGTCCGGGGCAATTGGCGATGGCTGCGCTGATCGGACTTTTGGTCCCTGCCGCATGGGTCGGCACCGGGTTCATCCTGCTTGATGAATTCGACCCGATCGCGATGGAAAGCCTCAGCTTCACCTCCCCCTCCGCCGATACGCTGTTCTGGACCATTGCCAGCAGTTCGATCCCCGCGGGCTTTGGCACCGGACTTCTGGGCGGCGTCTTTGTCGGTGCGCTGATTGCCAGCCTTTTCGCGCGGGAGTTCCGGTGGCAGAGCTTTGACGCCCCCCGCCAGACCGGGCGCTACCTGACCGGGGCCGCCATGATGGGCGTGGGCGGGGTGCTGGCCGGGGGCTGCACCTTGGGCGCGGGGCTCTCCGGGGTGCCGACGCTTTCGGTCGCAGCCATCGAGGCCATCGTGATGATCGCTTTGGGCGGCTTGGCCATGCAGGCGCTGCTCAACCGATCTTCCGCCGCAGACGGCGCAGCGTCCACCACACGCCAAGCACAACCGGCAGAGTGACGGCGGCGGTCAGCAGCCCCTTGCTGACCCCCAATGGCCCAGCAAGCGGGTAGAGCAAATAGCCTGCCAGCGACACCGCGTAATAGCTGATCGCCACGACCGACAGCCCCTCTACAGTATGTTGCAGGCGCAGTTGCAGGTCGGCGCGGCGGTCCATACTGGCAAGGATCGCTTGGTTCTGGGCCGAGCGTTCGACATCCACCCGCGTCCGCAAAAGATCCGCTGCCCGCAGTGCCCGCGCGGCGAGGGTGTGCAAGCGCGTCTCGGTCGATTTCACCGTGCGCATCGCGGGCGCATAGCGGCGCATCATGAACTCGCCAAAGCCCTGCCGCCCCCAGAAAACGCGCCTCACGCAGGGCCGAGATACGTTCATAGACGATGGCCTCATAGGCCCCCGTGGCGGCGAAACGATAGGCAGTCTCCGCCGTTAGCGCCTCCAGCGCGACCGACACGTCCAAAAGCGCGTGCAGCGTTTCCTCAGCCGCCGTGCCCGCCCCGCTGCGCATCGCTCCCATGAGCGTCGAGAGCTGCCCGTCCAGATCGTTCAACGCCCCGGCCATGTCGCGGGCCTGCATGAACCCCAGCATCGACATCGCCTTATAGGTCTCGATCTCGCAGAGCCGCTGCACGATCCGCCCAATCCGCCGCTGGCCGGTCGTCGCATCGGTGAAAAGCGCGAGGCGCAGATGGCCGGCGGGATCAATCCGAAAGTCACTGGCCACCACCGCCGCCCCGTCCAGCACCTCCGCCACGGCGAGGCTTTCGGGCACGAACCAGTCTTGCAAATGCGCGGCGATCTCATCGTCGGCTTCCGGCTTCGGCAGCACCGCAAGCAGGGCCGAGGTGATCCGCTCCCCCTGCACCTCGGCCAGCCAATCCTCTGGGAAGGCGTCGAAATCCGTGGCGGCGAAGGGCAGGCTCCTCCCTGAGGGGGCGATGACCGTATAGGTGACGAACTCGGTATGCTGCTCCCATTTCAGGGTGAAGCGGCCCATCTCTCCGTAATAATGCGTGGCCGCCGCATCGGCGCTCGGGGCGCCGTAATGGGCCAGCAGCGCGTTCAACTCGGCTTGCGGCACGGCATCGGGCGCGGGTTTCACCGCGAGAAAGGCAACCCGCGAGGGCGCGGCAAGCTGCGGAAACGGGCGCGCGTGCATTTCGCCGGTAAGGGCAAGCCGCTGCGGGTGGTCTTTGATCGGGGCCATGACGGGGTCCGCTGTTGGGTGTATTTCACCGAGAATAGCGCCATTGCCGCCGATGAACAGTGAAAAATCACGCCTTTTCAACGGGTTGATGCATACAGAGGTATACCGCAAGACCATAACGGAAAACGCCCCACCGTTTCCGGCGGGGCGTTCATGGGATGGGCCGGGAATTTTTCAAAAATTCCCGGCCGTTTTCTTTAAAAGAAAACGTTAGTCGATCAGCGGCAGCAGCTTGTCGAGGCTAGCCTTCGCGTCACCGTAGAACATGCGCGTGTTCTCCTTGAAGAACAGCGGGTTCTCAATGCCGGAATAGCCCGTGCCCTGCCCGCGCTTGGAGACGATGACGGTCTTCGCCTTCCAGCATTCCAGCACCGGCATCCCGGCGATGGGGCTGTTGGGATCGTCCTGTGCAGCGGGGTTCACAATGTCGTTGGAGCCGATGACAATGGCGACGTCGGTCTCGGGGAAGTCTTCGTTGATCTCCTCCATCTCCATCACGATGTCATAGGGCACCTTGGCCTCGGCCAGAAGCACGTTCATATGCCCAGGCAGACGGCCCGCCACCGGGTGGATAGCAAAACGCACGTTCTTGCCCTTGGCGCGCAGTTTCTTGACCAGATCGCTGACAGCACCTTGGGCCTGTGCCACCGCCATGCCGTAGCCGGGGATGATGATGACGCTGTCGGCTTCGTTGAGCGCCTGCGCCACACCGTCGGCCTCAATCGCCACCTGCTCACCCTCGACCTCCATCGCGGGGCCAGCGCTGCCGCCGAAGCCGCCGAGGATGACCGAGATGAAGCTGCGGTTCATCGCCTTGCACATGATGTAGCTGAGGATCGCACCCGAGGAGCCGACCAGCGCGCCGACCACGATCAGAAGATCGTTGCCGAGCGAGAAGCCGATCGCCGCCGCGGCCCAGCCGGAGTAGCTGTTCAGCATCGAGACAACCACCGGCATGTCCGCGCCGCCGATGCCCATGATCAGGTGATACCCGATGAAGAGCGCCGCCAGCGTCATGAGGAACAGCGGCAGGAAGCCCCCGGTGTTGAAGTACCAGATCAGGCAGAGCAGCGAGATCACCGCCGCGCCCGCGTTGAGCAGGTGACCACCCGGCAGCTTGGTGGCCGCAGAGCTGACGCGGCCCGCGAGCTTGCCATAGGCGATGACAGAGCCGGTGAAGGTCACCGCACCGATGAAGACGCCGAGAAACAGCTCAACCCGCAGGATCGCGATCTCGACGCTGTCCTTCTTGGCCAGCAGCGCGGCAAAGCCCTCGGTCGCCTTGCGCGCCACATCGTCCATCGCCAGCACGTTGCCCAGTTCGATATGGGCGTTGTAGCCCACGAAGACGGCGGCGAGGCCCACGAGGCTGTGCATCGCCGCGACCAGCTCGGGCATCTGCGTCATCTGCACGCGGGTGGCCAGTTGGTAACCGATGGCCCCGCCCGCGGCGATCAGGATCAGCGAGAGGAGCCACAGCCCCGCCCCCGGCCCGATCAGCGTGGCGATAACCGCCAGCGCCATGCCGGCGATCCCGTACCACACCGCGCGTTTTGCGCTTTCCTGCCCCGACAGACCGCCGAGCGACAGGATGAAGAGAACCGCTGCGACCACATAGGCCGCTGTCGTGAATCCGTATTCCATGATGCTCGCTCCTTCAGGATTTCTGGAACATGGCGAGCATGCGCCGTGTCACGAGGAAGCCGCCGAAAATGTTGATCCCACACATGAAGACCGACAGGGCAGCAAGAAGGATCACCAGCCAAGAGCCCGAGCCGATCTGCATCAGCGCGCCCAGAATGATGATCGAGGAGATCGCGTTGGTCACCGCCATCAGCGGCGTGTGCAGGCTGTGCGCCACGCCCCAGATCACTTGGAAACCGACGAAGACCGCCAGAACGAAGACGATGAAGTGCTGCATGAAGCTGGCGGGGGCCACGAGGCCCACACCCAGCAGCAGTGCCGCACCCACGGCCAGCAGCGTGACCTGGTTCTTGGTCTGCTGCTTGAAGGCCGCCAATTCCTCGGCGCGTTTTTCCTCCGCCGTCTTCTCCTTCGGCTTTTCCTTCTTCGGCGCCGCCGCAATGGCCGCGACCTTGGGCGGTGGCGGCGGGAAGGTCACTTCCTTCTCGTGGGTGATGGTGGCGCCGCGGATGACATCATCTTCCATGTCGTGGTTGATGACCCCGTCCTTCTCGGGCGTGAGGTCCGCCATCAGGTGACGAATGTTGGTGGCGTAAAGCGTCGAGGCCTGCGTCGCCATGCGCGAGGGGAAGTCGGTGTAACCGATGATGGTCACGCCGTTGTCGGTGACGATCTTCTCGTCCATCTTGGTGAGCTTGCAGTTGCCGCCCTTCTCGGCGGCGAGGTCCACGATCACCGAGCCGGGCTTCATCGCCTGCACCATGTCCTCGGTCCAAAGCTCCGGCGCCTCGCGGTTGGGGATCAGCGCCGTGGTAATGACGATGTCCACATCCGGCGCCAACTCGCGGAACTTGGCGAGCTGTGCTTCACGGAATTCGGGAGAGGAAACAGAGGCATAGCCGCCCGAGGCGGAGCCGTCCTGCTGCTCTTCCTCGAAGTCGAGATAGACGAATTCCGCGCCCATCGATTCGACCTGTTCGGCCACTTCGGGGCGCACGTCGAAAGCTAGCGTGATCGCGCCGAGCGAGGTTGACGTGCCGATCGCGGCAAGCCCCGCGACACCCGCGCCGACGACCAGCACCTTGGCCGGGGGCACCTTGCCCGCCGCGGTGATCTGACCGGTGAAGAAACGGCCGAAATTGTTGCCCGCCTCGATCACCGCGCGGTAGCCCGCGATGTTCGCCATCGACGAAAGCGCGTCCATCTTCTGCGCACGGCTGATGCGCGGCACCATGTCCATCGCCATGACGGTCGCGCCCTTCTCGGCAGCGGCCTCCATCAACGCGGTGTTGCCGGCGGGATTGAACATGGAGATCAGCGTCTGGCCTTCGCGCAGGTGCTTGACCTCATCCTCGGAGGGCGGGCGCACCTTGGCGACCACATCGGCAGTCTCGTAAAGCGCGGCGGCGGATTGCACCACCTCGACATCCGCGGCTTCATAGGCGGCATCGTCAAAGCCCGCAGCCGCCCCGGCGCCCCTCTCGATGACGCAGCTATGCCCGAGCTTTTGCAGTTGCAGCGCGCTTTCCGGGGTCATCGCGACCCGGTTCTCGCCCTCAAATATTTCTTTTGGTGTCCCGATCTTCAAACCAAGAGTCCCCCTTTGCTGGCCCGTCGCGCCGCTCTGGCGCAACTTTGTTAGTCAGAGCGATAGCGCGCGCGCAGCAATAGTACAAGCAAACCGCGGGGTGAAACGGTGCAAAATTGCTGCACCGCGACATCGGAAGAACGGTTTGCTGTTTTCGGCGCAGAGATGGAACAGCCGTTCCACCCTGCGCCAATGGCATGGCCCGAGGGCCATGCCGAAGTGTCAAACGACGGCTAAGTCGTGATCAAAGACCGGGGATCAGACGCGCCAAGCCGCGCTGGTCAAAGGTGGTGCCACGATCCGCGCCGAAGTTGATCTCACCGCCCAGACCGACGAAGGGCTCGGACTCGCTGATGCTGCCCACGTCCACCTTGGCAGACCCGACTTCCAAGAACAGATTGGTGGTCGGGGAAACCTCACGATCGAGCCGCATGGCAAAACGCGACAGGTCGTCTCCATCGCTGCCTAGCCGATCATAGGAGCCGCTGATGCCAAAGCCTTCCGCCAGCGCATAACGCGCCTTGATACCGCCAAGCGTGCCGTCACCTGCATCGGTATCGACATGGGCCAGATAGCCTTCGAAGTCCCAATCCAGCATTTCATAGCCTGCTTCGAGACCCAAGATATCCGCATCTCCGCCCAAGGCTTCCTCCCGGGTGTAGAAGGCCCCGAAAGAGGTTGCTTCATCCCAGTGGTAAATGCCGTGCAGGCCCAGCAAATGGCTGTCTTCATCGACAAAGTCGAAGTCGCTGTAACCGGCGTCGAACTGCAAGCTAAGGTTGCGGTTAAAGCCAAGCTCTACCGACCCATCAAGGCCAAGCCGGCTGAAATCGGTGTCGTCCGCGAATGCGGAATAGGAAAGGCCGACCGATCCACCCGTCACTTCGACCGCCTGCGCTGTGGTTGCCCCAAAAGCGAGGGCTGCGGAAAGGGCGAGAACTGAAAATTCTATGTGTTTCATTTTACTGCTCCAATGGTTCTGGCAAGGCCCTGTCATCAGGTTACCCATCCGACCAGTGCGCCAAGGCGGCGAGCGCTGCAATAGTCAGGCGTAAGGCTTCCGCAAATGTGATCGGCGGGCGGCAAGATTTGGCCTATCGCCGTGCCAGCCGCCCCGCACATAACGCCCCGTCATCACAAGCTGCCTATTGTACTGCCGCCCCCTCCGCGCCACCCTGCCCGCAAAGGGGAGGCATTATGACACTAAAAGACAAACACGCATTCATCACCGGCGGCGGCACAGGCATCGGCCTTGCCATCGCGCAGGACTTGGCCGCCAAGGGCGCGAAGGTCACCATCACCGGGCGGCGGCAGGAGGTGCTCGACGCCGTGTCAGGCGATGGCATCAGCGGCATGGCGATCGACGTGCGCGACGAGGCGCAGGTCACCGAGACCATCGCCCGCGTGGTCGAGGCCAATGGCCCGGTGCAAATCTGCGTGGCCAATGCGGGCGTGGCCGAAGGCCGGTCCCTGCATAAAACCGACCTCGATTTCTGGCGTGACATGATGGCGACCAATCTCGACGGGGCCTTTCTCACCATCCGCGAGAGCCTGAAATCCATGCGCCAGACCGATTGGGGCCGGGTCATCGCCGTGTCCTCCATGGCCGGGCTGCGCGGCCTGCCGGGGGCGGCCTGCTACTCGGCCTCGAAACACGGGATGATCGGGCTGATCCGCTCGCTCAGCGAAGATTACATGGGCCAGCCGTTTACCTTCAACGCGCTCTGCCCCGGTTACGTCGATACCGAGATCATCGCGCGCAATACGCAGGCGATCTCCAAACGCGCCGGGCTGTCCGAGGCAAAGGCCCGCGATGTCATGGTTAATGCCAACCGCCACAAACGTCTGATCGCGCCCTCGGAAGTGGCTGCTGCGGCGGCATGGCTGGTTGGCGAAGGCTCCGAAAGCATCAACGGCCAGTCGATCGAAATCGCTGGCGGGCAAATGTAGCGCCGTTAAGGTTGCTTTAACCAAGCTGCGCCAAGCTCAGGGCCATGAGAGACAGCCCTTCACCCCATGGCCCGAACAGCTATTTCTTTACCCTGCGCCTCTCGCGGCGCGATGATGATGCGCTGCTGCGGCATATCACGGCCCTGCGCCAAGCGATGCGTGAGACTTTGGCGCGCAAACCCTTCCGGATCGATGCCATCGCCATCTTGCCAGATGTGCTCCATACGGTCTGGACCCTGCCGCCCGACGATACCGATTACGGCAATCGGATCGGCATGTGGAAGGGGCGGTTTTCCCGCCATCTCCCCCCGGCCCCGCATCGCAGTCTGCGGCAGATCAAACGGGGCGAGAAAGGGATTTGGCAGCGGCGATTCTGGGAGCATCGGATCCGCGACCCCGCGGATTTCGAACGGCATTGCAGTTTGGTGCACCTCAGCCCGGTGCACGCGGGCTATTGTGATCGTCCTGAGGCTTGGCCCTATAGCTCCTATCGCCGCGCCTGCTCAGGTCCGGCAGCGCTTCAGGGCGCAGAGGCGGGGCCGCTAGAGGAGGACGCGGTCTTGGATGATGATGTGACGCCGCTGAACCATGCGGCCCAAGCTGTTGCGCCATTGAGCGGGCTGCACAGTTGAGAGGCGTTGAGATAAGGCACTTGTTGACGGCGCGATCGGGGTCGCGGGGGGCCGACAGAACGACTGCATCGCGATGCAGGTTGCCGCGCCCCGAGAAGCGCGGCGCGCGGTCATCGAGAGTGCAACGCGCGCGCCCTGTGGCCGGCCCTATTGCGCGGCGGTCATCACCGGCATGGCCGATCCATCTGCCGCCCAAGCCCGCACCGCCGCGCCGAAATGTTCGAACAGCGGGCGCGAGACGGGGTCATTGGCCGCGTTCCACTCGGGATGCCACTGCACGGCGAGGGTAAAGCCCGGCGCGTCTTTGATATAGATCGCCTCGGGCGTGCCATCATCCGCGTGCCCGTCGATCACCACGCGCGGGCCGGGTTCCTTGATCCCCTGCCCGTGCAGCGTGTTGGTCAGCACCTTGGACGCGCCCATCACACGGTGGAACACGCCGCCTTCGGTAAAGCTCACGTCATGGCGCAGTTCGAATTTCTCTTCGATGGTGCCATCGGGGGGCATCCGGTGGTTCATTCGCCCCGGCAGATCGCGAATCTCAGGATAGAGCGACCCACCCATGGCGACGTTCACTTCCTGAAACCCGCGGCAAAGGCCGAGGAAGGGTTGGCCCCGCGCCACACAGGCCCGTACCAGCGCCAGCGCGACGGCGTCGCGCGCGCGGTCAAAGGCACCGTGGGCCTCCGTCTCAGGCTCACCATATTCTTCGGGATGCACATTGGGGCGCCCGCCGGTCAGCAGGAAACCGTCGCAGACCTCCAGCAATTCCTCGACCGAGACAAAGCGCGGATCGCTCGGCACGATAAGCGGCAGACAGCCCGAAACCTCGGCAATCGCTTCGGTGTTCATCTGCCCGCCTGCGTGGACGGGGTATTGATCGTTCAGCAGGTAGGAATTGCCAATGATACCAACGACGGGTCGGGCCATGAGTTACCTCTTATTCACCATGGCCCGAACATAGGCGCTTCGCGCCGCGGTCTCAACCTCAGCTCTGCGCCTTCAGCTCCAACCGGCGCGCATGCAGCACTGGTTCGGTATAGCCCGAGGGCTGTTCGCGCCCCTTCAGCACCAGATCGCAGGCGGCCTGAAAGGCCACCCCGTCAAAGCCCGGGGCCATGGGGCGGTAGCTGGGATCGTCGGCGTTTTGACGGTCCACCACGGCTGCCATTTTTTTAAGCGCGGCCTCGACTTCCTCGCGGCTGATGACGCCGTGATGCAGCCAATTCGCCAGCGCTTGGGCCGAGATGCGGCAGGTCGCGCGGTCTTCCATCAGGCCCACATCGTTGATGTCCGGCACTTTGGAGCAGCCGACGCCCTGATCGATCCAGCGGACCACATAGCCCAGAATGCCCTGCGCGTTATTCTCGATCTCGCGGGTGATTTCCTCGGTGCTGAGGTTGCGACCTTCCATCACCGGGATGGTCAGCAGCGCGTCAAGCGTGGCGCGTGCGCCGCCCTCTTTAATCTCCTCCTGCCGCGCCAAGACGTTAACCTTGTGGTAATGGGTGGCGTGCAGGGTAGCCGCGGTGGGCGATGGCACCCATGCGCAATTGGCCCCGGATTGGGGATGGCCGATCTTGGCCTCCAGCATCTCGGCCATACGGTCGGGCATGGCCCACATGCCCTTGCCGATCTGCGCGCGGCCCTGCAAGCCGCAGGCGAGGCCGATATCGACGTTGCGGTCCTCATAGGCGGCGATCCAAGCGCTGTTCTTCATCTCGCCCTTGGGCACCATCGGACCGGCTTCCATACTGGTATGGATCTCGTCCCCCGTACGGTCGAGGAAACCGGTATTGATAAAGGCCACACGGTGTTTGGCTGCACGGATACATTCCATGAGGTTGGCGCTGGTGCGGCGCTCTTCGTCCATGATGCCGAGCTTCACGGTATATTGCGGCAGGCCGAGTGTCTTTTCCACATGGGTAAAAATCTCATCGGCAAAGGCCACTTCCTCGGGCCCGTGCATCTTGGGCTTCACCACATAGACGCTGCCGGTGACCGAGTTGCCGCCCGCGCGTTTGAGATCATGAATGGCGATCAGCGTGGTCACCATGGCATCCATCAGCCCTTCGCCAATCTCGCGCCCTTCGCGGTCGAGTACGGCGGGGTTGGTCATCAGATGGCCGACATTGCGCACCAGCATCAGCGAACGGCCCTTCAGCGTGACCTCCGCCTCCCCATCGGGCGCGGTGTAGCGACGGTCTTCGGCCATACGCCGAGTGACGGTCTCGCCGCCCTTTTCAAATGTTTCCGACAGGTCGCCTTTCATCAGGCCCAACCAGTTGCCATAGGCCAGCACTTTGTCCTCGGCATCCACCGCCGCGACACTGTCTTCACAATCCATGATGGTCGAAAGAGCGGATTCGATGATCACATCCGCAACGCTGGCGGGGTCGTCCTCGCCGATGGCGTGATCGGGGTCGATCCTGATCTCGATATGCAACCCGTTGTTGCGCAAAAGCACCGCGTCGGGCGCCTCTGCCGCGCCCCGGTAGCCCGCAAACTGCGCCGGATCAGCCAAGCCGCAGGGCGCGGCATCCTGCGCCATCACAGCTTCTAGGTGCCCGTCCACAACGCGATACCCCGCCAAATCTGCATGGCTGCCGGCCGAGAGCGGCACGGCGTCATCCAAAAAGGCTTTTGCCCGCGCCACCACCCGCGCGCCGCGCGCGGCGTCATAGCCCTTACCCACCGGCAGATCGCCCAGCGCATCGGTGCCATAGAATGCATCATAAAGGCTGCCCCAGCGCGCATTGGCGGCGTTGAGCGCGAAGCGTGCGTTGGTGATCGGGACCACAAGCTGCGGCCCGGGCACCTGCGCGATTTCGGGGTCTACGTTTTGCGTCTCAATCTGGAACGCCGGCCCTTCGGGCAGAAGATAGCCAATCTCGCGCAGGAAGGCGGTGTAGCTTTCCGCGTCATGGGGCTGGCCTGCGCGCGCGCGATGCCACTCATCAATCTTGGCCTGAATTTCTGCCCGCTTTTCAAGAAGCGCACGGTTCTTCGGCCCGAGGTCATGCACAAGGTCCGACAGCCCCGCCCAAAAGACATCCGCGTCTACACCCGTGCCCGGCAGCGCCGATCCTTCGATGAAGTCGACCAGCGCAGGCTCTACCTGCAAACCGTTCTTGTCAATTCTACCCGTCATTCTCCGCCCTCTCCCGCGCTGGATACCTTGGTGAAAGGTCTAGCAGAAAGGCAAAGCGGCGCAAGCGCGGGCAGGCAGGCGGTAGCGCCGCTAGTCGGCCACCGGCTCCGGGGTGGCGATCGCAGGCTCGGCGTCCGCCGGGGCATCGACGGGCTGAACCTCACCTTCCGGCGAGGGGTCGGTGGCCTGCAACACCGCGTAGACGATGCCGGCAATCATCAAGAGCGCCCCTGCGATGATCGCGGTTTTGATACCGATCAAAGCGGGACGATGACGTTTCTTCTGCGTTTCGGTATCGGTGTCGGGGGCGGACATGGATACACCTCATTGCTCGAAGTTGGGGCAGCTCGGCTTGCAGGCCGCCTTCTGGAGACATAACATTTCCCAGACCAATTACGTTCCCGCGACTGGAGGCCCAATGCGCGACGCCACCCCCCAAACGATCTATCTCAGTGACTACCAGCCCTTCGGCTTTCTGGTGGATGAGGTGGCCCTGACCTTTGACCTCGATCCCCATAAGACGCGGGTTAAAAGCCGCATCGCCTTTCGCCCCAACCCGGCGGCGCAGGAGGCTGACTTTTTCTTGCATGGTGAACAACTCAAGCTTGTCTCTGCGCAGATCGACGGCAAGCCGGTCACCCCGAAGGTGACAGAACGCGGTCTGACCTGCGATGTGCCCGACTGCCCCTTTATCTGGGAGGCCGAGGTTGAGATAGACCCCAAGGGCAACACCGCCCTCGAAGGGCTTTATATGTCGGGCGGCATGTATTGCACCCAATGCGAGGCAGAAGGCTTTCGCAAAATCACCTATTATCCCGACCGCCCCGATGTGATGAGCGTCTTCACCGTGACCATCAACGGCCCGCATCCCGTTCTGCTGTCCAACGGCAATCCCGTGGCGCAGGGGCAGAACCATGCCGAGTGGCATGACCCATGGCCCAAGCCTGCCTATCTTTTCGCGCTGGTGGCGGGCGATCTGGTCGCCCATTCCGACCGTTTCACCACCATGTCGGGCCGCGAGGTCGATCTGAACCTCTATGTCCGCCCCGGCGACGAAGGCAAATGCGCCTTCGGGATGGAGGCGCTCAAAGCCTCGATGAAATGGGACGAAGAGGTTTACGGTCGTGAATACGACCTCGACATCTTCAACATCGTTGCGGTCGATGATTTCAACATGGGCGCGATGGAGAACAAGGGGCTGAACATCTTCAACTCCGCCGCCGTTCTCGCCTCGCCCGAAACCTCGACGGATGATAATTTCGAGCGGATCGAAGCGATCATCGCTCATGAGTATTTCCACAATTGGACCGGCAACCGCATCACTTGTCGCGATTGGTTTCAACTCTGTCTCAAGGAAGGGCTGACCGTCTACCGCGACGCGCAGTTCACCTCCGACATGCGCTCTCCGGCGGTGAAACGCATCGGCGATGTGATCGACCTGCGCGCACGCCAATTCGCCGAGGATCAAGGCCCGTTGGCCCATCCGGTGCGGCCCGAAAGCTTTCAAGAGATCAACAACTTCTACACCGCCACCGTCTATGAGAAGGGCGCCGAGGTGATCGGCATGCTCAAGACCTTGGTGGGCGATGACGCCTATGCCAAAGCGCTGAACCTTTATTTCGAGCGTCACGACGGTGATGCGGCGACGATCGAAGATTGGCTGAAGGTCTTCGAAGACACCACGGGCCGTGATCTGACCCAGTTCGAACGCTGGTATTCGCAGGCGGGCACGCCGCGCCTCTCGGTGGTGGAGGCTTGGGATGCGGGTAAAGGCATCTTCACGCTGACCTTCACACAGCACACCCCGCCCAGCACCGCAACGCCCCAGCCGAAACCGCAGGTTCTGCCGATCACCGTGGGGCTGATCGGCGCGGATGGAGCCGAAGTGGCCCCCTCTCGCGTGTTGGAGATGACCGAGGCCGAACAGAGCTTTACCTTCGACGGGTTGGATGCGCGCCCCGTAGCCTCGGTGCTGCGCGGCTTCTCCGCCCCGGTGGTGCTGGAGCAAGACCGTTCGAAAGAAGAGCGCCTGCTGCTGCTCGCCCATGACAGCGATCCCTTCAACCGGTGGGAGGCCGGGCGCACCTTGGCGCGGCAATCCTTGCTGGCCGTGATCACCGAAGGCAGCGCGCCGGATGACGCATGGCTCGAAGCCCTGCGGGCCGTGTTGGAGGATGAGACCCTTGAGCCTGCCTACCGCGCGTTGATGCTGGGGCTGCCCAGCCATGCCGATCTGGCCAGCACCCTGCATGACGCAGGCAAAACGCCGGATCCGGCGGCGATCCATCAGGCGGTGGAGGCCACCCGCAATGCCATGGCCGAGCGTTTTGCCGCGCTGCTGGGCGATCTTTATGACCGCCACAGGGTCGACGCCCCCTATCAGCCCAATGCGGCGCAAGCGGGCAAACGCGCCTTGACCAATGCAGCACTTGCCCTGCTGACCCGGGTTGAGGGACCGGCGCGCGCGCAGGCGCAGTTCGACGATGCCGACAATATGACCCAACAGCTCAGCGCCCTCGCCGCCCTGCTGCGCGCGGGCCAAGGCGACAAGGCGCTGGCCGCCTTTGAGGCGCTGTGGCGGGAGGACCGTCTGGTGATGGACAAATGGTTCGGGCTGCAAGTCAGCCAAGCCGCGCCGGAAGAGGCGGCCGAAGTGGCGCGCCGGCTTACCGAGCATGCCGATTTCAACTGGAAGAACCCCAACCGCTTCCGCGCGGTCTTTGGCAGCCTTGCCATGCATCACGCAGGGTTCCACCATGAGAGCGGCAAGGGCTACGCCCTGCTGGCCGACTGGCTGATCAAGCTAGACCCGGTCAACCCACAGACAACGGCGCGGATGTGCTCGGCCTTCCAGACATGGCGGCGCTATGACATGGCGCGGCAAGAGATGATTGAGAAGCAGCTCGACCGCATCCTCGCCAGCCCCGACCTCAGCCGGGACACGTCGGAGATGCTCAGCCGCATTCGCGGTGCCTGACGCGCCTGCTCAAACAGAGGGCATGGCGGCCTTCACTTACCGCCGCCGTGCCCGCAGCCGAACGGCCCTGTTGCTGTTGCCCATGATCTGGGCGGCCCTCACGGCGGCGTGGCTCTGGCTCGACGCCTCGGGCTGGATCATCGGGCTGCTGGGGCTTTTTACCCTGCCCGCGCTATGGGAGGTTTTTAGCAATCCGGCCAGCGGCTTGACGCTCGATCAGAACAGCCTGTCGTGGTTCACCGGCAAACGGGATGCGAAAATCGCGCTGGCGCAGGTCGACCGGGTTCGGCTCGATACGCGCCTGGATATGTCCGTGCGCGCCGCGGTCATTCTCCGCACCGGGCGCAAGATCAAACTGCCTTTCGAGGCCACCCCACCGCACCGCGCATTGGAAGCCGCGCTTCAGGCGCGCGGCATCACGACGGAACGGCATCACTTCACGCTGATCCAGTAATCTAGGGACGGCTGCGGGGTCGAGTCGCGTTCAACGGTTTGCAATAGGACTGCCGCCGGAGCCAGCGAGACATATCCGCCCGTTTGGACGCGCTGCGCATCGGCCCCCAATCGGCCCCGACGCCGCGCCGCCCGTTTCCGGCGATCACCCCGTCGCGCGGCACGGTCGTCGCCATGATCCGCACGGCACAACTCAGGTTCGCGGCGCCGTTCTTGAGCGCATCACCGCTGCCGACATTGCATTTGTAGCCCCGCGCGGTGCCCGGCAGGATTTGCAACAACCCGTACCAGCGGCCCCCGCCACCCACGGCCCAAGACCGATAGGTGCTTTCATGTTTTGCCAGCGCCGACATGAAGCCGACCCAAAAAGCGCGGCGCTGGCTGTCGGATGCCGTGGGATAGGCCGGGCACCACTCCGCCACATCGGCGGGCACCATATCCACCAAGGGCTTGCCATGGGATTTCAGCGCCGAGATCGCCGCGCGGGTCCAAAGCGAATGCCCCCGCATATGCTGCCAGCGTGTGCGCGGCAGGTTGCCCGGACGCGCGGGCGGGCGCAGCGTTGTGGTGAAGGGCGCAGTCTCAAGCGCGGGCGGTTCGTCCTCGGCCTCGACCTCATCGGGGAAGGACAAAGACGTGGCGGCGGTCTGCACCACATTATCCACCTCCACCACCGGGGCGGGCTGTTTGGGCAGTTCGGCCCAAATCATGGTGGGGCTGGCGCAGAGCAAGAGGGCAATCATGGCAGGTTTCATGGCGCGTATAAGACCGCCCCAAAACGCGCTTGGCAAGCGCGGCGGGGGCGCGGGGTCGGCAGATTTCCTCTGATCGGGAAACAGCGCCCGCCGCGCCGCCGGATTGTCGCGATGGATCGCACCCGCCTGCCCGACTGCGCTGCAGAATTTTCCCGAAAGCTCCGCACGCCGGACACGGTTCCGCCCCATTGCCCGGTCAAACCTAAATCATCGACAAACAGCAGGCAGGACCGGCCCCGATGAAGAAACTCTCGCATATGATCCCGTCCGCCTTGCAAGGGTTCTTTGCCAAGCCCGCACCGCAAGCGCCCGAGTTCGAGCCGCTGGAAATGCCGCTCCTGCGCCGCCGTGCGCCGCGCGACGCGCTGCTGCGCATTTCCTGCCCCGACCCCACCGCCGAAGAGATGCAGCGCGACCGTCACCAGTACCGCGCGCAATGGCTGGTGCGCCAAGAACGTTGGGAGGAGATGGCAGAGCTTTTGCAGGAGGCCGACGAGAACCGCGAGATGACACCGGGCGCCATGCCGGTGGCCGAGCTGATGGCCTTTGGCGCGCGGGCGGATGTGATTCTCGCCGCGGAACATGCGCTTTACGACGGCAAACCGGCGAGTGACGCGCCCCTCATGGCCGGGATCGAAGCGCTGGAACATGTGCTGGCCGATCACGCCGGGAGCGCCATGATCGCCGCCATCGTAGCGCAGGCGCATATGGACATCGGCTGGGCCTGGCGCGGCACGGGCTGGGACAGCGACGTGCCCGCCCGCAACCATGCGGCCTTCGCCGCGCATTTTGAACGCGCCGAGCAAATCCTCGCGCCATTCGACAAGGACACAGCCGCCTCGCCCCTGCTCGCGGCGACGCACTGTGCCCTGCTTGGGGGAACCGGCGGTGACGCCCGCGCCGTGGCAGACCGCTACGCCCGGCTCATCGACCTGAACCCCGCAAACCCGCGCCCCATGCGGGCCATGGGCAACCACCTTCTGCCGCGGTGGCATGGCTCATATGACCAGTTGGAACTCGAGGCCCGCCGCACCGCCGCGCGGACCCAAGAGACATGGGGCGCGGGCGGCTACACTTGGGTGCAATTCGACGCGATCAGCTGCGATGCGCAGGCCTGTGCCAACCTTGATGTGCCGTTTTTCATCGAAGGGCTGCACGACATCCTCGCCCGCCGCCCCGATCCGCATACCGCCAACCTGCTGGCCGCCTATTGCGCCAGCGCCATCGGTCAGGCCCCAGAGACAGAGGATGCCGCCGGGGCCGTGCGGGCCGAGATTGCCGATTGCGCGCGTTGGATCGTGCGGGATCACATGACCGAACTGCACCCGATGCTCTGGGCCCATGCCGCGCGCGGCTTTGACAACAACCTGCGCGTCCGCTCTGCCCGGCGTTTCGCCGCCTCGGGCCGGGACGAGGCCATGCGCATCATCACCGGCCTGTTCCAACGCGAGATCGAAGCGGGCAAACGGGTCATTTTCACCGAAGGCCGCCGCCAGATTGCCGTGCCGGGCTAAGCCTGCCTCTTGAAGCGCGTGGTGCGCTCCAGTATGACCGGCCAAGTTCCAATTGACCGAAGGCGGCCGCGATGCTTGATCTGAGTTACGACACCCCGAAACCGCGCGTGATTGCCGGTGCCAAACATGACTGGGAACTGGTCATCGGGATGGAGGTGCACGCGCAGGTCGCGTCGAACGCCAAGCTCTTCTCGGGCGCCTCGACCAAGTTCGGCGCCGAGCCCAACAGCAACGTGGCCTTTGTCGATGCCGCGATGCCCGGGATGCTGCCGGTGATCAACGAATATTGCGTCGAACAGGCGGTGCGCACGGGGCTGGGCCTCAAGGCCGAAATCAACCTCAAGTCCGCCTTTGACCGCAAGAACTACTTCTACCCCGACCTGCCGCAGGGCTACCAGATCAGCCAGCTTTATGAGCCCATCGTGGGCGAAGGCGAAGTGCTGGTGGAACTGGGCGACGGCACCGCGCGGCTGGTACGGATCGAGCGCATCCACATGGAGCAGGACGCGGGCAAGTCGATCCACGACATGGACCCGAACATGTCCTTCGTCGACCTGAACCGCACCGGCGTCTGCCTGATGGAGATCGTCTCTCGCCCCGACATTCGCGGGCCGGAGGAGGCCGCCGCCTATCTCGCCAAACTGCGCCAGATCATGCGCTACCTTGGCACCTGCAACGGCGACATGCAGTCGGGCGCGATGCGCGCGGACGTCAACGTCTCGGTCTGCCGTGTGGGTCAGTATGAGAAGTATCAGGAAACGCAGGACTTCTCGCATCTCGGCACCCGCTGCGAGATCAAGAACATGAACTCCATGCGTTTTATCCAGCAGGCCATCGAAGTCGAAGCCAAACGCCAGATCGCGATTGTCGAAGCCGGTGGCGAGGTGGTGCAGGAAACCCGCCTTTTCGACCCCGACAAGCAGGAAACACGCTCCATGCGCTCCAAAGAAGAGGCGCATGACTACCGCTATTTCCCAGATCCCGACCTGCTGCCGCTGGAAATCGAACAGGCATGGGTGGACGACATCAAGGCCAACCTGCCGGAACTGCCGGACGAAAAGAAATCCCGTTTCATCAATGACTTCGGCCTGTCGGACTATGACGCCTCTGTGCTGACCGCCGATCTCGACAGCGCGGGCTATTTCGAAGCCGTGGCGAAGGGCCGCGACGGCAAGATGGCCGCGAACTGGGTCATCAACGAACTCTTCGGGCGTCTGAAGAAAGACGACAAGGGCATCACCGAAAGCCCGGTCACCCCGGCGCAATTGGGCAGCATTGTCGATCTGATCGCCTCGGATGCGATTTCCGGCAAGATCGCCAAGGAAGTCTTTGAAATCGCCTATACAACCGGGCGCGAGCCGGAAGAGATCGTGGAGACCGAGGGCCTCAAGCAGGTGACCGATACCGGCGCCATTGAGACGGCAGTGGACGAGATCATCGCCGCCAACCCCGCGCAGGTCGAAAAGGCCCAGCAGAACCCGAAGCTCGCGGGCTGGTTCGTCGGTCAGGTGATGAAGGCCACGGGCGGCAAAGCCAACCCCAAGGCCGTCAACGAAATCGTGTCGCGCAAGCTCGCCCAGCAATGAGCGACACCCCGGCCCCCTTCCGTTCGGGCGAGATGACGGTTCTCCCCGAATGGATCGACTTCAACGGCCATTTGAACATGGCCTATTACAACGTCCTGTTCGATCAGGGCGTTGACCAAGCCTATAGCGAAATCGGTCTGGGGCCGGAGTATCAACGCACGGGTTGCACCACCTATGTGGCTGAATTCCACGTCTGCTACCTGCGCGAACTGCATAAGGGTGACCGCGTCTATACCACCTTCCAATTGCTCGACCATGACGAGAAGCGGTTTCACAGCTTTCAGGAGCTGTGGCACGTCGACGGCTGGCTTGCCGCCACCGCCGAGGGGCTGACGCTGCATGTGGACCAGTCCGGCCCGCGTGTGGCCCCCATGCCGGAGCACATCCTGACCCGTCTTGACGCGATGCGGCAAAACCATGCCAAACTGCCCAAACCGGCGCAGGCCGGTCGCAGCATCGGCATCCGCCGCAAATCCGTCTGAAACTCACCTGACGCGGCTCATGTCGCCAACCCAGCCGAGGCCCCTATGCGCTACGAATACAAGATCCTTCCCGCCCCCAGCAAAGGGCAGAAAGCCAAAGGTCTGAAGGCCCCCGAAGCGCGTTTCGCCAAAACCTTGGAAGAATGCCTCAACGAACAGGCCGCCGAGGGCTGGGAATACCAGCGGGCCGAGACCTTGCCTTCGCAAGAGCGTTCGGGTCTGACCTCGACCACCACGGAATGGCGCAATGTGCTCGTGTTCCGCCGCTTGGCGACTGCTGCGGGTCCGCAGGAGGATGGCGATCTGCTGCCGCCCGCCACTGCTGCCGCAACGCCCGCCTTGGCCGCCACGATCGAAGGCGAAGATACCGCGCTTCAGGCCGATGCGCCCGCCTCCATCACGCCCGAGGATGACGCGCCCGCGAAAGAGGACCCCGCCAAAGCGGCGACGCCGCCTGCGTTTCTGTCCGGCCCCTCAGCGGATGAAGCTTCGCCGCAAGGCAGCGACGAAGACGACGATAAAACAAAGCCCTAAACGCGGCGCTTATTCGTCCAGGTCAAGCGCCAGCGCGTGAATGCGCCCCATCAGGTCCGGCCCCAACGCGCTGTGCACCGCCCGGTGCCGCGCCAGCCGGTTCTGGCCCTTGAAACGCTCTGACCGGATGCGCACGTTAAAGTGGCTTTCGCCCCCCTCCTGAAATCCGGCATGACCGCGATGGCTTTCGCTGTCATCCACCACCTCCAGTTCACGCGGCGCAAAAGCGGCTTCCAGCCGATCCGAAATCTCTTGTGTTGTGGACATGTTTTTACCCCCGGCCCCCTTCAATCCTGCGACGCAGGGTATATGGTGACCGGCCTGAGTCGGAAAGGTCTATCCACATGCCAAAACCTGATCCCTTCGGATTCGACATGTCCGTGTCGTCCTCCAAAAAGAAAAACCCCCGCGGCCGCCGCGGCATGTCCGGTGCGTCGGAAACCTCGACCCGGATTTGCGACCACGAAGGCTGCGACGAGCCGGGCAAGTTCCGCGCGCCCAAAGCGCCCGATGTGCTGGATGACTACTTCTGGTTCTGCCAGAAACACGTGCGCGAATATAACGCGAAGTGGAGCTTTTTCGACGGTACCACAGAGGCCGAGTTGAACGCGCAGATGTCCAAGGACAAGGTCTGGGAGCGCAGCACCAAACCACTGGGCGACCCCGAGCAGCGCGCATGGGCGCGTCTTGGCATCGAAGACCCCCATCAGGTGCTGGGCAAGAACGCAACCCAGAACCCCGGCAAGGGCCAGCAAGCGGGCCGCCGCCTGCCGCCCACCGAACGCCGCGCGATCGAGATTCTCGAGGCCAAGGACACTTGGACAAAGCCCGAGGTCCGCAAAGCCTACAAAGCGCTGATCAAGGTGCTGCACCCCGATATGAACGGCGGTGACCGCAGTCAGGAAGAGCAGTTGCAACTGGTCGTCTGGGCATGGGACCAGATCAAAGGCAGCCGCAACTTCAAGGACTGATCCCGCGACCGGACCAGCGGCCGGTTGCGGATAATGCCAGTTGCCCCCTTCCCCTTGCGGATATGCACGATATGTTGCACCAGATACGCGCGCGGCCCCGACCGCGCGCCTAAGGAAAAGGATGACGAGCGATGGCCGACGGTGCACTGGAACATGACATGAAACCCACCGAAGAGGTCTCGGTGCGCGATGTCTTTGGCATCGACACCGATATGGTCGTCAAGGGTTTCCCGCAGCGCACCTCTCGCGTGCCGGACATCGACAGCACCTATAAGTTCGACCCTGACACCACGCTGGCGATCCTCGCAGGCTTTAGCCACAACCGCCGCGTCATGATTCAAGGCTATCACGGCACGGGCAAATCGACCCATATCGAACAGGTCGCCGCCCTGCTGAACTGGCCCACCGTGCGCGTCAACCTCGACAGCCACATCAGCCGGATCGACCTCATCGGCAAAGACGCGATCAAGCTGCGCGACGGCAAACAGGTCACCGAATTCCACGAAGGCATCCTGCCTTGGGCGCTGCGCAACCCGACCGCGATTGTCTTCGACGAATACGACGCGGGCCGCGCCGATGTGATGTTCGTGATCCAGCGCGTGCTGGAGCATGACGGCAAGCTCACGCTGATGGATCAGAACGAGATCATCACCCCGCACCCCTATTTCCGCCTCTTCGCCACGGCCAACACCGTGGGCTTGGGCGACACCACCGGGCTTTACCACGGCACACAGCAGATCAACCAAGCGCAGATGGACCGTTGGAGCCTTGTCGCCACGTTGAACTACCTCAGCATCGACGCCGAGACCGCCATCGTGCTGGCCAAGAACCCACATTACAACACCGAGAAGGGCCGCAAGACCCTCAAGCAGATGGTCACCGTGGCCGACCTCACCCGCACCGCCTTCATGAACGGCGAGCTGTCGACCGTGATGAGCCCGCGCACCGTGATCGCTTGGGCGCAGAACGCCGAGATCTTCCGCAATGTGGGCTATGCCTTCCGGCTGTCCTTTCTCAACAAATGCGATGAGCTGGAGCGTCAGACCGTGGCCGAGTTCTATCAGCGTTTGTTCGACGAGGAACTGCCCGAAAGCGCGGCCAGCCTGAGCTTGGGCTAAGCCGCCCCGGCGGGTTCGCCCGCCGCCCTGCAGGACGCGTTTCGGCACGCAAAGGCGCCCTGCCCTTCCCAGACGCGCGCCTGCCTGACAGACAAGGGGACCGGCATGAGTAAACAAAGCGACAACCCCGCTGACGCGTTCAAAAAGGCGCTGGCCGAGGCGACCAAGGTCATGGCCGATGACGCCGAACTGACGGTCAGCTACTCGGTCGACCCTTCGGGGCTTTCGGGCGATGCGATGCGCCTGCCGCAAGTGAGCCGCCGGATGACCCGCGAAGAGGTGCTGCTGGCGCGCGGCACCGCCGATGCGCTGGCGCTGAACCGCCGCTACCACGATGCCGCGACCCACGCCCGTTATGCGCCCCAAGGCGACATGGCGCGCGAGCTTTACGAGGCGATGGAGACGGCGCGTTGCGAGGCCATGGGCGCACGCGACATGCCCGGCACCGCCGGCAACATCGACGTCAAGATCAAGCACGAGGCCCTGCGCCGCGGCTACGATCAGGCCAAACAGGCCAGCGACGTGCCGCTCTCGGTCGCGGCGGGCTATATGGTGCGCCATCTGGCCACCGGGCGGGACCTGCCCGCGGGGGCCGAGAACGCCATGGAACTCTGGCGCGGCTTTATCGAAGATCAGGCGGGCGGCACGCTCGAAGGGATCGACGGCAGCCTTGCCGATCAGGCGGATTTCGCGCGGCTGGCCCGCAAGATGATCTCGGACCTCGGCTATGGCGATCAGTTGGGCGACGATCCCGACAGCCAAGACGAGGATCAAGAGGATCAGGCCGAAGAGGGCACCGAAGAGGAGCAGGATCCCGACAGCACCGGCCAAGACGATCAGGACGAGGAAGAGGCCGAAGGCACCCCCGAAAACAGCCAAGAGCAGCAGCAGGACGAAAGTCAGGCGCAGGTCTCGATGGATGACGAGGCCGATCAGGAGCTAGGCGACGAGGCGGAGATGCCCGAGGGCGACGCGCCGATGGACCCGCCGCCCCCGCCGCCCGTCTCGGACGCCGACCCGGAATACCGTGTCTATCAGGGCGAGCATGACGAGGTGATCGGGGCCGAGGAACTGGCCGAGCCGATCGAATTGGAACGCCTGCGCGCCTATCTGGACCAGCAGCTCGAGCCGCTGAAAGGCGCTGTGGGCCGTCTGGCGAATAAATTGCAGCGCCGCTTGCAGGCGCAGCAAAACCGCTCGTGGGAATTTGACCTTGAAGAGGGCACGTTGGACGCGGGCCGTCTGGCGCGGGTGGTGGCCAACCCCACGACGCCGCTAAGCTTCAAGATCGAAAAGGACACCGAGTTCCGCGACACCGTGGTGACGCTGCTCTTGGACAACTCCGGCTCCATGCGGGGCCGCCCGATCTCCATCGCCGCGATCTGCGCCGACGTGCTGGCCCGCACGCTGGAGCGCTGCAACGTGAAGGTCGAGATCCTCGGCTTTACCACCCGCGCGTGGAAGGGTGGACAGGCCCGCGAGGCTTGGCTGAACGATGGCCGCCCCGCGCAGCCCGGTCGGCTGAACGATCTGCGCCACATCATCTACAAAAGCGCCGACGCCCCGTGGCGCCGGACGCGCGACCACTTGGGTCTGATGATGAAAGAGGGTCTGCTGAAAGAGAATATCGACGGCGAGGCGCTGGAATGGGCGCACCGGCGGATGCTGGCCCGGCATGAGGCGCGCAAGATCCTCATGGTGATTTCCGACGGCGCGCCGGTGGATGACAGCACCCTGTCGGTGAACCCGGCCAACTATCTGGAAAAACACCTGCGCGACGTGATCGCAATGGTCGAGAAACGCCGCGCGGTCGAGCTTTTGGCGATCGGGATTGGCCATGATGTGACGCGTTATTACGACCGCGCCGTCACGATCACGGATGTGGATCAGCTTGCCGGGGCGATGACGGAACAGCTTGCAGCGCTGTTTGACAGCGATCCGCGGAAACGGGCGCGTGTCATGGGCATGCGCCGCGTCGGCTGAACCGTCGGATCGGTATTTGAAAAAGGATGAAGGAGGGGCCGCGTGTTCCAGAGTTTCGAGGTCACCGCGCGTCCGGAACAGGGTCCCCCGCGTTTGGCGGCGCTGCGGGCGGAGTTGCAGGCGGCGGGGTTGGATGGGTTTCTCGTGCCGCGCGCCGATGCGCATCAGGGTGAGTATGTCGCTCCGCGGGATGATCGGCTGGCTTGGCTGACGGGGTTCACCGGCTCTGCCGGGTTCTGTGCGGCGCTGCGCGATGTGGCCGGGGTTTTCATCGACGGGCGCTATCGGACGCAGGTCAAAGCGCAGGTGGCGGATGTCTTTACCCCGGTGCCTTGGCCCGAGGTGTCTTTGGCCGATTGGTTGAAAGATCAATTGCCCGCGGGCGGTGTGGTTGGTTTTGATCCGATGTTGCATACGCCCGCGCAGATGGATCTTTTGTTCGAGGCCTTGGCGGGGTCTGGTATCGAGATGCGGCGCGTCTCGAATATGGTCGACCGTATTTGGGAAGACCAGCCCGATGCCCCGATGGGCAAGGTGGCGGCGCATCCTGAGCGTTTTGCCGGCGAAAGCCATGAGGCCAAGCGCCGGCGTTTGGCCGCGGATTTGCGCGCGGCTGGGCAGAAGGCGGCATTGATCACCCTGCCCGACAGCCACAACTGGCTGCTGAACATTCGCGGGCAAGACATTCCGCGCAACCCGGTCGCGCATGGGTTTGCCGTATTGCATGACGATGCGCGGGTCGATCTTTTCATGGCGGCTGAGAAACTGGTAGATGTGGAAGAGCATCTGGGGCCAGAGGTGGTGCAGCGGGATCCTGAGGGGCTGCCCGATTACCTGCGCGCGCTTGAGGGGCCGGTGCGGCTTGATCGGCAGTCGGCCCCGCTGTTGTTCGCGGATTTGCTGGGGGATCGGGCGCAGGCTGGTGAAGACCCCTGCGCCTTGCCCAAAGCCTGCAAGAATGACGCCGAGATTGCCGGGGCGGCAGAGGCGCATTTGCGCGATGGTGCCGCGATGGTCGAGCTGCTCGCTTGGCTGGATGCACAGGCGCCCGGCACGGTCACTGAGACGGAGGTGGTGCAGCAGTTGGAAGGCCTGCGCCGCCGCGATCCCGCCCTGCGTGACATCAGTTTCGAGACGATTTCGGGCACCGGGCCCAACGGGGCGATCATCCATTACCGGGTGAATGAAGAGACCGACAGCGTGTTGCAGGAGGGGCATCTTTTGGTGCTCGACAGCGGCGGTCAGTATCTGGACGGCACCACCGATGTCACCCGCACCATCGCCATCGGCAGCCCCGATCCGGAGGCGCGCGCGGCTTTCACGCGGGTGCTTTCAGGGATGATCGCCATGAGCCGCCTGCGCTGGCCGCGCGGGCTCGCAGGGCGGGATATCGAGATGCTGGGCCGTTTGCCGCTTTGGATGGCGGGGCAGGATTTCGATCACGGTTTGGGCCATGGGGTGGGCGCCTATCTGTCGGTTCATGAGGGGCCGCAGCGGTTGAGCCGGATGAGCCATGTGCCGCTGGAGCCGGGTATGATCCTCAGCAACGAGCCGGGCTATTACCGCGAGGGGGCTTTTGGCATTCGGATCGAGAACCTGTTGGTGGTGCAAGAAGCCCCCGCCCTGCCCGGCGGTGATGCGCATCGCAAGATGCTTGATTGGCGCACGCTGACGCTGGTGCCGATCGATCGGCGTTTGATTGATGTGGAGGCGCTCAGCCCCGAGGCGCGGGACTGGCTGAACGCCTATCACCGCGACGTGGCGGAAAAGATCGGGCCGCGGGTATCACCTGTTACAAAACTGTGGTTGGATGCGGCAACGGCGCCCCTGTGAGCGTCCGATTTAAGTAAAGGGGGGTACGGCATGGCCGACCATATCAAGATTACTCCGGCTGAGGGCACATGGGTTGTTCGCGCTGGCGGGGCCGTATTGGGCGAGTCCACGGGCGCGCTGGAACTGCGCGAGGGGGACTATCCGCCGGTGATCTATTTCCCGCGTGGCGACATCGCCATGGCTTTCCTCGATGGCACTGAGAAGACCAGCCATTGCCCGCATAAGGGCGATGCGACCTATTTCTCGGTGGTGACCAAGAGCCGGACCTTGCAAGACGCCGTCTGGTCTTATGAAGACCCGAAGGCGGATGTGGCCGAGATCAAGGGCTATCTGGCCTTCACCCCGATGGAGGAAATCGCCATCGAACGGATCTGAGCGCGGCTCAGGAATGCTCCTCAGCTGCCGTGGCGGCGAGGGCGCGGTTATAGGCTTTCAGCGCATCGACGTGGAACAGCGCGCCCAGCAATTCGGGCGGCGCATCCGCGCTGAGGGTGACCACCGGGATAAAGTCGGAATGGGTCTGGTCGAACAGCGGCAAAGCGGCCTCTAGCGTAGCGCTGCCGTCGATATAGGTACCCTTGTCGATCAAATCCCAACAGGCGTCTTCCGAGGCCGCGTCTTCATCATCGGGGCGGCGCATGATGCGGCCCACCATGAACATCGAGAGCAGATAGGCCTGCGGACCTGCGGCCAGATGGATGCCGCGCCGCTCCATCTGGGTGAGGAAGAAGGACCGGTCGACCAGCCGGGAGGCCAGCGCGGTCGACATGCTGACGGCGACCATCACGGCCAGACCGGTCTGCCAGTCGCCCGTCATCTCAAATACGATGAGTGTGGTTGAAATCGGCGCGCCCAGCACGGCGGCGGCCACCGCGCCCATCCCCGCCAGAGCGTAGAGCGAGGAAGAGCCCGAAATCTCGGGGAAGACACCGGTGGCGATGATCCCGAAGCCAAGCCCGGTCAAAGCGCCCAGCATCAGCGAGGGCGAGAACACCCCGCCGCCCATCCGCCCGCCAAGCGTGATCGCCACGGCGGCGACCTTGAGCACGGCAAAGATGATCGCCTCATGCAGCACCAGTTCGCCGACCAGCGCACGGGAAGTCGTCTCATAGCCCACGCCGATGATATGCGGGAACCAGAGCGCGATGACGCCAAGGATCGCCCCCGCCACCGCCGGGCGCAGCCAGCGGGCAAGGCCGGTGCGGGCTTGCAAGTAGTTGCCGAAATCCTCGGCCCAGAAGATCGCGCGCATCAGCACGACCGAGACCAGACCGCAGGTCAGCCCCAAAAGCAGGAAGGCGGGCAGTTCGACGTAGAATTGCACGTCGCCAAGGCCCGGTAGGACGAATTCCGTGAGCCCACCGAACTCCAGCCGGTTAATGACCGTGCCCGCGGCGGAGGCGATGACGATGGGGGCAAAGGCATGGACGGCGAAATGGCGCAGCACCACTTCGAGGGCGAAAAGCGCGCCAGCGATGGGGGCGTTGAAGCTGGCCGAGACTGCCGCCGCCACGGCGCAGCCCAAAAGATCCCGCCCGGTGATCCCATCGGCCTTGATAAAGCGGCTAATCTTGGTCGAGATCACGGCGGCGAGATGCACCACCGGCCCTTCGCGCCCCGATGAGCCGCCCGTGGACAAGGTGATGAGCGAGGCCAGCGCCGAGGCCACCCCGGCCCGCGTCTCGACCCGACCGTCGTGCATGGCAGCGCCGAGGATCACATCGCCCACGCTGCGCGCGCGCCCGTCGCGGGTGAAACGGTGCAGGATCAATCCCACAAGCAACCCACCCAAGGTGGGGATCAGCACCACCCAATACCACGGCAGCCCGGCAAGGAAGCTGTGCAGGAATTGCACATCGTCCGTGCCATAAAGCGTGGCCTGCAACCAGTTGATCCCCTTGCGAAAGAACAGGGCGGCAAAGCCCGCGGCGATGCCCGCCAGCAGCGCGATAAACCAGAATGTGACCTTCCCCGGCCCGCGGGTGCGCAGCACCGTCCAGCCCTGTTTGCAGCCGCCGAGCGCCTGCTGAAGTTGTTGGGAAAAGAATGCGTTATCTTGCAGGGGCATGGGACTAAGACCAGTTGAACCCTTTCTGTCTAGGGCAAGCTGACCTTGGGTAAAACCGCCATTTAAGAAGTCGTCGCGCCCTGTTGCCCGTTAAGCAATGCCTCCGCCGCCGCGCGGGCCGCATCGGTGATCGTATCGCCCGCGAGCATTCGTGCGACTTCATCAACGCGCTCTTCGGCGGCAAGGGGGGTGACGGTGGAGGTGGTCATGCCCTTAGTCACCGATTTCGCCACACGCCAGTGATGCGCGCCAAGGGCTGCGACCTGCGGCGAATGGGTGACGACCAAGACCTGCCCCTCGGCGGCCAGCGCCTTCAGGCGGCGGCCCACGGCGTCGGCGGTCGCGCCCCCTACCCCGCGGTCGATCTCGTCAAAGATCAGGGTGAGGCCGGATTGGGTCTGGGTCAGGCAAACCTTTAGCGCCAAAAGGAAACGGCTGAGTTCACCGCCCGAGGCGATCTTGCCCAAGGGCCCGGCAGGCGCGCCGGGGTTTGTGGCGACGGTGAAAGAGACCGCATCGCGCCCCTCGGGGCCTGCGGGTTCTTCGGTCAATTGCGTCTGGAACACTGCGCGTTCCATCTTGAGCGGGGCAAGCTCTGCCGCCACGGACTTGTCGAGCTTGGCCGCTGCCTTGCGGCGCTTCTCGGTCAGCGCAGTGGCCCGTTCGTCGTAAAGCGCCTGCGCGTCGCGAACCGCTTTCTCCAGCCCCTCCTGCGCCGCTTCGCCTGCATCGAGCGCGTCGAGCTTGGCGCGCAGCATGTCGGCGAAACCGGCCAGTTCATCGGGCTGCACGTCATGTTTGCGCGCCAAGCCGCGGATTGCAAAGAGCCGCTCTTCGCAGGCTTCCAACTCATAGGGGTCGAACGACATGCCGTCGATCGCATCGGCCACGCCAGACATCGCTTCGTCCAGCTCCACCATGGCGCGGTTGAGCGCGGCGAGCGGGCCCTCCAGCGCGCCTTCGGCCTTGTCGGCCACCCCGTCGAGCCAGCGCAGCGCGTCGCCCATGGCGGTCTCTGCCCCGCCTTGGCCCAACAACTCATAAGCGTTGACCACGTCACGGCGGATTTTCTCGGCCCCCTGCATCTGGCGGCGGCGGGTGTCGAGGGTGGCCTCCTCCCCCGCTTCGGGGTCGAGCTTGTCCAACTCGGCCACGGCGTGGCGCAGGAACTCTTCCTCAGCGGCGATGGCCTCGCGTTCGGCGGCAGCGGCGGCGGCGGCTTTGCGGGCGGCGCCGAGGGCGTTCCACGCCTCGCGCACCTTGGCAATCGCAGCGGCATTTCCGGCGTAGTCGTCTAAAATGGCACGGTGGCCGCGTGGGTTCAGCAGGCCGCGGTCATCATGCTGGCCGTGCAGTTCCACCAATGTCTCCGACAGGCGGCGCAGCACCTCGCCCGAGCAGCGGCGGTCATTGACCCAAGCGGTCTTACGCCCGTCAGAAGTGTTGATGCGCCGCAGGATCAACTCATCCCCGGCGGGCAGCCCCGCATCTTCGAGCACCGCATGGGCCGGATGGTCGGGCGCCAGATCGAACCATGCGGTCACCTCGCCCTGTTCGGCCCCTTGACGCACCAGATCGGCACGACCGCGCCAGCCCAGAACAAAGCCGAGCGAATCCAAAAGGATGGACTTGCCCGCGCCGGTCTCACCGGTCAGCACGTTCAGCCCCGGCTGGAAGCCAAGCTCCAGCCGGTCGATGATCAGCATGTCTGAAATATCAAGTCCGCGCAGCATCTAGAACCGTTGGATGGGCGACCCCACCCCCCTTAAAGCCACTCGCCCTTGATGGTCTGGCGATAGGCTGCACCCAGCCAATTGTCTTTGTAGAAGGCAGGCTCAAGGCCGCGCCCGGTCAGCAGTTTGTAGCTGTCCTCATACCACTCAGACCCCCGGTAGTTGTGGCCAAGGATGGCCCCCGCCGTCTGCGCCTCATGGTTCAGGCCGAGCGAAAGATAGGCTTCGACAAGACGGTGCAGCGCTTCGGCAGTGTGTGTCGTGGTCTGGAAATCCTCGACCACGACGCGGAAGCGATTGATCGCGGCGGTATAGTGATCGCGGCGCAGGTAGTAGCGGCCGATCTCCATCTCCTTGCCCGCCAGATGGTCGAAGGCGAGGTCGAATTTCAGGATCGCAGAGCGGGCATATTCGCTGTCCGGGTAGCCTTCGATCACGGCGCGCAGGGATTGCAACGCTTGGAAGGTCAGCCCCTGATCGCGGCCCACTTCGTCGATCTGATCGTAATAACTCAGCGCCAAGAGGTACTGCGCATAGGCGGCATCGTCATCGGCGGGGTAGAAATCAATGAAGCGCTGCGCGGCGGAGCGGCTGTTGGGATAGTCCTGATCCTTGTGATAGGCGAAAGCCTGCATGATCAGGGCGCGTTTGGCCCATTCGGAATAGGGATAGAGACGCTCGATCTCGGCGAAATAAAATGCCGCTTCGCCGGGGTTGTTGTTGGTCAGCTCATATTCGCCACGCTCGAAAATCTGCTCAGCCGAATAGGTTTCAAGCGGGATTTCCTGCGGGTTAAAGAAGTTCCCGTCAGAGCGTCCGTCACCACCGCCGCAGGCTGCCAATGTCGCGACCAGAAGCACCGCACTGATCGTCCGCTTGCGCGATCCCGCTACCGTCATGCCCGCACCCCTTGCATCGTCCAACCCATGGTCTTTGACCCTCTTGCGCATGTGACTAGCACAATAAACTGCGTTGCAAAACGCCCATTCCGCCCCCGCCCGCAGGCGGCTGCGCGGCGGCGCATCGCTGGGTCAGGCTTGTCACTTCGGCTTAGTGAATACAAGGCATTGGCAGGGCGTTCAATGGCACTTCGCCGCCTAAGCGCCCTGCGCTTCGCGGTGCTGTTCCCCTTCCCCGGGATCAGGCAACCTGCGGGATTTCATCCCAGATCAGGCCGGAGCCGGGCAGCCGCGCCGTTTGCGCCGCATCGCAGGCCACCAGACGCACGGCGTCCGGCGTGGCAAAGAGCGCGCGCAGCAGCGTGTTGGTCAGCGAATGGCCCGCGCGTTTGCCTTCGTAATGGCCCAAGAGCGGTGCCCCGGCCAACGCCAGATCGCCGAGCGCATCGAGCATCTTGTGGCGCACAGGTTCGTCCGCGTGGCGCAGGCCGCCGGGGCTGACGACGGCATCGCCGTCAAAAACCACCGCGTTCTCACCCGCTTCGCCACCAAGCGCCAGACCATTGGCCTGCATGGCCTCGACATCCGCCTGACGGCAGAAGGTGCGGCTGTCGCAGAGTTCGCGCGCGAAAGAGCCATTGTTCATCACCAGCGACTTGCGCTGCTGGCCGATGGCGGCATCGGCAAAGTCGATCTCAAAGTCGATGCGCAGCGTATCGGCGGGCGAGATCGTCGCAACCGCGTCGCCATCCTGCACGGTGACGGTTTTCAGCACTTCGAAGGCCATCACGGGGGCTGCAAGCTGGCGCAGACCGCGCTGCATGATGCCGCGCACGAAAGGCACGGAGGAACCATCGAGGATCGGCACTTCGGGGCCGTCGATCTCAATCAAAAGGTTGTGGATGCCGCAGCCCGCCACGGCGGCCATCAGATGCTCGACGGTCGAGATCGACAGGCCGGTGGGGTTTTCCAGCTTGGTGCAGAGCGGCGAGCGGTTCACCGCGTCCCAGCGGGCGGGGATCAGACGGTCACCGACCGCCACATCGCTGCGCGAGAACCAGATGCCGTGATGGGCCGACGCCGGGCGCAGTGTCACCGTCGCAGGCAGACCGGAGTGCAGGCCTGTGCCAGTAAAACTTACCGCTGATTTGATCGTTGTCTGCACCGGGTCATCCTCAAGCTTCGAACATCTTCTTGTGTGTTGAACTCTGGATTAAGGGGCGGGTTCGTTTTGCTCAACTCAATCTTTGCAACGGTCTGAAACATCACTGCAACATTTGAGCGCGGCTGCGCTTATCCGGGAGCAAGGCGTTGTTCTAAAAAGAAAAAGGGCCGCCCTAAGGCAGCCCTTTCGTCATCTATCGTGATCAGTTCAGTTGGCCTGACGGCGCAGGAACGCGGGGATTTCGATGCGTTCTTGATCGGGATCGTTGTTTTCCTGCGGCTGCGGCGCGGCGGCAGAGGCGCGGGTTTGCACCGGCGGCTGCTGACGCGCGGGGCGGGCTTGCGCCTCGCCTTCGGCGTGGCCGGTCATCCGGTTGATCAGGGAGTTGATGCCGAAACGGCCCTTGTCGCCCTGCTCACCCTGCTGCTGCTGGGCCTGACGGTGCTGCTCAGGCGCGGCCTTCTGAGCGGCGGCGCGCAGACGGGCCAGCGCTTCGGGGGACGGTGTGCCGGGGGTCGGCGCACGCGGTGCGACGAAGGCTTCAGGCTCCGCTTCGATGTTCTCTTCCTGACGCGGCTCGAATGCGGCCACTTCGGGCTGGTAGGCCGGTGCGGGCAGACCGTCGTCATCTTCGACAACGTTCTCGTCCTCATACTGGTCCTGCTCACGCTGTGTCGGCTGGAGGTCTTGGAACAGGGCAGCCTGTTCAACTTCCTGCGGCGCTTCGGCAGTAACTGATGCGGCAACCGGTGCCTGCGCGGCGGAAACCTGTGCCACATCGTCAACCGATACGTTCTGACGCAAAGGCTGGCTCATGGAGCGGCGCGGGACCGGGATTTCGGTGTTCACATCGGTGGCGTCGATGCCAGTGGCGACAACGCTGACGCGCATCAGGCCACCAAGGCTTTCGTCCAGCGTGGAGCCGACGATGATATTCGCTTCGGGGTCCACTTCCTCGCGAATGCGGTTGGCCGCTTCGTCGAGTTCGAACAGGGTAAGGTCCTGACCGCCGGTGATGTTGATGAGCACGCCCTTGGCACCGCGCAGGCTAATTTCGTCCAGCAGCGGGTTGGCGATGGCTTTCTCGGCAGCTTGGATGGCGCGATCTTCGCCCTCGGCCTCGCCCGTTCCCATCATCGCCTTGCCCATCTCGTCCATCACGGCGCGGACATCGGCGAAGTCGAGGTTGATGAGACCCGGACGGACCATCAGGTCGGTCACGCCCTTCACACCTTGGTACAGCACGTCATCGGCAAGCGAGAAGGCTTCGGTGAAAGTGGTCTTTTCGTTCGCCAGACGGAAGAGGTTCTGGTTCGGAATGATGATCAGCGTGTCGACGACCTTTTGCAGCGTCTCGACGCCGTCTTCGGCTTGACGCATGCGCTTGGCGCCTTCGAATTGGAAGGGCTTGGTCACGACGCCGACGGTCAGCACGCCCAGTTCACGCGCGGCCTGCGCGATGATCGGAGCCGCCCCGGTGCCGGTGCCGCCGCCCATGCCAGCGGTGATGAAGCACATATGCGCGCCCGCAAGGTGGTCGACGATCTGCTCGATGCTCTCTTCGGCAGCGGCGGCGCCGACAGAGGCGCGCGCGCCTGCGCCCAAACCTTCGGTCACTTTGATGCCCAGTTGCACGCGGTTCTCGGCCTGCGCCTGTTGCAGCGCCTGCGCGTCGGTGTTGGCCACGACGAAATCAACACCGTCAAGTTGCTTTTCGATCATGTTGTTGACCGCGTTGCCGCCTGCCCCGCCAACACCGAAGACGGTGATACGGGGTTTCAGATCATCATGTCCTGGCATTGAAAGGTTGAGTGTCATGTGCTGTCCGCCTGTCCAGTTATCCGCGTTCTGCGGGAGTTTTTCGACCAAATTTACCCGACCCTACCGGGCTAGGGCCGCATCGTCACCTAAAAAACATCGTTTTGACGCTAAATATGGGCAGAAACTTGCCAGTTTCCGCCTTATCTCGGGCTTCTCACCCGATATTGGGGTCACCAGTTGTCTCTAAACCATTTCACCGCGCGTTTGAGCGAGCGGGACGGGTAGCGATCGGCGGGAATGTCGAAATCCCACCATTCGTCCTGCGGATGCGCCGCGAAAAGCGCAAGCCCCACGGCAGAGGCGAAGCCCGGCCCCGTCGCGGCCTGCGGCAGACCATGCACGCGCAGCGGGCGCCCCAGACGAACCTGCTGGCCCAGGATCTTGCTGGCCAGCCCGTCAAGGCCCGGTATCTGACTGCCCGCCCCGGTAAGCACAATCTGTTGGCTTGGCAAGTGGTCGAAACCGGCGGCATCCAGCCGAACGCGGACCTCTTCAAGGATCTCTTCGACCCGGGGGCGCATGATGCCGATCAACTCCGCCCGGCTGGCGGTGCGGCGGTCGTGTTCGTAATCACCAGTCTCGCCGCCGATCTCGATCATGTCGCGGTCGTCCATGCCGGTGGCATGCACCCCGCCGTAGAAGGTCTTGATCCGCTCGGCATTGGCCATCGGCACTTGCAGGCCCATGGAGATGTCGGAAGTGACGTGATCCCCGCCCATCCGCACCGTATCGGCATAGATCATATGTTTCTTGATAAAGATCGACAGGCCGGTGGTGCCACCGCCAAAGTCGATACAGGCGGCACCGAGCTCCTGCTCATCCTCGACCAGCGCCGAGATGCCCGAGGCATAGGATGATGAGGCGATCCCGGCAAGTTCCAGATCACAGCGCTTGATGCAATGGGCCAGATGCTGCACCGTATCGGCGTCGACGGTGAGCATATGCATGTCCACCGAGAGGCTGTTGCCCAACTGGCCGCGCGGGTCGGCCAAACCGCTGCGGTGATCCAGCGCGAAGTTCACCGGCTGGGCGTGCAGCACCTCGCGGCCCTCGCCATATTCCGGCACGTCGCAGCCCGCCAGCACCCGCGCCACGTCTTGCTCCGAGACCGATTGCCCCTCCAACTCGACCGAGGCGTCGAGCCCATAGCTGCGCGGCTCCCCGCCCGAGAAACAGGCGATGACGTGATCGACGCGGATGCCAGCCATTTTCTGTGCGGCCTGAAGCGCGGTGCGGATCGCGCGCTCGGTCTCGCCCATGGCGCAAATTTCACCAAAACGGACCCCGCGTGAGCGGGTGGTGGCCGCCCCGATAACCCGGAACCCCGACTGCCCGGCCAAGGACCCGATGTCGCCGCTGTCGCTATCAAGCCCCGCACCGTCAAAGCGCAGCACCAAACAGGCGATCTTGGAGCTGCCCACATCCAAAATGGCGACCACCCCGCGTTGGATCGCCAATTTGCGCATGTGCCGCATCGAACGCTGACTGTCGTATAGGTCCATCATTTCGTTACTGTCCCGAGTCCAATGGCCATCTTACTGGCCGGAAAGCTGCCTGATGTGCCACCATTCGCGGGTGGCATCTTCGTTCATTCTAAGGGTCGGTCTTGCCGCCAACCGCATGTCCACACGCGCCACATCCCGCGTAAGAACCTCTTGTGCGCCTTCCAGCGCGATCACCCGTTCCAGCGCTTGCAGCGCGTTTTCTTCGGGCAACATGATCGTTTGATCGCGGTCCAGCACCACGTCCCAGCGGCGCTGGCCGACGCGGACCAAGCCGCGCAGCCGGTCGCCCAAGACATTCGCGGCCCCGATCAGCTTGAGCGCCTCGGGCACCGCTTTGTCGGCCCCTGCCCCGGCGATCAGCGGCAGGTTGGCATGATCGCGCCGCGCCTCGATCCGTGCCACATGGGCACCGGTATTGTCCACCAACGCCAGCCCCGTTTCACTGCGCCATACGGCTACGGGCACGCGCGGGGTCACGTCGATTTGCAGCACGCCGCCGGGGCGGATGCGCACATTGGCCTGTTTTACCCCGTCGATGCCGGTGATCTTCTCGCGTATCTGCGGCAGGTCGAGATCGAAGGAGGACAGCGGAAATTCCAGCGGCAGCGCGGTGCGGATTTCGGACGAGAGCATGTCGCTCGCCCCGTCGATGGCCATGAGTTTGACCATGAACTCGGGCCGCTCTTCGATGCTGGCGCGCACGTCGGCGATGGCCTGCACCACGGTGCCGCGCCGCTCTTCGTCCGCCATATAGATCGTGCCCGCCAGCAGGCTCAGCGTGAAGGGCAGCCCCACGCGGAGGGCAAAGCGGAAACCCGGCGTCAGCATCAACCGCTGCATGCGCCATGACCACCGCGATGGGGCGGGATCGGCCTTGACCGTTTCCGGGCGGCGGCGGATCAGCGATCGCATGTAGCATCCTCCACCATCCAAGCGCATAGCTCAGGGAATGAAATGCCGCAGGCTGCGGCCTGCTCGGGCGAGAGCGAAGTGGCGGTCATGCCGGGCTGGGTGTTGGTCTCCAACAGGATCAGCCCCTCGGGCCCGCGCGCTTCGTCCCAGCGAAAATCGGTGCGGCTGATGCCCCTGCAGCCAAGCGCCGCATGGGCGCGGCGGGCATAATCGAAACACAGATCGGTGATCTCTTGCGGCAGATCGGCGGGCACCACATGGCGCGAGCCGCCGGGCTTGTATTTCGCGTCATAGTCATACCAGCCGGTGGTGATGATATCCGTCACCGCCAACGCCCGGTCGCCCATCACGGTGGTGGTCAGCTCACGCCCCGGCGCGAAAGTCTCGACCATCACCTCGGCGGGCATGTCTTCGGACAGTTGCGGCGGGCCGTTGTTTTCCTCAGCCACGAGGTACACCCCGACCGAAGAGCCTTCGTTATTGGGCTTCACCACATAGGGCGGCGCCATGACATGGGCGGCCATCACATCGGCCTTGGGCGCGATGACGCTTTCCAACACAGGCAGCCCCGCGTGGCGGAAGACATCTTTGGAGCGCTGTTTGTCCATCGCAAGCGCCGAGGCCAGCACGCCGGAATGTGTGTAGGGCAGCTTGAGCCATTCCAGCAGCCCCTGCACGCAGCCATCTTCGCCCCAACGGCCATGCAGGCAATTCAGAACGGCATAGGGGTTGAGATCGGCCAGAACGGCTGGAAGATCGCGGTCGGCTTCGACCTCGATCACGTTATATCCGCCATGTTCCCGCAAGGCAGCGGCGCATGCACGCCCACTGGACAGGGACACCTCACGCTCGGCCGAGGGGCCACCCATCAATACCGCCACTGTCGGGGTCTGTCCGCTCGACTTACCCACCAAAGTGCCTCTTCGCCTCGGACCGTTTGCGGCCCCTATCGTTGTTTTCTTTGCTTCTGCCGTGGCTTAGCTGCTGCGCCGCGGCTTAGCTTTGCGGCGCCGGATCGCCCAATTTCTCACCGACGCGCTTAATTTCCCATTCTAGCCTTATACCGCTTGAAGCGTAAACCTTTTTTCGCACCTCTTCGCCCAATGTCTCAAGATCATGGGCCGTAGCGCCGCCGGTGTTGATCAGGAAGTTTGAGTGTTTCGGGCTCATCTGCGCGCCGCCTACGGTGGCCCCACGCATCCCGGCGTCGTCGATCACTTTCCACGCCTTCAGATCATGCACATCATCCGCCTTCCCGGTCGAAGAGAAGCCCGCCGGGTTGCGGAAGGTGGATCCGGCGCTGCGGTCTTTCGTGGGCTGGCTCTCATCCCGTTTGGCAAGCTGCTGCTCCATCCGGGCGTGCAACTCCTCCGGCTCTCCCTTAAGCGGCGCAAATGTTGCCCCGATCAGCACCGCGCCGGGCGACAGATCGCTCTGCCGGTAGCGGAAGTTGAGGTCATCCGCCGTAAGGGTCACCACCTCGCCCGCGCGGGTCACAGCCTGAGCCGAGACGAAGTGATCCGCCGTGTAGCTGCCGTAACAACCCGCATTCATGCGCAACGCGCCGCCGATGCTGCCGGGAATGGTGCGCAGAAAGGTCAGGTTCAGCCCCGCATCCGCCGCCTTGCGTGCCACATGGGCATCGAGTGCCGCCGCCCCCGCCGTCACCTGATCGCCGTTAATCTCAATCCCGTTGAAACCGCGGCCCAGCCGGATCACCACCGCCCGAAGCCCGCCATCGCGCACGATGAGGTTGCTGCCCACCCCCATGGGGAAAACCGTCACCCCTTGCGGCAAACGCCGCATGAAAAGGCACAGGTCCTCCACATCGGCGGGTTGGAACAGGTAATCCGCAGGGCCGCCGACGCGTAGCCATGTCAGGTCGCTCAGGGCGCGATTTGGGGTCAGCCTGCCGCGCAGGTCGGGAATGTTCAGCTTAATCATGGCGCCGGACTTAGCGCATTTATAAGGCAGGGCAAACCATCAAGAAGACGGCGGATCGACACGGCTCTCGCGCCAGCGTTTCGCCACCCGTCCGGCGAGCCAGCCCAGACCGAAACCGCCCACGGCATAGAACAGGACGGAAAGCTGCGCCAAAAGCGCATGGGGCTCGAACACCCGTGCGTTCAGCCCGAAGACCATCCATGTGGCATTCAGCGCAAGACCGATCGCCAGCACGAGAAAGAACCACAGCACACGGGCGCGAAAACCGGTCCAGATACAGGCGATCATCCAGACGGCAAAGACCGACAGCAGCGCCACAAGGGTTGGCGTCAGGGTCATTCCGCCGGGCCTTTGACCCGGCCTGCCCCGCGGCGCAGCCAGCGCACGAAATAGACCACGGGCCAGCGCAGCACCGAACAGCCCCCCGCCAGCACCAATAGGCCCAGCCACGGGCCGTGCTGCGCAGTGACGAAACCGACGATCGGTATGCCCACGGCGATCAGCAGATAGGCGCTGCGCCAATGGGAATCCTTGCTGGGCGTCATGGCAAGGATGTTCGCGATCACGAACCAGAAACAGGCGAGGATGAGAGAGAGGCTCATTTCGGCAGCTCCGGCTTTTGGCCCCGCAGCCGCGCCCAGAGATAGCGCAGCGGGTTGCGGAACATCGACAGGAACGCCAGCAGCGCCAAAAGCGCATAGGCCCAAGACTGGGTCACACCGATGGCGATGATCAGCAAGGGCGCGGCAATCAGCAGAACCACCCCCGGCAGGTATTGAGAGCGCAGCGGCAGCATGGCCACGGTCACGGCGGCGAAGACCCAGAGGATCGACAGCCAGACGAGGGTCACGCAGCCGCCCCCTTGGCCGCGCGCAGCGCCTCGGGCAGGTCATTGGCCCAGCCGCTGATCGTACCCGCCCCAAGGCAGACCACCATATCGCCCGGGCGCGCCTCGCGCAGGACGAGCTGCGTCAGCGCCTCGGCATCCTCGACCGCATAGGCATGGCGATGGCCGTGCTGGATCAATCCTGCGACCAGCCCGTCACGGTCGGCACCGGGAATGGGCTCTTCGCCCGCGGCATAGACATCGGCAATGCCCACGACATCGGCATCGTTGAAACAGGCGCAGAACTCGTCAAAGTGATGCGACAGTCGAGAGTAACGGTGCGGCTGGTGAACGGCGATCACGCGGCCCGCGCTGGCCTGCCGCGCGGCTTTCAGCACGGCGGCGATCTCAACCGGGTGGTGGCCGTAGTCATCAATGATGGTCACGCCGGCCACCTCGCCCACGCGGGTAAAGCGGCGGTTCACCCCGCCAAAGCTGCCCAAAGCGTCGCGGATTTGCTCAAGCTTCATCCCAAGGTGCCGCGCCACGGTCACCGCCGCCAGCGCGTTCGATACGTTGTGATCGCCGGGCATCGGCAGGGCGCAGTTTTCGATCACCTTGTCTTCGGACTGAAGATGCACGTCGAAATGCGCCACCCCGTCTTTGTAATGCAGCCCCACGGCGCGCACATCGGCCTGCGCGTTGAACCCATAGGTCATCACGCGGCGGTCAGTGAGCTTGCCCACAAGCGACTGCACCTCCGGGTGATCGGTGCAACAGACCGCCAGCCCGTAAAAGGGGATGTTCGAGACGAAGTTCAAGAACCCCTGCCGCAGCGTGTCGAAGTCGCCCCAATGCTCCATATGCTCGGGGTCGATATTGGTGACGATGGCGATGGTGGCGGGCAAGCGGTTGAAACTGCCGTCGCTTTCATCCGCCTCAACCACCATCCAGTCGCCCTGCCCCATGCGCGCGTTGGAGCCGTAAGCGTGGATGATGCCGCCGTTGACGACGGTGGGGTCAATGCCGCCCGCGACCAGCAGTTCTGCGACCAGCGTGGTGGTCGTCGTCTTGCCATGGGTCCCCGCCACCGCGATGTTGGACTTGAGCCGCATCAGCTCGGCCAGCATCTCGGCCCGGCGGACGACGGGCAAGCCACGGCGACGGGCCTCGTCTAACTCAGCATTGCCCGGCTTGATCGCCGAGGAGATCACGACCACAGCCGCGCCTTCGATATTCTCAGCCGCCTGCCCCTCGAAGATGCGCCCACCCAATTCGGCCAGCCGCACGGTGATCTTGGTGGTTTTGAGGTCCGACCCCTGCACCTTGTAGCCGTGGTTCAAAAGCACTTCGGCGATGCCGGACATGCCGATGCCGCCGATGCCGACGAAATGGATCGGGCCAACATCGGTCGGCAGTTTGGTGGCGGCGGCGTTCATTGCGGGTGTTCCTCTTCTGCGGGGGTGAGCGTGCCTTGGGCGGCAAGCTGCTCAACCATATCGGCCAATGTCTCGGCCGCGTCGGGTTTGCCGACCGAAAGCGCGGCGCGCGCCATCTGCATCGCCCCTTCGGGCATCTCAAGCACGGCGAGGATCTGGTCGGTCATGATATCTGGATTGGCTTTGCGTTCGGGCACCATGATCGCTGCCCCGGCCTCAACCAAGCCGCGGGCATTGGCGCTTTGGTGATCCCCCGCCGCGGCGGCAAAGGGGATCAGGATCGACGGACGCCCGATCACCGATAGGTCGGCCACGCTGGAGGCCCCGGAGCGGCTGATCACCAGCTGCGCCTCGGACATGCGGCGGGGCACATCGTCAAAGAAGGGGCGCACATCGGCGCTGATGCCGGATTCGGCGTAGTAGTCCGCCACCCGCTGGCCGTCTTCGTCGCGGGCCTGATGGCTGACACGGATGTTGCGGATCATGTTCATCGGCAGGGCTGCAAGCGCCGGGGGCACCACGTCCGAAAGGATGCGCGCGCCTTGGCTGCCGCCCATGACCAAAACCTCCATTGGGTAGTCACCCGGCGGGATATAGGCGGCACCGGCGCGGTCCAGCACGGCGGCGCGAACCGGATTGCCCACATGCCAGCCCTGCACGCCCTCGGGCAGTTTCGTGGGCCAGATGCCACAGGCCACGGCGTGGACCCGTTTGGCAAAAATCTCATTCACGCGGCCCAGAATGCCGTTCTGCTCATGGATCATCCGCGGCATGCGCAACGCCCAAGCGGCGCCGAGTGCGGGGATCGACGGGTAGCCCCCAAAACCCACCACAGCCGAAGGCCGGTCGCGCAGCATGTTGAGGCCCGAGCGGACCACACCGGCGGCGATGCGGAAGGGCACCAGCGCCTTGGCCACCACCCCGCCCCGGGCAAAGGTGGCGCTGCTGATCTGGGTGATCTCGACCGCTTCGGGAAAGCCGCCGGTATAGCGCGCGCCGCGCGCATCGGTGCTGAGCTTCACCCGCCAGCCGCGCTTCAACATCACCTCGGCCAAGGCCTGCGCAGGAAACATATGCCCACCGGTCCCCCCGGCGGCGATGATCAACAGTGGGGCGGCCATCAGCGGCGGCCCCGGCCCAGAATATCGCTGATCTCACCCTGCGGGCGGGTCCGGGTAAAGGCCAACAACATGCCCACGGCGATGCCGCTGGCGATCACCGAAGAGCCGCCGTAGCTCACGAAAGGTAGGGTCATGCCCTTGGCAGGCAAAAGCCGCACTGCCACACCCATGTTGATCATTGCCTGTACTCCGAATGTGCAGGCCAGCCCGGTTCCAGCCAGCCGGATGAAGGGGTCACGCTCGCGCACCAGACGCAGCAGCGACCGGACGACCACGACAGTATATAGGGCGATAATGCAGACGACCATGATCAGGCCATATTCCTCGGCGGCGACGGCGATGATGAAGTCGGTATGCGCATCGGGCAGCGACCATTTTACCTCACCCTCGCCGACGCCAACGCCGAAAAGCCCGCCCTCGCGGATGGCATTGGTGGCATAGCCAAGCTGGGTGGTCGGATCGACATCGACGCTGAGAAAACCGTCGATGCGCCGCGCGAAGTGTTCGGAATTGGAATAGGCGAATGTGCCCGCCAGAACCACCAGCCCCGCCATGCCGACCAGCAGCACCATCGGCGCACCGGCGACGAAATACATCACGCCCCAGCCGAACAGCACGAGGCAAGCCTGCCCGAAGTCGGGCTGCATCGCCAGCATCAGCACGATGGAGATACACAGCGCGAAGGACCAAGATTTGCCCGGAGGGCCATTAATCTCGGTCGCAGCAGCCATCATCCATGCGGCGGCGACCATGAAACCGGGTTTCAGGAATTCGGAAGGCTGGAACGAGGCGAAGCCCAGCGAATACCAGCGCGTCGCCCCCTTGCCGAAATCGGTGCCGAAGAAAGGCAGCAACGCCAACGCCACAAAGGCCACCACAAAGCCCAGCACGGCCAGACGCCGCACCAGCACCGGGGACATCATCGAAGTCAGCAGCATCGCGATCAGCGCCAATCCGCCGAAGAACGCCTGCCGCTGCACATAGTGGAAAGCATCAAAGCCGTTTTTCGCAGCCAAGGGCGGGGATGCGGCCAGCCCCAAAAGCATGCCGACGGCAAAAAGGATCAACACGCAGGACAAAGCCCAACGGTCGACCGTGCGCCACCATTTTGGAAGGATCGGTTCACCATCCCGCACCGGGACCGCGCCATAGACCATCTCTGTCATGGGTATCTGCCTTAACTGCCTCAACGGCCCCTTTGCGGGGTCTCATCCGGGCAGAATAGCCCGAATTGTCATATGAAGCTAGTGCATTTCACCCCGCTAAGGCGGGCGGGGTCAGCGGGGCTTTGCCAAGCCCCGCTGACGGGCGATCAGCTCGCCCCTTCAACGCGCGCGATCAGGCGGCCTTATGGGTGCCGCGCACCGGCTAGCCCTTGTCGCGGACGAATTTGAGGCCGTTCAGCAGACCTTCCAACTCAGGCCGCGCGAAGGGCGCGTTGGAAATGTCGATGATCTGCACCTTGCCTTTGTCGTTGATGACAAAGGTCGCAGGTTCGGCGAAGGGCCGGTCGGTCTCCTGCGGGCTGCGCGGGTCAGAAATGTAGAGCCCCAGGTCCGCCATCTGGTCGAGGCTCAGATCATAGCCGATGGGCAGGGTCAGGCTGTCTTCCTCGGCCATGGCCTTGGCCTTCTCTTCGGGGTCGCCGGAAACGGCGATCACATCGACGCCGATCTCATGGAACTGGCTTTGCAGCTTTTCCAATTGCGCGAGGTATTTCTTGCAAATCGGGCAGTGCAGGCCGCGGTAGACCACCACCAACTGCCAATCGCGCCCCTCTTGTGGCTGGCCCAAGGTCAGCGTGCCGCCGCCGAGCTTGCTCACGTCCATCTTCGGAAAATCCTGTTCTGCGGTCAGTTTGGTCATTCTCTGCTCCTTTCGTCAGTTGCGTTGCACCCCAGCTATGGCGCCTTGGCAAAGCGGCAACCGGTCTCACGTCTTCTTGACCGGGGCGGCACATTGAGGCAGAGCGCGCCCATGCAAGTCGATACAGCCATTATCGGAGCCGGTGCCGCGGGCATGATGTGCGCTGCCCATGCGGGCGGGCGGGTGCTGGTGGTGGACCATGCCAAAGCCGCGGGCGAGAAAATCCGCATCTCTGGCGGCGGGCGCTGCAATTTCACCAATATGTATTGCGAGCCGCAGGCGTTTCTGAGCCAGAACCCGCATTTCGCCAAATCCGCTTTGGCCCGCTATACGCAGTGGGATTTCATTGAGTTGGTCGACCGTCACGGCATCGCGTGGCATGAGAAAACCCTAGGCCAGCTTTTCTGCGACACCAGCGCGAAAGAGATCATCGCCATGCTGCGCGGGTTGATGCAGCAGGCCGGGGTCGATCTGCAACTGAAGAGCAGTGCCAGCAATTTCACGAAGGTCGATGGGCAGTTCAGCTTCGACCTGCAAACGCCTGATAAGTCGGTGAAAGTCACGGCCCGAAACCTCGTGATCGCCACCGGGGGCAAGTCGATCCCCAAGATGGGCGCGACCGGGGTCGCCTATGACATCGCGCGCCAATTTGGGCTGAGCGTCACCGATACGCGGGCCGGGCTGGTGCCCTTTACCTTTGCTGAAGGCCGCTTCGCGCCGCTGGCCGGTGTGGCCACCCCGGCGCGTATCACCGCCGGAGAGGCCGCGTTTGACGAGGCACTGCTCTTCACCCATCGCGGCCTCTCTGGCCCCGCCGTCTTGCAGGCGTCCTCCTACTGGCGCGAAGGCGAGGCAATCACCGTGAACCTTGCCCCCGAAGGCACCCTGCTGGACGCGCTCCGCGACCAGCGGCAACGCGCGGGGCGGCGGAACTTCACCACCGTGCTCGCCCAACATCTGCCCGCGCGGCTGGTGGAACATCTGGGGCAGACGTTCGACCTGTCGGGCAATCTGGCGGATTGGTCCGACGCACGGCTTTCCGCATTCATTACAGGCATCGAGAACTGGCAGCTTCACCCCGGCGGGACCGAAGGGTATCGCACGGCAGAGGTCACACTGGGCGGGGTCGATACCGACGGGCTATCTTCCAAGACCCTGGCGGCGAAAGGGGTGCCGGGGCTCTATTTTATCGGCGAGGCCGTGGATGTGACCGGTTGGCTCGGCGGCTATAACTTTCAGTGGGCGTGGTCTTCGGGCATGGCCGCCGCGCGGGCGATTGCGGGCTAGGCACCGCCCTACTCCGCCAGCACCTTCTGCACCTGCGCCACGAAATCCTCACCGCGGCGCTCGAAACTGTCGTATTGATCGAAACTCGCCGCCGCCGGGGCCAGCAGGACCACATCGCCCTCTTCGGCCTCTGCCGCCGCCCGCGCCACGGCCTGTTCCATCGTGCCGCAGACTTCGGTCTCTGCGGTGAGTTGCATGGCGAAATGCGCGGCTTCGCGCCCGATCACATAGGCTTTGCGGACCGATCCTTGCGCCTCTGCCAACCCTTTCAGACCGCCCTCTTTCTCAAGCCCGCCGCAGATCCAGCGGATGTTCTTGAACGCCGCCAGCGCCTTGGCCGCACTGTCGACATTGGTGGCCTTGCTGTCATTGACGTAGCGGACGCCATGCGCCTCGGCCACGGTCTGGCTGCGGTGCGGCAGGCCACCGAAACTGTGAAACGCCGCCTCGATCACCCGCGGGGCAAGGCCAAGCGCGCGGCAGGCGGCATAGGCGGCGCAGGCGTTCTGGTGGTTATGCGCGCCCGGCAGCCCTTGGATGCCGCGCAGGTCGATCGCGCCGACCTGCTTGCCGCGCCGATATTCGCTCAAGAACCCTTTGCGGGCAAAGACATGCCAGCCGGGGCCGGAAAGCTTGGTCTCGGCGCTGATGCGGATCACACGGTCGTCGCTCGGCCCCTCGCTGAGTTGCCCGGCAAGGAAGCGGCCCTCGGCCTCATCCACGCCGATCACCGCGCGGTCCGGGCCACCTTCGGCAAAGAGGCGACGCTTCGCGGCATAGTAGCCCCCCATGCCCGCATGGCGGTCCAGATGGTCGGGGCTGAGATTGGTGAAGACCGCCACATCGGGTGTCAGCGCGCGCGCCAGTTCGGTCTGGTAGCTGCTAAGCTCCAGCACCACGACCTCCCCATCCACGGCGGGGTCGAGGTCCAGCACCCCGCGCCCGATGTTGCCCGCCAATTGGCAAGGCCGCCCGACATGCTCAAGGATATGATGGATCAGCGCCGAAGTCGTCGATTTCCCGTTCGAGCCGGTCACCGCCACCACACGCGGGGCCACGTCGTAATGATCCCATGCCAGCGTGGCGAAGCTTTGGAAGAAAAGGCCGATGTCATTGTCCACCGGCACCCCTGCGGCAAGCGCCGATGCCACCACCGGGTTCGGCGCGGGGTAGAGATGTGGGATGCCGGGGCTGACAATCAGCCGGGCGATCTTGTCCAAGGCACCGGGGGCGTTCAGATCAACACAGGCGAAGCCTTCCCGCTCGGCCCGTGCTCGTGCGGCGGGGTTGTCGTCCCAGCAGCTGACCTTGGCCCCGCCCGCTTGCAACGCGCGCGCCGCACTCAGGCCCGAGCGGCCCAATCCCAGCACCGCCACGCGTGTGCCTTCCAAGCCCTGTACTGGAATCATCTGCAATCCCCTGCTACCCGTTGACCCCAGAATGGGGGCATGATGCGCCCATCACAAGCCAGAGGCCGCCGAAGATGTCCAGCCCCGCCAAACCTGACCTTGACGATGTGTTGCCGCGCCTCAATGCCATGATGCGCGAGGATGACCGCTGGGGTGACGTGGCGGCCTATATTCCGCAACTGGCCAAGGTGGACCCGGCGCAATTCGGCATCGCCGTGGTGACGGCGGATGGCAAATGTCATGTGGCGGGCGACACGCAGGTGCCCTTTTCGGTCCAGTCCATCACCAAAGTCTTTACGCTGGCCATTGCGCTTGGCCGCTCGGGCGACCAACTGTGGCACCGCGTCGGGCGCGAGCCTTCGGGGCGGGCCTTCAACTCCATCGTGCAGTTGGAGCAGGAACAGGGCCGCCCGCGCAATCCCTTCATCAACGCAGGTGCGATCGTCACCACGGATGAAGTCTTGGGCAACCGCGAGCCGCGCGAGGCGCTGGCCGAGATCCTGCGTTTCGTGCGCGAAGCGGCGGGGACCGACGACATCCACATCAATGACACCGTCGCCGCGTCAGAGACCGATTTTGGCCACCGCAATTTTGCACTGGCGCATTTTCTGGCGAGCTACGGGAACCTCATCAACGCGCCGGAACGGACGCTTGGCACCTATTTCCACCATTGCGCGATGGAGATGACGGTGGAGCAACTGGCCATGGCAGGCCGTTTCTTGATCGAAGCGCCGGACGTGCCGCGCTTGGTGGCCCCCAGCCGCATCCGACGGCTCAACGCGCTGATGCTGACCTGCGGGCATTACGATGGCTCAGGCGATTTCGCCTATCGCGTTGGCCTGCCGGGGAAGTCAGGTGTGGGCGGCGGTATTCTGGCGATCGTGCCGGGGCGCGCCAGCATCGCGGTCTGGTCACCGGGGTTGAACCGCTATGGCAACAGCCAAAAGGGCACCGAAGCACTGGCCCTTTTGGCGCGTCACATGGATTGGTCGATTTTCTAAGGGCTTAGCGCACCTTCAGCGTCGCCAGACCCAGCAGGGCGAGGATCAGTGAGATGATCCAGAAACGGATCACGATCTGCGGTTCGGCCCAGCCCTTTTTCTCGTAATGGTGGTGGATCGGCGCCATCAGGAAGACCCGTTTGCCGGTGCGTTTGAAGTAGAGCACTTGCACAATCACCGAAAGCGCCTCAACCACGAAGAGCCCGCCAACGACCGCCAGCACCAGCTCGTGCTTGGTGGCCACAGCGATGGCGCCCAAGGCCCCGCCAAGCGCCAGCGAGCCGGTGTCGCCCATGAAGACGGCGGCGGGCGGCGCGTTGTACCACAGGAACCCGAGGCCCCCGCCAAAGAGACCGGCGGTGAAGATCAGGATCTCGCCCGTGCCCGGAACGTAATGCACGTCAAGATAATCGGTGAAATCAACCCGTCCCACGGCATAGGCGATGACGCCAAGCGCTCCGGCGGCGATCATCACCGGCATGATGGCCAGACCATCAAGCCCGTCGGTCAGGTTTACCGCATTGGCGGAGCCGACGATCACGATGATGGCGAACGGCACGAAGAGCACGCCGAGGTTGATCAGCGTGTCTTTGAACACCGGCAGCGCCAGCTGGTACTGCAACTCTGCCGGATGGTATTGCGCGGCCCAATAGCCCGCGATACCCGCGATCAGAAAACCTAGCAAAAGCCGCAGCTTACCCGGCACGCCATCGGTGTTTTGCTTGCTGACCTTGGCGTGGTCGTCGGCATAGCCGATGGCGGCGAAACTCATGGTGACGAAAAGCACCAGCCAGACAAAGGGATTGTCGAGCCGCGCCCAAAGCAGGGTCGAGGTCAGCAAGGCCCCCACGATCAGCAGCCCGCCCATGGTGGGCGTGCCCGCCTTGGCGAAATGCCCCTCTGGCCCGTCATCGCGGATCGGCTGGCCCTTGCCCTGCCGCTTGCGCAGCACTTCGATCAGCGGTTTGCCGAAGATAAAGCCGAACACCAATGCCGTCAGAAACGCCCCGCCCGCGCGGAAGGTGATATAGCGAAACAGGTTAAAAAAATCGCCGCCATCCGACAGCAGCGTCAACCAATAGAGCATATATCGCGTCCTAACTCATCATGTGGGGTGAATCGCCGATCAGGCGGTCGGGACCGGATGGCCCATTTTGCGGATGGCGTCAACAATACCGCCCAGCTTCATCGAAAGCGACCCTTTGATCAGCACGACATCGCCGGAATCGAGCCTTGCGCGGAGTCCTTGCAACATCTCTTCGGCGGTTTCCGTCCAATCGCCGCGCTGATGTTCGGGTAGATTGTCGTAAAAGGCTTTCATCAACGGGCCGACGCAATGCACCACGTCAAGCGCGCGGGTGGCTTCGAGATCGGCGAGACCGGCGTGCAGCGCCACAGCCTCGGGGCCGAGTTCTTTCATATCGCCGACAAAGGCAATCCGCCGCCCCTTGCTGACGCGCCCAATGTCATGTGTCACTTCCGAGGCGGCCAGCACCTCAAGCGCGGCGGCCATGGAGGTCGGGTTGGCGTTATAGCTGTCGTCGATCAATTCCAGCGCCAGATAGGTGTCTACGGGGTCGAACTGGATACGCTCGCGCACCCCGCGCCCGGCATAGGGCGACCAGCGGCCCAGCGATTGTACGGCCAGCGCCCGATCCGCGCCAAGCGCCTCGGCCACTGCCAGTGCGCCAAGCGCGTTCATCGCGAAATGCCGCCCCGGCGTGGCGATCTTGAAGATCAGCGGTGCGCCTTCGACCTCGGCCTGTGCCACGGTGGCATCGCCCTGAACCTTGACCTCGCCCAGCTTGTAGTGATGCCCTGCCTGCCCAAAGGTCGTCTCGCGCAGGCCGCGCTCCAGCGCTTTGGCCAAGACGATATCGCTGTGCTCGTGGTCCGCGTTGATCACCGCCACGCCACCCGGCTCCATCCCGTCAAAGATGCTGGCTTTTTCAACCGCAATGGCGGCGACATCCTTAAAGGCTTCGAGGTGGACGGCGGCGACATTGGTCACCATCGCCGCATCGGGCCGCGCCTGTTTGGCGAGGGGGGCAATCTCGCCGGGGTGGTTCATGCCGATCTCGATCACCGCGTAATCGGTATCGCGCGGCATCCGCGCTAAGGTCAGCGGCACGCCCCAGTGGTTGTTATAGCTGTCGACGCTGGCATGGGCCCGGCCTTGATCGCCAAAGATCGCCAGCAGCATTTCCTTGGTCGAGGTCTTGCCGACGCTGCCTGTCACCGCCGCCACCTTTGCCTGTGGGCCGAGGCGGGCGCGCCCTGCCCGGCCAAGCGCTTCCAGCGCCTGTTGCACATCCTCAACGATCAGCAGCGGCGCATCAGTGGCCACGCCTTCTGGGATATGGGTCACGAGCGCGGCAGCGGCCCCTTTGCTGAGCGCTTGGGCCACAAATTCATGCCCGTCCCGCGCGGCCTTGAGTGCGACGAAGAGATCGCCGGGCTGCAAGGTCCGCGTGTCGATCGAGACACCGTTGCAAGCCCAATCGCCCTGCGCCTGCCCGCCCGTGGCCTCCGCCGCTTCGCTCGCTGTCCAAAGGCTCATGCCAATCTCCCGTCCAGTGCCGCCACGGCCACGCTGGCCTGTTCCACATCGTCGAAAGGCAGCACGTCGTCGCCCACGGTCTGCCCGGTCTCATGCCCCTTGCCCGCGATGAGCAGCGCGTCGCCCGGCTCCAGCGCGTCCACCCCACGCAGGATGGCTTCGGCCCGGTCGCCGACTTCCCAAGCCTCGGGTGCGCCGCCCAGCACGGCGGCACGGATGCTGGCCGGGTCTTCGCTGCGCGGGTTGTCGTCGGTGACGATGACCATATCCGCATGTTGCGCCGCCGCCTGCCCCATCAAGGGGCGCTTGGCCCGGTCCCTATCACCGCCCGCGCCGACGATGGCGACAAGCCGGCCCATGACATGCGGGCGCATGGCGGCGAGTGCGGTGGCCACTGCATCGGGCGTATGGGCGTAATCGACGAAAACCGCAGCGCCATTGTCGCGGGTGGCGGCAAGCTGCATCCGGCCCCGCACGGTGGTGAGATGCGGCAGCGTGTCAAAAACCTCCTGCGGGTCGGCGCCGCAGGCGATGACCAGCCCTGCGGCCAGCAAGACGTTATCGCCCTGAAAACCGCCGATCAGGTTGAGCCGCTTTTGATAGGTCTTGCCGCGCCAGCTAAAGCGCAGGTCTTGGCCCGTCGCATCGAACCGCTGGCCTTGCAGATGCAGATCGCCCCCGTCGCGGCCCACGGTGATCACCTCACAGCCCCGCGCGCGGGCGATGGCCGCGATGTCGACGCCTTTTTCATCGTCGATATTGACCACAGCCGTGCCATCTTCAGGCAGGACACGGGCGAAAAGCGCGGCTTTGGCGGCGAAATAGGCCTCGAATGTCTCGTGATAGTCCAGATGGTCTTGGGTGAAGTTGGTAAAGCCCGCCGCCTTGAGCGTCACCCCATCCAGCCGCCGCTGGTCGAGCCCATGGCTGGACGCTTCCATCGCGGCATGGGTGATCCCATTCGCCGCCGCCTCGGCCAGCGTGCGGTGCAGGGTGATCGGCTCGGGCGTAGTATGGGTCAAGGGGGCGGCCCATGCGCCTTCGACCCCGGTGGTGCCAAGGTTCACGGCAGGCAATCCCATCTCAACCCAAATCTGGCGCACGAAGGTCGAGACCGAGGTTTTCCCATTGGTGCCCGTGACCGCGATCATCGTGGCGGGCTGGCCGCCGAACCAAAGCGCCGCCGTGCGCGTCAGCGCCTCACGCGGGAGGTCGGAGACCACCAGCGCGGCATCCGAGCCTGCCAGTTCCTCGGCGGCGAGTTTGGCGCCCGCCGCATCGGTCAGCACCGCCGCCGCGCCCATGCGCAGGGCGTATTGAATGAACTCGGCCCCATGCACACGGCTGCCGGGCAGAGCCGCAAAGAGCGTGCCCTCGCGCACCTCACGGCTGTCGACCGCGATGCCGGTGATCATAGGGTTGGCCCCCGCCCGCGCGGTCAGCCCGAGAGAGGAAAGCGGTACGGCCCGGTCGGTCATAGAAATGTCTTTTCAGTTGCTGCTGGTCAGCGTTAGCACAGCGTCGCTCACCGGTTCAACAGCGGGGCGCAGCCCCAGCAAAGGCGCGATGCGGCGCACCATCTCGGCGGCCACGGGCACGGCGGTCCACCCCGCCGTGCGGCGCGGTTTCGGGCCCGAGGTCTCGACCGGTTCGTCCAGCGTGACGATCAGCACATATTTCGGATCGTTGATCGGAAAGATGCTGGCGAAAGTGTTGATCACCTTGTCGTCGTAATAGCCGCCCGTGGGCTTGGGCTTGTCAGCGGTGCCGGTCTTGCCCGCGATTTGATAGCCCGGCACCTCGGCAAAGCTGGCCGTGCCATCGGTCACCACCTTGCGCAGCATCATCCGGGCCTGCGCGGCGGTCTCTTCGGACATGACGCGGGGGCCGAGTTGGGGGGCGGATTGCTTCAGCAGCGTGGGCTTTACCGCCCGCCCGCCATTGGCGATGGCGGCATAGCCCGCGGCAAGGTGCATCGGCGTGCTCGACAGCCCGTGGCCGTAGGAGATCGTCACGCTGGACAATTCAGTCCAACGGCTCGGCAAGAGCGGCTTGCCGCCCGAGGCTTCGACGATCTCAAAGGGGGTCGGCTCGAAGAAACCGAGGCTTTTGAGGAACTCTTGCTGCCGTTCGATACCGATTTCCAGCGCCATCCGGCCCGTGCCCCGGTTCGAGGAATGCACGATGATGTCGGCGACGCTCAGCTTGCCGTAGTTCTTGTTCCGGAACTCACCGATGCGGAAGCCACCAACCTTCATCGGGCCGGAGGTGTCGATGATCGTGTCGGCGTTGAACAGCCCCAGTTCCACCGCCTGTGCAGCGGCGAAAATCTTGAAGGTGGAGCCCAGTTCATAGACCCCCTGCACCGCGCGGTTGAACAGCGGGCTGTCGGAGGCATCGCCTTGGGTCAAGGGCCGGGGCCGGTTGTTGGGGTCGAAATCCGGCAGCGAGGCGACCGAGATCACCTCGCCCGTGTGCACATCCATCAGAATGCTGGTGGCCCCTTTGGCGTTCATCAGCTTCATGCCGCCATAAAGCACCCGCTCCGCCGCGGCCTGCACGGTGAGGTCGAGCGACAGCTCTAGAGGTTTGTTGCCATTGGCCGGGTCGCGCAGATAATCGTCGAAATACTTCTCGGCCCCCGCCACGCCGATCACCTCGGCGGCATGGACGCCTTCCTTGCCATAACTCGCTCCGCCCAGCACATGGGCTGCAAGCGAGCCGTTGGGGTAAAGACGCATGTCGCGCGGCGCGAACAAAAGCCCCGGATCGCCGATATCATGCACGGCCTGCATCTGTTCGGGGCTGATTTTCTTCTTGATCCACAGGAACTTGCGCTTGCCTGTGAAATCCTTAATCAGGCGCTCTTCTTTCAGATCGGGAAAAATTTTGACCAGCTTTTTCGCGGCCATCTCCGGGTCGATCATGTGGCGCGGCTGCGCATAGAGCGCGTGGGTCTCGAAATTGGTGGCCAGAAGGTTGCCGTTCCGGTCCGTGATATCGGCACGCGAGGCCGAGATCACGGCCCCCGGCGCATGGCCGCGCGGCTCAGACGGTTCCGACATCGCCAGCAGCCCCATGCGTCCGCCAATCACGGTAAAGGCACAAAGAAAACAAACCCCCAGCACCAGAAGCCGCCCCTCGGCGCGCATCCGCGCCTTGTCGCGCATCTGCTCGTGGCGGATGCGCTTGTTCTCACGTTCGATCGCATCGGGGTTTTCCCCCTTCTCGCGGGCCTCGAGGATGCGGGCCAGCGGGCGCAGCGGGGTGCGGATCATTCAACCTTCTCCTCGGAAAGACCGTTCAGCGCCTCGTAATTCATCGTCGAGACATCCACAGGATCGGTGATCGGCAGCATGGGCTGGGGCGGATAGGCGACTTGATCGACCTGACCAAACTGGCCGGGATGCAGCGGCAACAGGCCCAGACGGTCAAAGTTCAGATCCGCCAGATCGCGCAGCCGGTCCGGGCGGTTCTGAAAGGCCCATTCGGCGCGCAGGACGGCCAGACGGGCATGGGCCGCGCGGATATTGGCATGCAGCCTGTCGGCATCGCTCAGCGCCTGCTGGGTCGCGTAATTCTCGCGGTAGGCCCAGAAGGCCAATCCAACCACGGCAATGGTGGTGAGGATATACATCACCGTGCGCATCACTCAGATCCCCCTGACCATCGGCATGCCGATGGTTTTCGCGTCAATCTCACCACTGGGCGCATCGGTGCGCGTGGCGACCCGCAGCTTGGCCGACCGGCTGCGCGGGTTCTCTTCCAATTCCTGCGCGTCAGGGCCAATCGCCTTGCGGGATTTCAGGGTGAACTGCGGCGGCGCTTGCTCAAGCGCGGGGGCGAAACGGTTGGCATTGCCCCCGGCCCCGGCACGCGCGGTGAGGAAGCGTTTGACCATGCGGTCCTCGACCGAATGGAAGGTTACCACGGCCAGCTTCCCGCCCGGCTTCAACGCCCGCTCGGCGGCCATAAGACCCTGAAAGAGTTCGCCATATTCATTGTTCACCGCAATCCGAAGCGCTTGGAAACTGCGGGTTGCCGGATGGCTCTGACCGGGCTTAGCGCGCGGCAGGCAGCCTTCGACCAGCTTTGCCAATTCCAACGTGGTGGTGATCGGCGCTTCTTCCCGGGCACGGACAATCGCCTTGGCGATCCGGCGCGAGGCGCGCTCTTCACCGTATTGAAAGAGGATATTGGCGATTACCTCTTCCTCGGCCTCGTTGACCAGATTGGCAGCCGAGGGGCCATCTTGGCTCATCCGCATGTCGAGCGGGCCATCTTTCATGAAGGAAAAGCCACGCTCCGCCTGATCGAGCTGCATGGAGGAAACGCCGAGGTCCAGCACCACACCATCGAGGTCTTGGGCATATTCATCCATGCGCGAGAAGACGCCCTGCTGCATGGTGATCCGATCGCCATAGTCACCGGCCCATGCCGCCGCCATCTCAAAGGCCAGTGGATCGCGGTCGACGGCCACCACACGCGCGGCACCGGCCTCAAGCAAGCCACGGGTGTAGCCGCCCGCGCCAAAGGTGCCATCCAGCCAAACCCCCTCCACGGGCGCCACGGCAGATAGGATCGGGCGCAGCAGAACGGGGGTGTGAGGGGCGGAAGGGTCAGAGGCAGCAACCATTCCCTCAGATCTCCATATCACCATCAAGGAACGAGAGCGGATCGACATCGTCGGGCAGTTCTTGCTGCCACGCCTCTTCCTCGGTCTCGTAGGTTTCGGGCTTCCAGATTTGGAAGGTGTCACCGGCGGCGATAAAGAACGCCTCGCCGTTGAGTTCAATCTTGTTGCGCAGCTTGGCGGGCAGCACCAAACGGCCTGTCTCATCTACCGTCGTGGGGAAAGACTGACCATGGAACAGACGCTGAAGCGCCTTGCGCTGCATGGAGCCACGCGGCATGCGGTCGATCTTGGCGTCAACCTCTTCGATGGCTTCCATGGTATAGCATTCAAGGTAGTTCCGGCGGTGGTCGCCATAGACGATGACCAGTTCGGGATTGTCGCCGTTCTTCCAGTTCGGGTCGCCAGCCTCCAACACACGCCGAAAAGAGGCTGGGATAGACACCCGCCCCTTCGTATCGACCTTGTGGTGGCTTTCGCCTCTGAACCTGCGGCTCACTTGTTGTCCCTGCCTCTTGCGCCTTTGCGCTTAAACTCGTTGTCCGCCTCAATCCCCTGCCCCGGAAATGGAAACGGCGGGTTGATCTGCTGCCACTGATCAACCCGCCGCCCACGTCCCGCAGCTTGGCGGGGGAAGTCCGACTGCGCGCGCCACCTGGGGGGATGTCTGCTCGCTCGCGCGCCGGATCTCTTTGGTCTGATGAAAGCGAGGTGCCTGTATGAAACCTGCTAGGTTTTGATTTATTTTGGGGTCGTTTGCTGCCCCGTGTCCCGTTCTCATCCGATGCATTAGGGATGCCATGGGAATTGATGGGCGTCTAGATATTTTTTGGATTTCCGCCCAATATTTTGTTTTGCACAGGCTGTGAGAACAACATCTGGTATAACTTTTCGGGCGCAGCGTGGCTTAATTTGGGATCGCTTGAGCCTGAAACACTATATCTTGTTAACGAATTGCGACCTGCACAATATCCCACAGTTTCCCACTAAAATTTGCTCACATAGTTATCCACAGGACGTGTTCGTTGCCTGTTCCGCAGAATGCGTCCAGGGCGTTCGAATTGCACGCCAATTCCCGTGGCTGCGAATCGGGCAAGCCCCCCAATGGCGCAAGGGGCGCCCATGATTTCCCAGACGTCCCATGCATTCCCGCGACTTTTCCCATGGCCTCCCAGCGGCCCATGCCTTCCCAGCCGCATAGCCCCTCCTGACAGCGGTATCTTGTCCTTTCGGCCCACGCACGGCATGTAATGGCGCGAAACGGAGGGAGTGCTTCATGATCCAAGCCACGGCTCTATTTACCCACGCGCTGAACATGCTTTTTCACGCGCCCTCAACCACGCTGCGGGTGATCCTGCCTGCCGTGCTTTGGGTGATGGGGGCCGCCGCTGCCGCGGGCCTGCTGGCGGGGGATGCGCTTGGGGCCATGGATCAGGTGATCGAGAACGCCGCCCCGCCGCCTGCGGGTCAACTTCTGATCCTGATCGCCTGCGGGCTGGCGGGCATCCTTGGCTATGCGCTGATGGCCATCCTCTGGCACCGCTATGTCTTGCTTGATCACGACGGGAGCGCCCTGCGCCCGGGCATGGGGCTGTTCTGGGCCTATGTCTGGCGGGCTATCGTTCTGGGCTTCGCGCAGTTTCTCGCGGCCATTCCCATCGGCCTTGCCATGCTACTCTTGGGCGGGCTGACCGGGTCGAGCCCGGCGGCACTGCTGTTGATCGGGCTGGTGGCGGGGGTGGCCTTCCTTTGGCTGGCGCTGCGGCTCAGCCTCGTGCTGCCCGCCGCCGCTCTGGGCCACGTCATGTCGGTCCGCGACAGCTGGCGCGCGACCGAGCCTTTGGCCGGCACGCTTTGGGCGCTGGCCGTATTGCTGGCGGTGGTGAATACGTTGCTCGGCGTGATCGCCAGCATGTTGCTGCCCGCCGACCCCGGCCTGCGGCTGATGCTGGATTCCCTGCTCTACCTTATAGAGGGGCTGGTTTTCGTCTCGATGCTGACCACACTTTACGGCCACCTGATCGAAGGGCGCGAGCTGGGTTAACCGCCCGCGCCGCCCTCCTCAGGCCATGCCACCCTCGATCAAGCCCTTCGCGAGCCGGGCATAGGCATCGGCCATCGGCCCCTCGCCCGTGGCGACCGGCGTGCCGCTGTCCCCGGCCAAACGGGTATCGAGATCAATCGGCAGACTGCCCAAAAGCGGCACGCCCATCTTCTCGGCCTCCGCCGCCACACCGCCTTGGCCAAAGATCTCATGCTGAGAGCCACAATCGGGGCAGACGAATGTCGACATATTCTCGATCAGTCCCAGCACCGGGGTTTTTAATGTGGCGAACATGTCGAGCGCCTTGCGCGCGTCGATCAAGGCCACGTCTTGCGGAGTGCTGACCACGATGGCGCCCGAAAGCTCGGACTTGGTACAGAGCGTCAGTTGCACATCGCCGGTGCCGGGGGGCAGATCGACGAGCAGCACGTCAAGCTCACCCCATTCCACTTGCCCGAGCATCTGCTGCAGCGCGCCCATCAGCATTGGCCCACGCCAGACGACGGCCTTGCCCTCTTCCAACATGAAGCCGATCGACATCATGGTGACGCCATGGGCCTGCAAGGGAATGATCGTCTTGCCGTCGGGGCTGGCGGGGCGCTTGTTGACCCCCATCATGCGCGGCTGGCTGGGCCCATAGATATCGGCGTCGAGCAGCCCCACCTTGCGCCCGGCCCGCGCCAGCGCCACGGCAAGGTTGGAACTGACGGTGGATTTACCCACACCACCCTTGCCAGAGCCGATGGCGAGGATGCGCTTCACGCCGCTGGGTTTCATCGGCCCCTCTTGCGGCTTGGGATGCCCACCGACCTTGAGACTGGGCGCTTTCGGTGCGGGGCCATGCGCGGTCAACGCGACCGACACATCACCCACCCCCGGCAGATCGCGCACCACCTGCTCTGCCGCGTCGCGCAACGGTGCCATCTGCCGCGCCACATCGGCATTGGGCGCTTCGATGACGAATCGCACCTTATCACCTTCGACCACCAGCGCGCGGACCAGATCATGGGACAGCAGGCTTTTGCCGTCGGGCAGTTGCACCCGCGCCAGCGCCGCTTCGACTTCTGCTTTGGTCACAGACATGCGCAAATTCTCCTCTATTACGGCTTCTGAAATGGCAGGTTCTGCGCCAAGCGCAAGGGGACGGCCCTTTTTGCATAGGAAAGAGGCGCAATGCCCAAGGATTACGCAGGGGTACCATGTTTTTGCCGCATAGCAGCATTGCAAAAAGAAATATTGTGCACGCGCAGCAATTAGCGCTAACTTGGGTTCATAGGCAGGGCCAAGCGCCCCGCTTTCGGAAAGACCAGACACATTCTTCCTCCTCCCGAATGTGTCTGATTTTACCAAGACTTGGATGCATCCACTCCTCCTCCCGGATGCAGGCAAGTTTGGAAAGACCAGACGCGTCCATCCTCCTCCCGGATGTGTCTGTTATTGGCGGCGACATCTACCTCCTCCCAGATGTTGTCGCCCCCTTTCCCCCCTCCCCATATATGACAGCTTTATGACCCTGCGCCCTTTTGCCGCGCGGGCAAAACCGTTTTTTATCAACAAGTTGCGCCACTCAGAACCTATGCGCTTTCTGCATAGCGGCATTGACTTTATGCCCGTTGTGCAAATGCAGAAAGGGCGTAAATAGCAGGCAACGAGATGATCCACAGATGAAAAAAGAGGCGCCGAAATGGCTTACATGAACACAACCACTGCAAACACAACTTCCGTCTTTGCCCGTATCGGCGGCGTATTCGAAGCACTGGCAACCCGCTACAAACAGCACCGTCTTTACCGTGAAACTTTCGACGGTCTGAGCGCGTTGAGCAACCGCGAACTGGCCGACCTTGGCCTGAGCCGTTCCGAACTGCGCCGCGTCGCGTGGGAATCTTCCCGCGGCTAAGCAGAGATAGAGATCGGACGTCAGAACCCCTCCCTGTTCTGCCGTCTGAAAGCCGGGGTGCGCGTCACTTTCCTCCTCCCTGAATGAGGCGGACCCCGCAAGGAGACCCGAAGCCGACCCTCCCTCGACGCTTCGGGCCGACATAGAAACGGCGGCACCTTCCTCCCAAGGTGTCGTCGTTTTTGTTTGTAAGGTCCTGTGCAGGCAGGCTTTTGGCAGCCCGCCACAGGGTGCAATTTAGAAGGGCACGTCTTTCCCGCCGGTCAAAAAACGTGAGACGACCTTTTTGGTCCCGGCCTTCTCAAAGGCGACTTCCATCTTGTCACCTTCGATGCCAATCACTTCGCCATAGCCGAATTTATCGTGGAAAACGCGCTCGCCCATCTCAAACGCGGCGACCGCCTGCATATCGATCGTGACATTGCGGCTTTCGCGCGGCTGGCTGGTGCCCCGCGCCCCGCTGCGTGATTGCAGGCGTTTCCAACCCGGTGAATTATAGACATTCGCGCTTGCGACACGGTCATGTAGGTCCGATTGCGGCATGGCCGCGCCAAAGCCACCGCCGTAAAGCCCCGGCGGAGTCAGCACATCCACATGTTCTTCGGGCAGCTCATCAATGAAACGCGACGGCATCGCATTCTGCCATTGGCCAAAGACCCGGCGATTGGCGGCGAAAGAGATGGTGCAAATCTGCTCCGCCCGGGTGATGCCGACATAGGCCAGCCGCCGCTCCTCTTCGAGCCCCTTCATCCCGCTTTCATCCATCGAACGCTGCGAGGGGAACAGCCCATCTTCCCAGCCTGGCAGGAAAACCATGGGGAATTCCAAGCCCTTGGCCGCGTGCAGCGTCATGATCGAGACCTTCTCGCCATCGCCTTCCTGCTCATTATCCATGATCAGGCTAACATGTTCGAGGAAGCCCTGCAGGTTCTCGAACCCCTCCAAGGCTTTGACGAGTTCCTTAAGGTTTTCCAGCCGCCCCGGCGCTTCGGGCGTTTTGTCATTCTGCCACATGCCGGTATAGCCGCTTTCGTCGAGAATCATCTCGGCCAGTTCGACATGAGACACTTCAGGCGGGCCGTAATCCACCCGCAGCGGTGCGGCACCATCATCGAGCACCGAGTCGTCCTCGCTGATCTCAATCCGAGGACCTTGCAGCATGGACGACCAACGGTCGATCCCGTCGATCAAAAGCCGCAGTTGCGCCGCCCCTTTGCCGCTGATCCCGCCATGGGCGAGAAGGATTCGCGCACCTTCGACAAGGTTCACCCCATGATCCCGCGCCGTGCGCTGGATTTTCTGCTGCGCCTTTTCGCCCAAACCCCGCTTGGGCGTGTTCACAATCCGCTCGAAAGCCAGATCATCATCGGGGCTGGTGACCACGCGGAAATAGGCCATGGCGTCGCGGATTTCCAAACGCTCATAGAATCGCGGGCCGCCAATCACCTTATAAGGCAGGCCGATGGTCAAAAACCGGTCCTCAAAGGCGCGCATCTGGTGGCTCGCCCGGACGAGAATCGCCATATCGTCAAGCGAGAAGGGGTCGAGCCCTCTTGTGCCGCGCTGCGCGGATTCAATCTCATCCCCGATCCAACGCGCCTCTTCCTCGCCATCCCAATGGCCGATCAGGCGGACCTTTTCGCCCTCGGTCTCTTCGGTCCAGAGCGTCTTGCCCAAGCGCCCCTCATTGCCCGCGATCACGCCCGAGGCGGCGGCGAGGATATGGGGGGTGGAGCGGTAATTCTGCTCAAGCTTGACCACATGGGCGCCGGGGAAATCCGTTTCAAACCGCAGGATGTTGCCCACTTCAGCCCCGCGCCAGCCATAGATCGACTGGTCGTCGTCGCCCACGCAGCAGATGTTCTTGTGCCCCTGTGCCAAGAGCCGCAGCCACAGGTATTGGGCCACGTTGGTATCCTGATATTCGTCAACGAGGATGTATTTGAACCAACGCTGATACTGCGCCAACACATCCGGGTGCGCCTGGAAAATCGTCACCATATGGAGCAGCAGATCGCCGAAATCGGTCGCGTTCAATTCGATCAGACGGCGTTGATATTGCGCGTAAATCTCCGGCCCGCGGTGGTTGTATGCCCCGGCATCCGCGCTCGGAATCTTGTCCGGGGTCAGCGCGCGGTTCTTCCAGCCGTCGATGATCCCCGCCAGCATCCGCGCGGGCCAGCGCTTGTCGTCAATCCCTTCGGCGGCGACCAATTGTTTGAGCAGGCGCAACTGGTCATCCGTATCGAGAATCGTGAAGTTGCTTTTCAGCCCCACCAATTCCGCATGCCGCCGCAGCAGTTTGACGCAAATCGCGTGAAAGGTGCCGAGCCATGGCATCCCCTCAACCTGCTGGCCCAGCATCTGGCCCACGCGGGTTTTCATTTCCCGCGCGGCCTTGTTGGTGAAGGTGACCGCCAGAACCTCATGCGGGCGCGCGCGCCCGGTGTTAAGCAGATGCACGATTCGCGCCGTCAACGCCCGCGTTTTGCCGGTGCCCGCCCCGGCGAGCATCAGCACGGGGCCATCCAACGTCTCGACCGCGGCCCGTTGGGCGGGGTTCAACCCCTCCAGATAAGGCTGCGGACGCGCGGCCATGGCGCGGGCGGACAGGGAGGCGCCCTCAAAGGCGTGCATTTCGTCAAAATCACTCATGCCCGCAATCTAGCGCGTCCGGGGTACGAGATAAAGAGACGTTCCTCAAATGTTCTTTCGAAAGATATTCAAGTCCCGATTTGGCGTCGCTGCGGGCAAAACCGGGTGAATTTAAAATGCGGGGGAAATCTTTACCCGTTGATAATGCTTTGGCGGCAATGTGCTGACACAACGATAAACGAGAGGAACCGCTCATGTTCAGAAACGATGATACTTCGGTACTGCGCCGAGAGATTGACCGGTTCAAACTGCCGATGTTCATTGCGGAATTGAACGCCGACAGCGGGCATTTCGAACTTTTGGCCCTCAACACCGCCCATGAGGCGCATAGCGGCATGGTGATGAGTGAGGTGATAAACCGCCCCCTGCACAGTTTCATGCCCCATGAAGAGGCTGAGGCGGTCAATGAACGCTATGCGCGCTGCGTCTCGAACGCGGGGCAAATCCGCTATCGCGAGATGCTGCATATGCCCCGCGGGCCGCTCATTTGGGACACCACGTTGCATCATGTGCAATCCTACCGCGGTCTTGACCGGGTGGTGGGCAGCGCCATCGTTGTGGAGCGGGTGCAGCGGGACAACCGCGATACCCTCGCTTTTGAAGATGTCCGCTATTTCGCGGCGACATCCTCGTTCAAACTCGAACAAATCTCGACGGTGCTGGATGCCGCCGAAAAAGGGCTGATCGATCCGGCGAAGCTTACCGGGTCGGCAGGGATGCTGGCCGGGCTCTGCCGCGCCATCGACAGCACCATGCAAGAGCTACGCTCCATCGCGCAGGAACGGCTGGATGCCGAGGCCAATCCGACCGTCCACCTGATCGACATGGAAGGCGCCGCCGCCAGCGAAGGTGACGAAATCGAAGCAGCCATCGCGGCGCTTGTGGATATGGCCGACAACCTACCGACACCGCCGGGCCGCAAGGTAAGCGAGGCCGCACCGCTCGCCCGGTCCATTTTCCGACAGTAACTGGTTGCGCCCCACCCGGACGGCAGCACCCTCACCCCGGCTCCGACGCAGCCACGCCATCTGGACAATCCGTAACCCTTTGGCGCAAATGCCGCCATGGACCTACATGCAACCTACCCCGCCCTTTCGGACCTTCGCAGCCGCGCGCAGTCGCGCCTGCCTAAATTCGTTTGGGAATACCTTGATTCCGCCACCGGGACGGAGGCCACCAAACACCGCAACCGCGCGGCCCTAGACCGCGTCGGGTTGATGCCCTCGGTGTTGCACGGCGAATTCACGCCTGACCTCAGCGTTAATCTGATGGGGCAAAAACTCCCCCTGCCCTTCGGCATGTCCCCCTTGGGCATGTCCGGCCTGATCTGGCCCGATGCCGAAGCCCATCTTGCCCGCGCGGCGGATCGCGCCGGCATTCCTTTTGGCCTTTCCACCGTGGCCGCGACCTGCCCGGAAGATGTAGCGCCCCATTTGGGCGCGCATGGTTGGTTCCAACTCTACCCCCCGCGCGACCCGGAAATTCGGACCGATATGCTGGCGCGGGCCAAGGCTGCGGGTTTCACGACTTTGGTCCTGACCGTCGACGTGCCGGTCGCCTCGCGCCGTGAGCGGCAGACCCGTTCGGGCCTGACCAGCCCGCCCAAATTGACCCCACGGCTGATGGCGCAGGTTGCGATGCGCCCGGCTTGGGCAATGGGCATGGCCCGCCGGGGTCTGCCGCATATGAAAATGCTCGACAAATACACCGACGGCACGGCCACCGCGAACCTGCCGCCCACCGCCCATGTGGGCTATCTGCTGCGCACCGCGCCCGATTGGGATTATCTGCATTGGCTGCGCGACCACTGGCAGGGTCCGCTGGTGATCAAAGGCGTGCTGCGCCCCGAAGACGCCACGAAAATGGAAAAGGCCGGGGCCGATGCGATCTGGGTCTCGAACCACGCGGGCCGTCAGTTCGACGCGGCCCCCGCCAGCGCCGAGGCGCTGCCCGCCATTCGTGCCGCCACGAAACTGCCGGTGATCTTTGACAGCGGCGTGGAATCGGGCCTTGATATCCTGCGTGCCTTCGCGCTCGGCGCGGATTTTATCATGCTGGGCCGGGCCTTCCACTTTGCCCTCGCCGCCCTTGGGCCGCGCGGGGTCGATCACCTGATTGATGTGCTTGCCCGCGACCTGACCGCCAATATGGGACAGCTGGGCGCGCAGAACCTGCGCGACCTCCCTCCCCCCTTTGATCTGTCGCCGCTCTGATCGGAAAGCTTGCAGAAATGTGACAAAGACGGCCACAGCCCTCTTGCGCTGCACCGCAGCATCCCTAAGCTGCCTTTAAAACCAGCAGGGGAGACCAGCCAGTGACCGATTTTAAAAAGATCCTGATCGCGAACCGTGGTGAGATCGCGATCCGCATCATGCGCGCCGCCAATGAGATGGGCAAGAAAACGGTCGCGGTCTACGCCGAGGAGGACAAGCTGGGCCTGCACCGTTTCAAAGCGGATGAGGCCTATCGCATCGGTGAAGGCCTCGGCCCCGTCGCGGCCTATCTCAGCATTGACGAGATGATCCGCGTGGCCAAGGCGGCGGGTGCCGATGCCATCCACCCGGGCTATGGCCTGCTGTCGGAAAACCCGGAATTCGTCGATGCCTGCGAGAAGAACGGCATCACCTTCATCGGCCCGCGGGCCGAGACGATGCGCGCCTTGGGGGACAAAGCCTCTGCCCGCCGCGTCGCGATGGAGGCGGGCGTGCCGGTCATCCCCGCCACCGAAGTACTGGGCGAAGACATGGACGCGATCCGCGCCGAGGCGGCCGAGGTCGGCTACCCGCTGATGCTCAAAGCCTCTTGGGGCGGCGGCGGGCGCGGGATGCGACCGATCATGTCCGAAAAGGAACTGGAGGAGAAAGTGCGCGAAGGGCGCCGCGAGGCCGAAGCCGCTTTCGGCAATGGCGAGGGCTATCTGGAGAAGATGATCCTGCGCGCCCGCCATGTCGAAGTGCAGATCCTCGGCGATAAACAGGGCGACATTTACCATCTGTACGAGCGCGACTGCTCGGTCCAGCGCCGCAACCAAAAGGTCGTCGAACGCGCCCCCGCCCCCTATCTGAGCGAGGAGCAACGCGCCGAAATCTGCGAATTGGGCCGCAAAATCTGCGCCCATGTGAACTATGAATGCGCGGGCACCGTCGAATTCCTGATGGATATGGAAACCGGCAATTTCTACTTCATCGAAGTAAACCCCCGCGTGCAGGTCGAACATACCGTCACCGAAGAGGTCACCGGCATCGACATCGTCCGCGCCCAGATCCTCATCGCCGAGGGAAAACCGCTGGCCGAAGCGACGGGCAAGGCGCGGCAGGAGGACATCACCCTCACCGGCCACGCCCTGCAAACCCGCGTCACCACCGAAGACCCGCAGAACAATTTTATCCCCGACTATGGCCGCATCACCGCCTACCGCTCGGCCACCGGCATGGGCATCCGCCTCGACGGTGGCACTGCTTACGCGGGCGGGGTCATCACGCGCTATTACGACAGCCTGCTGACCAAGGTCACCGCCAAGGCGCCGACGCCCGAGATGGCCATCGCCCGGATGGACCGCGCTCTGCGCGAGTTCCGGGTGCGCGGGGTCAGCACCAACATCGCCTTCGTCGAGAACCTGCTGAAACATCCGACGTTTCTGAGCAATGAATACACCACCAAATTCATCGACGAGACGCCCGAGCTGTTCCAGTTCGAGCAACGCCGCGACCGTGCGACCAAGGTGCTGACCTATATCGCCGACATCACCGTAAACGGCCATCCAGAGACCAAGGGCCACGCCCTGCCCGCCGCCCATGTCCGTGACCCGAGGCCGCCCGCGCTGCGCGGCGAGCCGCAGATGGGCACGCGTAACCTCTTGGAACAAAAGGGCCCCGAGGCGGTGGCCGAGTGGATGGGCCAACAGCGTCAACTGCTCATCACCGACACTACCATGCGCGATGCGCATCAGTCGCTCTTGGCCACGCGGATGCGCAGCCTCGATATGATTAAGGTGGCCCCCGCCTATGCCGCCAATCTGCCGCAGCTCTTCTCGGTCGAATGCTGGGGCGGGGCGACTTTCGATGTGGCCTATCGCTTCTTGCAGGAATGCCCGTGGCAACGCTTGCGCGACCTGCGCGCGGCCCTGCCCAATGTGATGACCCAAATGCTGCTGCGCGCCTCCAACGGGGTGGGCTATACCAATTACCCCGACAACGTGGTGCAGAAATTCGTGGCCACGGCGGCCAATACCGGCGTCGATGTGTTCCGCGTGTTCGACAGTCTCAACTGGGTTGAGAACATGCGCGTGGCGATGGATGCGGTCGTCGAATCCGGCAAGATTTGCGAGGGCACGATCTGCTACACGGGCGACATCTTTGACCCGGACCGCGCGAAATACGACCTTCAGTATTACGTCAACATGGGCAAGGATCTGAAAGCCGCCGGCGCGCATGTGCTGGGGCTGAAAGACATGGCAGGCCTGTTGAAACCCGCCCAAGCCCGCGCGCTCGTCAAGGCGTTGAAATCCGAGGTTGGTCTGCCAATCCATTTTCACACCCATGACACGGCAGGCAGTGCCACGGCCACCATCCTCGCCGCCTCCGAGGCGGGCGTCGATGCGGTCGACTGCGCGATGGATGCGCTTTCGGGCAACACCTCTCAGGCGACGCTCGGCACAGTGGTTTCGGCCCTGCAACATACCGACCGCGACACCGGGATCGACATGAAAGCCGTGCGCGAAATCTCTGATTACTGGGAAGAAGTGCGCGGCCATTATGCCGCCTTTGAGACCGGGATGCAGGCGCCCTCCTCCGAGGTTTACCTGCACGAGATGCCCGGCGGCCAGTTCACCAACCTCAAGGCGCAGGCCGCCTCTATGGGGCTGGAGGACCGCTGGCCCGAGGTGGCGCGCACCTATGCGGACGTGAATCAGATGTTCGGCGACATCGTGAAGGTCACGCCCTCGTCCAAAGTCGTAGGCGACATGGCGTTGATGATGGTCTCCCAAGGGCTGACCCGGGCGCAGGTCGAAGACCCGAATGTCGATGTCTCCTTCCCCGACAGCGTGATCGACATGATGCGCGGCAACCTCGGCCAGCCGCCGAATGGCTTCCCGGAGGGCATCGTCAAGAAGGTGCTGAAAGGCGAGACGCCGAACACCGAACGCCCCGGCAAACATCTGGAACCCGTCGATCTTGAGGCCGTTCGCAAGGAACTGTCCGAGCAGTTGGACGGCATGCAGATCGACGACGAAGACCTTTGCGGCTACCTGATGTATCCCAAGGTGTTCCTCGACTACATGGGCCGCCACCGCATCTATGGCCCGGTGCGCACCCTGCCCACGCATACCTTCTTCTACGGCATGGAACCGGGGGCGGAGATCTCGGCCGAGATCGACCCCGGCAAAACCTTGGAAATCCGTCTTCAGGCCGAATCCGAGGCCGGAGAGGATGGCGAGGTGAAGGTCTTCTTTGAACTCAACGGCCAGCCGCGGGTGATCCGCGTGGCGAACCGGCTGGTCAAGGATGCCACGGTGCAGCGCCCCAAGGCCGAGGCGGGCAATCCCGACCACATCGGCGCGCCAATGCCGGGGGTTGTGGCCTCCGTCGGGGTGAAGGCGGGCCAGCCGGTCAAGGCGGGCGACCTGATATTGACCATCGAGGCGATGAAGATGGAGACGGGCCTCCACGCGGAACGCGATGCAGTGGTAAAGGCCGTGCATGTGCAGGCCGGTGGCCAGATCGATGCGAAGGACCTGCTCGTCGAGTTAGAGTAAATCACCCCCCGGGCGCGGTCCCTTGCCGCGCCCCCACCAGGAGCGAGCCGATGCACCTCTCTGCGATAACCCTGATCGTCCCCGACTATGACGCCGGCATCGCCTTTTACTGCGGCGTCATGGGGTTCGAACTGACCGAGGACGTCGACCAAGGCCGCAAACGCTGGGTCCGCGTCACCCCGCCCGGCGGCGAGACGGGGTTCGTTCTGGCCCGGGCGGACGGAGAGGCGCAGCGCGCCGCCATCGGCAATCAGGGCGCGGGGCGTGTTTGGCTGTTCTTGAAGGTTAAGGATTTCGCGGCGGAATTCGACCGTCTGACCGCTGCGGGCGTGACCTTCGAAGAAGAACCGCGTCATGAGCCCTATGGCAAAGTGGCCGTTTTTCGCGATCCTTTCGGAAACCGCTGGGATTTGCTGGGTGATTGACCCCGCCCGCGGCTCCGCGCCGCATTGCCATTGCCCGCCCGACCGCTATCTTGGCCCTTGACTGAGCCTGAGCGATCCCATGCCCTACGAATGGACCACCCCGCCCCGCGCCACTCCGCAGCAGATGCGCCTTTGGCCGCATCAATCCCTGCCTGCGCGCGGTTTTGCGGCCTTCATGCTGGCCACTTTTACGCTGGCGATGATTCCGTTTTTTGCCATGCTCGGCACCGCCCTGCTCTGGGGGCTGCTGCCCTTCGTGCTTCTGGCCTTGGGGGCGGTCTATTGGGCCTTGCAACACAATCACCGCGCCCGCCAGATCGAAGAGGTGCTGACCCTCGACGACACCACGGCGCGGCTGGTGCACACCACCGCCAAGGGCGAGGTCAAGGATTGGGACTGTAACCGCTACTGGACCCAAGTGAAGAAATACGACGATGACGGCCCCGTGCCGCATTACGTCACCCTACGCGGCGAGGGCCGCGAGGTTGAGATCGGCGCCTTTCTCAGCGAAGAAGAGCGCATCGCGCTCTACGACGATCTGGCGCGTCATCTGCAAAACTGAAAAGGGCCAGACACTAAAAAGGGTCAGACCTTGCGGCCCAGCCCTCTGTTTTTCAACTCAAGCGCGGCTCAGCTCAGGCGGTCTTTAATGACCGGGCCCACTGAGCCGAAATCCATCTGGCCGGTATACCGCTCTTTCAACAGCCCCATGACCTTGCCCATGTCGCGGATCGAGGTCGCACCGACATCGGCCACGGCCTTATCCACGGCGGCGGCGGTTTCGGTGACGCTGAGCTGCCTTGGCAGGAATTCTTCGATCACCTCGACCTCTTCGCGCTCGCGCTCCGCAAGGTCCAGCCGTCCGCCCTCTTCATAGGCGCGCGCCGATTCCTGACGCTGTTTGGCCATTTTGCTGAGGATGCCCAGCACCTCGGCATCCGACACGCCCTCATCCTTGCCGTTGGCCCGGGCGGCGATGTCCTTGTCCTTGATCGCGGCATTGATCAGCCGCAGCGTCGAAAGCCGGTCCGCCGCCTTGTCTTTCATGGCCTGTTTCAAAGCATCCGAGATGCGCATCCGCAATGACATGGTGGTTTCCTGTGTTTCGCTAAATCCAAGGGTCGCAGCTTAGCGGCTCTCTGGCTGCGGAGCAATGGGGGGCGACCACAGGTAAACCCCTGTTCTGAAACGATATCTCATTTCCCTCCGCCTATTGACCCCGCGCCCGCGCGGGATTAGGTTGCCACCCGTTTACCCGCCCCTTTCTGCCCGGAGACTGCCCCATGTCCGCGCCCGCTCGCCCACGCCCAACCGCCTGCCTTGCCCTTGCGGATGGATCGATTTTCTACGGCATGGGGTTTGGCGCGACCGGCCAGACCGTGGCGGAGTTGTGCTTCAACACCGCGATGACCGGCTACCAAGAGATCATGACCGACCCGTCCTATGCGGGCCAGATCGTGACCTTCACCTTCCCGCATATCGGCAATGTCGGCACCAACCCCGAAGATGATGAGACCGGCGATCCGGTCGCCGCGGGCATGGTCGTCAAATGGATGCCCACTACGCCCAGCAGCTGGCGCAACATTCAGCCGCTGTCGGATTGGCTGGCATCGCGCGGCCGCATCGCCATCGGCGGTGTCGACACCCGCCGCCTGACCCGCGCAATTCGCCAGCAAGGTGCGCCGCACGCCGCCCTCGCCCACGACCCGGATGGCAACTTCGACATCGAAGCGCTGGTCGCCGCCGCGCGCGATTTTGCCGGGCTCGAAGGGATGGATCTGGCCAAGGACGTGACCTGCGCCCAGACCTATCGCTGGAATGAGATGCGGTGGGCATGGCCCGACGGCTACGCGCCACAGACCGAAGCCAAGCACAAGGTCGTCGCCGTGGACTATGGCGCGAAACGCAACATCCTGCGCTGCCTCGCCTCTGCGGGCTGCGATGTGACCGTTCTGCCCGCCACCGCGACCTATGAGGACATCATGGCCCATGAGCCCGATGGCGTCTTCCTCTCCAACGGTCCCGGCGATCCGGCGGCGACGGGCGCCTATGCCGTGCCGATGATCAGCGAGGTTCTGGACAAAACCGATCTGCCGGTCTTTGGCATTTGCCTTGGCCACCAGATGCTTGCGCTAGCGCTTGGGGCGACCACCGTTAAGATGAGCCACGGCCATCACGGCGCCAACCACCCGGTCAAGGATTACGACACCGGCAAGGTCGAGATTACCTCGATGAACCACGGTTTCGCTGTCGACGGGCAATCCCTGCCCGAGGGCGTGCGCGAGACGCATGTCTCGCTCTTTGACGGGTCGAACTGTGGCATCCGCGTCGATGGCCGCCCGATCTGGTCGGTCCAGCACCACCCCGAAGCCAGCCCCGGCCCGCAAGACAGCTACTACCTGTTCGAACGGTTTAGCGAGGCGATGGCTGAGCGCGGCGCGTAAAATTCTCTACATGCACTGATTGCACAGGCGACTTTTAACTCTCGATTAACGGTCGCCTGCCAGTCTCAATCCGGAACCTCGACGGGGCACGGAATGAGCAACCTTCGCCTGAAACTCTCAGCGCCGCGGATGGCCACCGCGCCCGCCCGCCGGATGCGGTTGGGCCAACATTTGATCGCCGCAGGGGTCATTGGCCCGCGCGATCTGCTGCACGGGCTTGACCTACAGCGCCGCATCGACGCCCCTCTTGGCGAAGTTCTGGCCACCGAAGGCTTGGTCGCCCCCGATGACATCGTCAAAGCGCTTGCCCGGCAGTATGGCGCCCAACCTGTCGACCTGTCCCGCAGCCCCTGCGATCAACGCCTTGCGGCTCGGATACCCGCGCGTCTCTGTCTGCAATATGGCGCCGTGCCATGGCTGGAACTTGGGGACCGGCTTTTCGTGGCCAGCGGTCGCCCCGGGGAATTTCCTCGGCTTTGCAAGGCTTTGGGGGAGCGTGGGAAAACCTTGGTGTTGGTCGTCGCCGACCCCCGGCAGGTGCGGACCCAGATCGGCAGGCTCTATGCCGCGGAACTGGCGGAACATGCCGTCACCCGCGTCACGGATGCGGAAAGCTGTCGGAACTGGGGCGTGCGCAGCTGGAAACGACGGTTTGCGCTGCGAGCTGTTTTGCTGTCGCTCTTTGCGCTACTGATGTTCTCCCCCTCCGCCGTTCTTATCCTCGCTCTCCTCTGTGGCGCGCTCACTCTGCTGCTAACCAGCGGGCTCAAAGCCGCGGCCCTTTGGGCCTCACTCACCCGGCCCAAGCCCCCACGGTCGCCGCCGAATGCCGCAGAGATTAAGGGATTTCGCCTGCCCCGTGTCTCGGTCCTCGTGCCCTTGCTGCATGAGGAAGAGATCGCGCAGGCGCTGATCGCGCGGCTTTCGCGGCTCACCTACCCGAAATCGCTGCTGGAGGTGGTTCTGGTCCTCGAAGCGAGCGATAAGCTCACCCGTGCGACCATCGCACGCACGCCCTTGCCGCCATGGATCAGCGTGATCGAAGTGCCCGATGCCGGCGCGCTCAAAACCAAACCCCGCGCCCTGAACTACGCACTCGATTTCTGCCGCGGCAGCATCATCGGCGTTTGGGATGCGGAGGATGCGCCGGAGCCCGACCAGATCGAACAGATTGTCACCCGCTTTCACAATGCACCCGAAAATACCGCTTGTTTGCAGGGGGTTCTGGATTTCTACAACGGCCGCGGCAATTGGATGGCCCGCTGTTTTTCGATCGAATATGCGACTTGGTGGCGGGTGGTCCTACCGGGCGTGGCCCGGCTGGGGCTGGTCGTCCCGCTGGGCGGCACCACGCTGTTTTTCCGGCGCGACATCCTCGAACGGATCGGGGCTTGGGACGCCCATAACGTGACCGAGGATGCCGATCTGGGCCTCCGGCTGGCGCGGCGCGGCTATGTGACCGAACTGATGCGCACCACCACTTATGAAGAGGCCAATTGCCGCCCCTGGCCTTGGGTGCGGCAACGATCCCGTTGGCTGAAGGGCTATCTCATCACCTGGGCGGTCCATATGCAAAGACCGCGCGCCCTGCTGAAAGACCTCGGCCCCCTGCGGTTCATCGGCGTACAGGCGATCTTTCTCGCCACGGTTTCGCAATTCGCCCTCGCGCCACTTCTCTGGTCGCTGTGGCTGAGTTTTTTCGGGCTGTATCACCCGGTCACGGACTGCCTTGCGCCACCCGTCCTGACGGCGATCTTCGCGCTGTTCATTATGGCGGAATTGCTGAACTTCTGCGCCGCCACCATCGCGGTCTCAAACCGGGGTCAACGGCATCTGCTGCCTTGGGTCATCACCTGCCCGCTCTACTTCGCATTAGGCGCCTTAGCCGCCGCCAAAGCACTGTTTGAGCTCTATCGCAGCCCACATTTCTGGGACAAAACTGCCCATGGTCACACCCTGCCGCGCTATGTGAAACCGCGCAAAAGGCTCAAAAATCATCCTCGCGCCGGGCCGCTTCCTGCTTCAACCGGGTCATGAAAGCGACGGAGATATGCGTGCGCAGCGCCTCATCCGCGCCATCCTCATCCCGGGCTTCGATCATCTCCACGATGCGGTTATGTTCGGCCTGCGCAATCTCCCCCCGCCCCTCCACCGCGAGCGATGAGGTCGCCATCAGGGCCATGGAGCGATGCACAAGGTCAAGCTGCTGCACCAAATAGCGGTTGTGCGACGCCAGATGGATCTGCTTGTGAAACCGTTTGTTCGCCCGTGCCAGCGCATTGGGATTGCCCGCCAGCGCATTGTCGGCATCCACCATCTCACGCAGCACGCGCACCTCTTCGGCGGTGGCATGGCGCGCGGCCAGACGCGCGGCCAGCCCCTCCAGCTCGCCCCGGACGACGTAAAGCTCGGCCATCTGGTTGTGATCCAGCGAGGCCACGATCAGGCTACGCCCGTCCCGCATGAGCAGAGACTGCGTCTCAAGCCGTTGTAATGCCTCACGGATCGGCGTGCGCGAGACGCCGAAACGCTCGGCCAATTCGCTTTCCACCAAGCGGTCACCGGGGCGATAGGTGCCAATGTCGATGGCCTCCAGAATCATCGAATAGGCGTCGGTCGGGCCGGTCTTGGGGTCGGGCATCAGCTATCAGTCCTTGAAAGTTGCGCCACCTTACTCACCGCGACCATTTGCGCAACCCGGCAGGGCTTGCGCGGCTGCGCGTCTCGGCCTACCTCTGCGCCATGCCGCGCGATGCTTTTTCTCATGTCACCACCTGGGTCTTCGACCTCGACCAAACGCTTTACCCGCCCGAGGCGCGGCTTTTCGACCTGATCGAAGCCCGTATGGTCGATTGGGTGATGCGCGCGATCAAGGTCGACCGCGCCGAGGCCAACCACCTGCGCCAGCATTATTGGCAGACCTATGGCACCACGCTGGCCGGCTTGATGCGCGAACACGGCGTCGACCCCGGCCCCTACCTGACCGAGGTGCACGACATCCCGATGGATCGGCTCACCCCCGACCCGCTGCTCGCTCAGGCCATTCGCGTGCTGCCGGGGCGGCGGATCGTCTACACCAACGGCTGCGCGCCTTACGCCGAACGGGTGCTTGAGGCCCGCGGCCTTTCGGGGCTTTTCGACGCGGTCTATGGTGTCGAACACGCCGATTTCCTGCCCAAACCCGAAGCCGCCGCCTATGACAAGGTCTTTGGCATCGACGGGTTCCAGACCGCATCCGCCGCCATGTTCGAGGATGATCCGCGCAACCTCGCCGCGCCCCACGCTTTGGGGATGCGCACGGTGCATGTGGCCCCGGAACGTGGCGAAGGCGATCACATCCACTACCATACGCAAGACCTTTGCGAATTCTTAACACGGGTGGCGGGCTGATGACCTTCGATTGCGATATCCTGATTTCCGGCGGCGGCATCGCCGGGCTGACCGCGGCGGCTGCCTTTGGCGCGGCGGGCTTCGATGTGATCTGCGTCGACCCCACCCCGCCCGTCACCGATGGCGCCGCCAAGGGGGCCGACATGCGCTCCACCGCGCTGCTGCAACCGGCGCGGCGCCTGCTGGAGGACGCGGGTCTTTGGGACCGTCTTGCCCCCCATGCCGCCGCGCTGCAAATCATGCGGATCGTCGATGCGGGCGGCGAAGACCCGACGCCGCGGGTCACGCGCGAGTTCGACGCCGCCGATATCTCAGATGCACCCTTCGGCTGGAACTTCCCAAATTGGCTGCTGCGCCGTGAACTTCTCACCCGCCTAAACGAGCTGCCCAACGTCGATTTTCGCCCCGGCACCGGCACCACGACACTTTTCACCCGGCAAAGCGAGGCCCGCGTGGGCCTGAGCGACGGCAGCCGGATCAGAACACGCTTGGTGATCGCCGCCGACGGACGCAACAGCCCGATGCGCGAGGCCGCCGGGATCGAGGTCACCACCCGCCGCTACGGGCAAAAGGCGCTGGCCTTCTGCGTGACCCACCCGATCCCGCATGAAAATGTCTCGACCGAGGTACACCGCTCGGGCGGGCCCTTCACCCTCGTACCCCTGCCGGATCGCGACGGGATGCCCTGTTCCGCCGTGGTCTGGATGGACGATGGGCCCGCAACCCAAGCCCGCGCCACGCTCGATCCCGCCGCCTTTGAGGCCGAGGCGACCGCCCGGTCGGCCAATCTCTTCGGCCCGCTCACCCTCGCCAGCCCCCGTGCCCTCTGGCCCATCATCAGCCAAGAGGCCAAACGTCTTTCTGCCGAACGGCTGGCTCTCGTGGCGGAAGCCGCCCATGTGCTGCCCCCCATCGGGGCACAGGGGTTGAACATGTCGCTGACCGATATGGCGACTCTGCTGGAGCTCGCCCGCGCCGCGCCCGAACGCCTCGGCGATGCCGAGATGCTGGAGGCCTATCACAAGGCCCGCCACGCCGATATCGCGCTCAGGGTCCGGGGCATCGACCTGCTGAACCGCGCCAGCCAAGCCAGCAGCCCGCTCGCCCGAGACGCGCGCGCGGCGGGGCTCAACGCGCTCTACGCCCTGCCCCCGGTGCGTAAGATGTTGATGCAAATGGGGCTTGGCCTGCGCCGCTGACCGCGGCGCAGAGGGTCTTACAGAACCTCGTCCAACACCGCTGTCAGCCGAGCCACGGTCGCGTCGACGTCATAGAGCTTGTCCAATCCGAACAGCCCCAGACGGAAGGTTCGGAAATCATCCGGCTCCCCCACCTGCAACGGCACCCCGGCGGCGATCTGCATGCCATGGGCGGCGAAAGCCTTGCCGTTTTGCACATCGGGATCAGCAGTATAGCACACGACCACCCCCGGCGCGGCGAACCCCTCTCCGGCGACGGATGTCACACCGCGGTCGGCCAAGGCCTGACGCACCGCTTCGCCCAAACGCCACTGCGCCTCTTTCAGCCGGTCGAACCCATAGTCCCGCGTCTCTTTCACCGTATCGCGGAAAACGCGCAGCGCGTCCGTCGGCATGGTGGCGTGATAGGCATGACCGCCCGCCTCATATGCCTTCATGATGTCGCGCCATTTGCGCAGGTCGATGGCAAAACTGTCCGACGTGGTCTCATTCAGCCGCGCCTCGGCACGCGCCGACATCATCACCAAACCGGCCGAGGGCGAGGCGCTCCACCCCTTCTGCGGGGCCGAGATCAGCACATCGACCCCAAGCGCCTTCATATCCACCCAGACACAGCCCGAGGCGATGCAATCCAACACCATCAGCGCGCCCACCTCATGGGCCGCCGTGGCCATTTCCTTGATATAGTCATCCGGCAGGATCATGCCCGAGCTTGTCTCCACATGCGGGGCGAACACCACCTGTGGCTTCTGCGTGCGGATCGCGGCGGTGACCTCGTCGATCGGGGCGGGCGCGAAGGGCGCGGGGCTGGCATTGCCCTGCATCCGCGCCTTCATCACCTCGGCACTATTGGTCAGATCGGCACTCTCGATGATCTGGCTCCAGCGGTAAGAAAACCAGCCGTTGCGCACCACCAGCACATCCTGCCCCCGCGCGAACTGCCGCGCCACGGCCTCCATCGCATAGGTGCCGCCACCGGGCACCAGCGCCACGGCATCGGCGTTATAGACCTCACCCAGCCAGGTCGAGAGGTCGCGCATGACCTGCTGAAACTCCGCCGACATGTGGTTGAGCGATCGGTCGGTAAAGACCACGCTGAATTCATCAAGCCCCGAAGGGTCTACCGTGTCGAGCAATGCCATTGTTCTTCCTCCATCATTCGAAGCAAAGGCATATGGCCCGCCACGGCAAAAGGCAAATACGGCTAGAGCGGCCCCGGCAGGCGCTCTTCGCTCAACAGCACATTGGCCTCCACCTCGCCCGCGCCGGGCAGGGTCATGATCCGCCGCCTGAGAACACGTTCGAAATCCGGCAGGTCTCGCGCCACGACCCGCAGACGATAGTCGAACAGCCCCAAAACATGCTCCACCGTCTGCACCTCGGGAATGGCCGAAACCGCCCGCTCGAAATCCTCCAAGCTGACCCGCCCGCGCGTGGCCAGCTTGATCCCCAGAAACACCGTAACGCCAAAGCCCAAAGCCTCGGCATTCAAGCGCAACCGCCGCCCGGCAATCGCGCCGCCCTCCTCCAGCCGTTTGATCCGCCGCCATGTCGCAGGCTGCGACAGGCCCAAACGGCGCCCCAAGGCACTGGCACTTTGATTGGCGTCCCGCGCCAGCGCCCGCAGCAAGGCGCGGTCAATATCATCAAGATCGATCACAGCGGCAGCCCCTCCTGCGTCTTGATCCGCGCGACATGCATCAGCGCCTCGATCTCGGCGATATGCGGCAGGGTCAGGATGCGACTGCGGTAAATCTGCTGATAATGTCCCATGTCCCGCGCAATGATCGACAGCCGCAGATCGACCCGCCCCAAAAAGGTCTGCAACTCGATCACCTCAGGCACCTGTCGCGCCTCGGCCATGAAAACATCAAAAGCATTCGCCTGCGTCTTGTCCAAGGTCACCCGCAAGGACACCTCCAAAGCATAGCCAAGCGCCGCCCAATCAATCACCACCCCGCTGCCCTGCACGATCCCCTGATCTTGGACCCGCGCAATCCGCCGCGCCGCTTTGCCGGAGGTGATATTGCACCGCTCCGCCAACTCCCCGGGGCTGAGACTCGGCTCCGCCTGCCAATAGCGCAGAATACGGCGATCCAGATCATCAAGCATGATTTTTCCGTTTTATAGCGATACCACGAATAACTATCTTCATCCTTTCACAAATACCTCTGCGATGACAATGGCCACTAAGCACAACTTCGCTATGGTGAGACCCAGAAAGAGACAAACCAAAGGACAAGATCATGCGCGTTTACTACGACCGCGACTGCGACGTGAACCTCATCAAGGACAAGAAGGTGGCGATCCTCGGCTACGGCTCCCAAGGCCACGCCCACGCGCTGAACCTGCGCGATTCGGGTGCCAAGAACCTCGTCGTGGCCCTGCGCGAAGGCTCCGCGTCCGCCGCCAAAGCCGAGGGCGAAGGCCTCAAGGTCATGGGCATCGCCGAAGCCGCCGCTTGGGCCGACCTGATCATGTTCACCATGCCCGATGAACTTCAGGCCGAAACTTACAAGAAATACGTGCATGACAACATCCGCGAGGGTGCCGCCATTGCCTTTGCCCACGGTCTGAACGTCCACTTCGGCCTGATTGAGCCGAAAGAAGGCGTGGACGTGATCATGATGGCCCCCAAAGGCCCCGGCCACACCGTGCGCGGCGAATACACCAAAGGCGGCGGCGTGCCCTGCCTTGTGGCCGTCGACAAAGACGCCTCCGGCAAGGCGCTGGAAATCGGCCTCTCCTATTGCTCCGCCATCGGCGGCGGCCGCTCCGGCATCATCGAGACCAACTTCCGCGAGGAATGCGAGACCGACCTCTTCGGCGAACAGGCCGTGCTCTGCGGTGGTCTGGTCGAACTGATCCGCATGGGCTTCGAGACACTGGTCGAGGCGGGCTACGCCCCCGAGATGGCCTATTTCGAATGCCTGCACGAGGTGAAGCTGATCGTGGACCTGATCTACGAAGGCGGCATCGCCAACATGAACTACTCGATCTCGAACACCGCGGAATACGGCGAATATGTCTCCGGCCCCCGCATTCTGCCCTACGACGAGACCAAGAAGCGCATGAAAGACGTGCTGACCGACATCCAGAACGGCAAATTCGTGCGTGACTTCATGCAGGAAAACGCTGTGGGCCAGCCTTCGTTCAAAGCGACCCGTCGCATCAACGACGAGCACCGCATCGAACAGGTCGGCGAGAAGCTGCGTGAGATGATGCCGTGGATTTCCGCAGGCAAGATGGTGGACAAGGCCAAGAACTGAGCCAAATCTCCCCAAAGATAAGACGACATCGACCCCGGCCTCGCGCCGGGGTCTTTGCCTTTACGCCGGAGCCCCGATGAACACCACGCCTCAAATCACGCTGACAAGCTGGCTGCTGATCGCCCTTTTGGGGTTTGTTTGGGGGGGCACCTTTCTTTTTACCGAAGTGGCGCTCACCGGGATCACGCCCTTCTGGCTCGCCGCCTCGCGGATCGGGTTGGCGGCGGTGGTGATGCTGGCGCTCTGGGCCCTGCGGGGGTTCGCGCTTTTCACCGCGCGCCCCTCGGCCTCCGACATCCTCGTGCTGGTGACGATCGGCATCATCAGCTCGGCCCTGCCCTTTTCGCTGCTGGCATGGGGGCAGCAATATGTGACCTCGGGCTTTGCCGGGGTGACCATGGCTTCTGTCGCACTGATCGTCCTACCCATGGCCCATTTCCTGCTGCCGGGAGAGCGCATGACCCCGTGCAAAGTCGGCGGCTTCGTCATCGGTTTTGTCGGTGTCGTCGTGTTGATCGGCGGGCAAGCCTTTGAAAGCACTGGCGCTGCGATGGAAACGGCGGGGCGGATGGCCTGCGTCGCCGCGGCCTCTTGCTATGCGGTCAGCTCGATCCTCATGCGCCGGCTGCCTTCTGTGGATCCGATTGGGCTGGGGACGGTGCTGATGCTGATCGGCGCCGCGGTGATGCTGCCCGCAGCCTTCCTCAGCGAGGGTCCGCCGCCCCTGCCCACGCCCAAGATACTGGCCGTGCTGGCCTTTCTCGGCCTCATCCCCACCGCAGGCGCGGCGTTTTTGCGGGTCTATGTGGTGCGCACCGCGGGGCCGGTCTTCATGTCACTGGTGAACTACCAAGTGCCGGTCTGGTCGGTCCTTCTGGGTGCGCTGGTCCTGTCAGAGCCGCTGCCAATGTCGCTGCTTTACGCGATGGCGCTGATCCTTGCGGGGGTCGGGCTCAGCCAATACGGCGCGCTGAAACGGTTGTTCCAGCGCGGGTAGAACAGCTTAGCTGCCCACCGCCGTATTCACCGCTTCGACCACGCTATCGACCGCACGCTCCATCAGTGCCGCGTCCTCATGTTCGGCCATGACGCGCACCAAGGGTTCCGTGCCCGATTTGCGGATCAACAGCCGCCCACCCTGCGCCAGATCGGCTTCGGCCTGCGCGATGGCGGCTTTGACCTGCGCGTCTTCCAGCGGGGTCTGCCCGGCGGAGAAGCGCACGTTTTTCAGCAGCTGCGGCACCGGGTCGAATTGGTAGAGCAGTTCCGAAGCAGGTTTGCCCGAGCGGACCATCTCGGCCAGAAACTGCATTCCAGCCATCAGCCCGTCGCCCGTGGTCGCATAGTCGGTCATCACGATATGGCCCGACTGCTCCCCCCCGAGGTTAAAGCCTCCTTCGCGCATCCGCTCCACCACATAGCGGTCGCCGACTCCGGTCCGCTCCAGCCGCACACCACGGTCGTTCAGGAAACGCTCCAGCCCCAGATTGCTCATCACCGTGGCGACAAGCGCCTTGCCCGCAAGACGCTCCTCCTCGGCCCAACGCGCGGCCATCAGCGCCATGAACTGATCGCCGTCGCCGATGCGGCCATTCTGATCAATCAGGATCACCCGGTCAGCGTCGCCGTCAAGGCAGATGCCCACGTCGGCGCCATTGGCCACCACAGCCTCAGCCGCCGATTGCGGCTGGGTGGAACCGCAGCCGTCGTTGATGTTGAACCCGTTCGGGTCCACGCCCACGGGGATCACATTCGCGCCCAATTCCCACAGCGCCATCGGCGCCACATGGTAGGCCGCGCCATGGGCGCAGTCGATCACCACCTTGAGCCCATCAAGACGCATCTGCCGCGGGAAAGAGGATTTCACCCGTTCGATATAGCGAAAGCGGCTGTCGTCGATCCGCTTAGCCCGGCCAATCTGATCCGGTGCCGATGGCTCGACCCCTTCGGCAACCAGCGCTTCGATTTCCTGCTCGACCTGATCGGAGAGTTTGAACCCATCCGGGCCGAAGAACTTGATGCCATTGTCGCTGGCCGGGTTGTGACTGGCTGAGATCATCACCCCCAGATCGGCCCGCATGGAGCGCGTCAAAAGCCCCACCGCCGGTGTCGGCACCGGCCCCAGCAGCAACACGTTCATGCCGGTGCTGGTGAGGCCCGCAGTCAGCGCGTTCTCGAACATATAGCCCGACAGCCGCGTGTCTTTGCCGATAACCACACGGTGCACGCCGCGTTTCTCACGCCGGAAATAGCGCCCGACGGCGGCACCGATGCGCAGCGCCATGTCGGCGGACATGGGGTGAATATTGGCGGTGCCGCGCACGCCGTCTGTACCAAAGAGCTTTGTCATATCTCTTTTCCTGCCAATGCCGAACGATAAAGTAAAATGGATTGAATGGTTTGCGCCACATCGTGGACGCGCAAGACATGGACCCCGTGGTTCAGTGCCGCCAGGGCCACCGCGATAGAGCCGGGCGCGCGATCTTCCCCCGCCGCGCCGCCGCCGATCGTGCCGATGAAACGTTTACGCGACGCACCGAGCAAGATCGGCACCCCGAGGCTGTGGAACAGGCTCAGCCGCGCGAGCAGCGCAAGGTTGTGCTCCAGCGTCTTGCCAAAGCCGATGCCCGGATCGGCGATGATATTTGCGCGCGGGATGCCCTGCGCCTCAAGCGCCGCGATCCGCTCGACCAGATAGTCATAGACGTCGAGCAGCACGTCATCATAGCGCGGGTCGCGCTGCATCGTGGCCGGGTCGCCTTGGGCGTGCATCACACAGACCGGCAGCCCCCGCGCCGCGCAGAAGGGCGCAAGCGCCGGGTCGAAGGTCAGCCCTGCCACGTCATTGACCAGATCCGCCCCCGCCGCCACGGCGGCTTCGGCCACGGCAGCTTTGCGGGTGTCGATGCTGATCGCCCCTTCCCCGGCCGCCCGCAGCCCTTCGATCACCGGCCGGACACGCGCGATTTCTTCCTCCTCCGGCACGGTCTCCGCGCCCGGGCGGGTGGATTCCCCGCCGATGTCGAGCATATCGACCCCCGCCGCCCGCATCGCCACCCCCGCGGCGACCGCGACCTGCGGGTCGACATGGCGGCCCCCGTCGGAGAAACTGTCAGGCGTGGCATTGAGGATGCCCATCACGCGGGGGCGGTCGAAACTTAACCCCGCGATGGCCGGGCGCGGCGCGGTTAGGGCATCGCGCGCGGCGGAGGGGAGCGCATCTGCCGGGATCACGCGCGGCGCCTGCCCCCGCGACAGGACTTCAACATGGGTGAACCAGCCCCAACCGCCCGCGAGGGTCAGCGCGCCTTCGGGCCGTGCGGGGCCGATCTGAACCAAGGGGCGATGGTACTCGGTCATCAAACGATCTCCGCGCTGTCGACGTCAATCAGGCGCATAGGCAGCGCCGTGCCCTCGGGCCGCTCCGCGCCAATCAGCACCAATTCGCAGGCCGATGAACTCTCCGCGAACCATGCGGCCAAGGCGGGTGCCGCGCTTGGCGGGGCGGCGGGGCCGTCCACTGCGTCGAGCACGATCCGCGCAGGCGCCCAGATGCTGATCTGGCCGTTTTTCGTCGCCCAATCCAACTCCGTCCGGCTGCCGACCACCGCGCCGCGCGGATCGCGGGTTGAAAGCATCCAAGCGTTCTGTTCGATGGCTAAGAGGTCAATGTGGCGCTGCGCTTTCTCATCCTCGGCCTGTGGCAAAGGGGTGTCGGGGGGGCCGACACAGAGGATTACCGGCTCCGCCGCCCCTTCCAATTGATCCAGCCATTCCGCCAAACGCGTCGAGGCAATCGCCGCATTGGAGAGGTATACCACGCGCGGCTGCGGGGACTTTTGGGCTGCGTCATGCGCTGCCGCCTCCTCCCGCGCGCGGACGATCTCGACGCCAAGCGCACCGGGGCCCCGGTCGAGCTTTTCGATCCGCACGAAAACCCGCATCGCTTGCGGCTCGATCAGAATACGGTCGGCCACCCGTTCGGCCAGCGTTTCCAAAAGGTTGAGCCGTTCGGCGGCAAGCTCGGCGGCGATGGCTTCGGTCACGCGGTCGTAGGACAGGATACGGTCGACATCGTCGTCCACCACACCCGTCAGGGGGGCCACCTCGACCACCACGTTGAAACAGACCCGCTGGGTGACGTCCCGCTCGGCCTGAAAGGCACCGATCTCAACCTCGACGATATGATCGCGCAGGGAGATACGATCACGCGGCTCGGGGCCGGCCATCGTCTCTGCCCGCTCGGAAGGGTGGGCAAAGGCAAGTCGAATTTCGTCGTCGGACATCGGCAGCGCCTATCGGATCAGGGTAACGGGCCCCGTCGGGGGCGCTTCGTTGCACATTTAGCAGGCCCACCGGCGGCAGGCCAGCACCCGAAGGCACATCCCGGACCTTAGTTCGAAGCGGTCTTCCATGTGTGGCGATAGAAAAGATGCTGCCCGATCCGCGCGGTCTTGGTATAGACCCGCGCCCAGTTGGGGTTCACTGCGGTGGTGTGGTAGTGGGTCGCGCCATTGGTCAGCTTCGGCGCGCTGCCGTCGATGATCGCACGCGCGACTTTTGAGACACGGGCAAAGGCACGCGGCTCATTGATGACCTCTTTGTGGCCGTCGCAGGTGTAGGTGAACTGGCACTGATACTTGCGCCCCGTCCCTTGATTGATCACGCCACAGAGCGTGCCGGGGAAACGGGCGGATTTCACCCGGTTCATGATCACTTCGGCCACGGCGAACTGGCCTTTGACCGTCTCACCGCGCGCCTCGAAGTAAAGCGCTTCGGCAAGGCACTGCAATTCGGCGTTGCCTTCGGCCTTGGGCTGGCTGTCGATCCAAGCCGTGGAGAATTTCACATCTGTCTCGCTGGCCGACACGGGCTGTGCGACCATCTCCTGAAGCCGCGCCGCACCGGCGGACTTCAGACCTTGAATTTCAATCTGCGCAAGATCGCTCGCACTTTCAGAGCTGGCCTGAACCGCCAGCGGGCTGCTGCACAGCGCCACGGAAAGAGCAAAAGAGATCGACCGGATAAAACGCATTATGCGCCTCGCATCATTGTTAGGGCTGCGGGGCGGATAGCCAAAAGGTTCCCGGCGGTAAACCCAATCAGACGTTATGTGCAGAAACTCGCCGAATTATGGTATAAATTGGGCTGGCGCCCGCCGCCCCTACCCGATCTTGTGGGCAATGGCGAGCTGGGCGGCGGCCAAACGTGCAACTGGCACGCGAAATGGCGAACAGGAAACATAATCGAACCCCGATTCGCGACAAAAGGCAATGGATTCGGGGTTGCCGCCATGCTCCCCACAGATGGAAAGGGTGATTCCGGGCTGCGCCCTGCGCCCTCTTTCCGCCCCGAGTTGCAGCAATTCGCCGACCCCATCGGTGTCGAGCACATGGAACGGATCCTCCGGGTAGACCCCCTGTTGCACGTAGTTCGACATGAAGCGCCCCGCATCGTCGCGCGAGAGTCCGTAGGTCATCTGCGTCAGGTCGTTGGTCCCGAAGCTGAGGAAGGCGCAATGCGGCGCGATATCATCGGCGCGCAGGCAGGCGCGCGGGGTCTCCACCATGACCCCAAGGCGGTAGGTAAAGCTCGCGTCACGCTCGCTGCGCACTGCGGCGGCCACGGCATCAACGCTGGCTTTGACCAGTTCCACCTCGCGCCGGGCGCTGACCAGCGGGATCATGATCTCGGGCACCACCGGCTCGCCATCGCGGCTGGCCTCAATCGTGGCCTCGAAAATGGCGCGGGCCTGCATCTCGTAGATCTCGGGCACCGTGACCCCTAAGCGCACGCCGCGCAGGCCCAGCATCGGGTTATACTCCGTCATCGCCGCCACACGCCGCGTCACGTCGGACATCTGAAGGCCAAGCGCCTCGGCCAATTCGCGCTGCCCGGCTTTGTCGGAGGGCAGGAACTCATGCAGCGGCGGGTCGAACAGGCGGATGCAGACCGGCTGACCCTGCATGATGCGGAAAAGCTGGGTAAAATCCTCGCGCTGCATGGGCAGCAGACGTTCCAGCACCGCGCGGCGGTCTTCGCCGCTTTCGGCAAAGATCATCTCGCGCATCACGGTGAGGCGGCCCGGCTCGAAGAACATATGCTCGGTCCGGCACAGGCCGATGCCATGGGCATTGAAGTTGCGCGCGGTCTGCGCATCGGTCGGCGTGTCGGCATTGGCGCGGATGCCGATGTCGGCCACATCCTCCGCCCAGCCCATCAGCCGGTTAAAGGTATCGTCAAGCGCGGCCTCCTGCATCTTGGCCACCCCCGCCAGCACCTGCCCGGTGGAGCCATCGACAGTGACCTGATCGCCTTCGACAAAGACCCGCCCGTCGGGGGCAATGATCTGCCGTTGGGTCACCACAAAGCGCATGTTCGAGGCACCAACCACGCAAGGCAGCCCCATGCCGCGCCCGATCACCGCCGCATGGCTGGTGATGCCGCCGCGTTCGGTCAGCACGGCGGCGGCGGCATGCATGCCGCGAATATCCTCGGGCGACGTCTCACGCCGGACGAGGATGCAAGGCTCACCGCGTGCAGCACTTGCCTGCGCGTCGCTGGCGGAAAAGACGATCCGCCCGGTGGCCGCGCCGGGGCTGGCGGCGATGCCGCGCCCGATCACGTCCCGCTTGGCACTTGGGTCGACTTGGCGGTGCAGCAGTTCCGACAGCGTGCGCGGCTGCACCCGCATGAGCGCTTCCTCGCGGCTGATGATCCCCTCATCGGCCAGCGCCACGGCGATGCGCACGGCAGCCCGAGAGGAACGCGCAACCTTCACACCGTCCAAGATATGCAGCTTGCCCTGATCGATCACAAACTCGACCTGCATCTCGGCCCGCAGCCTCTTGCGCATCAGCGCCGCGTGATCCTTCAACTCGGCAAAGGCTTCGGGCACCAATTCTTCAAGCGATGGCCCGCGCGGATCACGGGTGAGATACATCGCCGCCGCATCGCCTTCGAGCGCATCGCGCCCTTGGCTTTGGCTGAGGTATCGCCCGGTGATCTGCGGCAGGCCGGTATCGCTATCGACCAGTTGCAACACGCCCGAACCGCACTGCCCCTGCCCCACGCCAAAGGCCATTTCCTGAACCACCAGCCCCAGCCCCGCATCCGCAGGCGCGCCCTTAGCCTGCCGGAGCAGCCGCGCCGAGGTGCCGTTCCACGCCCGCGCCATGGAGCGCAGCACAGCAGCAAGCTGGGTCGCCGGGTCTTGGGGAAAACGCTCTTCGGTCTCGGCCTCATAGGCGCGTAGTGATTCCATCAGCGCCGCGCGACCATCGCCGTTCACCTCGTCGAACATATCGGGATCCAGCCGCGCGACATTGACCGCATAGGACTGCACGAAACGCGAATAAAGCGCCGCCGCCGGCCCTTCGCCGATGGTGCCAGCATAGCTTTCAAACAGCGCGTCGTTGATCCCGATGTTCAGCACCGCCCCCGGCCCGCCCCAATCGGGGTCTTGGCTGGAGGGTCGCACGCAAAGCAGCGCACCCTTGGGAAACTGATCGACCACCGCTTGCACGTCGGGCATCTGGCCCCGCGCGATCTGCTGCACCGCGTCAAAGGACAGCGCAATGGTGCGCGGCACCGGCAGGTCGAGCCGCACGAGACGTTGCAAACATTTGGCCCGCCCGCCGTGGGTGGTATTGGCAATCGGCGCGGTGGGGGTCACCAGCGTGGTATGGGGATCGTTCTGCACTGCAGCACCTTAATCGTTCCGATGCAGCATAGGGGTTGAGGCAGAAGGGGCAAGGGATCTCGCCCCCTCTGGGGTCAGCCGTCCAGTTTGGTCAAGTCCGCCACGGCGCTACAGATCGTGCGGATGCGGCTCAGCAGATTAAGCCGGTTGCGCCGCACCGTGGGGTTCTCGGCGTTGACCTGTACCGCCTCAAAGAAGGCATCGATCGGCCCGCGCAATTCCGCCATGGCCGCCATCGCGGTCGAGAAATCCTGCGCCGCCATTGCCGGGGTGATCTTGGCCTCTGCCTTGTCGAGTGCGGCGAAGAGGTCTTTTTCGGCCTCCGTCTCGGCAAACTTCGGATCGGCGCCAAAGGAGTATTCCACGCCATCGGCCTCTTCGGCTTGGCTGAGGATGTTGTTGGCTCGTTTGAAGCCTTGGATCAGGTTTTCGCCATCGTCGGTTTTGAGCGTGTCCGACAAGGCGCGGGCGCGTTTTACCAAGAGGGTCAGGTCGTCGCTGCCGTCCATGGCGATGCAGGCGTCGATGACGTCGTGACGGATGCCTTGGTCGCGGAGGTAGACTTTGAGGCGGTCGTGGATGAAGCCCAGAATGTCGGCAGTGTCAGCCCGGCCCGCGTCACGGTCGCCGACGATCTCGGCGCTTTGGCCCAGTACGTCGTTCAGTGACAGCGACACATCATTCTCCACCAAAATCCGGATCACGCCCAAGGCCGCCCGGCGCAGCGCGAAGGGGTCCTTGCTACCGGTCGGCTTCTCGTCGATGGCCCAAAAGCCGGTAAGCTTGTCGATCTTCTCGGCCAGCGCCACGGCGATGGAGATCGGCGCGGTCGGCACGTCGTCGGACGGCCCCAACGGCGCGTAGTGGTCCTTGGCCGCATCGGCCACGGCATCCGACATCCCCGCCTTGCGCGCGTAGTAGCTGCCCATTAGGCCCTGCAACTCGGGGAATTCGTAGACCATCTCGGAGCTGAGGTCGGCCTTGGCGACGCGGGCGGCCTTCTCGGCCTCGTCAGCGTCAGCACCTACCAGCGGCGCCAATTCGCGCGAGAGCGTCGCCATGCGGTCGATCAACTCGGCCTGCGTGCCGAGTTTGTTGTGGAAGGTCACGTTTTCCAGCGCTTTGACCCAAGTCTCCATCCCGCCCCCGGCGGTGACGGTGCGCAGGTCGTTGTCCCAGAAGAATTTCGCATCCGAGAGCCGCGCGCCCAACACCTTCTCGTTCCCGGCAAGGATCGTGGCGCCCTCGTCGGCGGTGGTGCGGTTGGCGACGGTGATGAACCGCTCGATCTGCCCCGACTTCGGGTTGCGGACCGAGAAGAACTTCTGATGCTCTTTCATCGAGGTTTGCAGCACCTCTGGCGGCAGGCCAAGGAAATCCTCGCCGATCCGGCCCATCAGCACGACGGGGTATTCGACCAGTCCCGCGACCTCGGCCAGAAGCCCTGCGTCCTCAACGACTTCGAGCCCGGCGGCGAAGGCCATGTTGGTGGCGTCATGCCAGATCGTATTGGCGCGCGCGGCGGGGTTGAGCACGACGAAGGCGCGGCTGAGCTTGTCCTGATAATCCTCGAAGCCCGCGACTTCGATCTCGGCGGGGGCGAGGAAACGGTGCCCGCGCGTGGTGTTCCCGGCGGTGATCCCGTCGATGGTCAGCGGCACCACCTCGGCCCCGGCCTCGTCGCTGATCACGCAGAGGATGGAATGCAGCGGGCGGACCCATTTCAGGCTACCACTGCCCCACCGCATGGACTTGGGCCAGGGGAAGTTGCGGATGGTCTGTTCCAGCACCTCGGCCACGATCTCGGCGGCGGGGCGGCCCGGTTTCTCGATCTTGGCAAAAAGCACTTTGCCCTTGGGTGTCTCGCGTTCCTCAAGCTGGTCGCGCGTCAGACCCGCGCCGCGCAAAAAGCCTTCGATGGCTTTCTCGGGCGCGTCCGCCTTGGGGCCCTTGCGCTCTTCCACCTGTCGGGGGCTGGCGGCGAGCATGTCGCCAAGCGCCAGCGTCAGGCGGCGCGGGGTGGTGAAGACGGCGGCGGAGCCATAGGTCAGACCGGCCTCGACCAAACCATTGGTCACTAGCTTTTGCAGGTCTTCGCCCGCGCGTTTCTGCATCCGCGCGGGAATTTCTTCGGAAAAAAGTTCAATCAGCAGATCTGGCACGGGGGGCCCCCAATTCTTGCCGCGACGGCGGCGTCTCATCGGGCGCTTGGATAACGAGTGCTAGGCGGAGGGTCTAGCCCCCCGCCCCGCGTTTAATCCAACAAGGTGCGGATATCCGGGTCGGAGAATTTCGGCACCACGCGGTAGCCCGCCTCGACGAAGTTATAGACCGCGAAACCGATCAGCCCCAGCCCGGCCCCGCCCAGAAGGAAGCGCCCAAAGGCCATGCCGCGCAGGTCTTGCAACGCCTCGCCCAGACCGCCCGCCTGTTCGGGGTTGGCCGTGAGCGCCGCATAGCCCAGCGAAAAGGCGACGAGCGCGAGAATGCCGCCATAGATGACAAGGCCGATTTTCACGATGGGGTCGATGCTTTCGGTGAAATGGGTGCGGGCCAGATGGCCCTTATACTTCCCGCTCAGCCCTTTGTAGGCGTAGTAAATCCCTGCGCCCAGCAGGATCAACGCCCCCGCGGCCACGATATAGCGCCCGGCGGGCATGGCCATCAGCTTTTGCGTCCAGTCCTGCGCGGAACTGCCGCCGGAGTTCTTGCCGCTCAGCGCCAGAGCGAGAACCGAGACGCCGATACCGCCGTGGATCAGCCCGGTCGTGATCTGCCCCAGCCGCGCGGTCAGCCCCTTGGCGTCGGTGCCGTGGTCTTCGACATCCTTCACACCCGCGGCCACACGCCAGACCAGATAGGCCAGCAGCCCGATGCCGATGGCAAATAGCGCGGGGATGCCATAGGGCTCATCCCGCAGTGCCGCGAGGGCGTCTTTCGTACCCGAGGCTTGGGTGCGTTTCAGGGCGGCCAAAAGCGCCAGCCCCCCGATGATCGTATAGATCACCCCGCGCGCGCCATAGCCTGCGCGCATCACCCATTTCAGCCCCTCATGTGTTTTCTCTGACATTTTCGCCCCCGTTCTATGTGGGGACAAGCGTTCGGCAGCGTCAAAAGGTTCCGCCGAAAGGGTCCGCGCGCGGGGATAAGATCAGTCGGCGGGGCGTTCCGGGCAGGCCTCGCCCACCACGGTGCCGTCATAGGACTTCTCACCACAGTCGTTCAGCTCATGCCAGATATAGCCGCGCCCGTCGTCGGTCAGTGCCACGATCCGGTCGACGCCGTAGTGCACGTTTTTGCCGCCGAGGAAGGTCAGCGCGCTGCCCGCCTCGATCTCAGCCGCGATGGCGGGGGCGTCGAAACAATCGAACCAGCCCGGCGCGTTGCGCGGATCGGTATGGTCGGTCATCTCATAGGTCTCGGTCGCCATGGCGAGACTGATGTCATGCTCGAAACAGGCGCGAAACCGGATCGGGGAACTGTCGGCGTCGATGGCCTGTAGGTTCTCCGCCGCGATCTCCTCCGGCTCCTCCGTCGTCAGAGAGACGAGTTCAACCTTGGCCTCGGGCACATCGTGGTAAAAGCCGTAGATCTGAAGGTAATAGAGCGCCGCACCGGCGATCACTGCGGAGACGAGGATCACGATGCCAACAATCTTGCCGCTCATGCCGCGCTGTCCGCCTCGGGCGTCCAGCCGCCCGCACGTGTTTGCACGAAGGCATCCGCGCATTGCTTGGCCAGCGCCCGCACCCGCCCGATATAGGCCTGCCGCTCGGTGACCGAGATCACGCCGCGCGCATCCAGCAGGTTGAAGATATGGCTCGCCTTGATGCATTGGTCATAGGCCGGATGCGCCATGACGATGCGCTTGCCGGTCTTGGGGTCTTCGGCGGGCTGTTCGAGGATGAATTTGCAATGCGCCTCAGCCTCATTGAACTGATCGAGCAGCACCTCGGTGTTGGCCGTATCGAAGTTCCAGCGCGCGAACTCCTCTTCGGTCTGTTTGAAAACATCGCCGTAGGTCAGCGGGATCGGCGCGTCGGGGCTGTTGAAGGGCATGTCCATGACGTGATCGACACCCAGCACATACATCGCCAGACGTTCCAGCCCATAGGTCAGCTCGCCCGAAACCGGGTGGCAGTCATGGCCGCCGACCTGCTGGAAATAGGTGAACTGCGAGACTTCCATGCCGTCGCACCAGACCTCCCAACCCAGCCCCCAAGCGCCGAGCGTCGGGCTTTCCCAGTCGTCCTCGACAAAGCGGATGTCATGCAGCGCCATGTCGATGCCGATGGCTTCGAGCGAGCCGAGGTACAGGTCTTGCAAATTGGGGGGGCTGGGTTTGATCAGCACCTGATACTGGTAGTAATGCTGCAAACGGTTCGGGTTCTCACCATAGCGCCCATCCGTGGGGCGGCGCGAGGGCTGGACATAGGCTGCGGCCCAAGGCTGCGTGCCAAGGCTGCGCAGCGTGGTGGCCGGGTGAAAGGTGCCCGCGCCCACTTCCATGTCGTAGGGTTGCAGCACCGCGCAGCCCTGCCGCGCCCAATAGCTCTGCAAAGCAAGGATGATCTCTTGGAAAGAGCGTGGTTTCTGCGCTGCGTCAGACATGGTGATTGCCCCTTAATGATGCGCGCCTTTCCTACGTCTGCAAACCATGGGGGTCAATCACAGCTTTATCAGAATTTCGCCCCCTTTGGCATGGCATTTGCGCCGCTTTCCGGCGTAATCTGGCTCGGATTTGGTTTTGCGAGAGTTGAGTGACGATGAAGCGAATTCTACCTGCCCCCGTGGCGATCTTCTTGGCCCTGAGCCTGACCTGGGCGGGCCTTGCGCGGGCGCAATCGGCAGAGGATGTCGTTTGGGTTCAGATCGAGGCGCAGCCGTCCTTGGCCGAAGCCACGGACCGGGCGCGCGCCTATGAGACCCTGTTGGATGACGTGAATGGCTTTGCCTTGGGCGGTGGCTGGTACGGCATCGCCGTGGGCCCCTACCGGCGCGAGGATGCGGAACTGGTGCTGCGCAGCTATGTGCGCGACGGTCTGGTGCCGCGCGACAGCTTCATCCAGCAATCCAACCGTTTCCAGCAGCAGTTCTGGCCCGTTGGTGACAACGTTCTGGAAACCGGCGTGATCGACGCCCCCGTGGGCGTGGATGGCATTGCGCCAGAGGAAGCCGCCGCGGGCAGCAGCACCCCCGATGTCACGACAACCCCGCTTGATCCGGCAGGGACGGAGGGTGAAACCCAAGCCGCAGAGGCCGAGACCGCACCGGCCCCCACCCCGCCCGAACCGGATGAAACCCCAGCAGAGGCGCGCCGCTCGGAACGCGCCCTTTCGGCGCAGGAGCGCAAGGACCTGCAAATCGCCCTGCAATGGGCGGGCTTTTACGATGCCGCGATTGACGGTGCCTTTGGCCGGGGCACCCGTGCCTCCATGCGCGCGTGGCAAGGGGCCAACAGCTATGAGCCGACCGGTGTGCTGACCACGCGCCAGCGCGCCGCGCTGATGGCGCAGTATAACGCCGTGCTCGACGGGCTGGGGCTGCAACTGGTGCGCGACGAAAAGGCCGGGATCGAGATCATGATGCCCACCGCCGAGGTCGACTTCGCCCGCTACGAGCCGCCCTTTGCCCATTACGACAGCAGTGGCAACATCGGCGCGCGGGTCTTGTTGATCAGCCAGCCGGGCAATCAAGATACGCTCTATGGCCTTTATGACATCATGCAAACGCTTGAGATCGTCCCCTTGGATGGCCCGCGCGAGCGCAAGCGCAATTCCTTTGAGTTGATCGGCGAGAACGGCAGCATCATCAGCCAGACGCAGGTCTCGCTGGAGAACGGTCAGATCAAGGGCTTCACGCTGATCTGGCCCGCCGGGGACGAAGACCGCCGCCGCCGCGTGGTGGCCGAGATGTCGAAAAGCCTCACGCGCCTGCCCGGCGTGCTCGACGCCGGCGCAGGCAACAGCGACGCGCAGGCGATTGATCTGGTCGCCGGTCTGCAAATCCGCCAGCCCAAGATCGCCCGCAGCGGCTTTTTCATCGATGGCAATGGCGCAGTGGTCACCACCAGCGAAGTCGTGGCCTCTTGCGGGCGGGTGACGCTGGACGCCGATACCGATGCCACGGTGGTCGCCACCGATGAGGCGCGCGGCCTTGCCCTGCTCAAGCCCGAAAGCCGCCTCGCCCCGCTGGCGGTGGCCGAGTTCAGCAACGCGGCCCCGCGCCTGCAATCGGAAATCTCCGTCGCGGGCTACTCCTACGAGGGCGTGCTGAGCGCCGCGACACTGACATTTGGCGCGCTGTCGGACCTCAAGGGGCTGAACGGGGATGAGACCCTCAAGCGCCTGTCGGTCAAGGCCCAGCCCGGCGATGCCGGGGGTCCGGTATTCGACGAGAATGGCCATGTCGTGGGCATGTTGCTGCCCCAGACGGAAGCGGACCGCAAACTGCCCGAAGACGTTAGCTTTGCCCTTGATGGCGATGTGATCCTAAAGGCAGCGCAGGATGCCGGGTTGGGCAGCAAACAGGCGCAGGGGGCCACAGGCCCGATCGCGCCGCGCGACCTGACGCTGCGCGCGCAGGGCATGACCGTCTTGGTCAGCTGCTGGGAATAACGCGGGGGGCTCAGCCCCTAGCGACAAAGACAAAGGGCGGTGCCATCAGCGCCGCCCTTTTACGTTTCAAGCGCGCCAGAACTTGGCGGTGAACATGACGTAGACCGCCATCAGCTCCAGCCGCCCGATCCACATGGCGATGATCAAAATCCACTTCGCCGTGTCGTTGAGGCTGCTGAAGTTCCCCGCCGGGCCGATGATCTCTCCCAAGCCCGGGCCGATGTTCGCCAGCGCCGCCGCCGCCCCCGAAACCGAGGTGACGAAATCCAACCCCGTCAGGCTCAGCGCGACCGAGATCAGGCCGAGCGATACGACGAAGAACATAAAAAAGGACATCACCGAGCTTAGCACGTCCGCCCCCACCGGGCGGCCATCGTAGCGCGGGGTAAAGACACCGTGGGGCGAACGGATCCGCCGCAGCTGCGCGCGGATCGACGCAAAGAGCAGTTGATAGCGGAAGATTTTGATCGAACAGGTAGTCGAGCCCGCGCAGCCGCCGATCAGGCCGATAAAAAAGAACAGCGCCACGGCAAAGCTGCCCCATTGCATATAGTCCGCCGAGGCATAGCCGGTGCCCGAAATGATCGAGGTGATGTTGAACAGCGCTTCGCGCAAGACCCGCTCGGATTCATAGGTCGTGCCGCTGCGCAGAACGAAAAAGACGATCACCACCAGAAAGGTCATCGTCATGAAAAAGCCGCGCACCTGCGGGTCGCGGTGCAGGGCCACGGGGTTGCCGTTGATCAGCTGCACATAGCGTACGAAGGGCAGCGCGGAGAGGATCATGAAAATCACGGCGACATATTCGGCGGGGCCGGAAAAGGTGCTGAAGGAGGCGTCGTAGTTAGAAAACCCACCTGTTGAGACCGTGGTCAGCGCATGCACCGTCGCGTCAAAGGTAGACATCCCAAGGGCCAGATAGCTCAGCATGCAGGCCAGCGTGAGCCAGAGGTAGATCACCGAAATCTGCGTTGCGATCTGCCCCGCGCGGGGCAGGATTTTCCCGAAAGTGTCGAAGGATTCGGATTTGAAGATCTGCATACCACCGACCCGCAGCTCGGGCAGAAAGACCATGGCGACAACGACGATACCGATGCCGCCCAGCCATTGCAGGATCCCACGCCAGATCAGCAGACCTTTGGGCAGGTCTTCCAACCCGGTCAGCACCGTGGCCCCGGTGGTCGTCAGCCCCGACATCGCCTCGAACATCGCGTCGGTCACGCTGGCCTCGGTCGCGCCCAGCACGAAAGGCAAAGCCCCGAACAGCGGCAGCATCAGCCAGACGCCGGTGGTCAGCATGAATGTCTGTTGAATGGTGAGCCCTTCGCGGACTCCATTGGCGCTAGCGAGGGCGATCATACCGCCACCCAGCGTCGTGATCAGCGCGCTTTCGACAAAGACCCACCACTGGCCCCGGCCTTCGGCCAGATCGACCAAGATCGGGATGATCATGGCAAGGCCGAGCACGGCCACCAAAAGGCCCACGACATATCCGACAGGTCGTATATCCAACATGCGCGCAGCGTTGGCTTGGCCGCTCGTCGCTGTCAAGCCGAGACGGGACCGGGGCGCGATTTGGCCCCGGTCCGTGTCGTCTTAGATGTAGTAGAGGTCTTTGAAAACGTGGTGAACGATGTCGTCACGCTTGATGCCCATGGCGGCCAGTTCTTCGTCGCTTTTCACTTGCAGGCCTTGGACCTGCTCAAAACGGCGTTGGGCGGTGGAGCCCATCATGATGCCATGGCCGATCCCCGCGAAAAAGCGGCGCAGACCGGCGCCGGCGCGCCGCAGCCCTTCGAGGGGAGAGACGGAGTGGGCGGGGTGAGCAGTGCTCTGGTAGGTCATCTGATTGCCTTTGCAATTTCCAGTATTTCGATGACCGTTAGATAGGCAATGCTGCGCCGCAGCAGAACCGACGTTTTCGCATAGCCGCTGGTCGGGAGTTGCAGGGCTGACAGGGCGACATTCGCAGATTGTGCGCTAAGACAGGCGGAATACCCCGCAAAGAGGCGCGGCGCGGGCTGCGAACAACCGTCGCGCGATTGCCGCGCCGTGCGGGGTCAGCCGACGTGGAAGAGGGTGTTGAAAAGCTTGGGGTCGATGCTCTGCGCGGCAAAGGTCTCACCTTGGGTCAGCACGCTGATCGCATCGTGGCTGTGCAGGCTTTCTTGATGGCTGGCGACGATGCGGAAATCGCCCACCCGGTCATCGGCCAAAAGCTGTTCGCAAAACAGCCGCGCGGCATCCTCGACAAAGATCGGATTGGCGGCGTTAAGCTCTGCAAACGCCTGTTCGTCTTCGCGTTTGACCATGACCTGCGTCTCGGTCGGCACGGCGCGGCGGCAAATCTCGATCAGGTCTTCGAACCACAGGCAATCGCCCTCGTCCCGCGTCTCGACCGATATCCGCGCGACGGAGCGTTGCGAATGCGGCGTCGCCAATTGCCCGCGGGTCTGGCGCGCGTGTTCGCTCAGTTCCAGCGAACAGGGGCAGGTGCTGGAATAGACATAGTCGAGATGCACGATCTTCTTGCGCTCGCCGTTCTGTTCGACCAACTCCAGCGCGATGTCGTAATACTGATAGCCCGTGAGGCCCGAGCGCAGGCTACCGATCTTCATCGGGAAGGAAAAGCGCATCTGAATTCGCGCGTCCAAGCTCTCAAGATCGGCCTTGTAATCGTCCAGCGCCGCTTCGATCACCTCGAAGCTGAAGGTCGCCTCGGCATGGCGGTAGAAACTGCGCATGATGCGGGACATGTTGATGCCCTTCTTCTCCGCATCGAGCGAGACCGAGCCGGTCACGGAAGTCTCAAGCCGCAGATCCCCGCCCTCTCGGCTGCGATAGCGGATCGGCAGGCGAAAGTTCGAGATACCGACATGCTGGATCAACTGCTGCGCGCCGCGGATCAGGCTGGAGGGGCCGTTTTGCAGATCCGGCAGGCTGGCGCGGTAGTTGTCGCCCGCCGTGAAATCTTCGGGATAGGCGCGGCTAAGGGCGGGATATTCGGCGGGCGCGAGCATCCGGGCCATGGCCGGGTCCAGCGCCGCAATCTCAGCCGGGGTGGCCGTTTCGGCCCAAGCGCGCAGCGTGGCGAGCGCGGATTGCGCCGCCTCCCGGTCCGGTGTCTCGGACATCTCAGTCACGATGTTCATTGCGCGGCCCTCCGGTCTGTCGCTCTCAATGTATGATGCGCGGGGCCAAAATGCCACCGCGCCCGCGACACATCAGGTCAGGCTTGCGCCGCCGCATCCAAGGCTTGCAGCAAATCGGCCTTGAGATCGCCGCTATATTCCAGCCCTACGCTGATCCGCACCAGCCCCGGCGTGATGCCCAAAAGGTCTTTGGTGTCCTGCGGCAGACGCTGGTGGGTGGTGGTGGCCGGATGGGTGACGATGGTCTTGGCGTCGCCAAGGTTGTTTGAGATTACCCCCACCTGCAACGCATTCAGGAAAGCGAAAGCCGCCGCCTTGCCGCCCTTGAGGTCAATGGACAGCACCGTGCCCCCTGCCCCCATCTGGCGCATCGCCAGTGCGTTCTGCGCATGGCCCGCAAGGCCCGGGTAAAGCACCCGCGCCAATGCCGCGTGACCTTCCAGCGCCTCGGCCAATTCCTGTGCGCTGGCCGCCTGCGCCCGCACCCGCAGGTCAATGGTCTCCAACCCCTTAAGCATGATCCAAGCCGTGAAGGGGCTCATCGAGCCGCCGGTATGTTTCATGTAAGGCTCAAGCGTGCCGCGGATGAACTCGCGGCTGCCCAGCACCACACCGCCAAGCGCACGGCCCTGCCCGTCGATATGTTTAGTCGCGGAATAGACGACCACATCCGCGCCCTGCGAGATCGCGCGCGAAAAGACCGGCGTGGCAAAGACATTGTCGACCACCACCAGCGCGCCCTTGGCATGGGCGAGTTTGGCAACGGCCTCGATGTCGATCACTTCAAGCGTGGGGTTGGCGACGGATTCGAAGAAGACCGCGCGGGTGTCCTCGCGAATCGCGGCCTCCCAAGCGGAAAGGTCGCTGCCGTCGACGAAAGTGACCTCTACCCCGTAGCGGCCAAGGATCTCTTCCAGCACATAGATACAAGACCCGAATAGCGCCCGGGCCGAGACGACATGATCGCCCGCCTTCAGCATCGAGATCAGCGCACCCGAGACAGCTGCCATGCCGCTGGCCGTGGCAAAAGCATCCTCGGCGCCTTCCAGCGTGGCGATACGGTCTTCGAACATCGCCACCGTCGGGTTGCCGTAGCGGGCATAGATGAACTCATCCGGGCCGATCTCTTCAAACCGGGCTTCGGCCTGTTCGGCGCTGTCGTAAACGAAACCTTGGGTCAGGTAGATCGCCTCGCTGACCTCGCCATATTGGCTGCGGCGGGTGCCTGCGTGGATCGCTTGGGTGCGCGCGTGACGGTCGTTGTTCATCAATCTCATCCTTCCGGCCCGGACTCGCGGGCATAAAAAAACCCCAGACGCGGCCAAGCGAAAGGGGTCTTTCATCCTGACCTTTTAGCGGCATGTTTAACGTGGCCCACAATCCGGTAACAAATCGCCACGCGGGGTGGATTACGCCGCGCGACGCTACAGGTCAACAGTTTCGCGCGGGGCCTTCGTTAAATTTGCGCGGATCAGCCTTGGTCTTTCTTTTCGCCGTAGGCTTCGAACAGCTTGCCCTGCGCCATGAAGAAAACGAAAATCGCCGCCGTCAGGCCGAAGGTTTTGAAGTAGACCCATGTGTCGGTCGAAAAGAACCGCCAAATCACCTCATTCGCCAGTGCCAGCCCAAAGAAGAAATACATCAGCCGTTTGGTCAGCAGCATCCAGCCCTCATCGCGCAGGGGCATCATCTCTTCCATGACGTATTTCAGGTAGGACTGCCCGCGCAGCAGGCCGACGGCCAAAAGGCCGCCGAAGAGCACATAGATCAGCGTCGGCTTCATCTTGAAGAAGCGGTCATCGTTCAGCCAGACCGACAACCCGCCAAAGATCACCACCAGCACCACGGTGGCGACCTGCATCCGGCTAAGCTTGCCCGTCAGCGCCCAAAGCGCGCCGGTCGAGAGCACCAGCAGCGGCACAAACATCGCGGTGACGACGATAAAGCCGTCATACTCCGTCCCGCCGAAAGTGTAGGTGTTATCCTTGAGCCACAGATAGGCCACGAGGAAGGCCAAGACCGGCCCGTATTCCAAGCCTGCCCGCAGCACTGGGTTGATCTCTCTTGGTTCTGACATGCCTGTTCCTTCAGCCGCCCATTTCAACAATCACCGCCCCGGCTGCGATCAGCGCCATCAGCGCGATGCGGCGCGGGCCGACGGTTTCTTTCAGCACCAGCACCCCGATCAGCGCGGCAAAGACGGTCGAGGTCTCACGCAGCACCGCCGCCTCGCCCACCTTGTCGAGCCGCGTGGCCAGCATGACCGACCCAAAGCTCGCGAATGCGATGATCCCGCCAATAAAGCCGCGCAGCATCAGCGGGGCAACTTCGGGCGGGTTCTCCATCCTATGCCAGCGCCGCCATGCGATCACCGGCATCACCAGCCCGTCGATCATGAAAAACCATGCAAGGAAGGTGAAAGGATCCGCCGTGGCGCGAATGCCGTAAGCGTCATATGTGGTGTAAAGCGCCACGAACAAGCCCGTCAGCACCGCCAGCCCGAGCGCTGCGTGCAGCGTGTCGCGCGCGGCGACCAGATTGCGCAGGTTATAAAGAGCAAGGCCAAAGATGCCGCTTAGCAGCACCGCCACGCCAAGCCATTGCACCGCGTTGAACCGCTCACCAAAAATCAAATATGCGCCGACCACGGCAAAGAGCGGCCCCGTGCCGCGCACCACCGGGTAGACCACCGTATAGGCGCCCTTGGTATAGGCCCATGCCTGCAACAGCTTGTAGATCACATGGATCACGAAAGCGCCGAGGAAGATCACCCACATATGCGGTTCGGGCCATGGCACGACGAAAAGCGCAAAGGGGGCCGCCATCACGCCATAAGAGACATCGATCGCCCCGCGCGTGAGCCAAGGATCATGCCGCCCCTTTTGCAGCGCGCCGAAAACCGCGTGCAGGAAGGCTGCGGAAAGCGCCAGCCACAGGGCCGCGGTATGGCCCGCGGGGGTGCCTTCGATCGACAGGATCCAATCGGTCATCGCGGAACCACCACCGCGGCGAGAGGTTTATACTTCAAAGCCTTTATAACCAACGGAAATTCCATGTTTGAAAGCCTGATCGCGGATCTCACCCACAGTTTTTCCAAAGTGCCGGTTACCGTGGCCGCGGCGCGGCTGCTCATGGCGGCCTTTCTGGCGGGTATCGTCGGGTATGAACGCGAGCGGCGCGACAAACCTGCGGGTCTGCGAACGCACATCATGGTGGCCATCGCCGCCTGTCTCTTCATCATCATCGGACAAGAGCTGGGCAGTTTGGAGTTCGGCGAAGGTGACCAGATGCGCTTTGATCCGCTGCGTCTGATCGAAGCGGTGACCGCAGGTGTCGCCTTCCTCGCGGCGGGGATCATTTTTACCTCTAACGGCGAGGTGCGCAACATCACCACCGGCGCGTCGATGTGGCTGGCCGGGGCCATCGGCCTGTCCTGCGGCGCGGGGCAAATCCTGCTGGCCTGTCTGACCGCAGGGGTCGTGGTGCTGGTTCTGACCGTTCTGCGCTGGATCGAACGAAAGCTTGGCACCCATGACTGAACAGGGCCGCCACTCTCGGCGGCCAGTGTACTCTCAGCCATCCGTGCCCACCAAGGCGGCGGCGAATTCATCCGGGTCAAAGGGCGACAGATCGTCAATCTGCTCACCCACACCCACGGCATGAATCGGCAGGCCAAAGCGGTCCGCCAGCGCCACCAGCACCCCGCCCTTGGCGGTGCCGTCGAGCTTGGTCATCACCAGACCGCTGACATCGGAGATCTCTTGGAAAACCTTCACCTGATTGACCGCATTCTGCCCCGTCGTCGCATCCAGCACCAATAGGGTGTTATGCGGCGCTGTCTCATCCTTCTTGCGGATGACGCGGACGATCTTGGCCAATTCCTCCATCAGGTCGCCCCGGTTTTGCAAGCGGCCTGCCGTGTCGATCAGCAGCAGATCGGCCCCCTCTTCCTGCGCGCGGCCCATGGCATCAAAGGCAAGGCTCGCCGGGTCGCTGCCCTCAGGCGCGGTGAGTACTGGCACGCCTGCGCGTTCGCCCCAGACCTGCAATTGCTCCACCGCGGCGGCGCGGAAGGTATCCCCCGCGGCGATCACGACCTTCTTACCCGCCGTACGAAATTGCGAGGCCAATTTGCCGATGGTCGTCGTCTTGCCCGAGCCGTTCACGCCGACCACCAGCACCACTTGCGGGGTCTTGGCATAGAGCGGCAGGGGCCGCGCTACAGGCTCCATGATGCGGCTGACTTCGCTGGCGAGCAGCTGTTTGATCTCTGCCACCGAGAGTTTTTTGCCAAAGCGCCCCTCGGCCATATTCGCGGTGACCCGCAGCGCCGTGTCGACGCCCATGTCGGCGCTGATCAGCAACTCTTCGAGCTGTTCGAGCATCTCGTCATCCAGCGTCCGGCGCACCACGGGCTGCGCGGCGCCGCGCCCCATGAGACGGCCCAAAAGGCCCGGTTTGGCGGGGGCGGCCTCGGCTGGGGTTTCGTCCAGCGCCGGGGCGACGGGTGTCATCGCTTGGCGCAGGTCGGTCGCCGCGGGAACTTCCTCCGTGGCCGGGGCGGGCTCAGGATCAGCGGCGGGTGGTTCCTGCGCGGGTGTGGGGTCCGGCTGGGGCTCAGTCGGTTCGGGCTGCGGTTCAGGCGCAGGCTGCGGCTCGGGCTCTGGGAGCGTCTCGGGTTCCGGGGCGGGTTCAGGCGCGGGGGTCGGCTCTTCCGCCTCCCGCTCTGCCGCCAACATTGGGCCGCTGTCCTCCTGCCTATCGGGCATCACGTCAGAGGCCGCGCCGGGCTGGTCCATCACCGCATCCACGGGGCCCGCTTCGGCCTCCGCCTCCCCGCCATCGCTGACGATTGCCTCCAACCCCTCGTCGAGTTTGGACGAGGATTTGAACAAGCGGTCCTTGAGCTTCGTGAAGAAGGCCATCGGCGTCTCCCATGCAGTTTCGTCTTGATCTATAGGCTTGCCCGCGCAGATGGAAGGGCGCCCGGGCAGATCAAGCCCGCCGGGAGGGGGCGGGGTCAGATTTCATCGGGGAAATGCTGCATCACCAGCCGGATCGGGTTCGGCGCCGCCTGCCCCAGCCCGCAAATCGAAGCATCGACCATGGCGGTCGACAACTCTTCCAGCAGAGCTTGGTCCCAGCGGTCCTCCTGCATTAGCTTCACCGCCTTTTCACAGCCGACCCGACAGGGCGTGCATTGGCCACAGCTTTCATCCTCGAAAAACCGCAGCATGTTGAGGGCGGCGGCCCGTGCGCTGTCGTGTTCCGACAGGACAACCACCGCCGCCGAGCCGATGAAAGACCCATGCGGCTGCAACGTGTCAAAGTCCAGCGGCAGATCCGCCATCGACGCGGGCAACAGCCCCGAGGACGGGCCACCCGGTTGATAGGCTTTGAACAGATGGCCCTCTGCCATGCCCCCCGCCGTGGCGATGATATCGGTGATGGTCGAGCCTGCGGGCAGCAGATACATCCCCGGGCGCGCCACACGGCCCGAAACGGAATAGCTCCGCAGCCCCTTGCGTCCATTCTTTTCGACCCCGTTCAACACCTGCGGCCCCTCGCGGAAAATGCGGGCGATCCAATGCAGAGTCTCCACGTTATGCACCAAGGTCGGGCGGCCAAAGACACCGACCTGCGCCACATAGGGCGGGCGGTGGCGCGGCAAGCCGCGCTTGCCTTCGATGCTTTCGATCATGGCGCTTTCCTCGCCGCAGATATAGGCGCCCGCCCCGCGGCGCAGATCGACATAGCCGGGCGCGATGAGGCCCGCGCTTTCCAGAGCGGCGATCTCACGGCGCAGGCTCTCCAGCACCGCCGGGTATTCATCGCGCATGTAGAGAAAGACCTTCTCCGCCTCCACCGCCCAAGCGGCGATCAACATACCTTCGAGGAAGAGATGCGGCCTGCGTTCGAGATACCAGCGGTCCTTGAAGGTGCCCGGCTCGCCCTCATCGCCATTCACCGCCAGATAGCGCGGGCCGGGATTGCCGCGCACGAAGCCCCATTTCTTGCCCGAGGGGAAACCCGCTCCGCCAAGACCGCGCAGCCCGGCCTCTAACAATTGCTCCTGCACCGCTTCCCAATCGCCCCCCTGACGCAGGTTCAACAGCGCGTCGTAACCCCCTGATGCCGCGTAGGTTTCGTAAGCCTCATAGTCGGGCAGCTGGGCATGGGTATCTCCGGCGCCAATTGCCGCGAGGACTTTCTCGGGCGTCGCGTGGTCGATATGGTTATGCCCCAGTTCCAGCACCGGCGCCGTGTCGCAGCGCCCCATGCAGGGCGCGCGCAGGACGCGCACTTCGGTCGGGTCCAGCCCCTCTTCCAACGCGGTTTTCAAGGCCTGCGCCCCGGCCAACTCGCAAGACAGCGAATCGCAGACCCGGATGGTCAGCGCGGGCGGCGGGGTCTCGTCCTCTTTCACCACGTCGAAATGGGCGTAGAAACTGGCGACCTCATAGACTTCGGCCATCGACAGGCGCATCTCTTCGGCCAAGGCGCGCAGATGCGCGGCCGACAGATGGCCAAAGCGGTCTTGGATCAGATGCAGAAACTCGATCAGCAGATCGCGGGCGCGCGGACGGTCGCCCAACAGCGCGCGGACCTCCTCCCACGCCGTATCCTGCAACTGCCGCCCCTTGGGGTGATGACGCCCCTTGCCCTTGCCGGATTTCCAAACGCCCTTTCGCGGCGCCCCCGCCGCAGCCTTGCCGTGATCGTCCAGCGCCATGTCTCTCCCCCCCGCCTTGCTTTCCGCCTTGGTAACAAATCCAAAGCCCGAGGCGCGATCAAAAAGCGACAATCGCGCGGGTGTTTGCGTTGTGCACGGCCCCTGCGGCGGGCAGAATACGGGTGCCGAGCCGATTGGCCGGGGTCGCAGGGGAAAACGCATGCTGTGGTATGTGATCGCAAGTCTGACACCGGCGGTGCTGATCGCCGCCGCCCTCTGGGGCGGGGTCTGGCCCGTGCTGGCACTGTTGTCGATCACGGTGCATGTGGTCTTCATGGACCGATTGGGCCGCGCGCTGCGCCTTTCCGACAGTTCAGGCCGCGCCCTGACGCTGACCTTGGCCGCCGCGCATTTCCTGCTGCTGCCGCTCGGGGTCTGGGCGATTGGCGCAGCCCCGCATCTTGAGGGGTTGGACCGCGCCCTGATCTTTGCCGCCCTTGGCCTGTTTCTGGGCCAGATCAGCAATTCCAACGCCCATGAGTTGATCCACGCCAGCCGCCGCCTGCCCCGGCGGATCGGCACGGCGATCTATATCTCATTGCTGCACGGGCATCACGTCTCGGCCCATCTGCGGGTGCATCATCCCGCCGCCGCCACCCCGGCTGACCCCAACTCCGCACCCAGGGGCATGGGGTTCTGGCGGTTTCTGCTGAGCGCAAGCTGGGGGGAGTTTCGCGCCGGGTGGCAGGCCGACAGCGCGCAGCGGGCGCGCAAGAGGGGGGCGCAGGGGCTGCACCCTTACACGCTCTACCTCGGGGGTGCGGCGCTGGCGCTGCACACGGCGCTGCTGCTGGGCGGGGTCGCCGTGCTGCTCGCCTATATCGGGCTGGCGGCCTATGCGCAGATGCAACTGCTGCTGTCGGACTATGTGCAACACTATGGGCTGCGACGAGAGCAGCGCCCCGATGGCCGGCTTGAGCCGATGGGCCCGCAGCACAGTTGGAACGCGCCCAAATGGTACTCCGCCGCGATGATGCTGAACGCCCCGCGCCATTCGGATCACCACATGCGCCCCGCCCGCGCTTTTCCAGCGCTGGAAGTGACGCAGGAGATGCCGAAACTGCCCTATTCCCTGCCTGTCATGGCGGTGATCGCCCTCGTCCCCCCGCTCTGGCGGCGGGTGATGGACCGCCGCCTCGCCCGGTGGGGCCAGCATTGATCCCACTGGCGCGGCGCGCGGGCTTCTGGCAGGCTGAGAGTATGAGACATGCCCTCGCCCTGATCTGCGTCTTCCTTCCGCTGCCTGCCTTGGCAGAGATGTCGGCGGCGGAGTTCGAAGCCTATACTGAGGGCAAAACCCTCTACTTCGGCCAATCCGGCGCGCCTTATGGGGCGGAAATCTACCACGAGGACCGGCGCGTGCAGTGGTCCTTTCTCGATGGCCACTGCAAAGAGGGGCGCTGGTATGAGGCCGATGGGCTGATCTGCTTTGTCTACGAAGACGACCCCACCCCGCAATGCTGGAGCTTTACCGAAAGCCCGACCGGGCTGGTCGCGCGGTTCGAGAATGACCCGACCGAGACCGCGCTCTATGAGGCGCGGGAAATGACCGAGCCGCTGCTGTGCCTTGGGCCGCAGGTCGGGGTCTAGGCCAGTTCAGCCCTCGCCTTTGACGGGCAGCCGACCGTCGGCGAATTCGATCTCCAGATGCGCCGCCTTCTTGGCAGCCTCCGCACTGGTCACCACATCCCCATCGCCCCGCACCACGGCGAAACCACGGGCCAGCGTTTCGCGATAGCCGAGCGTGCCGAGCGTGCGGCCCATCGCGTCGATCTGGCGGCGGCGGCGGTCCTGATCGGCGCGGCCTGCGCGCGCCAGCCGGGCCAACACCTCTTTCAACCGTTGGTCTTGGCGCGACAGGTCGCGGCGCAAAACCTCGGGGCGGAAGGTTTGCGTGCGATCGACCAACCGCTCGCGCCGGCGGAGGATCTGACGGTGCAGCACCTCGGGGTGGAACCGGTCAATCCGCGCGGCCAGCCGCTCGCGCTGCCCGGCCAAATTGCGTTGCCACGCAGGGTCGATCCGTGCCGAGAGCTGCGCCAGACGTTGGCGATCCGCCTCTAACTGGCGGCGCAGGGTGCCGGGGCGCAGAGCGCCAGACATATCAGCCAGCTTGACGCGGCGGCCTTGGACGCCCGCAATCAGCGCGGGGGCCAGTTTCTCCCCCCCGCGATCAAGACGCTGGCGCGGCCCCTCCAGCAGCGTGTCGGCCCGGGGCAAGGCCCGCGCCAGATCCCGCATCCGCTGGCTGCGACGGGTCAATCCTTGGCTCAGCGCCTGACGCATCCTTGCACCCTGCCCCTCCAGCCATGCCGCCAATTCATGCCGCACGGGCACCGCCAATTCCGCCGCCGCTGTCGGCGTGGGCGCGCGTTTGTCCGAGACGAAGTCGATCAGCGTCGTGTCGGTCTCATGCCCCACGGCAGAGATCAGCGGAATGTCCGAAGCCGCCGCCGCGCGGGCGACGCTTTCCTCGTTAAAGCCCCAGAGGTCTTCGACCGAGCCACCGCCACGGGCCACGATGATCAACTCGGGCCGGGGCAACGCGCCACCGGGGGTGAGCCGGTTGAACCCTTGGATGGCGCGCACCACCTCGGGCGCGCATTTCGCGCCCTGAACGGCGACCGGCCAGACCAACACCTTGCGCGGGAAACGATCCCGCAGCCGGTGCAGAATGTCACGGATCACCGCCCCCGAGGGCGAGGTCACAACGCCGATGATCTCAGGCAGATAGGGCAGCGGGCGTTTGCGTTCGGGGGCGAACAGCCCCTCCGCCGCCAGCGCCGCCTTTCGTTTCTCCAACAGCGCCATCAGCGCGCCCATGCCCGCCGGTTTAATGTCCTCAATGACGATCTGATATTTCGACTGACCGCCAAAGGTGGTGATGCGCCCGGTGGCGATGACCTCCATCCCCTCTTCGGGCTGAGTCTCAAGCCGCGCGGTCACGCCTTTCCAGATCACGCCCGAGATGACCGAGCGGTCATCCTTGAGGTCGAGATAGACATGCCCCGAGCGCGGGCGGCTGACGCGGCCCACTTCACCGCGAATCCGCACATGGCCGAACTCCCCCTCGATCACCCGTTTAATCGCGCCCGAAAGCTCGGTCACCGTGAATTCGGGGCTGTTGCCACCGGGGGCGGGGTCGTCGAACAGATCCATCTGGGCACCTTGTGTCTGTGGGCCCCCCAGCTTAGAACGCGGAGCAACGAAGTCCAAGGGAGTGCGCGGCATGAATATCCTGATCCTCGGCAGCGGTGGCCGCGAACATTCACTTGCTTGGGCGGTCATGCAGAACCCCAAATGCGACAAGCTGATCGTGGCACCGGGCAATGCGGGGATCGCGGCCATCGCGCAATGCGCCAAGCTCGACATCATGGATGGCGCGGCGGTTGTGGCCTTTTGCGAGGGCAATAACATCGATTTCGTCATCATCGGCCCCGAAGCGCCCCTTGCCGCGGGTGTGGGCGACGATCTGCGCGCGGCGGGTTTCGATGTCTTTGGCCCCTCCAAAGCAGCGGCGGCACTGGAGGCTTCCAAAGCCTTCACCAAGGAAATCTGCGACGCCTGCAATGCACCCACGGCGGGCTATGGCCATTTCACCGATGCCGCCAGCGCCCGCGCCTATGTCGAAAAGCAAGGCGCGCCGATTGTGATCAAGGCCGACGGTCTGGCGGCGGGCAAGGGTGTCATCATCGCCATGAGTGACGCCGAAGCGCTGGCCGCCGTGGATGAGATGTTCGACGGTGCCTTTGGCGAGGCAGGCGCGGAAGTGGTGATCGAAGAGTTCATGGAGGGCGAAGAGGCGTCCTTCTTCGTGCTCTGCGACGGGGAGACGGTGCTGCCTATCGGCACGGCCCAAGACCATAAGCGCGTCGGCGACGGCGACAGCGGCCCCAACACCGGCGGCATGGGCGCCTACTCCCCCGCCCCAGTGCTGAGCGACAAGATCGCCAAACGCGCGCTAGATCAGATCATCCGCCCCTGTATGGCCGAGATGGCCAAGCGCGGAATGCCCTATCAGGGCGTGCTCTATGCCGGTTTGATGATCAAAGACGGCCAGCCGCGTCTGGTGGAATACAATGTCCGTTTCGGTGATCCGGAATGCCAAGTGCTGATGATGCGCCTCGGCGCGCAAGCGTTCGACCTGATGCAGGCCACGGCCAAGGGGGCGCTTGCCGATATGCAGGTGAACTGGGCCGAAGATCACGCGCTGACCGTGGTGATGGCCGCCAAAGGCTACCCCGGTGACTATGAAAAGGGCAGTGAGATCAAGGGCCTCTCCGCCCTCCCAGAGGACAGCGCGAATATGGTGTTCCACGCAGGCACCAAGGCGCAGGACGGGGCGATCTTGGCCAATGGCGGGCGCGTGCTGAACGTCACCGCGCGCGGGGCCACGCTGGCCGAGGCGCAGGAACGTGCCTATGCGATGGTCGATGGGATCGATTGGCCCGAAGGGTTCTGCCGCCGCGACATCGGCTGGCGCGCGCTGAGCTGACGGGTGGCGGCTCTACCAGAGCCGCAGCCGCCCCTCATTCACAGGCCAGCGCCTTGGCAAAGCTCTCGGCCCACGCGAAGGGGCCGATATCGCGCCTCGTCAGCTGTCCGCCTGTCAGGCGCACCCCCACCACACGTTCCCAATCGGCATCCGCCAGCACCATCTCCGGCCCTGCCCCACAATCGCGCAGACCGCCTGAGATATGCCGCTCTCCGATGCGATGATTGGTCAGCCCCGTCATTTGCGCGACTTCGCTGAGATGCCCATCGGCAAAGCGCCAGACCCGCAGCACCCGCGCCAGATGCGGCCGGTCGACATAGGCGATCTCAATCGCGCCATCGCCATCCAGATCAGCGGCACCTATGGGGGCGAGCCACCGGTTGCTTTGGCCGATATGCGGGGTCTCGGTGATCTTGCCCTCGGGGCCGTAGATCGCCAGCGCCGCGCCACGATTCACGTCCGTCTCGACCACCAGAACCTCGGGCGCGCCATCGCCGGTCACATCTACAAGCCGGGGGGCGATATCCTCGAAAACATGGTCGCGCGGCAGATGGAAGCGCCGCGCACCGCCATTTGCCAGAGAGACCTGCAAGCCGCCCCATTCCAGCGCGTCGCCAAGAATGCCGTGGGCGTAGCGCCCCGTGGGCGCGATGTAATGCGCGGCGGTGATCGTCTCCGCCGCCGCGCCCGTTGCGATCAGCGCCAGCAGTGCCGCGCCGACCGCTCGCATCAGATTTGCTTTTCCGGCATCTGCACGCGCAGACCGTCCAGCGCATCGGTGACCTTGATCTGGCAGGTCAGACGCGAGCGCGCGGGATCGGGCTCAAAGGCGAAGTCGAGCATGTCTTCTTCCATGTCGTCCATCGGCGGCAGTTTTTCGGCCCAAGCCGGATCGACATAGACATGGCAGGTGGAGCAGGCGCAGGCCCCGCCACAGTCGGCTTCGATGCCGGGAATGTTATTGTCCCGCGCGCCTTCCATGACGGTGAGACCATTGGCCACCTCGACCACATGTTCGGTGCCGGAGTGTTCGACATAGGTGATTTTGGCCATGATGATGCCCTTTCGTCCTAAAAGTTCGGCCTTGTTTAACGGGCTATTGCAGCCGGTTCCAGCCCCCTTTTCGCAAGGTCACGGCGCGCCCGACATTGCGGTGGGCAAGGCCTGCGCATCCGGCTAGTCTGCCCGCGAACAACAGGCGAGCCCGAGAGACCGGCATGACACAGCCCCTCCCCCCCAGAACCGCGCGGCGCTGCGCCGCTTTGCTGCTGACCGTCGCGGCCTTGACGGGTTGCGAGACAGCGGCACCGGCTACGCCCCGCCCCGAGCCGGGGGTGCTAGAGGCCACCCGCAACGGCCCCGCAGGCGCGCCGGAGGGAAGCTGCTGGGGCCGCACGGTCAGCCCTGCAGTGATCGAGACGGTGACCGAACAGGTCGAAGTGACCCCGGCCAAGATGAACCCCGATGGCAGCATCGCCAAACCGCCCGTCTATAAGACAGAAACCCGGCAAGAGATTGTGCGCGCGCGGGTCGACAATTGGTTCGAAACCCCCTGCCCCGATGTGCTGACGCCCGAGTTCAACAGCAGCCTGCAACGGGCGCTAGAGGCGCGCGGGTTCTACGCGGGACCGATCACGGGTGAAATGGACGCGGCCACGCGGCAAGCGGTGCGGCGCTATCAGGCGCGGCAAGGGCCGAACAGCGAGGTGCTGTCGCTCAACACCGCCCGCGCGCTTGGACTTGTGGCGGTGCCGCGTCAGGGCGGCTGAACCCGCAACAAAAAAGGGCGCCCCGTAGGCGCCCCTTCCCCAAACCTTGATGCAAGGTCACTCTGCCAGTGAGAGTGCCACAAAGCGCGGGTCGCCTCCGCGGCGGACCAACAGCAGCAGAGACCGGCGGCCCGCCTCTTTTGCCGCCTCGATCCGGGCTTCGAGATCGGCAATGCTCGACACCTGCTCCTGCCCCGCTTCGGTGATGATATCGCCCATGCGCAGGCCCTTCTCGAAGGCCTCCGATGTTTGATCCACATCCGTCACGGCAAGACCGGTCATATCGTCATCGGCCCCGAGTTCTGCGCGCAGCTCGTCTGTCAGCGGCATCAGGGTCAGGCCCATCAGCATAGTCGACTGCGGCTCGGCCTCGGCCCCCTCATCGGCGTTGTCATCCATACCGGCAGGAACCGCGCCATCAGCCTCTTCGCGGCGGCCAAGTACGACCTTGATGGTCTGGGTCTTGCCGTCACGCAGCACGGTCACGCGCACCGTCGCGCCCACGGGGCTGTTGCCCACCTGACGGACGAGACCACGGGTATCGACCACTTCGACACCGTCGAAGGATTTGATCACGTCGCCGGTTTTGAGCCCCGCTTCACGCGCAGGCCCCTCGGGCACATCGGTGATCAGGGCGCCGACGGCTTTCTTGAGGCCCATGGCATCGGCCACGTCATCGGTCACGTCCTGAATGCGCACGCCCAGCCAGCCGCGGCGGGTCTCGCCGTATTCCTGCAACTGGTCGATCACGCGGGTGACCACATTCGACGCCATCGAAAAGCCGATGCCGATAGAGCCGCCGTTGGGCGACAGGATCGCGGTGTTCACCCCGATCACCTCGCCATCCATGTTGAACAGCGGCCCGCCGGAGTTGCCGCGGTTGATCGCGGCGTCGGTCTGAATGTAATCGTCATAGGTGCCCGACAGCGCCCGGTTGCGCGCTGACACGATGCCAGCCGAGACCGAAAAGCCCTGCCCAAGCGGGTTGCCCATGGCAATCACCCAGTCCCCCACCCGCGCGGCGTTGCTGTCACCGAAAGAGACGAAGGGCAACGGCGCGTCCGCTTCGACCTTCAAAAGCGCGATGTCGGTCTTGGGGTCGGTGCCTATGACCTCGGCGACCAATTCCTCGCCTGAGAAGAATTCGATGGTGATCTCATCCGCGCTTTCGATGACGTGGTTATTGGTCACCACATAGCCGTCTTCGGAAATCACGAAACCCGAGCCAAGGGCCGAGGAACGGCGGGGCCGGTTGCCCTCACCATTGTTGCGGTCCTGAAACTCGCGAAAGAAGTCTTCGAAGGGCGAGCCTTCGGGCACGATGCCCTGCGGCCCGGTGCGGCCCTCAACCGTGGTGGAGGTGGTGATATTGACCACCGAGGGGCTGATTTTCTCGGCCAGCGGGGCGAGGCTTTCGGGTTTGGCCAGCGCCATGCTGGCTTGCAGGATCAGGAGGGTCAGCGCCATCACCCCCATTGCCATCGCTCGCATCCATTGGGTGTGTTGTGCTGTTGTGGACAGGGAAACCGCCTTGGCCTGCATTCATCGTCTCCTGATTGTTCCTGTTGTTGCCAACGTGGGCAGAGTGCATTCCGAAAGGACGCGCTGCAACAGCAAAGATGGGGCCGATCACGGGCATTTCAACGGGTGGGCGTGTGACGATTTGCGACCCCGCCCTGCGAGGTCGTGGGCAAAACGGACGCCGTTTCACCCCGCCCGCGCGGCGTCAAAACCCCAGTTGAAAGGCGAGCCAAACCAAGATCAACCCGACCACCACCGCCAGCGCGCCAAGCTGGCGCAGCGCGGCCTCTGGGATGCGGCGGAGCATTTCGAGCATCTGTTCCAAAAACGAAGGGGCCAGTGCGTACACCAGCCCCTCGAAAATCAGAACCGACCCTAAAGCCAGTAGAACCAGCGTCATTCTTCTAGTGCCGCTGGCAGATCAGTCTCAGCCTCCGGTGCGGCGGGGGCTGGCGTGGAAGGGGCCGCGGGGGTAGCCTCCTCCTGCGTATCCTCTGCCGCGGTGGTGTTATCTGCCTCCGGCGCAGGATCAGCCGCGGGCGCATCGGCGGCGGGGGTCTGCGGTGGTGCAACCGCATCGACCGAGGTCGTGGCGCTGCGATCCGACCGCAGGTAGTTAAAGAACTCACTATCCGGCGACATCACCATAGTGGAGTTCTGCCCCTGCAAAGCCTGCTCATAGGCGCTGAGCGAGCGGTAGAATTCAAAGAATTCCTGATCCTTGCCATAGGCCTGCGCGAAGATGTTGTTCCGCTGCGCGTCCGCCTCACCTTCGATGATCCGCGCGTCACGACGGGCCTCCGAGAGGATCTCTTCGTAGGTACGATCAGCAAGGGCGATGACACGCTGCGCGGCTTCGCGGCCACGGGCGCGTTCGTCGGTCGCTTCACGCTCACGCTCGGCGATCATCCGCTGCAGGGTCGCGTCGAAGTTCTGCTCGGGCAGGTTTGTCTGACGCAGACGCACATCCACAACCTTGAGGCCAAGCGCCTGCGCGCGGGCATCAGCACGGACGCGGATCTGCTCCATCAGGTCGGCCCGTTCGGGCGACAGGATGGTGTTTGAGGTCACGCCCTGCGAGCCGAGCACGGCACGAATTTGGCTTTCCATGATGCCGCCCATCTCGCTTTCGGCCTGACGTTCGCCGCCCGCACCCAAAGCTTGCCGGTACTGCACCATATCGTCGATGCGGTAGAGCACGAAGGCGTCTATCTCAAGGCGCCGGTCATCGGCGGGGGTGACTTCGATCACCGGGGTTTCCAGCGACAGAATGCGGTCTTCGTAGCGCACGACTTCATCCAAAAGCGGAACTTTGAACCCGATGCCCGGCTCGTTGCGGACCTGTTTGATCTGGCCAAAACGCAGCACCAGCGCTTTTTCACGCTCGTCCACGACAAAGACAGCCGACAGGATTCCCACGATGGCGATCACCACGATGGGGATGATAAGACTTGTTTTCCGCATCAGTTCGACCCTCCGCCGCGCCGCAATTCATTGAGTGGCAGATAGGGAACGACGCCCTGCCCACCTTGGCCGCTGCCGTTTTCGAGGATGATTTTATCCACGTCGCCCAGCACCTTTTCCATGGTCTCAAGATACAGACGTTTGCGCGTCACATCGGGGGCGTTGCGGTATTCTTCCAACACGGCTTCAAAGCGGCTGGCCTCACCCACAGCGTCGTTCACGACGCGGGCGCGGTAACCTTCGGCTGCTTCCAGAAGCTGCGCGGATTCACCGCGCGCCTCGGCAGTGCGCCGGTTGGCATAGGCGTCGGCCTGACGCTCCACCCGGTCACGCTCCTGCTCGGCGGCTTGCACGTCGCGGAAAGCATCGACGACCGACTGCGTGGTGGTGTTGCCATTGGCATCGGTGACCTGCACGGTCTGGCTGGGCGGGTCGACCTTGTTCACGTTGACACGCAGCACGTTGATGCCGGTATTGCGATTGTCGAGGGTGTTCTGGATCAACTCCTTCACCCGATCCGCCACCGCGCCACGATCCCGGTTGAGGATCGGCGCCAGTTCGGATTGCGCAATGACTTCACGCATGGCGGATTCCGAGATCGCCCTGACCGAGGCTTCGGGATCGCGCAGCGAAAATTTGAAGTCGCGCGCGTTCTTGATGTTCCAGACCACTTGGAAGTCGATGTCGACGATGTTCTCGTCCGTGGTCAGCATCAAGCCTTCGTTGCCGCCGCCGCCGCGCCGCACGCCCAACTCCTCGGTGCGGTTGGTGGTGACGTCGAATACCTCTGCCGTGACCAGCGGCCATGGGGCAAAGTTCAGACCCTCGGTGCCGATGCCGGAAAATTCACCCAAGAACAGTTCGATCGACTGCTGTTCGGGCCGCACGGTGTAAAAGCTGGCAAAGCCCCAAAGCGCCACACCGGCCAAAAGCGCGATGCCAATGGTCGAACGTGTCACGCCCGGCCCACCAGTGCCGCGGCCGCCGCCGCCGGTGCCATTGCCCCGGTCGCCGCCACGGCCCCCCATCAGAACGCGCAGCTGCTCTTGGCCCTTGCGCACCAAATCGTCGATCTCGGGCATCTGCGGGCGGTCACCGCCCTGCCCGCGTGGACCCTGCGGGCCCTGCGGCCCGTCGTTGCGGCCCCCGTTGCCCCGGTCTCCGCCGTTGCCCCGGTTGCCGCCTCCGCCGCCCCCCCAGGGGCCTTGCGAATTTCCTGCCATTGATATGTTCCCCTCTGGGCCGCCCATGCGGCCTATCGTTCCAAAAATTGTACGCTTTCGCGTGATATTCAAGCCGTGCGAGTCGGATTACGCATGGTCACCAGTTCTTCGGACATGGTCGGGTGCACCGCACAGGTGGCGTCGAACTGCTCTTTCGTGGCGCCCATCTTGACCGCGATGCCGACCATCTGGATCAATTCGCCCGCATTGGGTGCGACGATATGACAGCCCAGCACCACCCGCGTGTCGGCGCAGACGATGAGCTTCATCAGCACCCGGTCAGCCTTGCCCGCAAAAGCGCCCTGCATCGGTTTGAAAGAGGTCGCATAGACCTCGATCGGCCCCGCCTCCCGCGCGGCCTCCTCGCTCAGCCCTACGGTGCCCATCTCGGGTTGGGTGAAGATCGCCGAAGGCACCAGATCATGATCCACCGGCGTCGGGTTGCCGCCAAAGACGGTCTCGACAAAGGCCATGCCCTCGCGGATCGCCACCGGCGTGAGGTTGATGCGGTTGGTCACGTCGCCGATGGCATAGACGGAAGGCACCGCCGTCTGGCTGTATTCATCCACCTCGATCTCACCGCTGCGGCCCAGTTTCACGCCCAAGTCTTCCAGCCCCATGTCATCGCTGTTGGGGCGACGGCCTGTGGCAAAGAGCACCTGGTCGAACATCTTTTCGGTGCCGTTGGTCGGCTTGACCTTCATCGGGCCGCTGCCGTCTTCGTGGCTCGGCGTCATCTCCAGAATGTTGGTGCCCAGATGCAGGTCGATCCCCTTTTCCTGCATCATCTCGGCCACCATGCCGCGGGCTTCGTCGTCAAAGCCGCGCAGGATCTGCGCGCCGCGGTAGTATTGCGTCACTTCGACACCCAAACCATTGAGGATACAGGCGAATTCACAGGCGATATAGCCGCCGCCGATGATCAGGATCGACTTGGGCAGTTTTTCTAGATGGAACAGATCGTCAGAGACCAGCCCCAGTTCCGCATTCTCGATCTCGGGGCGCACGGGGCGGCCGCCGCTGGCGATAAGGATGTGTTTCGCGGTCTTCTCGGTCCCGTCGGACAGGGCCACGGTATGGGGGTCTTTGATCCGCGCGCGGGCGTCGAATGTGTCAACGCCGGAGTTCTTCAGAAGCTTGCGATAGACCCCTTCGAGACGGTCCAACTCGGTGTTCAAACGGCCCTTGAAGTCATGCCAGTCAAACGGCCCAGCCTTGAGATCCCAGCCAAAGCATTTCGCCTCATCCACCACATCGGCATAGCCCGAGGCGAAGACCATCAGCTTTTTCGGCACGCAGCCCCGGATCACGCAAGTGCCGCCATAGCGGTCTTCCTCGGCCAGACCGACCTTGGCATCATGCTCGCCCGCCGCGACACGCGCCGCGCGCACACCGCCCGAGCCGCCACCGATCACAAACAGGTCGTAGTCGAATTCATTCTTGGCCATTTGGCGCCTCTCTTAGTCGTTTTGGGTCTTGCGCGGGATCGCGCATATTTCGGTGTTGCGCGGGGTCGCGCGTGTCTCGCTTTGTCGGCGTTAATCGCTCAGGTCGGAAAACAGGTTGTCGGTCTCGACGAATTCCAAACGGTCGGTCGCCACGGTGCCTTCATTTATGTCGCGCACCTCTACCCTGCCATCCCCGTAACCGATCACAACCGCGTCACAGATATCTATGAACAGGCCGTTTTCCACCACGCCGGGCATCTGGTTCAGCACCAGCGCCAATTGCCGTGCGTTGCCGATGCGCCCCAGCCGCAGGTCTAGGATATAGTTCCCCTCGTCGGTGATAAAAGGCACCTCGCCATTCATCCGCAGGGTCGAGCTTTGGCCAAGCACATCCATCGAGATCAGCGTCTCTTCGACCAGCGCCTGCGTGGTCTGCCAGCCAAAGGGAATCACCTCGATCGGCAGGGGGAATGCGCCCAGATGATGCACCTCTTTGCCGATATCGGCGATCACCACCATCTGATCGCTGGCCGTCGCCACGATCTTTTCTTGCAGCAGGGCCCCACCGCCGCCCTTGATGAGGTTCAGGTCACCGTCAAATTCATCTGCCCCGTCAATCGTCAGATCGAGCCATTTCGCCTCATCGAGGGAGATCACCTCGATCCCCACATCCCGCGCCAGTTGCGCGGTGCGCGAGGAGGTCGGCACGCCTTTGATCCGCAGCCCATCGTCGCGCACCATCTCACCCAGACAGCGCACCAGCCACGCCGCCGTCGATCCGGTGCCAAGCCCCACGCGCATCCCGTCTTCCACGAATTCGCACGCCCGTTTCGCGGCCACGAATTTGGCCTTGTCGATCGGTGATAGGTCTCCGGACATCGGGTGCTCCCTTGCAGGCGTTTGCCGCGTTATAGGGCGAATTGGCATAGGGTGCGAGGGGCAAGTCGGCGGTTTTTGGCGGTGCCGCACGCCGACAGGACGGGCAGAGCGCACGGCCTGTCGCTTTCGGCGCGCCGCGGGGCGGCGGGAAATGGTTGGATCGGGCCCAGGCCGCTTGCAATGCGCCAAAGGTCTGGGCGATACCCGTCCCACCGCGCCCGCCACCCGCAACCATAAAAGGGTCCGCCACCTGATGTTTCTTTCGGTTTTCGACATGTTCAAAGTGGGCATCGGCCCTTCGTCTTCGCATACCATGGGGCCGATGGTGGCGGCGGGGCGTTTCCTTGACCAGATGCGCGCATCGCCCTTCCAATTCGCCGGGCTGCGCGCCTCGCTGCACGGCAGCCTCGCCTTTACCGGCGTCGGCCATGCGACCGACCGCGCCACGATCCTCGGCCTCGCCGGGTTCACGCCCGAGGACTATGACGCCGATGCCGCCGAAAAGGTGTTGGAAGAGATCAAACAGACCCGCCGCATCAGCGTCGACGGCCTGCCCGAACTGCGCTTTGACCCTCAGCGCGACATGATCTTTGACTACGACACCAAGCTTGCGGGCCATGCCAACGGCATGATGCTGATGGCCACCGATGCCCAAGGCGACGTGACACTGCGCGAGACCTATTATTCCATCGGCGGCGGCTTCGTGATGACCGAAAAGGAACTCGCCGCAGGCAAGGACACGGATGAGGGCGCGCCGGTGCCCTTCCCCTTCAAGTCCGCCGCGGAAATGCTTGAGATGTCGGCCAAATCCGGCAAAACCATCGCGGGCATGAAACGCGCCAATGAAGAGGCGCGTGGCGGGGCCGAGAACCTGCGCGCCGGGTCGAAACGGCTGTGGCAGGTCATGCGCGACTGCATCGACCGGGGCCTAACCTCCGAGGGCACTCTGCCCGGCGGGTTGCAGGTGAAACGCCGCGCGAAGGGCATCTACGACGCGCTGATGGCGGAGCGCGGACAGAACCAATCCGCCCCGCATACGATCAACGATTGGATGAGCGTCTATGCCATGGCCGTCAACGAGGAGAACGCCGCCGGCGGGCAGGTCGTGACCGCGCCGACCAACGGGGCCGCAGGCGTGATGCCGGCGACCTTGCGCTATTACCTCGACCATGTCCCCGGCGCGTCTGAGGCGCATATCGAAGACTTCCTGCTCACCGCCGCCGCGATTGGCGGGCTGGTGAAATACAACGCCTCGATCTCAGGCGCCGAAGCAGGCTGTCAGGCCGAAGTCGGCAGCGCCGCCGCCATGTCCGCCGCCGGGCTCTGCGCCGTGATGGGCGGCACCCCGCAGCAGATCGAAAACGCCGCCGAAATCGCGCTGGAGCATCACCTCGGCATGACCTGCGACCCCGTCAAAGGGCTGGTGCAGGTGCCTTGTATCGAGCGCAACGGCCTGGGCGCGATCAAGGCGGTCTCGGCGGCCTCTCTGGCGCTGCGCGGCGACGGCACGCATCTTGTGCCGCTCGATGCCTGTATTGAGACCATGCGCCAGACCGGCGCGGACATGAGCGAGAAATACAAGGAAACTTCCCTCGGCGGGTTGGCGGTGAATGTGCCGAACTGCTGAAGCTGCGCAAATTTGCACAGGCCCCGTTCGCCGGGGCGAATTGTTGAGGTGACCGCCGCCCCCTATCTTCTGAGCAACTGCAAAGGAGAGCATCATGTCCCTCAGACCCACATTGGAAACCCGCCGCGCCACGCCCACGATGGAAGGCGCCGGGGTGAAACTGCACCGCGCTTTCGGCTTCCACGACCCGTCGGAGCTTGACCCCTTTCTGCTGTTCGACGACTTCCGCAACGAGCATCCGCGCGACTTCGAGAAGGGCTTCCCTTGGCACCCGCACCGCGGGATCGAGACGATCACCTATGTGCTCGAAGGCACTGTGGCCCATGCGGATTCGCTCGGCAATACCGGTGATCTGAACGCGGGCGACGTGCAGTGGATGACCGCCGGATCGGGCATCCTGCACCAAGAAATGCCGCGCGGGAATGCCAACGGGCAGATGCACGGCTTCCAGCTTTGGGGCAACCTGCCCTCGGCCCAGAAGATGACCGCGCCGCGCTATCAGGATATGAAATCCGCCGACATCCCGGTGGTGACCGATGACGACGGCACGAGGGTCAAAATCATCACCGGCGAGTTCTGGGGCAAACGCGGCCCCGTCGATGGCATCGCCGCCGATCCGCAGTATCTGGATATCTTCGTGCCTGCGGGCGTGAAAAAGACCTTTCGCATCGACACCTACCGCCGGGCCTTTGCCTATGTCTTCCAAGGCGCGGGCGCTTTCGCCGATGCTTCCGCCCCGTCGGGCGTGCTGCTGGAGAAAGAGGTCGCCGGCGAGGAGGTCAACATCCGCGACATGTCCGGGGACCGCACGCTCATCCGCTTTGGCACCGGCGATGAGGTCACGGTGCAGGCCGGTGAAGAGGGGGTGCGTTTCCTGCTGATCTCGGGCGCGCCGATTGAAGAGCCGGTGGCGTGGCACGGGCCGATCGTGATGAACACCCGCGCCGAGATACAACAGGCAATGCGCGACCTCAACAACGGGACCTTCATCCGCCCCGCCCATTGACCCAAAGGGCCGTGGCCGCTCAGACGGTCACGGCCTTGCGCACCATGTCCCAATACTGTGCGACGACCTCGTCAAGCGAGAGCCGTCCGCCCGCGCGGTACCAAGTGTTCACCCCGGTCAGCATGGCGATGATCGCCAGCGTCACGATCTTGGTGTCGGCGACGGCGAAATCGCCGCTCGCCACCCCGGCGCGCAGGATCGTCTCCAACCGGTCCTCATAGTCGCGGCGCAGCCGCTCGATCACGGCGAAATTCTCCTCCGTCAGATTGCGCAACTCCATATAGGCGATGAAAACCTCATCGGGCCGATCCGCGTGAAAACGGATATGGAAGGCCACGAAATCCTGCAACTGCTGCATTGCGGGGCGGCTCGGATTATGGGGCGTTTCGGCCAGCAGGTCGGTCATATGCGCCTGCATCAGGTCGAACAGCAGGCTCTGCTTGTCGGGCGTGTAGTTATAGAGCGCCCCGGCCTGCACGCCGACTTCGGCGGCAATGGCGCGCATCGACACGGCGGCATAGCCGCCCCGCGCAAAAAGCCGCAGCGCGGCTGCGCGGACACGCGGGCCGGTGATATCGGAGTGGGAGCCTGTGGTTCTTGCCATGGCGGCAATTTAATGAACAAGCGTTCAAAAGCAAACCCCGCTTGCGCGAAGATCACGGCTGGGGCAGAACGAGGCATGACCCAAGCGCGCCCGCCCCGCCCCCTCTCGACCATCGCCCTGCTTCTGGGCGTCTCGCTGCTGGCGGGCTGCACGCAGTTTCCCGAACTCGACCGCACCATCACACCCGCGTTGGAGGCCGCCCCCTACCCCGATCTGGTCCCGATCGACCCGCTTCTGGCCAAGGCCACCGCCGGGCGGATCGACCCGGCGCGGACCGAAGCGGCCCTCACGGGGCGTGCGGCCAATCTTGAAGCCCGCGCGGCGCGCGTCAGCCGCACAAGCGCCCAATCCGCCAGTGCCGCGCGGGTGGCGCGGCTCAGGGCGCGTGCTGCCGAACTCCAGCGCGCCCGCCAAGCCGCCGAGGACAGCGAAAGCGCTGAATAAACGGGCATCCCCGTGATGCGTATGCGCGTTGCACGCAGGCGCCGAACCCGCTACATCGCGGCTATGCCCGGCCTCGCCTGCCGGGCCTTTCGGATCAGACCAGAAGGACCACCGCCATGTCTAAGCCGCTTCGCCTCGGGATTGCCGGATTGGGAACCGTGGGCGTGGGTGTGCTGCGCATTCTGCGCCAGCAGGCCGCCCTATTAGAGGCCCGCACCGGCTGCGCGATGACGGTTTCTGCGGTCTCGGCCCGCACCCGGAACAAGGACCGCGGGCTGTCACTCTCTTCCTATGATTGGGAGGATGACCCCGTCAAATTGGCCACCCGCGATGACGTGGATGTGTTCGTCGAACTCATGGGCGGCGCGGACGGCCCCGCCAAGGCCGCGACCGAAGCCGCACTAGCGGCCGGCAAACATGTGGTCACCGCCAACAAGGCAATGCTGGCGATCCATGGCCAAGCGCTGGCCGAACAGGCCGAGGGCGCGGGCGTAGCCCTGCGCTATGAGGCGGCTGTGGCGGGCGGCATCCCGGTCATCAAGACGCTGATGGAGGGGCTTGCCGGGAATGAGATCACCCGGATCATGGGGGTGATGAACGGCTCGTGCAATTACATCCTGACGCGGATGGAGGACTCGGGCAAAACCTATCAAGAGATTTTCGCCGAGGCCGATGGGCTGGGCTATCTCGAAGCCGATCCGCAATTGGATGTGGGCGGCATCGACGCGGCGCATAAGCTGGCGATCTTGTCCTCCATCGCCTTTGGCACCAAGATCGACTTTGACGGCATCCAGCTTGAGGGGATCGAGCGGGTCGCCATCGAAGACATCCGCGCCGCCGCTGACATGGGCTACAAGATCAAACTGCTGGGCGTGACCCAGAAAACCGGCCGCGGGCTGGAGCAGCGGATGATGCCCTGCCTCGTGCCGCATACCTCGCCTTTGGGGCAACTTGATGGCGGCACCAATATGGTGGTGATCGAAGGCGATGCCGTGGGCCAGATCGTGTTGCGCGGTGCCGGTGCGGGCGAAGGGCCGACGGCCAGCGCCGTGATGGCCGATGTCTGCGACATCGCGCGCGGGTTGCGCGGGCCGGTCTTTGGCCAGTCTGCCGGAACGCTTGAGCAAACCACCCCCGCCAGCAGTCAGCGCCCTGCCCCCTACTACCTGCGCATGGCGCTGGTCGACAAACCCGGCGCTTTGGCGAAAATCGCCACGGTGCTGGGCGAAGCGGGTGTGAGCATCTACCGGATGCGCCAGTATGAGCATTCCGACACTTCTGCCCCGGTTTTGATCGTGACGCATAAGACCAGCCGCAATGCGCTGCTGGAGGCACTGGCGAATATGGACAAGACGGGCGTGCTGGCCGGTGAACCGGTGGCGCTGCGGATCGAAGAGGTCTGAGGCTGAGGGCCATCTCCTGCCCGCGGGTCGGCGATGAGACGGTGCTTCGTGCCACGTTATGGCTTAACCATGGTGTGCGCCCGCGGGGGCGCACCCAGCCCCACCAAATCGCCTACCCGGTCGCACCAAAGGTGCACCTAGATAGACCGGCACGCCTTCGGCGTGACGAGGCGGGCAGCCGATGGCCCGGCGCCTACGGCTTGATTCCGGGCCGGGGTGGCAGTTTCGGCCGAAGGGGCAGCCGCTCCCCCAACCCAAAACTTGCCCCGAGGCCCGCGCGAGGGTACAGGACAGGAAACACATTGCACCCAAGGATACTCCATGACCGCTTCCGCCGAATTCCAAGACCGCATGCTCTCTCTGGGCCTCGCCCGCGTATCCGAAGCCGCCGCGCTGGCCTCGGCCAAGCTGATCGGCAAGGGTGACGAGAAAGCCGCCGACCAAGCCGCCGTGAACGCCATGCGCGAACAGCTCAACATGCTCGACATCGCGGGCGTCGTGGTCATCGGCGAAGGCGAGCGGGACGAGGCCCCGATGCTCTATATCGGCGAAGAGGTCGGCACCGGCAAAGGCCCCGGCGTAGACATCGCACTGGACCCGCTCGAAGGCACCACGCTGACCGCCAAAGACATGCCCAACGCACTGACCGTGATCGCCATGGGCCCGCGCGGCTCCATGCTGCACGCGCCCGACACCTATATGGACAAGCTCGCCATCGGGCCGGGCTTTGAGACCGATGTCGTCACCCTCGACATGAGCCCCGGTGAGCGTGTCGAAGCGCTGGCCCGCGCCAAGGGCTGCGCGGCGTCCGACATCACCGTTTGCATCCTCGAACGCCCCCGCCACGCCGACATGATCGCCGAGGTCCGCGCAACTGGTGCGGCCATCCGTCTGATCACCGATGGGGACGTGGCGGGCGTGATGCATTGCGCCGACCCCGAAACCGGCATCGACATGTATATGGGCCAAGGCGGCGCGCCCGAAGGCGTGCTGGCCGCCGCGGCGCTGAAATGCATGGGCGGGCAGATGTATGGCCGCCTGCTGTTCCGCAACGAAGACGAAAAGGGCCGCGCCGCCAAGGCCGGGATCACCGAATTCGACCGCGTCTATTCGCGCGACGAGATGGTCACCCAGGACGTGATCTTTGCCGCGACAGGCGTCACCGGCGGCAACATCCTTCCGGGCGTGAAACGAGAGCCGGGCTGGCTGACCACCGAGACGCTGATCATGCGCTCGCGCACCGGTTCGGTCCGCCGCATCAACTACCGCACCCCGGCGGAATGAGGGCCAGACTGGCCCTTCCCACCCTATTCCATAACGGCCAAATGAGGTCCGCATGAGCTTTCTCGGTGTCGAAACATCTTTGACCGGGCGGCGCTGGATCGGTCCTGACGTGGAACTGACCCGCGCGGCGGAACTGCTGGTGCAGCGCGCGGGCCTGCCCGATCCGGTGTGCCAAGTGCTGGCGCGCCGCGGCGTGGTCGATACCCAAGCGGCGGGCTTTCTGGCCCCCGCCCTGCGCGACCTGCTGCCCGATCCCCGATCCCTGCGCGATATGGAGGCGGCAGCGACGCGGTTTCTTTCGGCCCTGCAAAACCGCGAACGCATCGCGATTTTCGCGGACTATGACGTGGACGGCGGCTCTTCCGCCGCGCTGCTGCTGGTCTGGCTGCGCGACATGGGCCACCGTGCGACGCTCTATATCCCCGACCGTATCGACGAGGGCTATGGCCCGAATGACGAGGCGATGTCGGCCCTCGCCGCCGAGCATGACCTGATCGTCTGCGTCGACTGCGGCACGCTGTCCCATGGCCCCATCGCCGCCGCCAAGGGCGCGGATGTCATCGTGTTGGACCACCACCTTGGCGGCGAAACGCTGCCCGATGCGCTGGCCGTGGTGAACCCCAACAGACAGGACGAAGACGGCACGCTGGCGCATCTCTGCGCCGCTGCCGTCGTGTTCTTGATGCTCGTCGAAGTGGGGCGGCAATTGCGCGAAGCGGGGCGCAAGGGGCCGGATCTGATGACGATGCTTGATCTGGTGGCGCTGGCCACCGTCGCCGATGTGGCCCCACTCACCGGCGTCAACCGTGCTTTCGTGCGTCAGGGGCTCAAGGTCATGGCTCGGCGCGCGCGGCCCGGCCTTGCCGCCCTGTCGGATGTGGCGCGGATGGACACGGCCCCCACGGCCTATCACTTGGGCTTTCTGCTTGGCCCCCGCATCAACGCGGGCGGGCGCATTGGCCAAGCCGACCTTGGCGCACGGCTTTTGGCCACCGCCGACCCGCATGAGGCCGCCGCATTGGCCGAACGCCTCGACCAGCTCAACACCGACCGCCGCGAGGTTGAGGCCGCCGTGCGCGCCAGCGCCATGGCACAGGCCGAAGAGCGCGGCTTTGACGGGCCGCTGGCATGGGCCGCTGGCCCCGGCTGGCATCCCGGCGTGGTGGGCATCGTCGCCTCACGCCTGAAGGAAGCCGCCAACCGCCCCTCTATCGTTATCGGCGTCGAAGACGGCATCGGCAAAGGCTCAGGCCGCTCGATCAGCGGCATCGACCTCGGCGCGCCGATTCAGCGTCTGGCTGCCGAAGGGCTGCTGATCAAGGGTGGCGGGCACAAGATGGCAGCCGGCCTGACCGTGGCGGAAGACAAGATCGACGCGGCGATGGCGCGCTTGGGCGAATTACTCACCAAACAGGGCGCGCATTTGGCAGGCCCCGCCGACCTCAACCTCTGCGGCATGATGATGCCCGGCGCAGCCACCGTGGAGCTGGCCGAGATGGTCGACCAAGCCGGCCCCTTCGGCGCCGGCGCCCCTGCCCCGCGCTATGCCTTTGCGGACATGCAAATCCGCTTTGCCAAACGCGTGGGCGAGAACCACCTCAAAGTAAGTTTCGGCGACGGGCTGGGCGCGAACCTCGAGGCGATTTCATTTGGCGCTTACGACGGCCCCCTCGGCCCCGCGCTGGAAAACCACGGCGGCGCGCGTTTCCACCTCGCGGGCCGTCTCGACATTAACAATTTCCGCGGTCGGCGCACCGTTCAACTGCGTTTGGAGGACGCCGCGCGGGCCTGAAAACTTTTTCTGAAGAAACTTCATTTTTCCGCTTGCAGCCCCCCGCAGTATTACTTAAACGTCCGCTCACAGACAGAGCAGCACACACCAAACGCTGCACTGGACTGACAAAAGAGTGGCCCGTTCGTCTATCGGTTAGGACGCCAGGTTTTCAACCTGGAAAGAGGGGTTCGATTCCCCTACGGGCTGCCACTTTCCTTCAAGATTAAAGACTTATATGGCAGGCCAGTAGTTTTACCCTCGCTGCTCTACCCTTGCCATTATCGCAAAACATAAGTTCTAGGTGATGTTGTGCATAATCTGCGCCCATCTTGCGCAAGAAAGTGTCTAAGCCCAACACTTGCGTCGCACCCACTTCGAGCGCATCTAAAACCGCCTCTGCTTTTGCGGCATCCGACCACCGGCGGAGGCCGGACGCATAAATCTTAACCAAGCGATCTGAGAAACAAGTTTGTGGCACACATTGTGAAACGCACTCCCCATCATAAGATGGGTTCGGTCTCGCAGCGCGGACCACACTCTACAACGTGCCCCCGGGGCCACTGCCTAGACACTTGCTTCAATCTTGGCGGAATGCCTATTGGAAGCCGCTAGCTTGCAACATGCGTTACACGCAGTGCGCTATGGGCCGGGCAAACCGAAATCGCCCTAAACCATCAGGCATACAGCGCTCTTACAATAAGCTGCTACAATGGTATCGGCGAAAGGACGTTTGCAACATTAATTGCAAGTCTATCGCGCGCCGCCTCAGTAGATGCGCGTAACTACACCTTCCAAATCTCGTTTCTTGCTAGCTCCGATATCCGCTGCGTATTGCGGCGGATTACCTCTTCATCCAATTCATCGACGTCATCAAATAGTTCAGGCAGTTTGTAACCCCGACTCTCTAATATGAACTTCTTCTCTTTAAAGTTATTGGTAGAAAGCATTTCGTTTGTCTTCTGGTCTACAAGCATAAGGTTTCCGATTTGCCCGATAACCTGATGATCTTCATCTGCCCTAGAACTGGACTGTGGGAGCAGATGCTCGATTGTGAGGTCGTCAGTTTCTCCGATGAACGGCTGGCTCTCAAACATTGCCAACTTTCTTAAAATGTACTGAACGAGCGCCTTCTGAGATGAATGCTTATTAGTGTAAATTACCTGTTCGAAGCCAACATCGAACTCCGATCCAGCGACCTCTCTATGCCTCAACTTAGTAACAAGATCGGCGATAATAGTACTGGCCTCTCCACTATCGTCGCACTCGAATATCTGACGTCCAAATGATGAATACATACCAGAAATCCCGCCGGATGACCGAGAGGAGGTGATCGCATTGAATGCAAAGTGAAATTTCTCAATATTCGAGAGAGCATTCCTTAAGGTCTTGTACTTGATTACTTTATCCCGATATGCTCGGACTAATGAAAGAACTCCTGGCGTCGGCTGCACTACTTTAAAGGTTCGAAGTGCCTTTAATGATCTTGCAACCTCTTTCTCTGATTTTGACCAGATATAGTCGGTATCGAAGATTGACCTCCATTGTTCGGAATCAGAGACAAATCGGTCGAGATGAGACTTTGCATTCTTTTTGGAAACGCGGTCCTTAACTTTCTGGAAAGTTTTCGCCTTGGTCACAAAATCATAGCGAGATTGCCAAGAATGAACAATGAAAGTATCAGGGTCCAGCTGCACCGGAGAGCTCTTAATAGTATCTTGGACCTTAGACCACTTCTCTTTGACTTGGTCGACCTCGCTTACATTCCGAATAAGCTTGGCAAAATGGTTGCGCAGCAGGTCTGCTAGAGCAAGATCTTTCCCCCGTGTATTCAGCGTTTCAAAAATCAGATATGCGTCATCCTCGGTATCGAGAGTGACCAGTATTAGGTTAAGATCGAATACAGTATCACGGAGCATAGATAGCCAAGTGGTAGCATCTTTCTGATTGTCTTCTGCGCTCTGTTCTTTGTTCCCTAAGTATTCGGCCACCTCTTGATCTATGTTCTGCTGGAAAATATCAAATGCGCGCTGGATTGCCTCTTCCTCTCGACCGATAGTAAATGGCACCTCTGCATCATCATTCTTTAGTATTTCTTCTTGAAGAAATGGAAACGATGATTCCGTCTTTAGAACATAGACCGTTTTGTTTTCCCTATCTTTCTGCTCGATATACGCTTGGAGGCCATCAGCCAAGTCGGGACGATCTATCTTCTTGAAGGCTTCGCGAATTGCGCAAAGTAGTATAGTTATCGTAGTCAGTCGCTGCTGGCCATCTACAACAGCCAACGTAGAACGCTCCACCTTGTAAACGACCATCGCTCCAATGAAGTAAGCTTCGGATAAGTTTTCAATAACGTCCGACCAAAATGCGGCTACATGGTCTGGTTCCCACGAATATTCTCGTTGAAATCTCGGGATAAGAAAAATGTTGCCCTTGAGAAGCTCATCAACGCGCCTATCCTGAGATTCGATCTTCATGGTTCACATCCTATACACTTACGCCCTCAACCTATACGCGCACTACCGCCAAAGCAACTTAACAAATTAACTCTTTTTACATTCGACATTCCGGCTAAGATCACTTCTATTTGTGTGCAGTGACGCCACTTATCGAACAAGACTTGGATTGCTTGATATCTCACTGAAGGAATACTGTGAAAGCTATTGGAAGAGCTACAATTTGCCGGTCAAGAAGTCTGCCCAGAGCTGCATCGCTTCCCGTCGTTTTTCGAGCAGATCACTACGCGCATAAGCGCGCTCGACGGCGTCCCCCACCTTATGAGCTAGTACTTTTTCGGAGATTTCTCGCGGTATATCTGCATACTCGCTAGCCCAGTCTCTAAAGGTACTGCGAAAGCCGTGCGGCGTAAATCTGCTTTCCCCCATAGACTTTTTAAGAAACGAGGTGAGAGCATTCTCCCCTAGGTATTCTGTTCCATCGACTCTTACCCGATCACTGGGAAAAACAACGTTTGGATGTTTTCCTCTGCTCTGCTCAAGTACCGTCAACACCTGACCCGACAAAGGCACACGGTGCCCATTGCGGGCCTTCATTCGTTCGGGCGGTATAGTCCAGACTCGGTCGACAATGTTGATCTCTGGCCAAACTGCTCCCCGAGCCTCCCCGGATCGAACGCACGTCAAAATTAACAATTGAAGCGCGAGCGCTGATGCACAACGATGCTCTTGCAACTCGCTCCAAAACTTTGGCGCTTGACGCCAAGGGAGTGCGGCCCGGTGCCGAATTGGCTTGCGATTTTTGGGCAACACATGCCTTAGTCGACTAAGCTGAGCTGGATTGTCTCCTGTAAGTAGCTCGCATACAATTGCCCATTCAAACACGGCCTCTATACGCTGCCGAAGGCGTTTCGCTGTATCGGGTTTTTCGACAACCAGTGGTGCTAGTAATTTACCTAGATCAGCAGTCGAAATCCCTCCCACAGGGCGGTCGCCCATACTCTCAAAAACATGGTTCCGGAACATCGAGAGCCAAACTTGAGAGTGTTTCGCCGTCCAAGTTGGCTCATGGATTTTGTAGTATTCAAAGACAAGCTGGCTGAAAGGAATATCCCTCCTCTTGGTTCTTTTTGCTTCCGCCTTAGCCTTCTTGATTCTTTTCTTTTCTTCGTCCGCCTCTTTAAACGGATTTCTCCCCTGCTCTAGCTCAACCTGGATCAGGCGAGCTTTGTGCCGCGCCTCCTTCAATCCGACGGTTGGAAAGCTACCTAGACCTCTTTCAAATCTGATACCTTCTACATTGCACCTAATAACCCAAGACTTTGATGGCTTCGCCTCCTTCTGGTTAGAGGAACTAGCTGCGACCGCAGCGACTAATAGGTGAAGGCCATCACCCCGGCGGTCAAAGAACCTTTGAGGTTTAGATTTTCCACGAATGGTGGTGATAAAATGCGTCGTCAGCTGCTGGTGACCTTTGCGAACCATAGTAGTCCTCTGATTTTTCTACCCTTTGACGCTAGAACCTCCCACTAACCCGCCGCATAGGGTCAGCGAAAACTTACAGAAATCGTTGATTTTCAATTACTTATACATTATATAGCTGAACTAGGCTACAGATTTCTCCGCCTACGGGCTGCCACTTTTCTTCTCCAGAATACATAGACAAGCCTTTAGAGGCACCGAAGAATATCCCCGGAATTGCGCTGCCGATCCGGGGTTTCTGGCGTTCGCCCACCTGCGCCCTGCGCCCAACTGTCGCCCATTTATCGCCCTGACATTATTGTGAGAATTGCGCGACGGGTGGTGGCTTGCGCCTAGATACCCTCGCTATCCGAAGGCGCACAGGCTTAGCGGCCGAGACCTGAGGCAGATGATCATCCGGAACTCCAGCGCCCCATAAGACCCTTTTTATCAATGACTTGACACCCGATCTACGCCTGCGCACGCCCTCCCCTCCACCATCGAACGCCACACATCTGCACCCCATGGCGCCCCCATAACGCCCTCAACTCACTCCTAAATCTCCACCTGCCCGCCGCCCCGCGAAACAGTCTGTTTCTGAGAAAAAGGATCGAATAAGGCGAAAAGGTGGTAACAAATGATACATATCCTACCTGAACGTATAGGCCGGATAGGTCGTTGAGACGGAGCGGTGCGAAGGCGCCGTGGGCCGAAACGGTCCGAATGAATGCGATTCAACCCTGGGGGGTTTGGAATGAAGTACTTTGACGCACACAGCCATGCCTATGGCTCGATGGAAGTGATCGCCGGTCCTGTGCTGGGCCGTGCACAGCCTGTCATGGCGGGGACTGCGGTGCTGCCCGCGCCGCGCGCGCTGGCGGCCCTTCGTCTGCGTCCGACCGGCCTTTATGGCCGCTACGCGAAACCGCTTCTCGACCGGCTGCTGATCCTCGCGTCCCTGCCCATCGCCCTGCCGATCATCGCGCTTTGCGCGCTGGCGCTGTGGATCGAAAGCGGTCAGCCCTTCTATACGCAAAAGCGCCTTGGCCGGAGCGGCAAAGGATTCTCCATCCTGAAGCTGCGCACCATGGTGCGCGATGCCGACGCGGTGCTGGAGAGCTACCTTGCCGCGAACCCGGCAATGCGGGCGGAATGGGATGAGATGCAAAAGCTGAAGGACGATCCGCGCATCACGCGGGTGGGCGCTTTCCTGCGGGCAACCTCGCTGGATGAGCTGCCGCAGCTTTGGAACGTGTTCAAGGGTGACATGAGCCTGATCGGCCCGCGCCCCATGATGCCCGACCAGCTTAAGATGTACGGCGATGCGAAAGCCTATTTCGCGCTGCGCCCTGGCATCACTGGGCTGTGGCAGGTCTCGGCCCGTAACAACAGCCGTTTCACCTATCGCAATGAGGTCGACGCCGCCTATCGCCGCAATCTGTCGCTGCCGATGGACCTGACCATTTTGCTGAAAACCGTCGGCGTCGTCTTGCGCCGGACCGGGTGCTGAGCGATGCTCGCCGCGCCCGGCAATAACGAGAAATTCAGCGCCTTATGTTCAAGAAATCGAAAGGGAAGACGATGAGAGACCTCTACGCATCCGATGCCCTCGGCGCGGACAACAGCGATGTGACGGCGCAGTTCGGCGGCCCGGGGATGCGCCACAGCATCCGCCCGCGCCGCACCGTGATCGACCATGAAGATGAGTTCGACGGCGATTTCTCCGAAGGCGACCTGACCGTTGAAGACAGCCTGCCCGCCGCCCCTGCCGTTTCCCGCTACATCGGTGACGACCGCGCGCCGCGCTGGCAAGATCTGCCCATCGCCACACCCGGCCCCGGCGGAGACATGCCGCTGGTCGACGATCACCGCAACAGCGCCGCCGCGCGGGCCTTTGACCTGCTGCGTACGCGCCTGCGTCAAACCACGTTAGAGCATCGCTGGGTCAATATCGCAATCACCGCCCCCACCTCGGGCTGCGGTAACAGCTTTTCCGCGACCAATCTGGCGCTGAGCCTGTCGCGTGTGCCGGGATCGCGCACCGTGCTAATGGACATGAACATGCGCAGCCCCGGTCTGGCCCGTGCGTTCGACATGCAGGCCCCCGGCGCGATGAGCGATTTGCTGAGCGGTCGCGCCGACCTTGGCAAAGGCATGCTGCGGGTGAGCGACACGTTGGCCCTCGGTCTGAATGACCGGGCCGAGGTGAATGCCGCCGAAATCCTGCAAGACAGTGCCACGGCGGAAACCCTGCTGCGCCTGCGTGCTTCGCTCCAGCCTGAAATCGTCCTCTACGACATGCCGCCGATGCTTGAGCATGACGATCTCTCGGCCTTCTTGCCGCAATTGGACGGGGTCTTGCTGATCTCAGACGGCAGCCAAACCATGGCGCGTCACCTGCGCGAATGCGAACGGATGCTCGAAGGTCAGGTGCCGCTCTTGGGCATCGTGCTGAACCGGGCGCGGGCCTCTAGCCTGCCGAAATATGCCTGACACCCCCTGTCGCCGTCCTTGCTTGCGCCCTATTATCGCCCAAGTCATCTGATCTAGGCAGGGAAACTCCGCCGGGCAACGGTCGGGGGCTTTGGGCAGGTTGGAAAGAGGCACATGGGACCGATCTATACATTCGATGACTTCATCGACATGATCCGCCGCCGCGCGGGCGTGATCATTTTGATCACGCTTCTGGGCTGTATCGCCTCGGTCTACTGGGCGCTTGCGACCCCGCATGTCTACCAATCCTCCGAAGTCATCCAGATCGAGCAGCCCAAGATCGCCAATGATCTGGCCCCCTCCACGGTCGAAGGGTCTTCGGCGCGGCGTTTGCAATTGATCGAACAGCAGTTGATGGCGCGCGGCACCTTGGTCGATATCATTCAACGCTTTGATCTTTATGACGATCTGACCGCGCTGCGCATGTCCGAGAAAGTCGATCTGCTGCGCCGTTCGGTCACCATCACCGGCGTCGCCGCCCCGCGCGAAGGCTATGCGGATGACGGGACCATCTCGGTCATGACCTTCACCGCCGAGATGGACAACCCCGCCGATGCGCAGGCCGTGGCCCGCGAATTCGCCGACCGCACGCGCCAGATGTCCGCCGCCCGACGCCAGAGCCAGACGCAAGAAACCTTGGAGTTTTTCCAGCGCCAAGAGCAGAACCTGATCCGCGACATTTCGGAGCTTGAGGCCGAACTGGCCGATTACCGGGCCGAAAACGACCTGTCGCTCGAAGGCAGTCTTGAGTTTCGCCGCGGCGAGATCAGCAGCCTCAATGACGCCATTCTTGAACTTGACCGTGAAATCATCGCCACGCGGCTGGCGCGCGATCGGGTCAACCCCGATGCCCGCGCCGCCACCATCGCCCGCGAACAGGCCGAGTTGGATGCCACGCTCGAAAGCCTGACCACGCAGCGCGACCTGCTGCAAGAACAGCGCGAAACCCTGACCGCCAGCCTGCAAACCTCGCCCGAGGTCGAGCGGGAGCTGGCCCGGTTCGAACGCCGTCTGACCCAGTTGCAAGACCAGTTGGAGGTGATCACCGCCCGCCGGAATGAGGCGGAGGTGGGATTCTCTCTCGAATCCGATCAGCGGGGCGAGAAGCTGATCACCTTGGAGCAGGCCGAACTGCCTGATTACCCCGTATCGCTCAGCCGCAAGAAACGCGCGGCGGTGGGCGGGATGGCCAGCTTGGCGCTGGCGCTGATCGTGGCCTTCCTGCTGGAACTGCGCCGCCCGGTGATCCGCTCGGCCCGGCAGATGACGCGCGAGACGGGGTTGATCCCAGTCGTGTCGATCCCCGACCTCAGCCCGCGCGAAAAGCGCCGGACCTTGGGCAAGGTTTGGCAGGAGCGCTTGAAGGCCGGGAAAGAAGGCCGCGCCGCGCGGATGGCCCGCAAGCAAAAGAGCTGAACCGCTCAGACCGTGGCACTCAGCCCCAGCACCCGGTCCCAATGCAACCAAAGCGCCAGCGCGCCGAGCGCCAGCCCCAAGAGGGCGAAGGTCAGATCATGCCGCGCGTCCCAGACGCCATGCGCCCTTGCGAGCCAGATCAGCACCAGATGCGACAGCACCATCGCAGCCCCCAACCCGATCAGCGCCCCCGGCAAACCGGCGGTGACCACCCCCGCCAGCAGCAGCCCCACTTGCAGGCTGGCCCTTGAGGCAGAAGAGATGAAGAACCGCCGCGAATCCCCCGCGGCAAGGGCCGCTTGGTCATAGGTCATCCCGATCACCTGCGGCATCAGCGCCAGCGCCAGCATCACCAGAATCGCGCCGCTTTGCAGATAGCGCGGGTCATAGAGGACCGAGACCAACCACGGCCCCGCCAGCGCCATGACCACCAAAAGTGCCAGCAGCCCGCCGCTCAGCCCATAGCGCATCCGCTTGAGCTTGGGATGGTCGCCGCCCCCCGCCTCTCGGTAGATCGGGATCATCACCCGCCCGGTGACATTCTGCCCCAGCAGCAGCGGGAAACTCGCCAGGAAATAACCGATGTTGTAGATGCCCAACCCTTCGAGCGATAGGAACTTGCCCAAGATCGCCTTGTCACCCTGACTGGCAAAGAACCAGAACATGGTCGACAGGAAGATCCATTTGCCGAAATGAACCAACTCGCGCACCGCCGGACGCTCCCAACGAAAGCGGTTGCCCGGCCCCGGCAGGAAAGCATGGGTCAGCGCCAGTTTCGCCAAGGCGCCCACGACGCCGCCGACCACCAGCGCCGCCACCGATTGATACAGAGCCGCGCCCAGAATCATCACCACGATGCCGATCACCTGCGATGTCAGGTCCAGTAGCGTCAGCCGCCCCATTTGCAAATGCCGATGCGCCGTCTCGATCCGCGTCGGATTGAACCCGGCGACCACGAGGCTTAGCGCGGCGATGGGCAGATAGGTCAGCAGGAGCGGCTCGCCGTAAAACGCCGCCACCGGCCATGCCAATGCAGAGGCGACGAGCCACAGACACGCCCCCCGGATCGCTTGGATTGTCCAAGCGGTGTTCAGAAAGTCCGGATCATCGCCACGCTTGCTCTGCGCGATGGAGGGGGCGATGCCCACGTCCGAGAACAGCGTCAGCCCGACAATCACCACCTGTATTAACGCCATCAGACCAAAGGCTTCGGGAAAGAGCAGCCGCGTCAGGATCAGGTTCGACGCCAGCCGGATCGCCTGCGACCCGCCATAACCCAAGACGATCCAAGAGGTCGAGCGCAGCGCCCGTGCCATCAGGCGATTGCCCGTTACCGCTTGGGAAAGCTTGGAAAACACCCGTTGCTGCGCCTCTGCCAGTTCTCTGTGAAAGCCTAAAGCCTTGCCCGCCCTTGTGCCAGTGGCAAGCGGGCGGGTAACAAGGTTTATCAGCCCCAAGCCAAGGCCGCACCGCCCGTGAAGATCGCCTATATTCTCAACACCTATCCGCAGCCCTCGCATTCCTTCATCCGGCGCGAGATCGCGGCGCTAGAGGCGGCGGGCCATGAGGTGGACCGTTTCGCCATGCGTGGCCCCGATGTGCCGCTGGTTGATCCACAAGACAAGGCCGAGGCGGCAGCGACCCAGTATGTGCTGGCCGCCGGTGGCAGCGCCCTCGCCCGTGCCAGTCTGCGCATGATGCTGCGCGCGCCGCGGCGGTTCGGCCAAGCGCTGCGCGATGTCCGGCAAGCCGCCCGCCGGGCCGAGACGGGACTGGCCCGCCATCTGATCTATCTGGCCGAGGCCTGTTATCTGCGCGCCCGGCTTGAGGGGAGTGGCATCCAACATCTGCACGCCCATTTCGGCACAAACGCCGCGATGGTCGCGATGCTTTGCCACAGGTTGGGCGGGCCGCGCTATAGTTTCACCACCCACGGGCCCGAGGAATTCGACAGCCCGCGCGCCCTTTCGCTCGGTGCGAAAACCCACCACGCGGCCTTTGCCGTGGCGATCAGCCAGTTCGGGCGCAGCCAGCTGTGCCGTTGGGCCGCCCCGGCGGATTGGCCGCGCATCAAGGTCGTGCATTGCGGCATCGAGCTTGCCAAATTCCCGGCCCCCGCCCCCCTGCCCGATGGCCCGCGCCGCCTCGTCTCCATCGGACGGTTTGTAGAGCAGAAAGGCCAGCTTGCCCTGATCGACGCCATGGCCCGGCTGCGCGAGAGCCACCCCGATCTGCATCTCACCCTGATCGGCGACGGCCCCCTGCGCGGCGCGATCGATGCCGAGATCGCCCGCCACGGCCTGCAAGAACGCATCACCCTGACCGGCTGGGTCGATGAGGCCCGCGTGACGGCGGAACTTGGCGCCGCCCATGCACTTGTGATGCCCAGTTTCGCCGAAGGTCTGCCCATGGTGGTGATGGAGGCGATGGCCGCCGCCCGCCCCGTGATCGCCACCTATATCGCAGGCACGCCGGAATTGGTGCAGCCGGGCGAGACCGGATGGCTGGTGCCCGCAGGCGATGTGGCGGCCTTGGCCGAGGCGATGGCCGCCCTGCACGACGCCCCCCTCCCCGCGTTAGAGGAAATGGGCACGAAAGCCCGGACGCGGGTCTTTGCACGCCATGATGTCGCCCGCGAGGCGGCGAAACTGGCCCAGCACATGCAAGAGGCCGCCCGCTAGCGCCCCCGCACCCAGCGGTTGGCGCTGCGCAAAACCGGCGCATGGATCGTAAGCCGCACGGCAACAAAGACTAGCGCGCCCAAGGGATCGGCCAGCGCCCGCCGCCAAAAGGGGCGCAGTCGGTCATGGGGGTCGTCATTGCGCATCAATTCGGGGAACAGCCGCGCCACCTCGGCCACGCCTGCGTCCTGCCGCCGGCGCACCCGCACCAACGGCGCGAAACCTTCGATCATCGGCCAGTCATAGCGGGCGGGCACGGCGATGCGCTCCTCGGGGCGAAAGTTCAGCCGCGCGAAAGTGTCGTCCGAGATGATATCGGGCCACGCCCCCCACCGCGCCCGCCCGGCGCGGTTCATCGCAAAGGCCCCAAAGCCCGGGACGCCATGGGTCATGAAACCGGTCGTCCGCCAGAACCGCGTGTAATGGCGCGTCACCCAATCGCCCGAGGTCGTCACCCGTGGCACCCCGCTGCCATAGCGCGGCGCGTCCCCCGCCAGCGCCTCTTGCAACTGGCTCAGCAAGGGCGGTGAGACCAGCACATCGGCGTCGAGATAGACCAACACGCCCCCCCGCGCCGCCGCCTCGCCTGCGTTCCACGCGCCCAGCTTGCTGCCTTGGGCCAGTTCCAGCACCCGCAAGACCCAGCCCCGCGCCTCGAATGAGGGGATCGCTGCACGGGCGCGTTCGGCGGTGTTGTCCGAACAGCCATTGGCCACGACGATCACCTCGACCGGCCCCGCCAGCGGCGCGGAGGCGCAGAGCGCATCAAGGCAGGCGGGCAGCCAGTCGGCTTCATCATGGGCGGGGATCAACACGCTCACCCCTTGGAACGCGCCATTGGTCACTTCCATGCGGTCAAAGCGTCCCACCGCGGATTGTCGTCCGCCAGATAGCGCAGCGCCCCCCAAGAGCCCCATTTCGTCGGGGCGTAGACGTCGGCGTAATGGGTGAAAAGCTGCCCGCCCACGGCCAACCAGCCCGCCATCAGATCGGTATAGAGCGCGCCCATCTCGGGGGCGTAGTTCAGATGGTGAAAGAACTCGGTCAGTCCTTCGTCATTCACCTGCGCCCCAAGCCCGACCACATGGCTGCCGCCTTCGTACATCACCAGATCGAGGTCATGCGCCCGCGCCACGGCGGCGTGATGGGGCCAAACCCGGCCAATGAGATCGGCCAGCGTGTCAGTCTCCAAACCGCTGGTGCCACCGTGGCGCAGGTCCTGCGCCGCAAGGGCTGTGGCCGCATCGAAGCGGTGGGCCGCGATATAATCGGCCAAAGCGCCGCCGCTCAGCCCCAGCGCCTCCCCCTCGGCGCGAGCCTCAGCAAGGCTGTCCGACAGCCAGCCGCTGACCAACTCGGCATTCTCCTCCAACCCCAGCACGCCGCCGAAATACCCGGTGATCGCATAGGCATCGAAGGCCGTGGCGGGGGCGCTGTTGCCCGCCTGCTCGGCCACGTAAAGCGGCGCGTCCAAGGCTTCGCGCTCAAGCCCCGGCCACCCCGTTTGGCTCGCGATCACATTGCGCAACCGCGCCTCGGCCTCTCCGCCGAAAACATCCGTCCAGATGCGCGCCACTTCAGCGGCCCGCAGACCGTAGAACTGCATCCCCTTCTCGGCCTCATCCCAGCGGGCCTGCGCCATCTCATCGGCCCATTGGGTCTGGGCGAATTGCCAGTTCCACACCTCGTTCGAGAACTCCACATAGGCTTTGCGCTCGCCCTCCAACGCCTCTTCGACATAGGTCGCAAAGGCGGTCACATAGCCATCATCCGCCAGATGCGGCATGTTGAACCATGGGTCGATCCCCAGTTCATTGGCCAATGCGACCATCACCTCCACCGGGACGCCGCGCAGGGCATAGGTCACGTCCTCGGGGCGCGGGCGGTCTTCCCAACTGGCGATGGGGCTGTCGTTGGTGGCCATCCAATCCATGAAGCGCAGTACCTTCATCCCCGTCAGATGCCGCGTCCAATCGGGGTTGAAACGCGCCCCGGCGTCGTAATCGGCCACGCGGTCTTCGCGGACCACGGTGATCTCACGCGGCGGGTCGCTGCGGTGCATGCGTTGAATGCGAATGTCGACACTGCCCGGCCCCGGCGCATAGTCGAACCGCACCTCGTTCTTGCCATAGCGCACATTCTCGGCCCGGCCCGTGACCTCAATCACGCCCTGCCCTTTGAAGCGGAGCAGATAGCGGCCTTTAAGCGTCGCCGCCTGCGCCGGCATATCGGTCAGGATCAGCGTGCCAATGCTGCCAAGTTCGCGCGGCATCTTCACCGGCCAGCCCTCGGCATTGAGATAGCCGCCTTGGACCAGCTGCGCATATTCCATCCCGCCAAAGCGCCCGGCCACATGGCCAAGCCACGGGCGGGCGGTTTTCATCAAGTCGAGGAAGGGCGCTTGCACGCTCCAATCCGCGATGGCGGCGAGGCCGATGCCCATGTCGCGGGTGCCCGCAACGGCCTCCTCGGGGGCGGTAATCTTAAATGGGGCTGGCGGATCGAGAGGTTTCGCCGCCTCGGGCGCATCGCTGTCCGGGCTGGGCGCGGGCGGGCCGGTCGGGGCTATCGGCGCGGTCTGGGCGTTGTCCTCGGCCACGGGCCGCGTCGCGAGGGGCGCCGGCATCACGGCACCGCCCTGATAGTCCTGCACCGCCTCCCAGGCCACCCGCTGCAGGGCGCGGGCAAGATCAGGCTGGGGCGTGTCGAAAGCCTTGCCCCAGCGATCGTTAAAATCCGTCGGCAGCCCCAGCGGGTCTTTGCCCGTCAGCGTGGCATATTGTACCATGGCGACGAAGTAGTGGCCGAGGTCGTTCAAATGGATGTCATCCGCGAAGAGCGCGTCGATCCCGGTCAGCCCGGAAAGGTTCTCGGCAGCGATTTCATCATAGAGCCGGGCCATCGCTTGCCCGGCTGGGATCACCTCGATCGTCGCGTTCTCCGAACTGCGCACCGCCGATGCGATCCCCTCCCACGCGGGCAGATCGCTCTCCAACCTCTCGCGCCACGGGATATGGGCGTGATCGTCATAGGCCACCGCCTCCCCGCTGCCGCTTTTCAGCGAATGCCAAGTCTCTTGCAGATAGACTTTCACTTCCGGATTGGCCGCCGCAGCAAGCCCAAAGAAGGCCTGCGCATAGACTTCGGTGTCCGACCAACGGGTATGATTGGCCAGCGGGATCGCCTCGGTCAGGATGAGATGGGTGATGTCCCCCTCGGGCAGCAGCGCACGGGCATCCACGCCCTCGGCCCGGTCCGATTCATCCCAATTGTAGCGCAGGGGCGCGCCGTTGATGATCTGCGCGCGCACCTCGCCTTGGCCCACCCCGGCGCGCAGCGCCTCTTGCAGCATATCCGGCCCGTCGGCCCCAAAAAGACTGTGGCCCACCATCAGGACCGAGAACAGCCCGCCCAGACCGCTCATGCCGCGACCCCGCTGTCGGGATGGGCGCGGACCACGTCCCAGACCACCCGCTGCATCAGCCGCGCGGCCTCCGCGCTTGGCGCCTGCGCCGGGGTGCCGTCGGCGCGCAGCAATTCGTGCGGCAGCCCTGCCGGGTCGCGGTGATAGAGGGTCGCGTAATGGGTCAGTGCCACGAGGTAAGCCCCCTGATCGTTAAAGTGGATCGTATCGGGGCGGCCATTCTCATCGCGCGAAAAGAGGTCATGCAGGCTGATGATACCGCCCACCCCGCCAGCGGCGTCGACCGCCCGGACAAAGGCCGCCATGACCTGCCCCGCGGGGATCAGATGAATGGGCACCTCCGCTTCCTGCAAGGCGGGGTAGATCACCTGCCGCCGCCAGTATTTATCCAAGTCCCGGTCGATGCGCTTCAGCCAGCCTTGGCCGTCATCCGTATGGTGCCAAGTCTCATAGAGGTAGACGCGGGTGTCGGGCCGGGCGGCATGGGCCAGCCGCGCCCAATGGGCAAGGTAGTCAGGGCTGTCGTGATAGCGGATGGCATCGGCGATCTCGACCATTTCGGTCAGCACCACCGCGTCGTAATCGCCCGAGCCGATGGCCGCCCGGGCGGGCCGGTGCTGCGCGTGATCGTTGGACCGCTCGAACCCGTTCACCGGCACATCCGGCTCCCAATGGTCGCGCAGCGAACTGCCCCAGCCGGTCTGGCTGTGATAGCTATGCCCCGCCCCTGCCAACTGCGCCAACATCGCGGGCATGTCGCGGCCCACCAGTGAATGCCCCAGATGATAGACCTGCATCGGCCCCGAAGGCGCGCTCAGCGGCGTGGCATAGAGTTCCTCCGCCCGGTCCTGCAACTGCGCCCGGCGAAAGACCCAAGACCCGCCGCCGAGGCTGGCAAGCGCGGCGCCCCCCAGAAAGAGACGGCGTGAGAGTGCGACCATGAGATCAAGCTCCTTTGCGATCAATCTGCCCAATCGCCACCCCGCTGACAAGGTGGCCCGCCACCGACGCGATCCGCCCCGGCAGCTTATCGCCGCGGCTAAAGCCCTCTGTGTCTTGGGTAAATCGCGCGTCGAAGGTGGTATTACCGCCAGATAGGGTGACCTCAAGCCGATCAAAGCCAAAAAGCGCCTTGGTCGCTGGGTACTGCGCCTTATAGGCCGCCTCCTTGGCGCAAAAGATGCGTTTCGCAGCCGCTAGGTCCGCGCCGCCGAGGCGGGTGATTTCCGCCGGAAGGCAGATTTCGGTGAGCAGGTCTGCGGGCAGTGGGCTGTCGTCTTCGATGTCGACGCCGAGGGTCTCCACCTCTGCCCTGCGCGCCAGAACCGCGATGCACCAGTCGTCACAGTGGCTGATTGAGCCGGTCAGGGCGGGTGGCCAAATCGGCGCGCGGTCGGCGCTGGCCAGCACCGGCGCGGGCGGATGGCCAAGCGCCTGCATCGCCTCCCGCGCGGCGTGGCGTCCGGCGGTAAACTCGGCGACCCGTTTTGGCTGTGCCCGTGCGATGAGGGCGGCTTCGCCCGCCAGCAAGGGCGGATAGGCTCTGCCGGGGCGGGTCACAGCGACGGCGACCGGCAGATCGAAAATAGCCTGAACAGCCGCCCTGATCTCGCCCTCCGTCGTCACCTCACCCCCGCCCGCGGCCACGCGCGGCCCGCATGAGGCGACGTTTCGACATGGTCTCGGACCGTGCGGGCGTCTCGGCGGCGGAGGGTGCCTTGGCCGGTGCGGCGGTCTTGCCCCCCAGCCCGTCGATATGTGCCGCCAGTCCGGCAAGGGTAGGGAAACGGAAGATATCGGTGATCGACAGCGCGCTGACGTCCAAAGCCGCCTTGATGTCGCGATGCGCCTGTACCGCCAGCAGCGAGTGGCCGCCGAGGGCAAAGAAGTTATCCTCGCCGCGAATGTCCCCTAGCCCCAAAAGCGCGCTCCAGACCTGCGCGATCGCCGCTTGGCTGCCGCCCGCGGGCGTCTCGGCCTGCGGCGCGGCAGGGGTCGGCGCGCTTTGTCGGATCGGGGCGGGCAGCGCCTTGCGGTCGATTTTCTTGTTCGGCGTCAGCGGCATGGCAGAGAGGGTGACGATGGCCTGCGGCACCATGATATCGGGCAGATGCGCGGCCAATTGCCGCCGCGCGGCGTCGCTATCAACCGTCTTTTCCGCGACCACATAGCCGATCAACTGCGCGCCACCCTGCCCGGCATCCTCGCGCAGCACCGCCACGGCTTGGCGCACGCCCGGCAATTCGGCGAGACGCGCCTCAACCTCGCCCAGCTCAATCCGATGGCCGCGTATCTTGACCTGCGCATCGGCGCGGCCCTCGAAATGCAGCACGCCCTCGGCGTCCATCCGCACCAGATCGCCCGTGCCGTAAAGGTGGCCCCTGCCGGTGAAAGGATCGTCGATGAAACGCGCCGCTGTCATCTCGGCCCGTTGCCAATAGCCCTGCGTGACGCCATCGCCCCCGATCCAAAGCTCCCCCGAAGCACCGATGGGCAGCGGCTGCCGCGCGGGGTCGAGGATATGAACCTGCGTATTGGCAATTGGCCTGCCGATGGGCGCGGTGGTGGCCTCGGCACTGTCGAGCATATGGGTCGTGGACCAGATCGTCGTCTCGGTCGGGCCATACATGTTCTGGATCTGCGCCGAGGTCGCACCGCGCAGGGTGCGCAGCAGGGTGCCGGGCAGCGCCTCCCCCCCGATCATCAGCGATTTGATCCGCGCCAAAGCGCCGCGCGCCTCGTCGTTCATCACCATCATCTGCGCCATCGAAGGCGTGCATTGCAGATGGGTCACCCCGTGGCGGATGATCTGCGCGGCGATGGAGTGGTCATCCGCCGCCGGTTGCCCGCCCGCATTGGCGCGGTGCAACACCTCGGCCAAGGGGGCAAGCCCCGCCATCACCTTGTCGGTCGGAATGCCATAGTCGATCAGACAGGCGATCTCATCCACGCCGATCCGCTTGAGCTGCTCGGCTCGCGCCAGACCATCGGCCACGGTGCCGAACATGCCGCTGTCGTTGAAATAGCGCTGAAAGGCAAACTCAAGGATCGCATCCATTTCCTCGGGCGAGAGACCTTCGAGGTCGATCTCAAACGGGTTCGTCGTCCCCGCCGGTTTCTTGAAGGCCGGGAAGGCCCATGCGTATTGTTTGATCAACCCCGCCGCCGAGCGCAGGTAGTCCTTCATCGGCCCGCGCGCCGTCTCTTCGGCCTCGGCCCGGGTGGCGGCGAGATAGCTGTGCAGCATGACGGTAACCCGATGGCCCGCCGGATCATGGCCCGCCGCGCGCAGGGCGTCATGGTAAATCTTGATCTTCTCGGCAACCTCCTCCACCGACTGCCCCAGTAGGTGGGTCAGCACGTTCGCCCCGATCTCCCCCGCTTCCTTCCAAGTCTGCGGATTGCCCGCCGTGGTCACCCAGATCGGCAGTTTGTCAGAGACGGGGCGCGGCTGGGTCACCACCGCGTGGGGCATGCCATCGGCGCGGGGGAACTCTACCGGCTCCCCGGCCCAGAGCCTGCGCAGCTGGTCGATGGCGTCATACATCGCGGGCTTGTTTTCGGGCGGCGTGTTCTCGGGGCGCAGCACGAAATCGTCGGGCTGCCAGCCGCTGGCAATGGCGAGACCGACGCGCCCATTGGTCAGATTGTCGATCACCGCCCATTCCTCGGCAATCCGTGCGGGATGGTGCAGCGGCGCCACGCAAGACCCTGCCCGCACGTCGAGGTTCTGCGTCACCGCCGCCACCGCCGCGCCGGTGACGGAGGGGTTGGGGTAAGGGCCGCCAAAGGCATGAAAGTGCCGCTCGGGCGTCCAGACCGCGTTGAACCCGTGGGCGTCGGCGAATTTCGCCCCTTCAAGAAGCAGTTCGTATTTCTTGGGGCCGACACCATCGTCATTGCCCCAATAGAACAGGTTAAAGTCGATCCTGCGGTCGCTCGTGGCAATTGGGCCGTTCGACATGAGCGCCCGGCTGTCATCGCCCGCCAGCACCAGTTTGAACCCCCGCGCGAGGGTCCAAAACAGTTCCAACACCGAAATGTCGAAGCTGAGGCTTGTCACGGCAAGCCAGACCGCCCCCGCCTCATGGTCGATCCGGTCGTCCATCCCGGCAAAGAAATTCGCCACATTGCCATGGCTGACCATCACCCCCTTGGGCGTCCCGGTCGAGCCGGAGGTGTAGATCAGATAGGCGAGGTCATCCGGCCCGGCGCTGGCGGCGGGGTTCGCCCTCGGTGCCGTGGCAAGGCGCGGGTCGCGGTCGATCTCAACCACCTGCGCGCCATGCGCGGGCAGGCTGGCGGTGAGGGCCGATTGCGCGACCACAATAGATGCGCCGCTGTCTGAGAGGTAGTGCGCCAGACGGTCTGCCGGATAGGCCGGATCAAGCGGCACATAGGCGGCCCCGGCTTTCAAAATGCCAAGCGTGCCGACCAGCAGGTCTACGCCCCGTGCGACGCAAAGCGCCACCGGCATCCCCGGCCCCGCCCCCCTATCGCGCAGCAGATGCGCCAATTGGTTGGCGCGGGTGTTCAATGCGGCGTAGCTCAGCGTCTCACCTTCAAAGACCAGCGCGGGCGCGTCGGGGGTGCGCTCCACCTGCGCCTCGAAAGCGGCGTGGATGGTGTGGGGGTCATAGGCGCGCGTCGTCGCGTTGACGCGGGCCAAGGTCTGCGCCTCAGTCTCTGGGAGCGCCCAGACGGTGCCGCAGTCCGAGGCCTCGATGATCTTGGCAAAGGCCGCCTCAAGGCGTGCGGCGAGGAGGTCGACCGCGGCGTCGGACAGCCGCGCACCGTCGGCAAAAAGCCGCGCGCCCTGTGGTGTGAGGCAGAGGGTCAGCGCCGACCCCGCAAGCGGTTCATCGTCAAAGGAGATCGCGAACTCCGGAGTGGCAGCCACATCAATCGCCGGATCGCGCAGCGGCAGGTCGCGGGCGAAACCGACGGCATCTTTCGCGCGGGTAAGTTGCGGGTCCAACTGAGCCAGCAGTTCCGCCACCGGTGTCTCCGCCTCTGCCGAGATGGTGATCGGCAGCCAATCGGCGATGAGCAGCGCGGGCGCGCCTTTACGCCGCATGGCGATGCCGCCTTCGGTGGCCCCGGCGCTGCGCAGCGCGACGAGGGCGGCGGCGGCGACTTGGTGCAACGGGTCGCTTCCCTGCGGCAAGGTGATCTCCCGCGCCACCCATGCCTCCGGCGTTTCGGTTGCGGTGGCCAAGGGGACCGGCAGCGCGTCGAAGCTGGTCAGAGCGCGCCGCCAATATACCTCATCAGCCGGAGCGGGAACCGGGCCTGCCGTCTGGGGCAACATATCCCCGGGGGCGAAAAACTGCGCAGGTGCAACGCTTTCGCCCGCCATATCGCGCAGGTCATGGAGGGCGATATGCCCGTCCTGCGCCGCCACGATCACCCGCGCCTCGTCGACCTCGACAACCTCGCCGGGCGTGCCGCCCTGCCCCGCCGCGCGTTCCACGCGGGACACGGCCAGCACCGCGCCATCCGCGCCTAGGATTTTCGCCGTGGTCAGCGGGTTCCAATAGCTTCCGAAATCAAGGCCGCGGGCCAGCGCACCGATCTCCTCCGCCGTTTTGGTAAAATCGATCAGCCCGCCGTTCTCGGGCCGTTTGTCCTTCGCGAAATAGCTGCGCTGGCTCAGGTCTTGGGCGGTGCCTTGCAGGCTGCCGCTTTCCAACTGGGCCAGAACCTCGCCAAAGCTTTCCATCCCGGCGGCGTAGCATTTGGAGTTGAGGCTAAAGGCCGTCTCATCGGCTGCGATATCAACCTTGCGCTGCGCCAGTAGGTCGCCGGTATCGACGCCGGTCTCGATCAGATGCCAACTGACCCCATGCCGCGCCTCGCCATTGATGATTGCCCAAGCGGGTGTGTTGAGCCCGGCATAGCGCGGCAGCGGACCATCGTGAAAGTTGACCGCCCCGCGTTTGGGCAGCGCCAGAACCGTGTCGGGGATCAGCCGCAGGTTGGCGATGCTTAACAGCCAGTCGGCGGACAGCCCCATCGGCAAGAGTTCCTCGGCATCGCGGCAAAGCGCCAGCCCCTGCCCCTCGGCCCAAGCGCGCACCGCGTCGTCGCGGGTGATCACGGCAGCGATCCGGTGCCCGCCCGCCAGCAGCATGTCGCCGCAGGCGATGGTCAGGGATTCGTCGCCCATCAGGAAGGCGGTGAACGGGTCTGTCTTGAAGCTGACGGTCATCAACGGTCCTCCGTGGCGGGGCTACGGCTTGGGTCTTGAACGGCGGGGGCCGCGCGCCGCGCGGTGCGCGCATGGGCCGCAAGGTCGCGATAGAAACCCGGCGCGTCTTCCGGGCGGCGCCCGGTGAGCAGGCAGCGCAGATGGTGCAACCCGCCCCCGGCAAGCCGGGCGAGCGTGGCCAGTGCCGCATAGGCGCGGCCATGGTTCTTGGCGAAATAGCGGTGGCGGCTGTCGAACCAATAGCGCGGCATGCGCCGCCATTCCTTCATCCCGGTGGAGACCGAGCCGACATGCACGCAGCGCGCCTGCGGGACATACCAGCAGTCCCAACCCGCCCGCGCGGCCCGAAGGCAAAGGTCGGTTTCTTCGTAATAGAGGAAATAGGCTTCGTCGAAGAGGCCGATCTCGGCCAGCATGTCCCACCGCATCATGACGCTGGCACCGGCCACCCAATCGACCTGCGCCGCCTTTTCAGGCAGGGGCGGCGCCACGACCGAGGCAGAGAGCAGCCGCGTCAGCGGGCCAAAGCGCGCAGCGGCCTCCAACTCTCCGGCGGCTGAGGGGAAACGAAAGGCAGTCGCATGAGGCACATCATCCTCCCCGCGCACATGGCTTCCGGCCAATCCGGCGCGGGGGTGGTTTTGCAGGTGGTCCAAGAGCGCCCCGATACAGCCGCGATCGAGGAAGGCATCCGAGTTCACCACATGCACGAAATCCGGCGCGGACCCGTCCGACATTCCCGCCCGCATGGCCAAGTTGTTGCCCGCGCCAAAGCCGCCGTTGCGGGGCGATGCGATCAGCCGCACCCGGTTGCCCGCGCCCCAGCCCCGCGCGGCGATCTCCTGCGCCAGTAGCGCGGCAGAGCCATCGCCGCTGTCATTGTCGACGATCACCAATTCGGCACCCGCATCGGGCATATCGGCCAATGCGGCCTCAGCCGCGCGCAGGGTCATCTCTGCGGTGCGGTAATTGAGGATGACGACCAGAAGGCGGGGCGGTTTTTGCATCATTCCGCCGCCGTGGCTTGGGTGTGGTCTTGGCCTGCGCCTTCGGGCAGGGCTGCCACAATCACCTCGGCCAGTTCTTGGGCCAGCACGGTCACATTCGGGGCCAGCACCATGCTGACGTGATCGCCCGGCACTTCGATCACCTGCAAGCGCGGCGCGTATTGCCGCCACTGGTTGTCCTCATAGACATATTCCTTTTCCGCCGTGACATACTGCCCGTCAGAGACCGCCCAATGCCGATCCAGCGGCGGGCGGAACAGGGTCATCGGCCCGTCCCACTGCGGGGTTTCATACCGTCCCACCGCGCGGAGGAACGCCGCCTGAATGCGCAGGCTGTTAAAGGAAACCCCCTCGCCCTCGCCGCTCGTCTCTTGCGGCGCCCGGCGCCGCTCACGCTCCCACGCCCAGCGGTTGCGCGCCCATTCCAGCAGATAGACCGGGCCTTTGCGCCGCAGTTCGGCCAGCTTGATATGCGCCTTGTCGATCTTGCTGAGCGACGGGCGTACGGGCAACGGCGTGTCGAGCATCGCAAGAACGGCCACCTCCTGCCCCGCGGCTTTCAACTGCTGCGCCATCTCATAGGCCGTGATCCCGCCGCCGGAGTATCCGGCCAGCAAATAAGGCCCTTGGGGCTGCAAGGCGCGGATTTCGGCGATGTAATCCGCCGCGGCGGCTTGCACCTCTTCATGGGGGGCCGCGTCCCCGATCAGCCCACGGGCCTGCACCCCATAGACCGGGCGCTCATTGCTAAACGGCAAGGCAAGGTGGCGCAGGTTCAGCACATTGCCGAACATCCCTGCGACCACGAACAGCGGCGTCGCGTTCTGCGAGGACTGGTTGAGCGGCACCAGGTAGTCAAAGCGCTGTTGCGAGCCCGCCGCGTCTGTCTCGACCGCCTCCGCCTGCGCCAGATCCCCGCGTTCCGCCGCGATCAGGGCTGCGCATTTGGCGATGGTCGGCGCTTCGAAAAGGACGGAGATCGGGAACTCCACCTTGAACTCACGTTTGACCGCCGCGAAGAGGCGCACCGCGATCAGGGAATGGCCGCCGAGGTCAAAGAAACTGTCCTCGACCCCCACGGGGCTGACACCCAAAAGGTTCGACCAAATCTCGGCCAATCTCTCTTCGATCCCATTGCGCGGGGCCACGAAGGAGCCGTCGAGATCGGGCCGCTCAAAGCTCTGCCCTTGGGCGGCGGCATCGGTCAGCGGCGCATCGGCCTGCGCGATCAGCCCTTGCAAGGGCAGCGGAGAGACCATGACCTGCGGTGCCTCCAGCGCCAGCGCGCGGCGCAGCGCCTCTGGCCCCTCCTGCGCGCGGATGCCTTGGCGCACCAGACGGGCCAGACGCTCTTCGGCGGGGCTGAGGCTCTCGCTGTTGTCGGCATCCTCAAAGATCACTTCGCGGGCGTCGGGCGGGGGCACATCGGCAAAGGCCCCTTCGAGCCGCTTCATCGCGAAATCGCGAACCTCGACCAGAACCATGCCCTGCGGATCGGTGATCGTCACGTCGAAACGGGCCAAACCCTCGGCCCCCGTGCCCTCGGCCAGCCGGACATGCGAGCGGACTTCGGCAGGCAGCGGGGCGTGGAGCGTGATCTCCCCATAGGACAGCGGCACCCAAAGGTGGCGCGCGGCATAGCTGGGGATCAGCGCCATGGCCCAGCCGGTGGCGATATCCATCAGACCGGGGTGCATCAGGTAGCCATCGGTCAGATCACCCTGTGCTGCCTCGGGCAGGTGCAACGTGGCGATGCCCTCACCCTGCCCGAGGGCGGTGCATTGCAGCACATGCCAGCGCGGGCCGAACTTCAAATGCGCTTCTTGAACCGCGGGCAGATGGCGCCCGGGGGCGGCCTCGGCCACATCCTCGCAACGGGCGGCGATGGCCGCGAGGTCAAGCGATTCGGCACTGTCGCCCGCCCGAGACAGCCGCGCTTGGACATGCAACTGCCACGCAGGCTTGCCGTTGACCACGCAAGCGCTGTGCAACTCGGCGGCGAAACCTTTGCCCTCCGGGGTCAGGGTGATCTTGATCCTGCGCCGCGCCCCATCGGCCAGCGGCAGGGGGCGCAGGAAATAGAGGTCTTGCAGGGTGAAGCCGCCTAGCCCTTGGGCCGCCGCCGCTTCGGCCAAAAGCTCGATATAGCCCGTGCCGGGCATGATCGCGCGGCCATCCAAGGTGCGGTGTTGGTCAAGCAGCCAATGCGAGGCTGCAACCTCGGTCGTGAATTCGGGCGCGCCGCTCTCGCCCGACCCGGCGGTTTCCAGCAGCGCCGCCTTGATCGGGCGGGCCGGCAGCGCCACGGCACCGCCGCCGCCAAGGCTTTCTGCCGCCATGCCGACATCGGCCCAAACGCCCCAGTTCACCGCCACCACGCGGGTCTGCGCCGCGCGCCGCGATTGGGCAAAGGCGTTGAGCCAGGCATTGGCCGCCACATAATCCACCTGCCCCGCCGCGCGGGTCGCGGTGGAGGTCGAGGAAAAGAGCACCATGAGGTCGAGCGTGCCATCGGGCAGCAGTTGATCCAAGACCCGCAGCCCCTGCACCTTGGGCGCAAGCACCGCGTCGATATTCGCATCCGTTTTGGCCAAAAGCGGCGCGTCATCCAGCACCCCCGCGGCATGGATCACCCCCGTCAGCCCGCCGTGGCGCGCGGCCAGGTCGTCGATCACCCGGCGCATCTGCGCAAGGTTGGCGACATCCGCGCGGGCCACTTCGACCGCGCCGCCCGATTGCGCCGCCTTGGCCTCAAGCCGCAGGACAGCCCGCAGGCGGCGCGCTGTGGCATCAGCCGGGCCGTGGCTGGCAAGGTAGCTTTCCCATTCATGGCGCATCGGGAGGGCCGCGCGGCTCAGCAGGATCACGCGGGTGCCGGGCGTGTCAAGAATATCCGCCGCGAGGGTCATGCCGATGCCCCCGAAACCGCCGGTGATGAGGTAGCTTCCCTGTGACTTCCAGCCCGGCAGATCAGCCTCGGGCAGCGCGGCGGCGCGGTAGCCCAACTCATAGCGGCGGCCAGCACGATGGGCGACTTGGGGGTTGGCGGGGGTCGCCAAAAGCTCTTCGATTAGGTCCGAGGGGTCAATCACCGGCGCGGGCGTCACCGGCTTCGCGAACCACCCGGAAAGCGCGACAGGGGCGGCCTCGGGCAGGTCAATCTGCGCCGCCGTCAGCCCCGGCACCTCGCGCGCCATGACCCCGACGGGGCCGGAAATGAGCGTTTTTTCGGGGTAGGCCAGCCCCTCCTCTGCCACCTGCGCGGCACCGGTTGTGAAGACGCTGAGGTGCATCGGCGCGGGGTTCTCGGCCTCGGCCAAGGACTGGGCGAGCCACGTCAGGCTCCAGAACCCCTGTTCGACGTTGCGGTCAAACCGGCTGGAGCCGGGGCGCGGGGCGGCCTGATCATCGGTCAGCCAGAAATGCGCGATCCGGTCGGGCCTCCGCCCATCGGCCTCAAGCGCTGCGATCAACTGGTCATAGCCTGACCGCCCCTGTTCGGCGGCAAGCGTGAAATGATCGGCGCTGACGCGGTCAAAGGCATCCCCCGCCGTGACCTCTGCCACCCGGTGCCCTTCGGCCCGCAACCGTGCCGCCGCCTCGGCCCCCAGCCCCGCCGTATCGGCAAAGACAAGCCAGTTCAGCGGGCCGGACAGGTCCAAATCCCGTTCGGCATAGCGCGGTTGCCAATGCGGCAGCGCGCCCCAGTCGCCGATATCCTCCAGCCGTTGCAGCGGTTGCTCGGCAGGGCGCGCCGCCGCCTCACCCGGCGCGATGAAATAGCGCGCGCGTTGGAATTGATAGGTCGGCAGCACCACGCGGTTGCGCCGTGCCTCGCCCCAAATCTGCGCCCAATCAGCCTCGACCCCGCAGGCCCAGAGCCGCCCGATCACCCCGAGGAAATAGGCATCATCCGCGATCTCTTGCTCGGGGTGGCGCAGCGAAGACATCACCTGCCCCGGGGCCACATCCGCGTGCATCTGCGCCAAGGCGGAAAGCGCCTTGCCCGGCCCGACCTCAAGGAAAACCCGCGGCGCATCGCGGCTCAAAGTGTTGATGCAATTCGCGAAATTCACCGTGTGACGGAGCTGTTCGACCCAATAATCGGGGTCCGTCGCCATCTGCGCCGTGATCACCTCGCCGCTGCGGTTCGACAGGAAGGGCATCTGCGGCGCGCGCAGGTCAAGCGTGGCGAGGAAGGCGCGGTATCGGTCAAGGATCGGGTCCAACATCCGCGAGTGCGCGGCGATGTCGATGGCGATGCGCTGATGGTCAAGACCGGCGGCGTCGAGCCGCTCTTGCAGCGCCTTTAGCGCGTCTTCGGGGCCGGAAACGGCGATCAGTTCCGGGCCGTTCACGCTGGCGATATCAAGGGCCTCGCCCAGAAGCGGCGTGATCCGGTCCAGCGGCGCGGCAATGCTGATCATCCCGCCCGACGGCACCTCGTCAAACAACTGCCCGCGCAGCAGCACAAGGTCGATACAGTCCTCAAAGCGCATCACCCCGGTAAGGCAGGCGGCGACATTCTCGCCCATGGAATGCCCGACCATTGCGGCGGGTTTCACGCCCCAAGACAGCCAAAGCTGCGCCAGCGCATATTCAACGATCATGATCAGCGGCAGTTGCACCGAGGGGCGTTTCAGCTTGGCCTCGGCTGCTGCGCGGCCCTCAGCCTCCGGCAGCCAGATCGCGCGAATGTCGTAGTCGAGTTGCGGGGCCAGATGGTCCAGCCCCCGGTCCATCCATTCGGCAAAGACCGGCTCGGTCTCGTAAAGATCGCGGGCCATATCGGCATATTGCGCGCCGCCGCCGGGGAACATGAAAACGACTTCGGGATCAGGGCCGAGGTGGTCATGGGTAAAGACACGGCGGCTGTCGCCCGCCTCCAGCAGGGCCGCGGCTTCCTCATGGCTTTCGGCCACCAAGACGCGGCGTTTGTCAAAACCGCGACGGCCCTCTTTCAGGGTGAAAGCCACATCGGCCAAAGGCTGTTCGGGATGGGCGCGCAGATGTGCCGCGAGCGCGGCGCTATTGGCGTCCAAGGCCGCTTTGCTGCGCCCCGAAAGGCAGAGCACATGGAAAGGGAAATCGCTGTCTTCCGAGGCCGCGCGGGCCGGTGCCTCTTCCAAGATCATATGCGCATTGGTGCCGCCCACGCCAAGCGCATTGACGGCAGCGCGGCGCGGGGTGTTTTGCCCGGGCCAGTCATAGAGCCGGTCATTGACGCGGAAGGGCGAGCCCTCAAAAGGGATCGCCGGGTTCGGCGCTTCATAGCCTAGCGAGGGCGGGATCTGCTGGTGGTGCAGCGACAGCGCCGCCTTGGCCAGCCCCGCCACCCCCGCCGCGGTGTCGAGATGGCCGATGTTGGTCTTGACCGATCCGATGCGGCAGAAATCTTCGGCCTGCGTCTCGGCGCGGTAGGCTTGGGTCAGCGCGGCCACCTCGATCGGGTCGCCCAGATAGGTGCCGGTGCCGTGGCATTCGACCATGCCGATGCTCTGCGCCGCCACGCCCGCATCATCGAGCGCGCGGGCAATGGCGGCGGTCTGCCCGTCCACCGAAGGTGCCAGATAGCCCGCCTTTGCCGCCCCGTCGTTGTTCACCGCCGAGCCTTTGATGACCGCCCAGATGTGGTCACCATCGGCGATGGCATCCTCCAACCGTCTGAGCGCCACGGCGCCCGCGCCGGAGCCAAAGACGGTGCCCTGCGCGCGGTGGTCGAAAGCGTGGCATTCGCCGTCGGGCGAAAGGATCTCGTTTTCCTTGAATTCATAGCCGCGCCCCTGCGGCAGTTCGATCGTCACCCCGCCTGCGAGCGCCATGTCGATCTCACCCGCGCGCAGCGCTTGGGCCGCGTAGTGGATCGCCACCAGCGAGGTCGAACAGGCGGTTTGCAGGTTGATCGACGGACCTTTGAGGTCAAGCACATGGCTCACCCGGGTCGAGAGGAAATCCTTGTCGTTCCCGGTATGGCGCAGCAGGAACATGCCCACATCGTCGACGAGGTCTGGGTTCGAGCAGATGTTGAAATAAAAATAGCTCCCCATGCCGCAGCCGGCATAGACGCCCACCGGGCCGGAGAGGCTTTCGGGCATATGCCCCGCCTGTTCCATCGCCTCCCAAGCGATCTCAAGAAACTTGCGGTGCTGCGGGTCGAGGATGGCGGCGTCTTTTGGCGAAAAGCCAAAGAACTCCGCATCGAACATGTCATAGCCGGGCATATCGGCGGTGACGGGCACATAGTTTGGCCGGGCCATCCGCTCGGCGCTCTCTCCGGCGGCGCGCAGCTCTGCCGCCTCGCGGCGCTTGAGCGCGCTCACCCCGTCGCGCAGGTTCGCCCAATAGGCGTCTATCCCTTCGGCGCCCGGCACCGTCACCGACATGCCGACGATCGCGATGTCACCGCGCGAAAGAGTGTTGTCCGTGCTATTCATTGCGACACATGTCCCACCGCCCGCTTGGCCAGAGTGCGGCACCCTTGAGGTTCAATTTAAGCTTCGGGTGAAGCATACAACAGGCAAATCTGGCGAAAATGAGCCGATAACGTGCCCTAGGGTCACTTTCGGCCCAAATCACTTCACAGCGCCGTGAATGGGACGCGGTTTAGAAAACCGTCCGCTTTGCGTTCAACGCGGGGGCGTCGATCCTGTTCCGCCCCTTGCGCGCCGCCGCCAACCCTTCGGCATGGCCAAGGATCGCCCCAGCCGTGAGCCAAGTAAGCGGCGTCAGCGTGGCATTAAGCAACATGTCCATCATGGTAATGCCAAGGATCAAAAGCAGCGGTGCGAGCCATGGGGATAGGCCCGCATCGCCCATCCGGTAGAGGTGCAGCCCCACGAGGATGATCGGCAGCGCCAGAAGGCCCATCTCGCATAGGTAGCCCAGCCAGCCGAAAGTGCCGAAAACGATGATCCAGCGGCCATCGGGGATCGACAGGATATTGCCGTTCGTCGCATCGCGGATCAGGTTGCGCCCCCATCCGCCCCAGCCGAACCACGGTTTCTCGGCGGCCCGTGCCAACAGTTGCTCTTCGTTCATAAAGCGGTAGCCAAGCGATTGCGCCCGGTCCGCGCTGATCGCCTCGGCCTGTGCAAGGATCGCATCGAGCGGCACCAGACCGGCATTGCGCAGCATCGGATAGATCACCGCCACGATGGCAAAGACCACCGCCAGACGGATCTGCCACCGCGCCGGGGTCAGCAGCACCATCGGCACCAAAAGCAGCGCATAGGCCAGCGAGGCAAGGCTTTTGCACAGCAGCAGAACCACGGCGAGATAGGCCGCCAGCAAGAGCATCTTCCAGCGGTCGATCACCGGGGTCTGCCGCGCCAGCGCCACCGCCGACAGCAGCGCGATACACATAAACAGCGCCAGCCACAGCGCATGGGGCAGAAACACGATGGGGCGAAAGCCCCCATTGCGCATCATCTGTTCAAAGGAGTGCTGGAAGAACCCGTAGATCCATGTGTTGAGCTGCGGTGAAAAACGGATCTCGAACAGCGAAGGCACGGAGTAGATCACCCCGCCTACCATGAAGGCCAAGAGCAATTCCCGCAGCCCCTTTTCATCCGCAAGGAACTGCCGCGCCAGCAGGAAGGGCACCAGCATCAGCACCTGCCCGATCAACACCGACCCGATGTCCCGGATCGAAAGCCCCGGCAGCGTGTCGACGGGGAAAAGGATCGGCTCAAAGCCGCGGATCGACTGAAACAGGATCGGATCGCCATTGGTCAGCACCGTGGGCACCGCCGAAAAGACCAGCCCCAGCACCAAAAGCCCCGCCACACGGGAGGCGGGCCAAAGCTGCAATTTCTCCTGCCTGCCCAGCCAGATGATCAGCAAAACGCTCAGGTTCGGGATCGACACTTTGTCGAGCCCCGGCACCAGCGGCAGGTTGAACTCCGCCAGCGGGGGCAGGAACAGATAGCCGCCGAGGATCGACCAGATCAGCGCCCGCTGGAGCGGCAGGTTGCGAAACAGGGCCAGACAGACGAAGGGCCAGATCAGCAACATCAGATAGGCGACGGGATTTGGCATGACGTCCTTCGCGAAAGCCGCGTCGGGGCGCGGCAGGATGGGGCCGGGCGAAAATACCATCTGGCCCCAGCCCTGTCATCCCGCTAGTTTTGCCGCAGGTTCACTTTGGTGCGGGCGTGGCTGACAGATGGCACATGAAATCAATGGAATAGATCGCGCAGTTTATGCTCATTCGCCTGCCCGTGGTGGTGCGACAGCGGAAGGCGCGGCATGAAGTATGGCACGGGCACTGCCGCCGTGGAGGTCAATGTGGCGACGCGGGCCGCATTGTTTCAGGCCCTGCGCGCCCGCTTTGCCACGGGTCAGGGATTCGCCCTTGCCACGCTTAACCTCGACCATCTGACCAAATTGCCCCGCGATGCGGGCTTCGCCGCCGCCTATCGCGCGCAGGATTTCATCGTGGCCGATGGCCGCCCCGTGGTCTGGCTCTCGCAACTCGCCAAACAGCCGGTCGAGCTGATGCCCGGCTCCGATCTGATCCTTCCGCTTTGCGAATTGGCCGCCGCACACTCGCTGCCTGTCGCCTTTTTCGGCAGCGATAAAGACGCGCTGCAAGGGGCCGCAGTGGCCCTGCGGACCCGCCTGCCGGGGTTGGAGATATGCCATATCGCCGCCCCGCCCATGGGCTTTGACCCCGAAAGTGCCGAGGCGGATACCGCCCTGCGGGAGATCGCCCAAAGCGGCGCGCGCCTGTGTTTTCTGGCCCTTGGCGCGCCTAAGCAAGAAATCCTTGCCGCTCGCGGGCGCGACATAGCGCCGGGGGTTGGCTTTGCCTCGATCGGGGCGGGGTTGGACTTCCTCGCCGGGCGGCAGCGCCGCGCGCCGAAATGGATGCGGATGCTGGCTTTGGAGTGGCTTTGGCGGGCTATGCAAAGCCCGGCGCGGATGGTGCCGCGCTATGCCCGTTGTTTCGCGATCCTGCCGCGGTTGACTCTTGCAGCATGGCGGGCGCGCTAGCCCTCAGCGGTATTCGATGATCCGCCCGTCGCGGCGCATGTGGTATTTGAGCACGCCCAAGGCTTCGGGAAATTTGCCCAGCAGGGTGAAGAAGCCCCAAGCCGCCCCGCCCCGCCGCATCAACCGCAACAGTTGCAGCGGATAGATCAGAGCCAGCCCAAGCCCGGCCCAAGGGAGCATCAGCGCCAAGAGCAGGATCACGGCGGGCAGAAGCGCCCCCCAGAGCAGCGCGCGGCGCGTTTCGGCCACCCAATGCCGATCCGGCCCGCGGCCATGCAGCGCGGCTCCTTCGGCAAAGGCATGGCCCGCACGCAGGCTGCGCCACCACCACTGGCCAACCTTTGTGATCTGCGCGTCGTGCCATGTCATCTCGGCGTCGAGCCGCCATATCTGCCAGCCCGCGCGGCGCAGCCTTTGGCAAAGCTCCGGCTCTTCCCCGGCGATCATCTCGGCCCGGTAGCCGCCCAGGGCGCGCAGCGCCTCCAACCGCATCAGCGCGTCACCGCCACAGGCGCGCGCCTCGCCCACGGGCGTATCCCATTCGCGGTCGATCAGCCTGTTGTAGACAGAGGTCTCGGGGTTTTCCTCACGCCGCCTGCCGCAGACCACGGCAACCTGCGGATGAGCGCTCAGATGGGCCTCCGCCACCGCCAGCCAACCGTCTCGAAGGATGCAATCCCCGTCAAGGAACTGCACCAGCGTGATCCCCTCACCCAATGCCGCCATGCCCGCATTGCGCGCCCGCGCGGCGGTGAAGGGCTGCTGCATGTCAAGCTCGATCACCTCGGCCCCCAGCCCCCGCGCCATGGCGACCGAGCCATCGGTCGAGCCGCTGTCGACATAGACGATCTGCGTCACCTGCCCTGCCAGTCCTTGCAAGGACCGCTCCAACCGCGCGCCCTCATTCCGGCCGATGACGACAGCACCGATGCTCATGCGGCATGCTCTTCACGCCAAGCGGCGACATGGGCGCTATAGGCCTCCGACGGCACCAGAAAGCCCGCGCGATAGAGAAGTTCGACCCGGTTCCAGCGCCGCGCGTCCAGCGAGAAGAGCGAGACATCGGGGTTCTGCCCGATCACCGCCATCCGCCGCGCATCCTCGCCGTGAGACAGGTTGCCCGCGCCCAGCGTCTCGGCATCCCGCGCGGCGGCGTCATTGGCGAATTTATAGTGTTTGATCACCGCCGTCATATCCGCCACCCGCACCCCCGAAGAGAGATGCGGATGCGGCGCGGGCGTGACCTCTGTCCCATTGAAAATCAGCGGATGTTTCGTCAGGCAGCAGTCTTCGCCAAAGACCTTGCCACGCACGCCGCCGAAGGCGAATTTCACTGCGTCGTTGGAAAGTTCGTTGTCTGCCAGCAGGGCGGAAAACGGAATCTCTGGGCTGTGGTAATCGATTTTGCGCACCGCGCTGATGTCGTAATAAAGGAAGGATTGCAGCGCCTGTTTGTAGGGCATCCCCGCCGCCGCCGCGAGGCTGGTTTTGGGAAACATCTCAAGCATTTGCGCGGCCAAGGCGGTATAGCCCTGTCGGTCGAGATAGGCGGTCAGCCCCTTGATGCCGATCTGGCTGCGCCCTTCGAAATCGAAAATCTCGTCCATATCGACATAGAGACACCAGCGGTCCTTACCATAGGTCTGCGCGGGGTATTGGCGGATCAGGTCTTCGTATTCGGCCAATGGCAGGGTGCAACGGTCGATCACCGTGCCCTTTTGGGCCTTGATCCGGGCGATGGTGTCATCGCGTGAGCCGTTGTCGATAAAGACGAAATGCTGCACCCCCATCGCGCGGTAATGGCGAAAGAAAGCGTCGAGGTAATAGCTGCCGTCGCGCACCAAGGCGATCAGCACCACCTCGCCCGGGGCGGTGTCGAGTTTGCTCGGCCCATGCAGATGCTGCAAGGAAGCGGCAAAGCGCGCGCGACGGCGGGCGTTGATCAGGCGTTGGCGCAGGCGGCGGAACAGATGCAGGGGCGATTTCATGCCCTTGTGATACGCCAGCCGCTCTGCGCGGTCCACTGTCCCCGTGCCCTTCCGCCCTGCCCCGCAGCGCCCCCGAGCGATTAGCCGCCGCCCTTTTCGACAGGTGCGGCGACCATCCCGCCCCTCGCACGCAGGGCCGGGTCAAAGAAGGTATGCCGCGCCCGGCCTGCGTGTTTCGAGGCATAGAGCGCGGCATCGGCATTGGCCAAGACCACGTCGCGCGATCGCCGGTCCCCCCGCTGAATCCAGACCGTGCCGATGCTGGCGGAGACTTTGCAGACCTCGCCCTTGAAATGAATGGGCTCTTCCAGCCGGTCGATGATCCGCTGGCCGATCCCGCGCAGGATGCCCTCGCTGCGCACATCGGGTAGAACCACGGTGAACTCATCCCCGCCCAAACGCACCACCATGTCAGAGCTGCGCGTCTCTTGCTGCATGATCCGGGCGACGACTTGCAGCACATGATCGCCCGCCGCATGGCCCAAACGGTCGTTCACCGCTTTGAAATAGTCGAGATCGACATGCATCACGGCAAACCCCTCACCGGCGGTGATCAACCGCTCCAGCACCGCGTTGAGCGCGCGCCGGTTTTTCAGCCCCGTCAGCGTATCGGTAAAGGCCTGTTCCTCCGCCGCGATCCGCGCCTCTTGCAGACGCAGGTTCAAACGGCGCGAGGCTTCCATCGCGGCGGATTTCGCCTCCATCAGGTACAACATCTCGATCGCCAGATCGGTGGCGGCGAAATCCGCATTGGTCAGCGCATAGTCCTGCACCCCGTCGAAAATCGAAATCCCGAAAGAGAGGTTCACGATCAACCGCCGATCCCCCAGCGGCACCAGCAGGCCCTTCAACTCGGTTCGCGGCGCATCGCGAAAGGCGAGGTGTAGTTTGACCCCGGCGGCCCGGCGCAGGTCTTCCATTCCCGCTATGCCACGGGGCCGTTTGACGGTGACCGTATCCAGAAACCGCCGCCCCGCCAGCGGCGCCTGCGGGCGCAACTTCTGGATCGTGGGCCCAGCGTGGCGAATTCTGCCGCTGGCCGAGAGCAGCAGATGCATCGGGCAGAGCTTGTCCAGAACCGCCGGATCGTGGCCTGCGCCACTCATGCCCGCGCCCCAAGCTCAAACCGGCGCCCTTCGGAGAATTCGGCTTCGACCAGAATGATCTTCAACGCCTCGGCGCCTTCGGATCGCCCGCAATGTTCCAGCAGCACCAGCGCGCCATAGTCGTCGGCCATGGCCCGCAGAACGCCCATCATCAGATAGCCGTATCCCACCAGCGGCGCCTCACAGATCAGGGAATATTGGCCATCAGGGTCTTCGCGCAGTTCGACCGGGGGCAGATGCAGTTCCGATAGGGCAAGGCGGGTCCGGTCCGGCAGATCGTCGAGCGATTGCAGGAAATCGCTGAAGCTGACCCCGCCGAACCGTAGCAAGCGCCGCACAGCCTCATAGCCCGGCTGCGCCACGAGAAAGGTGCCGACATCCTCCATCACCTCGGCCAGGGGCCGGTCCAGCACGGCACAGACCGCTTCGAGCACCGCCGGGGTGACGTGATCCGGATAGGTCAGCATCGCCTCGAATTCGGTGAAATCCAACCCGGCCCGCGCGGCCACATCGGCCCAGAGCCTCTGCCCGTAGTTCGCGCAAAAGTAGTTTTGTATGCTGCGGTTGATAAGCCCGTGCATGATTGCCTCATTCCCATTTTCCCAACCCCAGATTGCGGGGGCAGTGGTTAAGATTGACCTGATGAATACAGTTGTCGGGAAATTGCCTTGGCCCCGCCCCGCCCCGCGCCGCGCGCGGAACCGCCGCTATATGCTGCGCGTTCGGTAAAGGAAGAAGAGGCGATGCCCCGCCTCTCCCCAGCCTGAGGAGACTTTTCATGAGCGATGATCCCAAACACCCCAAGCACGAGAACAAGACACCGCCCAAGAAACCTCAAGAAGACCTGCACCGCCCCGAGGCCACATTGGACGAAGCCCCCGCCGGCAGCCCCAACGCCGAAGAACGCTCGCGGCTTTCGGATTGATGCATTGGGTCCGACCAAGGGGTCGGACCTTTGACCGACCAAGGCGGCCAAGAAGGGTTACGCAACATGAACAATGACGTCACAGCACCCCGGCAGCACAGCGCGCCGGGGTTTATGGTCTGTCTGGGCTGGGTGGCCATCCTTGGCTGTGTGATATTCGCCATATCGATCCTGATCGCGGATTTCGTCGTGCCGGATCACGATTGGATCGCCGACACGATCAGCGATCTGGGCGCGGGACGGTATGAGTTCATCGTCGACATCGGCATCTATGCCTTCTCCGCCGCGCTCATCGCCTGCGCCCTGCTTTGCGCTCACGTACATTTTGGCGACCGTTGGTGGAGCATCGCCACCATCGGGCTCGCCCTGTTGGGGCTCATCGTCTTTCTCGTCGGCGCGCGCAACGAGTACGGAGACCGCGATTCCGACGGTGTGGTGATCCATATCTATCTGGTCTACGCGCTCGGCCTGATCATGCTCACCGTGCCTTGGCTGCTGTCGAAGGGGTTCGCCGATACATCAAGCTTCCTTGCCAAATCGCTCAAGGTGATCTCGCTCCTCTGGCTGGTCTCGGCCCCGCCGTTCTTTTTTCTGCCCACCGGCATTGATGGCGTCTATGAGCGCTATCTGGGCCTGATTGCCATGGCGATGGTGGTGCTGCTGGGGCGGTTCTTTATCCAACGGGGCCGGGCATTGAACGGGGGGCACGGCTGATGTTCTTTGATCACGTCCCGCTGGACATCCTCGCCCGGGCGCTGCTGCTTTCGGCCATTGCGCTGACTTGGGTGATCATCGTGGTCCGGGTCATCGGGCTGCGCACCTTCTCAAAAATGACCGCTTTTGACTTTGTCGCCACGGTCGCCACCGGCTCGCTGCTTGCCGGCGCCTGTCAGGCCACCACTTGGCCGGAATTCGCCCAGCCGACCTTGGCCATCTCCGCCCTGCTCGGCGCGCAATTCGTCATCGCGAAGATACGGCAGGCTTCCGACAGCTTTGAGCAGGCCGTGCAGAACGAACCCGTGATCCTGATGCGAGAGGGTGAGATTTTCGATGCCGCCCTCAGCGAGACCCGCGTCGCGCGCGCCGACCTGATCGCCAAGTTGCGAGAGGCCAATGCACTGCGCTTCTCTGATGTGCGCGCCGTGGTGTTGGAGACCACGGGCGATATCTCGGTCCTCCATGGCGATACTCTTGAAGAGGGGCTGCTCGAAGGCGCGCGCATGGTCGAAAAATAAAGCGCCCTCAAGCCAAGCGCTGCGCCAAATGGCCGATATCCGGCAAGACCAGATCGGCGTATGGGGCGAGGTCTTCCGCCGTGGCGGGGCCGGTCAGCACCGCGACCCGCAGCATCCCCGCCACCCGCGCGGCTTCCAGATCGTGAACACTGTCTCCAATCATCGCGACATAGGCGGCCGGAAGGTTCACATGGGCGGCAAAGGCGTGCAACTGCCCCGGCGAAGGCTTGCCCCCATGGCCGCTGTCAAATCCTGCCATAAAGTCGAACATATCGACCACCCCCGCCGCCAGCAGATGGGCCCGCGCGGGGTGTTCGGCATCGTTCGTCGCCACGCCAAGGCGCAGACCCCGGTCGCGGAGCCCTTGCAGAAACGGTCTTAGCGGCACCGCCTCGCGCTGTGGCGCGGCGCTGGCTTCGGCATTGATGATGTCCAACAGGTCCGCTGGCAGGCGGTCAGGAAAATGCGGGGCCAAGGCATCGACCACCTGCTGCGGCGTGCCGGCGATGGCGATACTGTCCGGGGCGAAACGGCGCGTGGCGAGGTCAAAGCCGATGCCCGCGCCCACCCGTGCGGCCAGCCCGCGATCCCCCTCACAGACCCGCAGCAAGAAGGCCTCGGCCCAAGGCTCCCAAGTCGCGGCAAAGTCGAAAAGCGTGCCATCCTTGTCGAACAGCAGCGCTTTAACATTTCTTAAGTCCAATGCACCTGCTCCCCCCCGGGCAGCGCCGCGCGGGCTTGCATGATCCGCTCATAGGGGATCGCCAGATGGTCGCAAAACCCGATCACCCACGCGTCGTCCATCATCAGGAAATCCAGCACAGCGCCCAGAAAAATAGGGTCGCTGGCCTGTGTTTTGAGGTCCGCTTCGGAGGCACCGGTGCTGCCCAGAAACACCGGCAACAGATCATCATTCGCCGCCAGCCAGCCCAGCGCCTGAAGCGCCAAAGTCTCAGCGGTGTCTTGGGTATAGGACATTGGAAAACCGTCTTTTGCTGAAGGTTGGAAACCCTTTGTTAACCATTAGGGGGCAAAGACTCTCGCATCAAACTGATTTGTACGGTGAAGGAGTTGTCGTGCAAGGGACCATCCTTATTGCAGATGCGATCGCGACCAATCGCATCGCCCTCAAGGTCAAGCTTTGTGCGGCATACTATCACGTCGTTCAGGCCGAAGACATGGAAGAGGCTTTGGCCTGCCTGGGGGAAAACCCGCCGGATCTGGTGATCTGCGCGCTGACATTGCCGGGTGGCGGGGCGGCGGACCTCTGTCGCGTGCTCAAAGCCACTCCCGATACCGCGCAGCTCCCGGTTTTGGCCATCGGGAATAGCGATCAGGCCGTGGATCGGTTCACCGCGCTCGAAGCGGGAGCGAGCGATGTGTTGCTGAAACCGCTCGATTGCACGTTGCTGTTGGGCCGGACCCGCAGCCTTATCCGCGCCCGCAACGCGGCGGACGAATGGGAAATGCGCGAGGATACGTCCCGCGCGCTCGGGCTGGCGGAGCCTGCGGCGGAATTCACCGCCCGCAGTCACTGTGTGATCATCCATTCCGACAGCGCGGTAAGCGTGAATTGGGCGAAACAACTCCGCCCTCAATTGCGCGCGCGCCTCACCCTCGCCAATCCGGAGGAGGCCATTCGCGCCGCCGCCGCCAATGGACCGCCCGACGCTTTCGTTTTGGTTCTGCCAAAAGACCCCGTGCCCGCCACGGCAGCCTTGCGTCTGATCTCGACGCTCCGGGCCAACGCCCAGACCCGCCATACCGGGCTGCTGGTGGTGCAACTGGCCCCGGATGCGGCGCTTGCCGCCACCGCCCTTGATCTGGGGGCGGATGATTTGATGACCGAAGGTTTCAACCCGGCGGAAATGGCGCTGCGCCTGCATGCGATCTTGCGGCGCAAGCGGATGACGGACCAACTGCGCGACACGGTGCGCACGGGGCTGAAGGCCGCCGTTTTCGACCCGCTGACAGGGCTGCACAACCGCCGCTATGCCCTGCCCCATCTGGACCATATCGCGGAACATGCCGTCGCGACTGCCCGCCCCTTTTCGGTAATGGTCGCCGATCTGGACCACTTCAAAGGCATCAATGACCGTTACGGCCATGCCGCGGGGGATTCCGTTCTGGTGCAAACGGCGGAACGGCTGCGCAATAACCTGCGCGGCATGGACCTCGTCGCCCGGATCGGGGGGGAGGAATTTCTGATCGTCATGCCCGGCACCGGCCTTGCGGATGCAGAGAAGACGGCGGCGGCCATCTGTGCCGATATCGGCAACCGCGGCTTTGTCGTCCCCGACACGCCCCAGCCGATCCATGTGACCATCAGCATCGGCCTTTCCGTCGGCCCTATGGAAGAGGAAGGCCACCCGCTTTCGGCCGAGGCCCTGATGGCGCGAGCGGATCGTGCGCTTTACACGGCGAAAACCCATGGCCGGAATCGGGTGAACCTGAGCCGCCCCGCGGCCTGAGGTTCGGATAGGCGGGGCGCGTTGCCGCTGGAAGGTGCACAGCGTTGACTGCCTTCAAGAGCGGGTGCTGATCGGACTCTTGCCTCTGCCTCTGCCTCTGCCTCTGCCTCTGCCTCTGCCTCTGCCTCTGCCTCTGAGAACAAACACGAGACAACAGCAATCAAACTTCAACCAAAGATTGCATTTGCAACAAAGCTTCCTTAGCGTAACGCAATGCAACAGGATCGGCCCCTCATTGGAATAGCCCTCATGATGGGCTTCTGCATCGTCGCCCCCGTGGGCGATGCGGTGGCCAAATTACTGGGCGCTTCGGTCCCCTTGGGGCAGGTGGTGCTGCTCCGCTTTGCCATTCAGGCGCTGATCCTGATCCCCATCGTCTGGTACTCCGGGCGCATCTGGCGGATGCGGGGCCGGGTGTTACGGCTGACCTTTCTACGCACCCTTTTGCATATGGCGGGCATCGCGGCGATGTTTACCGCGCTGAAATACCTGCCCCTCGCCGATGCGGTCGCCATCGCATTCGTCATGCCTTTTTTCATGCTGCTGCTCGGCAAGTTCATCCTGAACGAAGAGGTCGGCCCCAGACGTTTGGGCGCGAGCATCGTGGGCTTTCTCGGCACGCTTTTGATCGTGCAGCCGAGCTTTGCCAATGTCGGCTGGCCCGCGCTGCTGCCCGTCGTCGTGGCGGTCGTCTTTTCTTTCTTCATGCTGGTGACGCGCCAGATCGCGAAAGAAACCGATCCGATCAGCCTGCAAGCCGTCAGCGGGGTCATGGCGGTGGTGATGATCCTGCCGCTCCTCGCGCTTGGCACCATGACACAGATCGCGCCGCTTCGGCTCATCCAACCCGATGCGCTCGACTGGACCCTCCTGCTCGGCATCGGGGTGCTCGGCACGGTGGCGCATCTTTTGATGACCTGGTCCCTGCGCTTTGCCCCCTCGGCCACTTTGGCGCCGATGCAATATCTGGAAATTCCCTTTGCCACGCTGCTTGGGCTGTTGATCTTCTCCGACTTGCCCAACCCATTGGCGGGCCTCGGCATTCTGATCACCGTGGGCGCGGGGCTTTACATCGTCATGCGCGAGCGGGCCACGGCGCGTGCTCTGGCCGCAGCAGTTGCGCCGCCAGTGGCGCCATAAGACGGCGCGGCAGAATCAGCAGCATATCAGGGCCATCGATCTCAAGCGTGACCGGCCCCAAGGCGCGGTTCGACGTGCCGGTCCGGCCACCCGGCGCGAAATCCAGCCCGTCGATCGACCATTCCAACCCTTGGCTGCGCCCCGTCACCGGGGCCAGAGGCATGAGAGAGACGACATCCCCCGCCGTCGTCGGCAGCGTGATCCGCGGCGGGGCCAGCAGCACGATCTCATGCGCGCCCAACAGGATGCAGGAGCGATGCGGATGGGTGGCGAGCGTGTTGAAAGCCGCAAGCTGATGATCCAACCGCGCCCCGGTAAAACCGACCCCGAGCACCAGCGGCGCGTCGATCCGCGTCAGCGCCTTGTCGAAATCGGTGCTCTCTTGCTCGGTGATGCGGTGGCGTCGCGCGGCCGGGATCTGGGCCAAGACCTCTGCCGGGGCGGAATCAAGATCGCCGATGACCGCAGCCAGTTCCACCCCCGCCGCCACGCCCACCGCAACCCCGCTGTCTGCCGCCACGCAGGTCGGGGCCAACGCCAGCGCCGCTTCAATGTCCCCTGCAAAGACCTCTCCGCCGCCGAGCAGCGTGACTGGCCCCTCCTCCCTTACGATATGCTCTGAAGTGGTCAATTAATGCCCCTTTTGGAAATCTGCCTTAATCTTGCCTTGAAATCATACGTTGAATGGCACAGATTCGAGCCGCTTTGGTCTTGGACATCGTGGTAAACGATACCTGCAACACCGCAGAGGACGAGCATCCGATGATGAACAGCAACAAAATCTTGACGGTCTCCTATGGCACTTTTTCGTGCACGCTGGAAGGCTTCGACGATTCCTTCGGCACGATGAAGGCCATTGCCGAGTATTTCCGCGATCTGGCCTCGGATGACCGCTACTTCGGTGCCGAACCACCGCAACCCGATGCCGAGATGCTCGCCCGGATCGCGCAGCGCGAAGTTTCCCGCCGGGTGCAAGCCCGTGAGCAGGAAGGCAAGATCGTACTGAGTGCGCTGGAGAACCAAAGCGCCGAAGCTCCAACCCAAGCGCCCCCAGCGGCGGCCCCCGCCGCCGCGCCGGCTCAAACCGAGGCCGCAGCGCCGCAAGCCCCCGTCGCAGCACAGCCTGCGCCGGTAGAGGAAGAGGCCCCCGCCCCCCTCAAGGCCGAGATCGCCGACACCGCCGCGGTGGAAGCGCCCGCCACGCCGGAACCCCAGATCGCAGAGACCGCTGAAGAGCCCGCGCCTGCCGAAGAGCCCGCGCCTGCCCCAAAGCCTGCACCGGCTGCCGAAGCCGGGGACACCAGCGAAGCCGAAGCCTTCTTTGCCGCCAGCCCGCAGCCGCAGACTCATTTCGAGGACGAAGCGCAGGATGCCAGCGTCGAAGAGCTGCCCGCCGCAAGCGCCGCCCCTGCCGACAGCATCGCCGCGAAGCTGCAGCGCATCCGCGCCGTCGTCGCCCAGCAGGACGAAGACGAAGCGGCTGGCTATGACGAGGAAGAAGCCGCGCCCGTGGCCCGCGCCACCGCCGAAACGCAAGCAACGCCGGAAGAGAGCCATGCCGCCATCGCCGCCGCCCGCCGTGACATCGTAGACGCGCTGGAGGCCGATGAAGCGACCGAAATGACGCAGGAGGCTGCGGAGGATGAGGACGACGATCTCGCCGATATCCTCAACCGGCTTGAGGCCGAAGAGGAGTATGAGGCGGAAAGCGCCGAGACCGACGAGAGCCTGTTCGACGCCGAGGCCGATGAACAGCCTGAGGCCGAAGCCCAAGCCGAAGCCGCACCCGAAATCGACGCTGCCGACCTGCCGCGCAAAGGGCGCGTGATCAAGGTCAAGCGCGCGCATCTCGAAGCCGCCGTGGCGCGGGGCGATCTCGAAGAAGTCTCGGACCCGGCACCGCAAGAGGCACCTGCCGCGAAGACAGAGGAAAAGCGCAGCTCTTCCCTGTCGCCCGAGGATGAAGACGAGCTGGCCCGCGAATTGGCCGCTTTGGAAGCCGAACTCGGTGCCGCCGCCCCGGAAGAGGCTGAAGAGACGCCTGCGCCTGCGGTTGAGATGGCCGAGGCGGAAGCGGCGCCCGCTCAGGAAGAGCCCGAAGAGGTCGAAGCCGCAGCGGAGCCGGTCGAAGAGCAGCCCGAGCCAGCTCAAGCGGCCCGCCACAGCCTGCCCACCATCGACGATGAGACCGGCCCCGACATGTCGCGCCTGATGGCGGAAACCGACAGCAAGATGGACGAGGCCGAAAGCACCACGCGCCGCGATGCCTTTGCCCATCTGCGCGCCGCCGTAGCCGCCAAGAAAGCCGACGAAGCGATGGGGGGCCGCGCCACCACCGCGACCTCGGATGACGCCTACCGCGAAGACTTGGCCGATGTGGTCCGCCCGCGCCGCCCCGTCACCCGCCCGGCCCGGACCGAGCGGCCCAAGGCCGATGCCCGCTCCGCGCCGCTGAAATTGGTGGCCGAGCAGCGCATCGACGTCGACAAGCTGCGCAGCGCGGGCCCCGTGCGTCCGCGCCGGGTGGCCGCCGTGGTAGAGCCGGTCAAAACCAACCCCGACGCGGAAAGCTTTGCCGATTTCGCCGCCGACATGGGCGCCACCAAACTGCCCGAACTGCTTGAGGCGGCGGCGTCTTACATGTCCTTTGTCGAGGGGCGCGACCAGTTCTCCCGCCCGCAGTTGATGGGCAAGGTCCGCTCGATCGGGCTGCCGGACTTCACCCGCGAAGACGGGCTGCGCTCCTTCGGTCAACTGCTGCGCGCAGGTAAGATCGAGAAAATCAAAGGCGGGCGGTTCACCGTTTCGGATGAAATCGGCTACCGCCCCGATCACCGCGCCGTGGGTTAAACCCAGCCACAGTGCTGATACGAAAAAGCGCCCCACGGGGCGCTTTTTTATTGCGTGTTACTGGTCGTCGTCCGCGTCCGGGTCCGCCTGTCCGATGCCTTTAAAGACAAATTTGAACGGCAGTGCCCAGACGATGCCAAGGGCGACATAGATGCCAAGCTCAAGCAGCACCGGCGGGCGGTCGAATTGGGCCACCGTCCAGACCGCCACCGCGATATAGCTCGGCAGCCCGATCAGCAGGATCACCAGCGCCCAACGGCGACGTGCTTTGTAGCTCAGCGCCATCAGATCAGTCCGCGAAAGGGTCGGTCACCAGAATGGTGTCCTCCCGCTCCGGCGAGGTCGAGACGAGGGCCACGGGGCATTGGATCAACTCTTCGACCCGGCGCACATATTTGATCGCATTGGCCGGAAGATCGGCCCAGCTGCGCGCGCCTTCGGTCGATTCGGACCAGCCCGGCAGCTCTTCGTAGATGGGCGTGCACCGCGCCTGCTGCTCGGCGGCGGTGGGCAGATAGTCCAGCCGTTCACCGTCCAACTCGTAGCCCACGCAGACCTTCAGCGTCTCGAAGCCGTCAAGCACGTCGAGCTTGGTCAGACAGATGCCAGTGATACCGGAGGTCGCGCAGGTCTGGCGCAGCAGCGCCGCGTCGAACCAACCACAGCGGCGTTTGCGCCCGGTGGTGGTGCCAAACTCATGGCCGCGTTCGCCCAGACGTTGACCGTCGGCGTCTTCCAATTCGGTCGGAAAAGGGCCTTCGCCAACGCGTGTGGTATAAGCCTTCACGATGCCCAACACATAGTCGATGGCGGTGGGGCCAAGGCCCACACCGGTCGCCGCTTGCCCCGCGATCACGTTCGAGGAGGTGACGAAGGGATAGGTGCCAAAGTCGATGTCCAAAAGTGCGCCCTGTGCGCCCTCAAAAAGGATGCGCTTGCCCGCCTTGCGCTTCTCGGCCAGCACCTTCCAGACGGGGGCGGCGAAACGCAGGATTTTCGGAGCGATTTCTTGCAGTTGCGCGATCAGCGCGTCGCGGTCGATGGCCTCGACCCCCAGCCCCTTGCGCAGCGGGTCGTGGTGCTGCAGCGCGCGGTCGACGCGGGCTTCCAGTGTCGCGGCGTCGGCCAGATCGGCCACGCGGATGGCGCGGCGGCCAACCTTGTCCTCATAGCACGGACCGATGCCGCGTCCGGTGGTGCCGATCTTGGTGCCCTTGCTCGCCGCCTCTTCGCGGGCGCGGTCAAGCTCACCGTGGAAGGGCAGGATCAGCGGCGTGTTTTCCGCGATCATCAGGTTCTCGGGATTGATCACAACCCCCTGCCCTTCGATCGTTTCGATCTCTTTCAGCAGGTGCCACGGGTCCAGCACCACGCCATTGCCGATGACAGACAGCTTGCCGCCGCGCACCACGCCCGAAGGCAGCGCATGCAGCTTGTAAACCTTGCCGTCGATGACCAGAGTGTGGCCCGCGTTATGCCCGCCTTGGAAGCGTGCGATCACATCGGCGCGTTCGCTGAGCCAGTCAACGATCTTGCCTTTTCCCTCGTCACCCCATTGGGCGCCGACAACGACGACATTGGCCATGATATATTCCTTTGCGATGTCCCGCGCCCGTATAGCGACAGTGGCAGGCGTGTGAAACTCGAAAAAACGCGGGAGCGGATTTAGACGCTTTGCCCCGCCTTCAGATGCACCGGCTCGCCATGCGGGGTGCTGAGATAGGCGGCCTCCCACCCGTCGCGCAGAGCGCGCAGATCACCCGGGCGGGCATGGCCCGCGTCGATCAACAGGGTTTCGAGGGTTTCGAGCCAAGCGTTGAAATAGTCCTCCCCGCCGTTCAACGCCCGCGTCAGTCCGTGGCGCGCCAAGGTTGCGCCAAAGCGGTCGGCCCAGAAGGGCCAGTCGAAAAGGCCGCTTTCGTTCAGATGCACCGTCAGCGCGAAAAGCTGCGCGTGCCATGGCGCCTCGAACACGGGTTCCGGGGCGCTCATGGGGCCTCCAGATAACTTTGCCAGAGATCAAGCACGACCTCATCGCGGGGATGTTCAGGGTGCGCCCAAAGTTCAGAGGCCGGGAAGGCCACCGCGTAAAGCGGCTCAGGCGCTTCGCCCAGATCATGGGCGTTGCTATCAGGCAGAACATGCGCGCCATGCAACCGCAGCACCCGCCCTGAAGCGCCCGCGGCATAGGCGGGCAGCCGGGTGTGCCCGCCCGGAACAATGGTGTTTTCCGGCTGCTTGCGGGTGACGACCCTGTCGCCCGGCGAAAAGAGCGGCGTGATGTCCGAAGGGCGGTCCGCCGGACCACCACGGGCCAGCACCCCGGCCACCTGCGGCGGTTTCAGCGCCTTTTCCGCTAGCGGGCTGGGCGTGGGCGCGGCTTCGCCCGAGAGTTCCTCACGGCTGACCACCCCGCGGGCGACCAGCATATCGGCCACCCCGGCAATCCATTTCTCGTAATAGCTGAACCGCATGTAATCGGTCGGGGCCAGACATTCGCGGGCATGGCGCGACACATCGATATTCCATTTGCCCAACGTCCCCGTGGCCAAGGTCAGCGCCAGCGCGCGGCGGTGCCAATCGGCGTGAAAGACCACATCTTCGCCCTCGGGCACTACCGCGCCATCGCCGAAACGTCCGCCCATGTCATGCACGCGGGTCATGGCGCTTTCGCCAATCCGGTGCCGATCATACTGTCGCGGGTGACAAGATCGGCCAGCGCGGCGACATCCATGCCGTCGCTCCCCGCCGGGCGTTGCGGGATCACCAGATAACGCACCTCAGCCGTCGAATCCCAAACGCGCACGGCGGTCTCTTCGGGCAGGTCGACGCCGAATTCAGCCAGCACTTTGCGCGGCTCGCGCACCACGCGGGCGCGGTAGGCATCGGATTTGTACCAGCCCGGCGGGATGCCCAAAAGCGGCCAAGGGTAGCAAGAGCACAAGGTACAGACGACAATATTATGCACCTCATCCGTATTTTCGACCGCGACCATATGTTCGCCCTGCCGCCCGAAAAACCCCATCTCGGCCACCACGGCGGTCGCGTCCTCAAGCAGCGCCGCGTGGAAATCAGGATCGCTCCAGGCGCGGGCGACGACCTCGGCCCCGTTGCGCGGGCCGATGCGGTTTTCATAGGTGTCGATGATCTCATCCAAGGCGGCGGGGTCGATAAGCCCCTTGGCCGTCAGCAGCGTCTCCAACGCTTTGACCCTGAGCGCAGGCTCGGGCGGCAGCAGGGCATGGGGGTGGTCGTGGTCCGAATGATCATGTGGCATGGCGGCAGACTGCCCCAGCGGCACTCGGCTGTCCATCGCCGATCACGGGCAATCCCTTCATTTCTCTGCAAAGAATATGGGCGAATTTGCCCGCATTTCATGCTATAGTGAATGTACGAAGCGAGTCTGCACCACCTTAATTCCAGGATAGCCCTCTTACATATTGTGGTTGAGTACTGCTTCAAAAGACCGTCGCCCCCATGCGGCGGTCTTTGCGCGTGCCTTTGATCCCTTAGGCCGCCCCCTCCTGATCCGATCGCCACCCGGCGGCAATCCACCCTTGCCCCCATGGGCAAAGACGAATAGATACCCGCCAACCAAAACCGAAAGCTGTCGTACCCATGGAAAATGTCGTTCTGATCATTCACCTGATTCTGGCTCTTGGCCTGATCGCCGTGGTACTTCTGCAACGGTCCGAGGGCGGCGGCCTTGGCATGGGCGGTGGTGGCGGCGGTGCCGTTTCGGGCCGCGCGGCGGCCACGGCATTGGGCAAGGTGACTTGGGCGCTAGCAGCCGGTTTCATCGCCACATCGATCACGCTGACCATCATCGCGGCGGAAAAATCCGCAGGCTCGTCGGTCATCGACCGGCTGAGCGCGACACCGCCCGCCCAGAGCCAAGATGGCAGCCCGGCCCTGCCCGCGGGCGACGATCTGCTGCCGCCTTCCGCGGATGGCAACACACCGCTGGTCCCTGCGGCCGATTAAGCTAACGAACACAAAACCTTGAGGCACGGCCAGGTTCCGCAACTGTATGTTGCGGCAGGCCTTGCCTCACACGCACGAATCCTGTAAGGCTTAAATCCCGTGGCGTTGCGGTTTTCCGCAGCGCGTTTGGCTGGTTTTTGCCTGCAACAAACTTTGAATTCACGGGAGTCTCCGATCACATGGCACGCTATATCTTCATCACAGGCGGTGTGGTCTCGTCGCTGGGCAAGGGTCTGGCCTCGGCGGCTTTGGGTGCCTTGCTTCAGGCACGCGGTTTTTCGGTACGTCTGCGCAAGCTGGACCCCTATCTGAACGTCGATCCCGGCACGATGTCGCCCTTCGAGCATGGCGAGGTCTTCGTCACAGATGACGGCGCAGAGACCGACCTCGACCTTGGGCATTACGAACGTTTCACCGGTGTTGCTGCGCGCAAGACCGACAGCATCAGCTCGGGCCGGGTTTACTCCACCGTGCTAGAGAAAGAGCGCCGCGGCGATTATCTGGGCAAGACCATTCAGGTGATCCCCCACGTTACCAATGAAATCAAAGACTTCATCGACATTGGCGATGATGAGGTCGACTTCATGCTTTGCGAAATTGGCGGCACCGTGGGCGATATCGAGGGGCTTCCCTTCTTCGAGGCGATCCGCCAGTTCAGCCAAGACAAGCCGCGCGGCCAGTGTATCTTCATGCACCTCACGCTGCTCCCCTACGTCAAGGCCAGCGGCGAATTGAAGACCAAGCCGACGCAGCACTCGGTCAAAGAACTCCGCTCTATCGGCATCGCGCCCGACATTCTGGTTTGCCGCTCCGAAGGGCCGATCCCCGCCAAAGAGCGTGAGAAGCTGGCGCTCTTCTGCAACGTGCGCCCGGACTCGGTGATCGCCGCGCAGGATTTGAAATCGATCTACGAAGCCCCGCTCGCCTATCACCGCGAGGGGCTGGATCAGGCGGTTCTGGATGCCTTCCAGATCACCCCCGCGCCCAAGCCGAACCTGTCGCGTTGGGAAGATGTGGCCGACCGCATTTACAACCCCGAGGGCGAAGTCAAAGTCGCCATCGTCGGCAAATACACTCAGCTTGAAGACGCCTATAAATCCATCGCCGAGGCACTGACCCATGGCGGCATGGCGAACCGGGTGAAGGTCAAAGTCGAATGGGTCGATGCCGAGATTTTCGACAGCGAAGACCCCGGCCCGCATCTCGAAGGGTTCCACGCGATCCTCGTCCCCGGCGGCTTTGGTGAGCGCGGGACCGAGGGCAAGATCAAGGCCGCGCAATATGCCCGCGAGCATAAGGTGCCCTATCTGGGCATCTGCCTTGGCATGCAGATGGCCGTGATCGAAGCGGCGCGCAACGTGGCGGGTCTGAAAACGGCAGGGTCGGAGGAATTCGACCATGAAGCCGGGAAAAAGCGTTTTGAGCCGGTGGTTTATCACCTCAAGGAATGGGTTCAGGGCAACCACAAGGTGGCGCGCAAAGTCGATGACGACAAGGGCGGCACCATGCGTTTGGGCGCCTATGACGCGACGCTGGTCGAAGGGTCGCGCGTGGCCGAAGCCTATGGCACCACCACCATCGACGAGCGCCACCGCCACCGCTACGAGGTCGACATCGCCTATAAGGACCAGCTTGAGAAGGCCGGGCTGAAGTTCTCGGGCATGTCGCCCGACGGCAAGCTGCCTGAGATTGTCGAATGGTCGGATCACCCGTGGTTCATCGGCGTTCAGTTCCACCCTGAGCTGAAGTCCAAGCCCTTCGACCCGCACCCCCTGTTCAAGGATTTCGTGCGCGCCGCCAAGGATGTGTCGCGGTTGGTATAAGCTCTTGAGGCCCGTGCGTTTTGCGCCGGGCCTTTTTTCTGCCGGGCAACCACTAAAAGGCCCGGAATCAAGCCGCAGGCGCCGGGCCATCGCCTGCCCGCCCGCCACGCCGTAGGCGTGCCATCATTCATTCGGCGCACCTGCGGTGCGTCGGGTAGGCGATTTCGCGACGGGCGCGTACTTCTGCGAGAACACATCACGGTAGCACCATAAAGTGGCATGGATCGCGGTTTGGTTCGCCCACCCGCGGACAGGCGCTGGCCCTCCCCCCTCTTTCACGTTGCACCCGCCAACCACTCCGCTACAGCTAGGCCATGCTGAGCTATCAACACATTTACCACGCCGGAAACCTTGCAGACGTGCAGAAACACGCGCTTTTGGCGTGGATGCTGTCCTATCTTACCCGCAAGGACAAACCGCTCACCTATCTGGAAACCCATGCAGGCCGGGCGCTCTATGACCTGTCGGATGCGGCGGCGGAAAAGACCGGCGAGGCGCGGCAGGGCATCGACAAGGTGCGCGATTGGTTCGCCCCAGATCACCCTTACAGGCAGGTTCTGGAAGCGCTGCGCGAGGCCCACGGCCCGCGCGCCTACCCCGGCTCTCCCCTGCTGGCCGCGAAACTGCTGCGCCCCGATGACCGCATCCATCTGGCCGAGTTGCACCCGCAAGAACACAGCGCCCTTGATCTAGCGATGTCGCCCTACCCCGCGAAATGCCACCTCAGCGACGGGTTCGAGATGGCCTTTGCCCTCACCCCGCCAACACCGCGCCGGGGGATGCTGCTGATCGACCCCTCTTACGAGATCAAAACCGATTACGAGACCATTCCGCGCCAGATCGCCAAACTCAACCGCGCTTGGAACGTGGGCATCATCGCGCTGTGGTATCCGATCCTGACCAATCGCGCGCATGAGCCGATGCTCGACAAGCTCACCGCCAACCACCCCGATGCGCTGCGCCACGAAGTGCGCTTTCCCCCCGCGCGGCCCGGGCATGGTATGGTCGGCTCGGGCATGTTCGTGATCAATCCCCCCTACGGGCTCGACAATGAGGCAAAGAACCTCACCGCCCGTTTCGCCACCTTGACCCAACAGGAGAGATAACAGATGCCAAAGGGCTATTGGATCGCCACCATGGATATCCACGACACTGCGATTTACGACAAATACCGTGCTGCCAATGCCAAACCCTTTGCGGATTACGGCGCACGCTTCCTTGTTCGCGGCGGCACCCAGCAGATCCGCGAAGGGCAGATGCGCGCCCGCACCGTTGTTTTGGAATTCGACAGCTACGCCGATGCGGTCGCTTGTTACGAAAGCCCCGGCTACCAGCGGGCGAAAGACATTCGCCTGAACGTGGCGGACGGGTCTTTGGTGATCGTCGAAGGCTATGACGGCTAAGCCGATGCGGCCCCCTGCAGGAACCCGCGCCCCCGGTGCGCAGTTTCCTCTATGGCGACCCTGTTTCCTGCGATAAGTGAGCCCCATGCTGAACCGACTTTTCCCCCGCCGCAAGGCACAGCCGAAACCTTTGCCGCAGCCCAATGCCCAACTGGCACTGGGCGCGCTTTTGGTGCGTGTGGCCTTTGCCGATCGCAACTATCGCGCCTCTGAGATTGGCCAGATCGACCTCATTCTGGCGCAGACCTTTGGCCTCAAACCCATCGAGGCGGCGAAACTGCGTGCCACTTGCGAAGCGCTTGAGCGCGACGCCCCCGGCACGCCGGAGTTCACCCGCATCCTGCGCGAAGAGGTCGACTATGCCGACCGCAAGGCATTGGGCGAAGCGATGTGGCAGGTGGCCCTTTCGGACGGGGCGCGCAATGATGACGAGGAGATCCAGCTTGTCGCCATCGAAACCGCGCTTGGCCTGTCGGATGAGGATATGGCCGCGGCCCGCGCCAACGCTTTGAACGAGCTATGACATTCCCTTTTCCCGCAGCAGGATGATGACGCATATATGTTTGGTGACTTTCTCAAACGGCTTACCCAGCCCGAACCCGATCCATTGGCCGATAATGACGCCCGCCTCGCGCTGACCGCGCTTTTGGTGCGCATCGCCCGGTCTGACAATGACTACGCGATGAGCGAACGGCGTCTGATCGACCGGATCGCCGCCGAGCGCTACGGCCTGAACGAGGCCGACGCCACCGCCCTGCGTAAAGAGGCCGAGGCGCTGGAGGCCCAAGCCCCCGACACCGTGCGCTTTACCCGCGCGATCAAGGATGCGGTGCCCTATGAGCACCGGCTGGAGGTCATCGAGGCGCTTTGGCAGGTGGTTCTGGCCGACGGCAGCCGTTCCGACGAAGAAGACGCGTTGCTGCGGCTGGTGTCGAACCTCCTGGGCGTCACAGATACCGACAGCGCCATGGCCCGCCAGCGTGTTGCCAAAGAAAACTGACCTAGCGTCAGCACCGGGACTGTGATGCAACGCGGGGCAAACTCTGCGTTGCAATTTCCGTCGATTCGTCGCTTTATAGCGCACTGAAATGACAGATTGGCGACAGTTTCCGTGACCACAGACACCCCGGTTATCCAGATCAAGAACCTCCACAAGGCCTATGGCGCGCTGGAGGTTCTCAAAGGGGTCGATCTGACCGCCCCGCGTGGCCATGTGATCTCGCTCATCGGGTCCTCCGGCTCGGGCAAATCGACCCTGCTGCGCTGCTGCAACTTGTTGGAAGACAGCCAACAGGGCGAGGTGATCTTTAAGGGCGAACCGGTGCGGTGGAAGGGCGACGGCCACCAGCGCTGCCCGGCGGACGCCAAACAGGTGCTGCGCATCCGCACCAACCTGTCGATGGTGTTCCAGCAGTTCAATCTCTGGGCGCATATGTCGATCCTGCAAAACGTGATGGAAGCGCCGCTGACCGTACTGGGCCGCGACCGGGCCGAGGTGGAACGCGCCGCGCGCGGCTATCTGGAAAAGGTCGGGATCGGCGACAAATGCGATGTCTACCCGGCGCAGCTTTCCGGTGGCCAGCAACAGCGTGCCGCGATTGCCCGTGCACTGTGCATGGAGCCCGAGGCGCTGCTGTTCGATGAGCCGACCAGCGCGCTCGACCCCGAGTTGGAACAGGAAGTCGTCAAGGTTATCAAGGATCTGGCCGCAGAGGGGCGCACGATGGTGATCGTGACCCATGACATGAAGCTGGCCGCCGATGTCAGCGATCATGTCGTCTTTTTGCACCAAGGTCTGATCGAAGAACAAGGGACGCCCGAAGAAGTCTTCGGCGCGCCCAAATCGGAACGTCTGCGTGGGTTCCTTTCGGCAACCCAGCCTGCGTAAACAAGAACCAAAGGGAGTTACCAAATGAAAAAGATCCTACTGGCAAGCGTCGCGCTCAGCATGACCGCTGGCTTCGCGATGGCCGAAGCCCATGGCAAAACCATCCGCATGGGCACCGAGGGCGCCTACCCCCCCTACAACTTCATCAACGACGCCGGCGAAGTCGACGGGTTCGAGCGTGAGCTGGGCGACGAGCTGTGCGAGCGCGCTGAGCTGACCTGCGAATGGGTCAAGAACGACTGGGACAGCATCATCCCCAACCTCGTGTCGGGCAACTACGACACCATCATGGCGGGCATGAGCATCACCGACGAGCGTAAGGAAGTCATCGCCTTCACGCAGAACTACTATCCGCCCACCGCCTCGGCCTATGTGGCGGCATCTGAGGACGCGGATCTCGAAGGCGGCGTTGTCGCCGGTCAGACCGCGACCATCCAAGCGGGCTATGTCGCCGAAAGCGGCGCCACGCTGATCGAATTCGCGACCCCGGAAGAGACCGTCGCCGCCGTGCGCAACGGTGAGGCCGACGCGGTCTTCGCCGACAAAGATTACCTCGTGCCGATCGTCGAGGAATCCGGCGGTGAGCTGATGTTCGTGGGCGACGATGTGCCGCTCGGCGGTGGCATCGGCATGGGCCTGCGCCAGTCCGACACCGAACTGCGCGACACCTTCGACGCCGTCATCACCGAGATGAAGGAAGACGGTACCCTCAACGAGATGCTCAAGAAGTGGTTCGGCGAAGACACCACCACCTACGAGTGATTCCATCTCAGGCGCGCCCGTCGCGGCGCGCCTGACCACGCCTGCGCGGGCCCCGCGCGCAGATCAGCCCACGGGGGCCCATGTTCTCTTTCTGCACCGATCCGTCGACCCTGAATGACTGGCTCTGGACCGCCTGTTACCTGACCACCGGCGTCCATATGTCCTTCTACCTGTCCTTCCTGAAGGTCCTGCTGCTTTTGGCGGTTACCGCCCCCGTGGCACTGGCCTTCGGCTTTGGCGGGGCCATGATGGCACGCGCGCGTTTCGCGCCGCTCAGCTGGGTCGGCAAGGGCTATATCGCGCTGGTGCGCGGTGTGCCGGATATCGCCTTTTTCCTGTTTTTCGTGATCGCGCTCGATCAGGGCATCGAGTATCTGCGCCACAAGGTGCTTTGCCCCGATTGGGATATGCCGATCCGCCAAGGCAGCGACTTCGTCGTCTGCCAAGAAGCCAAGATGCCCTTGGGCAATGCCGCCCAATGGGTGCATGAGACCTATGGCTTCGGCCTCGCCGTCTTTACCTTTGCCATCGTTTTCGGCGCCTTTGCGGCCAATGTGCTGTTCGGTGCGATGCGCGCCGTGCCACAGGCGCAGCTTGAAACAGCCGAGGCTTACGGCATGAACCATCGCCAGACCTTCTGGCGGGTACTGGTGCCGCAGATGTGGGTCTATGCCCTGCCCGGCCTCAGCAACCTGTGGATGGTGTTGATCAAGGCCACGCCGCTGCTGTTCCTGCTGGGGGTCGAAGATATCGTCTATTGGGCGCGTGAACTGGGCGGCACCAAGACGCCGCGCTTTACCGATTACCCGCACCCTGACTGGCGCATGTGGTACTTCCTCGCGCTGCTGGTGTTCTACCTGCTCTTCACCCGCATTTCCGAGATCACGTTGGACCGTCTGATGAAACGACTGACACGCGGCCAAGCCACCACCGGCGGCGAAGCCCAGCGGAGGGCCGACGCATGAGCTGTCTGCAAACGATTCAGGACTACGGCCTGCGGTCCTTGGGCTATGGCGAGCGGCTGCTGCCGCGCGACGGTTTCACGCTTTGCGAGCAGTTCACGCTGATTGGCTCGGGCATGATCTGGAACGTATATTTTGGCGTCGTCGCTTTGCTGACCGGCTTTTTCTTTGCGACGGCGCTCGGCGTTGGCAAGGCCAGCGCGAACCCGTGGTTCCGCAAACCGGCGGAGTGGTTCATCTTCATCTTCCGCGGCTCGCCGCTCTTCATCCAGTTCTTCTTTGGCTACTTCCTGTTTCTGTCGCTGAAATCGGAATACGCCTTCTTCGCCCCCTTCACGGCGGCATGGCTGGGCGCGTTGATCGTGCTCTTTCTCAACACTGCCGCATATTCGGGCGAAATTTTTTACGGCGCGCTGCAATCCATCCCCAAGGGCGATGTGGAGGCCGCGGATGCCTATGGTCTGTCGGGCTGGTCGCGCTTTCGCCGGGTGATCTGGCCCACCTCGCTGCGGCTCGCTTGGCCCGCCTATACGAATGAGGCGATTTTCCTGTTTCACGCCACGACACTGGTGTTTTTCAGCGGTTTCCCGGCATGGCAACAGCGCGGTGACGCGCTTTATTACGCCAGCTATTTCGCGGATAAGACCTTCAACCCCTTCGTCCCCTATCCCATTCTTGCCGGTTATTTCATCCTTCTGACGCTCTGCATCATCGGCGTCTTCGGTTTGATCAATTCCCGCCTCAACCGCCACCTGCCCCAGGCGCAACGCCGTAAAATTCGCTTGCGTCCTAATTTGATCCGGTAGTATCCATTATTTGATCAAATTACGCGGCGCGTGGGCGCCAACCGCTTTTGCCCCCGGGCGAACCGCTTTGTGACATGCCCACCGCCCTTTCAGGTGATGTATGAACAACTGGCTTCGCAAAAATCCTCAGGTCCGCACCATTCGTGTGGCCGCCGCAGACCTCAATGGCCAAGCCCGGGGCAAGCGCATCCCCTCGCGTTTTGCCGATAAGGTCACGACCGAAGGCACCCGCTTTCCCGTCTCAGTGTTGAACCTCGACATCTGGGGCGAGGATATCGACGACAGTCCGCTGGTGTTCGAAACGGGCGATGCGGATGGCGTGCTGAAACCGACCGAGCGGGGCTTCATGCCGATGCCATGGCTCGACGCGCCCTCGGCCCTGCTGCCCATCTGGATGTTCCGCGAAGATGGCCGCCCCTATCCCGGCGATCCGCGCCATGCGCTGCGCGCGGTGCTGGATCGCTACAAGGCGCGCGGGCTGACGCCGGTCTGCGCCGTTGAGCTGGAATTCTTCCTGATCGACGATTCGGGCCGCAACCTTCAGGTGCCCGTCTCCCCCCGGTCGGGCAAGCGGCGCAAAGCGGCCGAGACGATGTCGATCCGCGCGCTCGACCAGTTCGATCTGTTCTTCACCGATCTTTATGACGCCTGCGAAGAGATGGACATCCCCGCCGACACCGCCATTTCCGAGGCGGGTCTGGGTCAGTTCGAGATCAACCTCATGCATTGCGATGACGCCCTGCGCGCCGCCGATGACGCATGGCTGTTCAAGATGCTGGTCAAGGGTCTGGCACGGCGGCACGGCTTTGCCGCAAGCTTTATGGCGAAACCTTACGAGGATTACTCCGGCTCCGGCCTGCACACCCATTTCTCGGTGCTGGATGAAAATGGCGACAACATCTTCGACGATGGCGGACCGAAGGGGACCGACACCTTGCGCCATGCTGTGGCGGGCTGCATGAACGCGATGCAGGGCTCGGCGCTGGTCTTTTGCCCGCATGCCAATAGCTTTGACCGGATGGTGCCGGAATCCCATGCGCCCACCGGGGTTTGCTGGGCCTATGAGAACCGCACCGCCGCGATCCGCATCCCCTCGGGCAGCCACAAGGCGCGGCGCATCGAACACCGCGTCTCGGGCGGGGATGTGAACCCCTATCTGATGCTCGCCGCCGTGCTGGGTGCAGCGCTCAACGGGATCGAAGATGCGCTTGAGCCGCCCGCCCCGATCACCGGCAACGCCTATGCCGCCGAATTGCCGCGCATGCCGAGCGATTGGAAAACCGCCATCGACCTGTTTGAAAGTTGCCCCCATGTGGCGCGCATCTTCGCGCCCGAGATGATCCGCAACTTCGTGCTGACCAAACGCCAAGAATTGCATTACATGCAGGAATTGACCCCAGAGGAACAGGTCGAGATCTACCTCGACACTGTGTAACAGGTGACACATGAAAATCGGCATTCTGCAAACCGGCCACTCCCCCGATGACTTTCGCGAACAGCTCGGCGACTATGGGGAGATGTTCACCAAACTGCTGGATGGCCAAGGGTTTGACTTTCAAATCTGGTCGGTCGTCGATGGCATCCTGCCCGACAGCGTGACGCAGGCCGACGGCTGGCTGATCACCGGATCGAAACACGGCGCCTATGAGGATCACGATTGGATCCCGCCGCTGGAGGAGTTCATCCGCCAGACCTATGCCGATGGCCGCCCCCTGATCGGCGTCTGCTTTGGGCATCAGATCATCGCCCAAGCGCTTGGCGGCAAGGTCGAGAAGTTTACCAACGGCTGGTCCATTGGCCGCACCGAATACGATATGGACGGTGACAAACTAGCGCTGAACGCATGGCATCAGGATCAGATCGTGGAACTGCCCGAAGGCGCGCGTGTCGTCGCCTCATCTGACTTTTGCGCCTATGCAGCGCTGGCCTATGACGACCGCATCTGGACGGTGCAGCCGCATCCCGAATTCGGCCATGACTTCATCGACGGCTTGATCAAAACCCGTGGCAAGGGCGTGGTGCCCGAGCATCTGCTGGAGCAGGCGACAGCCGCCTTGGGCGGCCCCATCGACAACCAAAAAATCGCGGACCAAATGGCCGCATTCTTTAAAGACAACAGGAAAGAGAGGGCCTGATGGCCGAGGATTGGACAGAAGCACTACCCGAAGCGGCGCGCGCCTATCTTGAGGGCCGGCGTCTGGACGAAGTGGAATGTATCATCCCCGACCTGCCCGGCATCGCCCGGGGCAAAGCCGTCCCGGCGTCGAAATTCGCGCGGCAAGAATATTTCCACCTGCCCGACAGCATCTTCTACCAGACCATCACCGGCGAATGGGGCGAAGCGGCGGGCGATGACGGTTTCATCGAAAAAGACATGATCCTGCGCCCGGATATGGACACGGCCACCGCCGCACCTTGGACCGGCGATTGGACGCTTCAGGTCATCCACGACGCCTATGACCGCAACGACAAGCCGGTGGCCTATTCGCCGCGCAATGTGCTCAAACGCGTGGTGCAGCTTTACCGCGACAAGGGGTGGGAGCCGGTCGTGGCCCCCGAGATGGAATTTTTTCTTGTGGCCCGCAACATCGACCCGGCCAAGGAAATCCTGCCGATGATGGGCCGCTCGGGCCGTCCGGCAGCGGCGCGTCAGGCCTATTCGATGACCGCGGTGGATGAATTCGGCCCCGTGATCGACGACATCTACGACTTTGCCGAGGCGCAGGGTTTCGAGATCGACGGCATCACCCAAGAGGGCGGCGCAGGCCAGCTTGAGATCAACCTGCAACATGGTGATCCGGTGCGGCTGGCCGATGAGGTGTTCTATTTCAAACGGCTGATCCGCGAAGCGGCGATGCGGCATGAATGCTACGCCACCTTCATGGCCAAACCCATCGCCGATGAGCCGGGCAGCGCCATGCATATCCACCATTCGGTGCTGGATGTGAAAACCGGCGAAAACATCTTTGTCGATGCCGAAGGCGAAGAGACCGCCCCCTTCCGCCATTTCATCGCCGGTTTGCAAAACCACATGCCGAGCGCGCTCGCCGTGATCGCGCCCTATGTCAATTCCTACCGTCGCTACGTCAAGGATCACGCCGCGCCGATCAACCTTGAATGGGGCCGCGACAACCGTACCACGGGCATTCGCGTGCCGCTCTCGGGGCCAAAGTCGCGCCGGGTGGAAAACCGTCTCGCCGGGATGGACTGCAACCCCTACCTCGGCATCGCCGCCAGCCTTGCCTGCGGCTATCTGGGGCTGATCCAGCAGAAAGACCCGCTGCCCGAATTCAAGGGCGATGCCTATGTCGGCGAAGGGGATATTCCGCAAGTTCTGGGCCAAGCGCTCGACCTTTTCGAGGAGGCGACAGAGCTGCACGAGGCTTTGGGCCCGGATTTCGCCCGCGTCTATTCCATTGTGAAGCGAGCGGAATATGAGGAGTTCCTACAGGTCATCTCGCCTTGGGAACGTGAACATCTGCTGATGAACGTCTAACGCCCGGAGGCCCGATGAACCTGCTCTACGCCAATGACACGCCCGGCCAGTACCCTACCAGCTGGTACGCCGCCACCGCCACGAAACATGCGGCCTACCCGCCGCTTCAGGGCGATACCAAGGCCGATGTCTGTGTTGTTGGCGGCGGCTACACCGGGCTTTCCTCCGCACTGCATCTGGCCGAGGCAGGTTACGACGTGGTGCTTTTGGACGCGCAGCGCGTGGGTTTCGGCGCTTCGGGGCGCAATGGCGGACAGTTAGGCTCGGGCCAACGGGTCGAGCAAGATGGGCTCGAAAAGATGCTGGGCGAAGACCATGCCGCCAAGCTGTGGCAGATGGGCGAAGAGGCGAAGGAACTGGTCAAATCCCTCATCGCGAAACATGAGATCGACTGTCACCTGAAGCCCGGCGTGGCCTGGACCGGCTCCACCACATCTGACGTGCGGCATCTGCACGATTATGCAGAGCATCTGCAAAAGCGCTATGGCTATGATGAGATCGAAGTGTTGGATCACGCCGCGCTGCAATCGGTCTGCCCCTCGCCCGACTACAAGGGCGGCGTGCTCGACATGGGGGCCGCGCATTTGCACCCATTGAACTACGCCCTCGGCCTTGCCCGCGCCGCTGCCGCCGCAGGCGTGCGCATTCATGAGACAAGCCCCGCCGAGAACATCGTCGAAGGCAGCAAGGCGCTGGTGCAAACCGCCACCGGCAGCGTCAGCGCCGATCATGTGGTGCTGGCCTGCAACGGCTATCTGGGCAAGCTCAACGGCGACGTGGCCGCCAAGGTCATGCCGATCAACAATTTCATCGCCGCGACCGAACCCTTGGGCGCGCGCGTGAAAGACGTGCTGCCCCGCGACGTGGCCGTGGCCGACAGCCGCTTTGTGGTAAACTATTTCCGACTGTCGCACGACGGACGGCTGCTGTTTGGCGGCGGCGAGAGCTATGGCTATCGCTTCCCGCAGGACATCGCCGCCAAGGTGCGCAAACCGATGTCGCAGGTCTTTCCGCATTTGAAGGACGTTAAGATCGACTACGCTTGGGGCGGCACTCTTGGCATCACGATGAAGCGCCTGCCCTATGTGGCCCGGCTCGCGCCGAACATCCTCTCGGCCTCGGGCTATTCCGGTCACGGGGTTGGGACCGCGACCCATGCGGGCTATCTGATGGCCAAGGCGATCGAAGGCGATGCCGCGGGTTTCGACACGATGGCCGCGATCCCGACGCAGGCTTTCCCCGGCGGGGCCTCTCTGCGGAGCCCGCTTTTGGTGCTTGCGATGCTTTGGTATGCGACGCGGGATCGGTTGGGGCTTTGACTTCGCTCTGAGCGGTCGCGCGGGTTTGGCTGGTGGTGGAGTGCGGGGGCTCTGCCCCCATCGCGCCTTTGGCGCGATTCCCCCGAGGGTATTTGAGAAAGGATGGAGGGGAAGAGGGGGTGGCCTGTTGTGGGGGCATCCCCCCTTGGTTTGCGCGGGCGTTTGTTTTACTATTCTGGAAATCATTATTCAGGATTTTGAAATATGGCTTTGCCCGACATGCACCGTGCCGAACCGATCCCTGCCGAAGCGGAGGCCGCCATTGCGGAGCTTTTGCAAAGTGGCGATCTTTTTCGCTATACTGCGGCCAAGGACGCGCCTGTTTCCCTGTTGGAGGTCGAATTTGCGCAGATGATGGGCAGTGAATATGCGCTGGCCGTGTCCTCCTGCTCGGCCGCGCTGTTTCTGTCCTTGCTTGCTTTGGACTTGCCGGTTGGGGCGCCGGTGTTGATCCCGGGTTTCACCTTTGCTGCCGTGCCTTCTGCAGTGATCCACGCAGGCTGCAAGCCGGTGCTTTGTGAGGTGGGCGAGAATTACCGTGTGGATTTGGAGGATTTCGCCGCCAAACTGCCGGGCGTTCGGGCGGTGATCATCAGCCATATGCGGGGGCATACTTCGGATATGGATGCGATCATGGGGCTTTGCGAGGCCGCTGGCGTGCCGGTGATCGAAGACGCGGCCCATTCGCTGGGCACGCTTTGGCGGGGGCGGAAAATCGGGACGATTGGCAAGATCGGCTGTTTTTCCTTCCAGTCCTACAAGATGATTAACGCGGGCGAAGGCGGTATCCTGATCACCGATGACGCCGATCTGGTGGCGCGGGCGATCATCATGTCGGGCGCTTATGAGCATAATTGGAAGAAACACGCGGCCCTGCAAGACAGTTTTGCCAAATGGCAGAACCGGCTGCCGCTGTACAATCTGCGCATGTCCAACCTTTCGGCTGCGATCATCCGGCCGCAATTGCCGCATTTGCCGCGCCGGGTGGCCGATGGGCTGCGCAATCACGATCACATGGCGGCGCGGCTGGCGGCCTCCCCCTTGATCGAGGTGCCGAGCCCCCTGCCCGGTGAGACCCGGGCGCCGGATTCGATCCAGTTCAATCTGGTGGGCCTCTCTGATGCCAGCATCTGCGCTTTCGCGGCAGCGGCGGAGGCGGTGGGGGTGAAGGTGCAGGTCTTTGGCCAAAGCACCGACAACGCCCGCGCTTTTTGGAACTGGCAATTCATCGAAGACCTGCCCGAGCTGCCGCGCACCCGCGCCATGCTGATGCGGGCCTGCGACGTGCGGCTGCCGGTGCAGTTGACACTGGAGGAGATCGACGCCGTGGCGGATGTGATTTTGGGCGCGCTGAGGGATGTGGCCGAGGCGCAGGCGGCCTGAGGCGGGCGCGCGACGCCCGCGTCTTCTGGGGTTAGTTCAGCTTTGACAGTTTATCCTGCAACTCTGCCAACTGCTTTTTGATCGCGTCCAGATCGTCGCCCTGTTCGGCCTGCTGTTTGGGCGGCTCTGGCGTGGTGGATTTGGCCCAGCCGCCGGTCATCGCCTTCATGAAGGCTTCTTGCTGCGCCTGCATCGCTTCCATGCCGGGCATCTTGGCCATCGGGTTCATCGCGCTCATGTTTTCGATCGCCTTGGATTGGCCATCGCGCAGCATGTCGAAGGAGGCCTGCAGAAACTGCGGCACCACCGAGACATTGCCTGACATATAGCTGCGCACCAGATCGGTCAGCACATCGACCGGCAAAACGGCTTCGCCCCGGCTTTCGTGTTCGGCGATGATTTGCAACAGATACTGCCGTGTCAGGTCATCGCCGGATTTCAGATCGACGATCTGAACCTCGCGGCCATCGCGGATGAAACCGGCGATATCCTCCAGCGTGACGTAATCGCTTGTTTCGGTGTTGTAGAGCCTGCGGCTGGCGTAGCGTTTTATCAGCAAGGGCTTCGGTTTGTCCGCCATGATGTTACTCCCGACCAATGGTGCTGCATCGCAGCTTAGGACAGCGATCGGCAAATAGAAAGAGCGCATGACAAAAGGGCAGGCCCGTCTGGACCTGCCCTTTCTTTAAGCATTCCCTGGCGCTGGAAAGCCCAGCGTCAGATTTACTTCACTGTCGCTTTTTTAGCGGCAGCCTGTGCGGTGGCCACGCCTTCGGTGGTCGCGGCTTTGGCGTCGCTTTGCAGGTCTTTGCCAGCCGACATCATCAGCTCGACGGTGTCCATCTGAACCTTTTTCGCGATCTCGGCGAAGGCGGCCATATGCTCGGCAGCGGATTCGGCGGAGGCGGAGGCGAAATCGGTCATCGCTTTGGCATAGTCCGTGGGCTCGGCTTTGACCTTGGTCATCTCGGTCAGGCGGGCCAGCGTCTCTTTGGTCCAGGCTGTGGAGATGTCGGCGGATTTTTCAGCCGCGTCGAAGGCAACGCCGGAGAGTTTCTCGTTCAGGGTGGCGGTGTTTTTGAATGCGTCTTGCATGGCGGCGTTATCCACCGGGAAAGCGCCCAGAACGTCTTTGAACATCGCGGTCATGTCAGGTGTCTTGGTCATGTCTCAATCCTTTTAATGCTACTGTGGCAAGGGAGCGGGGAGACCCGTCCGTTTCGCGTCTGACCACAACATAGATGCCGCAGCGCAGCATTTCAAGGTTTTTTCTGCATTGCAGCATGAGCCCGAAGGGTGTTTGGATTACCTAAGGTAATCAGTCGTTTGCCTTGCGGGTCACATAGCTGCCCGGGGCATCGGCGAGAATTTCCCGGCCATCGTCGCCGGGAAACCGTGCGGGAATCATTGCCCCTGCCCGTTTGGTGAGCCACTTGCCCCACCGCGGCCACCAAGACCCTTCGTGAAAGGCGGCGGCCTCGCGCCATGCGGCGTAGTCCTGCGTGAGATCGCCGTTCACATAGTGGCCGTATTTCTTCCGATTGGGTGGATTGACGATGCCCGCGATATGGCCCGATTGCGCCATGATGAAGGTCTTGTCCTTCGAGCCCATCTGCTGCACCCCGCGGTAGCAGTCTTTCCACGGCGCGATGTGATCCGTCTCACAGGCCACGGCGCAGAGCGGCACCTCGATATCATCCAGCGTCAGCCGCTCTCCGAGAAGTTTGAAACCGCCCTCGGCCAATTCGTTTCGCTGGCAGAGACCGCGCAGGTATTGCATTGCCATCTGCCCCGGCAGATTGGCCCCGTCGCCGTTCCAATAGAGCAGGTCAAAGGCCGGGGGCGTCTCGCCCATCATGTAGCTGCGCACGGCGGGGCCATAGACCAGATCGTTGGAGCGCAGGAATGAGAAGGTGCGCGCCATGACGACCGAGGGCAAAATGCCCTTATCCGCCGTCTCGGCCTCGATCCCGTCGATGAAGTCATTGGTGAGGAAGGGCTGAAACTCCCCCTGATCCGAGAAATCGGTGAGCGCGGTGAAGAAGGTCGCGGATTTGATCGAGCTATCGCCACGTTTTTTCAACAGCGACAGGGTCAGCGCCAGTGTGGTGCCGGCGATGCAATAGCCCACCACGTTGAGGCGCTTTTCCTGAGTGATCGCCTTCACCTCTTCAATCGCGGCGAGGTAGCCCTCTTCGACGTAATCCTCCATGCCGATCTGGGCATAGCTGGCATCGGGGTTCACCCATGAGACGATGAACAGCGTGTGCCCCTGATCGACCAGCCATTTGACGAGACTGTTCTGCGCCTTGAGGTCGAGAATGTAGAACTTGTTGATCCACGGCGGGAAGATCAACAGCGGGGTTTTATGGACCTCTTCGGTGCTGGGGGAGTATTGGATCAACTCGAACATGCGGTTGCGAAACACCACCTTGCCCGGCGTGGTGGCGATGTTGCGGCCCAGCTCAAAGGCGCTGTCATCCGCCAGTTTCACGACCAGCTCGCCGTTATTGGCCTCCAGATCCGCGATCAGGTTCTCCAGACCTTTCACGAGGCTCTCGCCCTCGGTCTCCACCGCGCGTTCCAACACATCGGGATTGGTGGCGAGGAAGTTGGTCGGGGACATCATCGCGATGATCTGCTGGCTGAAATAGACCAGCCGCTTCTTCTCGGCCGGGTCCATGTCTTGGGCATCTTCGACCGCTTGGCGCAGCGCCTCGGCGTTGATCAGATACTGCTGTTTGATGAAGTTGAAATAGGGATGCGTTTGCCACAGCGGGTTGGCGAAACGTTTGTCGGTCGGCGCGTCCTCTTCAACCGGGGCCAAACCGCCCTTGGCCAGCGCCTGCTGCGCCTCGACGAAATGCGCGACCGATTTGGTCCAATAGCCCATCTGATGCTCCATCAAACGGGCCGGATTGGTCATCGCCTCGGCCCAGTAAGACTGTGCCGCCTTGGCGAAAAGCTGTTGGTTCGGCGCGTCCAACGCAGGCTGATGTCCTTCGCGCTGCGCCATCACACGGGTCAGGCGCTGGCTTAATTCTTCAACCTTTTTCAAGTTTTGCGCCATACGAGACAGGGCTTGAGGCTCGGCAATCTCGGGATTCTCGGATTCTGTTGTCATCTTAACCCTTACCTCCTATCTTCGCAGGTGCAGCATAAAGGAGCCCCCACATGCGCTATATGGCCACCTACGACATGATGGAGTCCATCCGGAACACCAATCAATGGCTCGGCGCTTCTGCGCTTGCTATGGCATCCTACCCGGCTTTCTCTCTGTTTCCAAACCCTGCGATGGAATGGCTCGCCGCTTGGGGTGAGGTGACGGAACGGACCTTTGCCCGCATGGTCGTGAAACCCGATTGGGACATCCCCCCGGTGGTCGGCCCCACGGGGCAGGACTGTCTGGTCAGCATCGAGCCTGTGATGGAACGGCCCTTTGGCGATTTGCTTAAATTCTCGGTCCAAGGCCGCAAAGAGACGGGCCGCAAGGTTCTTTTGGTCGCGCCGATGTCGGGTCATTACGCCACGCTGCTCCGTTCCACTGTGATCTCCCTGCTGCCTGATTGCGACGTCTATGTGACGGACTGGCACAATGCGCGTGATATTCCAGTTAGTGCGGGGAAGTTCGACATCGAGGATTATACGCTCTACCTCGTTGATTTCATGCATCACCTTGGCCCTGACACCCATGTGATCGCGGTCTGTCAGCCTGCGCCGCTGACGCTGGCCGCCACTGCCTATCTGGCCGAGGAAGCGCCCGAAGCACAGCCGCGCACGCTGACGCTGATCGGCGGACCGATCGATCCCGATGCTGCACCTACAGACGTGACCGATTTCGGCCATAGCGTGACCATGGGCCAGCTTGAGCAGATGATGATCCAGCAGGTCGGCTTCAAATACGCGGGCGTGGGGCGCAAGGTCTATCCGGGGCTGTTGCAGCTTACTTCTTTCATTTCGATGAATAATGACACCCACCGCGATGCCTTTGCCAATCAGATCACCCGCGTGGCGCAAAAGACGGCGCATGAGCATGACAAGCACAACAAGTTCTACGACGAATACCTCGCCGTGATGGACATGCCGGCGGAGTTCTACCTCTCGACCGTCGAGCGGATTTTCAAAGAGCGCGAGATCGCGCGCAACGTCTTTACCGTGGCGGGCCGTCAGGTCGACATCGGCAAGATCACCACCGTGGCGGTCAAGACGGTCGAGGGCAGCAAGGACGACATTTCGGCCCCCGGCCAGTGCATCGCGGCGCTTGATCTGCTGACCGGGCTACCGGATGCCAAGAAGGCCAGCCATCTTGAGCAGGGGGCGGGCCATTACGGGATCTTCGCGGGCAAAAGCTGGCGCAACAACATCCGGCCCTTGGTGCTTGACTTTATCGACGCGAACAACGGCACGCCTGAGCCACAGAGCCCTGCGCCCCAAACCCCCGAGCTGCAAAAGCCCGCCTCTCAGAAACCCGAGGCCAAGAAAAGCGATAAACCCGCAGCGGCCTGACCCGCTGCCCTATTGCAGCACCAGAGGTTGATGCAGCCAGTCGCGCAGCGCGGCGGTGGTCGCCTCTGGCTGCTCTAGGCTGGGCAGATGGCCCGCGTCTTCGAGCACCGTCAGCTTGGCATAGGGGATCATCTCGGCCATGAAGGCATGGCGTTTGACCGGGCAGAGCGCGTCATGCTCCCCACAAAGCACCAGCGCGGGCACCTTGCACTTGCGCAGCACCGCCTGTTGATCGCGCCGCCGTTGCAAAGCGCGGGATTGGCGGACGAAGACATCGCCGCCCAGCGTCTCGGCCATCTCCATCGCGCGGGTCAGCACCTCGCCCCGCCCCTTGCCGGGGGCGAGGAAACCATTGGCCATCCGTGCCTGCATCGCCTCCCCCAGCTTGCCCGATTGCGCCATGATGATCTGCGGTTCACGGTCCGCGGCAATGGCGGGCAATTCGGCCAGCACTTGGGTCGCCAAGAGGGCGATACGGCTGATCCGGTCGGGCGCGCGGCGCAGCAATTCCAGCGCCACCACACCGCCCATGCCCTGCCCCACCAGCGCGAAACGCGGCGGCAGTTGATCCAACAGGCCCGAGGCAATCTCTTCGATCCGTTCGCCTTGGGTGATCGGGGCCAGCACCACGGTCCCGCGCGGGGAGAGCGCTTGGATCTGCGGCGTGAAGACACGCGCGTCGCACATCATGCCGGGCAGCAGAACGATCGGCTCAGCCATTGGGCAGGCTCCGGTGCGGTATGCGATTGAAATAACGTGGTTTCATGCCGTCCCCCTTGGGTTTGGCGGTCTCTTAGCATGGGTGGTTTCGGGGGGCAGCGGGACGCGGGCGCGTCGGCGGTTCCATGCCCGCGCCCTTGGTCACCCCGCGATGCCGGAGACCGTGTTGATCGCCTCGACGATCATCGCCAGACAGCGCGCGTCCGAGAACCGGTGATCGGCATCCTTGACCAGCGTCAGTTGCATATCGGGGCTCTGCGCATGCTCCAACAGCCGCACCGCCGTGGCCGTGCTGACGGCGGTGTCCGCCGTGCCCTGCAACAGGCGCACGGGGAACGGCAGGCTCAGCGGGTCGCGCAGCACCAACCGCGCGCGCCCGTCCTCGATCATCCGGCGGGTGATGACGTAGGGCTCCATATAGTCCGACGGCAATTCGACCAGCCCGACCTCTTCCAACGCCTGTTTTTGCGCCTCGGTGAAATTCGCCCAATAGCCATCTTCGGTGAAATCGGGCGCCGCGGCGATGCCGACCAACCCGGCGATCCGCTCGGGCAGATGCCGCGCCAAGAGCAGCGCCTGCCAGCCGCCCATGGAGGAGCCGACGACGATCAGCGGCCCCTCGGTCAGCGCCGCGACCGCGGCCAGCGTGTCTTCGTGCCAATCGCCAATGCACCCTTCGGTGAATAGGCCCGACGATTCCCCATGGCCCGAATAGTCGAAGCGCAGAAAGGCGCGCCCCTCGGCCCGGGCCCAGTCTTCAAGATAGACCGCCTTGGTCCCCATCATGTCGGACTTCAGCCCGCCCAGAAACACCACGCAGGGCCCCGCCCCTTCGGTCTTGTGATAGGCGATGCGCCGCCCCTGCGGCGTGTCGATGAATTTGCTGTCTGCCATGCTGCCTCCGTCGTTCGTCCAATCATGGGCATCGCGGCGGATGAGGGCAAGTCAGTCCTCGGCCAGATGCTCAACCTCCGGCAGCCAATGGGCCAACACGGCGGCGGCCAGCGCCATGACGGCAAAAAGCATCAGCGTTGCTTGCGCCCCGATCAGCGCGGCCCCGCCGCCCAGCACGCCCGCCAGCAGCAAGAGCAGCCCGATCACCGTATTGCTGACGGCAGCATAGGCGGCGCGTTGGTCTTTCGGGGCCATATCGACCAGATAGGTCGACCGCCCCTGCCGCACGCCGTGATAGGCGATCATCAGGATGAAGAGCACGGCAGGCATCGCCCAGACCGCCTGCGCCAGACCAAGGAACCACAGCCCCACCGCCAGCGCCATCGCCACTGCGCCAACGATGCCGGTCAGCATCAGCACACGGCGGCTCGACATATCCGACAGCCGCCCCCAGACGTAGGAGCTGACCAAAGACGCCAGCGCCGAGGCCAGCACCAAGGCCCCCAATTGGCCCAACTGCTCACTCTCTGACGAGCCCGCGAGCACCACCAAATAGGGCGGCGCCAGCGCGGTAGAGACCAAGAGCCCGCGCACCAGAATGAAAAGCCACAGTTCCCGGTTGCCGCGCAGCAGTTTGAAATCCACGCCATCGGCCTCTTCGGTCTCGCTCGGCGTTTCCATGATTGTCGAGAACAACAGCGCCGCGCCGATCCATAGCGCCGCCGCCAGCGCGATGGCCGCCACGACGACACCCCGACTTTGAAAAAGGCCCGACATCAAAAGCCCCGCAAAGATCACCACCCCGACCGAGGAGACCGACCCCGCCAAGCCGGTCACCGATCCGCGCCGGGTCTTGCCCACTGTCTTGCCTAGAATTTCCTTGAACGACACCGAACAGGCCGCGCGGCAAACGGCGAGCAGCGCCAGCGCGGCGCAGACCGCATAGCCCGCCGTGCCCCCCTCAAGGCTCAGCGCAGCAAGGGCGATCAGCCCCGCCGCCACCCCCTGCCCGACCGATCCCCAGACCCAAGCCCATTTGCGCCGCGCCATGCGCTGCACCACGCCCGCCAGCGCGATCTGCGGCAAAAGCGACCCGGCCTCGCGGATCGGCACCAAGGCGCCCGCGAAAACCGCAGGCGCGCCGAGGGCGCTCAACAGCCAAGCCAAGACCAGTTTCGGGTCGATCAGACCATCGGCCACTTTGGTCATCGACAGCGACACGATATGGCGCAGCCCGTTGCGCGCCTCGGCCTGCTGCGCCTTGTCGTCCAACCCCGGTGCCGGGTCGTCCGCCCCCGAAATCGTCTCGAATGCGCGCTGCGCCGTGTCGTCTTGCATCTGACCGATCCTCGTTGTTGCCCGCCTGACATAGCGCGCCATCGCCATGCCGCAACTTTCCCCAAGTGGCCCCGCTTGCATTGACAAGCCGCGCCCGCCCCGCCACATAGGCCCAACACATAACCCGCAACCGGGCGTCTCGTAGGCGCCAAACCGACGAGGAGCGCCCAAGATGGCCCAAATCTCCCTCACCCTTCCCGATGGCAACAGCCGGCAGTACGACGCCGGGATCACCGCTGGTGAAGTGGCTGCCGATATCTCTAAATCGCTCGGCAAAAAGGCCATCAGTGCCACCGTGAACGGCGCGCATTACGATCTGGCTTGGCCGATCGAAACCGACGCCAGCATCGCAATCCACACCATGGCCGACGAAGAACAGGCCAACGAGCTGGTGCGCCACGACCTTGCGCATATCATGGCCCGCGCCGTGCAGGAAATCTGGCCCGACACCAAGGTCACCATCGGCCCGGTGATCAAGGATGGCTGGTATTACGACTTCGACCGCGCAGAGCCCTTCACTCCTGAGGATCTCGGCCTCATCGAGAAAAAGATGAAGGAGATCATCAACAAGCGCGACCCAGTCCGCACCGAGGTCTGGGACCGCGCCCGCGCGATCAAACATTACGAAGACCTGAACGAGCCCTATAAGGTCGAGCTGATTGAGGCGATCCCCGGCGACGAGCCTCTGCGCATGTATTGGCACGGCGATTGGCAAGACCTCTGCCGTGGTCCGCACCTGCAACACACCGGCCAAGTGCCGGGCGACGCTTTCAAACTGATGTCCATCGCCGGCGCCTATTGGCGCGGCGACAGCAGCCGCGCCATGCTCCAGCGCATCTACGGCGTGGCCTTCACCGGCAAGGAGAAACTGCGCGCCCATCTCAACATGCTGGAGGAAGCCGCCAAACGCGACCACCGCAAGCTGGGCAAGGAAATGGGCCTGTTCCACATGCAGGAAGAGGCACCCGGTCAGGTCTTCTGGCACCCCAACGGCTGGCGCATCTACACCACCCTGCAAGATTACATGCGGCGGATGCAGGACCGCGACGGCTATGTCGAGGTGAACACCCCGCAGGTCGTGGACCGCAAGCTGTGGGAAAAATCCGGCCACTGGGACAAGTATCAAGAGAACATGTTCATCGTCGAAGTCGACGAGGACCATGCCCGCGAAAAGGCGGTGAATGCGCTCAAGCCGATGAACTGCCCCTGCCACGTTCAGGTCTTCAACCAAGGTCTCAAATCCTACCGCGACCTGCCGCTGCGCATGGCCGAGTTCGGCTCTTGCGCGCGCTACGAGCCTTCGGGCGCGTTGCACGGCATCATGCGGGTGCGCGGCTTTACCCAAGACGACGGGCATATTTTCTGCGCCGAGGATCAGATCACCTCGGAAACCGCGAAGTTCATCGCCTTCCTGTCCAAAGTCTATGCCGACCTCGGCTTCCATAACTGGACCATCAAACTCTCCACCCGCCCCGAAAAGCGGATCGGCTCGGACGAGACCTGGGACCACATGGAACAGGCGCTTGGCGATGCCTGCAAGGCCGCGGGCTATGACTTCGAGGTGCTGGAGGGCGAAGGCGCCTTCTACGGCCCGAAGCTGGAGTTCACCCTGACCGACGCCATCGGGCGCAACTGGCAATGCGGCACCCTGCAAGTCGACGCGAACCTGCCCGAACGGCTGGAGGCGAGCTTCATCGGGCAGGACGGCAATAAGCATCGCCCCGTGATGCTGCACCGCGCCACCCTGGGCAGTTTCGAGCGGTTCATCGGTATCCTGATCGAGGAACACGCCGGCAAGCTGCCCTTCTGGATCGCGCCGCGGCAGGTCGTTGTGGCCTCCATCACGTCCGAGGCTGATGACTATGTGGCAGAGGTCGTGGAGACATTGCGCGCCGCCGGCGTCCGCGCCGAGGCGGACATGCGCAACGAGAAGATCAACTACAAGGTCCGCGAGCATTCGCTGGGCAAGGTGCCGGTAATCCTCGCCGTGGGCGCGCGCGAAGTCGAAGAGCGCACGGTCTCGGTGCGGCGTCTGGGGCAAAAGCAGACATCCGTAAAGCCGCTCGACGCACTCACCGCCGAACTGGCACAGGACGCGACCCCGCCTGACCTGCGCTAAAGCGCTGTAACAAACATGCGCTCCGGCGGGTTTGCGGGCAATATGCCCCCTGCCTGCCGGAGCGTTTTTGTAACAATCCCTCCCTTCCTGCGCGGGATCATTACAACTTTCGCCGTTTTTCCGCGTGAATTCTGACGGGACTGTGACACACTCGCTCGTGACTGGCTTGTGAGCGAACGGGCTGCTCTAGTAAGCCTGTCAACACCGTCAGGAAGGGAAATGACAATGTCCAATACACTCAAGACCGCCGCCATCGCAGGGGCCGTCGCGGCCGCACTCGGCAGCCACGCCACCACCGCAACCGCCGCCTCGCAAGAGAAATGCTACGGCGTGTCGCTGGCTGGTGAGAACGACTGCGCCGCTGGCCCCGGCACGACCTGCGCCGGCACCTCCGTGACCGACTACCAGGGCAACGCATGGACCCTCGTCGACGAAGGCACCTGCGCCGAGATCGACCTGCCCGCCATGGCCGACGGGACCGAGCGGACCGGCTCTCTGGAGCCGCTCGACCGCGACCTGCCCGCTTAATCAAAGCGGTCCGGGCGGCACCCGCCCGGACCCTGCCCCGCCCCATGCCGGAGGCCGATATGCGCGACGATACCCCCCCTCTCACCACGCTGCCCAATGCCCCCGGGGTCGGATATAAATCCCGGCACTTCGATGGTTTGATGGCCGATCCCGGCCAGGTCCGCTGGATCGAGGTGCATGCCGAGAACTACATGGGCGACGGTGGCCGCCCCCATGCGCAGCTGCGTGCCTTGCAGGAACGTTTTGCCCTGTCGGTTCATGGCGTCGGCCTGTCGATCGGCGGCGAAGGCCCCCTCGACACCGACCATCTCGCGCGGCTCAAGACCCTCTGTGACCGAACCCAGCCCGCGTCCTTCTCCGAACATCTGGCGTGGTCGACCCATGGGATGGAGTATCTCAACGACCTCCTCCCCCTGCCCTATACCGAGGAAACGCTGACACGCGTCGCCGCGCATATCAATCAGGTGCAAGACGTCTTAGGGCGGCAAATGCTGCTCGAAAACCCCTCCAGCTACCTCGCATTCGAAGAATCTGACTTGTCCGAAACTGACTTTTTGGCAGAGGTCATCGCGCGAACCTCCTGCGGGCTCTTGCTGGATGTCAACAATGTCTTCATTTCGGCCACCAACCTCGGCCTATCGCCGCAGGGCTACATCGACGCCTTCCCGACAGACCATGTGGGGGAGATCCATGTGGGCGGCCATGACGACGACACCGACGATCACGGCGCGCCGCTGTTGATCGACAGCCATGGCAAAGAGGTCGTCGATCCGGTCTGGGACCTGCTCAGCTACACGCTGGCCCAAACCGGTCCAAAGCCGGTACTGGTCGAGTGGGACAATGACGTGCCCGACTGGCCCGTCCTGCGGGCCGAAGCCAATCGCGCCGCCGAGGTTCTGGCGTGACCGACCAGCACAGTTTTCGCGCGGGGCTGCTTGACCCCGCACGCCCCGCCCCCGCGGGGCTGCGCGATGGCAAGGGGCAACCGGCGGGCGCGCGTTATGGCGTCTATCGCAACAATGTCACCCATTCCCTGATCGCGGCCCTCGAAGTGGCCTTTCCGCTGGTGCGCAAGCTGATCGGTGCCCGCAATTTTGCCGAACTCGCGCCGCGCTATGTCCGAGCGCATCCGCCGAAATCGCCGATGATGATGCATTATGGCGCGGATTTCCCGGGGTTCATCGCAGGTTTCGCGCCACTGGCGAGGATCGGCTATCTCGCCGATGCCGCAAGGCTCGACCTCGCGCTGCGGTCCTCCTACCACGCCGCCGACGCGGCACCGCTGGATCCGCAGACCTTCGAGGCGCTCCCTCCCGATGCGCTGATGGGGGCCAAGCTGACCCTCGCCCCCGCGACCCGCCTTCTGCGATCAGATTGGCCGCTTTTTGACATCTGGCGCTATAATTTCACCGAGAACGCGCCCAAGCCGCGCAACGTGGCGCAGGACGTGGTGATCACCCGCCCCGCCTATGACCCCGCCCCGCATCTGACACCGCCCGGCGCGGCGCAATGGTTCGGTCACCTTGCCGAGGGGCGGACCTTCGGGGCGGCCCATGAAGCCACAGTCGGTGCCGCACCTGAGTTCGACCTCGCCGCCGCCCTAGGCTTTGCCCTGAGCCACGGCGTCTTCAGCGCGATTTCCGTGGAGGAAAGCCAATGACCCGATTTCTGCCCCTTTACCGCACCACCGCCGACCGACTGGAGCGGGCCGACTGGCTGCTTCCGACCCTTGCCCGGTTCCTCTTTGCCGCGGTGTTGCTGGTCTACTTCCTGAACGCCGGTCTAACCAAACTCGGCCCCGGCCCTTTAGGCATCTTCACCCCCTCCACCGGGGCCTACGCCCAGATCTTCCCTCGCGTTTTCGAGGCGGTCGGTTATGACAGCGACGCGCTTGGGCTGTTTCACTGGCTCGTCGTCGTCGCCGGAACAGTGGCGGAGTTCATCCTGCCCCTGCTTATCGTCATCGGCCTGCTGACCCGGCTGGCCGCGCTGGCGATGGTGGGCTTTGTCGTGGTGCAATCGCTGACCGATCTCTACGGCCACGGCAGCGCCCTCGGCGCGTGGTTCGACCGTTTCCCCGACGCCCATATCCTCGACCAGCGGGCGCTCTGGGTCTTCTTGCTTTTGGTGCTGGTCATCAAAGGGGCCGGCCCCCTGTCACTGGACCGGCTCATGACGGGCCGCGGTTAAAGCATCGCTCGAACGTCAGCTTCTATCTCTTTGTTCCACCCCAGAAATAGCCGATCACCCACCGCAATCAGGGGCCGCTTCATCAGGGCCGGATGGGCTTTAATCAGGGCCAGCGGCTCTTCCTTGCGGGCCGCGCCATCCAGCCCGCGCCAGGTTGTCGAACGGGTGTTGAGCAAGGCCGCACCAAACTGCGCGTGGGCCTTCTCCAAGACCGCTGTGGGCACGCCCTCCTCCCGCACATCGACCAATTGCGCCTCTGGCAGCGCCTTTTTCGCCTTGCGACAGGTGTCGCAATTTTTCAGCCCATAAATTAGCACATCCGTCTCCCTCAGCCTCGCGATCCCGCGCCCATTTGCGGATCTCGCAGCTGATCGCTTGATTTTTTTCCAGTCCGCGCGATCTTTCTATTATGGCGGGTCGCAATTCAATCGCTTTCGCCATTCTGCTGGACGCAGAGACGCAAAGACAAAGGAGGCGCGGAGATTATGCCAACTGGCACCGTGAAATGGTTTAACACCACCAAAGGCTACGGGTTCATCGCCCCCGAAAGCGGCGGTAACGATGTATTTGTTCATATTTCGGCGGTCGAACGGTCTGGCCTGACCGGCTTGGCGGACGATCAAAAGGTCAGCTATGAATTGACCGAAGGCCGCGACGGACGGCAGATGGCCACCGACCTCGCGCCGCTCTAGCCACGATATTGCAAGAAAATACCCGGCGTCCCGCGCCGGGCGTTGCTTGAAAGATCAGTTATACGAACAGCCCTTGGTCCCAACCGGGCAAGGCACGCGGGCTGAACGGCGCGGTGTGACCACGCGGTGACGGCGCTGCACGGGGTGCGCCTTGACCTCAGCATAGGTCATGGTCTGGTTCGGCGTGCCGCAGCAGATCGCCCCGCCAAGGGACACCGGCTGCAGCCCCGCCGGGCAATAATTTGCGGAACTGGGATAGGCGTAGACCTTGGGCTCTGCCGAGACCTGACCGGCCAGCCCGGCTGAAAGCAGCCCTGCCGCCACTGCAATAGCTGTCGTTACACGCATGATAACCCTCGTAATTATGTATAATATTAACGAAGATTGCCGGGGCGATTTCTTTTAGTCCAGTCTTTTATGGCAGGCCCGCTTTAGTTCAGCCGGGCCGGAAGGGTTGCATAGCCGTGAAAGCGGATGCGCCCGCCCCCTTGGCGCGCCGCGCTAATTTCATAATCCGGGTAGCGGTTCAGAAAGCGTTGAAGCGCGATCTTCCCTTCCATCCGCGCCAAGGTCAGCCCCACGCAGACATGCGGGCCACCGGCAAAGGCCAGATGCCGATTGGGCTTGCGCTCGATATCGAATTTTGTCGGCGCCTCAAAGACTTCCGGGTCGCGGTTCGCAGCGCCGATACAGAGATGCAGGTTGCTGCCCGCGGCAATCTCGACCCCGCCGATGGTGACCGGGGCCGTGGTTTCCCGGTTGCCGAATTGATTGGGCGAGCGGAAGCGCAGCACCTCTTCGATACAAGGCCCGATCAGAGCAGGCTCGGCCAGCAGCCGGGCCTTTTGGTCGGGATGGTCATGCAGCAGCGCAAGGGCGCTGCCGATCAGATTGGTCGTCGTCTCATGGCCCGCGTTCAGGATGAAAATACAGTTTTGGATCAACTCGATCTCGGTCAGCTGCCCCCCGTCATCCCCCGCGATCAACCGGGTCAACACATCGGTTTCAGGATCCCCCGGCGCGGCCCGGCGCCGCGCGATGAGGTCTTGCAGATAGGCTTTGAACTCGCGCACCGCGGTATGGCCCGCCTCAAGTTCTGCATCGCTCAAGGTCGGCTCCAGCGCGCCGAGGATCGCCAGCGACCAATTGCGAAGCGGGCCACGCTCTTCCATCGGCACGTCCAGCAGGTTGCCGATGATCTGCACCGGGATGCAACTGGCATAGTCCTCGATCAGGTCCGGCGTGGGGCTCAGCCCCTCAAGCAGCCGGTCTACCGTGTCGATCAACCCCGGCTCCATCCGCGCCAGCGCCTTGGGCGTGAGGGCCGAGGTCATGATCCGCCGCACGCGGGTATGCAAAGGCGGGTCATTGAAAACGAGGCTGGTGGTGTGATGTTCGAACAAGGGGCTGCCGGGGCCGAATTTCGGGGCAAAAGCGAGTTTCTTGTCCGAGATATAAAGCGTGGTGTCGCGGTAGATCGCGTTCAGATCCGCATGGCGGCAAATCAGGACCGAGCCGTCAGGCTGGCGCAGCATCGGGGCCTCGCGCAGCAGGCGGTCGTAATGGGGGAACGGGTTCTCGACAAACCCTTCGGGCGGTGCGGATAGATCAAACATGGCCCGCAGTGATGCCCGCCGCGCGGCCTATGTCAATGGCCGGTCAGCAGCGGCGCAGCCACTCCCGCGCGACGGCACGTGGACCGGATGTGCGCAGGCAAAGGTTGCCCAATTCGATCCATTCGTCTGGGTCGAATTCGGGAAAGAACGCATCGGCGCCGTCGATTTCCACATCCACTTCGGTCACCAAAAGCCGGTCCGCAAGGGGCAAAAGCGCACGGTAGATGCCTTCGCCGCCGATGCCGTAGACCCGGCGATAGCCCTCTGCCGCGCAATAGCCCAAAGCGGCTTGCGGGTCGCGCGCCACATGGACGCCCTCGACCTCGCTGCTGGAGACGACGCAATTCAGCCGGTTTTTCAACGGCTTGAAGGGCAAGCTCTCCCAGGTACGGCGTCCCATGATGATGGCCCCGCCGGTGGTTTCACGCTGAAAGAATTTCAGGTCTTCGGGCAGCGACCAAGGGATATCCCCGTCTTTGCCAATGGCTCCGTTGCGGGCGCGGGCGACGATCAGGCTCAGCATCAGACGGCCACCGGCGCTTTGATCGCGGGGTCGGGGTCATAGCCTTCGAAAGTGAAATCCTCATAGCGGAAATCGAAGATCGAACTGACCTCGCGGTTGATCCGCAGCTTGGGCAGCGGTTTTGGCGTGCGCGCAAGCTGGGTCTCTACCTGTTCCAGATGGTTGGAGTAGATATGCGCGTCGCCCATGGAATGCACGAAATCACCCGGCGCGTAGCCGGTGACATGGGCGAGCATTTCCAAGAGCAGCGCGTAGGAGGCGATGTTGAACGGCACGCCGAGGAACATATCCGCCGAACGCTGGTAAAGTTGCAAATGCAGCTTGCCGCCCGCGATACGCACCTGCCAGAGCGTATGGCAGGGCGGCAGCGCCATCTGGTCCACCTCGCCGGGGTTCCACGCCGAAACGATCAGGCGGCGGCTGTCGGGGGTCTTGCGGATCGCCTCGACCAGTTTGGCGATCTGATCGACCTGCCCGGCCTGATGCAGCACCGTGCCATCGGGCTGGGGCATCGGTTCGCCCACCATCGGGAAACGCCGCCACTGGTGGCCGTAAACCGGGCCGAGATCGCCGTTTTCATCGGCCCATTCATCCCAGATGCGTACACCGTTTTCCTTGAGATAGGCAATGTTCGTATCCCCGGCGAGGAACCACAAAAGCTCATGCACGATGGATTTTAGATGCAGCTTTTTCGTGGTGACCAGCGGAAAGCCATCGGCCATCCGGTAACGCTGCTGCATCCCGAAATGAGAGATCGTCCCCGTTCCCGTGCGATCGGTCGAGGTCACCCCCTGCTCCAGCACTTCGCGCAGCGCATCATGGTACTGTTTCACGCGGGCTTCCTCATCATTCGTGGCGGTTGCTTCTGCATAGCCTTCCGGGCCCTCGGCCTCAAGCCGATCAACAGACATCGCCCGCCCACTTTGACACCGCCGGTTTCGCCCCTAAACTCCACCGCGAAGCGCGAAGGGTTGATTTGCCCCCGCCCGCTTTGAACGACATTCAAGCTTGGAAGGGGCGCCGCCCCGTTCAGGCCAGCCAACCAAAGGAAAACCGATGCCCATCAAATACCTGCACACCATGGTGCGCGTGAAAGATCTCGACGCCTCCATCGCATTTTACAAACTTCTGGGCCTTGTCGAGCGCCGCCGCATCGACAACGAAGGGGGCCGTTTCACGCTGGTTTTCCTCTGCCCCCCGGGCATGGACGACGGTCACGCCGATGTTGAGCTGACCTACAATTGGGACGGCGACGACGCGCTGCCCAGCGACAGCCGCCATTTCGGCCACCTCGCCTATACGGTCGAGAACATTTATGAGACCTGCCAGCACCTGCAAGACAACGGCGTGACCATCAACCGCCCGCCGCGCGACGGGCGCATGGCCTTTGTCCGCTCGCCCGACAATATTTCCGTCGAACTGCTGCAAGAGGGTGACGCCCTGCCCGCGCAGGAGCCATGGGCCAGCATGGAAAACACCGGCCATTGGTAAGGGGTAGCCCCCGCGCCGCCCCGGCGCTGGTGATTGTAGCGCGGAGGGCTTTTCCGCCTCCCGCGCACGAGCCGCGTTTTTCTGATGCCCTGCCGAAGGCAGAGAGATGATCCGCGCCGCCCTCGCCCTTTCTCTCACCCTATCAGGCTCGCAATGGGCCGAGGCCGCCTGTCGGCAGGCGCTGGCCTTGGGGCTGGACGTTTCCGGTTCTGTCGATGCGCGGGAGTATCGGTTGCAGATGGGCGGTTTGGCCGAGGCGTTGGACGATCCGCGCCTGCGGGACGCTCTGCTGGCGCAGCCCGGAGATCACGTCGATCTGATGGTCTATGAGTGGAGCGGGTCCAGCGATCAGCGGGTGATACTGCCTTGGACGTCTCTGCGCGATGCGGCTACGCTTGACGATGCCATTACCCTTTTGCGCAGCACCGAGCGGATTGCGGCCTCTCCCGGCACGGCCTTGGGCGATGCGATGCAATTCGGCGCGCGGCAGTTGGCGACGCGTTCGGACTGCCGGAAACACACGCTGGATATTTCGGGCGATGGTATCTCGAACTTCGGCCCGCGGCCCCGGGATATACGCGACAGTCTGCAAAACACGCCCCTTGGGCCACAAGGGCTGATCATCAACGGCTTGGTGATCGGCGCGAAATACGCGGGCCTTGACGACGATGGGCAAGCCGAGGTCGGCGCGTTGGCGTCATACTACCGGGCCGAAGTCGTCCTCGGCCCCGGGGCATTCGTTGAGAAGGCAGAGGGGTTCGAAGATTACGCCCGCGCCATGACGCAAAAACTGCTGCGTGAATTGGACGGGCGGGCCTATGCCCACCTCCCCCCTGCCCGCGATCAGTAGATATAGCGGATCTGGTCCGTCCAATACCGCTCCATCCGTTTGAGCGAGCGGGTGATATCCTCGATCCCCGCATCCCCCAAGACGCCCTTGTTTTCCATCCCATCCGCATGGCGCGAGAAAAGATCGGCGACCACATCGCGGATATAGCGCCCCTTTTCGGTCAGCCGCACGCGCACGGATCGGCGATCAATCTCGCAGCGCTGGTGGTGCATATAGCCCATTTCGACCAGTTTCTTGAGGTTGTAGCTGACGTTGCTGCCCTGATAGTAACCGCGGCTTTTAAGCTCTCCCGCGGTCACTTCATTATCGCCTATATTGAACAAAAGCAGCGCCTGCACCGCGTTGATCTCCAACACGCCGACGCGTTCGAATTCGTCCTTGATCACGTCCAGCAGCAAGCGGTGCAACCGCTCGACCAAAGACAGGGACTCAAGATAGCCTGCCATGAAACCCTTTATGGCCATCGGCTGCGTGGCGGGGTCTTGAATGCTCATGCGAAATCTCCGGTTCACTTTGTTTGAACCGGAAACTCGCTAAAAAATCAGAATAATTCGTTAAACCCTTTCGGGTTTTCTGAATTAGCCTCGCGCCTCGGCCAATTGCCCGCGGATATCCGCGATCAAAGCCGCATATTCGGCAGGTACCTCGGCCTGTCCGCTGACCCAAAGATAGAGGTCGTGGTCATTCTCGTTCAGCACCTGGTCGTAAAGCGTGAGGCCCGCGTCATCCATCTGCGGCAACCGCGCCTCGGCATAGGCCGAGAGGATCAGGTCCATCTCCTTGATGCCCCGGCGCATAGAGCGCATTTGCAGGCGTTTGATCCGGTGTTCGGGGGCTTCAGCCATCTGCGGGCTCCGTCATGAGGCGCCGAATGCGCTTTTCCAATTTGCCGACAGTCTCGGCCTTTTTCAGCAGGTCGCTGCGCAGGGCGCGCATATCGGCCAGCACCTCTTCGAGGTCGACACGGCGCGCGGTCTCGCCCGCTTCGGGGGCATCGACGCCCTCCCCTTCGCCCGTGATCAACCACATCATCGAGACATTGAGCAGCCCCGCCAGCATCGACAGCCGGTTGGCGCGCGGCTCTGACAGGTCGTCTTCCCAGCCGCGCAGGGTGGACAGGCGCACGCCCAGCCGTTTGGCCAACATCGCCTGTGTCATGCCGGTCTGTTCGCGGGCCGCCGCGACCCGGTCGCCAAAGGTGGCGGCCTCGGGGCCGTACCAGTCAATCTCGTCGGTCATGCTTTATCTCCTGCCAGACACCCTTGCCGGGTGCGGGGACGCCCCCTATGAACGTGGAGATATTCATAAGCAACCCGAGGCTGAAATGGAACTGCTGTCCGCGACCCTTGATCGGGTCAAACCGTCGCCCACCATCGCCGTCACCACCAAAGCGGCAGAACTCAAGGCCGCAGGGCGCGACATCATCGCGCTTGGCGCGGGCGAGCCGGATTTCGACACGCCGCAGAACATCAAAGACGCAGCCGTGGCCGCGATCAACGCGGGCAAGACGAAATACACCCCCGTCGACGGCATCCCCGAATTGAAACAGGCGATCTGCGCCAAGTTCAAGCGCGACAACGGCCTCGACTACACGCCCGCACAGGTCAGCGTCGGCACCGGCGGCAAGCAGATCCTCTACAACGCGCTGATGGCCACGATGAACCCCGGCGAAGAAGTCGTGATCCCCGCGCCCTATTGGGTCAGCTACCCCGATATGGTGCTCTTGGCAGGCGGCACGCCGGTCATTGCCCCCGCGACGCTGGAGAATGATTTCAAGCTCACCCCCGAGGCACTGGAAGAGGCGATCACGCCCAAGACCAAGTGGTTCATCTTCAACTCACCCTCAAACCCCACCGGGGCAGGCTACAGCCGCGACGAGCTGAAGGCGCTCACCGATGTGCTGATGCGCCACCCGCATGTCTGGGTGATGACGGACGACATGTATGAGCACCTCGCCTACGATGGTTTCGAGTTCTGCACGCCTGCGCAGGTGGAACCCGCGCTCTACGACCGCACGCTGACGGTCAATGGCGTGTCGAAAGCCTATGCCATGACCGGCTGGCGCATCGGCTATGCCGCAGGGCCGGAAAAGCTGATCGGTGCAATGCGCAAGATCCAGTCGCAGAGCACGTCAAACCCCTGTTCGGTCAGCCAATGGGCCGCTGTGGAAGCGCTCAACGGCACGCAGGATTACATCGCCGAAAACAACGAGACTTTCGTGCGCCGCCGCAATCTGGTGGTTGAGATGCTCTCGGCCATCGAGGGCATTACCTGCCCCACGCCCGAGGGGGCGTTTTACGTCTATCCCTCCATCGCCGGGCTGATCGGCAAGTCCTCGGCGGCGGGCACCAAGATCACGGATGACGAGGCTTTCGCCACCGCTTTGCTTGAGGAGACCGGCGTTGCGGTCGTCTTTGGCGCGGCCTTCGGGCTTTCGCCGAATTTCCGGGTCAGCTACGCTACTTCAGATGAGGCGCTGAAAGAGGCGTGCAGCCGCATCCAGAGCTTCTGCGCCGGGCTAACGTAAGGGACAACACCATGGCGGGCGATCTTCCCGACTATTACTTCAGGGTCCGCGAGAATGGCGCGGCGGTGTTTCGGCTGGATGCCGCGAACCGCCAGCGCCGGATCGAGATGGAGCAGATCGCCGTCGTCAACATCCGCAACGGAGAGGTAAAGCCCCATGGGCAGCACCGTTTGACCGAGGCCGATCAGGCCGAGATTGCCCGCTGGACCAAGGTCCGCCGCGTGACCCTTGCGGCGCGCGAGATCGATGACATCCGCCGCGCGGTGGAGCATCTGAACCTCACCACCCAATGGGCGCAGTCCCGCGCCACGGATGCCGAGCTTGAGGCGGTGACGGATGAGTTGCTGCTGGCCATGCACGACCTGCGCAGCACGCTGGTACGCAAAAAGGCGGATCGGATGGACCGGGGCTGACGCTTAGACCGCCAGCCGCTTCACGATCACACCCCAGAACCGCGCATTCAGCAGCAGCCCGGCCACGGCCAGCCCCGCCACCAACCCGGCCCAGATGCCCATCGCTCCGAAGCCCAGCACAAAGCCCAGCAGGTAGGAGCAGGGCATGCCGACGATCCAATAGCTGACCGCGGCCATGACCATCGGCACTTTGGTATCCTGCACCCCGCGCAACAGACCAAGGGCTACCACCTGCGCCCCATCGACCAGTTGGAACAGCGCCGCCATCACCAGAAGGCCGGTGCCGATGGCAAGGATCTCGGCCCGCGCAGGCTCATTCTCTTGCATGAAGACCGAGATCAGCGGCTCGGGGTAGCCGACGAAACCGATCATAGTGATCAGCGCAAAGACCAGCGACAGGACCAGCACGATCACCGCGCCGCGCTTCATATGCGGCACGTCGCGGCGGCCATAGGCATTGCCCGCGCGGATCGTGGCGACATTGCTCAGCCCCAGATGCACCATGAAGGTCAGTGAGGCGAGTTGGATCGCGATGCCATGTGCGGCCAGCGGGATCGTCCCCAGCCAGCCCATCATCAGCGAGGAGGCGGCGAAAAGGCCGACTTCGCTCAGCGTGGTCAGGCCAATCGGCAGGCCCAGCGTAAACACCCGCAGCAACATCTGCCCGTCCACCCGCCAGAGGCGCACGAACAGGCTGTGCTGCGGCAGGGCGATCAGCACATAGATCACCACCCCGATCAACGAGACGCATTGCGTCGTGACCGAGGCCACAGCCGCCCCCATCACGCCAAGCTCCGGCGCGCCCCAGTTGCCGAAGATCAGCGCGTAATTCGCCAACGCATTGACCCCGGCGGCCAGCAGGGTGATCCACAGCACCACCTGCGTGCGCTCCAACGCAGCGAGGTAGGATTTCAACACCATCACCAAAAGCGCGGGCAGAATCCCCCAGCCCGCCACTTTGAGGTAATCGCCCGCCCGGTCAGCAAGGTTCGGCCCCTGCCCCAAAAGGTCCAGCACCGCGGGCGACCAGATCATCGCGGGCAGCGCGATCATGGCGAACCCCACCGAGAGCCACAGCCCCATGCGCGTGGCGCGGCGCAGGCCGATCTCGTCATCCTCGGCGTCATAGGCGGCCACCAAGGGCATCACCGCCATGGCAAAGCCCGAACCAAAAATGAACAGCACGAAGAAATAAGTGCTGCCCAGAACAACCGCCGCCAGTGCCTCGACCGAATACCAGCCGAGCATGACGGTATCGGTCACGCCGATGGCCATCTGTGCCAGATGCCCGCCGATCAGCGGCAGGCCGAGTGTCAGGATCGCCCGGACGTGATTGCGGTTGGTCATAGTCTTGCTCATGGCCCAAGCCTTACGCCGGGTCGCTGCAAAGGGGAAGTGCGGTTTTTACGCTCTGCCATGGGTTTGCGCGGCGTCGATGCCACTGTTTTGCCATGAAATCCTTGCGTCCGCGGCCCTTAACAGCAAAGCTGATGGCAGGAGGGCTCGCGATGGAACCGACACGGACCGAAACCCGCCGATTGAACGGTCAGGAGATTTTCATTCGCCACTGGGGCGATGAGAGCCTGCCGCCGTTGTTGATGCTTCACGGTTTTCCCGAATACGGCGGCGCGTGGCGTGATCTGGCACCGCTGTTGAGCCAAGACTTCCACTGCATCGCCCCCGACCAGCGCGGCTATGGCCAAAGCAGCGCGCCCGAGGGGATCGAACCCTATGCGATGGCGCATCTCATGGCCGATATGGCCGCTTTGATCGGCGACAGGCCGGTGACCGTCTTGGCACATGACTGGGGGGCCTCCGTGGGCTACGCTTTGGCGATGTTCCGGCCTGAGCTGGTGGCCCGGCTGGTCGTCCTCAACGGCGTGCATCCCGTGCCGTTTCAGCGCGCCATGGCCGCAGGCGGTGCGCAGTCGCGCGCCTCGCAATATATTAACGCCCTGCGCGCCGAAGGCAGCGCGGTGCGGTTGGCGCGGGACGATTTCGCGGGCCTGCTCGACCTCTTTTCCGCCCATATGGACCTCAGCTGGCTGACGCCCGCGCGGCTTGAGGACTACCGCGCGGAATGGGGGCGGCCGGGGCGGCTCAGGGCGATGATCAACTGGTATCGCGCCTCCCCCCTGCAAGTCGCCGCGCCCGGCAAGCCCCTACGCGACCTGCCAGAATTCCCGGTCGACCGTTTGCGCATCACCTGCCCGCATCTGCTGATTTGGGGAACGGAGGACACCGCCCTTCTGCCCGAAGCCACCGCCGGGTTGGAGGCTTTCGCGCCGGACCTCACCCGGGTCGAGATCGAAGGGGCGGATCACTGGCTGCACCACCAAAAGCCGTCGGAGGTCGCGGCGGCGGTGCTGGACTGGAGCAGGCAGCGGCCCTTGTAAAATGGGCGAAATAATGTATATTAAGATATGCATTCAGGAGCCGCGCCATGACCCGCATTCACACCAACCACATCGCCACCATGACCGAGATGCGCGAGCCGCATAAGGTATTGGAACGCTCGGGCGGCAAGCCCGTGGCGGTGATGAAGAACTCGCGCTGCGTGGGCTATTTCGTACCCGCCGAGGCGACGTTGCAAGAAGAGCCGCGTGTGGCCACGCTGGATGAGGTGATGGAGAGCATTGCCCGCAGGAAGCACATCAATCAGCCCGTTCTGGACTACCTCAAAGATAAATGACCTATGTGCTGCTTTCACCTGACCTCGTCGTCAAAATTCACGATTCCGCACTGAACCCAGGCGAGTTGGCCGGCATGGCCTTGGACAAATCGCTAGAAGGGGCATTGGCGCGGGTCGATAACCGGCTAGTCTACGGCATGATCGAAGATGTTTTCGACCTTGCCGCGGCCTATTGCGTGGCAGTTGCCACCGGGCATGTCTTTAACGACGCCAACAAGCGAACCGCGCATCTCGTTCTCGATATCTGCCTTGATCTCAATGGGGTGCAGCTTGACCACGAAACCATCGAGGCAGGCGATCTGATCCGCGAAGTGGCCCAAGGCCGCATCGATGAAGAGACCCTTGCCGATTGGCTGCGCGCCAAAGCTGGCTGACCGGGGCAAAACAGCAGCCCAAGACAAACCCGCGATTGCCCCCGGCGCGCGGGGCTGTCAAAATGGCCCCCACCCACAAACAAAGAGCAGGCCCGCATGACCGACCTTCTTTCCGGCCAGGAACCCACCGAATACGATGCCTCCTCCATCGAAGTGCTGGAGGGGCTGGAGCCCGTCCGCAAACGTCCCGGCATGTATATCGGCGGCACCGATGAGCGCGCGCTGCACCATATGGTGGCCGAGGTGCTCGACAACTCGATGGACGAGGCTGTCGCGGGCCATGCCAACCGGATCGAGGTGGAGTTGAACGCCGATTACTCGGTCACCATCCGCGACAACGGCCGCGGCATCCCGATCGACCCGCACCCGAAGTTTCCCGACAAATCTGCGCTCGAGGTGATCCTCTGCACCCTGCACGCGGGCGGCAAGTTCTCGGGCAAGGCCTATCAGACCTCGGGCGGTCTGCACGGGGTTGGCGCTTCGGTGGTCAACGCGCTCAGCGATTCCATGGTCGTACAGGTCGCGCGGAACCGTGAACTCTTTGAGCAACGCTTCTCGCGCGGCATCCCGCAGGGCCCGGTGGAGAAGATCGGCGCGGCCCCCAACCGCCGGGGCACCACCGTGACCTTCCACCCCGACGAACAGATTTTTGGCGCGCACCGCTTCAAACCCTCGCGCCTGCTCAAGATGGTCCGCTCCAAGGCCTATCTCTTCTCCGGCGTCGAGATCCGCTGGAAGTCCGAGATCGAAGACGGCGACACGCCGATGGAGGCGACCTTCCACTTCCCCGGCGGCCTGGCCGACTACCTGCGCGAGACGCTGGGCAAGGCCACGACCTATGCCGAGAACCCTTTTGCGGGCACCGTCGAGTTCCAAGAGCGCTTTGGCGTGCCGGGCAAGGTCGAATGGGCGATCAACTGGACGCCCGCGCGCGACGGTTTCATCCAGTCCTACTGTAACACCGTCCCCACGCCCGAGGGCGGCACCCATGAAAGCGGCTTCTGGGCCGCGATCCTGAAAGGCATCCGCGCCTACGGCGAGTTGGCCAACAACCGCAAGGCCAAGGACATCACCCGCGACGACCTGATCACCGGGGGTTGTGCGCTGGTCTCCTGCTTTATCCGCGAGCCGGAGTTCGTGGGCCAGACCAAGGACCGTCTGGCCACCACCGAGGCGCAGCGGCTGGTCGAAAACGCGGTGCGCGACCATTTCGACAACTGGCTGGCGGCGGATACGAAATCCGCGGGCGCGATCCTCGACTTTCTGGTGCTGCGCGCCGAGGAGCGGATGCGCCGCAAGCAGGAGAAAGAAACCGCCCGCAAATCCGCCACCAAGAAACTGCGCCTGCCCGGCAAGCTGACCGATTGCACCAGCAAATCGCGCGAGGGCACGGAGCTTTTCATTGTCGAGGGCGACAGCGCCGGCGGCTCCGGCAAGGGTGCGCGCAACCGCGAGAAACAAGCGCTGCTGCCGCTTAAGGGCAAGATCCTCAACGTGCTGGGCGCTGCCTCCAGCAAGCTGACGACCAATGCCGAGATCAACGACCTTTGCGAGGCGCTTGGCGTCGGCATGGGCACCAAGTTCAACCTCGACGATCTGCGCTATGACAAGATCATCATCATGACCGACGCCGACGTCGACGGCGCGCATATCGCCTCGCTTTTGATGACCTTCTTCTTCACCCAGATGCGCCCGCTGATCGATGCCGGGCATCTGTATCTCGCCTGCCCGCCGCTGTTCCGCCTCACCCAAGGTGCAAAACGGGTCTATTGCCTTGATGAGGCTGAGAAAAACATGTGGTTGGAGAAGGGCTTGGGCGGGAAAGGCAAGATCGACGTCAGCCGCTTTAAGGGTCTGGGCGAGATGGACGCGAAGGACCTTAAGGAGACCACGATGGACCCCGAGACCCGCAAGCTCATCCGCGTGACCGTGGACGAGGACGTGCCGGGCGAGACCGGGGATCTGGTGGAGCGGTTGATGGGGAAGAAGCCGGAGATGCGCTTTGCTTATATTCAGCAAAATGCGCAGTTTGTGGAGGAGTTGGATGTTTGAGGGGGCTGAAAAGAGCCAACCCGAAGCTTAAGTTGAGTTTGACCGAAGAAAACAACTATGGGAATAGTTACTTTTTTAACTGAGGTAATTTCCCATGACCCTAAACGGCTATAAGCTTAAATGCGATTTTTCGGTTGGGGAAGCGATAGGCCAAATCATCATTTGGATTCTGCTTTCCGTTATAACTTTTGGTTTGGCTTTGTTCGTCCTGCCTTATTACTTTTTGAAGGCGCCGATGAACCGATCCACCTTGGTCGACCCTGCGGGAAACACTGTGGGGAAGATCAATGTTGAAGTCTCTTTCGCGGACATCATAGGGCACGCATTGTTCTGGCTTCTACTGTCGATCATCACATTAGGCTTGGCGTATTTTGTTTACTGGCCTGCTGTGATCAAACGACTGCTTAATGCCGCTACAATTCGGCCTCTTTAAACGTCTTTTCTTAGGTGCTGGCAGGTCATCGTCGGCTCTAAGCCCAGCAGCATCAGCGCCCCTTCTTCCAAGAAGTAAGGCGTTTACGCTCAAATCGAAGTCATCTGAAAAACCAGCCCGGGACCCCGTCCCGGGCCGCGCCTGTCCGGGGCTCCGCCCGTTCAGACCTCAAACTCTCCCCCAGAGAGTTTGCGAGACGGTCTTCACCCTCCCCCACGGGGAGGGCGCACATGCGTGCACCCCGCGGCTTGCGCCGCCCTCCGGGCTGAAAAGGTCCACTGGACCTTTTCCAAGTAGCCCTCCGGCCCGAGGTCGGGCGCGGCCCTACTGTTTCGCGGCTGTCCAAACTTCCCCCTTGATCCACAGCCTGCCCCGCGCCTAACTCATTCCATGATCCGCGCACTTCTCCTCTGCCTCCTCCTCACCGCCTGCGGTCGGCCGCTGACGGACAACGAACGCGCCTATCTCGCCACCATCCACGGGCCCACCCTCAACTACGACCGCGTGCGCTTGCACGACGGCGCGCCCACCCGCGCGGTCACCTTCCGCCGCAAGCCGCGCCCGCGCACCACCTGCCGCGAGCGTATCCTGCCGCCGCAGGTGGGCGAGACCGTCACCTCGAAACCCGCCGCCGTGGCGCTCTTCAACCATGTGCTCTTCGACAAGGACTGGTACCTTGAGGATTACCTGCCCGACCATCCCGACCGCATCGGGCTGATCGCCGCCATGCTGCTGGCGCATGAGATCACCCATGTCTGGCAATGGCAGAACCGCGACCTCACCGGCTATTCGCCCCTGCGCGCGGCCTCCGAGCAGTTCTCCAGCCCGGACCCCTACCTCTTCGACGTGGATACCAAGCCGCGCTTCCTCGATTTCGGCTATGAACAGCAAGGCTCGATCGTGGAGGAATTCGTCTGCTGCCGCGCGCTCGACCCGCAGGCGCCGCGCACCAAGCGGTTGCATGCGATGCTGTCGGAGGTCATGCCCGTGGCCCCCCTGCCCCAGAGCCGCCCCTATGACGTGGGCCTGCCCTGGGACGGGGTCGAGTTAGAAAACATCTGCGGCTGAGTCAGACCGGCACCAACTGCCCCGCGTCGAGCCGGATTTGCCGGTCCATCCGGGCCGCCAGCTCGAGGTTATGGGTAGCGATCACCGCCGAAAGCCCGGTGCCGCGCACCAGCGCCATCAGCGCGGCGAAAACCTGATCCGAGGTCGAAGGGTCGAGGTTGCCCGTTGGCTCATCCGCCAGCAGCAGGCGTGGCGCATTGGCCAGCGCGCGGCAAAAGGCCACCCGCTGCTGCTCACCGCCCGACATGGCGGCGGGGCGGTGATCGGCGCGCTCGGCGATGCCGACCTGCGTCAGTAGCTCCCGCGCCCGCGCCTCGGCCTCCTTGCGCACCACGCCATTTGCCAGCTGCGGCAGCACGATGTTTTCCAGCGCCGTGAACTCGGGCAGCAGGTGGTGGAACTGGTAGATGAAGCCCACGTCGGCGCGGCGCACGGCCGTGCGGCGGCGGTCGCTCTGGCCCGTCAGGTCATCGCCCGCGATCTGCACCGTGCCGCTGTCGGCGGTGTCCAAAAGCCCCGCGATATGCAGCAGCGTCGACTTACCCGCCCCGGAGGGCGCCACCAGCGCGACCACCTCGCCGGGGGCCACCTCAAGGTCGATGCCGCGCAGCACCTGCACCTCGTTCGGCTTGCCGGGGTTGTAGGACTTGGAAATGCCGCTCAGGCGCAGGACGGGATCATTCATAGCGCAGGGCCTCCACCGGGTTCATCCGCGCCGCGCGGCGGGCGGGAAAGATCGTGACGACGAAAGACAGGCCGAGCGAGAGCGCCACGGCTGAGAGCACATCGCCCAATTGCAGTTTCGCGGGCAAGAAATAGATGCCGCGGATCGAAGCATCCCAGGCATTGCCGCCGCTGAGGTAGTTCACAAAGGCGAAGATCTGGTCGACGTAAATTGCAAACAGTACCCCCAGCACCACGCCCGCAATGGTGCCGATGATGCCGGTGAAGGCACCGCAGATGAAGAACACCCGCAGCACCGAGCCTTCGCTGAGCCCCATGGTACGCAGGATGCCGATGTCGCGGCCCTTGTTCTTGACCAACATGATCAGCCCCGAAACGATGTTCATCGCCGCAATCAGCACCAGCACGCTGAGGATCACGAACATGACCCGGTCTTCTATGTCGAGCGCCGAGAGGAAGGAACCCGAAGCGTCGCGCCAAGTCCAGACCTGCGCCCGCTCGCCCGCCGCCTGCATGAGCGTGTGCGCCATGGCGTCCACCCCCTCGGGATCCTCGACCATAACCTCCAGCTCATCCGCCACGCCCTCGCGGTTAAAAAAGCTCTGCGCCTCGGCAATTGGCAGGTAAACCCTTGTCTTATCAATATCGTAGCGCCCGGCAGAGAAGATATAGACCACCTCATAGGCATTGACCCGCGGGCTGGTGCCAAAGGCGGTCTTTACCCCATTGGGCGAGATCAGCTTGACGCTATCGCCCACCTGCACGCCCAAGGACTGCGCCACGCCGCTGCCGATGGCCATGCCATCTTCAAAACGCGTGATGTCACCGAAAGAACGCTCCGAAGGCTGGATGCCGGGGATGGTCATCAAATCGTCCGAAGCGATGCCGAAAACCTCGACCCCCGCGTTCGACTGGCGGCGATTGGCCATGACCTGTTGCCGCACCAGCGGGGCCACACGGGTCACGCCTTCGACGGCTGCCACCCGCTCGGCCATGGCCTCGTAATCGTCGATGGTGCGGTCGATCTGGCCGTTGGGCAGCACCTCTCCCATCGTGTAGACGGTGACATGGGCATTGGCCCCGAGGATCGTGTCGACGAACTCGGCCCTGAACCCTGAGCGGACCGAAAGCGTGGCGATCAGCGCGAAGACCGCCAGCGTGATGCCGATGAGACTGATCCACGTCATGACGCTGACGCCCCCTTCGGCGCGGCGGGCGCGCAGGTAGCGCCAAGCGATCATCCATTCAAAGGCCGCGAATGGGGCGGTGCGTGTGGGTTTGCTGGCCATGGGGGAAGGCTCCGGTCTGAGGTGCGCGCAACCTGAGGCTTTGCCCCAGCAGGGTCAAGAACGCAATGCCCGGCGGCGGCGGAAGCGCGCGGGCCATGTGGGCAGCCATAGCAGCAGGCGGGTAAGACTGGCCCCCGCGATGAACCCCAAACCGGCGAAGAGCCATTCGGCCCGGCTGCGCGGGGCTGTGGGGGCAAAGCCGCGCAGGGCGGCGCGCAAGGCTTCGGCATCCGGGTTACGCCATAGCAGATAGCAACGCAGGAACGGGCCCGCTGATTGGAGCCTCGGCAATGTGGCCTCAAGCCACCCTTGCCGTTCGATGTTGCGGCGCATGTCCAAGCGCCGACGCTCCAGCAGCGCCGATCCACGCAGCCGCGCCACGGCGCCTTCCCGGTCGAGCCCCGCGGCCTGCGCGGCGGCATCGAAATCCGCCACGACTTTGGCGAGGCGCTGCTCTGCCGCCTCCAGTTGAAACACATAGGCCCGGGTGAACCCCGGGCCTTGTGCGGCAATGCCTGCGCTTACGATCCCACCGGCCAATGTCAGCGCCCGCAGGATCATCGCGGCCCTCAGACGATACCGGCGTAGATCTTGGCGATCTTCTCAACCGCCTGTTCGGGCGGCAGTTCCTCGCTCTCGCCCGTGCGGCGGCTGGTGAGTTCGACCACGCCGTTCTTCAGCCCGCGCGGGCCGACGGTGATCCGCCACGGCAGGCCGATCAGATCCATCGTGGCGAACTTCATCCCCGCCCCGCCCTTGCGGTCATCATAAAGCGGATCGAGGCCCAGCGCCTTGAGGCTCTTGTAAAGCGCGTCACAGGCCGCGTCGGCCTCCGCATCGCCCTGTTTGAGGTTCACGATCCCCGCGTGGAAGGGCGTCACCCCTTCGGGCCAGATGATGCCCTTGTCGTCATGGCTGGCCTCAATGATCGCGCCCAGCAGACGGCTGACGCCGATGCCGTGGCTGCCCATATGCACCGGCACCTGTTTGCCGTCCGGCCCCTGCACCTTGGCGTTCATCGCGTCGGAATATTTGGTGCCGAAATAGAAGATTTGCCCCACTTCGATGCCGCGGGCGCTGCGCTGGCGTTCTTCCGGTACCTTGGCAAATACCTCCGGATCATGGGTCTCATCCGTGCGGGCGTAGCGGGAGGTGAACTCCTCCAGCACCGCGCGGCAGGCGTCGTGATCATTGGGGTCGATCTCGCGGTCGCCGAAGGTCAGATCGGTGATCTCGCTGTCATAGAAAACCTCCGACTCGCCCGTTTCGGCCAGCACGAGGAACTCATGCGTGTCGTCGCCGCCGATGGGGCCAGAGTCGGCGCGCATCGGGATCGCTTGCAGGCCCATCCGCTCATAGGTGCGCAGGTAGCTGACCAGATGGCGGTTATAGGCGTGCAACGCGTCCTCTTTGGTGAGGTCGAAGTTGTAGCCGTCCTTCATCAGGAACTCACGCCCCCGCATCACGCCGAAACGCGGGCGGATCTCGTCACGGAATTTCCACTGGATGTGGTAGAGCGTCAGCGGCAGGTCCTTGTAAGAGCCGACATGGCTGCGGAAGATGTCGGTGATCATCTCTTCGTTGGTGGGACCATAGAGCATGTCGCGGTCCTGCCGGTCGCGGATGCGCAGCATCTCGGGGCCATAGGCGTCATAGCGGCCCGATTCCTTCCACAGGTCCGCCGATTGCAGCGTTGGCATCAGCATCGGGATATGGCCCACGCGCTGCTGCTCTTGGTGCACGATCTCTTCGACCTTGCGCAGCACCTTGTAGCCCAGCGGCAGCCAAGAATAGATCCCCGCGCTGGATTGCTTGATCATCCCCGCCCGCAGCATCAACCGGTGGCTGACGATCTGCGCCTCGGCAGGGTTTTCCTTCAGCACGGGCAGAAAATATTGGGACAGACGCATGGTGTTTCCTCATTGACGCATTGCCCCCTGACTAGTGCATGTCAAAGGGCGAGACAATCACATCGCAGAGGTCTGGCGGCCCGCCGGGCCAGTTCCACCACGACCCCGCTCCGCGCCTCTCACCCGCGCGCCACCCGCAGCCAAGGCTTGAAACGAAACGCCACATGGGCGATGTGATGGCATTCCCTGCCGGAGAGCGCCATGGCCCTGCCAATCAGAGACCAATTGAAGTACTGGGGCATCGCGGCAGCGGTGTTCATGGTGGCGCTGTGGTTCATCGGCGATGTGATGCTGCCCTTCCTGCTGGGCGGGGCGATTGCCTATTTTCTCGACCCCGTGGCCGACCGGTTGGAACGTTTGGGGCTCAGCCGTACGATGGCCACCGCCGTCATCACCGTGGTGGCGCTTTTGGTCTTCGTGCTGATGGCGCTTTTGGTGATCCCGACGCTGGTCAATCAGACCGTGAACTTGATCGAGACCGCCCCCAAGCTCACCCGCAATTTCACCGATTTCATCACCGACCGTTTCCCCTCTCTCTTGGATGACGATTCGACCCTGCGCACCTCGCTGACGACGCTGGGCACCACCATTCAGGAACGCGGCGGGCAATTGCTGCAAACCGCGCTGGCCTCCTTTGCCTCGCTGATCAACGTCCTGCTCCTGTTCGTCATCGTCCCGGTGGTCGCGGTTTACCTGCTGCTCGATTGGGACCGTATGGTCGCCGCGATCGACCGGCTGCTGCCGCGCGACCATGCCCCGACGATTCGCCAGTTGGCACGCGAGATTGACGCGACGTTGGCCTCTTTCGTGCGCGGCATGGGCACGGTCTGCTTGATCCTTGGCACCTATTACGCCGTGGCGTTGATGCTGGTGGGGCTGCAATTCGGCCTCGTCGTCGGCTTTGTCGCGGGGCTGGTCACCTTCATCCCCTACCTCGGCGCGTTGATCGGCGGGGCGCTGGCGATCGGTCTGGCGTTGTTTCAATTCTGGGGGGATTGGCTCTCCATCGGTCTCGTCGCGGGCATCTTTGTGCTGGGCCAAGTGGTCGAGGGCAACCTGCTGACGCCAAAGCTCGTGGGCAACTCGGTCGGTCTGCACCCGGTCTGGCTGCTGCTGGCACTGTCCGTCTTCGGCACGCTTTTCGGCTTCGTGGGCCTCTTGGTTGCAGTGCCCGTGGCCGCCGCCATCGGGGTGATCGCGCGTTTCGCCACGGCCCGCTACCGCGAAAGCGTGCTCTACAAAGGCCGAGAGCCTGAAACGACCGTCGACGAGGACATCCGCTAACATGGCCCACCAACTCGGGTTGAACCTGCCCAGCCGAACGGCTCTGGGCCGCGACGCTTTCTTTGTCGCCCCCTCCAACGCCATGGCCATGGCGATGATCGACGGCTGGCGCGGTTGGGCGGGCGGCAAGCTGGCGCTGACCGGGCCGCAAGGCTCGGGCAAGACGCATCTGACGCATGTTTGGGCAGACCTTTCGGGCGCGCGGATCATCAGTGCGGTGGATCTGTTGGAGGCCGACATTCCCGCCCTCGCCCGTGGCCCCGTGGCGGTGGAGGATGTGCATCTGATCGCCGGTGACGCGGCGGCGCAAACGGCGCTGTTCCATCTGCACAACCTCGTGCTGGCCGAAGGTCAGGCGCTGCTGCTCACCGGCACCGGGCCGGTGGCGCATTGGGGGCTCACCCTGCCCGATCTGGTCAGCCGGATGCGCGGCGCCACGATGGTCGAGATGGAGGCGCCCGACGATGCGCTGCTCTCGGCCCTGCTGGTCAAACTGCTGGCCGACCGGCAACTGACGCCCAAGCCGGAGCTAATCAACTACCTCATGACGCGGATGGACCGATCCTTTGCCGCCGCCATCGCGCTGGTTGACCGGCTGGATGCCGCCAGCCTTGCACAGAAGCGCCCCCTGACCCGCGCACTAGCCGCGCAGGTGCTGGACATCGCCCCGCCGCGCACGTGATACTGGAATAATTAACGCAAGCCTTCGCAAACCCGTTACATTCCAATGTCATGAGGCCCGCATGACCCAAGCCGATTTCCTGCAAGCGCCCTTTCCGCCCGCCACCGATCTGCCCGATCTCGACACCGCCGGGCCGGGCCGGTTCTTTAACCGTGAGTTGAGCTGGCTCGACTTCAACTGGCGGGTGCTGGAAGAGGCCGAGAACCCGCGCGTGCCGCTGTTGGAGCGGCTGCGCTTCCTGTCGATTTCGGCAACCAATCTGGATGAATTCTATACCGTGCGCGTGGCGGGCCTGCGCGAGCTTGCGCAGGCGGGCAACACCACCGCCGCCGCCGATGGGCTGAGCCCCGGTGAGCAACTGGTGTTGATCAACGAAGACGCGCGCAATCTGATGATGTCCCAGCAGCGCGTGCTGGTCGACCTCATGGCCGAGATGGACGCGCAGAACATCATGCTGGAGCGCACCGCCGATCTGACCGAGGCCGATCACAAACATCTCGAAGGGGTCTTCCTCAACCAAGTCTTTGCCGTCCTGTCGCCGCTGGCCATCGACCCGGCGCACCCCTTCCCCTTCATCCCTAACACCGGCTATGCGCTGGCGCTGCAACTGGAGCGGACCCGCGACAAACGCCCGCTACAGGCGCTGCTGCCGATCCCGGCGCAGATCGACCGTTTCGTCCCCCTGCCCGCCCCTGATGGCTGCCTGCGCTACCTGCCGCTGGAAGATCTGCTGATCATCAATATCCCCAACCTCTTTCCGGGCTACAAACTCAAGGCGCATTTCGAATTCCGCGTGCTGCGCGACAGCGATCTTGAGGTCGAGGATGAGGCCGAAGACCTCGTACGGGAATTCGAGGTCGCCCTGAAACGCCGCCGCCGGGGCGAAGTCGTGCGCCTGACCCATTCCGCAGGCGCGCCGGAAAAGCTGAAATCCGTCGTCATGCGCGAGCTCTGCGTGCGCCCCCAAGACGTGATCGAGATCGACGGCATGTTGGGCATCGCTGACCTGTCGAAATTGGTGACCGATGCCCGGCCAGACCTGCTCTGGCCGCAGTTTACCCCGCGCGTGCCTGAGCGGGTCAGCGACCATGACGGCGATATGTTCGCGGCGATCCGGCAGAAAGACATGCTGCTGCACCACCCTTACGAGACCTTCGACATGGTGGTGCGTTTCCTTGCCCAAGCGGCGCGCGACCCAGATGTGGTGGCGATCAAGCAGACGCTCTACCGCACCTCGCGCGACAGCCCCATCGTCAGCGCGCTTTGCGAAGCGGCGGAGGATGGGAAATCGGTCACCGCACTGGTCGAGCTGAAGGCCCGCTTTGATGAGGCCGCCAACATCCGCCAATCGCGCCGTTTGGAGCGCGCGGGCGCGCATGTGGTCTACGGCTTTCTCGATCTCAAGACCCACGCCAAGATCTCGACCGTGGTGCGCCGTGAGGGCGATCAACTGGTGACCTATACCCACTACGGCACCGGCAACTATCACCCGATCACCGCGCGGATTTATACGGACCTGTCGCTCTTTACCTGCGACTCGAGCCTTGGGCGCGATGCGACAAAAGTGTTCAACTTTCTGTCGGGCTACGCCCCGCCGGAGCAGTTAGAAAACCTTGCCATTTCGCCCACGACGCTCAAGCCGCGCCTGCTTGAGATGATCCGCGCCGAGGCCGAACATGCCCGCGCCGGACGCCCCGCCGTGATCTGGGCCAAGATGAACGCGCTCATTGATGCCGAGGTGATCGACGCGCTGTATGACGCAAGCCAAGCCGGGGTGGAAATCAGCCTCGTCATTCGCGGCATCTGCGGGCTGCGCCCCGGGGTGAAGGGGCTGTCGGACAACATCCGCGTCAAATCCATCATCGGGCGCTTTTTGGAACACAGCCGCATCGTCTGTTTCGGCAATGGCCACGGGCTGCCGCATAAAAAGGCACGGGTCTTCATGTCTTCTGCCGATTGGATGGGCCGCAACCTGAACCGGCGGGTCGAGACATTGGTCGAGATCGAAAACCCCACCGTGAAGGCGCAAATCACCAGCCAGATCATGGCGGCCAATCTGGCTGACGTGGCGCAAAGCTGGGTCATGGGGCCGGATGGTAAATTCACCCGCCCGGCGATCCCTGAAGGCACTTTTGCCTTCAATTGCCACCGGTTTTTCATGGAAAACCCCTCACTTTCAGGTCGGGGCAGCGCCGGGGCGTCGGATGTGCCAAAGCTAACCCATACCGAGGATTGACCGGCAAGCGCCCCTTTGGCAATTGACCTCACCGCCCCCCTGCGCCAATTATCCAGTGAAACGGATGGCCCGCAGGAGCATTGATGGCAGACCAGACCGACCCTTCCCGAGCCGCCCCCGTCCCTGAGACGGGCGTGGCGGAACTGGGCCTTTTCGGAAAACCCTTGTTTCAGGATCCGGGCGCGCGGGCGCTGGCCCGCGTCGGCGTGGTGGATGTGGGGTCGAACTCCGTCCGGCTGGTGGTCTTTGACGGCGCGGCGCGCTCTCCGGCCTATTTCTACAACGAAAAGATCATGTGCGCCTTGGGCGCGGGCATGGCCGAGACCGGGCATCTGTCCCCCGAAGGGCGCGCCCGCGCGCTCTCGGCCCTGCGGCGGTTCAGCAAATTGGCCGATGGCATGGGCCTGTCGGAGCTTACCGTCGTCGCCACGGCGGCGGTGCGCGATGCCAGTGACGGGCGCGCCTTCTGCGCCGATGTGCTGCGCGAAACCGGGCTCCGCATCTGGGTGATCGACGGCGAGGAAGAGGCGCGGCTCTCGGCGCAAGGGGTGCTTTTGGGCTGGCCCGGCGCTTACGGCCTTGTCTGCGACATCGGCGGCTCTTCGATGGAGCTTGCCGAAATCTCGGGCGGGCGCGTCGGGCGGCGGGTCACCTCCCAGCTTGGCCCCCTTAAGCTGCGCGACCTCAAGGGCGGGGCCAAGGGGCGGCACGCGCATATCAAAGAGGTCATCACCGGGCTTCAGGAAAAAATGGGCAGCCAGCGCGACCGGTTGTTCCTTGTGGGCGGCTCATGGCGGGCGATCGCGCGGATCGACATGTACCGCCGGGGCTATCCGCTGCATGTGCTGCATGAATACCGCATGACCGTGACCTCGGTTCGCGAGACGGTGAAGTTCATCCAATCCTCCGATCTGGAAGAGCTGCGCAATGCCTGCGGCGTCTCCGCCAGCCGGATGTCGCTGGTGCCCTACGCCGCCGAGGTGCTGAGCCGTCTGGTCAAAACCTTCCGGCCCAAGGACATCGCCATTTCCAGCTACGGCATCCGCGAAGGCATGCTTTATGAGCAGATGCCGCAGCGCCTGCGCGACCGGGATCCACTGATCGAAGCCTGCTATTTTGCCGAGGCGAAGGACGCGCGGATGCCCGGTTTCGGCAAGGTGCTTTATAACTTCATCCTGCCGCTCTACCGCTCTGCCCCCCACGCCCGTAGGCGTTTGGTCAAAGCGGCCTGCCTTTTGCATGATGTCAGTTGGCGCGCGCATCCCGACTACCGGGCCGAGACCTGTTTCGACAATGCCACCCGCGCCAATCTCGGTGGGCTGAAACACGCCGAACGCATCTACCTCGGGCTGGCCCTGCTGCACCGCTATTCCAACAAGCGTGAAAACACGCGTTTCGAAGACCTCTATGAAATGGTCGACGAAAAGACCCGGTTGGAGGCCGAAATCCTTGGCAAGGCCATGCGCTTTGGCGCGATGCTCTGGATGGACAAGGGCGAACAGCGCGGCGAATTGCGCTGGTTCCCCAAGAAGAAGCAATTGGAACTCTGGCTCACCCCCGACATGGTCCCCCTTTTCGGAGAGGTCGCAGAGGCGCGGCTGAACTCACTCGCCAAATCGCTTGAGGCAGAGGTGCATGTTCGCACCGGCAAACGCGCCGCGCGTTAAAGCTCGATCTGCGGCGCGGGTTCGGTTGGAGTCTCTGGCGGGACCATCGGGTGATCGGGCTTGCGGCGGATGATGATATCGCCGTTGGGCTGCATCTCGGGCGCTTGATAGGCGCTCCAATCCTCGACCTCGTCCAAAAGTTCCGTAAGCTTCGGCCCCATCTCCCGCGCGAAGTCACGCAGCGCGGGGCGCATGGCCTCGGTGAACCCTTCAAACCCCTCCATGACCGGGCCCATTTCATCCATGATCCCGTCCATGAACATCTGCGCGCCGCGCTCCATCAGGCCGAGACCGCGTTCTTCGGATTCTTCCTGCGCATGGGCTGCGAGGGGCAGTACCGCACAAAGGGCGATAAGGGGCATAAAGCGTGTCATAGGATTGAAGTAGGCGGCGCCGCGCGCATGTCCAGTCTTACGCCACGCCGCTGGCAGCCCCCCGCCTAAAGATCGACATCCAGCGTGACTGGGAAGTGATCCGAGGCGGCCAGCAGCGCGTCACGCAGGGCGACGTCTTGCCAGCAGGCCGGGTCATCCATCGGGTGCCAAATCCGCCAGCGGGCCGCACGGGCGGCGATCTGCGGGCTGACCATGATGTAGTCAAGCAGCGCCTGAAGATAGCGTTCCTCCGGCGCGATCCAGAAACGCGCGCTGGTCGGCGCGGCCCCCAAACGGCGGCTGAGCGCCTGTTTGGCATGAGGATCGAACAGCGCCGCCGCCCCCTGCCCCAGCACGATCTCGACCGAAGAGCGACCAAACAGGCTTTCGAATTCATCCAACCCCGGCCCGTCGTTCAGATCGCCCAAGACCATTATGGGCCGTTCCGCCGCCAAATGCATGTCGATCCGCCGCCTCAGCCAGATCGCCTGTGCCAATTGCTTGCGCCGGTTGGCAATGGCGATGCGCAGCACATCGGCCTCGGACTTGGCCCCATGGGGCGCTTTGGATTTGAGATGCGCGCCGATCATCTGGAAGGTGAAACCGGCCTGCGTGGTCACCTCCAACTCCAAGGGCGGTTTGGAAAAGACCACCGCGTCTTCGGTGGCATCCACGTCAAGGTCGATCCGCAGCGTCTGGTCAAAGCGCGGGGCATTGGTGGCACCCTGAGGTACATGGCGGGCGCTGAGCTTGTCGGGATCATAGAGCAGCGCGATCTCTTGCTCAGTGTCGTTGGAAAACCCCATGACAGCGGCCCGCGTGCGCAGGGAAAACCGCGCGGCAAAATGCTCAAGCGCCGCCACGGTGGATTGCCACCGCCCGTGGTTCGGCGCCTCGATCACCATGACCGCATCGGCATCCAGGGCGCTGAACACTTGGCCCAAAGCCGCCGTCTGCTGCGCACGGGTCACCTGATAGCGCGAAGACCATTCGCCATCGTCGTAGAGCTGATTGTCATCGTCAAAAAGGCTCGCGAACCACTCCACGTTGTAGGTCGCGATGCGCATCAAGCGTGTTTGCCCGAGAGCGTTTCCCACGCGCGGTTGATGTCGATCATGCGCTTCTCGGCCATCTTGATCGCCTCTTGCGGCAGCCCGCGCGCCACCAGCGCGTCGGGGTGGTTTTCACGCACCAGCCGCCGCCACGCGCGGCGGGCCTCTTCCAACGTCGCATTGGGGCCGATGCCCAGAACCGTGCGCGGCAGGGGCGAGCTATCGGGCACGAAACGCGCTTTGAGCGAGGCGAAAGCCTCTTCATCCATGCCGAAAATCGCGGCCACATCCTCAAGAAAGGCGTTTTCGTTGGGGTGGTAGATGCCATCGGCCATCGCGATGTGAAACAGCCCCTCCATTAGGTCATGCAGGGTCTGGGGCTGGTCGCTGAACATCCGCGCGATGCGGCGGGCGTAATCCTCGAAACCGGTCACGTCTTGGCGGGCAAGGTTAAAGACCCGCGCCGCCCCCTCCTGATCCGCTTCGGCGATCTGGAACACTTCGCGAAAGGCGGTCACCTCATCGCGGGTCACCAGCCCATCGGCCTTGGCCATCTTGGCGCCAAGCGCGATCACCGCGATGGTAAAGGCGACCGAGCGTTCGGGCGGGCTGCGCAGCCGGTCAAAGACAGCCGACAGCCCCTCGCCCGCGGTGAGGGCTGACAGAGCTTCGGAGATGCGCGTCCAGATCGACATGGGCTGACCCTTTGGTATTCGGCCCCCAGCTTAACCGCTGGCATCGGGGAAGTCAGGATGCAGTCAGCGTTTTTTGCATCAAGATGAGATCGAGCCATTGGCCATGTTTGCGCCCCACCTCGGGCATCCGCCCGACCTGCGCAAAGCCCAGTTTTTCATGGAACGTCACAGCGCCGGGATTGGCGCTGCTGATCGCTGCGACCATGGTGTGACGGCCCTGCGCCGCTGCCGCCTCTATGGCCTGTGTCATCAGGTCGCGGCCCAGCCCCCGCCCCTGCGCCGCCTCGGACAGGACGATGCTATGCTCCACCGTCGCGGCATAGCCCGGCCCGCCCCGAAAGCTGCCATAGGTGACAAAGCCCAGCACCGCGCCCTCCCCTTTGGCCACCCAAAAGGCATCGGCGCGGGCGGCGATCAGCGCCGCGATTTCCGCCGGCGTCTTTTCGTCGGTGGTGAAGGTCGACAGGCTGTCGCGGATCATACCGTTCCACAGCGCCGCCACGGCGGCGGCATCCTGCGCCACGGCGGGGCGGATCGCGCCGCCCCTCAGGGCGGCGCTTCCGTCGTCTTGCATCACTTCCGCGTCTCGCGGATCAGCTTCAGGATATCCTGCGCGGCGGTTGGGATATTGGTGCCGGGACCAAAGATCGCCTTCACGCCCGCGTCTTGCAGGAACTTGTAGTCCTGCTGCGGGATCACTCCGCCGCAGATCACGAGGATATCTTCGGCGCCCGCGTCCTTCAGCGCCTGAATGAGCTGCGGCGCCAGCGTCTTGTGCCCCGCAGCCTGGCTCGAGATGCCGATGACATGCACGTCGTTGTCTACCGCATCCTGCGCGGCCTCCGCGGGCGTCTGGAACAGCGGGCCTACGTCGACGTCGAAGCCGATGTCGGCGAATGCGGTGGCGATCACCTTGGCGCCGCGGTCATGACCGTCCTGGCCCATCTTGACCACCAGCATGCGCGGGCGGCGGCCTTCGGCCTCGGCGAACTCCTCGACCGATTTCTGGATGTCGGCAAAGCCCGCGTCGCCTTCGTAGGCCGCGCCATAGACCCCCGAGAGCGTCTTGACCTCGGCCCGGTGCCGTCCGAATTCCTTTTCCATCGCCATGCTGATTTCCCCCACTGTGGCGCGTGCGCGCGCGGCCTCGACCGCCGCGTCGAGCAGGTTGCCGCCCTCGGCTGCCCGCCGTGTCAACTCATCGAGCGCCGCCGTGCAGGCGTCCTCGTCACGCTCGGCGCGGATGCGCTCCAGACGGGCCACTTGTCCTGCGCGCACCTTGACGTTGTCGACGTCGAGAATGTCGATCGGCTCTTCCTTGTCGCGGCGGTACTTGTTGACGCCGACGATCACCTCGGTGCCGCGGTCGATACCCGCCTGACGCTGTGCCGCGGCTTCCTCGATCCTGAGCTTCGGCATGCCGGAGGCCACGGCCTTGGTCATGCCGCCCATCTCCTCGACCTCCTCGATCAGCTTCCAGGCCGCCTCGGCCAGATCGGCGGTCAGCTTCTCGACGTAATACGACCCCGCCAGCGGATCGACGACATTGGTGATGCCGGTCTCTTCCTGCAGGATCAGCTGGGTGTTGCGGGCGATGCGGGCGGAATGCTCGGTCGGCAGGCCGATCGCCTCATCGAGCGAATTGGTGTGCAGCGACTGGGTGCCGCCCAGCACCGCCGAAAGCGCTTCGTAGGCCGTGCGCACAACATTGTTGTAGGGGTCCTGTTCGGCCAAGCTCACGCCGGAGGTCTGGCAATGGGTGCGCAGCATCGAAGACTTGGGGTTCTTCGGTTCGAACTCCTCCATCACCCGCGCCCAGAGCAGACGCGCGGCGCGCAGCTTGGCGGCCTCCATGAAGAAGTTCATGCCGATGGCGAAAAAGAACGACAGACGCGGCGCGAAGCGGTCGACGTCCATGCCCGCAGCGATGGCGGTACGCACGTATTCGCGCCCGTCCGCGATGGTGAAGGCCAGTTCCTGCACGAGGTTCGCGCCCGCCTCCTGCATGTGGTAGCCCGAGATCGAGATCGAGTTGAACTTCGGCATGTGGTCCGAGGTGTATTCGATGATGTCCCCGATGATCCGCATCGACGGCTCCGGCGGATAGACATAGGTGTTGCGGACCATGAATTCCTTGAGAATGTCGTTCTGGATCGTGCCCGAAAGCTTGGCGCGGTCATGGCCCTGCTCTTCGCCCGCAACGATGAAGCTCGCGAGGATCGGGATCACCGCACCGTTCATCGTCATGGAGACCGAGACCTGATCGAGCGGGATGCCGTCGAAGAGGATCTTCATGTCCTCGACCGAGTCGATGGCCACGCCGGCCTTGCCCACATCGCCCTCCACCCGGGGGTGGTCGCTGTCATAGCCGCGGTGGGTGGCGAGGTCGAAAGCGACGGAAACACCCTGCTGGCCCGCGGCCAAGGCACGGCGGTAGAAGGCGTTAGATTCCTCGGCGGTGGAGAAGCCCGCGTATTGCCGGATCGTCCAGGGACGGCCTGCGTACATCGTGGCCTTCACGCCGCGGGTGAAGGGCGCCTCGCCGGGGATGCTGCCCAGATGCTCCAGCCCGTCCACGTCCTCGGCGGTGTAAAGCGGCTGGACGTCGATCCCCTCCAGCGTCTTCCACGTGAGATCGTCAAGGCTGCGCCCACGCAATTCGCCGGTAGCCAGTTCCTGCCAACGCGCCTTCGCGTCCTTTTGGTCGGATGTCATATGCTTGTCCTTCTCCCTTAGCGCCCGGCGGCAGGCATCGGCCTGCGCAACTGGGGCGGCTGAATTGTCAAAGGCCGCACCCCTAGGGGGATAAATCCCCCCTGCGGCGCTTTGCCCTTCGCAAACTGGCACAGGCCCCCTATATTTGAGGGGACAGGAGCCTTGATGAAACGTTTGATCTCACTAGTTTTTGCAGGATTGATGACCACGGCGGCCATGGCCCAAGGGGCCGATGCCCCGGTGGAAGACTCACTGTTCCTGCCTGCCGATATGGCCGATCTCAGCACCTTCCAATGGACCAAACGGCCCGTACTGGTCTTTGCCAATTCCGAGAACGACCCCGCCTTCGTCGCGCAGATGGAATACCTCCGCGAGCGTGAGGACGAGTTGCGCCTGCGCGATGTCGTCGTGCTGACCGATACCGACCCCGCCGCGCAGAGCCCGCTGCGCCTGCGGATGCGCCCGCGTGGTTTCATGCTGGTGCTGGTCGACAAGGAAGGCCAGATTGAGCTGCGCAAACCCTTCCCTTGGGACGTGCGCGAGATCACCCGCAGCATCGACAAGATGCCGCTCAGGCAGCGAGAGATCAGAGAGGCGAAGGAGCGCGACGTCAACCGCTGATGCCCCGCGCCCTGCCCGCCCTGATCGCCCGCGCGTCGCACCCTATTCGAACTCCATGATTACATCGTCCACCGCAAGGCTGTCGCCCGCACCGGCGTTGACCTTGCTGACGACGCCCTTCTTCTCAGCGCGCAGGATGTTTTCCATCTTCATCGCCTCGATGGTGCAGAGCGCTTGACCCTCTTGAACCTCGTCACCCACTTCGACGTCGAGCTTCACCACCAGACCCGGCATCGGGCAGAGCAGCATCTTCGACGTGTCAGGCGGCAGCTTCTCGGGCATCAGGGCCGCCAGTTCCGCCTGGCGCGGCGTGCGGACATGGACTTTCAGGTCTGCACCGCGGGTGCGGATGCGGAAGCCGCCTGAGATTTTGCCGACCTTCAGCACCAGAGGCGCGCCATCGACGGTCATCTCGGCAAGTTGGTCGCCCGGGGTCCAATCGCCGCTGACCCGCATTTCGCTGCCGTCAGAGAAAGCCACCGTCGCTCCTTCGGGATCGGCCTTGGTGACCACATCAAAGTTCTCACCCTGAAGCTTCACGTTCCAGTCGCTGCCGACTTTGCGCTCGTGGTTGTCCATCCGGCCCGAGACGCGGGCGCGGCGGATTTCGCCAACGCGGTGCATGGCGGCACAGGCGGCGGCGATGCGGCGCAGCTCGCTCTCCGGCAGTTCAACGCCTTCGAAGCCCTCGGGATATTCCTCGGCGATGAAGGCGGTGGTCATCTCGCCCGAGACGAACTTGGGGTGATCCATCACCGCGCTGAGGAAGGGCAGGTTGTGCCCGATGCCCTCGACCTCAAAACTGTCGAGCGCCACGCGCATCTTCTCGATCGCCTCGGCGCGCGTCGGCGCCCAAGTGCAAAGCTTGGCGATCATCGGGTCGTAATACATCGAAATCTCGCCGCCCTCGTAAACCCCGGTGTCGTTGCGCACGGCCATGTCGCCCGCGGGCGCGTCGCCCTGCCATGTGCCCTGCTCCAGAAGCGGCCCCGCGGCCACCTCCTGCGGCGGGCGGTAGCGGGTCAAGCGGCCAATGGAGGGCAGGAAGCCGCGGTAGGGGTCTTCGGCGTAAAGCCGGTTCTCAATGGCCCAGCCGGTCAGGGTCACGTCGTCTTGGGTGATCGACAGCTTTTCGCCGTTGGCCACGCGGATCATCTGCTCAACCAGATCGACGCCCGTGATCAGCTCGGTCACCGGGTGTTCCACCTGCAGGCGGGTGTTCATTTCGAGGAAGTAGAAATTCTTGTCGCCGTCGACGATGAATTCCACGGTGCCCGCGCTGGTGTAGCCCACGGCCTGCGCCAATGCGACGGCCTGTTCGCCCATGGCCCGGCGGGTCTCTTCGTCAAGGAAGGGGCTCGGCGCCTCTTCGACCACCTTTTGGTTGCGGCGCTGGATCGAGCATTCGCGCTCGCCCAGATAGATGCCGTTGCCGTGACTGTCGCAAAGGACCTGAATCTCAATGTGGCGCGGCTGCGTCACGAATTTCTCAATGAAGATACGGTCATCGCCGAAGGAATTCGCGGCCTCGTTCTTGGACGATTGGAAACCCTCGCGTGCTTCCTCGTCGTTCCAAGCGATCCGCATGCCCTTGCCACCACCGCCAGCGGAGGCTTTGAGCATCACCGGGTAGCCGATCTCATTGGAGATCTTCACCGCTTCCTCGGCGTCTTCGATCAGCCCCATGTAACCCGGCACGGTCGAAACCCCGGCCTCTTTGGCGATCTTTTTCGAGGTGATCTTGTCGCCCATCTTCTCGATGGCCCCTTTCGGCGGGCCGACGAAGGCCACGCCAGCGGCCTCCAACGCTTCGGCGAACTTGCTGTTTTCGCTCAAGAAACCATAGCCCGGATGCACCGCCTGCGCGCCCGATTGCTTGATCGCCTCCATCACCTTGTCGATGACGATATAGGACTGGTTCGCCGGGGGCGGGCCGATGTGAATGGCCTCATCCGCCATTTCCACATGCAGCGCCTGCGCATCTGCATCGGAATAGATCGCCACGGTGATCAGACCCATTTTCTTGGCGGTCTTGATCACGCGGCAGGCGATTTCGCCCCGGTTGGCAATGAGGATCTTGTCAAACATCAGCAGTTCCTTTGACGGTGACAGGCCACGCAAAATGCCGCGTCAGCCGGGGCTGCGCGGGTGCCTGTAGGGGTAAAGATGAAACGGAGGCCGCCCTGCCCGCGCGGATGGCGGGCAAAGCGGCTATTGTAGCTGGATCAGTTACATTTGCCGGGATTGAGCTGGCAATAACCGACGTTGGCTGCAGCGCCAATGGCTGCGCCCTGCGCCAGCGACCCGCCTGTGACGGCTGCCGCACCTGCGCCGACGGCTGCGCCGCCCAAACCTTGTTCGCCGATGTTGTCGCCGCATGCGGCCAGACCGGCTGTCGCGCCAAGCGCGAGAATGATGTTACGAATGGACATGTGCCTGCTCCTTCACTGCTATCTACTATCCGACCAACGCCCTGCCGTTTGACAAGTTCCCGGTCGGTTTTTCGGTCTGCTGCCTTGTGGCGCGAAAACCACCCTTTCGAAAAGTCGGGCAGCCCCGCACCAGCGCGCGACTGCCCGATAGGGGAAGGGGTATGGTCTTCATGTCCAACGGCACGAAGGACAAATGATGTGCCGCTAGCCAAGGCAAGCTTGGCCCAAGCCCGCAGCGGCGCCAAGCCTGCGCCAGTCCCGAACGGAACTTCGGCAAAGGTGTGCTGAACGGCGGAAAGGCGCGGCGACATCATGCCGATCAATCCTCGAACGCTTCGGGAAAGGCGGCGCGGGCGGCGGCCACGTCAAGCACCAGCAGCGCTTCGTAATCGGCAGGGTCGAAAGGATCGGTCGCGGGCAGAACCTCACGGCCAAAGAGCCAAGAGAGGCGGCCCGCATCCAGATTGCCCCGCTCGAACGGATGTTCGCCAAAGGCTTCCCAAAGGGCTTTGACAAAGGCGGTATCGGCGCGACGGTCCGGGGCGCGGCGGTCGGGGCGACGCTCACGCCGGGTGATGGGCGTGACCCCTTTGGGGTTCGGGCGGCGAATGGTGAATTGAAAATCGGTGCCGGGCAAACGCCCAGGGAACCCGCGGTGTTTTAGCATATAGGCGGGCATCAGACACCCCTCCCGGTTGCAGGGGTGGCTGGGATCAGGGCAGGCGCAAACGCCTGCCCTGCAACGGCATTACTTGTACTTGCCGGTGTAGACGGGCTCAACCGAGATGGGCTCGGGCTCGACCACGACAAACTCTTCTTCTTGCTGCGCGCAGGCCGAAACCGCTGCAACGAAACCGATGGCTGCCAGCAACTTGATGCTCTTGGACATGTAAATCTCCTATCAATGTTAAATGAACCTGACACGACAACACGCCGGCCAAGCCCGGGTTCTGAGGTAAGGGATACGTGGGTATTCCTTGACCGCATCATATGCGATTCACATGGCAATGGATACGGTTGCAAGTGCAATCGGTCACGTTGTGACTCCAAAGCATCATTCCAATCCGAGGATCGGCGGATTCTTGCAAGATATTGCCTGCGCATCACAAACCCTCCCAAATGCAGGTGTCATTCTGCGCCCGGAAAGCTTCGAAATACTGGGTCGCCTCGGGGTCGGCCGCGCCGAATTCCACCGGACGGTCGGCGAGGGAGACGACGATCACCTGCCCCGCCAGCGCATGTTCAGTCATGTAAGGAAGTGCGACGACCGCGCAGAGATGTTCCATATCCGGCGCGGCGCGGTCATAGGCGATGGCCCCCGGCCCTTTGGCAATCTGCGGCGCGATAAAACGGAAGCGAAGCCAAGTTTCACCGCCGAGCTCCTCGACCAAGACCTCTTGCAGGTCAACGGTTTGGCCAGAGGGGACATCAATGGCCCGCGCGGGGGTTGCAAGCCCGACCGCCAGCAGGGCTGGCAGCCAAGCCCAGCGCAGAAGAGCGCCTAGTGGTTGCGCAGCGCGTCGATCAGCGCGTCCTTGTCCATGTCCGAGCGTCCTTCGATCCCGAGCTCCTGCGCCCGGTCGTAGAGATCGTCCTTGGTCCAATCCTCGTAGGGCGGCTGTTTGCCCCCCTTCTGGCCGGGATGCTGGCTGTCGTTGGCCTGCGCATTGGCGATGCGGGCGGCTTTCTCCTTGCTCGCCCCATCCTCGCGCAGGGACTTGTAGGTCTCTTCGTCCTTGATGGATGAATTCGGCATGATCCGGTCCTCCTTTGCAAGGAAAACCACCCAGCCCGCCGAGGGTTCCGTGCGCGGCCCTCGTGGGATCGGTATTTAAGAAAGGATGAAGCTGCATGATGGCGCTCAAAGCGGGATGTTGTCGTGTTTCTTCCACGGGGTCTGCACTTTCTTGTTGCGCAGAGAGGCGAAGGCGCGGGCGACCCGTTTGCGGGTGCTGCGGGGTTGGATCACCTCGTCGATGAAGCCACGTTCGGCGGCGACGAAGGGATTGGCGAAACGATCCTCGTAATCCTTAGTGTGTTTGGCGATCTTTTCGGGGTCGTTCAGATCCTTGCGGTGAATGATCTCGGTTGCGCCTTTGGCGCCCATCACGGCGACTTCGGCGGTGGGCCAAGCGTAGTTGAAATCCGAGCGCAGGTGTTTCGAGGCCATCACGTCATAGGCGCCGCCATAGGCTTTGCGCGTGATGACGGTGACCATTGGCACGGTCGCCTCGCCATAGGCGAAGAGCAGTTTCGCGCCGTGTTTGATGACGCCGCCGAATTCCTGACCGGTGCCGGGCAGGAAGCCGGGCACGTCGACGAGCGTGAGGATCGGAATTTCGAAGGCATCGCAGAAGCGCACGAAACGCGCCGCTTTGCGCGAACTGTCGATGTCGAGGCAGCCGGCCAGCACCATCGGCTGGTTGGCCACCACGCCAACGGTACGCCCCTCAAGACGGATGAAACCGGTGATTATGTTCTTAGCGAATTCCTCTTGGATTTCGTAAAAGTCGCCCTCATCCGCCAGTTTGAGGATCAATTCCTTCATGTCATATGGGGTGTGGGCGTTCGACGGTACCAGCGTGTCGAGCGAGGGCTCAATCCGATTGGGATCGTCGAAGAAGGGGCGGACCGGCGGTTTTTCGCGGTTGTTGGCGGGCAGCAGATCGACGAGGCGGCGCACCTCGGCGAGTGCCTCCACATCGTTCTCGAAGGCCGCATCGGCGACGGAGGATTTGCGCGTGTGGGTCGTGGCGCCGCCCAGCTCTTCGGCGGTGACGACTTCGTTGGTGACGGTCTTCACCACGTCCGGACCGGTGACGAACATATAGGAGCTGTCTTTGACCATGAAGATGAAGTCGGTCATCGCGGGCGAATAGACCGCCCCGCCCGCACAGGGGCCCATAATGACGCTGATCTGGGGGATCACGCCGGAGGCTTCGATGTTGCGCTGGAAGACCTCGGCATAGCCTGCAAGGCTGGCCACGCCCTCTTGGATCCGCGCGCCGCCGGAATCGTTAATGCCGATCACCGGCGCGCCGTTTTGCACTGCCATATCCATGATCTTGCAGATTTTCTGAGCATGGGTTTCAGAGAGCGAGCCGCCGAAGACGGTGAAATCCTGACTAAAGACATAGACGAGGCGGCCGTTGATCGTGCCCCAACCGGTGACCACGCCATCGCCTGCGGGCTTTTGATCTTGCATACCGAAATCGGTGCAGCGGTGGGTGACGAACATGTCGAATTCCTCGAACGAGCCTTCGTCAAGCAGCAGATCGACCCGCTCCCGCGCGGTGAGCTTGCCGCGGCCGTGCTGCGCATCGATCCGTGCCTGACCGCCGCCCAAACGCGCATCTTCGCGACGCCGCTCCAGTTGTTCGAGAATGTCTTTCATGACGCACCCCTATTGTGATTTCGACCAGTCTACCGGAGGAGCGCAACTGACCAAAGCGCAATTTTGCAAATTTGCAAAATCAATACAGGCCTGGTGAAGCAAAATGAAAAGTTGCAAAACAATCTAGTTAACATGGACATTTCCCATACCCGCGACTACTTGCATTTGCATGAGCGATATCCCCCGGGTCCGGTATTTAGACCGGACGACCCCACCCCATATCTCAACGCTGATCCTGCTGGCCGGGCTTTCGGCCATGGTCATGAACATTTTCCTGCCCAGTCTGCCGAAGATGGCAGAGCATTTCGGCACGGATTATGCGGTGATCCAGCTTTCGGTGCCGCTCTACCTGTTCTTCAGCGGGATACTGCAGATTTTCATCGGGCCGATTTCGGACAACCTCGGGCGGCGGCGGGTGATGCTTTGGGGCTTGGGCATCTTTTTCGTGGCTACGGTCGGCTGTCTGCTGGCGCCGAACATCGCCGTGTTTCTGGTATTCCGCATGGCGCAGGCCGTGATCGCCACGGGCATGGTGCTGAGCCGTGCGGTGATCCGCGACCTTTATACCCAAGACGAATCCGCCTCCATGATCGGCTATGTGACGATGGGCATGGCGCTGGTGCCGATGATCAGCCCCGCCCTGGGCGGTTTGCTGGAGCAGGGTTTCGGCTGGCAGGCTTCCTTCTGGGCGATGCTGATCCTCGGCGGGTTGGTCTTTTGGGTGGCTTGGGCGGATTTGGGCGAAACCGCCCGGGCCAGCGGCAAATCGCTGCGGCAGCAGTTCGGCGAATACCCCGAGTTGCTCCGCTCCCCCCGCTTTTGGGGCTATGCTCTGGCCACGGGCTTTTGCTCGGGCGCCTTCTTTGCCTATCTCGGCGGCGCGCCCTTTGTGGGGACCGTGGTCTTCGGGATGGAGCCTGCGGTGCTTGGCCTCTATTTCGGCGCACCCGCGATTGGCTATTTCATCGGTAACTTCGTCACCGCGCGGACGGCGACCCGGTTTGGCGTCAATACGCTGGTGCTTTGGGGCTGCATTTCCAATGCCGTGGGTGGCACGGTGTCGCTGCTGATCTTCCTTGCAGGATACGGCTCCCCGCTCAGCTTTTTCGGGCTGATGACGCTGGTGGGGCTGGGCAACGGGCTCTGCATTCCCAATGCCACCGCCGGGATGCTGTCGGTGCGCCCGCATCTGGCGGGTACGGCCTCCGGGCTGGGCGGGGCGATCATGATCGTTGGCGGCGCGGCGCTCAGCGCGCTGGCGGGCGCCCTGCTCACCCCCGAAACCGGAGCCTATCCGCTGCTGTGGCTGATGCTGCTGACAGCCATTGCCTCGGTCGCGTCCATCTGGGTGGTGGTCCGGCGCGAGAAAGCTTTAGGGCTTTAACCCGAAGCTGCTCGGACTTGTGACCCTAGCTTTGCAAAGCTAGGCTGCACCTGACTGCAAAGTTGCAAAGGTGCGCGGATGGCGATCCAGAAACTCTATGCCGGTGTGAAACTGCGTGAGACCCGCACCCGCGCGGGGCTGACGCAGAAAGATTTCGCCGCCCGGCTGGGCGTCTCCTTGCCCTATCTCAACCAGATGGAGAACAACAACCGGCCCGTCAGCACCAATGTCGTGCTCGCCTTGGCGTCGGAGTTCAGGCTGGATGTGACCGAGCTTTCCAGCGGCGATGGGGAGCGGTTGGTCAGCGATCTGCGCGAGGCGCTGGCCGATCCGATTTTCGCCGGAAAGGCACCCCCGGTGGCCGATCTGCGCCTTACCGCCTCCAACGCGCCGGGGCTGGCACATGCCTTTCTCGCGCTGCATCAAAGCTACCGACAGGTACATGAACGGTTGGCCTCGCTGGACGAAGCCCTGGGCCGTGAGGATGCCCGCGCGATGCCCTCCCCTTGGGAAGAGGTGCGGGACTTCTTTCACTATTGCGACAATTACATCGATGCTGTCGACCGTGCATCAGAGCATTTCGCGACCCGCGAAGGCAGCGGAAGTGATACGCGGGCGACCGCGGCGCGTGCGCTTGAGAGTGCCGGGGTGCGCGTGGTTTTTGAGGATGACGACCGGCTGCGCGCCTATGATCCCGCACGCAGGGTGCTGCATCTATCGGCCCGTGCAGCGCCTGAGACGCAGACCTTTCAGATGTTGTTGCAGGTGGCGCTGACCCAGCAGGATGCGCTGCTGGAGGCGACGCTGGACCTTGCCCGCTTCCACAGCGCCGCGGCGCGGGATATCGCAAAGATTGGGCTGGCCAATTATTTCGCCGGGGCGGCCCTGTTGCCCTATGGGCGGTTTTTGCAAAAGGCGCAGGACTGCCGCCATGATCTGGAGGTGCTGGCCGGGCATTTCGGTGCCTCGATCGAGCAGGTGGCGCATCGGCTGTCGACGATGCAGCGCCCCGGCGCGAAGGGGGTGCCCTTCTTCTTCGTCCGGGTCGATCAGGCAGGCACGATCACCAAACGCCATTCCGCGACCCGACTGCAATTCGCGCGTTTCGGCGGCGCCTGCCCGCTTTGGAACGTCCACCGCGCCTTTGAGACGCCGGGGCGGTTCCTGCGGCAGCTGGCCGAGACGCCGGATGGGGTGCGCTATATCAGTTTGGCGCGGGACATCTCGAAACCGGCGGGGCGGTTTGGCGCGCCGGTGCGGCGCTACGCGATCTCACTCGGCTGCGAGGTGCGCCATGCGCCCGCGCTGGTCTATGCCGATGGGATGGATGTCACCCGCAGCGATGCCTTTGAACCGATAGGCATTTCCTGCCGGATTTGCGAGCGCCGGGACTGCCATCAACGCTCCGTCCCGCCGCTAGAGCGGCAGTTGGTGGTCGACCCGCATCTGCGCGACACCCTGCCCTACCAGGTGGAGTGATCAGCGCCGCGCGCGCCGCCACCCCGCGCCGCGCGCCTCGGCTTCGGAGCAGAACCAACGCTCGCCCTTGCGGGCGCTGATGCGGGTGCGGCTGTAAAATTCCTGCCCCGGCATATGGTAAATCTTGACACCCTTGGCGCTGATATTGCCTTTGATCTGGCAGCTCCCCTCGGGCCGGGCAGGCTCGGACCCGCTGCGGCGGGTCACGCGGTAGCGGGCGGGGGAAACCGTCTTGAACCCGTGAATCCCACGGCCTGCGACAAAGGCGGCTTTCTCATCCAGATCATAGTCCATCGAATATTTCCGATAGGCAAAGGCCAGCCCGTCACGCACCAGCGCCTGCCCCACGTCAACGTTGCCCACATGGCAGCGGGCGACGATGCGATCATAGCGGTCGCGGTCTAGTGCCTCACAATGCGCGTTGGCCCCTTGGTATCTGTCGCGCACCTCCCTCGTTGTCCAATCTCCGCAGGCCCAAGCCTGCCCGCCCTCGGTCTCGCAGGTCTGGCTGGATTCGAGCGCATCGATGCCGTGTAAGCGGATGCGCGTACCGCCGAGATCGAAAGTATCCCCGTCGATCACGCGAACCACGCCCGAGACGGTCTGCGCCCCCGCCGATCCAGTTGCGAGGCTCAGTGTCAGACTGAGGGCGAAAAGTGAACAAATCCTTAACATGAGGCAGGTATGACGCCCTGCCCCGCGGCCTTCAAGACAGGAGGTTAAGGCAAGTTAACGATCAGCGCTGCGCCACCTGCCAGTTCGGATGCACCCAAGGTTCGTCATTCGCGCGCGGCAGCGGATCGCGGCCCAGAAGGAGGTCCGAGACCTTTTCGCCGACCATGATCGAAGGCGCGTTAAGGTTGCCATTGGTGATCCGCGGGAAGATCGAACTGTCGGCCACGCGCAGCCCCTCGACCCCGATCACCCGTGCCTGCGGGTCGACCACGGCGTTCGGATCGTCCGCCGCCCCCATGCGGCAGGTGCCGCAGGGGTGATAGGCGCTCTCGGCGTGTTCGGCGATGAAGGCATCAAGCTCCGCGTCCGACTGCAGCGCGGCGCCGGGCTGGATCTCGTGTTTAACGAAGGGTTTGAAGGCATCCTGCGCGAAGATTTCCCGCGTGAGGCGGATACAGGTGCGGAACTCCTCCCAATCGTCGGGATGGGACATGTAGTTGAAGCGAATACGCGGCGCCTCGGCCGGGTCGGCGGAGCGCAGGGTAACGGCACCGCGCGATTTGGAGCGCATCGGCCCCGTATGGGCTTGGAACCCGTGCCCCTCGGCCGCCGCCTGCCCGTCATAGCGCACGGCAATGGGCAGGAAATGGTATTGGATATCAGGGTATTCCACGCCGGGCTTCGAGCGGATGAAGGCCGCGGATTCGAACTGGTTCGAGGCCCCCATCCCGGTCTTGGTAAAGAGCCATTGCGCGCCGATGACGGCCTTCGACAAGAGGTTCCAGTGCTTGTAGAGCGTGATCGGCTGGCGCGAGGCCATCTGGATGTAAAGCTCCAGATGGTCCTGCAGGTTCTGCCCAACGCCGGGGCGGTTAGCCAGCACCTCGATCCCGTGTTCGGCCAGATGCGCGGCGGGGCCGATCCCCGAGAGCATCAGCAGTTTGGGCGAGTTGATCGACGAGGCCGCCAGCACCACCTCGCGGCTGGCGCGAATCACCTCCGTCGCGCGGCCACGCTTGACCTCGACACCCACAGCACGGCCCTCTTCGATCACGACACGTTGCGCCAGCGCACGGATCAGGGTGACGTTGCCGGTCTTCTGCGCCGGGCGCAGATAGGCATTGGCCGCCGACCAGCGCCGCCCGTTCCAGACAGTCTGCTCCATCGGGCCGAAACCCTCTTGCTGCTCGCCGTTATAGTCATGGGTCACCGGGTAGCCCGCCTGTGCCCCGGCCTGCACGAAGGCGTCGAAAAGCGGGTTCTCGCGCGGGCCGCGGCTGACGTGCATCGGGCCGTCCTTGCCGCGCCATGCAGCATCGCCGCCGTGGCCGTTCTCGTGCCATGTCTCCATGCGTTTGTAGTAGGGCAGCACGTCGGCATAGGACCAGCCGCGCGCGCCGACCTCCTCCCAATGGTCGAAGTCCTTGGCATGGCCGCGGACGTAGACCATGCCGTTGATCGACGACGAGCCGCCGATCACCTTGCCGCGCGGGCAGACCAGCTCGCGGTTGTTGAGATGCGGCTCGGGCTCGGATTTATAGCCCCAGTCGTAGCGCGGCATGTTCATCGGGTAGCTGAGCGCCGCCGGCATCTGGATGAAAGGCCCCGCATCGCTGCCGCCGTGTTCGATAACGATGACCTTCCGGCCCGCCTCGGCCAGACGGTAGGCCATGGCGCAGCCCGCGGAGCCCGCGCCGACGATGACAAATTCAGCTTCCATAGCTCTTCCTTCCGTGATTCCCCGCCGGGTCAAGGATGCGCAGCACCGCGCGAAGGCGCGGCTTGTCCTTGAGGCGGTGGGGAATCGCTCCCCAGAATTGACGAGGTGACTTGAGGATCAGGCCGATCCCTCAAGCACCTCTCAGCAAATTCACCCCTTAGAAGGGCGCCTCGACATCGCCCATGCGCACATAGACCGACTTCACCTGGCTGTAGTGCTCGATGGCCGCCTTGGCGTTCTCGCGGCCGACGCCGGAGTTCTTCATGCCGCCGAAGGGCGCCTCGACCGGGGCGTCGTTGTAGCTGTTGATGTAGCAGGTCCCGGCCTCAAACCTCGCGGCCACGCGATGCGCGCGGGCGAGGTCTCGAGTGAAGACACCGGCGGCGAGGCCGAACTCGGTGGCGTTGGCGCGGGCCATTACCTCGGCTTCGTCCTCGAAGTCGAGCACCGCCATGACGGGGCCGAAGATCTCTTCGCGGGCGATGATCATGTCGTCTTTCACATCGGCAAAGACGGTGGGCTGCATGTAGAAGCCCTCACGCTCGATCCGCGCGCCGCCATAGACCAGCCGCGCGCCCTCGGCCTTGCCCTTCTCGATGTAGTCCAGCGCGATTTGCATCTGCCGCTCGCTGACCATCGGGCCGAAGCTGGTGTCGGGGTCCATCGGGTCACCGATCACGGCGTTGCCCAACCGCTCAGACAGCCGCGTGAGGAACTTCTCCTTGATGTCGCGGTGCACGAAGACCCGCGTGCCGTTCGAGCAGATCTGGCCGGAGCTGTAGAAGTTGCCCAGGATCGCGCCGCCGACGGCATTGTCGATATCCGCATCCTCGAAGACGATCAGGGGCGACTTGCCGCCCAGTTCCATCGTCACATGTTTGATGCCCTCGGCGGCGGCGGCATAGACTTTGCGCCCCGTGGGCACCGAGCCGGTGAGCGAGACTTTGTCGACGCGGGCGTCGGTGACCAGCGACTGGCCGACCTCGCCCATGCCCTGCACCACGTTGAAAAGCCCCGCGGGCAGCCCGGCCTCGATCAGGATTTCGGCGACCTTCAGGGCGCAGAGCGGCGTGGTTTCGGACGGTTTGAAGATCATCGCATTGCCGCAGGCCAGCGCCGGCGCGGCCTTCCAGCAGGCGATCTGGGTGGGGTAGTTCCATGCACCGATGCCGACGCAGACGCCCAAGGGCTCGCGGCGGGTATAGACCCAGTCCTCGCCCAGTTGGATATGTTCGCCCGTCAGGCTCCCGGCGAGGCCGCCGAAATACTCCAGCGCGTCCGCCCCGCTGGTGGCATCGGCTACAGAGGTCTCCTGATAGGGTTTACCGGTGTCTTGGGTTTCCAGCACCGAGAGGTCGTGGTTGCGGTCGCGGATCATGTCGGCGGCGCGGCGCAGGATGCGGCCCCGCTCCGTGCCGCTCATCGCGCCCCATGCGGCCTGCGCGCGGCGGGCCGAGGCGATGGCCTGCTCCACGATCTGAGGCGTGGCGGCATAGACCGTGGCGATCTTTTCGCCCGTTGCCGGGTAGATCACCGGGATCGGCGTGCCATTGGTGTCTTCGACATAGGCGCCGTCGATAAAGTGGCTGGCGGTGGGTTGGGGATCATAGGACATCAAAGGGACTTTCTTGCCTGAGGCGAGGAGTGTTCAGAGAGGCGGAGCGCGGCGGTGCCGCCCGTCTCCGCGGTGTTCAACGGCCCGCTTTAAGCAGCAGGTCGAGTGTATAGAGCGCGCGGGTCATAGCCTCTGCCGCGCTGACGCCGTCCGACAGCGCCGCGCGCAGGTAGAGCCCGTCGATCAACGCCGCCAAGGTTTCGGCGTCGCCTTCGGGCTGAGGGCTGATCGGGCGCAGCGCATGTGTGAGGTTGGACCGCAACCGGCTTTGGTAAGCCGTCAGCAGCCGCCGGGTTTCGGGGTTGGTGCGGGCATGGGCGTAGAGTGTCATCCACGCGCTGATCGTGCCGGGGTGAAAGCCGGTGTCGTCGAAACTTGCCACGATGATCGCCGCCGCGCGGTCATGCGGCGTGCGGGCCGTGGCAAGCCGCTCGCGGACCCCGGCGGCATATTCCGACAGGATATGCCGCATCGCCGCCAGAAAGATCTGGTTCTTGCCGCCGAAGTAGTGATGCGCCAGCGCGCTCGACATGCCTGCCCGTTTGGCGATCTGGCTCACCGTCACATCCAGCGACTGGGCCTCGCCGATCTCGGCGATGGTGGCTTTGACCAGCGCAGAGCGGCGAATGGGTTCCATTCCGACTTTGGGCATTGGATTCGGATCCTTGGGGCAGTGTTGACCGCCTCAGGATAGGGGAATCTTTATTGACTCGTCAATCAAGTACCGACCGACGGGGCGGAAGGTCAGAATTTCGTCGCATGCGAGGGGGGCGTGACCTGCCGTTTCAGCATCGCTTCGCGCCATGTGATAAAGGTGACAGAGCCCAAGATCACCGCCCCGCCCAGCACGACCCAGAGGTCCACCGGCTCGGCAAAGACCACCACGCCGAGGATCGTGGCCCAGACCAATTGCAGGAAAGTGACCGGCTGCGTCACCGTCACCGGGGCGGCGGCAAAGGCCAGCGTCATGGTGAAATGCCCCGCCGTTGCGAAAAAGGCGACCCCGGCAAGGATCAGCAGTTCCTGCGGTGTCGGCGTGATCCAGACGGCGAAGGCGAAGGGCGCCAGCCCGATGGTGACGAAGATTGACAGCATGGTCACGATCATCACCGGGCGCGCCTCATCCGCCAGCACCTTGGCCAAGAGGTAGGACCCGGCAAAGACCACCGCCGCCAGCAACATCGCCAGATGCCCGGTAGAGACTTCGCGAAAACCGGGCCGCAGGATGATCGCCGCCCCGGCCAGCCCCAGACAGACCGCCACGATGCGCCGCGCCGCCAGCTTCTCTCCCAGAAAGATCGCGGCACCCACGGTGACATAGATCGGCGCGAGGTAGTTCATCGCCGTCACCTCGGCGATGGGCAGGCGGGTCATGGCGTAGAACCACAGGATCACCCCGCCTGCGTGGCACAGGCCCCGCATGCCGAACAGCCCCCATTGCCGCCGGCTCACCGGTGTGGCCAGCAGCGACCGCAGGACCGGCAGGACAAAGACCAACCCCATGGCGTAGCGCAGGAAAGCAGCCTCTGCCGAAGGCAAGCGCGGCCCCATGTATTTCACCAGCGCGGTCACGCCGATGAAACAGGCCCCAGTCACCAACATCCAAAAGACCCCGACAAGCGGACGGTTGGGCGGAGCGGGGATGTCGGGGGTGGTGGCGGGAGAGTGTGTCATGCCGCGACCCTTTCCCAAAGCGCTGCCAAGGGCAAGATGGGCGCGGCATTTTTATTCACATCGCAAGCAATTTGATGGCAATCGCCCACATGGTCACGGCGATGATGGCGTCCAAGACCTGCCAACTGCGCGGTCTGGCAAAGAGCGGCGCCAGCAGCCGCGCGCCATAGCCCAGTGAGAAGAAGAAGACGAAGCTTGCCAGCACCGCCCCAATGCCAAAGCTGAGCCGGTCGGGATATTGCGCCGAGATCGAGCCGAGCAGCACCAAGGTGTCGAGGTAGACATGCGGGTTCAGCCAAGTCAGCGCCAGCAGTGTTAGGATCGCCTTGCGCAGGCTGCGGGTGGATTGCCCCTCGGCCTCCAGCGCCTCCCCGCCCTGCCATGCGGAAACCGCGTTGCGCCAGCCGTACCACAGCAGGAAGGCCGCGCCGCCATAGCGCATCAGCGGGCCGAACCACGGGGCCGCCTCGGCCAGCGCGCCAAAACCCGCGACCCCCGACATGATCAACACCGCATCCGAGGCAGCGCAGACCAGCACCACCGGCAGCACATGTTCGCGGCGCAGCCCTTGGCGCAAGACAAAGGCGTTTTGCGCCCCGATGGCCATGATGAGGGTGAGGCTGAGGGCGAAGCCGGGAAGGAGAGAGGTGAACATCAAAGGCGTCCTATAACATGGGTTGCCTTTGCCTAGCCCGGCAGTTCAGATTACTCAAATTCAATAGTCTACGCCAGGATTAGCGAAACTTATGCAGCTCGACAGCGCGCAACTAACCGCATTGGCCCATATCCTGCGGCTCGGCAGTTTTGATGCCGCGGCGGCGGTGCTGGGGCTAACCCCCTCGGCAATCTCGCAACGGGTGAAGGCGCTGGAGGACCGTGTGGGGGCCACCCTCGTTCTGCGCGGACAGCCCTGCACCGGCACGCCCATGGGCCAGCGTCTTGCCAAACATGCGGAGGATGTGGCGCTGCTCGAAGCGCAGGCGCTTGGCGCGGGCGATGCCACCGCCCCGCCCCGGCTGCGCCTTGCGGTGCCTGCGGATGTCTTGGCCACATGGCTGATCCCGGCGCTGGCGCAGGTGCCCGACATGCTTTTCGATCTGATGATTGACGACCAAGACACCTCTGCCGATTGGCTGCGACGGGGGGAGGTCAGCGCGGCGGTGACGGGGCAAGCCCGCGCGGCACCGGGCTGCGACGTGCTGCCCTTGGGGGCGCTACGTTACCATGCCACTGCCAGCCCTGCCTATCGCGAGACGTGGTTTGCCGAGGGCGTCACGACCGAGGCACTGGCCCGCGCGCCGATGCTCACCTTCGACCACAAGGATCAACTGCAAGGGCGATGGCTGATGCGAAAGACCGGGCAGCGACTGACCCCGCCAAGCCACCATCTGCCCTCAAGCCACGGCTTTGTCGCAGCGGCGCGGCAAGGGCTGGGCTGGGCGATGAACCCCGCGCCGCTGGTGGCCGAGGATATGGCGGCGGGGCGGCTCGTATCACTGGACGAGGCGCTGCCACTGGATGTGCCGCTTTACTGGCAGGTCGCGCGGATCATGGCGCCCGCGCTGGCCCCGCTCACCGCCGCCATAAGAGCCGCGGCGCGCGAGGCGCTGGTGCAAATGCCGCGTTAAAGCTGCGCCATAACCTCGTCGGAGGCCTCAAAGTTGGTGGTGACGCGCTGCACGTCATCATCTTCCTCAAGCGCATCGATCAGCTTCATCAGCTTTTCCATGTTCTCGAGATCCATCTCGGTGGTGGTGGTCGGACGCCAGATCAGCTTGGTCGATTCCGACTCGCCCAGTTCGGCCTCCAGCGCGGTCGACACGTCGTTGAGGTCGGTGTCGGCGCAATAGATCACATGGCCTTCTTCGGAGCTTTCCACGTCTTCGGCACCGGCTTCGATCGCCGCCATCATCACGGTGTCGGCGTCGCCGACGGAAGCGGGATAGATCACCTCGCCCTTGCGCTCAAACATGAAGCCGACCGAACCGGTCTCGCCCAGATTGCCGCCGTTCTTGGTGAAGGTCGAGCGCACCGTCGAAGCGGTGCGGTTGCGGTTGTCGGTCATCGCCTCAACGATCACGGCTACGCCATTGGGGCCATAGCCCTCATAGCGGATTTCCTCGTAATCCTCGCCCTCGCCGCCAACGGCCTTCTTAATGGCGCGTTCGATGTTGTCCTTGGGCATGGACTGGCCCTTGGCCTCTTTCACGGCAAGGCGAAGACGCGGGTTCTTGTCCGGGTCGGGGTCGCCCATCTTGGCCGCGATGGTGATTTCCTTGGAAAGTTTGGAAAACACCTTGGCGCGCAGCTTGTCCTGACGGCCCTTGCGATGCTGGATGTTTGCCCATTTGGAGTGACCGGCCATGAATACCTCGTTCTGGCAATGCGTTTGCGCCACTCTATATGCCAGCATCACCGCTGGAACAAGCCACCCGGCCTGTGCTTAGCTTTCCGCCAATGGGGCAACTACGTTAGACCGGATTTATGACCACTGATCAGATCATCCTTTTCACCCTCTTCGGCGCGGTCTTTGGTCTGCTGCTTTGGGGGCGGTTTCGCTATGACATCGTGGCCTTCGGGGCGCTGATGCTCGGCGTGGTGCTGGGGGTGGTGCCCACGGAAAACGCCTTTGACGGTTTCGGCCATCCGGCCACCCTGATCGTGGCGCTGGTCTTGGTGGTTTCGGCTGGGTTGGTCCGTTCGGGCGCGGTGATGCTGATCACCCGCACGCTGGTTGACAGTTCGCGCAACTTGGGCGCGCATATCACCATGATGGGTGCCGTGGGCGGGGTGCTGTCGGCCTTTATGAACAACGTCGCCGCCTTGGCCCTGCTGATGCCGGTCGACATCCAGACCGCACGCAAAGCGGGCCGCGCGCCGGGGCTGAGCCTGATGCCGCTCAGTTTCGCCACCATCCTTGGCGGCATGGCTACGCTGATCGGCACGCCGCCCAATATCATCATCGCCTCCATCCGGCAGGAATCCTTGGGCGCGCCTTTCAAGATGTTCGATTTCGCCCCAGTCGGTGGGCTGGCCGCCATCGCGGGGCTGATCTTTGTCGCGCTGATCGGCTGGCGGCTGATCCCCGCCCGCGAAGACGCGATGATCGAGGCCGAGGACATCGCCCAATATATCGCCGAGCTAACCGTACCCGAGGGCAACAAACAGATCGGCAAACGGCTGGCCGAGTTGCAAGAAGAGGCGCATCGCGCCGATGTGGCGATCTTGGGCCTGATGCGCGACGGCAAGCGGCGCTATGGCACGGCCCGCAACGTGGTGCTGCAAGCCGGAGACGCGATTGTGCTTGAGGCCACGCCCGATGCACTGGACGAATTCCGCAGCACGCTGAACCTCGCGCTGGCCGACCGGGACCGTGAAGACCTCCTGCTGGCCGATGGTGACGGGGTCGAGATTGTCGAGGTCGTGGTGACCGATGGCTCCCGGCTCAACGGGCGCACAGCGCAGGCGGTGGGCCTGTCGTGGCGTCAGCGCACGGTGCTGTTGGGCCTGTCGCGACAGGGCCGCAAGATCACCTCGCAACTGCGCACGACTGAGCTGAAACCGGGGGACATCCTGTTGCTGCTGGTCCCGCGCGACACGGTGGCCCATGTCACCGACTGGCTGGGCGTGCTGCCGCTGGCCGACCGGGGCCTTGCGGTGACGCAAGACAGCAAGACATGGCTTGCCATCGCGATGTTCGCGGGGGCCGTGGCGGCGGCCTCCTTCGGGCTGATCTACCTGCCTATCGCGCTTGGAATCGTCGTGGTCGGCTATGTGCTGGCCAAGATCGTGCCGCTGTCGGAACTCTATACCCATATCGAATGGCCGGTGATCGTGCTCTTGGGCTCGATGATCCCACTGGGCGCGGCGCTGGAGACTTCGGGCGGGACCGAATTGATCGCGGGCGCGCTGGTGGGGCTGACCGAGGGGCTGCCCGCTTGGGTGGTCCTCACGGTTCTGATGGTGGTGACCATGTCGCTGTCGGATGTGCTCAACAACACGGCGACGACCATCGTCGCGGCGCCCGTGGGCATCCAGATGGCGCAGTCGCTCGGCGTCTCTCCCGATCCGTTCCTGATGGCGGTGGCGGTGGCGGCCTCTTCGGCATTCCTCACGCCGATAGGGCATAAGAACAACACGCTAATCCTTGGCCCCGGCGGCTACTCTTTTGGGGATTATTGGCGCATGGGGCTGCCGCTGGAGATCATCGTGGTCGCCGTCTCGATCCCCGCGATCCTATTTTTCTGGCCGCTGTAATCCCGGCATCCCCGCGCGTGAGGCTTGCCAGAACGCATTTGCCGCCCCTAGGCTGATTTCCAGCTTTGGGGGGACAAATGGACATTCTGATCAACGTCGTACTGCCGCTGTCATTGGCGATCATCATGCTGTCGCTGGGCGTGGGCCTCACGGTTTCAGACTTCACCCGCGTGGCGAAATACCCGCGCGCCTTTGCCTTGGGCGCGCTTTGCCAAGTGGTGTTGGTGCCCGCTGCCGCATGGGCGGTGGCCATGGCCTTTGGCCTGCGCGGAGAACTGGCCGTCGGGCTGATGATCCTCTCCTTCTGCCCGGGCGGCGTGACCTCGAATATGATCAGCAAATTCGCGCGGGGCGATGTGGCGCTTTCGGTGACTTTGACGGCGGTGGTCTCGCTTCTGAGCATCTTGACCGTGCCGGTCTTCACCGCCATCGCTGTGCGGCATTTCATGGGCGATGCCGCGCCGGATGTTTCGGTCGCGGCGCTGGCGGTGGCGATGTTCGTGATCACCACCCTGCCCGTGGCGCTTGGGCTTGCCCTGCGCCACCTCGCCCCCGGCTTTGCCGCGCGGATCGAACCGGGCCTCTCCGCCCTCGCCGCGCTGCTCTTCGTGCTGATTGTCCTCGCCGCATTGGCCGGAAATTGGAGCGTTTTCACCGAGAACCTCGCCCGGCTTGGTCCCGCGCTTATTAGCATGAACGCGGCGCTGATGTTGCTAGGGCTGGGCATTGCCGCCGCGGCCGGGCTGGCATGGCAGACCCGCAAGACGATCTCGATCGAAGTGGGCATCCAGAACGCGACGCTTGGCATCACCCTCGCCGGATTGATCTCGGGCCAAGCGTCGGGATTCAGCGCCTATGCTCTGCCCTCGGCGGTCTATGGCATCACGATGTATCTGGTGGCCCTGCCCTTCGTCCTTTGGATGCGCGGACGCTGAGGGCGACGCCCGCCAAGCAAAAGGCGCGCCCCGAGGGACGCGCCTTTCGTTTTTAGACTGACGGCCCCTCAGGCCATGTCGAAGGCGTCATCCTCGCAGGTGTCGCCCCCTTCGTCTTCCTCCTCCGGCACGGAAGTGAGGGTCAGCGCGTCCATGAGGGCGCTCGCGGGGTCGGAGGTATCGGCATCGGAGTCCTCCATGTCAGGATCGACCATACCGGACACCTCAAGCACCTCGCCGCCGCTCTCATCCGAGTCCACCACAACACGCATGCCGCTCAGATCGATATCTTCAAAAGACAACGAGCCGGGATAGGTCCATAGGGTGAAGTTCGTGCTTGGGACTTCACCATCGGAACTGTCAGCGGTCGTGCCGAACTGCAGACCCACATCGAAGCTGCCTCCCGCTTGGGGACCATCGTCGAAACCGTCGACACCGTCATCCGCGGCCTTCACATCCGTCAGGTGATAGCCTTCGGCGTTCACATCAGGGAAGAAGTTCAGTTCTTCGATTGCGCTGCCATCAGTCACATTGAAGAAAAGCCCGTTGATGTCAGCGTGGGATTCCGCTTCGGGATCAGTGGGCGAGAGGTTGAAGTGCAACTGCCCCTCCGGCGTTTCCGTGACGGCGATTGTGATCTCCCCACTCTCTCCCATCAGGAAATTAAGAACGGACTTATCGTCGCCACCGGTATGACCCCCTTGCGTACCACCCGAACCAGACCCCTTAGTGCCGCAAGAGCCGGAACCTTTGGTGCCGCCAGAGCCGGAGCCTTTCGTACCGCCAGAACCGGAACCCTTGGTGCCACCAGAACCGGAGCCCTTGGTGCCACCAGAACCGGAGCCCTTCGTGCCGCCAGAACCGGAGCCCTTCGTGCCGCCAGAACCGGAGCCCTTGGTGCCACCAGAACCGGAGCCTTTCGTACCGCCGGAACCGGAACCCTTGGTGCCACCGGAACCGGAGCCCTTCGTGCCACCAGAACCGGAACCCTTAGTGCCACCCGAGCCGGAGCCCTTCGTACCGCCAGAACCGGAGCCCTTGGTGCCACCGGAGCCGGAACCCTTGGTGCCACCCGAGCCGGAACCCTTCGTACCGCCAGAACCGGAGCCTTTCGTACCGCCAGAGCCGGAACCCTTGGTCCCACCCGAGCCGGAGCCCTTCGTGCCGCCAGAACCGGAACCTTTTGTGCCACCGGAGCCGGAGCCTTTCGTGCCGCCA